>Ga0209403_10000188_pt1 | contig 96840 bp, 101 predicted proteins | sample ArcticOcean_MG_C_8_FD_187440 | JGI IMG/M metagenome (GOLD analysis project Ga0209403, IMG submission 187440) | Marine microbial communities from western Arctic Ocean - ArcticOcean_MG_CB11_86 (SPAdes) (version 2) | ecosystem: Environmental > Aquatic > Marine > Oceanic | place: Arctic Ocean...
TCGTTGTCCAATAGGCCTGAGAACATCTGAAGGTTGTACGCTCCCCTTTCGGGGTCCCATGAGCCAAAAGAGTCCGTAGACGAGTTTCTGGCAGCAGAGGAGACAGTGTGACTCATCGTCAGAATCTTGGCCACGGTAACCTTAATAAGGTCTACGTTAAAGTGCGTTGTGATGTAATCGGCAGCACTCATGCTGACTAGCTTTACAGCGGTCTCCACCGACGGATAACCAGTAATCATGAACCGCGTAGTGGGGGTCGATTCGGAAGGCTGCCTGTAGGACTTCGATACCGCCCACTTCTGGCATCACCATGTCGCTGATGATGAGATCGAAGGTCTGTTTTTCCATGAGGTCCAAGGCTTACCGGCCATCAGTGGCCTGGAACACCTGGTAGCCTTCCTCGGACAGGATCTCGTCAAGAAGTACCCTGATTATATCTTCGTCGTCGACAACCAGTATCTTGGCCGTCTTCTCGGCTGCCAAGCCAGTTGCGCCAGACCTTAATCCCTGTTGACCGCTTGTCATGTTGCCTCCTGAAGCCCACACATTGAGGAAGAGTTTCCTCAAGTGAGGACTCGCACACCATCATTGTGCCGAATATCGCAACAACAGAACACGGTATTTGTCCCAATAAACTGAGATGGGAATCATTACTGCTAACGTAGGTGTTTACACCTACTGCGTATGCATCACACTATATTTAGCAGCTGCTTGACTAGGTCTTCCTCTCCCTGTCTGCCTGATACATGACCATCCAGACGTGCTTCCAACAACGCTGCGAGTAGTGTGCCTATGGCTGGCCCCTCTTCCACACCCAGGGCGATGAGATCACGACCGTTCAGCTCGGTCCGCACTGAACGAAGCTCACAGAGATATAGGTCGATGTTGCGGCTGGAGGCGCTTTTCTTGTGGCTAGCCGAGACACCCAGTAGGGCCGCAGTGTGATATCCGTCAAGAAGGCGATATATTTGGCTTCGTGACGCGTCTGAAGAGAGGTCCTCCGGAATAGCTTCGGTTCCAGCGACATCCTGAACCACGCGGCTCCAGAGGGAGTCCATATTCAGGCGACGGGCAAATGCGGAGGATTCTCCCGGCGTCAGGCCTGTCGCCAAATACGCCAGCCAGATAAGATGCTCAGGCTGTTCAGCACTGTCGATCGCATCAGGCCATGAGTCGGGTCGTCGCCCCAGTGGCCCAAACACGGCTTCAATCACTCCCAGGCAGCTGAGAGCCTGCAACAGGCGTCCTGTCTCAGCTTCTTCGAACGCTCGCTGGAACTCATGACGTATGCGGTCTCCGGATATGGAGTTCAACTGTGGGAGGTTGTCCTGCAGAAGGCTGGCCGTGCTGCTCTCGCCAGCAGTGCTACTTTCAAGGGAGAAGTCCAGCCGTTGAGCATACCTGACGGCCCTGAATATGCGAGTGGCGTCGTCGGTGAAGCTTTCCTGGTGGAGCACCCTAATGAGGCCCCGCTCCAGGTCTTCCTGGCCGCCCATGGGGTCTAGGAGTTCACCCCAATTATCGGCACACAGGTCTATTGCCATGGCATTGACGGTGAAATCGCGACGAGCCAAGTCCTGGGCCACAGACCCCGGCCGCACCTCTGGAAGCGCACCTGGATGAGAGTACGACTCCTGCCTCGTCATGGCCACGTCAATAACGGTCGAACCCACCTCAATCTTGAAGGTATTGAACTGGGAAGGGCCTGCGAGCCGACCACCGACAGAGTTTGCCATATCCAGGGCTAGCCGTTCCTCTAGCCCTGCAACAGAGACGTCCAGATCGTTTGTGGGACGCCCCAACAAGACATCACGAACGACTCCGCCCACCAGGGAAATCCCGTCGGCCCTGTAGCGGCAAACCTCAGCCAGCGTCCGCAGCAAACGGAGGCTATCAGACTCAAGTTGCCGTTCCAATATGGAGGCTAAATTAGGCACTTGTTCAGCCCGTGGACAGGATTAACTGGTGGCCGTTTTTACTTTCGCCTGGAACGCTTGCGAACCTGAAGCCACCCAAGCTGGCCACGCCGTCATCATGAAGTGTACACCCTTGCTGATGTAGTGCTCTACGTTCGAGTCGTTCACCAGCGTTCCAGCAGTCTTGCCCGCAGCCACAATCTGCTCCAAAGCCTTGTCAACGGTCTCCAAGACCACTGGCTCAGTAGCGCCCCCCAGGTAACCCATGCTCTGGGCCAGGTCACTGGGAGCGACAAAGAAGACGTCAATGTTATCAACAGTGAGGATTTCCGCCAGGTTATTGACGGCAACTATATCCTCAATGAGGATAACGACCAGGGTCTCATCGTTGGCTTTCTGGAAGTAATCAGGATCGCCGTAGCCCTGTCTGTTCCCAAACATGCCTCTGTTGCCGATGGGATGAAATTTGGCCGCGTCCACCACAGCTCGCGCCTCTTCAGCAGTGTTCACATGAGGGATGACAACTCCCTGCGCACCTACATCGAAGGTCCTGTATATGATGCCAGCGTTGTTCTGGTTCACGCGCACGACGGAGCTCATTCCCCATAGATCGCAGGCTCTCGTCATATCAGGAAGGTCCGCAAAATCTACAGGGCCATGCTCGCCCTCTATCCACGCAGCCTGGAATCCCAGAGACCCGACGAAGTCGATAACATCAGATGAGTTGTGCCCTGCAATAGCTATTACAGTCTCGCCGCGCTCAAGCATGTGTTTTGCTTTATTTTCTCGCATATGTTGGTTCTCCTCCTGTCTATCAGCGCCGCCATTATAGGTGCGCCCGCTGGCATCAGTCAATGAAGCCGCCAGGGATCGTGGCTGTGCTGCGTGCCAGACCGACCCGGCGCATTGATTCGGTTTGTTCGGCTGTTGTAGACATCTTTCTCGCTCGGGGCTAGCATGGTGACTCAGGCTGAAGCTCGAACTTTTGGGGAGACAATATTGCGAGGTGATGCAAACTACTGCCAGCGATGCGCCACTGAACTGGTCGATAAACAGATCGAAGGTAAGACCAGAGGGTACTGCCCCTCTTGCGGCTTCGTGGTCTATCTTGACCCGAAGGTTGCGGCGGCGGTGCTGGTCTCCGACGGCGACAGGCTGGTGATGGTGAAACGAGGCGTGGAGCCCGAAATGGGACGCTGGGCGTTCCCATCAGGCTACGTGGACAGAGGAGAGGTTGTCGAGCACGCGGCGATACGCGAGGTAAAAGAGGAGACAGGCCTGGACATTGAGCTGGACGAATTTGTCGGCCTATATTCCCAGGAAGGCAGTGCTGTCATTCTGGCGGTCTTCTCGGCGCGCACCACGGGCGGCGTGTTGCAGGCGGGCCACGACGCACTGGAAACCGAATGGTTTGCCACCGACAATCTACCCGACCTACCCTTCCCCCACGATCAGCAGATACTTATGGACTGGCGACGGCAAAGCAGTTAGTCAGCTAAGCCGTTTCCAGACAGAACCATCCGCTCTGCTACCATAATGCCATGACCAACATCCGAATCCTTGCGCTGGTGGCGATGCTACTGCTGCTTGGCCTATCATGCGGCAGGACTCCCATAACCATCGACGAGCTAGATGCTCTTGACGCAGTGAAACAGGGTGTTGAATTACGCAAGCAAGGCCTGTTGCAACAGGCGTTTGAGCAGCTCTCGGAGGCGATCAGTCTGGATCCCGAACTGGCCATCGCGTACGCAGAGCGAGCCTTTGTGCACTACCTGAGCGGCAACAATACCAGCGCGGTTGAGGACGTCGGCAGGGCGCTGAAGTTGAATTCACAGCTTCCCATAGCGTACAACTACAGAGGTCTCATTTTTGTTTCCCGTGGAGAGACCGACAACGCCATCATCGATTTCACCAGAGCTATTCAGCTAGACCCGAGGCTACAGGAAGCGTATCTGAACAGGTCCAATCTATACATGGCCAACGGACAGCTTGGGCTCTCCATTGATGACGTAACCGCCGCCGTCACCTTGTCTCCTGAATCGGCTGAGCTCTACCTCCTCAGGGCCCAAGTATACCTTCGGACAGAAACTCCAACTGAGGCAGTTCCAGACCTGGAGCAGGTGCTTAGCCTGACGGATGATGAAGCCCTGACTCTAACCGTGAAACGATATCTGTCTCTGCTTCAGTAACGCAGCCCAATAATGCAGCAAAGCAAAACACGGAGAACCGTTGGAGATAGAACCGGAAAAACATATTCCAGACGGGAAGAGATGGCTCGGAGGAGTCCAGCCAAGGGACGCCGCGTGGCTGCTTGCCGTGTCCACAATGCTCTTTGTGCTGCTGATGCCATTCTCCAGCTACGTGGCTGCGCTGCCCTTGATACAGGATGAGTGGGACCTGAATAACACCCAGGCCGGCGTCATTTTCTCGGCCTACCTACTTGGTTTCGCCGTATCAGCCCTCTTCGTACTGCCACTCACCGATAGGTTTGGCTCCAAGGTCATCCTGGTCTCTTTCGCGTCCATATCAGTGGTGTCCCACATACTGTTCCCGCTATTTGCAGACAATCTGGTTACTGCTGTGATACTGCGCGTGCTCGCCGGGGTCGGTCTGGTAGGCGTATACAATCCCGGAATGCGCATAGTCGCAGAGCGCTTCTCCAACCACGGCAGGGGCATGGCCATAGGCACCTACGTCACCTTCTTCTACGCCTCAAACAGCGTCTCCCTGGCCCTGACTGGAATTCTCATGTCGTACATGAAGTGGCGAGACGCCTACATGATCATGTCCCTACTGGCGGCCCTAAGCATCCCAATGGCCTACATGCTGCTCCGCTCGCACAAGGTTCCAGTGAGTGGATCATCTGGTGCCCTCGACCTGTCTGTGCTAAAGAATCGCGCAACACGCATCTTCATACTGGGGTATTCGCTGCACGCGGCTGAGCTATACATCGTTAGGGTCTGGCTGCCGGCGTTCCTTGTGGCAGTGCTCGTCGCCAGGGGGGCAGGCAGCGCCGAGGCCGCCGTCACCGCGGCGACAGCCGGAGGCATCGCGCTGGCAACAGGCGCGGCAGGACCAGTCATAGGCGGCATCCTCTCCGACAGGTGGGGGCGGGCCGTGTCGGCGTCGGCAATATTTGCCCTGAGTGGCGCGGTGTCTTTTGTCATAGGCTGGCTAATCGGCTTTCCCTGGCCAGTCGTTGTGGGGCTCACGGCGATATATGGTTGGGCAATCGCCGCAGACTCAGCCATCTACTCAACGGCGGTCACCGAGGTTTCTGAGCCTACCAAGCTGGGATCGACACTGGCAGTCCACTCGTTTCTCGGTTTCATGGGAGGCGTCATCGGGCCGATCGTTGTTGGCGGCATTCTAGACCTGTCGCCTGAATCCATTAAGTGGGGCCTCGCCTTCTCTGTCACCGGCGCCCTATCAATCGTGGCAATCCTCAGCCTGATGACAGTGCGAACTTCAACGCGGCGCTCGACTACATCTGACAGCGGTTGACGTACTTATGGACTGCCAAATTGGTAAGTCTAAGGAGGAATTATCATGGGCATAGATCACAACAAGACAACTGTTAGAGAATTCTGGGGAGCCATGAACAATGGTGATCTGGACGCTCAACTGGCCCTATGTTCTGAAGAGGTCGTGTTCAATGTGTCAGGCACCACAGGAGCATCTGGCCTAAACGAGGGCAAGCCCGCAGTACGCCATCATCTGCAAAACTTCGCTACCCTGGTTCAAGCGGATGCCCGCATGGAGGTCCGGGAACTGATCGCCGAGGGCGACATAGTCGTTTGCCTTTCTGAGGGCACCATGCAGGCGCGGACCGGTATGGCTTATAACAACAGCTACGCCTTCGTATTCCGGTTTCATGACAGTCTCATCTTTAGCGTCACCGAGTTCCTGGATACTGTCTTGGTGGAAACCGCCCTGTTCGGCAAACACGTAAGTTAATCGGGTGACTAACGTTGTGAACCTAATCACACCAATTTATAATCAAAGTAGGTAACCGAACGATTGTCGTTACCTGCTAACTTACAACTATTCTTGGCCAGCTTCCCAATTCGACCACGAAAAATCAAAACGGAAGTGCCTACAATCCAAAAATCATGAAAATTTACTTTTGTGCTGAATGCGGGGCCTACGACTTCGTATACGCAGACGCCTGCAGCGAATGCCAGGAGCCTATTCCTGAAGATAGCTGGTCCGACCTGTCGGACGAAGACCTTACCCAACTGGACTACATCGAGGAGTTCGATCTACCAAACTGCATACCGGGGTGGGAGTACGAGGTAATCAGGCTGACGAGCTTCGCCGAGGGTCAAGCAGCATCTGATGAGGCCGCCCAAGACCAGACAAGGATTTTTACAGAGCACCTGCTAAACCGCATGGGCGATAAGGGCTGGGAACTGGTGAACATAGTGCCGCTGGATGGCAAGGACGGGCCTAGTTATGGCGTGTTCAAGCGAGCGTGGCTAGATGAGTTCGAGGAATAGAATCTTGTCCACTATGGCATTGGGACAGAGTCCAAAGCCTCACTACGCACGCTTATCTGAACCAGGAGAATTTCTCTGGGACCGATAACACATGGTATCGTTGCCGGGGGCTAGGGGCCGCCGTGTGGGCATTAACCGGTGAGCCCGCTGCTATTCCCATAGCGATATTCACCGGAGTATTTACAGATACCGATCACCTTCTTGACTTCGTGGAACCACGGGAAGGCTCGCGCCCAATATACATGATACGCCCCTTCCACGCGTGGGAGTTCTCGATTGTTGGCGTAGGTATAATACTGGCAATCTGGTATCACCCGCTGTTTCTGGCAGCCGTCGTGGCCTATACAAGTCACCTATTGCTCGATCAGATTAGCAATCACGTTCACCCTATGGCCTACTTGATATTTTACCGTGCCTCTAAGGGTTTTAGACGCCTACAGCTAACGCCCCAAATATTTTCATCTAGTTACCGACATCTTCCGGTCGACGCACCAGCATGGGCCAAGATCGAGCCTCACTTGTACAGGCTGTATACCCGCTTAAAGAAGAAGCGGTCTAGCTAATCTGCCTCCAGCTGACGACACTGTTCGGCGTGACCCGAATTATGGCACAGCCCTTCTCAAGAAGCTTTTCGTACTGACCGTACTTTGCCCTGAGCATTGCCTCGGCTGCCTGCTGCTCGTCGGCGTCCTCGACCAGATCTGCGCGGCCTTGAACAAGCACATACGCTAACTCGTTCCAGTCCTCGGAATAGTCGTCAATTACCAGGGAAACCAGAGGATTCTGGAGGATGTTGCGCACACGCTTTAATGCCCGGCCCTGGACTCGTTTCGGCTTGAGGTCCAGGGCCGAATAAATGCATTTGCCATCAAAGGCGTAGCAGACAGGCACCACATGAGGCGCGCCCTTATCGTCCGCAGTGGCCAGTCGAGCTACACGATGACCTGCGATGAATTTGGCGACTTTAGGAGCGATGTCCAAGTCCAAAGACCAAGCCTTCCTAGAGCGCCTTCCACACGCGCCGGCCTTCGACCCGCACAAAGTGGCCGAACCCAGGATCTGGGAAATGGCCCGACGACACCAGCGTGCTATCGGCCTCCAGATGGTCTAGAACCTTGTGCCGCGTGGCCCTGGAGATGTCCTGCTGTATGTCGAACATGGGATTCCAGTCCGTGTAATGGGCCTGCGTAGGACTGTGCGCCACATCGCCCAAAATGAAGGCCCTCTCCCCGGCGGAGGCGATTATCAGCGAGAAGTGGCCCGGCGTATGACCCGGCGTCGACACCGTGGTGATCTCGTCCGTGATCTTGTACTCCTCGTCGACAAGGTCCATGAGGTTGAGGTCGTTCAGTGGCATCACCTGGTCCCGGACATGCGCGGCGTTGGCTAGAACGTCGGGCTGGCTCCAGTACTCGTAGTCAGACCTCGGCGCCAAGTAGCGGGCGTTAGGAAAGGTTGGCTTGCCGTCAGTGAGGTTCCAGCCAACGTGGTCCGGGTGCAGGTGCGTCAGGAAGACGATGTCTACGGCCTCACGATCCACGCCCTTGGCTTTCATGTCGTCCAGAAGCCTTCCACCGGGGTCTGTCTGCATTCCGGTGTCGACGATTATCAGCTTGCCCTGGGAGCGTAACGCCACGGAGCCGTACCTGGACTGTATCTGATCGTTCTCATCCAGGATGTCCGGGTACTCCCTCCAGCCCTCAATAGTGCTATCGGGGAAAAGCTCCGTAGGCACTCGCTTAGCTGAGTACCCGTCCAGCACCGACACAACCTCTACGTTGCCAACCTTTATCTTATGATCTGCCATTTTGTCCTCTCATGTTTTTCTGTACATCTTTGTATCCGATTATGCTTGGGGCCAGGCCATTTAGGCGTTCGACCCTTCGACAGGTTCTGGGCGAACGAGGTCAGAAATGGAGACTGCAATCTTATATAAAGCGTTCGTGGTGAGCCTGTCGAACCACAAGCTTGGAATAGACGCTTCAGGCCCATCGGAGCCGTGTTGCCAGCCCACTTTACTTTAGACAGATTCCAAAAACTCCACAATTTCCTACGCCAATCCTCATGCCCTATGCTAATTATTTAAATAGAACGCCAGACGCGGCGGTCGCCCTCGCGCACGAAGCGGCCAAAGCCTGTGTCCGGGAAGTGCCCCACTGACACCAGCGAGCCCTCAGCCTCCAGTCGGTCTAATATCTCGTGCCGTGTCTTGCGTGAAAGATCGGCATCCACGTCGAACATGGGGCTCCAGTCCGTATGGTGCGCCTGGGCAGGACTGTGCACTACGTCTCCCAGGATCATGCCTCGCTCTCCAGCCGACGCCACAACTATGGATATGTGGCCTGGCGTGTGACCCGGAGTGGCGATAGTCGTCAGCTCATCTGTAATCTTGTACTCGCCGTCGATGAGATCAAGGATGTTCATGGATTCCAGAGGAAGCACCTGATCGGATATGTGCTGTGCGTTCTCCAGCACGGACGGCTGCGTCCAGTAGTCCCAGTCCTGCTTGGTGGTCAGGTATCGCGCGTTGGGGAAGGTAGGCTGGCCATTGGTCAGGTTCCAGCCTACGTGATCGGGATGAAGGTGCGTGATCACAACCAGGTCCACGGCCTCGCGATCTATGCCTTTGGCCTTCATGTCGTCCAAGAACGGTCCTCCGGGCGCCTGCAAACCGGTGTCGACGACTATAAGCTTGCCACCAGAGCGCACCGCAGTCGGTCCGAACCGGGGGTGGATGTGATTGTTATCATCCAGAAACTCCGAGTATTCGTTTTGCCATACATCCAGCGAGCTTGCAGGAAACACCTGCAACGGGTCCATATCACCATGCCCATCGAAAAGAGAGATAAGCTCTACATTGCCTACTGTTGCCTTGTGACCTGCCATGTGCGTCCTCCTGGTGGGTTTTTCTAGGTAATCCATGCTTGCTTTGAAGTGCCCAGATTCTACATGTTTTGGATGAACGAAGAAATGGCACCCGCCTGGCCGATGGTCTTTTACTGAGGACCCCGCTCAGACTGAGTTCTAAAGCCAGTTCCTGAGCATTAAATTGCACAATAGCTAAACCCCACGCCCTCTGCCCACTATACAAAATTCAAAAAAACTTGACAGAGGGAAATGGGAGATTAAGATACCGACACAGTACAGGTGAGGAGAAACAGAATGACAAACCAACAGGCCGACTACCTCTTTAAAGGCGGACTGGTAATCACTGGCGACGGCATCACCCGGCGAGACGTGCTTGTTAAGGATGGACTCATCCTACGGCTAGGTGATGACCTGAGCAATGAGCCGGCCAGCCGGGTGATCGACGCAACCGGAAAATACGTAATGCCCGGCATCATCGACGCGCACAACCATCCCGTATACGCCGATCGAGTGGACACCTTTTCGGAGAGCGCGGCCTTTGGTGGCGTAACCACGATCGTGCCATTCATTAGAAACAGACGTGACGTTGGATTTGAAGAGACCACAGTGGAATCCATTGAGGCCTTCATGGAAGAGGCCCAACAGGACTCCCGGCTGGACTACGGGATCCACGCAATTCTGGTTGGTGACGACGATGTCGAAAACCAGGTACCCCAGCTCATCAAGATGGGCGTGATCTCTTTCAAGATGTTCATGACCTACCCCAGACGCGGCATAATGATGCCCGACGACAAGATGCTAAAGGCCATGGACATCGCCTCCAACGACGGCGGCATGGCCATGGTGCACGCCGAGAACGGCTACTGCATCGACCATCTGGTAGACAAATCTGTGGCAGAAGGCAGGATCGGAAAAGAGTGGTACGCCCCTTCCCAGCCAAGAATTCTTGAGCTGGAGGCAGCCAATCGCGCGGCCACTTACGCCAGTGTCACTGATTGCCCCCTATACATCGTCCACATAAGCGCCCGGGAGATGCTCAACACTCTGGACCACTTTAAGGGGACCGACCTGCGACTGTACGGCGAGACCTGCCCGCAGTACCTGGACCTGACGAACCAGTCCATGCTGGATCACGGTGCGTTGGCCAAGATCGGCCCGCCTCTCCGCGAGAGGGAAGACAACGAGGCCATGTGGAAAGGCATTAGCACCCGCCTGCTGGACACCATAGCCAGCGATTTCTGCGGCTACAAGAAATCGCAGAAGTATCAGGGCGGCCAAAGCGTGAGCAGTGAGCTTTCCGACGTTCAGGATAGCGACGACCTGAGCATCTTCGAGGCGACCTTTGGAGGCAACTGGTGCGAGCAGATGCTATCGGTGGCCTATCAAGAGGGTGTTAACAATGGGCGAATCTCACTGCCAAGACTGGTACAGGTCATGTGCGAGAACCCGGCCAAGATCTTCGGCCTGTATCCTCGCAAAGGCGCCCTGCTCCCCGGTTCGGATGCCGACATAGTGCTCTTCGACCCCACTCTGAAACACACGCTGAGCGCTGAACACCAGCACACCAACGCCGATTTCACTATGTTTGAAGGTAAAGAAATCCTGGGTAAAGCCATCTTCTCCATGCAGCGAGGCGAGGTGATTATCGAGGATGGCGAGCTGAAACGGCCAAGAGGCAGAGCCCAGTTCCTGCCAGGCAAGAGCGACCTGGCCACCTGGGCACCCAAGGGCCACAGGATTAGCTAGGCCTGATATACTTTGCATAGTCTTAGACATACGCCTAACGGTCGCCAACTAATAGGAAAGTACCTGATATAAGGAGTCCAATAAATGGCACATGTTCATGAAAACGTCAGGCTAACTGAGCTGGCCAGTTGCGCCGGTTGAGCCTCGAAATTCAGTCCTAAGGACTTGTCGCAGGTACTGCGGCAGCTACCAGGTATTACAGACCCCAATCTTCTGGTTGGAATCTCCACCGGAGACGATGCCGCCGTTTATAAGATGAACGACGACATGGCGATTATCTCCACCGTGGACTTCTTCCCGCCTATCGTAGACGACCCGTTCATATTCGGTGAGGTCGCGGTCGCTAACGCCCTCAGTGACGTTTATGCCATGGGTGGCAAGCCGATCTTCGCTCTCAACGTTGTCGCATTCCCGGTGGATCTGCCCCACGAAATACTAGGGGAGATTTTGAAGGGTGGCGCATCGAAGGCTACCGAAGCCGGAGTGATTATCGTCGGAGGCCACACGGTAGACGACAAGGAACCCAAGTACGGCATGGCTGTCACCGGTGTGGTGCGTCCTGGTGAGCAGATCACCAACGCCGGCGCAAAGCCCGGAGACATACTGGTACTGACCAAGCCCATCGGCACAGGAATTATCACCACAGCCGGCAAGCAGGAGCGTGTTTCAGAAGCTGTGCTGGCCACCGCAATAAAGCTAATGTCCACGCTGAACAAGGCGGCGGCCGAGGCAATGGTCAAGGTCGGCGTAAACGCCTGCACCGACATTACGGGCTTCGGACTACTAGGCCATCTTCGCGGCGTCGTGCAGGGCAGCGGAGTCAGCGCAAGGATTCGGCTGGGCGATGTGCCTATCATTGATGGTGTGGCTGAGCTTCTTGACGCAGGCATCGCACCGGGCGGGACCCATCGCAACCTGGACTCGCTGGAAGAGGTCGTAACCTGGCATCCTGAAGTTGGCGAGCAGAGCCGTATTCTCATGGCAGACGCGCAGACTTCTGGAGGCCTGCTTATCTCGGTTGACCCATCCAAGAAAGACGAACTGCTGCGGGAGCTAGAGGCTGCTGGAGTTGAGACTCGGGCGGTCGTAGGCGAGATTCTGGAGCAAGACGCTCTGGGCGGCAAGAGAATCGAAGTAGTACCGTAGGCAATTTAATCTGAACTCTAAGTGCAAAATAAAGAGGGCGTCTGAAAAGGCGTCCTCTTTTTTATATGGGCGACAAGTGCGAGAAACCATTACGAAAATTAGTTGGGAATATGTAACAGTGCTCTCGATTGCGGTTGGGCTTGTCCTTTCAGGTTGCATATATAGCACTCCCCCTGGCCCAGTTGCCCTGCCAATTTCCACAACAACCAGCACGCCCAAACCCATTACACAAACTCCAGCTGCCCTGCCGCCTGAGGTAACGCCTGCTGCCACAGATACGCCAATTCTGGCCCCAACGCCATCCAGCACTCCTACGCCAACGGCAAGCCCATCGCCTACCGCAGAGGCTACGTCGTCCCAAACTCCACTGCCAACAGCGACCCTCTCGCCTTCGCCGACACTAACGCCATCGCCGGAGCCAACTTCCACCGCCATCTCGCCAACGCTGACACCAAAGATCGCTCCAACAATAACGCCGGTCCGTGGCGATGCAGACATTCGCATCACAGAGGTCTTCTTCAATGGCGAAAAGCCTCGCTACGAAGGCGACGAATACGTAGAGATTGCCAACTGCGGCGACTTATCCCAAGACCCGGAAGGCTGGGTGCTGCTGGATGTCGATGACGGAGGTCCCATATTCGCATTCCCGGCATTCACCCTTCATCCCGAATTCACCGTCCGGGTATATACAGACGAAGTACACCCCGCCTATGGAGGTTTTACCTTTGGCAGTGGCATCGCCATCTGGAACAACACCAGGCCAGACCTGGCGGAGCTACGCGATTCCATGGCGTTGTCGTTAGCCAGCGCGGCTACAAACCCTGGACTGGATGCGACTGAACCAGCGACTACGAAGCACGCATATCACTGGCGGCCTAACATAGCCTCTGATAATCTTTACTTACCGATTTATTACTGCGAAAGAAGTATAGGAATACGTCTATGACGATCAAGGACGACATCGAGAATCTAGTACGCAATGCCCTGGCCGAAGCACAGAAGAGTGACCTTCTTCCCAGTGTAAAGGTAGGTGACATATCCATAGATCGACCTCAACAGGCCGGTCATGGTGATTTTGCCAGCAGCCTTCCATTGAAGCTGGCCAAGCCCATGCGCATGAACCCGATGTTGATCGCAGAGAAGATAGAGTCTCTGATCCCAACTGAGGGCATCGTCGAGAGCGTCAGCATCGCGGCTCCCGGGTTCATCAACTTCTCGCTGAAGCAGTCCTGGCTCGCCGAACAGGTAGATGTGATCAGAGAAGCAGGCGACAGCTTCGGAAACGTCGACGTAGGCAAAGGCCTACGAGTCCAGATCGAGTTCGTCAGCGCCAATCCTGTAGGACCGCTGCACGTCGCCCATGCCCGAGGCGGAGTCATAGGCAGCGCCCTGGCCAATATTCTGGAGGCTGGTGGCTACAACGTCGATCGCGAGTACTACTTCAACGACGCCGGCGCCCAGATCATCCACTTCAAGCGGAGCCTTTTCGCTCGCTACCAGCAGGAGTTTGGTCGCGAAGTTAAGGTGCCCGAGGACGGCTACCATGCCGATTACATGGTGGATCTCGCCAGGGAGATCAAAGAGGAAGAGGGCGACAGGCTGCTCAACTTGCCGGAGGAGCAGGCGCAGGACGAGATTGGCCCAATAGGTCTGGACAAGATGATGGCCCGCATCCGCGAAGACGTAAAACTTCTACGAATCGACTTCGACAACTGGTTCAACGAGGCCACGCTGTACAAAGAAGGCCAGTTCGATAAGGCCATGCAGCTCTTGCGGGATGAGGACTACATCACCGAAGAGGATGGCGCAGTCTGGTTCGCCTCCACAAAGCTGGGCGACGAAAAAGACAAGGTGATGGTCCGCAGCAACGGCATACCAACTTACTTCGCTTCGGACGTGGCATACCACTACAACAAGTTCTTCGAGCGAAAGTATGACAAGGTCATTAATATCTGGGGCGCAGACCATCAGGGACACGCGGCGTTCCTGAAGGCTCTGATTGGAGCGCTAGGACTGCCTCCTGAGAAGATGACGCTGATCATCAACCAGCTGGTGACCCTGAAACGCGGCGGCGAAGTTGTACGGATATCCAAACGAACGGGAGACATGATTTCGCTGAGAGACGTAATAGAAGAGGTTGGGGCAGACCCCTGCCGCTTCTTTTTCCTGTCTCGTGACGCCAACAGCCAGATGGACTTCGACATGGATCTGGCCAGAGAGCAGTCGCAAGAAAACCCTGTCTATTACGTCCAGTACGCCCACGCCCGCATATCGAGCATCCTGAGGCTGGCAGAAGAGCGCACAATCGATTTCTCCGGCGGCGACCTATCGCTACTGACTCATGACGCGGAACTGGCACTGATACGCAAGATGTTGGAGTTGCCGGAGCTGATCGAGATGATCACACACAGCCTGGAACCCCACCACCTGCCTCACTACTCGACGGAACTGGCGACGGCGTTCCACAAGTTCTACGACCAGTGCCGGGTAGTCTCTGAAAAGGCCGAGGACCAGGCAATGAACAAGGCCCGCCTGAAGCTGGCAGATGCGACAAGAATTGCCCTGGCCCGCTGCCTGTCCCTGATGATCATGGACGCCCCCGTCCAAATGTAGTTTTCGATTGTAGGCACGGACCATTGGGGATTCATAGGCCGCATGGCGGCACAGGATAATTTACCTGGCTAGGACTTTCACGCAGTCAAACTGCGCCCAGCAGATGCTGGAGGGGATTCGCTGGCAGCATGGCGGCGAGCCATAATTACCCTGGCGGAAGCCTTCACGCCGCCAGACTGCGACTGGCACTTACTGAGTAATCCAGGCTCTTGCCCAAGACTAACTATGTCTCTTTATTGGCCTAGACCTCTCGCCGTACTAGGGCCGTTCTGACTCCAGGTTACCCTCTGCCTTGTACTTCTGAGCCTTCTCGATGTAGACGTCGTTATACCACTTCATCTTGTCCAGATGCCTCTGGCTGACCTGACGCAGTACTTTGGCAGGAATACCGACGACCAGCGAATTTTCTGGGATCACCACCTCGTCAACGATCATGGCCCCTGAGGCGATAAAGCAGTATTCGCCAATGGTGACGCCATCGTTCACGGTGACGCCGTTCCCCAGGACAACTCCGTTGCCCACCAATTTGGCGTGGCACAGCACATTATGGGCTATGGTTACGTTGTCACCAATCTCTATATTGGCATCGCTATGGATTACAGAGTTGTCCTGAATGTTGGTGTTCTTGCCGATTATCACCGTCCCCATGTCGCCGCGCACCACTGCACCAGGCCAGACGCTGGAACCCTCGCCTATCTTCACATTGCCCACCACGTAGGCCATCTCGCTGATGAACGCCGTCGGGTGAATTTCGGGCGTGGATCCATCCAAGCTGCGTATTGGCATCGATTTCTCTCCTGTAACACCCGCCTCTAAGAGCCGGGGCCGCTCGTTGCATATTGATTAACACCGGGTAATGTATTGCATGAGCCGGAATTAGTAAATTCCAGAGAGGTGAAAGACGAGTGCTTATTGGAAGCAGATCAGGAACTAGGACAGAAAACTGGGGGGTATAATGGGGATAGCGCCAAGGACTTTTTTTTGAGTTCAGGATGCAGGCGTGTTGTTCAAAATCCAGCGGCCCGAAGTCGCAAATATAGGGTTAGCGAAGATCAGTCTTTGATTTATTTGAGTCTTCCATTATTCGCTGTATAAGGTCTAGAACGAAGTCGATGTCAAGGTAAGGCCGCGTTAACGGCAACGTCCCTTGCGCGGGCCACTCCCAGATACGGCCGAGCCAAGAAGGCCTGTTCCACGCCTTTGTACCCACCGGATAGCAGGGCATTCCGCAGCATTCCTGCCAGGCCGATCCGAAGGCTGCCTTCCAAGACCAGCGCCGCTCCTTGGATTCTACGCCTTGGATGATTGGATGGACGCACCCGGAATAGATGCCACTGGTCTTGAGGCACCGGCCTGAAGGGGGTAGAGCGAGTTGGTAGTACGCGCGCCAAACGCATCAGGTCCTTATGCTCATCATCAGGGTTAGGAATCGAAGCCAGACCTGAGCCGCGCAGCAGCATGGCGTGTATGGCCAAGGTCCGCGTAGAGGCCGGCTCATTGGCCAGCAGGGCAAGCTCATGAAAGGGAACAGCCTCGGCCTACAGACGAAACGGCTTTCGGTTTGATGCGTAGCCAAAGGCCTCCATCACTGATCGATAAATCACCTGGTCCGCAGCGCACCGTTCCATTTCCAGTTGAAATCCACGGCTTCGGGACAGAAACCGTTCACCCCCCGCCCGATCGAGCCTGTCTTCTATCTCGTCCATGTCCACCAATTCAACGGACGCCGTAGCACTCTCCAGAGCCTCCACATGACTGCCAAGAAAGGCCACGGGCACCTGCATCTTGGACTGCTGTAGCGTCATGGCGTGACCTTTGGAAGACAGCACGACATGCAAAACAACGCCGTTGTAATTTGGGTCTGAGTGATGGCCGTGTCCGTCCCAGTCGGGGGCATTCAGGTGCAGCTTAACGTCGCCCGTAACCACTTCGCCTGCCTCGGTGATTAGCTTGGCATCCAGGTAATCAGGTCCAAGGCGAGCGTTGGGCCTACCTGGGTAACTTACCCAATATCGCTCTCCATCCTGCGTCTTCAAGCCCTCCCGCAAAGCCGCCGCGCGCTCCCACAGCGTGGCCAGCGCACGCTCGGAATCAACGCGATTGGGTCTCTCCGCTATCATCAGCGACATGGGAATTCCATATCTTTCATAATTTAGGAATTATGTTGTGTAAGTAATTATATTTTAGAATAGAAATTAATCACTTTTCTACTCTAAAATATAATAAATAGGAGCGACCCAGTTACCTAGGTCGCTCTTATTTGTTGGTCGCATTCTTTTTAGAGAGGGAATGAGGTAGCTTAAAAGGGAATGAGCTCCGTCCCCAGGGCGACGTCAGACATCAGAGCTACTCCAAATACCAGGCTGGCTACCCCGGCAACTCCGGCCACCATTCGATTGAGCCGACCAGAGGTTCCGCTGATGGAAAAGGGAATGCCTATGAGCAAAGTAATAACGCTCATGGATATGACCGTCCCCACCCCGAAGAGAATTATGAACCCAATTCCGACCCAGAAAGACGTTATTGATGGCAACAGGATAAGCATCACGGCGGCGGTACCGGCCAGGCCGTGCACTATGCCAATCATGTAGGACTTCAACCTGAAGAAAGGCTTGCCCGGCCTGAATAAACCGTGCTTCTCTTCGACATCGTCAGCTTCACTGGAGCCGTGGGTGCCGTGAATGTGAAGGTGGGGGTCATCATCATGCTCATGACGATGCACATGCATTTTGCCGCGCTTGATATTCCAGAAGACCTGCGCTCCCAGAAGCACTAGCATTATGCCAACTCCGAACTCAAAGAACGGCGCAATAGTTTCATATCGGTCCAGCACTACCGACTTGAATATTAGAATTACGACGCCAACGATCAAAAGAGGAGTCGTGTGACCCAGTCCCCATGAAGCGCCGACCCATATGCCCCGCCAGGCATTTCGATATTCTGTGGCGATCGTTGAAACAGCGACAACGTGGTCAGCGTCCGTCGAGTGCCTCAGTCCCAGCAGAAACCCCAGCACCAGGGCAGCCAGAGCGCCTGATTGTAAGTCCATCCCTTAATCTCCTACGGTTGTTGTCAAATTACTTAAGTCCTAAGAACCCCTACGAAGAAGAGTCTTCGAGGCATTCCTTGCAGGTGCCAAACAGGGCCAGGTGATCGATGTCCGGCACAAACCCGTGCTTCGCCACAACCTGCCCGCCCAGTGCCTCTACGTACTTGTGATCTAGAAGAACGACTCTGTCGCAGGTGCGGCATATAAGGTGATGATGTTTTACCGGAGTTATCCACTCGAACTGATCCTCACCGCCGCCCATGTCCGTCTCGGATATGAGACGCTGCTGCTTCAAAACGTTCAGAGTCCTGTAGATGGTCGAGGCGTCAATAAAGGGGTACGACTCCTTCACCTCGTCCAGTATCTCCAACGCTGTCTTGTGGCCCTTGGCATGCCGAATGGCCGACAGAATCATCAGGCGCTGCGGCGTGAGCCGATGGCCTGTATCCTTGAGGGCCTGTGCTGTCTCCTGTTCGCAGCTCATGTTTATCTCCTGCTACTACTTGCAACTACTTGCAACTACAAATTAACACCGTAACCAATTCGTGTCAACAACCATAAATAGTTACATGCGACAAATGGGCATAATTGCGAAGAAATGCCTTGGTTGACTGATATTTCGAGCGACTGTAAACTCGGGGCACTTCTACGACCTTCTAACTGAGGCCTTGACGTGAGCGACGCAAAGACCCTTGAAGAGCTATTTCAGGCAGGCCAACTGCTGCATCCGGCTGGCGGAGACTGCAGCATTGTCGACTTCGCAAACGATCTGCACCAAATGGCCAGCGAGTACTCTGGTGACTCGCTAACGGAACCCTGCTCAAAACTAGGTCTGATCGAAAGCCCAAAGCACCTAATCTTCTTGCTGGTGGACGGACTGGGAATGAACTTCATCGAGAAGATGGACAGCGACGCATTTATTCCGAAACACCTTGCTGGCGAGATGAGGTCTGTATTTCCATCAACCACGCCCACCGTGCTGACCTCTCTCGCCACGGGGAAATGGCCAGCCGACCATGCCGTCATGGGGTGGCACACCATGCTGCCAGAAATTCAGGGTGTGTCCACAATCATAAGATTTCAACGATGTCCCGATGAGACGCAGCTAGCCAAGTTTGGCATGACACCGGCGCAGGCTTACCCTACGCCATCCCGCATGCCATCGCCCAAGAGCCAACGCCAGGTAATGTATCTGGTGCCGGAGGAGATCGCGGGGACTGTCTACTCCCAGTACTGGTCAGGTGGAACAATGAGCCGAGGCTACAAGTCCTTGACCGGCGCGGTCAACCTGGTCAACAAGTCCATGGGCAAAGCAAGAGTGCCGACTTTCACCTACCTCTATATGCCGCAGGTGGACAGGGCCGCGCACCAGTACGGCACGGCCCACGAAGAGACTCTGTCGGCGTTAGATCAGGTCGACAAGGCCGTGGAGAAGCTGGCGGCATCCCTGCCCCCAGATGCGCGTCTCATCATCACTGCGGACCACGGACACCTGAATGCTGAACCGGATTACCAGTACTCTCTCGGCGCTGACGATAAGATTTTTTCCCTCTGCCTCGGCCCACCATCTGGTGACGTACGACTGATGTATGTGACCGTTGAAGATGAGAATATTGACGCCTTCCGGGAGGTTGTTCACTCGACTTATGAAGGTAATTTCTTGGTTATATCGACCGATGAAGCCGAAGATATGAAACTGTTCGGCCCTGGTCAATTTTCTCAAGAGGCCCGACGTAGAATTGGAAATCTAATGGTGATATCGACCAGTTCGGCAGTGCTAGACTTCCGAGCCGCCTTGGGCGAAAAATCAGATGGCAAAGGACCAAAGTCATCGCATCACTCGGGACTGATGCCTGAAGAGATGCGGATTCCTCTGGTGATAGTTTAGCAAGCACAGTGCTAGAATCCCTGCGAACGTATTTTGAATATTTGAGGCTTCTAGAAGGAGCGTATTATGGAAAAACGCAGACTTGGAAGAACAGAACACCACAGCACAGTGGTTACCATAGGCACAGCAGGATTTAGCAAGGTTACACAGGAGGTTGCTGATCGCAGCGTCGAGTTGATGCTTCAGCACGGCGTCAACCACGTTGACATCGCACCGACCTACGGGGAGGCCATGGAGCGAATGGCCCCTTGGATAAAGAAGATTCGCGGCGACGTCTTCCTCGGCTCCAAGACTCGGGCTCGCACCAAGTCAGAGGCCTGGGACAACATTCACAGCATTATGGAGCGGCTGGGCGTAGAGTCTTTTGACCTGTTCCAGCTTCATTCAGTGGGCCTAATGGAAGACCTCGATACGGTTACAGGTCCCGGCGGCGCGCTGGAGGCCCTGGTAGAGATGAAAGAGCAAGGCCTTACACGTTTCATTGGCATCACGGGTCACGGTCCTGACGTTCCCAAGGTCCACCTGGAAGCACTGCGTCGTTTCGATTTCGACACAATCATGTTTCCCGTGAGCGCGTCCATATTCAAGAACCCAGCTTATAAAGAAAGCGCCTTGGAACTGCTGGCGACTGCCAACGAACGGGATCTCGGCATTCAGACCATTAAGATGCTGGCCCGCGGTGGCTGGGGCGACCGGGAACGCGAGACGTCCACCTGGTACGACCCACATCGCGAGCAGCCAGAAATCGACAAGGCCCTCTGGTGGGTGCTTTCCCAGCCAATGCACACCGCACCCAGCGCCGGCGAGGTGACTCTCTGGCCTAAGGTGTTGGACGCCGCGGAACGTTTCAGTCCATTGACGGCGAGCCAGCAGGAAGAGGTAATCGCTGGTCAACAGCCACCGCTTGCCGAGCCCGGTCTGGGAATCTTGGCCGCCGACTAGATGCGCCGGATTGGCCGTATTCTCCGAAACATTCTAGTGCTGGTTTTCTTGGTCGCCGCCATCATTGGTGTCCTGGTGTTGTTGTTAGACGAATCGGAGGACTGCGATACCAGCATATGCTGTACCGATTGCGATGTGATTGCCGTAGCCCGGGTAATCGACGGCGACACGCTGGTCGAGGACAAGAGTTTTCGCCGGGACAAGAGGGTTAGGCTTTACGGCGTCGATACACCTGAAGTCGGCGAGCGCTGCTACGTTGAGGCTACGGACAGGCTCATCGAACTGGCGGGAGGAAGCGTCCGCGTGGAGCCTGGGCCGCGAAGGGAAGACGTGTACGGCCGACAGCTATTCTACCTGTACACCGAATCCGGAGAGAGCATAGACGAGATGCTGGTTCGGGAAGGCTTTGGGGTCGCATGGACCAGCGATGGACAGCATCGGGACATAATCGTCGAGGCGGAACGCCAGGCCAAATCCGCTGACACCGGCTGCCTCTGGTAGTCTCACTGCATTACTAGTGCCAAGAAAGAGGAGAAGGATCAGATGACTTCCGACCACGAAAGCTTCATGCGCATCGCCTTGGAAGAGGCGCACAAGGGCAAGGCCGAGGGCAATCTAGCTGTTGGCTCCATCATTGTCCGCAACGGTGAGGTTATTGCCACTGGCCACAATCTGGCCACCACAGACAATGACCCCACGGCCCACGCTGAGACGGTAGCCATTCGCAACGCGGCATCTTCCACTGGTCAGGCCGAATTTCCTGGATGCACCCTGTACACGACCTTTGAGCCGTGCCCTATGTGCACCGGCGCGATCATGACCTGCAACTTCGATGCCGTAGTGATGGGTGGCCGCCCTACGCCAGAAAACACGCGTTGGGCAGACTACACAATCGAAAAGCTAGTGGACTTGTCTGGCTGGAAAGACCGGCTAGAAGTGATCACCGGCGTCCTTGTTCAGGAGTGCGTAGACGTTAGGCAGAAGACGAAACGAGAGTTGCAAGAAGAGGGTGCTGGTAGGTTGATCAATGAAGAATTAGACGAGGAAGTTTAATGGCGGCTAAGGTAAGTTTTTTGTATGGCCTCGTACCTCGTAAAACCTTGCAAAGCCCTGCGGAGCTACATGGCCCAATTGACGCTCAGCGGCGGCTCTACCTGTGCGCCAGGTGACCAGCACAAGAGCCTACCCAGACCGCTGAGGGAACTAGGCCTGCTTGTGCGCGTAGACCACGAAAACGGGGTCGGTATAGGCCTCTGAGTCCGGACTAGCGTCAACGGCTTTCGGATCAGACCAGCCGCCGGAACGCTCGAAGTATGAGCCGATGAGTTCCGCCCGCTGCAGGTCGTTCAGGTTCTGCCAAACAGCCACAGCTTTGGTAGGAAACATGCGGTTGGAATAAATGACATGAAAAGCGGCGTCCGGCCTTAGCACACGCCTGACCTCACGAAAGATCTCCAGAGGCTTGGTCAAATATTGGATGGAGACGGTGACTACTGCGGCGTCGAACCGGTCATCTTCGAAGGGCAAACGGGGTCTAAGGTTAATGTTCTGGACTACCCGTTCGTCCAGTTGGTAGTTCTCCTCCAACTCGATGCCATTAAGCCCCAGACCCACCAAAGCCTTCTTCTGGAAATACTCAGGCAGGTGAGATTTCCAGCTGCTCATAAGGTCCAGGATAGTGGCGTTCTCCGGCAGGACCTCCTGAAAATAGTCAGCAACGGCCTTCAGCGCGGGCTTGTCAATGTGCACCAGCAGGCGCGGTTCGACGTAAAACAGACTGTCGATGTCCTCGTCCTGCCGCCTGAAGAACTCCGGCGGGTACACCTCTTCTGTGGATGGCAACTGCTCTTGGCTCAATTCCTGACCTCACCGTCTACGGGATCGGGGTTACTTTAACGCCCGTGACCATATTAGCTGGCGAGTTTATCAATGGCCGGTAGTGTGGTCAATCAGTGGCATCGGCACACCAGCGCTATCCGCTATAATGACATCGATATGTGTGGAAGATATACGCTGACAACAGACATCCGAGAACTGGAAGACCGGTTCCACTTCATTGCAGAAGGCCTCGGTCTGATACCGAGTTACAACACGGCCCCTCGACAGCCGGTACTGACTATCGTAAGAGAAGACGGCAATGTTGGCCGGATAATGAAGTGGGGACTCATCCCATCCTGGGCCGTAAACCCATCCGTTGCCAACAAGATGATCAACGCGCGGTCTGAGACCGTTGCCGAGAAGCCCAGCTTCCGTGCCGCCCTGGCGAAGCGTCGCTGCCTGATTCCGGCAGACGGATTCTACGAGTGGCAAAAGACGGCCTCCGGCAAACGACCTATGCGCATCACGCTGGCATCGGGAGAGCCCTTTGCCTTCGCCGGCCTGTGGGAGATCTGGAATACGCCCAAGGGCGACACAGTGCACACGTGCACAATCCTGACCACCTCCGCCAACGAGACTCTCGCCCCCATTCACAACCGAATGCCTGTGATACTGCCGCGAAAGGCCGAGGACATCTGGCTCGACCACACAGTCCAAGACAAGTCACTGCTCAAGAGCCTCTTCGTACCATACGATCCTTCGGAAACGGTGGCATACGAGGTGTCCACCCTGGTGAACTCGGCTGCCAACAACGTCCCCGAAGCAATCAGCCCGGTTGCCTAGCCGCTTCCCTGCACTACGGGCTTTTCCCTTTCGCATTTTTAGCATATCTCGGGGTTGGCTGATCGTCTGGGTAACCTTCATGGCGGCTGCCGTGACCATAGGCTCCAGCCAGTACATTTTCGGACTCTACTTTGAGCCGCTGGAAGACGCGTTCGGTTGGAATCGAACGCAGATCAGCGCCTCGCTGTCCTTCTCCGCTGTAGGCAGTCTGGCAGCGCCCTTTCTCGGACGCATGATGGACAAGCACGGCACCAAGTACGTCATGGCTTTGTCCCTGGTGCTCACGGCGCTGAGCTTCTTATTGCGACCACTGATGTCCGAGCTATGGCACTGGTACGCCCTCAGCCTCCTTCAATTCGTAGGCTTTTCCGGCACCGTAATGCTGCCCGCAGGAAAACTGGTAGGCATCTGGTTTCAGGGAAAGCGCGGGCGGGTGATGGGCGTAGCGATGATGGGCAACAACTTCGGCGGCCTGCTAATGCCCGCCATAGCCGGATTCGGGCTAACGGCATTCTCCTGGCAGGCTTCCTACCTCTTGGTAGGCCTGATAATAATGTTAGTGGCAGCAGCAACCCTATTGCTGGTACATGAAAACGTACCCTCAGACGGCCCTCGATTGCGACAGAGTGCCTCAAGAAAGATCACTGGGTCCACATTGAGCGAGGCGCTACGAAGCCGGGTGTTCTACGTACTAATGCTGCTTTTTGTAGTCGGTAGCATGCCCTTTGCCGCTCTGCTTCCACAGATGGTAGCCCACCTGACCAACGTGGGTTACAGCCTGGCATCGGCATCACTGGCTCTGAGTCTGGTAGCTGCAGGAGGCATGGCTGGCAAGCTACTATTCGGCATATTATCGGAGCGCATCACTGCCCAAAAAGGCATGCTGATTAGTTTTTCCGGCCTTACGGTTGCCATCATCCTACTGAGAGACCCGCCGACATACCATCTCATCTGGCTGGTGGCGCCACTGTTCGGACTGTGCATGGGGTCCTTCGGCACCCTGGTAACGCTGGTTACTCAGGACAGCTTTGGCCTGCGACACTTTGGCAGCATCACAGGCGTTCTCAATGCGGCCACGGTATTCGCCTTCGCTCTGGGTCCGATTCTCGGCGGGGCGTCCTTCGACATTACTGGCTCCTACGATACGGCCTTCATCACAGTAGCCGCCATGATTGCCTTTGGTCTCTTGCTCGTCACCCAGGCGCGAGGCGGCCCTTTTCAAACCAAAAGCATCCCTTAATCCTGTATAGCTTGGTAGCCTCGGCCCTGCGAGGGTTATATACCCAACAGGAGCACTATCTGTTTGATTTTGCTCTGGATCATAAGAGTTGGGAATACTATGGGCAGAAATACGAACATTGCCATAATTGGGTGCGGCTGGACAGGCCTTCGTCACGCCATCGCCTACCGTCTCTGCGGAGCGAACGTGTCCTGGGCCGTCGTTCTCGACAAGCGCCGCGCCTCTGCGATAGCGCGTTCCCAGCCTGATACCCACGTCGTACAGGATGCTCAGGTGGCGCTGGAAGACCCTGCCGTTGATGCCGTCAGCATGTGCTTACCCTCAGCCCTGCACGCCGAGATGGCGATACTGGCTGCACAAGCGGGCAAGCACATTCTTTGCGAAGAGCCCATCGCCACTACGCTGGAAGACGCCGACGCTATGGTGGCGGCTGCCGACGAAAACGGCGTCACGCTAATGATTGGGGCAAACGCCCGGTTCAACCCGCTGTACCGCAACATGAAGGAGCTTCCACAGGAGGGCGTCATAGGCGAACCTGCACTGGTCCGGCTTAACCGCGAAACCTACCTATTGGGCTCTCAGCATACCGACCCAGAATCCGAGTCGCTCTTCGACGAAGGCGTAATGATGTCCCGCGGAGTTCAGGACATCGACATCATGCAGATTGTGGTCGGAGATATAAATACCATCCACGCCAGCAGAGCGCCTCAGCGAATTCATCAGGCCTACACCGACGATACCAGCATCGCTACCCTCGGATTTGCTGGCGGTGCTGTGGGCACGCTGACGGAAAGCTGTGCATCAGGCCGCCTTGAAACCGTAAACGGCAAGGAGTTGCACACGTTCCGCGTAGACGGAGAGTTGGGCAGGCTATACTCGCCTGACCCCAGATCACTTCAGCTGTTCAGCTTCAGAGATGATTACCTGGTAAACGGGTGGCCCATGCGAAAAGACATTCACGTTCCAGAGGCAGACACGGTCCTTCTGGAAGTGATGCACTTTTTGAAATGCATTCAAACGGGACAGGAGCCAACCACCAGCGGTCGCTTACAACGGCGTTCCCTGGAACTGGTGATGGCTGCCTACAGGTCAATGGGCACCGGCATACCCGTAAACATAGGCTACGTCGCCATCGGTGTTTGAAATTGGATTGACACCCTAATTTCCGCACTGCTACACTCGCTCCGCCCTTAAATTCAGTATCAGGTATGAATGTTATGACGGGAGAACAGCGAGCATTTCAGGACGCGATGCCAGGCAACCACTGCTGGGGCTGCGGCGCGGGAAACGACGCCGGATTCCAGATAAAAAGCTACTGGGATGGCGACGAGGCCGTCTGCCGGTTTCAGCCTAAGGCACACCACGCAGCATGGCCTACCCATGTCCTGAATGGTGGTGTTATTAGCACTCTCATCGACTGCCACGCCATCTGCACGGCCATCGCCGCCGCGTACCGGGCAGATGGGCGAGAGGTCGGCGAGGGCGATCTAATCGTATACGCCACCGCATCTCTAAACGTTTCCTTTAAGCTGCCTACGCCGATCGACCAGCCAGTTGATTTGCGCGCCGTGGTCACTGAAAAGACCGACCGCAGGATTAATATCAGCTGCACGCTATCCACTGGCGACCAGGTCTGCGCCACAGCAGAGGTAGTTACCATACGAGTGCCACCCGCTTGGCTGGAAATATCCTCTGAAGGCTCGGACTAGTCCCGTGGTTGCGAGCGACTGGGACCTGCCGGATGATCCATGGGTGGATGAGGCCAACACCGCGCTGAACTTCATCGAAGATGGTGACGCCATAGGCCTGATATTGAACAGGTTCAATGGGCAGTACCTGCCGGCGTTACGAAAGGCGAGAAACGGAGAACAGGTCTGGCGCGCATGGAACGCCTTTCACCACTACCTGACCACCAGGGAGACTCGCCGGAAATTCTTCTCGCTGTCCCATGATGATGCGGACAACACGATATCCCTTTTGACTTCAATACTGCACCTTCCACCGTATACGTTACCTGAGGCGGAATAGCTAGGACAGAGATTTGTATACCGCAGTTGGTTGGCTCATTCGACTGGCCTCGGTACCTTGTATGTTGCTTATACGTAGCTAACTGAGTATTCGTTCTGTTGCCACTGTTGCAGTTACATTGGGACTCTTATTGTGCGGTACCCATCTATGAATAGAATATTCTAAGGGTATGCTAGAGCATTATTACTGACCAAAGAGATCGCGGTTATAATAGGTATCGTCAGCGCCCGCAGGACGTGAGGCAAAGGGAAGACTGCAACTACAAATCCCTGAGACGCATTAAATAACAGTTGCCGCAATACGATATAAATTCTCACCTAGGACACCAAGGTACCAAATGACCGGTGACCAGCTACCTGGATACGCCGTCTTCGATGATTACGTCCTAAGTCAGCGAATCGCGGTAGTGGTACGCTGGTTTCTTCTGCTGACCTGGTTTGTCCTGATCAACTATAGGCCAGACATCGATACCAAAATCCTATGGTCGCTGAATGGCACCGGTACGGCCCTGGCCCTGTTGAACGGCTATATTCACTGGCGCATTATTAAAGACAGGCCAATATCAGCGCGCTACGTAATTGCTTTGAGCGTATTCGATCTATCTCTGATTACGGCGGGAATAGGCCTAACCACTCGATTCGAAAACAGCTTTTTCGTGTTCTACTACCCAGCGCTTCTGGGGCTGAGCCTCGTTTTCTCATCTCGCAGGCTGAGCTTTACCATGGTCTCCCTGGTGGCTGGTGTATATGCCGCCATTAGTCTCGGACTCCAACCTGGCGTGAATTTACAGGTGTCCGAAGAGAAAATACTCCTGGCCAGAATCGCTACTCTCTTTGCCGTCGTAGCGGCGGCCAACTTGATGACCAGGCTTGAACGCACCCGGCGTCTTCAGGCAGTAAAGGCAGAGCGCGAAGAGGCATCAAAAAACCTGGCGCTTCAAAAGCGGGCTGCTCAGGCCGAGTTAGAGGCTCAAATGGAGAGGGACAGAATCTCCAGAGAGATCCACGACGGTATCGCGCAGTCCATGTTATGCCCTGAGCCTTAATTTGGAGACCTGTGCCGACCTGGCCGAACGAGAGGAAGGCCTCTTGAGGGACCGGCTTCGCTCGCTGGTTCCCCTTGCACGCAGCACACTACATCATCAACGCCGGTGGCATAATTCAGGTGGCGTGTGAAATCGATGGCGGAGACGTGGCACAGCGCGCCAGGGCAAAGACGGAAGAGATCTACAACACGACCCAACTGGTGTTTTCCATCCCTAAGGAACAGGACATCCCCACATCTGAGGCGGCGGATAGCCTTGCGGAGCAGCACCTCGAGCGGGCAAGAGCCGAAGGTCGTGACCACTCCGGCAAGTAATCTTCCAGATCTGTTATGCAAAAAACCGGTCACCGGTCAACCACTCGAAAGGTTGAGACGTCGCCCTGAAGCAGCTAACATACCTGCCACATTCCACATTACAGGCAGGTCAAAAATGGCGTTTGATGTCCTGACATACTCAGTGAATCGCGTTGCGGTTTTAGGCGCAGGAACTATGGGTGCGCAGATCGCTGCCCAGGTGGCGGCCAGGGGCATCCCATGCGACCTGCTGGACATGCGTTCAGACGGTGAACGCGCAAGCCGTATCGCCGAAGATGCCAAGGAACGACTGTCCCACGCTCGCCCCGCTGTGCTGGAGTCTCCCGATGACCTCGACCTGATATACCCGGGCAACTTCGATAACGACATGAATAAGCTAGCCGAGGCAGACTGGATTATCGAGGCCATCGTGGAGCGTCCGGAGCCAAAGGCCCAACTCTGGTCGCGGGCCAGCAAGTACATCGGCGAAAACGCGATCGCCAGTTCCAACACGTCTGGCATACCCATAGCGCAGATTGCCGAGGCTCTCCCTCCGGAGATCAGGAGCCACTTCCTGGGCACTCACTTCTTCAATCCGCCAAGGTACGTTCGGCTAATAGAGCTTATCCCCGCGCCTGACACGGACCTTGGCGTGGTCGAGGCCATCAAGACCTTTGCCACGAAGAGTCTGGACAAGGGCGTAGTTTTAGCCAACGACGTTCCCGGATTCATATCCAACCGAATTGGCACATACTACTTCGCCACTGTAATGAGAGCGGCGGAACAGCTACAGCTGAGCGTTGACCAAGTTGACGCCATTACTGGCCCAGCGATGGGACGGCCACCCAGCGCCACATACCGCACCCTGGACCTGGTTGGTCTCGATATATTCGTGGACATCTGCGACAACACCAGGGAGGCATTGGCGGCGTCTGAATCAGGCGAGATTGAGGGAAAGCTATTCCAGGCACCAGCCCTGGCCAGGGACCTCATTCAAAGAGGCTGGCTGGGCAACAAGTCGGGCCAGGGTTTTTACAAGAGGGTTACCGACGATGGCGAATCAACCATCTTCTCACTGAATACGGGTTCTATGGACTATCAACCACGACAACGGACTCCGGTTCCTGAGCTCAAAGAGCTTTTGGACATCGAAGACATGGGAGACAGAATTCGCAGCCTTGTGTCATCTGGTGGCAAAACCGAGGCATTAGCGTGGAAAGTCTTATCCGAATTGATGGCCTATTCAGCCTGGAAACTAAGCGAGGTGGCCAACGACGTCATCAGCATTGATAGGGCCATGCGATGGGGCTTCAACTGGGCGCTAGGCCCCTTCGAGACCTGGGACGCACTGGGCGTAGCCGACACAGTGCCCAGGATGTCACAAGACGGGATAGCCCTGCCTGACTGGGTGAAACAACTGGCGTCCAACGGCAACAGCTTCTACAAGACAGTGGACGAGGAGTTACTGCAGGTCGATGCAAGCCTCCAGTACACAGTGGTTGACGCATAGATCATATTACTGCTAATATCGCACACCCGTTCTATATCGGATACACAGAGCGACTCTGATGGAAGCAATGCAATGCCAGTGCCGGACCAGATAGAGCCAACTAAGCTGGGTGATTACCTGGAGATTATGACCAAGGCCGTATTCCAGTCGGGCATTTCATGGAAGGTTGTGGACAACAAGTGGCTGGGCATCCAGGAGGCCTTCCGGGGGTTCGACGCGGAGACCGTGGCTGGCTTCGGCGAAAAGGAGCTGGACGACCTTACCAGCGACGCCCGTGTGATTCGCCACAGACGCAAACTTGAAGCCATTCTGGGCAACGCAAGACGAATGATAGAACTGGACAAGGAACACGGAAGCTTTCAGAAGTATCTCCGCTCCCAGCCAGACTTCAATTCGACGGTGAAGGACATCAAGAAGCAGTTCAAGTACATGGGTCTCACTGGCATTTACTTTTTCTTATACTCGGTAGGCGAGAAAGTGCCGCCTCATGAAGATATCTTCCCAGGGCGCAGTTGAGCGAACCCTGCCCACTCTGCCAGGGTCTGTCCACATCCTTGCTTCATAAGGGAGGAAAGGCCTCAGGCAACAGGGACTTTCTTCACTGCGGAGAATGCGACCTAGTCTTTGTTCCGAGAAGCCAGTTGCTCGATTCACAGCAGCAAAATGACCGGTACCTGGAGCACAACAATGACGTATACGATCCCGACTACCGAAAATTTCTGAGCAGGCTGTACGACGAGCTAAAGCCGCACCTGTTGACAGGAGCAAAGGGCTTGGACTACGGTAGTGGGCCCGGCCCAGCGCTGGTGGCCATGATGCGGGAGGACGGCTTTGATGTGGATATGTTCGACATATTCTTCCACAACGACGAGGCTGTTTTAGAAAAGACCTACGACTTCATCACCTGCACAGAAACGGCGGAGCATTTCACAGACCCGGCGAGCGAATTTCAGCGCCTGTTCGCCATGATGCGAGAGCCAGCATGGCTAGGGATAATGACAGGTATGCTAGCGGACTGGTCGCAATTCCCCGACTGGTATTACCACCATGACCCGACCCACGTGAATTTCTTCAGCGCCAAAACCATGTCCTGGATAGCTCAAAAGCATCAGTACACGGCGACCTACCCTGCGGAAAACGTCGTCCTGTTCCGCAAAGGCTAAAGCAGGCCAATTAAGGCTTTGAAGACACCTCTTCCAGTATCCGGTGACCCAGATCCTTCGGCGGCCTAACGTCCCTGAGTGCGGGGATGACCTCTTCTCCCATGAGGCGGACCGACCGCATGATCTTATCGTGCTCGATGCCGCCAATCTGAGTCCAGGCGATGAGGCGGGTGGCGCCCAACTCCCCATAGCGCTTGAGCTTTCGAATCACAGTCTCCGGGCTGCCGAAGAATAGGCGTTCCTCGAAGGTCTCATCGTCTAGCTCGTCAGCGACGGGAACGACATCGATCTTGCCATTGGTGACCTGCCTGCGAACCAGCGCCTGAAGCGCCCTCATCTGCCATCGGACCTGCGCTATCTCTTGTCGCGCCTCCTCATCGGTGGGTGCAACGTAGATCATGATGTCTAGGCCCAGCTGTAGCTCGTCGATGGCCTTGCCCTGCTTCTGAAGACTACCGAAGTAGACTTCCAACTGCGACCGCAACACGTCCTGTCCGCTGAGGGCCGACGCCATGGGCATAAGATCTCTCTCGGCAGCGATTACCATCGAATCGGCGCTGGTGCCAGCCAACCACATGGGCGGATGAGGCCTCTGCTTAGGTTTGGGGAAAACAGATATGGGCTCTGGAACCTTTATGTACTGCCCCTCGTAAGTGAACGAGGTCTCCGAGGTCCATGCCTTCATAATCACGTCGAGGGACTCTGCGAACCGCTGCCGAGTCTCAGCCGGATCGATTCCGAAGCCACCCAACTCATAGGGATGATACCCCCTGCCTACGCCGCATATGAACCTTCCATCCAGGAAGTTATCGAGGACAGCGACCTCTTCAGCGACTCTAAGCGGCTGCCACATGGACAGTATCAGCGCCGCGGTGCCGATGCGTATTCTCTTGGTCCGCTCCCCTATCCTAAGCGCTTGAAGAAGCGGAGATGGCGACATGCCGTAGTTGGAGAAGTGGTGCTCCGCCAACAGGCAGTAGTCGAATCCTAACTCCTCAGACAGCTGAATCTGTTCAACAGACTCGTCGAACAGCGTCTGCCAGTTTCGAAGTTCAGGGTTAGGCCATTCAAAAAACAGTCCGAATTCCAATTTTTTATATCCTTGGCTCAGGTTATTTTTTCGAGTAATGGGTGCAAGGGACCTTGGAGTTACGACTCAAAGTGGTTCCATCCGCCGTGTCCCACCGCCATTGCTTTGCCATCGCTACCGATAACAGCTACAGAATTGTCGCCATCTGTAATCTCACCAACGACTGATATGGGCACGTCGACGATGGACTGCAGACCATTAATTACGCTGGCCGACGCTGTGAACAGCAGTTCGTAGTCTTCGCCGCCACCGAGAGCGAGGTCGAGCCAGTCGTCCGGGAACGAGGCTTTCAGAATAGCGTCTGCGGGGATTGAGCCGGCGTTCAGTCTGGCGCCAACTTTGCTTGCTCTGCATATCTTGGCCAAATCGTTGACCAGGCCGTCACTGACGTCCATTGCTGTGAGCACGCCGTGTTCTGCCAGAAGCAGACCTGTCTTGACCTGTGGTACGGGGCGATTGTGAGCGTAACGAAGGTGATCGCGCGCCACATTACCACGCACCTCCGCTCCAGACATCAGCATGCGCAAGCCGCCGGATGAGCAGCCCAGAGGTCCCGTGACCGCGATAAGGTCCCCAGGCCTGGCGGTGTCTCGCCTCAAAATGGTGGCGTCTGAACTGGGAGCTGCACCCTGCATGGCTACGGTCACGAAGAATGCGGGCGACTTCACTATGTCACCGCCAACGAGGGCACCACCATGGACCTTGGACACATCCATCATGCCGCGATACATATCCAGAAGGCCATCCACGGGCAGATCGCCACGCAGCCCCAAAGTCACTATCGAATAAGTCGGACTGCAACCCATAGCAGCGATGTCGCTGAGGTTGGTGGCTAGCGCCTTCCAGCCCAGGTCTCGCCAATCGGTATAGTCGAGATTAAAGTGGACCGCTTCCACCATGGTGTCGGTGGTGAGCACTCTGGTGCCGGGAGGGCCATCCCATGCCGCGGCGTCATCGCCTATCGCGAGCAGGGTGCGGAATCCACGCTCATCCAGCCTTTGAATGAGGCTGCCGTTGTCCTCGGCGATAGTTTGCGCCAGCTTATCTATAAGGGGGAATTCCCCAATTTCTCTAACGAGCATGCTCAGCATTATATCCGCCATCCGGCCCTTCACTCAAATTTTTCGTAAATTTGTAAACAAGCCGTGACACTCGACGGTTTCCGAAACAAGAAAAAGCAGGGAACCTTCCTTCACACGAAGGGTTCCCTGCAAAATAAATTAAACAGACGTCATATTTCTAATCTACTTACCCGCTCAGGCAGCGTTGGCAGTGGCCAACTCCTCCTCAGGAACCGGCGGACTCAGGCGGTAGCCCATGCCATGCACAGTCTTGATCCACCGAGGGTTCTTGGCATCATCGTCCAGCTTTCGCCTCAGCCGCTGAATGTACTTTTTGACCTTGTCACTGCCGTCGATGTCATCAGACCATATTTCATCCATAATGAAATTCTGCAAAAGCGTTATGTCCCTATTCCTGGCAAGCAAGTGCAGCAGCCGAAACTCTGTGGGTGTCAATCGCAAGCTAGTCGAGCCAAGGTAGACCTCGTAGGTCGCAGGGTCAATCACCAGTTCACCACAGTAAATTGGACCTTCGTCAATCCGACGGTTAGTTAGATTGAAGCGCCTCATAATCGCCACAACCTTTACCATCATGTTGGTGCTCGGGGTAATGTAATCGTCCCCGCCGCGATCCAGAACCTTCACGCCCTGCATCTCGTCCTCCCCGGTCAAGGCAACGATTGGTATGTCGGAAAACTTCCTGATCTCCCCGATTACCGAAAACATATTCATATCTGTCAGGTCTTCACAAATAAAGGCTATATCGGGCTCCTTCTGCTCAATAGCCATTAACCCATGGCTGCCCCTGGACACCATGATGGATTCAAGATCGGGCCACCGAATCCTTAACGTCAAGGCCAGCTGTTCGATCTTGTTAACATCCTGCCCAAAAAATAGTGCCTTCATGTCCTCCTCCTCTAGCATAGGCTCACTCCGGCCTGCTTCCAATAAATCGCCACTGCGGCGTGTATGGCCGGTTGTGTTCACCAAATGTGCACTCATGTTAGAAAAGAACAAAGGCCGCTTCCTAACCACAGCCTGACATTTACCTGACGCTAACCTGACAAAAGGGCAATATTTTTCGTATTGGCCTACATGCGTATCACGCAACTCTAGTAATATCACGCAATGATTATTCCCTGTAATTAAGGACAATGCGGATTTATAGCTCAATACAAGAGTGTTTGGAACAATGAAGGAATTGGAGATCTTGAGGCCGAGAATATGGTATGTCGACTAGTTCTAAGCCAGTTGCCGCTATTCACGAACGGCTTTTCGAATTCACCTTTCCGGTCAATCCCCTAGTCGTTCCCAAAAGAGATAAAGTCAGTCTTTTATCCAGACCAGGCGAAACCCGCCCTGAATAACATCCAGTTCCCGGAGATCGGCCTCTGTCAGTCTCCAGTCCGCGGCCCTGGCATTTTGCTGAACCTGTTCGGCAGACTTGGCGCCAACAATTGCTGAGGCAACAGCGGGATTCGCCAGGGTCCAGGCAATGGCAAGCTGGGCTATGTCGCGACCTTGGTCATCTGCCCACTGACTCAGTCCCTTCACAACGTCATAGATCTGCTGAAAGTAGTCGCCCTGAAAAAAGTTGAACCTGGTCCTCTCATCGTCCGAGGCGAACTGATGCCCAGGCTTGTGACGCCCCGCAAGCATACCTTTGCAAAGCACCGAGTGCGGTATAACACCGACGCCGTTGTCCAGACAAAAGGGCAGAACGTCATCTTCGCTGTCGCGCCACAGCATGTTGTATCGGGGCTGCGAGCTATGAATCGGGCCGAATTCCATCGCCTCGTTAGTCTGCTCCGGCGAGAAGTTCGAAACGCCTATGTAGCGAATCTTGCCCTGCTCCTTAAGCCTCATCAGGCCTGCCATCGTATCGAGTATGGACCACTGGGGCTGAGGACTGTGAAGCTGGTAGAGATCGATGTAATCAGTGCCCAGTTCCAGAAGGCTGTTCTCGATCGCGGCGTTCATGTGGGCGACAGAGTGATCGCTGCCGGAAAGCTTGGTGGCGAGAAACGCCTCATGGCGTCTGCCCTTCAGCGCTTTGCCCAGCGCAGACTCACTGGTCTGATAGCCTTCCGCCGTATCGATAAATGTCATGCCGACATCCAGGGCTGCATGAACAGCGGCAATACCCTGCTCCTCCGGTACGCTACCCAGCCCACCACCAATTGGCCACGCACCAAAACATATGATTGAGACCTGAGGACCGTCCTTACCCAGCGCTCTTGTTTCCATTAGACCACCTCTCGAGACTCCGATAATGTTACGGTCTTGGCCGCCGATGTGCTTAGCAGGAGATATCCTGCCAGCCCTGCAATCACGGAGGCGATCAGTATGCCAAGCTTGGCTTCAGCTACCAGAATAGCGTTGTCAAATGCGAGGCCGCTTACGAATATCGACATGGTAAAGCCGACACCTCCCAGGCATGCCGCGCCTATGATCTGCCTCCAGGTAACGCCCTTCGGCATGAAGGCCATTCCTGATTTCACCGCCAGCCAACTGAACAGGCCAATGCCCAGGGGCTTTCCTACGACCAGTCCCAATATTATTCCCATCGACACTGGCGTCGTGAGAAGAGCGACGGCGTCGCCTTTCAGCAAGACGCCAGCATTAGCCAGCGCGAACAGCGGCATTATGCCAAAAGCAACAATTGGGTGGAGGCCGTGCTCAAGTCTTTGCAGTGGCGACTCAACCTCTCGTGCAGCCATCTCCAATTCATGAAGAGCCGCCCGCTGCTTCACGGTGGTCAGCGCCAGATCGCCACGATGAGGCCCGGAGTTTCCTTCTTCGGCGAACTCTTCAATAAGGGCCCTGCTCTGCTCCACGAACTGCTCCGGATTTATGCTCACCTTGAGCGGAATGGTCATGGCAATCACAACGCCCGCAACCGTAGGGTGTATGCCCGACTTGAAGAACGATACCCAAACCACAATGCCCACGACAGCGTACACGATCGGTGACCTGAGCCCTATGGCGTTCATCATTACCAGCGCGATGAGTAGGCCGCCACCCACTGCCAGGTTCACCCAGTGTATGGTTTCCGTGAAAAAGATGGCGATGACAACAACTGCGCCGATGTCGTCCACAATGGCAAAGGCCGTGAGGAACAATTTGACTGCCACGGGAACGCGACTACCCAGCAGGGCGACAATTCCCAGCGAGAACGCAATGTCTGTGGACATCGGTATCGCCCAACCGTCGGCTCCCTCGCCTCCGGCGTTCAGGGCAATATAAAAAGCCGCTGGCACAATCATCCCACCGATTGCAGCTATCACAGGCAAGGCTGCCTGCTTAACAGATGCTAATTCCTCCAGTAGGATTGACCTCTTTATTTCCAGACCAACCACAAAAAAGAAGACAGCCATCAACGCATCGTTGATCCAGAAATGCAGTGGCTCGTCTAGCAGGAAGTGTCTAAAGCCAATAGTCAGGTGGCTATCCCAGACTCCCTCATAGCTATGCTCAAATGTCGAATTTACCCAGATAAGGGCCGCTATGGTGCAGGCCAGCAGCAGGATGCCTCCTGAAGCCTCCTCTGCGGCAAACCTCTGGAATGGACTCGTCAGGCGGTCCAAGTGTGGTTCCGATGGCGAACGCAACCGATGGAGTAAACGTCGCATAACTCGTCAGTGATTACCTCTATTTATTCATGCCTTCAAACTAAGCCAATTACACAGCAGCAAGGGCCTCCAAAGAAGTCCTTCCTGCTATATGCGCAATGCTTATATACGAGTGTATATTCTACATTACGCCCTTAGCCTAGGCCAGATACCTCGTCACTGGTAAGTCGAGACGTGCTTGTCGCCAGGCCAGTCACCACAACTTCCTCGCCTGATTCCAAGCCAGACCTAATTACAGTCCAACCATCGTAGCTCTCACCAGTTACAACATCTTGAACGACGACGGCACCGTTACGCACCACGTTCACGGTTGTCGTACTGCCGGGCTTATCCACCGCAATAGCATCCCTGGGAACGAGCAACACACCCGTCTGCTCAGTGACAATCACAGTGCTAATGGGAGTCAGCGTTACAGGGATATCGAGCCCCGCAGGCACATCCACCCGAACGATAACGGCAAAGCTAACCACGCCCCGTTCCGTCCTCGGGTCTTTGCTCACAAAAGAAACGACTCCGCTAAATGTCCGCTCTTGAAGATCGTGGAACGTGACCCTTGCCTGCGCCCCTTCTTGGAAAAGGCCGATGTTGGATGCATCCACGACGCCGCGAACCTCAACGACAGAGGTATCCACTATCTCGGCTATCCGTGATTCGTCATTTACAAAGTCCTCGACATCGACATCGAGTAAAGCGACTATGCCATCGAAGGGCGCCCGAAGAGAGCCGCCCTCAAGGTCCTCCTCAAGATTGACCACGATCTCTTGAGCAGCATCAAACGCGGCTTCAGCGGCGGCTAACTGTTGTGCATGGACATTGGCGGCTCCTCTGAGCTGTATCTGTGCCGCCTTCAGTTGCGAGTCAGCCAGCACCATTTCAGCCATGGCCAGCTCAATATCCAGCGCGTTCTCTCTAACCCTATCCTCTCCGTTCGTTGGCTCTTCGATTCTCTCCCGCGCAGCGTCCAGTGCTATCTGCGCCCGAGCTGCATCTTCTGGTCCAACGTTTAGGATTACCTCCTCCAGGTCCCCTTCCGCATTTTCCAGCGCTGCCTTGGCCAACCCGACCCTTGACGCCGCGTCCAAAAGTTCGCCCGGCTCGGGACCGTCAGCTATGTCATCAAAGTCATCGCGGGCGTCCAAGAACTTGTCCTGCGCGGCAATCAAGGCGTCCTGAGCGCCATCAATTGCCTTGGATGCGCCGTCCCGTACAGTTATCAATGTGTCATTTGCAGAGTCAAATAGATCGAACTCAGCGTCAAACTCTCGCTCTATACAGCGTTCGGACGAACCGAGAACCAGGTTGTCTGCACACGTCCCTCGGATCGATCGGTATCCGGGATACAGGTTGAGCCAGGCCCAGATAGTGAACTCCTTCCAACGGGTTACTGGATCTTCTTCCGGAGGATTGAACCCTGTGGCGTATACAGGATTCGTCCTATCGAAATTCTCGTCCAAGTCCAGACCCCAGGCTACAAACAGGTCCTTCGGGTCTTGCGGAATCTCAGACTCCGTCAGGTCAATCCCAAGCCAAAACTTGTAAAGGTCAAGGCGAGAGTCCAGGGCGTCATCGGCACCCTCTTGCGCGAAGCGGAGCTTGTTATCCCACTCCATATTCGAATCATCAAGAGTGCGCTGCGCCGCATCCAGACCAGTCTGTGCAAAGGTGAAGGCGTTGCGGCCGTCACGCACAATGGCGTCTGGGAATTGACCACTCTTCAGGTCGTCGAAATCTTCCTCCGCGTCGTCCAGTTCGATAAGCGCCTGGGCCACGGCGTTCTCAGCTGTTGAAAGCTGCAGTTCCTGAGGGTTCACCAGGTCATGGTATCGGTCCGCAGCGACATCTGCTGCGACGGCCGCCTTCGCTTTGGCGGCATGGGCTTGCAACACAAGTCCAGGGCTTGGCAGCCTCAATATGTTTAGGTTACTCTCAGCCAAGCTCACGGTCACACGAGCATCAGCCAGGCTTTTCTCCAGCCGCGCCATTCGCAATATATCAAAGGTAACCAGCACGTCGCCAGCCTTTACAGATGCGCCCTCAACAACATTTACGGTGCCCACAACCCCGGACGATTCAAACTTCATTGTGGCAACGTTAGGGAACACCAGCGCCCCGTCCACGGGGATCTCTTTAGCGAGATCGCCGGTCTTAACACTGGCTAGCTGCTGCCCATCATCTAGTTGTACGGAAGAGGCATCTCCCCCGCCGCAAGCAACTGCGATAGCTGCCAGAGCAGTGATGAACAACATCAGCAAGCGATTTCTTGAACTGTTTCTAATCTTGGATTGCGGTCTCAACAGGATTTCACCTATTGTCATGTTGGTCCGTATTCCTCTTACTGAGTATTTTCGAATATTCGGGTCTATAAATAGCTTACGACAAGGCTGTAGCATTCGCCATTTTCCTTAGGCATTGTTAGGCGGCAACCTCATGGTCTGCGTGCAACTTGCCTTTGCCATACCTCCAACCATAGCCCTGTACTGTTCTTGAAGGCACGGGTAGGCACAGGTGTGCACGACATATTTTAACGTTCCCTATAGATGGTTTCACTTTAGACTCCCGAGGTTAGTATATGGGCAAAAACTTCAGTTTAAGAAAATTATTGATGATTCAAATTAAGGTGAGTAACATAGTCTAGTCATTTAGTAATTAGAGTCTCTTTATTGTATGTGGACAAAAGTATCCACGAGACACACGTAAGCAATTCTGGCAACAAAGGGCAGGTGATATGCAAACCGTCAGAGTCGCGATCGATGTAAATCCACGCGACATACCAAACCTAGTCTGCGCACAAAGCGCCGACGTCAAAGAAAATCCCGGCTACTCGTCAGCTATCTCAGAGGCGCTGGCCAACGCATTGGGTGTGCAAGAGTTTTTGCACCGCCCTGAGCGCATTGACGAGATTCGACGAGTGCTATGGTAAAAGGACCAGAAAGCGGAAGTCAAAATCCGCGTTCTAGACTAGTCGCTACCGGACCGGCGGCGATGTTCCACCATCGTTCATAAGTCCATGACGACCGGAATATCGGCCGCTTCTGCTCTGGCCTTCGCTGGAAGGTTTACGATGCCTTCTTGCATCCAGATGTACTTTGCGCCTACTTCTATAGCCTCTTCCACTATCGGCATCACCAGTTCCGACCTGCGAAAAATGTCCACCATATCAACGGGCACTGGCACGGACTTCAAGTCGGGATAGCTTTTCTCACCAAGAACTTCAGAGATCATTGGATTTACAGGAATGATTCTGTAGCCCTGCTCCTGCATGTATTTCGACACATAGTGGCTCGGTCTGGTGCTATCAGGAGAGAGACCAATTACGGCAATGGTGCGGCTGTTGGCAAGAGATTCGGATACTGCATCCATGTTGTTCAGACTTCCTTAGCTACTTCCTGTAGGTCTTTTATTGATACATCCCATACACCCCGGCCACTCGACTCTAATAGACGTCCAGGGTGAACCTCGCCCCTTCGGGTGTGTCTTTGAAATCTAACACAGAGTCGGCCATCTGCTCGGATAGCGAAGGGGCCATCACCAGCGCGGTGCGGCCGTCCCTTCCGAAAATCTCGTCTTCGTCATCGGAGTCCGAGATCGATATACCCCAGTCGCCTTCCCCTATCCAAACGGGAGGTGTCGCCAGGCGCAGGAACTTACCCGAACTCAGATTCCTTGCTTCGGCTATGCGAATTAGCTCATCTATGGCACTGTCTGTGACTGTCACTTGTCTTCTCCACTTGAAGCCGATTGGCGCTGCAATTCAATCTGCGAAAATTGATGGCTCTTCAGGACATCTTCAGAGGCTATCCCCATGCCGCAAAAATTACCACATAGTTATTGTAGTTAGCGTGTGATGAAAAATCCAATTTCAAAGACTTTCGTCCAAGATCATACGCTGACCAATCCAGGCCGACGGCGCTCCAAGAAATTAGCATATACTGCTTAACAATCTGATCTGGAGGAGTACACGCTCTATGGGAGAATTTGAGGGCAAGACCGCTATTATCACCGGTGCCAGCCGAGGTATTGGCCGCGGAATCGCAACACACTTGGGCGGTCTAGGGGCAAACATAGTTGCAACTGCCCGCAACACGGCGGCACTCGACAGCCTTGTGGCGGAACTTGGCAACTCCGGCACCCGGGCACTGGCCATCACTGCAGACCTTTCCAGCGAAGAAGACATTCAGCGGATTCCATCTGAGGCGTTAGCAGAGTTTGGAAGAATCGACATACTGGTGAACAACGGCGCCATCATTCACCCCCGACTCCATCTGGTGGATTTCAACATCGCTCTATGGAAAGAGGTCATTGCCATCAACCTCGTGGCGGCGGCAATTCTAACCAGAGCTGTGCTGCCCAGCATGATCGAGAACAGGCAGGGAAAGGTCATCAACATCTCCAGCATAGGGGGCCGCAAAGGATCCAAAGGACGTAGTGCCTACCGGGCGGCCAAGGCAGGGCTTATAAGCCTCACTGAGAGCGTTGCAGCGGAGGTCAAGCCATTCGGGATTGATGTCAACTGCATTTGCCCAGGGGGAGTCGACACCGAGGGCCTGCGAGAGGCTTTTGGAGAGAACATATCCACCGAGGAGCGCGACCTCATGGACGTTTCGGAGATTGCCCACGTGGCGGCATTCCTGGCGTCCAACAGCAGCTCAGCCATCACCGGCACAGCAATAGATGCCTTTGGGGGCGGCAACCCGCTTTTCCGATAGCGGACCTTAATCCAGGCATTCGGCCCCCGCTGCTCAGCCTGAATGCTATCTCCTGTCAGAGCGCCATTAGCAGCGCGCCATTGGCAAGCCTCCCCGCAAATCCTCCTCGCATCACAGCCGCGGCCGAGGTAACAGGCGCTTGGCAATGGCAATTCCTCACGGTCCTCTCACGTAGATGGGCCAAGACCTCTGTTAACCTCCTATTATCTTCATACATCGCTTAACAGACAGGTCGCATAATTTGCTTGGAGTTTCTGTATCTACGTGGAAGCGCAGGCTCTTCTACGGCTGGGTGATCGTTGGCGTCGGCTTCATCTGCCAGATGGTCACCGGGATAAATTTCCAAGGCTTTTCGACCTACCTCCCCCTCCTCGAAAGCGAGTTCGGCTGGAGCAAAGCCCTAATTGCCGCACCTCTCTCCTTAACACAGGTCGAAATGGCCATATTGGGGCCATTCATCGCCTATCTTGTCGACAAGGTGGGTCCGAGAGCAATGGTGACTTTCGGAATCGCCATCTTCGGCCTGGGCCTGGTGCTGTTCGGGTTCGTCCATGAAATCTGGTCGTTTCTTGCCGTGTTCACTCTCATGGCGTTGGGGGCCAGCTTCAGTTCGCTTCTTGTAGTCTCGACCGCCATCAACAACTGGTTCCGTCGAAGTCGCACGCTGGGGATCGACATTGCGACCACCGATCTGGGGCTCAGTGGCGTCTTTGCCATTCCACTGATCGTTGTCACCTAGGGCGCCTTCGGTTGGCGCATGGCAGCCATGCTTTCAGGCGTCGCCTTCTGGGCAATAGGGATACCGGCGGGCCTTATGATCCGCGACCGTCCAGAGAAATACGGTCTGCTGCAGGATGGCGATCCCCAGCCCCAAGCCCAAGTTCATGACAACGCCTCGGTTGAATCCGCCTCTGAACACTCCCCGCAAAGCGCGGACATGACCGTACGACAGGCGCTGCGTACCTCGTCCTTCTGGCTCATCAGTCTGGGCGTCGCATTGGGAATGTTCGCCATGTCATCGATCACTGTGCACCAGTTCTCGCAAATGGAGCAGGAGGTTGGGCTGTCCAGAGGATCGGCTGCGCTGGTGATAATGATCATAAGCGCTCAACATTGGCGGGCGTCTGTTCGGCGGCTTCCTAGGAGGCCGGGCACCCAAGAGATTGCTTCTGGGGACTGGTATTGCCATACTAATTCTGGCATCGGCCACGAACCTAACCCAGGCTATAGTACTTGGTGCCATCTACGGCACGTAATGGGGGATTCGTACGCCCATCGGCAACGCCTAGGGCAAGAGTTGGAGAAGATTGGTGGGGCATCGTGGACTCGAACCACGGACCTCAGTCTTATCAGGACTGCGCTCTAACCAGCTGAGCTAATGCCCCCTGTAATTGCAGGGTTTTTCTGCGACAATGAGCATTCGGCGAGAAAGCTCAACAAGGAGTCGCCTAATGACGGCTGATGCAAGAGTTATTCTATCGCTATACCCGTCTTGGGATCGAATTCCACCACGATCTCAACCGGCGTGTTGCGCGCCACAATCAGCACCAATGGCTCGGTCAGGCTATCGTTCACCGGCTGATGCACCGAGTCTTGAGGAACGTATATGAAGTCGCCCTCGTTGAGGTCCAGCGACTCCTCCAAATGCATTCCGGTAAGGAATCTCCCCTTGCCCTTAACAACGAAAATCGCTGACTCACAGTTAGTGTGGTAATGGGGGCTGGATGCACATGCTGGCGGGATAGTAGCGATCGCCATGTGAATGCCCTCTGTGCCAGCCAGGGACTTGGACACACCTGCCAAGCGAGTCATGGCACCAGATGACACCTCGACTTCTAATTCATCGCTATGAATAACTATACACTTGGCGTCTAGTTGCTTGTCCATGGGCCAAAGTATATCATCCAGCCAATCTATTGTGAAGCCAATATCTACCGCGTAGGTTGCCTTAACACCTTGCCAAAATCAGACTTTCGATTCCACCACACCTTGCGAGTCCGCTGGGGCGAGTGCGATGCCCAAGGCATTGTTTTCAACGCTCAGTACTTGAACTACGTCGAGGTTGTGCAAGCAGAGTACTATCGCAATATAGGTGTGCTGCTTTACGACGAGGATTCACGTAAGGACTTTGATGTGGCGACGGTAAATGTGTCACTCAACTACCTGGCGCCCGCAGTGGTTGACGACCTGCTTGATATATATATGAGGGTTAGCGGAATCGGCAATAGCAGCATCAGGGTCGCTGTGGAAATGCACCGCCAGGCCCCCGAAGAGTTGATCGCCACCGGGGACAACGTCTACGTGGCGTACGATTCCCGACAAAGGAAGTCCCATCCTGTTCCGGAAGACATACGCGAGAAAATCAGCATCTTCGAGGGATTACCGAGGGACTAGCAAGGGATTAGATTCGAGATCGGAATTTAGTCCTCGATAACCAGTGCCGTCAATTCCTGTTCCGACATGGCAAGAGAAGGCTCGGACGCCTCAAGAGCAGAATGCTCATCGGCGCGCCATGTGACCATCGCAGCAGCGGTCAGCGCGATAGTTAGCAAAATGAGCATGCTGAGTATCATTTCATCAGCAAACGCCGTCGAGGATACCTGAAGTATCACTGTGAGAACGATGATCTTGACTACTAGCTTGACCAGTGGGTGCCTCCACACAAAGCGCGTCCGGTTGGCACCCATTATACGCACGGTACAGGCATGCATCAAATAGGCAATGCCTTACAGATTCATAACCTGAGCCTAAGCTTGCCTTCTTAAGCGCGACGGCCTCATTAGCCAAGATCGACCTTTGCGATAACTGCGGCGTTGGCCATGATTGACTTGTCGCCGGAACCCTCTCGGCCTTCGATTTCCAGACCGCCCTGCACTACCTTTAGCACTGCCTTGCCGTGAGGTAGCACGGCTAACACCGTCGCCTCATCGACTTCGTCAGGCTTTGGAATGCCAACGGTCACCTCCACAACCATGTTCTTGGCGGCGTCCGGGCCGAGGTGACTCAGAAGCATCAGACTGCTCTGGTGCACGGCGTTCCATACCGCGCGTCTTGCCGCCTCGGTATAGTTGTGTCCGTGCAGATCGATTCCCATGCCCATTTCCAGTATCACTGGCTTCAGCGCCATGTTATCTCCTCCGATTTTGTTGGATTACATCTCACGTGGAGAGCATAGTATGCCATAGGGGAGGTGCGGCAGGCCACGCCAAAGCCTGCGAGGAGAAGCGCAAAGAAAAAGCGAAAGGCCTCAAGCTTGTCATATAAAACTTTCTTGAGCAGTTGGCGTGGACTTGTTAGAATACGGTTCCGACCCATCGTATGAGCGGGAGTAACTCAGTGGTAGAGTTCTTGCTTCCCAAGCAAGCTGTCGCCGGTTCGAATCCGGTCTCCCGCTCCAAAGACAAACTGATGGCGAGCCTATCTGTGTCACAACGTCTCCTCGCCAAGGAAACTTCTTAACTAGGCTAACTCAGTCTGTCTCAATCGTGCTGCACCCCTAGGCTTTCCCGTAAGCTACTGCACAAGAATTCTTGTATATTTCGCCGCAGGCAGGCCCAATGCCGGTACACTGTCGTCGCATGAATCGAACAAAGGGGGAGTGTTGCTGGGGTTTAAGCATGTAATCCACTTCCTGAGAGATCGCTGGCAGCGCGAGAATGGCTATCGCCAGGTACTGAAGATTGCGATTCCGCTCGCCCTGAGCATGGGCTCCGTAGCTATCATGCTCTTCGTGGACCGGATGTTTCTGACATGGCACTCAGCAGAGGCCGTCGCGGCCTCGATGCCGGCCGGCATGCTCAATTTCGCCCTGATGACTCTGTTCATGGGCACCGCCGGATACACGAGTACCTTTGTCGCGCAGTACCAGGGCGCGGGGCTGCATAAGCGCATTGGGCCTACCGTCTGGCAGGGCATTTACATATCGCTGATCGGTGGAACGCTGATCCTTGCATTGGTGCCTTTCGCAGGGATTTTCTTCCGCTTTGTCGGACACGATGCCGCAGTCCGCGAGAACGAGATCGTTTACTTTCGTATATTAACCCTTGGGGCCATGCCATTTATTGCATCCGCCGCCATTGCAGGCTTTTACTCCGGGCGGGGCAAGGCGTGGCCCATAATGTGGGTGAACGTGTTTGCGAGTGCCATTAACGCGACTATGGACTACGTCTTAATATTCGGCCACTGGGGGTTTCCAGAGCTTGGGATTAGAGGAGCCGCAATAGCCACAGTCATCTCCGCGAGCGCCCAATTACTCATCTACTTGGCATTGCTTTCGAGGCCCGAGAACAACAACCAATACCTTAGCTTTGCGGGATGGCGTTTCGAACGCGCCCTGTTCGCGCGCCTCATGAAGTTCGGACTTCCGAACGGACTCCAATTCTTCATCAACATGATAGGACTAACTGTTTTCATCCTATTAATGGGTCGCCTTGGTGCCGTGTCATTGGCAGCAACCAATATCGCCATTAACGTCAATATTCTTGCCTTCCTGCCGATGATTGGTGTTGGGATAGCGATCTCTGTGCTCGTAGGCCAGTCCCTCGGAAGAGACAGGCCCGATCTTGCGGAGAGAAGCGTTTCCGCAGGGGCGCACATATGCTTCATCTATATGGCGACCGCAGCGGCGCTCTATTGGTTTGCGCCTGGCATTTTTCTGAGTCTTTTTGCGGCCCGGGCGGATGCGGAGAGCTTCGCCGAGATTCGGCCAATTGCGGTCGTCGGGCTTCGCTTCGTAGCCGTCTTTTCCCTGTTTGACACATTGGATATTATATTCTCGTCAGCCCTCAAAGGAGCGGGCGACACCCGTTTTATTATGTCTGTAGCCTTGCTGGTTTCTACGGTAGTGCTGGTGATCCCGAGCTTCATTGCCCTGGTGTTGCTCGAGGCAGGCATCGCCTGGGGTTGGGGCATCCTGACCGCCTACATCATCGTCCTTGGGTTCACCTTCCTTTTCCGTTACAAGGGAGGGAAATGGAAGTCCATGCGGGTCACTAAGGAGGGCGTTTCCACCTCCACCGACACATCTCTCGAACAGGCTGGCGTGGAATGAGCATTTACAATCGGCATCGAGACAAGCCGTCGCGTGTCCGAATCCCGTCTCCCGCTCCAAAAGCGTTGCCCAGAGGCCCATCATCTCTACTATTAAAGTCCCCTATTATATATCGCAGCGTTTCGTAGCTTGAGTGGAGGGGTTACTTCCTTACTGGATGTCCGAACATGAAGGTTCGACCAAAGGATTACGTTCGTTTCATCTGGAGCGGAACTATGAATAATGCGGACAATCTTGCTGTCGCTGGCTATGTTATCGCTGGTAGCGACAGTGGCCTTCTTGCAAATATCCAAACACAGAACGCCGCGACCAATATTTGCAGACGAACAGTCAGAATTCCTCAACGATGGCCTTGCAGAATCAGTGACGATTGATCTATCTGACTCCACCCACGCTATCAGTCTTAACGCCTCCGAGACGCCCGTCAGTCCCTAGATCTACGTTTAACAAGCGTGCACCAATATGGTCTTGCCTCAGTAGTAGACGTGTTTTCTAACTGAAGGGAAATACCAAGGCCAAGCAGCACAGGAGAGCGTGCTACCGTAACTCTCAAACTCGAATCGGTGAACTAGTCCTCGGGTCGCGCCCAAATCTGCGTTGCGATGTCATAGCTGAAGACGACAGACTTCCCATCGCACTGTAGGCTGACCACTCTGCGGGGATAGTCGACCTCCTCAACCAGCGCGGCCTGACCGGGTATGAGCTTGTTTGAGACGAAGTACTCCAGCAACGCCTGATCGTCCTCAGGCACCCTGTCGATAATCACCCTCTGCCCAGGAGTGGCCTGGTCCAGGGTCGCTGCGCCCTTATGAGATTTGTAGCCGCTGCCCGGTATGGGGTGGCCAAAGGGACAAGTAGTCGGGTTCCCTAACTTTTCCCTGATCTTCTGCTCGACTTCGGGCGATATGGCATGTTCTAAGCGATGGGCCTCTTCATGAGCGTTCTCAAGTCTTACGCCCAGGATATCCACAACGAGTCTTTCGGCGAGGCGATGCCGCCGCACAATGCTTTCCGCGTACGGCCTACCCTTGGGCGTCAAGACTACGTCTTTGCTGGGTGTAATCTCTACCAGTCCCTCACGAGCCATCCTACGGATCATGCCACCAACCGTTGGCAGCGAAGTCCCAACTCCTTCGCCCTCGGGAAGCATTTTCAGGTGGTCAGCCAATTTGGTGAGAGTTACAGTAACTTCCTGCTCATTAAGACGGAGAATGGACAGCAGGTAATTCTCCATGGCCATTGAAAGCCTGGATTCTGAGCCACCATGATCGTGTGAAGCTAAATTAGCCATAGTTACTTATTCTCTATCAGTCAGTTAAATTTATTTGCCGTGGCCTGCTTCCAATGAATCATCTACGCTGGCCAGGAAAGCCTTCATAGGCGAATCGCTGGCGGGAATCAAGGTCACTCTATCCCCTGGCACCAAGTTGGAGGCGATCAGCTGTCTGCAGTTCAACTTAGCTCCTGAAGGCATTCTGACCAGTAACATGGTCTCACCACCTCGGAACTCCCGGGTTTCGATGACCGACGCGCCATTAGGATCCTTGATGACACGGAAATCGTCCGGCTGGACCATCAGGCTCACTTCGCTGCCCTCTTCTATTGCGCCAGCACCGCTAGAGAACGGAAGGTCGCCGATTTCTGTGACGATGACCCCATTCATTTCCCGGCCCTTCAAAAAGTCGCAGGTGCGGCAGAACCTAGCCACAAACGTACTGGCAGGCGTACTATACAGGTTGTCTGGAGTGTCGATCTGCTCCAGTCTGCCCTCCCGCATTATGCCGACTCTGTCCGCCATGGCGAAGGCCTCATCCCGATCGTGAGTAACCAGCACCGTCGCGATGTTATTGCTGCGAAGAATTCTCTCGACCTCGCCGCGCATTTCCAGACGCATGTCAGTGTCCAGATTGCTGAAGGGCTCGTCCAGCAAGATGATCACCGGTCTAGGAGCAATCGTTCGAGCCAGAGCCACCCTCTGCTGTTGCCCACCCGAGAGTTCGTGTGGATATCTTGCTTCCATGCCAGTAAGTCTCACCAGCTCCATGACTTCGTCAAATCGGCCCTCGCGTTCTGACTTCGGCATGCTTTTCAAACCGAAGGACACGTTCTGCTTCACAGTCATATGTGGAAACAGTGCGTACTCCTGGAAAACCATTCCCAGGTTTCTGCGGTCCGGCGCCAGGTTGGTACTTTTTGACGAGGCAAGCTTGCCGCTGATAAATATCTGGCCACCATCCAAGTTATCAAAGCCCGCTATTAACCTAAGCAGAGATGTTTTGCCGCATCCGCTTGGCCCTAGAATAGAAAGGATTTCTCCAGGTACCAACTCGAAGTCCACATCTTCCACGGCAGTAACAGCGCCATGATATCTGGTGACACCCGAGCAACACATAACTGCCTCGCTCACGCCCTCAATCCTCTCTCTCGAATGACTAAGAAGCCCATAGGCACCGATGATATCAGAATCAAAAGTAAGGCTGGGGCCGCCGCCCGGGCAAACAAGGCCTCAGAGGATGCGGACCAGATTTCCGTAGCTAGCGAATTAAAGCCCAGCGGTCCCAAGATCAGCGTGGCGGGCAACTCCTTCATAGTAAGGAGGAATACCATTGCCGCGCCCATGATCAAGCCGGGTCGCATCAGTGGCACAGTGACCCTTATCAGAACGCCCAACTGAGTATAGCCCAGGCCTCTTGCTGCTTCCTCCAATCGAGGATTTATCTGAAGCAGAGAAGAGCGTACTGATGCCAGCGCGACGGGGAAAAACAGGACAGCGTAAGCAAAGACCAGAAGCCACGTGGTCTGATAAATCGGCCTGGCGTAACGAACGCCGAAGAACACCAGCGCCAGCGCCACGACCACTCCTGGCAACGCGTACCCGACGTAGCTGATCGGCTCCATCAGCCTGCTCAGCAGAGATGGATGCCTCACGACTAGCGCCGCTACCGGTATCGCCAACAACACCGTTACAAGGGCCGCCAGCGCTGAGACTAAAACAGAGCTATGTGTGGCCTGCCAAAGCAGCAATAGGGGTTCGCCAGCGGCCACGCCTCGCAAGAACCAGAAAACTAGCACCGCAGTCGGCATCGCCAGTGCCAGAATGGATATGGTGCCCAAAAATAGAATAGCCGGCCACTTCCACGCGCATAGCTTTTGCACCCGATGGTCTCTGGCCGCTCCGGAGCCAGTCCGAAAGTATTTCCGGCGACCCCGGGTGTAGACTTCCGTGAGAAGTACGACGACAGCCATTGCCACCAGAATCAGCGAAAACATGGCCGCCAACGATCGGTCCAGCGCAGACTCGTACTGCTGAAATATCACCCACGTAAAGGTCGGAAAGCGCATGAGGGAGACGGCGCCAAAATCGCTGAGAGTATAGAGGCCAACCAGAAGCGACCCCGCCGCAATGGATGGCCTAAGCTGAGGCAAGGTCACACGCCAGAATGTACTGACGGCACTGTGCCCGAGACCTCTGGCAGCCTCCTCCGCGGAAGAGTCCAGGTTGTTAATGGCGCCTCTCACCGTGAGAAACAGGTAGGGGTAGCTAAGCAGGGCCAGCACGAACGTAGCGCCTACCAGGCCGTGTATATCGGGTAGCCTTTCCACTCCAAACAGTGAACCCAGGGCCTGTTGCGCGAGACCTCTAGGCCCCATTACCGATATGAAAAGAAAGGCACCAACAAAGCTGGGTATTACCAAGGGAAGGGCAGCAAGAAGCGTCCACGCTCCTTTAAAAGGCAGGTCCGTGCGGGAGGTTAGCCAGGCCATAGGCACAGCTATCAGAGCCGACACCCCGGTTACGGTTGCTATTAGGAGAGCTGTTCTTCCAATGGTCTGGACCGTCCTGAATCTGAAAAGAACGTCCCATACCTCTTCCCCTGCGCTGGCGCTTCGAAGCACAAGATAGGCCACCGGCACAAGCATCGCCAAGCCCACCAGAATGGCAGGTATTAGGACGGTAAAGGGCGGCACCTTAATGCGGAGGCCCCTGGTAATGCGGCCCTGTGCAAACGCGCCTATAGGATTCAATGTTGCCAAATTGGCCTTCAGCCTTAATCGATCAAGAATTTCTGATTTAGTTGAGAATGCCCAGGTCTCTGAGCAACGCCTGAGTGCCCTGCAAGTCGTCCAGATCGGCCATGTCGATAGTCGGCTTCTGGATTTCATCCATGGGCTTCAGCAAACTGTGAGTCGCAACGCCTTCGACGACCGGGTACTCGAAAGTATCGTCGGTGAAGTACTGCTGGGCCTCCGGCGAAAGCATGAAGTCTATGAATTTTTCGGCGGCGGTCGGGTTCTTCGATGTCTTCAAAATTCCCGCACCGGCCACCATCACCAGGCTATCGGGACCAAGAGAGGTCGGATGATAATTTCGAGCAGCAAAGCCTTCGCCTTGCTCCTGAATGAACCTATACAGGTAGTAATGATTCACGAGGCCCACATCAATCTCGCCAGACGCTGCAGCCGCTACAATCGGCGTATTCTTGGGGTACTCTTTCGGGTCGTTAGCCTTCATTCCCGTTAGCCAATTGGTCGTTCTCTCATCGCCCCACATCACACGCATGCCCGTCACCATGGCCTGGAACGAACCGTTCGTTGGCGCCCAGCCTACCCTGCCCTTCCACTCTTGGGAAACGAAGCCCTCAACGGACTCAGGCAGATCGTCTTCGGACAGTCGATCAGTGTTGTACACGACTACGCGGGCCCTGCCGGAAATGCCAACCCACCTGCCTTCAGGGGACTTTGCCCATTCCGGGACTTGACGCAATATCTTATTGGAGAGTTTGGTTAAGAGGGTGGCTTTGTCGACTATGCCTAGTCCACCTGGGTCCTGAGCGAAGTAGATGTCAGCCGGTGAGTTTTCGCCTTCTTCCAGCAGCGTTGCAGCCATCTCTGAAGTGCTGCCGTACTTCACGGCCACCTCTATACCGGTTCCGGCCTCAAACTGCGCGAAGAGTGGGCCGACCAGCGACTCGCTTCTTCCGGAATAGACAACCAATCTTTCAGAAGCGTCGTCCGCGCCGCATGTACCGGCAATCGTCCCAATCAGCAAAAGGCCGACCACAACAGTGACCAGCTTTTTCGACACTCCCCTCAACATCAGCCCCATCTTCCGCCCTTTGTAACTCTATACTTTCTCGCCTTATATGCCTACATTAATGACACGACTTAGTATGTGCTTAGTATTCACGTCTGTCAATATTAACCATATTAGATATACCAAACTACGAATTGTTCTAAACATATGCACGCAAGCAAGCAAATATAGCTGATATTTCAGCTCAAGAACCTGCTCCCAATTTCCGTCGATTCCTCGCCTACGCAGCCGCCTTCCGAAGGCGTAAACATTGACTGTTATCCTGCCCTTGGGTAAACTCGTGTCTACCCGGTGTTATCCACGCGCCAAAGGTTTGTATCGTTGACGCTTACGCTGAAAGGAATTACTTCAGATATGGCAGGCCTGTCATGAAAAAATCAGGTATTTCTATAGTCGCTGCACTGCTGATATTCCTTCTAATTTTCTCTATAGATCAGGTAGAAGGGACTGCATTAAATTCTGTAGTAGATTTTGAGTCACTTCAGGATGGCTCATTGATATCTGAAGTTAGCTCAGGTTATGGCATAAGTGGGAATAACATCGCAGGTTCCATCGCAATTAAGGTCACTAACCCAGCTGAAGAAAGTCGCAATGCTGCGATGATCTTCAACGCAGACTGCGGCGGCCAATGCACAGGCCACGAGAACAGTCTAGAGGTTAGCCAGGCGGGCAAAGCGCTGATAGCCACCGCCGATTTCGACCCCAGCGACCCAGACAGCGCTGATATCACGAGCCTCGTGTTCGACTTTAACTTCTCAAATTGGGGCATCGGCGAAGTGGCCGTCAAGAGCATTGATCTGATCAACGGTACTGGTTCGTTCAAATATGCCAATAATTCGCCATCGACGCTGATACTTTATTCTAGCGGAGAAGACGGCAAAATCGTGAAGACGCACGGTCCCTGCTGATACTGCAAAAGGCCTGGAAAACCGATCCGTGGACATTGCCGGAGTGGATTTCATGAGGCTCACCATTGACGGCCCCGCAGCACTGGACAACATCAATGTCCTGCCGACTTGCAATGGCAGGCTCGCCACTATTATAGGTACGGAAGCCGCTGACGTTTTGAACGGCACCCCTGGTCCAGACGTAATCATCGGCATGGGCGGCAATGACGTCATCCGAGGTTATAGCGGAGACGGCAGCGACCGGATTTACGGAGATGGTGGTGACGACTTTATCTTAGGCCAGGGTCTTCACGACACAATCTTTGGTGGCATAGGTAACGACGTCATTCAGGGCGGCGACGGAGATGACACCATCAGTGGTGGTGGTCGGGATATCCTTTCCGGTGGATAGGATGACGACAAGATCAGCGGCGACGACCTGAACGACATTATCAAAGGCGACGGTGGCCAGGACAAACTGAATGGCGGAGCCAGCGACGACACAATCCGAGGTGGCCCCGGACACGATATGCTTCGTGGTGAAGAAGGCAACGACTCCCTATGGGGAGGCGACGGTGTTGACCGAATCTTCGGAAGCTTCGGCACAGACAGCCTATTCGGAGATGAAGGCCCAGATGTGTTAGTCGGAGGTGGATATAAGGATCGCCTTAGTGGCGGCGATGGCGACGACGTTCTATCTGGCGACCGCGGCTATGACAACATCAGGGGAGACCGTGGCGACGATAATCTCACGGGCGGCCCGGACTCGAACGTTTTGAATGGTGGCGCAGGAACCGACCGATGCAGCAGAGGTCCCGACTTTAGAAACTGCGAGTAACCTAGTTCTTAAAATTTTCAACAAGCTATATTGGTGAATAAGGTATATGAAGTTAAAAGCAACCAGCGCGGATGTGATACTGGAGAACATTAAAGAAGTATCCGAAAAATTCCAGACGAACTTGGCCGAAAGGCAACTAAGGCGTGAGCTACATAAGGAGGACTTTGACCTCCTCATAGACGCAGGGTTCAACCTCATGGCGGTGCCTGTGGATCAGGGCGGTGCATATACCAATACCCGTGAGACCACACGATACCTTTCAGACATGTTGCGCATACTCGCCCATGGCGATCCCTCACTGGCCCTGGTCGCGTCAATGCACGCGTCCGTGATAAGCACCTGGCTGGAAGTGCCCGAAGCCCCCGAGCCCTACAAGAAGGCCTGGGACGAGCAGAGCCGCTGGGTGTTCGATACGGCCAAGGAAGGCCACTGGTGGGGAACGATAATCTCCGAGCCAGGCACGGGCGGCGACCAATCCAAGTCTAAAGCCAAGGCCGTAAAAGACGCTGACGGCTACCGCATAACTGGTCAAAAGCACTTCGGCAGTGGTTCTGGCATGACGTCCTTCATGATTACTGTTGCATTAGCCGAAGGCGAGACAGCGCCAGACAATTTCGTATTCGATATGCGAGGAGTGCCGTGGGACGGCTCCTCTGGCGTCACGCTTATCGCGCCCTGGGACGGGAACGGCATGACGGCGACACAAAGTCACGGCATGGAGTTCAAGGACATGCCGGCAACCCGGGCAGCGTGGCCGGACCAGTCAGCCAGAAATAAGGTCCGTCAGGTGACCGGTAGGCCCGGTGGTCACACATTTACGTCTGTTATTGTAGGCGTGATCGAAAAAGCTATCGAAACTGCTGCGGCACAACTGGAATCCAAGAAGGATTCGATGAAGGCCTTCGAGGAAGTGGAATGGGCCCGAGTCCAGATGGAGGGCTGGCTCATCCAACAGGCCTATGAAGGTGTGCTCCGCGAAGTGGAGGCAGGAAAAGACGTAGCTCGTAGTGCACTGCTTTGCAAGGAGAGTGTTGCCGAGCTGGCAGAATCGGTCATGCTGCGAATCACCAAAGTCCTGGGAGGACGGGCGTACTCGAGGACCCAGCCTTATGGGTTCTGGCTGGAAGACGTTCGGGCACTGGGTTTCCTTCGCCCACCCTGGGGATTTGCCTTCGAAAGGATCATCAACGGCGCATGGTCATCCAGACCTTAAACCCAACGGCGGTTTGCGCGAGATGAACCTCGTTCTCACCAATGCCAACGTAATTGACGGCGTTAACTCGAACGTCAATTCTCTGGCGTCTGTCACTGTGGAAAACGGACGCATCGTCGAGGTACTGGACTCTGGCCGCTCACCCAGCACTAACAATGCAACCGTAATCGATCTGCATGGCTCCTACCTGCTGCCAGGTCTGTGGGACGTGCATGTGCACCCCGAATATCCCGTGCCTCCAGGAACGACCATTGCCCAGCAGACGGCTTCTTTCGGGGCCGCGCTTTCCGAGGCGCTCACGGAAGGCGGTATCACTGGCGTGCGCTGCGGTGGAGCGTCAAATTTCATGGACGTTGCCTGGAGACGCATTTTCGACTCCGGCAGAATTGCAGGCCCGCGCGTATTCGCTAGCGGCTACTTCCTCACAACCACAGGCGGCCACTTTCTGACATCGGGCCAGGCCCGCGAGTGCGACGGCCCTTACGGATTTGTTCAGGCCATTCGAGAACAGATCAAGAACGAAGTCAACCACATCAAGCTGAACCTCACCGGCGGAATCATGGGCCCGTTTTGGGACCGCCACTGGCACTCGTTTTTCCTTCAAGACGAGTTGGAAGCAGCATTTGAGCTCTGCCATCAGCGGGAATACAAGGTCATGGCCCACGCCGCAAACCCTGACGCCGTAAAGCAGGCGCTACGACTTGGAGCGCATACTATCGAACATGGGTACATCATGGACGATGAGTGCATCACTCAGTTTCAGGCAGGCGACACCTGGTACGTCCCTACCCTAGCAATATCCCACCTGACTCCGCAGCAGGCGACCAATCAGTGGGAACGCGACTGGGTGGAGTATCGCAAGACCGCTCCTGACCTGCTGGCCCGAGCCGACGCCGCATCAGAAGAGCATCGCAAGTGGTTCAGGGCTGCTCTGGATAGCGGTGTGAAGATGGCGCTGGGTTCGGACATCCGCCCGCTTAAAGAGGCCGCCCTGCTGGAGCTAGGCCTTTGGGTAAGAGACGGGGCCACGCCGTGGCAGGCGATTCAGGCTGCGACCAAGAACGCCGCTGAGCTCTGCGAAGTTGGGGACGACCTGGGAACTATTGAAGCGGGGAAGCTGGCCGACATGATCGTGGTATCGGCGAATCCTCTGGACGATATCAACAACATCCGCAAGCTAGAGCTGGTTATCAAGGAGGGCAAGCTAGTCTCAGACAAGCGCTAGCCGAGTTAGCTACTTGGCTGCGTCACTGGCTTTGGCCGCACAAGCGCAACAGCCTGCGTATCCATGTAGGAAGACCAATCTCCACCTCCCATCGTGTGTCCTCCGCAATGTTCGTCAGAATCCACAAGTAGCTCATCGTCTGATGAAGCGCGCCCAAGGGTCTGCTGGCGTCGTACGCCTGAATCAGACGGTCCATCGGCTCATACTTCGTCCACGGCTGCAGGTAGGCATCCCTGATGCGGATTGCAACCGACTCGTCGCCCTTGAACACATTGTCATCGAAGACAGTGCTGGCCATGGTAGCCATATCGAAGAACGGGTGCGAAATGCAGGCGTCAGTCCAGTCGAAGAAGACAAGATCGCCATCATCATCGACGATAATATTGCCGCCCAGGTCTCCGTGCACCAGCGAGTGAGGGATCTTGAAGTCCGCCAGATGCGCGCACATGAACTTGAGTCGCATGGACAGACCATGCAAAGCATCAATCTCATCGTCGGAAAGCCCTTCGGCCCTGCCAGTCAGCATCTGCGTCGAGACGGTTATAAGCGGGTCGATAAGGTCTACCATGCGGCGGATCGACCTGTCGGGTACGCCCATCTGCAACCAGGAACGGGCACGGTCAGCCTGCCCAATTTGCATCTCGGCGTGGGTGCGGACTGCCCTTTCCCATAATTCGATGTCTGGATTTTCCACAAGTCGAGTGCCGCCAAAATCCGGCATCAGAATCCAGCCCTTGTCTGCATCGAACGAAAGCAACGGGCTGGCTCCTGTGGGATACTGCTTAGCCATCTCACTCATCCCAATACCTTCGTGCGACATGAATTGGGGCACGGCTTTGAAGTAAATTCCTCCGGAGGTTGTCGACGCCCGAATGACTGACGACAGCGTCCAAGACCGCACCTGCTCTGGAGGTCCCTCTCGAGTGATCCCCTTTTCGGCCAGGGCCTGATCGATCCAGCTCATGGCCTCGTCCCACCAACCAGGAGCGTACCAGTCTGCATGGGATTCAGAAGAACTAGTGAAGCTCTCCGCCCAGGCGCTCAATGCCATTCGATCATCGACGTGGGACAGGAACAGATCATCAAGCTCAAGTGCATTGGTCCACATTGCGCCTTCAGGAATGGCATCAGCATCCCCGTGGTGCTCCAGCGCATAGGCGCGCACGATGCCATCGCCGTCCTTGCTTGGCCGCTGAAACAGGCATCGCAGCAGGCTGGTGCTCAGACCATACTGCTCGCTCATGGCCTCGTTCAAGACGCTTGCCGTAAGCACCTTGGCATCGGAGGTATCGGTTGCGCTGGCAATCCGGGGTAGCTTCCAATCGTCTCCGTGGCGTATGAGCAGGAGCCTGTGAGGATGGCCGTCACCGCCATCACTGGCGCGAACAACGATGGCGAGATGCTCAATTAGCACCTCGCCGTCTGAACTGGCAGAAGTTGGGGTCATTGTTTTCTGATGCTAAGCAAAGCCGCCCCGATGGGAGAACTCGGCCTCTTCGTTGGTGATGAACTCCAGCAACGCCGCCTGCCCGTTCTCGGTGGCTTTACGCGCTCGCTGGATTGCGGCCACAACGTCTCCTGGATCCTCGACGCGCTCTGACCAGCCGCCCATGGCGCGTCCCAGGTCGGCGTAGTGCCCACCAAGATCGCGGGTGGCGTACAGCTCGTGGGAGGAGGCCATGTGTGGGATCTCGATGGCCATGGTGGAGTTGTTGAACACCACCGTCAGTATGGGTATGTTTGCGCGGACCGCCGTTTCGAAGTCAAGACCCACCATTCCGAAAGCGGCATCGCCCATGAAGTTCACGACGAACTTGCTTGGGTCGGCCAGCTTGGCTCCCATGTTGAGGCCCAGACCAGTGCCCAGGCCGTGGGACTTGCCCCAGCCAAGGTAGGTGTGCGGACCGCCTGCCTGATAGAACGGCATTATCTGGTCACGCGGGCTGCCGGAGTCGTGAGTGACGATGGCCTCATTGGGGTCGACGGTCTGCATGAACTCCCAGATGACCCTATACGGTGTCATGGGGGTCTGGTTGGAGGTCAGCTTCGGCAACCACTCGTCCAGCCATTCATTACGGATTTCTGCAATCTCATTTGCCACATTGTTAGTAATGCGGTCACGAGTGCTCAAAAGGTCTTTGCAGGCATCGATGAACTGGCGGAGAACCAGTTTTGCATCCCCGATAATCGGGTAGTCCGCCACGTAGTTCTTGTCGATATCTATCGGGTCGTTAGTCGCATGTATGATCGTCTTCTGGCCAGGTATCGGCATAACCATTCCGTGTTTGGTCAGGCTGGTTCCGATGGCCAGCATAACGTCCGCCCTGCTGACGAACTGGTAACAGGCGCGATTCATGACACCGGTGCCGCTTCCCAAAGCGAGAGGGTGCTTTTCCGGAAAGGCGCTCTTGCCCAACATCGTCGAGACCACTGGCACCTGCAGAAGCTCTGCCAGCTCTATAAGCTCGTCCGTGGCCTCTGCGTACAAGACGCCCTGACCGGTCAGGATAATTGGATTGTCAGCTTCTAACAGTACCTTGGCGGCGTCCAAAACGTCCTGCGGATTGCCTTCCGAAGCCGTAAATTTAATCGGTGTGTAGGAATCGACTCTGGATGCGTCAACCTCAGCGTTGGCTATATCAGCGGGAATCTCCACCATTACAGGCCCCGACCGGCCGCGCTTGAGCGCCGCAAAGGCCCTGCGCATGGTATCGACTACCGTCGCCGGAGAGTTCAGCTGCTCAATGTACTTGGTGACGTCCGCATAGCTCTTCATGGAGCTAAATAGAGGGTAAACGCCCTGCCTATCCATGGGGTGCCCCAGAGGCAGAAGTAGCATTGGCACGCCGTCAGAGAAGGCTGTGGCCACGCCGGCGAAGGCGTTCTCCGCGCCAGGGCCGTACTGCATGGCGAACACGCCGGGAGGATTGCCGTTAGTAACACGAGCATAGCCGTCGCCTATGCCCACGCCGACCCGCTCCTGCCGGCATATGATGGGCCGAATTCCCATCTCAGCGGCGGCTTCGATAACCGGTGTCGTTGGGAAGGCACTCAGGTACTCTATACCTTCTTTTTTCATAATCTGGGCTATGGCGTCAATGACCCTCATTGCTTGTCCTCCCTGTTGATGACGATTTAGGTCTGGATACGAGGAATATAGCATATGGACTCGCAAGGGTCATCTGAGGGTGGAAAGTTCAATCCCTGATAAATAGGTTTAATTTGGCAACAAACAAGATTCTTCACTCGACAGGCCTCGGGGTTAACCCAGACTAACCCAGACTAACCCAGGCCACCGCTGGAATTGAGCTTTGCAAGCATCTGACGGCACCACAAACGACGCCGAATCAGGCCAAGGCAACCTGGAGTCCGGCCACACCGGAAGTAGCCCTCATGAGAAAGGGCGGGTCGTTCCGAACCTCATCCCCATCAAGCGGGTGGTGATGATGATGGTCGCGTCAGACGGTCTCTACTTCTTCTACTGGTTTTACCTAACGTGGAAGCAGTATCGAGATCACACCAGCGAAGAGGCCTTCCCGTTCTGGCATACTATGACGCAATCTGTGCCAGTCTACGGGCTCTTCCGAGTCCACGCCCACATGGGAACATTTGCCGAACTCATTGGCAAACACGGCACGCCCTCCACCATCAGGCCAAAGTGGGCCGTCGCCGTCATACTAATCAGTACCTTATTAAGCCTGGCCTCCTGGCTGATAACACTGCAAGGTCATCTTTCACAGGGGCAGGCTCTGATGGCCCTCGCTCTGGCAATCGTACAAACGGCAATGGTCGCGTGGCTGTTGGTAGGCGTTCAATCTAACCTAAACAGCTACTGGAACTCGATCTCAACAGGAGCAAGTCGTGCCAAGGTTGGCGCAGGAGAGGTCGTCCTGGCGATTCTTGGCAGCATATCCTGGCTCCTCACGATTGCTGCGGTTGCCAGTGAGTCGTTCCGATCATTGTGATTTAGCCCTACTCTTCTGAGACCTTGACCAGCAATTTGCCGAAGTTCTCGCCTCGCATCATGCCGATGAAGGCAGCAGGTGCGTTCTCGATGCCCTCGACTACGTCCTCTTTGTATTTGATCTTTCCCTCACGTATCCAGCCAGCTATGCGCCGACGTCCATCGCCATGCCTCGCCGCGAACTGGAATACCAGGAAACCTTCCATCCGCGCCTGATGCGTGGTCAGCAGACGTACATTGCGCGGACCTAACGCAGGCTCCGCTAGGTTGTATTGGGATATCTGCCCACAGATGGCTATGCGTGCGAAGTCAGCCAGGTTCTCCATTACGGCGTCAGATATCTCCCCGCCAACGTTGTCGAAGTACACATCGATGCCCAGCGGACAGGCCGACGCCAACTCAGACATCACGTCCTGCGTCTTGTAGTTGATTCCCACATCGAAGCCAAGCTCGTCGACTATGTAGTCGATCTTCTCCTGAGTGCCTGCGATGCCGATGACTCGGCAGCCCATTATCTTAGCAATCTGCCCAACCACCTGACCTACCGCGCCTGAAGCCGCCGACACCACGACAGTATCGCCGGGCTTAGGCTCGCACACATCAAGCAGGCCGAAGTAGGCCGTCATGCCCGGCATTCCCAGAATGCCCAGCGCTGTCGATAGCGGTCCCAGCGCCGTGTCCACCCGAAGCAGGTTGCGTCCGTCTGACGTGGCATACTGCTGCCATCCCAGAGGACCGACGACCAGGTCGCCTACAGCGAAGGCCGGCGTACGCGCCTCAACCACCCGGCCAACCACTCCGCCAACGATGACACAGCCTAGCTGCACCGAGGGTGCGTATGACTCCACGTCCCGCATGCGTCCGCGCATGTAAGGATCCAGCGAGAGCCAAATTGCCTTTATCAGCACCTCGCCCTCTCGCGGCTGAGGTATGGGCTCTTCCACCAGGTCGAAGTCCGACGGCTGCGGATAGCCATCCGGACGCGATTTTAAATTTATTCTTAGGTTAGATTCCTGATTCATCGTCCCTCACAAATTGGATATAGAAAGTGTATGAAAGTGCCCTTAGTTAGTCAGACTCCCGTGGCTGGTCTCCAAATCGAATCTTATCCCCCGCAAAGCCGCTTGTCGAACATCTTAAGCTTTCAAAATTCAAAAAATCTTGACGGGGTTGGCGGTCGGCAATACCATGCCGCCATCTGACCGCTTAGACATAGTTAACGTCACACCACTCAGGCAAGGAGATTCTGCATGCCCGACTACCAGCCATTGGACCTATCTCCAGTCTCATGGCTTCATTCGCTACAGAGTCGATTCTACACGCCTGCGCAGTCGACGAATCCACCAGGCCAGCGCACTATTCGAACGCCCGACCAGCATGGAAAAGAGCAACACCTTGTAGATCCATTCCCTGGTGACTTTAGAGGTTGTGTCCGGGCTGAGCCACCCACGATTATTAGCCAGCTGGGCCAGAGTACCCAGGCCAATGATCACCGGCCACAGCGCAGCCAGCCGTAGCCTCAGGTTACGTCGGGGAATGGCCAGAATGTACCGCTCGGCAGCCGCGTAGTGATCCAGCGCAAGATTAATACCGTCCACCAGAGCAGGCCGAGCCTTGTCGCTGTTGTCAGCGTTCAGCAAGTCAGAGGGATCCAGGTCCAGTTCTGATAACGCATTCGCAGTGAGATAACAGCGGCCCATGCGCAAGTCCTTGGGAACGTCACGGAGTACATTGGTCATTTGCAATGCCTTACCGAAACGCACCCCCAAATCGAACATCGCAGCCTTGTCCCAATGTCTCAGCGATGCAGTGCAGGACATTGACACAGCTGTCCAGAATTCGCCCACACACCCGGCGACGTGGTAGATGTAATCGTCCAGTGCCGGCGCACTATCCAAAGCAACAACTTGCCCGGAATCTTCTGTGGGAAACGTGGTGAGGTCCGTCTCCATGCCCCGCGTCAGTGTGACGACGACCGACCGCACAGCCTCCTGATCCTCTAAAAGCAGGCCTTCCAATATACCAAATACAGCGGGCAGCGACCGAAGAAGCTCTGCTTCCTTGCTGATCTCCTGCAGCTCATTTAAGGCGTTGCCGATGCTTTGTAGTGCCTCAAAATCAGCCGGCCCAACCACCTGCGCGCGGAACGCAAGGAGGTGCATTAGCCGGTTCCGAGGAGGCAGCACCATGGTATCGGAGATGGTGTCGGCGGCGCGCGCCAGAAGGTAGGCCAGACCCACAGGCTCACGCACCCCTGCCGGAAGAACTTTCAGGGTGAGGTAAAAGGACCGGGATACGCCTTTGAGCAGGTCTGTAAGCAGGCGACGCCGTTCTGCGGGGGAAACGGCCGGTAGCCCGCCTGAGGACGGCTGCGCTCCAGACATACTAGACCGCCTACTTGCCCAGGCCGCGTTGAAGACCCCGCACATAGGAGATCTGACCTAGATGCTGGTCTTCCTCCCCGATCAGTTGGCGATACATCCTGACCAGGGAGAACTCTCGAAAGCGACTTGATGTGCCGGGCGCTTCGGGAAAGGGCGCTCTGCCGGGAACCGTATCGAAATCGGCTTCTTTAAGGCCGCCTAGAAAGTCCAGTGTTTCCTTGCGAACGGAGGCAAAGTACGCCTGTAAGAGGTCTTTGGGCAGGTTCGGGAAATTGGCGACCTGTTCAGCTGAGTAAGCGAAGCCGCTGCCCAGGTCAGACAGGCCAAGCTTGTCGCCCCAGCTTTCGCGCAGCCATAGGCTGTCTTCGCCCTTGGCAAAGGCACTCGTCCAGCCATCCTCGACTCTGGACACGTGCCAGTAGATGAAGGCGATAGAATTGGCCTCGGGGTCTGGCTTCCAACCCATCTCCTTCGTAGTCAGAGGTTCGATGGCCGTGTTTACACGAACGTTGTAGTCTTCCAGGGTCTCTACTATGAAGTCGCGTAGCAGCATAACAGTTCCGCAGGTCCACATTGTCTTTGGACGCGATTATCTCACGTTTGCGGCATCAGCAACAGTAAATGCGGCGCGTTGCAGAAGAGGAGTTGATCAACAGCTATCGAATGGAAATAGAGACTTCACTCAATAACAACTGGCAAGGCACGGCAAGAGAAATAGAAAGTTAATTGACCGCAAGCGTACCAGACACCACTCGCGACTCAATTATGTTGCCCTCATCATCGTCCACGCTGAGGATTTCGACGAGCAGTTCGCTAGTAACTGTTTTTAGTAGCTCTATATCAACTGTAGCCAGTCGCTCCTCTTTGATGTTGCCCTCCAACATGTGCTGCAGGTCTACAGCATTAATGTCGACGGATGCGGCAGGCAAATCCCCGACCAATTTGAGACCAAAGGCCGGCAGGCTCACGTTGGTGATCTGTCCCACCGTGGGGTCCGCCACCGATACGGCAATGGCGTAACCCGAAATGCCTGTTCTGGCATCAAAGACAGTGATGTGTACGGATTGAACCTGCCCCACGCTGCCGGATGCATCAGATATCTCAATACGCGACCCCGAAATTATCACCACGGCCGATGTGGTCGGAGCTGGCACAGGTGCAGGTGCGGGTGCGACTACCACTACCGTGGGGGGAGGTTGAGGCGAGGCTATTGCTTCTGGCGCTTCGTAGCCACCAAAGCAGGCGAGGCCGACGATCATTAATGTCGCTGCGATAAATGTGAGCAAAGTGCGTTTTGCCATAAACTAATCTAGCCTCGTCGCTCTGAATTATTCCATAGCCATGCGACTAAATTAGAGGTAAACTCTACCGTCATAGGAATAACGATTGTCCTTGTCCCATTTGCGCCCCGCATTAACGAACACCCAGCGTGGCAGGACGAAACTATATCATGGAAAAACCTGAAAAAGAATGAACAATATAATCATCACGATCGAAACAGCGAGCAACATTCGGGCCAGCGAGACGATGGCTGACCTGAGAAACGTCGTGGAAAACATGTACTTCCCCTTGCGAGTTGCAGGTTTTTGGGACTCTCAGGCGAAGGTCCACCTTTGCCCTCAGGAGGAGCGCAGGCAGGAGTGTCCGCACAAGTCTGAGGATGGCGAAGTCAGCAAGCCCGCATATGTCGAGACCATGCAAAAGGAGCGGAAGGTAAGCACAGAAGTCTACTTCCCACATGCAGACCTCACCTTCTACCTATGTTGATATTTGTATTTTGAATTGAAGGCATGGGCGATTTATGTTCGGCAAATCGCTACATGTTCATTGAGTTAATAACTGCGCCATGTATGGGAACCAAAGTCAGCCAAGCAGGCAACCTAGTCAGGAGCTATAAAATATGCCCATTCCTACACCGGCTCGAAAGTCCACCGCCCCGTATGAGGCCCACCCGCTTCAGGACTTCCTGACCAGGACTGCGGAACGATTGTCTGACAAGGTCGCCATCATCGACGGCGACCGGGAGATCACATACCGCGAGCTCCAGACCTATAGCGACCAGCTTGCGTCGGCCCTGGCCAGCATGGGCATTCGCAAAGGCGACCGGATCGGCCTTCTAGCACCTAACTGCATCGAATTCGAGGTGGCTTTTTACGGCATTGTGAAGGCCGGGGCCATTGCCAGCACGCTCAACTCCGGTTACAGGGAACGAGAGATCGCCCACCAGCTTAACAACAGCCAGGCAGAAGTTCTGATCGTGCATCAGGCCTTGCTGGAAATGGCAGAGGCTGCCAAAAGCGACATCCCCGCCCTAAAGAAAATAATCGTCATCAAGGACGACTCCACGGATGCTGACTCCTTGTGGGGGCTTATCGAGGCCTCACCGGCCAGCCCTCCGGATATTACTGTCGATCCAATGAAGGACCTGGTCGCTCTTCCTTACTCCAGCGGCACCACTGGATTTCCGAAAGGGGTAATGCTGACCCACCACAACCTCACCAGCAATACTGAGCAGCTAATCAGAAGGCCAGGAGAGACCTTCACCTGCACAGAGGATGATGTGGTACTTATCCACCTGCCTCTATTCCATATCTATGGTATGAACGTCCTGATGAACCCATTCATCGCCGTCGGCGCGACCCAGATAATGATGGGCCGATTCGACATGGAGGATTTTCTAAAGCTGCTGTCCAGCCACAAGGTTACGGCCCTGTTCTCGGTGCCACCAGTTGGGCTAGGACTGAGTCAGTATCCCGGCGTATCGAATTACGACCTCAGCTCTATCAAGGTCGGACTCTTCGGCGCTGCGCCACTGTCCACTGACCTGCAGACCAGGATTCAAAATAGGCTCGGCTTCCCAATAATTCAAGGCTACGGTATGACCGAGGCGTCCCCGTTAACCAACCTAGATTTCATGGAGCCGGACCGACAAAGGCCAGGCTCGATTGGCCCAGCTACCGCCGACACAGAGCAGAAGGTCGTGGATGTGGAAGACCCCACAAATGACATGCCATTCGGGGAGTCTGGCGAGCTAATGATCCGTGGGCCACAGATAATGCAGGGCTACTACAACGATCCCGAAGCCACAGCAGAGACTCTGACGACCGACGGCTGGCTGCACACCGGCGACATAGTCCGCATGGATGAGGACGGCTACGTCTGGGTACTAGACCGCAAGAAAGAGCTGATCAAGTACAAGGGCTTTCAGGTGCCGCCTGCAGAACTGGAGGGCCTTCTGTTGGAGCATCCCTCTGTCGCCGATGCAGCGGTCATTGGCAAGGCCGACGAGGAGTCTGGAGAGATTCCCAAGGCGTTCGTCGTCTGCAAGGAAGGCCAAGAAGCATCCGCCGCAGACATCATCGAGTTCGTTGCCAGCAGAGTCTCCACCTTCAAGCACATACGAGAGGTTGAATTCGTGGATTCCATTCCCAAGAACCCGTCGGGCAAGATACTGCGTCGAATCCTAGTCGAACAGGAACGGGCCAAGTCCGGCTAGCTAACCTCAAAATGCTTAGCTGGACTAGACTTGAGCCGCAAGCCACCCTACGCCAGCTTTGGCGCGGGGCCTGGATTATTCCCACTACATCCCCTACCTTTAATAATGTGTACTGAAATTTAAATACATGTATGTGGCGCATATTGGTACAACGCCGTACTTAGGATTAATGCGTTGTAGTATAATTTGCCGGTTTCCAGTGTCGGAGTATCGTCCGGCATCCGCGTTGAGTCTAGGGGGCCGCTCATAATGGACCGTGTGTTCAGGAGAACACTACTGTACCTGTTTTTCATATTGCTGTTTGCCATTTGAGGCAGCGCACAGGCGCACGCTCTCTCATACACATCACCTACCCAAGTGGCTTCGCGGCTCGCAACGACTTCCATGCCCAAGGTAGGCAAAACGCTGGCAGCGTTGTACTCGCGCCATTCATCACATCTGCCCCTTGCCGCATCTTCTGCACTAACCGTGACTGCAGACGGCCTGATTGCTGTCGACGCCACGGCCAGCGGCAATACTCTTCTCCTAATGGCAGACCTCGAAAAGCTGGGCCTGACGCGATCAGCCCACGCCGGAGTTATGGTATCCGGCCTGCTTCCCATATCTGCGATTGAAGATGTTGCGCGTCTGGAAAGCCTGCGGGCGATAAGGCTAGCATACGTCATCACGGCTTCCGCGCCGACCAGCAGCCAGAGCCTAGTGGTCAGCCAGGGGGACGCCTTAATCGGCGCTGACGTTGCCCGAGCCGACTTTGGCGTGGACGGCTCAGGAGTTAACATCGGCATCATATCCGACAGCTTCGATTGCCAGGAGGGTTACGGAACGGACGTCGCAAATGGCGAGCTACCGGACGACGTAAGCGTAGTCCTGGACTTTCCGGGTACTTTTGGCCTGATTTATGACCTGCCCGGAACTGACGAAGGACGAGCGATAGCCCAGTTGATTCACGACATCGCTCCGGGCGCTGGACTGACGTTTCACTCGAATTTCCCCGCCACACCGGCAGATATGGCAAGCGCGATCGACTCTCTCGCCACCGTTACCGGCGTAGACATCATCATCAGCGATCTGGTCCATCTAACGGAGCCCATGTTCCAGGACGGCCTTATAGCGTAGGCTGTTAACTCGGCGGTGGCCAGTTCCAGCATGGTCTATATAGCCAGCGCCGGTAACGGTGGGCTAAGTTCGTACCAGGCTGATTTCGACGCCGGAAGCGATGACGAAAATTTCTTCCCTGGCCTAACATTTCCGGGCGACCCAACTTTCGATCCAGATTCAGACCCTCCCTTATTTTTCGGCCGTGTGATCCACGACTTCGATGCCCGACCTGGTTCTGACAAAGATTTCTTCCAGCGAATCACCGTCCCCAACGGGACCCGAGCGCTCATTTCACTACAGTGGGACTCCCCCTTCTTTTCCGCGACAGGAAGCGTAGGCACAGCCAACGACATCGATGTCTACATCTTGGATCAGCCCGTTGATGACGATGGCGACTTCATAGGCCCCACCAAGATTGTCGGAGGAAGCTCGGAAGCAAATATAGGGACCACTGGAGACGCCGTAGAGATAGTAGAATTCTTCAATCCCATAGACCCTGGCACAACCACTTTCAACATCATGGTTGTGCATTCCAGGTCCAAACAGACCGCCGATCCCAATGACACCACTCTGATAGGGCCAGCTCCAGGTCTGTTCAAGTACGTCACGTTCCTGGGCCCTCTAGCGATCGACGAGCACAATCAGGACACGGGCTCGATTTTCGGGCAGGCCGCTGCAAATGGCGCACTGTCTGTAGGCGCCGCCGACTACCGCACGCCCGGAATTGCTGAAGATTTCTCGTCTTCAGGCCCCGTGAAAATTCTCTTCGATGTAACCGGTACTCGTCTCGAAACGCCGCTGGCTCGTCAGAAGCCAGACCTGGTCGGCCCCGATGGCGTGAACATACCCGATACCACTCTTGTTGGGGTACCAGACCCGATTGACGGCCTCCCTAACTACTTCGGCACTTCGGCCGCAGCGGCTCACGTCGCGGGAGTTGCAGCCCTAATCAAAGAGGCATCCCCATCAATCTCGCCAGAGGCGCTTCTAGAGGCCATGAGATCTTCGGCCACGGACATGCTTCCCGAAGGCTTTGACGACGATTCCGGCCACGGACTGGTCCAGGCGCACGCGGCGATTTCCTTATTGGTAGAGTTGCCAGTAATAGCGGACTTATCCATAACCAAGCAGGCGTCATTAGAAAACGCTGATGTCGTCGCCCCAGTGACCTTTGTCATCACGGTGAGCAACGACGGACTTGCCACCTCGACCAACATTCTAGTAGTGGACGATCTTCCGGATGAGCTGGCGTTTACAGACATAGCGCCAGGTCCCTTCCTGTGCGACGAAGTTGAAGAAGTCGTGAGCTGCGTCTTGCTGTCTCTGAGTGCCGGGCAGTCGGCAACAACGACTATTACGGCGATCGTGACGCAGGAAGGCACGATATCCAACACAGCCTCAGTGTCAGGAGACCAGACAGACCCTGATATTTCCAACAACTCGGCAGTAGTTCAGATAGAGGCCAGCGAGGTCCCGCTGCCAGACCTGACTCTGACGAAAACGGACCTCCAAGATCCCATAACGGTAGGCGGCCAAATCACCTACGTGATCTCTGTTGCCAACCAGGGCACAGGCGAAGCCACCGGCGTTAGCATGACGGACAGCCTACCAGAGCAGACGATCTTCGTATCAGCGTCGGTCACTCAGGGCACATGCAACGACGCAGAGGGCGTTGTCACCTGCCAACTGGGCCAACTCAATGTCGATCAGAGCGCGACCAGCACGATTGTCGTGATTACTGTATCAACAGGGGTCTTATCCAATACGGCGACTGCATCAAGCAATGAGACCGACCTGGACGACACAGACAACACCGACTCTGAAGATACGGCCGTGAACCCTACGCCGGAGCCGACTGTCGTGCCCACGGCCATAGTGATCGAGACTCCGGTCCCGACTCCTGTGCCAACTGCGATGCCGCCAACCCCAGTGCCTACCGCCACACCCGGCCCCGTAACGCCTCAGTCCATCGAGGCCAAAACAGTATAAGAAGCCGCGCTCATCCTTCAGCAGTTGCCGCCCGAAGAAGCCGCAGACCTGCTGGAAGAGGTAGATGTCGATCACGCCATCGAGATACTGCTGGCTGTCGATCGCGAATAGGCCGGTAACATTCTGGATAGCATGTCGCTGGAAAGGGTGATCGAAATGTCGCCGGAGAAATTCTTCCTGATACCGATGGACGTGCTGCTGGCCAACCTGCCTGGCGTTTCGGTTGAGATACTTGCTCGGGAGCTAGCCCCTCAGCCCGAAGGCAGCCTATCTGGGCCAACCTCACAGCAGGTATCCGACGTGCTCGTGGAGTACCTGGTGCCTCGGACAATTGCAGATGCGTGGGCCAAGATAATTGGAAGCCCAGCGCCACTGGACGTCGTCTTGGCCAAGTTCACCAGAGACCTCACGCTGGTCCGTGTGGTTGTGGAGGACTTCACGGAGCCGCCGCCGAACGCGCCTCCGCTGCCCCCGGAGGACATTCTGAATTCCATATTCACCATTGAGCTTCCGGACGCTGACGCTGATGATATCTAGGTAGCCCACGTCACACTCTACGTAGAAAGAGAGTGGTTTGAAGAAAACGAAATCCATCCATGGACAATACAATTAAATCGACTGGAAGAGGAGCAAGGCCAGTGGGTGCCCTACCCGGCCAAGAGGGTGCGGGAGGACAACGAACGCGTCTTCTACTCGGTTGGGCATACCGGGCTTCTCCCTGTTTGCGGTTACGGTACGCAAAGAGCTAAGGGAGCCGCAATTCAAGGTAACCAACCTCAACATCGAACCATCGACTCCAGTCGCCGGTGAGTCCATAATAGTTAAGGCCGACGTGACAAATCTTGGCTCAGAGCTAGCCATATTCCCGGCAACCCTCTGGATCGACAGCACTATTGAGGATAGCGAGGCCTTCCTCGTGCCTGCCGCTGGGACCTCTGAACTGGCATTCACTATCACCATGGCAGCTGGCAGCTATGAACTGAGGGTAGACCGCCTGTTTCAATAGCTAGAGGTAAGTCCCTTGCCCGCCCCGGTGGTCACGCCAACGCCGTCGCCAACACCGTCGGCGACACCAACGCCAATTGCCCTGGCAGTCGTAATAGTAGAATCAACACCGACGCCCTTCGTACCCACTCCCACGCCGTTGACCGAATTGACGGCAGGCGTTGCACCTCCTGAGGGCGGCGATGGTGGCGGACGAGGGCCAGTCTTCGTGGCACTGGCCGTTGTGGTTGGCGTGCTGGCAACGGCTTCCGAGGCTCAGGAACCGGAAATGCTTAAGGAGCTTAAAAATAAATGACTAAACTCTGGTGGATGTATGTCACCGCATTTGTTGTCGGGATCAGCATTACTGTTATTGGTATGATGCAGGGCGACGTAGCGCTAGTCAGCGTTGGCGTTGTAATAGGCATCGGCCTCTACTTCAGCCGAAACCGCCTCAACAATTGAATTTTAGATAACGGGCTGGTATATATTCCACTACCGCCGAATCATTTTTGTGTAATGTGTAATTCAGCCAACCCCACGTAGGAGACAGCTATGGACATCGGATTTGCACTTCCCAATCTCATGGACAGCGATGAGATGCGACTGTTCGCCCAGTCAGTCGAAAATCTTGGTTTTGAATCAGTCTGGGCAGCGGACCACATTATCCTTCCTATGGAGAAGACGGACCAGTACCCATATACGGAGGACGGTTCCTTCACTCGGCCATCTACCGCGCCGTTCCTGGAGACGCTGACCATGCTCAGCTTCCTGGCGGCTTGCACCGAGCGCGTTCGAGTCGGCAGCACTGTGGTCATAGTGCCTTACCGCAACCCCGTGCTTCAGGCCAAGATGTTCGCCTCTGTGGACGTGCTCTCCAAGGGCCGGGTAGTGTGCGGCGTGGGCGTGGGCTGGCTGGAGAAAGAGTTCCAGACTCTGGACGTGCCTTATGCCGACAGAGGGCCCATGACCGACGAGTGGCTGACCATATTCAAGGACCTCTGGACGTCCGAATTCCCGGAGCACAAAGGCAAGTTCTACCAGTACGACGCCGTGCAGTTCTACCCCAAACCCATTCAAAAGCCTCACATCCCCATCTGGGTCGGCGGCCACACACGACGCGCCATACGCAGGGTCGTAAAGTACGGCGACGCCTGGCATCCCACCCGCCAGACGCCGGAGTGGATGGAGTCACAGCTGCCTTACATGAGGGAGTTCGCAGGCGAATTCGGTCGCGACCCCAATGAGATTACCCTCTCACTAAAGCGTACGCTTCATTTCACGGATACCGGCGCGGATGAGGGCAACCAGGTACGCTCCACCGGCAGTATGATCGGGACCACCCAAGAGGTCATCGACGACATCAAGCGCTGCCAGGAGATCGGCATTACCCAGCTCACTTACGACTTCCGCACGCCGGACGTGCACGACTGCATTCGCACCATGCAGCACGTCGCCGAAAAGGTAGTCCCTGCGATCTAACCAGCGCATGCATAACCCGGAGAGGCTCTGCCTGTGTATTCAGCACATCAGATAGCGGCAAGCGTCCGTAGAAGGCTAATGCTATTGGCGGCCCTGACGCTTGCCGTATTGTTTTTGATGGGCTGCAATCAAACCGAAGCGCAGCCCCAGTCCCAAGAGGCCTCTCCGATGGCAGCAGCCGATACCACGGCGACCGCCGTGCCGTCAGCGACAGCCATTCTCAAAACGGCTGTGCCCCCAACCGCGACGCCAACGCTAGCGCCTGCCCCTACGACTAATAAGACATCAAGAGTCGCCAAGCTGAACGAGCCTGCTCCCGACTTCGAGCTTGAGCTATTCACCGGCGAGGAGATGCGACTGTCAGACCTCAAGGGCAAGGTTGTGGTGCTGAATTTCTGGGCGTCGTGGTGTCCACCATGCCGCAGAGAGATGCCCGGATTTGAGAAGACCTGGCGCGAATACGAGGAGCGAGGCGTCGTGTTCGTAGGCGTAGCTGTGCAGGACTACGAACCCGACTCTCGAGCATTCGCCGAGGAAGTAGGCGTTACCTACCCCATCGGCATGGACAGGGACGGGCGCATCTTTGACAAGTACCGTCCGACGGCGATGCCAACGACGTTCATGATCAATCGAGATGGCATTGTTAGCAGGCACATCACCAACTACGCTAACGAGGCTATGCTGCGAATATTCCTCAAGGGCCAGCTAGACCAGTAGCGCGCAAGCACTGACATGCGCTCTACCAGATGGTCATGGAGTCGAGGAACAGCTGCCGCAACTCATCGGCACCCACAGGCCTAGGCGAGAGCTTCACGACTCTGTGCTGAGGCAGGGTTCCCTCTACCAGAGCGTCCACATCATCTGGCGTATAACCGATGGCGCTCAGCCCGTTGGGAACGTCGATCTGCTTGATAAGCTTCACTATGGCATCGGCAAGAATGTCTCCCGCATCCTCGGGGCCTGCTCCTGAAGTTTCCGCGCCCATGAGCCTCGCCGCATGGAGGTGGCGTTCAGGATTGGTAGGGCCGGTGAATCGGAAGACGGCAGGGGCATTCATGATTACCGACATGCCGTGCGGAACCAGAGGCTTGCCGGAGGGATATCCATCCGGTACGAAGCCGTGAACCATGCCGGAGACCGGGTAAGACATGCCATGAGGCAGGTGGCAGCCAGCATTCCCAAAGCCCACGCCCGCAAAGGTCGCCGCCAGCATCATCTGACTGCGAGCCTCGGTGTCATCAGTATTATGCACCGCCCGCACCATGTTGCTCGCGACCATCTCGATAGCCCTGGTCGACCATACATCGCTGATTGGGTTGGAACCCTGATAAGCAGGTCGCAGGCCTGGATTCTCAGGCGCATCGCGTTCGCCAAAGGGCAAGGCAGTGTATGACTCCAGCCCGTGACAGAGCACATCTAGACCGCTGCATACAACCACCATCTTGGGTAGAGTTGCGGCGTGATTGGGATCCACCAGGCCCATGTCAGGCCTCAAAGAGCGATGGGCTATGCCAGTCTTAGCGCTCAGCTCCAGAAAGTCGAATATTGATACGCCAGTCGTCTCGCTGCCTGTGCCGGACGTCGTTGGCACTGCAATCAGTGGCTCTAGCTGGCCGGGCACCGGCTTACCCTGGCCAATAGGAGCATTCACGTATGCAAGAAAGTCGTCGGGATAGGTTGCGTAGAGATTGGCGGCCTTTGCCGTGTCTATGCTGGAGCCTCCGCCCACCGCCACGTAGCCGTCGAAGTTACCCTCAGTGGCGAAGCGAATGGCCCCTTTAAAGGAGACGTCTGTCGGCTCCACGTGTACGCCATCGAAGAGCACCGCGTCGATTCCTTCAGCCTTCAGCGACGACATGGTTATGGACACTGCCTCGCTATACTTCATGCCGGAATCGGTCACAACCATTACCCTGCGGGAGCCAAGGCGTTTCATTTCGTGGCCCACCTCTGCGGTCACACCCGGGCCGTACTTGATGCTCGAAGTGTCCATTGTGAAGGCGGTTTCCAGGTTCTGAGTGCTCATCTTGATTCCTTTCAGAAAGGGCGACAGGGATGACGAAAAGTTCGCCGGTCATTGTAACATGGCGGATTCAGACTGATTCATGCTAAAGTTAGCGAAATCAATGCGGGTACGCCATCGAGCACCAGTAGGGGAGAAAATACTTTGACCCAATCTACAGTCGTTTACGATCGCAGCAAGAGCTTTGAGTTCAAGGAGTTCGATGTCGAATACCTGGAGTCCGGTGGAACCAAGTGGATGGCACGAATCTACCAGCCTCAGGGCGATGGCCCGTTCCCCGCGCTTCTGGACGTGCATGGCGGTGCATGGCAGGGCGGCTCTCGCACCGACGGCGAGGTGATAGACAGGGTTCTGGCCAAGAGCGGCATTCTGGTCGCGGCCATAGATTTCCGGACGGCCCCGGACCACCAGTACCCCTCACAGGTTGCCGACGTCAACTACGGCATTCGCTGGCTGAAGTCCGTGGCAAAAGACTACAACGGCGATGCCAGCCGACTGGGCGCCATAGGCAGGTCTAGTGGCGGCCACACCACCATGCTGGCGGCCATGCGTCCAAACGACCCTCGATACAAGTCGATTCCCCTACCCTCCGGCGAAGACATTAGCGCGGAGCTAACGTACTTCATCGGTGCATCGCCAGTCCTAGACTCTTATGGTCGCTACCTTTACGCCAAGGAGGCCGGCGAAGAGCGTCTGATGGCAGGCAGCTTGGCTTACTTTGGTGACGAGGACACAATGAAGGAGGGCAGCCCTCAGGTGATCCTGGACCGCAATGAGAGGGTCACCATGCCGCCTACCTTGATTATTCACGGAACCTCTGACGGCAATGTGCCCAACTACATCCCAGAGAACTTTACGAAGTCCTACCGAGAGGCAGGCGGAGATATTAAGCTGGAGCTGTTCGAGAACATGTACCACAGCTTCGTGAAAGATGCCTCGCCTAAGACGGACCAAGCCACGGTGATGATGCAGGACTTCATGGCCAAACACCTCTCCACTTAAACTGTTGTATATCAGAATTTGCAAATAATATTGCCTCATGTAGGTGGTTAGATTGGCTGTAGTATCCAAAGAGGGGTTCGTGGAAGTCCCGGGCGGCAAGGTCTGGTACGAGGTAGTCGGCGACGGGCCAGGTCTGCCTCTGATTACCCTGCACGGCGGGCCGGGGTCTACTCACTACGGCCTTGAGCCGCTAAGAGCTCTGGCCGACGAACGGCCTGTGATCTTCTATGACCAGCTAGGCTGTGGCAATTCCGACCGCCCTGACGACCTGAGCCTGTGGAACACAGAGCGCTTCGTGGAGGAGCTGCACCTTCTGAGGAAGGAGCTGGGCCTGGACCGCACGCACATCTTGGGCCACTCTTGGGGCACCATGCTGGGCGCAGACTACTACCTGACTCATCCGGAAGGCGTGCAGAGCCTCATCATGTCCAGTCCATGTATTAGCATCGAGAAATGGATCGAGGACTGCAATCGATATCGCGGCCAGCTACCCCTCGACGTGCAAGAAATCCTGGACAGAAACGAGGCTGACGGCACAACTGATTCCAACGAGTACCGAAAGGCTGAAGACGTTTTCACCCGGCGGCACGTTCGGCTCATGGACCCCATGCCACCCGCCATGCTCAAGGGCCGCGCAACCCGCGGTGCCATTGTCTACGATACTATGTGGGGGCCCAGTGAGTTCTACATAACAGGCAACCTGAAGGGCTACGACCGCTCCGGTGATCTGCATAAGATCAGCGTGCCGACGCTGTACTCCTGCGGTCGTGTGGACGAGGCAGCGCCGGACACCGTGGAGTGGTACGCCAGCCTGACGCCCAACGCCGAGTTCGTGGCTTATGAGAACAGCGCCCACATGGCTTATTGGGACGAGACGGAGCGCTACATGAGCGTCGTTCGCGACTTCCTGGCCAGGGCGGAGGGATAGGGGTAAAGTCGTCACCACAGTTCGCAGCACAAAGAATATTTGTACTGATACGAAATAACCGTCTCGCAAAATGGCGAGACGGTTATTTAATTCTCTAGATTCAGTTTGAAGAACTCAGCAGTGAATTCGAAGCCAAGAGTCAGGTAGAAAGAGCTAGCCCGTCGCGTGGGCACCGTTACTTCCACCGCACCACGATCTCGTGCCCTATTACAGGGCTGCTACACTAATGCCCGCCCGATCCTACTGCCGCGTCGATCTTCCTCCACATATAACTCCGTTACGACGCCATTAGCGAATAGCGTCAACGAGTCAGAAGCGAGGACGTAACCCACGACTGATCCGTCCTGTTCAGCCACCAGAAGGTCCGTTCCTTCGTTCTCAAGAAGTTTCGCGTAATTCCTGTCAAAGGCAGCGTGCGGCGGCTCATAGCTGGTTGCGAATTTGCAGAGGAGACGAAAAACTACATCGACATCCAACAACGTTACGGCTCGAATCGTGACCTGATGCAACGAATGAACCTCCCTGGAAAGCTGTCGGATTTAAACCAATTCCCCTCTCCTCTGCTTGAAATTTTAGCTGTCTATGGCCTCGCGAACGGCTTGCGGGTTCATGGGCAGGCTGTACATGCGCTTGCCAATGGCCCTGCTTACCGCGTTGGACAGCGTAGCTAGCGGAGGCACAATGTTGGCCTCTCCAACACCCTTCACGCCGTAGGGATGGCTGGGGTTCGGCACCTCAACTATCACCGTGTCGATCATGGGCAGGTCCAGCGCGGTGGGCATACGATAGTCCAGCAGGCTGACGTTCTGCATCTTGCCGTCGTTCATGAAGTACTCTTCGTTTAGCGCCCAGCCAATGCCCTGGACTGCTCCACCCTGAATCTGTCCTTCGACAACCACGGGATAGATGGCCGTACCGACATCCTGTATCGCTGTGTAGCGCAGGATTTCTACCTTACCGGTCTCGGGGTCGACCGCCACATCCACGATGTTGGAGGCGTAGGAGCCAGCTGAACCACCAGGGTTCATGTTGGCCCGGCCGACCACTGGCCCTCCGGTCTGAGGCATCATTGCCGCCATCTCTTTGAAGGTCATCTTCAGGTCGTTGTCTGTCTTATGCCGAAGACCGCCATCAACGTATTCCACCTGGCTTACGTCGGTCTCCCAGACCATGGCCGCGCGCTCAATCATCTGCCGCTTTACGTCATTGGCAGTCTCAAACGCTACCCAGCCTGTCTTGAAGGCGACTCCGCTTCCTCCGGTATTGGAGGTGAATCCTACCGAGTCGGTGTCTCCCACACTGGGGATGATGTCTTCGATCTTAAGTCCCAGCGTCTCTGCAAACATCTGGGCAATTGCCGTGCGAGAGCCTCCGATGTCCACAGAGCCCTCTATCAGGCTGACTCTGCCGTTGGACATCACGTTGGCGATCGCGCTGGACATTCCGGAGTTGTTTCTGCAGAAGCCCATACCGACGCCCCGCGCAACCAGCTTGCCCTCTACCTTAGGCAGCGGCGACTGGTAATGGTCGTGGGACTGGGTCGTCTCCATGACCTCTTTTGCGCCGAGCGGGCCGTTGATAGCGCCGTCGGCGCGACGAGTGCCTTCGGTGGCTACGTTGTTCAGCCGGAACTCCATGGGCTCCATGCCGATTGCTTCAGCCAACTCGTCCATAATGCTCTCAGCGCCGTAGCAGACAAGAGGAGCACCAGGTGCGCGATAGGCCTCAGTCTTCGGCTTGTTGGTCATTACGTCGAAGGCGTCAATTTGCACGTTGTCGATAACGTATGGTGAGAATATGGCCGCTGCTGCACCAGAGATCGGTGCGCCGGGGTAGGCCCCGCCCTCGAAGGCGTAGTAGGCCTGGGCCGCGGTGATCTTACCTGCACTGGTGACGCCAACCTTGAGCTTGATGTGTCCGCCTGACGTGGGTCCGGATGCCTCCAGGACTTCCGCCCGTGTCATCGTCATCTTTACGGGATGTCCAGTCTTCTTGGACAGTACAGCGGTTGCTGGCTCCAGATAAATCGGGTTCTTCCCGCCGAAACCGCCGCCAATCTCCATGGGAACTACCTTGATCTCTGATACAGGTATGCCGAGGACTCTGGAAGTCCTGTCGCGAACTCCAAAGTGGCCCTGGCTGCTGCACCAGATGGTTAGCCTGTCGTTAGGAGACCACCAGCAGGTGGCCGTGTGTGGCTCTAGGTAACCCTGGTGGATCGATGAGGTCCTGTACTCGCGCTCCAGAACGGTATCCGCTTCTGTGAATCCCTTGTCCAGATCGCCGGAGGCGTGTTGCTCGTGAACAGCTATATTCTTGCTCAGAGGCGCTCCGCCTGTTCCGCCCTTCTCAACCCAGTCCTCATGCAAGATCGGTGCGCCGGAGGCCAGGGCTTCCTCTACGGTGGAAACGCTAGGCAGTACCTCGTACTGAACGTCGATAAGGGCTAGGGCGTCCTCAGCGGCGTGTACACTGGTGGCCGCCACGGCAACGATCGCGTGGCCCTTGTAATAGACCTTGTCGTTGGCCAACAGGTTTTCCGCGAGAGAAACTCCCATGACGTTTTCCTGTTTTGTTGGCCCGGGGTTCGCAAAATCACTAAAGGTCGCAATAGCGCGAACGTCTGGATGGGCTTCGGCCTTGCTGGTGTCGACAGATAAGATGCGGGCATGTCCGTGCGGACTCCGAAGAATTTTTCCGTAAAGCATTCCCGGCAGATTCATATCAGCGCCGTACAACGCACGACCTGTGACCTTTTCTACGCCATCGTGCCTGATGGGGTTTGTGCCAACTACCTTGTAATCGGGTTTAGGTGAAGCAGTGCTCGTCATTTACTCTACCTCTGCAGAAGATAGTCTCGGTGTCCGAGACGCCCGTATGTTAGCACAAAGACAGGCTTGAGCACTCTTCTGAGAACCAACTTGGCGCTGCGGGAGAGGAAAGTCTGTGGCCATTGCTAACTTCGCTGAGAACTCAATGAATAAGCCGGTCAAATATGAATAAAAGCCCTATTCGCTTACAGTGAGGCCGGTGTAACTTCCCTGCTCGTAATGTGAAATTAGGTCTGGGTTATCTGGAACGACGTTGCAGACCAGGACCTAGCTTCCTGCCACGAGGTTGAGATTAAGCGTATTCTCTTCGCCCGAATTCATGGCCGGCACGGCAGCCCAGACATCCACATCGGAGACGTCAATTCCCAGTCCAGGCCCTTTTAGCGGAAGCTCACCAGGATGCAGTTCGGTCTTGATCACCCATAAGGTGTGGGCAATGTCAGGTTGTTCATCCTGCGTGACAGCAGTGTTTATGTTGGCTACGTTAAAGAGCACTCTGCCCTTTCCGACAGCGGAATCATTCTCCTGATCATCGTTTACGTTAAAGGACGGAAGGCTGGGGCGTTCGGTTCTTCGAATTACTGGGGGGTTGAAGGCGCTGTGAAGTACTGGCACTTCGTCGACGTTGCCTGGATCTTCATTTACCCGACCCTGTACTTGGTGAAGTAATAGCCTGAATATGTAATCAGATGCTACTAGAGGGCGGCCATTGGCTGCCCTCTACGGTTTTCAGTGGCTTTCCCATCTGTTATTATTCCCACGCTGATACGGATTTCAACTTGAGGGGTAAGCGTTCATGAGCAAGTACTACGACGAGTCATTAATTCCTGACGAAATGCGCCGGACCTTCAACGTATACGACCGTATTGGCGAGATGGGCCTGTCGCTCGGCACCTTCGATGAGAACGTAGTCTCACTAGCCAACGCTGGCATCGCTGCTGTCGTATTACAGGAGAGCGGACTCGTGTTCCTATCCGGCACGTCCGCCGGAAAGTACCCGATGAACGACGATAAGGATCGCATCGAACACGGCTTCCAGGGGGCACAGGATGCAGCGGACGTCCTCATCCGCAGGCTCCATTGGGCTCTGAGCTGCGGTGGCGAGGGCGACCTAAACGACGTTCTTTACACGGTGAAGGCGCTGGGCATGGTGGTCACTCCGGGCGGAGGTGCCTCCAGTGCAGCACCTGCCGTAACGAACGGTTTCTCTTTCAGGTGGCAGTCGGTCTTTGGCGGCCCCCGAAGCACCTATGCAGAAGATGGCGTTGACGCCGGTGGCTTCGCAGGGATTCACGCCCGTAGCGCCATGGGTGGATTCGACGGGCGATTCTCCATTGAGCCCGAGATCATCGTCGCTATTCCTCCAGCTCTAGCACAGGACATCATCAGGAGTCGGGGATGGCTATTCCCACTACCGCCCACGATGCTGGAAAAGGTCAAGAAGTCTCAGGGATAGTCACGCAAGGTCATCTGGACGCACTGAGCGAGTTGAACTCAAACGCTTGACCGCCCATAAACAGGCTCCGTACACTTGGCGTTGGAAATGCCCCGAGGAGAGACGGCAATAGGTATGGGCGGCAAATCGTTCTCAAACGCGATCTTCACGGACCTCTATGAGCTGACTATGGTTCAGGCTTACTGGCAGAACAACATGATCGCCAGAGCCAGGTTCAGCCTGTTCTTTCGCCAGTATCCTCCCAATCGTGCCTACTTCGTCGCCGCCGGTCTGGAAGAAGTTCTCGACTACCTACAAGACTTTCGCTTCGCCGACGACGACCTGAACTACCTCCGCTCAACTGGCCAGTTCCAGGATGCGTTCCTAGACTCACTAAAGGAACTCAGGTTCACTGGGAATGTCCGAGCAATGCAAGAGGGTACGATTTTCTTCGCCAGCGAGCCGGTGCTGGAAGTAGAGGGCCCTATGATCGAGGTCCAGCTAATCGAGACCTTCCTCATTAACCAGATTAACCTACAGACCATCCTAGCCACCAAGGCGTCCCGTGTGGTGCACGCCGCAAGAGGCAAAACGGTCGTCGACTTCGCAGCCCGCCGAACTCATGGCACAGAGGCCGCAAATAAGATGGCCCGCAGCTCCTACATCTCCGGATTTGCAGGAACTAGCAACGTCTTGGCGGGCGGGCTATACGACATCCCGACCGTCGGCACCATGGCCCACTCTTTCATCACAGCTTTCGAAGATGAGACGGAGGCCTTTCGAGCCTATGCCAGGTCGTTTCCAGACACCAGCACTTTTCTTGTCGACACATACGACACGCTGGAGGGCACCAGAAACGCTGCCAGGGTTGCTTTGGAAATGCGTGAGCACGGCCACGAGCTTAGGGCCATTCGCCTGGATAGCGGTGATATGCTAGACCTGTCGCTAAAGGCTAGGGAAATCCTGGACAAGGCAGGACTGAGCAACGTTCAGATTTTTGCCAGCGGTGGTCTGGACGAATTCGAGGTTGAACGGCTCTTATCAGCAGGGGCAGCGATCGACGGCTTTGGCGTGGGCACCAAGGTAGGTGTTTCTGCGGACGCGCCATGGACGGACTGCGCCTATAAGCTGGTGGAGTACGACGGCAGGCCCACCCTGAAGCTGAGCACTGAAAAACAGACTCTTGCCGGTGCAAAGCAGGTTTTCAGGTATCGAGACCCACAGGGGAAGTTTTCCAATGACGTTATTGCCGCGGAGGGAGAGCTACAGCCATCGAATAGTGAATCTCTCCTACAGACTGTCATGACGAACGGCGCCAAGACTGCGGAACACCCTATACTATCTGAACTTCGGCAACGCTTTGCCAGAGAGTTCGTTCTGCTTCCAGATGAGCATAAGGTGATCGAAGCGCCTGCCGAATTCGACGTCAGAATCAGTCACACCCTGGCGAAACTGCAAGACGATGTGACCGCAGACATTCGCAAACGCGCCTCATAGTCACACTACAAATTCGAAAAAAGAGAGGTCTCCAATGGCTCGATTACCTTACATTTCCAGAGATCAACTGCCTCCAGACAAGCAGCCGCTCTACGACCACGTCGCAGAAACCAGAGGCGGCATCCAAGGGGGAGGAATACCGCTCTCATTCCAGCTTCTCATGAACAGCCCGGATGCGGCGGCCAGCGTTGCCCAACTGGGAGAACACATACGCCTGCAATCTTCGCTAGACCCCGTTATCAGGGAGACGGCCATTCTAGGAACGGCAAGAGCGCTCAATAGCCAGTACGAGTGGGCACATCATGAGCCGGTGGCCAGGCAGGTCGGCGTTCGTGAAGAGGTCATCGAAGCGATACGCTCCGGGAAAGCCCCAATGGGTTTGCCGCCCAAGGAAGGCGTCTATGTCGGGGCAGCCAAAGAACTGGTCCTTAAAGGCGCACTCAGCGAGAGGACGGTTCAGGCTATAGACCATCTACTTGGTCCGCAGGGCACCGTGGACGTTGTGGTGGTCATTAGCTACTACGCGATGCTGCACCGGGCACTGGCATCACTAGGCATAGAGCTTGAGCCGGAACTTACGGCGGACCTGCCAGATCTCTAAGGCTGAAGGCTTAAGTCTTCCACCCCGAATCTGTCATTGCAGATGAAAATTCCGCCAAGCGAGTGGGTGCGGGACACCAGCCTTAACAAGAACGTGTCTAAACGGCACTGCAGGTGCGTCACGAATATTGTCGGCACGTTAGTTGACTACAAGTACACCAAATTGCATTTCAACATCAATTGGAACGCTGTTAAAGTCGTCCTGAATTCCAAGAAGGCCGTTTGATAACCTAAGCAAGGTCTGTTGAGACGAGACGCCTTCAGGTAACGGTTCAGCTCGCAATTCGACGACTGCAAATACCACATCTATCATTTCATCGGTGACCAGTTGAGCCACGTCCACCACAGATAAATGTACTTCGTAAACGGTAGGGAATTTGGAACGGCCTTCAATAACGTTAAATGCCGGTGCAAAAGTAACGCCAACGATTTGGGCGACCGTCGGGTCATCTATTACAAAGACGATGTCAAACCCCGCTACTCCACCACGGGCGACATCCAATACTATTTCATGGAATGAGGTCTCACCTTCCACCGTTTGTCCATCCGAAATCGCCAAGATAGGGAGAGGTATGGGAGTCGGTGTCGGGGGCGGAGTATTACTCCCGCTACTCCCGCTGCCTCCACTGCTTCCGCCTCCAGTTCGGGAAGCCTTTCGCGTCTCTGCTTGAAGCAAGATTCGGTTGGAAGACTCGCCTCTAGCGTCCACGGCAACCGCATAGAACTACATCAGACGCCCGCTAAACTCCGGTGCGGTCAGCCTCCATATGACCGTACATTGACTGCCTCGTCGGGGGCCACAGTCCTCCCTCTCCAGGACAGTACCGTCTTCCTCTTCAAGCACAATGTATGACATGTTGCCGTCGTCGTCCTTGCCTCTTACTCGCGTTTCGAACTCTTCTTCAGGTTTGACGCTGGTCGACAAGTCTATATCCGAGAGCACAGTTTTACGGTCGAATTCGATTACCTCAAATTGAGGTGCAACATTAGCTGTCAAAGTCGCCGTCGGCGTGGCTGAAGGAATGGGCGTTGCAGTTGGTGTTGGCGTAGCGGAAGGTACGGGCGTGGCTGAAGGTGTGGGCGCCGAAGATGGTGCCACATTTACAACCGGCGTAGGCGTTTTGATTGGGTCAGGTGTATCCACAGGCGCCGGAAGGCTAATCGGCAATGATGTAGCGGTCGCCGTTGGAGTGAAGGTTGGCGTGACTGTGGCGACGGGCGTTGCTGGAGCCTCTGCAGAAATTCTAATCAGTTTAGGTGTAGCTATTTCTATTGAATCAGAACTGGGGTTGAGTGCGCACCCAGCGGCTAGCACCCCTACGGTCAAGGAAAATAATGTAGCTCGGCTTAGCACAGCCCTGATCAAACCCGACACCCACTGCCCCTTTACTGCCATTTGAACGAAATCTAAGATTCGTCAATTATTTCTATTTTAGGGGTGTCAGTTCATTTTCAGAAGGTAATAAGGTCTCCCTTTGTTCCGGCATGATTTATGTTATTCAGATTTCCAATCAGGGCCGACTGACTGAGACCTTATCTCCGAGGCAACAAAAAAGCCTACCTACCTACATATAGCAGGTAGGTAGGCTTTGAACATACCGATACTTGATCCGGTTCTAGCCGAACTTGGATACCAGGATCATAAATAGTTGCACTATGTCATCCATATCCATGAACCCGTTGTGGTTGAAATCGAAGTCGCTATAATTGCCTGTCACGACTTGTGAATTTACGTTTTTAAACAGCTTAACCACATCATCAAAGTCTAAGCGACCATTGCCATCAATATCCTCTGCCAGACCATCACCATTTAGGTCCTGGGCAGGATTAACAAGGCCCGGAAGCACAGGGTACACCTTGGAGACTCCCACCTGAATTGTGTCGGTCCCCAATGCTAAGTCATCATCGAATATATCTACAGTCACAATTTACAAACCCAAGGCCTGATAATCATGATTCAACGAGAATGATGTTCCAGATATGGTCGTCAAGGGCCCAGACGTTCCGTCGCCGTAGTCGACAGTGCCAGTCCATACACTGTCACCAAGGTCATTAATCTGACCACTCGCTATGAAATTATCTCCCAGGTTCACCACGACATCTGGGCCTGCATTAACAAGTGGAGGCGAATTAAGGACCTGCACAGAACCCGATACTAGAGCCGGCGCTATTACATTACCTTCATCGTCATCCATCTTGTTCAATGTCACATTAATAGACGTGACGCCTTCAACCAGGCCTTTCACTCTGAGAGTGACAAGTTCAACACCAGTGCCACCAGGCCCTACAAGACCTGGAGAACCGAGGTCCACCCCAATGACACGGGCACCAGAGCCATCGCTCTCGATGCTGTCGCTTGTAAGGACGAAAGCAGAGCTAAAGATAACGCCGATAATAACAGCAGTGGCCGGGTTTGCCACTTCGATATCGATGTCATACCCGGTGAGACCAGTGGGCAGACTGTCGATTGTCATGGGGATAGAAATCGTGTCGCCAGACGCTACCTGAGTCGTACCCACGATCAGCGTCGAATTGGGAGCAGCAATCGAAATCGACGCTGTACCTAATCCGAAAACCGCAGCAAATATGGCCAATAACCCCAGTACTCTGGCTGCTCTCTTTGTCATTAGATACACCTCTACCTTACAATGGACCGAATCCAACCAATATGGCTCCGGATTCGCAATCCTGCCAATTCATCCTCATCATCCACCCAGAGGACCGCCGTTTCGTCGTTAAGGCTGTAGTGTGTATATTTGATAGGTTCCCGCGCATATGCCAAACGACTGCGGTTGATAACTAAAGTTCATAGTTAGCCGCCTGTCTCGCTGGCCTACACTTCAAATATATATCACGGAGGATGTGTAACCGGTGTTGGGGTTGTGTGGTTTGACAGGGAATTAACCCGGCAGATGTCAAAAATAGCCTCAAATTTGGGGCCATGTAGGCCAGGTCGCTTGTCATAAATTCCCGATATGTGAACAGGGACATGCCCGCACAGGCTCATCCTAAAACAGCCAGCTCTGGGCTCGACATGGGCCAAACATTAATCAACAAGGGTCATAAAATAAGATTGGCCAGCCCTCGATTCACCTGCCATTCACAACTGTTCACTTTATTTTCCCGTCAACAGCACTTCACATACCCAGGCCTGTTCACGGAACTATCGTAGGCTGAATGGAACCCCATTAATGTGGCGTGCTTGCCAACGGCGTGTAACGCGTCTAACGGGTAATTAGCAAATCAGACCATGTCAGGGCCTTTGCAGGTCGCGTTGGCCTCTCAGAACTGAACACCGATTGGGAGCATAACAAGAAGCTCTTTGACGCTAATGGCAGGTGCATCCTGGTAATTAAAGCAGACAAAAGTTGGGAATTTCCCCTTATCTTTTTGCCCGCAGACGGCTTCGCTATCAGGTACACTGTAACCAGTAAAATAAGAATTGAATTACCAGTTAGGAATGTCAGTTCAGGTGACGACATTCTCGCAGTAGGCATGCCTTACACAGGAGTAAATACCAAATACAGCAAACAGTTTATTAACCTTTGAAATAACAATTTGGCCGCCCTGAGTATGAATGGGCGGAATTCACGCTTTAGAACCTTTGAATCAGCAGGTCGAAAATGATGTTGCATGTTACCCGAAGCAGACCTACGGAGCTTTACAGGAATATAACCGCGTGTCGCAGTTGTGGTCGCCCTGACATTATAGACTGCGTGAGATTCGAGCCTCAGTACCTGTCCACTACGTTTGTGCAGTCCAACGAGGGACATCCTCTGGCTGACGCCAAGGTCCCGATAACCCTGGTGCTCTGCGAGAACTGCCACATACTTCAGATCAAGGAGTCCGTCGACCGCGATTCCCTTTATGACGACTACTCATACCGAATTTCAGCAAACCCAACCAAGACTTCCGTTTTAAAGGAACTCGTTACGGACGTTACTGGCAGAATGGAGCTGAATCGAGGCGACATTGTTCTGGACATCGGTGCCAACGATGGCACATTGCTCTCGTACTATCCAGACAACCTCCGAAGGATTGGCGTAGAGGCCGCCGAAAACATCAGCTGGGGCCATCTACACAGGTCTATCGCCATCATCAACGGTACATTTTCCGCCGCCAACGTTAGACCCGTCTTGGGCGAGACACAGTGCAATATCATCACGACCGTGGCCACATTGTCCGGTGTGAACGACATCCATGACTTCGCCCAGAACGTCAAGACTCTCTTGGCGAAAGACGGCGTCTGGTGCATACAGGTCAATTACCTTCCACAGGTGCTGGACACACTGGCATTCCACGAGATATGCCATGAGCATCTCTACTATTTCACTCTGATGACGCTAAACAGCGTGTTGGAGGATAGCGGCCTCAGCATATTTGACGTATCGCAGAACAAGGCTAGCGGAGGCAGCATTAGAGTCTTCGCCACGCACAGCGAACAGTCGCCTGAGAAGACCGAGGCCTTCCACAGCCTTTGGGAAGCAGAAGCCGCGCAGGGCTTGGATGCCCCGAAGACTTATGACGCTTTTTATAAGAGGCTCTTGAAGCTGAAGACTAAAATTAAGAGCTTCATTCGCCAGGAGCATGAGGCAGCGTACACCATCGCTGGGCTAGGGGCGTCCACCAAGGCCAACGTAATGCTACAGTTCTTTGACATAGACAAACATGTGCTGCCCTACATCAGCGAACGCGACCCGGACAAGGTCTCAATGAGGACGCTGGGCACGGACATCGAGCTTGTTTCCGAAAAGCGGGCCCGACAGCTGAAACCGGACGTGATGATGGCGCTACCGTGGCACCTGAAGTCCGAGTTGGTGAGACGGGAAAAGCGATACCTGGAGAACGGTGGCAGGCTGCTGTTCCCCATGCCCTACCCGCATATTGTCACCAAGCACGGCGAATCGCCACTTTAGTTCCAGGGACTGCCCGATAAGAATTGGCAACCAGAAATAAAGGCTAGCCATAGGAGAGTTTCCCTGCTTCGTGACACGACCCATCGAATATGCGAAAAGGTCTCGACTATTGTAGAGGCCTTTTTCTTTGTCCTGTTAATGACGCCGTAGACGAGTGGTTGGGTTAGCGCGCACGGTCTGAATTTGTATTCATTATTTAAGTAGCTGCGTCCCTGGTCACTTCTTTGGCGAATTGATCCAGAGCATTACGCCCATCCTGAACTTTCTCGGCCTAGGCGTCTGGCCATTCGTCGTCGCGTTTCCGGGCAGCCCGTATTGAGATCCGGGTGGCGATCTGAACGACAACAGCAACTCCTAATACAACTGGGATGCTTTCAGTGGTTACCCACGCGATTACGCCAGCGATAACGCTGAACAAAGTCGGCTTCCAAAGCATTTCGTTGGTCACTTACGCCCTCGTGTCAATCGTTCTTCGTCACTCATCATATTCTAGTCGCTCAGTCTCACTGGTGGAATAGGGACTCACCTCATGTAAGTCTAGCCATTCCAAAGTGCATATGGTTTATTCTCACAAGAGATGCCGTGGTTTGCAGGGCAAAGGCTAGCGCCGGAAGGAGAAAAGGGGTGAGGGCTTCGGCACACTGCACGCCCCTGCCTTGGGCCAGAATGCGAAACCAATACGGAGCCAGCGAGAGTGGAATAGTAGATCACTGCACTAGCTGCCTTTATCAGGCAGTCTGACTAACATCTTTCTTTTCGGTGCCATAGTATTCTGGGAACCCATGCTTGATCAGCACCCTATGGCAGTTTTCGGCCCATTCATGGCGCACTAGTTCATGGTCAGTGCCGTTCCAAAGACCGTGTTGGACCTTGGCCGCAGCTTCATGCAATTCCGCAACTGCCGCATCCGCTGACTGCTGAATTTCCGGATTTCTTGTCCGTGATTTATCGGTGAGGAACCTGAGCACCCAGTAGGTTCAAGGCAGCTTGGCAGGACGAAGATATCTCGCCTTTAACTGCTTTACCTCTGTATTTTCATGTCGAATGCGATGATTGCAATCACGGCCAAGCCTGTATTGAGTTGTACGCTAATGAAATGGCTTTCCCATCCGCAGATTCTATTGACGCGGAACCGCGGAGTGCTGCCCGCGAACCTTTGTGAATGGCGGGACGCTGCTTGCCGCGCCATTGCCTCCTAATATTCAATGAAACAACAACCGTCCACTGCTTCCACCAAGGGCCTCCGTAATCGCCATCACCGCCGTGTCAGCCCTATCGTCCGGGTCCCTTGACACGACCTGATAGCCTGTATCCACCGCTTATTTGTCACTAGGCCTTCAGTATCTCCCGCCTGTACAGAATGGGTTCGCTCGAAAACCTTCCACTTGTCGGTCTCTTGAAGAAGGAAAAGGTGCATCAGGGGCCAACACATCGCGAATTTCTCGCCTGTCGTATAGTTGGTATCGCTGTAATTCGGCCATTTCTACACTCCATAGTCAGCGAACATATTTTGAAATACATCAGACTTGCCTCTCACAAAACGGTGCAGATCGCATTGAGGACCTATTGAAACTCTACGAAGATACACCTTATTGGCCCATCGTCCTCACAGCACTGCACACTGGAATGAGACGGAGCGAGAGTCTTGGGTTACGTTGGCGGGATATTGACTTGGATTTGGGCACCGTTAGTGTGAGACAGGTGATGCACCGCTTGGGCACAGGCGAGTTCATATTCGACCGCCCTAAAACTGCAAAGAGCCGGCGCCTTATTCCGCTGGGTGCAACGATCATACTGGCCTTAAAACAGCATCGGATCGAGGAAATGGCCAAGGCTCAGTTGATTGGGTGGTCAAACTCGGATGAATCACAGGTATTTACCAGGCTGGACGGATCCTCAATGTTGCCCGACACTCTCAGCCACCAGTTCATCAAGAGAGCCCGAGCAGCTGGCTTCGACGGGCTCACCTTCCACGCTCTGAGACACACCCATGCGACCTGGATGTTGCAGCAAGATATTCATCCAAAGATTGTCCAGGAAAGGCTTGGGCACGCCTCTATGTCCACCACGCTGGACACCTACAGTCACGTTGTACCTGGACTTCAGCAAGCTGCAGCCGTGCAGTTTGACACCTTGATCCAGAAGGCATCGATAAAAACCGAGCCCGTACTCGCCCATTAGCAAACCATTAGCAAACGGTAATTTCGTTAGCAAAAGAGAAGGCCCCTGGATATCCAGAGGCCTGTCTATTAGCGTCGAAAGGTATGGTGCCCCCGCCGGGACTCGAACCCGGGCACCCGGTTTAGGAAACCGATGCTCTATCCGCCTGAGCTACAGGGGCGCGTCCCTATAATTGTACTATGGCAAGGGGATGGATTCCATATCCAGGAGCGCCATTCCGGCGATCTGATCTCTTCAAGGCAAAAGAAAAGGCCCCCACGGGCTTGGTCGAGCTAGTGAGAGCCGTTTCTCAGGAGGAGGATATGACCTTAATTACCTACAGGTTAACCCCTCTCCGTGAAATCTTAGGCGAACAATTTGTGACAAGTTGTGAATATTTCGTTTACCGTCCATTTCTCATGCACGCCTTGGTGATGTGGTAAACGGGCAAAACTGATGGAATTAAATTTGTCCTGTATTTGTCATATTTGCCGTTGACACAGCGCTCTACGTATTGCAGAATGGGCCACCTGAGCCGCGCAGCTCATTAAAGGCGTTTGTAAGGAGCCCATGCGATGGCCGGCATTCACACCGACCATGACAACGAACCTATATCCGCATACTTGGAAAGCCTGAGAGTCCTGGCCCGCCGTTTCATCATCGATGGCGAGACGCTGGACCGCAGTGACACGTTCCGTAAGGAAATTGCCCTGCGGCGTTTTTCCGAGTTGGGCGGTGCATGTCGCATGAGCGAAAGAGAGATGGTCTCTCTAGTGCTCCATGGCGTTTTTACCGAAGAGCCGCCATGCTGGTGCTCCAAGTGCCGGTCGGCTTACTTTGCAGAATTGGATAGCAACGACCAGGCTTAGGTTAGCCTGCCGCTAGACCATCGGCCATTTCGACGGGAACGACACTCCAGTCCTCGCCATGAGTCCCTCGCCCAGCTCCTGCACCTTCTGAATTAGCTCCCACTCATCAACGAACTGAGTCTTGTAGTCGTCTACCACAACCCTGCCATCCACGATGACGGTGTGGACGCTCCGGCCGTCGGCGTTATAGACCAGGTTGTTGATCGGATTAACAAGGGTTCGCCATTCGGGTCGCCTGGTATCGAACAGCACCAGGTCGGCCTTCTTCCCTTCCTCAATAGAGCCTATCTCTGAATCCAACCCCAACGCCTTCGCACCCTGTATCGTGGCCATCTCCAGCGCAGTCTCTGGCGGAATCATGCTCACGTCGCGCCTGCCGTCCTTGTAGATGAGCGACACCAGGTACATGGAACGCATCACCTCGACTAGGTTGGAGTTGTTGCCAGCGTCGGTGCCAAGACCGATAGTGACGCCCTTCTCCAGCATCTCCGGCAGCTTTCCGAATTGGGAGACGCCTGTGGCCTGCTTCATCGACTGAGTTGGGCACATAATGGCCCGCGTATCCGTCCTGGCCAGGATGTCCACCTCGTTGTCGTCAAGCTCGATGACGTGGGCCAGCAGCACGTTGGGGCCAACCACGCCGATATCCTCCAGGTGCTGAACAGGTCGCTTGCCAAACCTCTGCTCGTGAACCCTGACGGATCCAGGGCCGTTAGCTTGATGCAGCGTCATGCCCACGCCATTTTCAGCCGCTATACGCTTGGCGGCGACCAGGAGCTCCTCGGTTGCGAAGTCGGAGGAGAACGGCATAGCCCAGGCGGTCATTCTGCCATCCAGCCTGCCATTGAACTCCTTGATGGTCTTTTCCATGATAGATATTGCTTCAGAAGTCTCGTAGACCGGCACGTTGACCGGATTGGGGAGATCCAACACGTGGGCCCCGCTTACGATGCGACAGCCGGCCTTTTCGTACACATCCATGCAGGCATCGAGAAACTTGGTGCTGCCTGGATCCAAGAAGCAGGTCGTACCGTACTTGAGAAGCTCTGTGATGCCCAAAAGAGACGTGTTATACTCCTCCTCTTCGGTCATGGCGGCCTGCAACTTGAAGACGTTGGGCAGGTAATCAGGTCCCAGGTCGTCGGGGAAGATGCCTCGGGTGGCGTGGGCGTAGCTGATGTGCATATGCCCGTTGACGAATCCAGGCGTCACGACCATCTCGGAGGCGTCTATCACGCGATCCGCAGCCACATCCTCCATTTCAGACGCCTTGCCAACTCGGACAATTCGCTGGCCCTCTAGCAGGACTGATCCGTTCTGGATGATTCGCCGCTCGGGGTCGACTGTGACTACAAATTTGGCTCCATGAATTTTAATCGTGCCATCTGGCATTGCAATATCTCCCACTCATTAATTTCTAAGAATCTGGAGATATTGTACCGGGCGGTAATGGCGCGGCATAGGTCTTGTTCCTGGAAAAGCAGGGGAACTGGTGTAGGGGCCTAGATACGGGTACTGGAGACCAGGTTCATGAACTCCGCACTCTTGAGGTCGCGCTCGACAAGGTAGCGGATGTAGACACGATTAAGCCGCTCCAAGACCGCGAGAATGTGAGGAGGCGCGTTAAACTCATTAACGTTTGCGAAGCTGGTTTCCCGCTGCAAGAACCTAAGCACCTTCATGGCGTTCAGCGATACCGGAATGAGAGACTCTTCTGAGTTCACCCGGCATTCCGGGCAGAGCATACCCCCGGAACTGCCTGAAAACAGGTGGTCGCCCGGCTCCAGGCGCGTGTTGCACTCCACGCAGTTGACCAGTTCCGGCCGGTAACCCGACACTTCCAGCAGGTGCAGCTCAAAGTAGCGCAGAAGCAGGTCTGTGTTGTCCGTGCTCTCCAGCCAAGAAAGGGAGTTCACCAGCAGCAGGTAGAGTTCGTAGTTGGCTGAGTTATCGATGGTGAAGCCGTCGACTAGCTCAGCCACGTATATCGCCTTGGAGATGCGCTGCAAATCGTCTCGAAATCCTCGGAAGCTGCGAATGGACTGCGCCTCGTTAATGGCGTCCAAGCTGCGGCCGTACGACAGCGAGACCTTGGCCTGATTAAGAAGCTCCAGGTGGCCAGACAGCTTGCTTTTGGGACGGCGCACACCTCTAGCAACAGCGCGCACCTTGCCAACGTCGGGCGTGAACAGCGTGAGTATGCGGTCCGCCTCTCCGAGAGAGATCTGTTTTAAGACAACTGCTTCAGTCTTGTATGTACGAGGAGGGGCCATGGGAGAAATCAGTCTCAAGTTTTTAGTTGTTAGTTCCTGCGGTGTGGCCTGCGTATTGCTTCGTTCACCAGAGAGTTCTGCCTACAAAAGGCCCTCGCCTTAAAAAATCAGAAAGCCTGGCCCTCGTATTGCTTCGTTCACCACAGAGCTTTGCCCTAAGTAGCGACCGCCTTAAAGATTCAAAATTCCTGGCGGCCTTCGATGGCACGGCCTAGGGTTACCTCGTCGGCGTACTCCAGATCGCCACCTACGGGGAGACCTCGCGCCAGCCGCGTTACCTGAATGCCCAGAGGCGAGATAAGCTTGTGGATGTACATAGAGGTAGCCTCGCCCTCAAGGTTGGGATTGGTGGCAAGAATGATCTCCTCCACCACAGAATCGCCTCTTAGGCGGTCCAGCAAAGGGTGAATACGCAGATCATCCGGGCCAACGCCATTCATAGGCGATATCACGCCGTGCAGCACATGGTAGAGGCCTCTGAAGCTATGAGTCCGCTCCAAAGCCTGCACATCCAACGCCTCCTCTACAACGCATATGCGGGTCTGGTCGCGGTTGACGTTGGTACAGATATCACAGGGGTTGATTTCCGTGATGTTATAGCAGCTATTGCAGAGGACGATGCGGTCCTTGACGGCCACGATGGCCTCGGCCAGAGAGCGAGCGTCCTCTTCCGGCATACGAATGAGGAAATAAGTCAGTCGCTGGGCGGTTTTGGGACCTATGCCCGGCAGCTTGTTGAACTCGTCAGCCAGCCTGACAACTGGTGCCGCCGCCGACGATCCTTCATTGGTCATCTATAGATAAGTCCGTTCATTTCAGAAGATTCACTAATACGGAACTTTTGACTAGGTCTAAGTCGAAAAGCCCCTGAGTATGAGACGCCTACATCAGGCCTGGGAGGTTGAGGCCGCCGGTGAGGGCTCCCATACGCTCGGAAGCCATGGTCTGGGCCTTGTCTAGGCCTTCGTTAATGGCAGCCAGTACCAGGTCTTGCAACATCTCCACGTCGTCCGGGGAGACCGCTTCAGGATCGATGACTATGGACTCCACCTTCATCTTGCCGCTGACGACGACCTTCACTACGCCGCCGCCCACGCTGGCTTCAACCGTCGCCTCTTCCAGCTCCTGCTGCATCTTGACCATCTGCTTCTGAAGGTCCTGGGCCTGCTTCATCATTTTGCGATTCATCATGGAAATTCTCCTCGTTGTCGGCTAACACCCGAGCGCCCATGGCCTGCGCGGCGCGCACCAGCGGGCTTTTCTGCGAGGCGCTCTGCGTGACGCTGCCACCATTGACAGACAATACAGTGAGCCTCACCTCGTAACTTTTGTCCATTGCCTTGGCAATCACATCATTGAACGTCCTGCGGCATTCCGCGTTTTCCAACTCCTGCTGCATTCGTTCCATGTTGGACTTGTGGGTGAATTTAAGGACTATTGTACCATCTACAACTTCCCGTTCTTTGCATACATTGAGCAGTCCACCTAGCTTGAATTTTACACCTACGTGGCGAAGCGACTGGGTTATGTCCCGCCACTGGAAATCCAGTCGGGCAGCGGGCTCAGAGGGCACGTCACCAGCGTTGGCAAAGGCTGGCTCTGGCACCGGAGCCGACTGCGGCGTAGCGCTGGTAGCAGGCCGGCCAGGCTGAGGAGCGTATGGCGCTGCTTGCCTAGGTGCAGGTGCGGCACGCTGGGGCTCGGCGTTTGGCCTGGGAGCGGCGGCCACGGGACGCTGTGCCTGTTGTTGGACCACTTGAGCTACTTGGGCCGCTTGTACTGGCGGCGCTGGTTCGCTGGCGGACTCAACCATGGCCAACTCTAGAGGCAAGGGCGACGAGCTGTCGCGACGCAGGTCTGCACCGGCGAACAGCTTTAGCGATACAAACAGATGAGCCAGATCAGCCTTGCTCGCTATTGCCTCAAGCCTGGCCAGGACCTCATCTGCATAACCGAGGTCAGTACCGGCCTTGGTCCTAAGCAGGAGCACAGCTCTCAGGTACTCCACAACGCCGCGATGCAGTTGGCGTATGTCGTTGCCTTCGTGCGCCACCTGATTTATAGCGGAGATACCCTCGGCGATGGCCTTGCCAACGATGTGCTCCACGAGAACCAGAGCCATCTCGTCGCCGCCCAGTCCCAGAAGGTTTCGAACGTTCTCTTCTGTAATAGGAGGGTCGTAGGACACCACAACCTGCTCCAACAGGTTTTCGGCGTCGCGAAGTCCTCCATTGGAGTTCCGACCTATAAGTCGAAGCGCTTCAAGAGATATCTCAGCGCCTTCCGCCTCGGCAATCATGGCCAACTTGTCTACCATGCCTTCCAAAGGGATGCGCCGAAAATCAAAGCGCTGGCATCGGGAGATAATCGTTAATGGGACCTTGTGTGCCTCAGTCGTAGCCAGTATAAAGATCGCATGGGCTGGCGGCTCCTCCAGCGTCTTCAACAGAGCGTTAAAGGCAGGCTCTGTGAGCATGTGCACTTCGTCGATGATGTAGACCTTGTACTTGGCCTCGTTGGGAGAGAAGCGAATCTTATCACTGAGGTTGCGAATATCATCGATGCCGCGATTACTGGCGGCGTCGATTTCTATCAGGTCTAGCGCGCGGCCCTCGTTGATGGACTGGCATATGGAACACTGGTTGTCCGGCTCGCCATCTACTGGCGATAGGCAATTCACGGCCTTGGCCAATATCCTGGCTGTGCTGGTCTTGCCGGTGCCGCGACTACCGCAGAACAGGTATGCGTGCGCAACCCTACCTTGCGATACAGCCTGCCGGAGAGTCTGAGTTACAGGATGCTGACCTACGACGTCGCCCAGCATTTTGGGACGCCACTTGCGGTAGAATACCTCACTCATTGGACACACTCAATATTTCAGCCGAGATTGCCATCTCTTTGGCAGCCATGGCCTGATGCTCATCGTCCTCTATGTGGTCATGGCCAAGCAGATGCAGTATGCCGTGAGTGATCAGGTGCGTGACCTCATCCTTCACGTCCCGTCCAGCCTCGGCGGCCTGGCGTGCGGCCTGGGGATAGGAGATGATGATCTCGCCTAGTCCACCCTCTTCAGAGTCCGGCAACACGAACTGGACATCTTCGTCCCAATCGCTCGGGGGAGCCTCATCACCGTAGAACTGCCCCTGGTTATCAAACGCAAAGGATAGGACATCGGTGGTCTTATCCAGGCCTCGATAGGTTTTGTTAAGCTCCCGGACGGTGTCATCGTCAGCAATGACTAGACTGAGGTTACGGTCTATTTTTTCGTGGTCCAAGGTCAATTGAGCTACACGCCCAAGAAACCCCTCGGAGAGGAGATTTTCGAACTCTTCAAATATCTGAACGGTAACGCAGTCCATATCGTCCAACACATGACTTCAGTAACGGCAAACCAAATTCATTATACCCACACTGGAGAGGATGCGCCCGCCAGTGGAGCCGAAAAGAGGACAATTTTCGCAGCCAGTCTGATGTGTGACCAGTTGGTAGAAGCCGATGCCTAATAAGGCATACGTCCAGAACAAATAGGAAGGCCCAATGAGATTACGGTATGAAAGCCAACACGCCGGGTAGCTTCAACCCAGCAACGAGCGCCTTCGTTTGGCGGTGTAAGCCTACCTGTTGCTGCCCATGGGTGACTGCAGGAACTGGAAAAGCTCGCTGTCGGCTGGTAGTACCAACGTAGTGTTGCCATCCGGCAAGAAGGTCCTGTACGCCTGTAGACTCCGCTGGAAGGCGTAGAAGTCCGGGTCCTGCTGCAAAGCCTCAGCGAATATCTTCACAGACTCTGCCTCGCCCTCACCACGGGTGATCTGGGCGTCTCGTGTCGCCTCAGCCCTGATGATAGCGGCTTCCCTGTCAACGCTAGCTCTGACCTCAGCGTCGCGCTCAGCACCTTCGGCACGTTCACGGTCTGCGATACGCTTACGCTCTGCCTGCATCCTGGCGTATACGCTGTCCGCGATTGTAGCTGGAAAGTCGGCCCTCTTGATGCGAATGTCGATAACTTCTATGCCAAATGGCACCAGTTGGGGAGCGACGGCGTCTCGAACACGAATCATAATCTCTTCGCGATTAACCGCGATGATCTCGATCTGATCATCCTTGGCTATCTCTTCGCGCAGTGAAGAAGAGATGATTGGAATGGCCACAGTGGCCGCGTTGGCCTCCGTGAACACTGTTTCGCGGAACAACCGAGGGTTTACAATCCTACCCCTGGCATATACGTCAATTTCGAGCCGCTTCTTGTCTCTAGTCAGCATAGACTGAGGAGGCGCGTCAAATATCAGAAGTCGCTTTTCGTATTTCGTTACCTTCTCTACGAAGGGAGTCTTGAAGTTCAAGCCTGGATTTTCCTGCACACCTTGCAACTCACCGAAACGAGTGACTATTGCAACCTCTGTTTCGTCCACAACAAAAACCACCTGTGGCACCAGAAAAAATACCCCAATGGCTAGAGCTACGATCAGACCAGCAATTATTTTCATGCTTGAATCTCTATACCACGTTCAAAATAGTTCATATTAGTTGCTCGGCGTTGGGAACAGGTCATTGCTATTACCATCATCCGTCAGAGGAAGGAATTGAAGCAGCCCCCCACCATTCTCAGGGTCAACGATAAATTTCTTTATGCCCGGCATTACCTCTTCAATGGCTTCAAGGTATAGCCTCTGACGCGTAACCTCGGGAGCTTTGCGATACTCCTCAAGAACAGCCAGGAACCTCTCGGCCTGACCGGTGGCTTCCGCTACCCTGGTCTCTTTGAAACCGGCTGCGCTTTCTGTAAGACGGGCTGCATCACCTCTGGCCAGAGGAATCTGACCTTCGCGATAGGCAGCCGCAAGGTTGATGATTCGCTCTTTGTCCTCACGAGCACGGACCACGTCGTCGAAGGCATCCTGCACCTGCGTAGGAGGACTCACGTCCAACAGCCTGACCTCGGTGACATCAATGCCTGTCTCGTACAGGTCCAGTAATTTCTGTAGCTGACGCTGTGTGTCAACCTGGACAGCCTCTTTTTCGATAGTAAGAACATCGTCAATGGCGCGCTGGCCGACCACCTGTCGAAGGGAAGTCTCGGCGGCGTCCTTGATGGTAACGCCGTCCGGGTCTACCGCTCTATACAGGAAATGTTCCAGATTCTTGATCCTGAACTGCACCAGAAGCTGAGCGACCACGATGTTCTGGTCCCCCGTGATCATATTGGCTTCGTCGGGAATCGGGTTATCGGTGTTGCCTCTAAAGCCTACTTCAAGGCTCCGAATCTCATTCACCGCGACAACGTCCTTCGCACCAATCGGCGAAGGGTAGTACCAGTGTAAACCAGGCTCTACAGGTGGCCCCTGATATTTACCAAACAGCCGCTGGGCGCCCTGCTCAGATATCTCAACGCTGTAGAAGCCCGTGGCAACCCATAGGCCCAGCAGCACTGCAAAACCACCAATGATTATGTACGCGAGCCCGTTTCCGCCACCACTGCCACCTCTGAGCTTGCCAATGAAGTTG
>Ga0209403_10000190_pt1 | contig 96619 bp, 100 predicted proteins | sample ArcticOcean_MG_C_8_FD_187440 | JGI IMG/M metagenome (GOLD analysis project Ga0209403, IMG submission 187440) | Marine microbial communities from western Arctic Ocean - ArcticOcean_MG_CB11_86 (SPAdes) (version 2) | ecosystem: Environmental > Aquatic > Marine > Oceanic | place: Arctic Ocean...
TTTTATCGGCCCCTGGTCGCGCATCACCAAATGTCGCAAACCCGTCATCGCGGCTGTCGCCGGCTATGCCTTGGGTGGCGGCTGCGAGCTCGCCATGATGTGCGATTTCATCATCGCTGCCGACAATGCGAAATTCGGCCAGCCGGAAATCACCCTCGGCATCATCCCGGGCGCCGGCGGTACCCAGCGCCTGACCCGCGCCGTTGGCAAAGCCAAGGCCATGGAAATGATTCTTTCCGGGCGCATGATCGATGCTGAAGAGGCCGAACGGGCTTCTTTGGTCAGCCGGGTGGTGCCAGCCGCCGAGCTGATGGACGAAGTGATGAAAGTTGCCGAACGTATTGCGCATCTCTCGCAACCCATCGTCGCCATGGCAAAAACCGCAGTAAACCGGGCCTTTGAGACGACTTTGGAAGAGGGTGTGCGCTTTGAGAAAGCGGTATTCTACTCGGCCTTTGCGACCGAAGATCAGAAAGAAGGCATGGCCGCTTTTATTGCCAAGCGCGAGCCGTCTTTCAGCAATAAATAGAGCAATAAATAGGCCAGTTGATAGGCCGGTAAACAAGGCACGCCAGCATGGTTGACGCCGCGCTGGCGTGCCGATATAACGCCCCATCTCGAAACAGAAAATAGTAGGAACGCCATGGCGCACACAGTGCAGGCGAAAAAGCGAATTCGGCAGCTTACAAAGAACACCGAAATCAACCGCAAGCGGGTGAGCCGGATACGTACGTCCCTGCGCGGTGTTGAACAGGCAATCGAGAGCGGTGATCAGTCCGCCGCTCGCGAGGCGCTGAAAGTGTTTCAGCCTGAAATTATGCGTGGCGTGACAAAAGGCGTATTTCGTAAAAACACGGCGGCGCGGCGGATTTCCCGCCTCAATAAGCGCATCAAGGCGATCGGCTAGACCCCTCCAAGATCGAACGGTTTCTCTATAGCTTCACGCGATTGCAATGCAATTCGCGTAAGTCCTAGCTGCACGTTTTTTGCGGCGCGTTTTTTGTGAATTCCTGAACAGCACGCGCTGCCGACCCACTTATTTTAGAGCCACGACTGGGTGCAAATTTTTTTTGCTGCGTAACGGGGCGTCAATACATTTTATCGCGCAAAAAAATATATTTTTCGTCTGTGACAATTATCCAGCGCTCATTTGAGGTGGCCAAAAGCGGCTTGTCCTGAGAGTCCAAGTGCTTAGCTTGAGAGCGGCGGAGAAGCGCGAGCGCTCCAGGAAAATTTATTTCGGTTTATTTGTGGCGTTCCTATTACGGACCGGTTGCCAGAGTTCCGGCGCGCCATTAATGTATAAAAACCTGCTGGGGCAAGCTGGCAGGACGCCTAAATAAAAAAACTTTTTAATGCGATGCGCTCTTCGAAAACAGTGTGTCGCAAGCATAGGGATTTGGCCGGTTTCCAACTGATATGAGCAAAATTGCCAACAGTGTAACTGCGCCAAACGAAGCGGCGGAGATGGATTTAGAAGGTGTGCGGCGGCTTGCCCAGGAGCGGCTTGCGCCCAACCCTTCCCCGGGTACTTCATATGCTGGCGACGTGACGCCGGGCGAAGCCTGGCAGATCCTGGCAGAGAGCACAGAAGCCGTTCTGGTTGATGTCCGTACCGATGCGGAATGGAATTTTGTCGGCCGGCCTGACTTGACGGCGCTGAGCAAAAAACCACTGCTGATTTCCTGGCAGCGTTACCCTGACATGGCAAAAAACAAAGACTTCTCGGCAGACCTATCCGCTGCCGGGGTGGCGCTAAATTCGCCGATCTTGTTCCTGTGCCGAAGCGGCGTGCGCTCTATTTCCGCGGCCCAACATTGTACGGCTCAAGGCTTCAGCGATTGCTTCAATATCCTCGAAGGCTTCGAAGGCGGGCATGACGATAACAAGCATCGTGGGCTGACGTCCGGCTGGAAAATGCGCGCACTCCCTTGGTTGCAGGGCTGAGCCATGGCTGAAACACCAATTTCCGCCCACCCCCTGCATGAAGAGCAATGGTCCGCCATTCGCGCCCAACTGCAGGAAGAATTGGGCGATGCCGCCTTTCGCAGCTGGCTGAAACCGCTGATGCTTCGTCGTATCGAGGATGGCGAGGCCCGCGTGGTCGCGCCAACGCGCTTCCTGCGCGATTGGGTAAGCGCGCGTTATGCCGCGCGCATAGCCGAGCTATGGAACCAAATGAACCCGGATATCCGCAGTGTCGCCATCGATGTCGGCGTGACTGGCGGCGCGGGTAACGGTGTCGCAGGAACGACGCCGCAGACTGCCACGGCGACCAATGCGAGCAATGCGGCCACCCCTACTCGAGCGGCCACTTCAGCCGGCGGTGCGACCGGCGCGCATATTGCGGCCCCAGCCACCACCTCTGGCACGACAAACGGCGTATCACCCACGCGCGGATCCCATCTGCGCCTACGCGCTGCTGAAGACGACCATGACGCCTTGTCATCGCCGCTCAACCCGCGTTTTAGCTTCAGCGATTTTGTCGTCGGCAAACCCAACGAGTTCGCCCACGCCGCCGCCTGGCGTGTGGCTGAAGCGGATACCACTGTGCCGTTCAATCCGCTTTACCTCTATGGCGGCGTCGGCCTCGGCAAAACGCACCTGATGCACGCCATCGCGCGCCATATTCGCGAGCGCGATTCGAGCCGCCGGGTGCTGTATCTTTCGGCCGAGAAATTCATGTACCATTTCGTTCGGGCGCTTCGCTACAAAGACACCATGGCCTTCAAGGAGCAGTTCCGCTCGGCCGATGTGCTGATGATCGATGATGTCCAATTCATCTGCGGCAAAGACAGCACGCAGGAAGAATTCTTCCATACTTTCAATGTGTTGATCGACCATAACCGGCAAGTTGTCATTTCGGGTGACCGTTCGCCGTCTGATCTTGACGAGATGGAGGAGCGGCTGCGCTCACGCCTCGGCTGGGGACTGGTTGCCGACATTCACGCGACCACCTATGAGCTCAGGCTCGGCATTCTGCATGCCAAGCTTGAGACCAGCGGCATGATCGATATGCCGCGCGATGTGGTGGAGTTCCTCGCCCGGCGTATTACCAGCAATATCCGCGAGCTGGAAATGGCCCTTAACCGGGTCACTGCCCATGCCACGCTGGTGGGGCGCGAAATTGACCTGGAGATGGCGACGGAAGTGCTGCGCGACGTGCTCCGCGCCAGCGAACGACGCATTACCATCGAAGAAATTCAGCGTCGTGTGGCTGGGCATTACAATATCAAGCTGTCGGAGATGTCGTCCGAGCGCCGCGCCAGGGCCGTTGCCCGACCGCGCCAGGTGGCGATGTTCCTGAGCAAGCAGCTGACGTCACGCTCCTTGCCCGAAATTGGCCGCAAATTCGGCGGGCGCGACCATACCACAGTGATGCACGCCGTGCGCCGCATCGAAGAGCTACGCCAGAGCGATGCCGCCATCGCAGAAGATGTTGAGCTCCTGAAACGCATGCTGGAGAGCTGAGCCGACGCCTCTGAACAGTCTGCGCCGGGGCGAACCCGTCGTATCAACGCGGCTGACGCCCTTTTCGCCATTTCAGCGCTCAAAACAGGCTCAAAAACATCGCTTTCTACGCCATTGATTGTGTCTGTCCGGCGCGCGTTTTTAGTGCCGATTCCCGCAGCTATCTGGTATATTAGTCTTCATTTAAGATATTCGATTCGCGCTGCCGGGAATGATTTTCGGGCAACGCTGTTTTTGAACTCGTTTTTGCACCCTCAACCATCATAAATTTGTGTACCGCTATGAAATTGACCATCGACAGGAGCGCACTGCTGAAATCGCTAGGGCATGTTCAGAGCGTTGTGGAGAAGCGGAATACCATCCCCATTCTCTCCAATGTTCGCCTCGATGCCGGCGAGGACAATAAGCTGCATCTGACCGCCACAGACATGGACTTGGCGATCATTGAGGCCGCCGGCGCCAATGTGGCGCAGGCTGGCGCGACCACCACGTCGGCCCACATGCTATACGATATCGTGCGTAAACTGGCCGAAGGTTCGGAGGTCGAGCTGTCGCTGATCGAGGATGGCGGCAAAATGGAAATCCGCTCTGGGCGCTCGCGCTTTAAACTCGCCTGCCTGCCGGTCGAGGATTTCCCGGTCATGGCCGAGGGTGAACTGGCGCACCGCTTCTCAATTTCCGCAGCCGATCTGAGGCGCTTGATCGACAAGACCGGCTTCGCCATTTCGACCGAGGAAACGCGTTATTATTTGAACGGCATTTATCTGCACGCAACGAGCGGCGACGAGCCGCCATGCCTGCGCGCCGTGGCGACGGACGGCCACCGCCTGGCGCGCGTCGATACGCCGCTGCCAACCGGCGCCGAGGATATGCCCGGCATTATCGTGCCGCGCAAGACGGTCGGCGAAATTCGCAAATTGATCGATGAAAGCGACGGCGACGTTATGGTCGCGCTGTCGGACAGTAAAATTCGCTTCGCTCTCGATGGCGCCATCCTAACGTCCAAATTGATTGACGGCTCCTTCCCCGATTATGAGCGCGTCATTCCGGTCGGTAACGACAAAATCATGACGGTCGACAACAAAGCCTTTGTCCAGGCCGTAGACCGGGTGTCGACAATCTCCACCGAGAAATCCCGCGCCATCAAGATCGCGCTTGAGAATTCAGTCATGACCCTATCGGCCACCAGTGCCGATGCGGGTACCGCCTCCGAGGAGCTCGAAGCGCAGTATAATCTGGAAAGAATTGAGATCGGCTTCAACTCACGTTATGTGCTGGATATGGCCAAGCAAATCAAAGGCGAAACCATCGAATTTCGCCTTGCCGATTCGGCCTCACCCACCCTGGTACGTGATTCGGAAGATGAAAACGCCGTTTTTGTCATCATGCCGATGCGCGTTTAACTGATGCGTGTTTAGGTGAACGCCGCACTGTCCTATTCGAACCCGGCTGATCCCGGCCCCGCGCCGAGCATTGCACAGAGCGCGTCGCGTCTGGCCATAAACCGCGTGACGCTGAGCAATTTTCGCTGCTATGACACGCTGCGCCTGGATGCCAAAGCAGGCTTAATCATCCTCACCGGCGCAAATGGCGCTGGCAAGACGAACCTGCTCGAAGCGCTGTCGCTATTAAGCCCGGGGCGCGGCCTGCGCGGCGCCCGTCTGGCGGAAATCTATCGCCGCAGCGATGCCTCCCCGCAAGCATCGGATAGGCAAATAACAAACACGCACTCGACTGACTTGCCCGCCGCCGATAAATCAGCTCATTTGCCAGCCGCCGAAGCATCCGCTAAGTGGGGCGTCGCGGCTGAGTTCGCCACGCCAAATGGCGCGCTCTCTATCGGCGTTGGTTGGGCCGAGGCGGATGGCGAGCGCCGCGCCGTGCGCGTCAATGGCACCGCGGTAAGCGGCCAGAAGGCGCTGTCCGAGCATGTTTCGATGGTTTGGCTGACGCCGGCAATGGATCGCCTGTTCGTTGAGGCGCCGTCCGGCCGGCGGCGCTTTTTGGATCGTTTGGTATTTGCCGTCGATCCGGCCCATGCCGGGCGTCTGCAAGCCTATGACAAAGCCCGGCGGGAGCGCGCCCGGCTGCTGCGCGATATGCGTGTCGATGATTCCTGGCTCGGGGCGCTGGAGCGCAACATGGCCGAGCGCGCGGTCGCCATTGCGGCGGCGCGGCTCGACCTGATTGAACGTCTGAGGCAGGCCATCGGCGAAGAGAGCGGATCATTCCCGCGACCGGAAATCGCCATGCGCGGTGTGATCGAAGACTGGCTCAAACAGCGCCCGGCTTTGGAGGTCGAAGACAAATACCGCGTCGCACTTCAACAAGCGCGCGCCCGGGACGGCGAAAGCGGCACTTGCGAAGGTGTTCACCGGAGTGACCTTACAGCCCGGCTCAGCGTAAGCGGCCCACAGGCCGAACAAGCCTCGACCGGCGAACAAAAAGCGATTCTTATTTCTCTCATTCTCGCCCATGGCCGTCTTCTCGCCCGCCTCAAGGGCCGGGTACCCGTCTTGTTGCTGGATGAGATCACCGCCCATCTCGATGGCGCGCGCCGCCAGGCGCTGTTCGAAGCCATTGAAGATCTCGGCGCGCAGGCCTGGCTCACCGGCACGGACAAATCCCTCTTCGAACCGCTTCGCCAAGACGGACAATTTTACACGGTCGCCAAGGGCGGCACTTTACAACAGGACGATTATGGTTGATCCGGTAACAGATAAATCCGCGCCCAATTCCGCCGCAGCGGGGGCAGACGATTACGGCGCAGATTCAATTAAGATTTTGCGCGGCCTCGATGCGGTGCGCAAACGCCCAGGCATGTATATCGGCGATACCGATGACGGCTCCGGCCTGCATCGCATGATTTATGAAACTGTCGACAATGCGGTCGATGAAGCGCTCGCCGGTTATTGCGATCAGGTCGATGTCACGCTCAATGCCAATGGCTCGGCAACGGTGCGCGACAATGGCCGTGGCGTGCCGACCGGCGTGCATGAAGAAGAAGGCATCTCCGCCGCCGAGGTCATCATGACCAAACTGCATGCCGGCGGAAAATTCGACCAGAACACCTACAAGATCTCAGGCGGCCTGCATGGCGTTGGCGTGTCCGTGGTCAACGCGCTTTCGGAATGGCTTGAGCTGCGGGTGTGGCGTGGCGGCTCGGAACATTTCATGCGCTTTCTTTCCGGCGATGCCGAGGCGCCTCTTGAGGTGGTCGGCGAATCGGGTGGGCGCACCGGAACGGAAGTTACCTTCCTGCCATCGACAGTGACCTTCAGCCAAATCGAATTTGATTTTGATGTGCTTGAACATCGCCTGCGCGAACTGGCGTTTCTCAACGCCAATGTGAAAATTATCCTGACTGACGAGCGCGCGGCGGAAAGCAAAACCTCCGAACTGCACTATGCCGGCGGCATCGTCGCCTATGTGGATTATCTTGACCGGGCCAAACAATCTTTGGTCGGCGAAACCATCACCTTCCAGGATGAGAAGAACGACATCGTCTGCCAGGTGGCCATGCAGTGGAATGACAGCTATCACGAGACGGTCCTCTGCTTCACCAATAATATTCGCCAGGCGGACGGCGGTACCCATCTCGCCGGCTTCCGTGGCGCTCTGACGCGCTGCGTCAACGCCTATGCGAACGAGAGTGGCTTGGCCAAGCGCGAGAAGGTTTCGATTTCCGGCGACGATGCGCGCGAAGGGCTTACCTGCGTCCTTTCTGTCAAGGTGCCGGACCCGAAATTTTCATCACAGACCAAAGAGAAGCTGGTCTCCTCCGAAGTGCGCCCGGTGGTCGAGAGCGTCATCGGCGATCGCCTTGGCCAGTGGTTTGAAGAGCATCCGACCGAAGCTAAAGCCATCCTCGGTAAAGTTGTCGAAGCAGCGGCGGCGCGTGAAGCGGCGCGTAAGGCGCGCGACCTGACGCGACGCAAGGGTGTGCTCAGCGTCTCCAGCTTGCCCGGCAAACTCGCCGATTGCCAGGAGCGCGACCCGAAGAAATGCGAGCTCTTTCTGGTGGAGGGTGATTCCGCTGGTGGCTCGGCCAAGCAGGGCCGTGATCGACGCAATCAGGCTATTCTACCGCTGCGCGGTAAAATCCTCAATGTGGAACGAGCGCGCCTCGCCAGGATGCTGAATTCGGTCGAGATCGGCACCATCATTACGGCGCTCGGCACCGGCATTGGCGTTGACGATTTTGATATCACCAAGCTGCGTTATGACAAGATCATCATCATGACCGATGCGGACGTCGATGGCTCGCACATCCGCACCCTGTTGCTCACCTTCTTCTTCCGCAACATGATCGAGCTTATTCAGGACCCTAACTATGACGGCCCCTATGGCCACCTCTATATTGCCCAACCGCCGCTCTATCGGGTCAAACGCGGCAACAGCGAGCGCTATCTGAAGGACGATCCCGAGCTCGAGAGCCACCTGCTTGAATCCGGCCTCGAAGATGCCGTATTGGAACTGCATGGCGGTGAAAATCGCGCCGGGGCGGACCTAGCCAAAATTCTTGAGGATGCACGCGCCACCGATATTCTGGTCAAGGCACTGACGCGCCGGATCGATCAACGCATCGTCGAACAGGCCGCCATTGCCGGTGTGCTTAACTCGGATGTCCTCAACGACCCGAAGCAAGGCGATGAGGCGGCAACCTATATCGCCGGGCGCCTGGATAGGCTGTGCTCAGAACTCGAACGCGGTTGGCAGGGCGAGGCGGTTGATTTACCCAGTGGACGCGCCTTTAAATTCAGCCGTACACTGCGCAGTGTTACCGAAACGCATATTATTGATTCTGTCCTGATCACCACACCGGAAGCGCGTAAGCTCGATAGTTTCGCCTCCTCCTTGCAGGAAATTTACAGCCATCCGGCGATCCTGCGGCGCAAGGATTCGGAGCGCAAAATCACCTCCCCCACCATGCTGCTCGAAGCGGTATACGCCGCCGGGCGCAAAGGGCTTTCCATCCAGCGCTATAAGGGCCTTGGTGAGATGAACCCCGAGCAATTGTGGGAAACCACTCTCGATCCCAACGTCCGCACGCTCAGGCGCGTCGAGATCAAGGATGCGCTTGAGGCCGATGAAATATTTTCGACCCTGATGGGCGAGGTGGTCGAGCCACGCCGTGAATTCATCCAGAACAACGCGCTTAAGGTTGTTAATCTGGACGTCTAAGACTCATCGAGACGGCCATGGCTAAATCCAAGAAACCAACTCGAAAAAACGCTCCTGAGAAAAAGCCATCCGGGAAAAAACCTGCTGGGAAAAACTCTGGCGAAGCAAAAAAGAAAGCCGCCGCTGCAAATACCGCCGGCGCTAAGTCAAAATCCAAAAACGCCGCTGGCAATACGCCTCAATCCACACAGAAAAAAAACAAAAAGCAGCGGCGAAAATCACCATGGCGCGAAATCAGACTGGTCCTGATTATATTGATTTGGCTGTCCATACCAGCCGCCGGTTTCATTGCCTATGCCGCCCATGATCTGCCCGGCAGTGACAGCTTCACCGGGCCTAAAAGCGCGCCTTCCGTTACCCTGCTCGCCTCGGACGGCACAACGCTCGCCACATTCGGCGCCCAGTGGGGCAAGTTCATAACAGTGGCAGAGATGTCACCGCTGCTGCCCCAAGCGGTGGTTGCCATTGAAGATCGGCGTTTTTATGAGCATGGCGGCATGGATGTGATGGGCCTCATCCGGGCGCTGTGGCGCAATATTACCGCCGGGCGCCTCAAGGAGGGCGGCAGCACCATTACTCAGCAACTCGCCAAGATCGCTTTTCTAACGCCTGAAAAAACGCTTAAGCGCAAGGCGCAGGAACTGTTCCTGGCCTTTCAGTTAGAACGCGACTTTTCCAAGGACGAGATCCTCACGCTCTATCTCAATCGGGTTTATTTTGGCGCCGGCAGCTATGGTGTCGATGCGGCGGCGCGGCGTTATTTCGGCAAATCCGCCGGCGACGTTGACCTTGCGGAAGCCGCCCTGTTGGCCGGCCTGTTGAAGGCGCCGTCCCGGCTCTCCCCAGCGCGAGATTTAGTGGCAGCGCGCGGACGGGCGGCGTTGGTGTTGAATAGCATGGTAGCCACCGGATTTATTGCCGCCAAGGATGCGGCGGCAGCGAAAGAGAACCCGGCCCGCCTCGTCAAACAGCAAAAATCGCCCGGCAGCACAGAGCGCCGTTTTGCGCGCTACTTTAATGATTGGGTGCGCGCGCAACTGCCCGCTTATGCCGGGCGCGATGCAACGGCGCTGACGGTACGCACCACCTTGAATGCACGCCTGCAACGGGCAGCGGAGGCGGCACTAACACGCGGGCTTAAATTACCTGCCGCCAGCTCTGCCGGGCAGGGCGCGCTGGTGGCGCTCTCGCCCGACGGTGCCGTGCTCGCCATGGTCGGCGGCAGGGATTATAGCTCCAGCCAGTTTAACCGCACCAGCCAGGCGCTGCGCCAACCGGGTTCCGCCTTCAAAACCATCGTCTATCTTGCCGGCCTTGAGGCCGGGCTAAAGCCGGATTATATTTTTGACGACGCGCCGATTGAGATCGCTGGCTGGGCGCCACGCAATTACAGCGGAAAATATGTCGGCCCGGTGAGCCTGCGCCAGGCCTTCGCCGCTTCGATCAACAGTGTTGCCGTGCGTGTTGGCCAACATGCGGGTATCGGTAATGTTGCCAAATTGGCGTACCGCCTCGGCATCAGCAACGACCTGCCGCCCGATGCCAGCCTCACTCTCGGCAGTGGCGACCTTTCCTTAATCGAGCTGACCGCCGCCTATGCGGCGCTCGCCGGTGATGGCACACGCGCTCTGCCGCATGGCATTATCGAAGTGCGCAACCGGGGCGGCGATATCATCTATACGCGAAGCGGCTCCGGCGCCGGGCGCGTCGTGAAGGCAGAAGCAGCAGCGGCCATGCGCGAGTTGCTCGGCGCGGTGGTAACGGAAGGCACCGGGCGCGGCGCGGCGTTGCCCGATGGCGTCGGCCCGGCTTACGGCAAAACCGGCACCAGCCAGAATTTCCGCGATGCCTGGTTCGTCGGCTTTTCCGGCGATGTAATAACCGGCGTCTGGCTCGGCAATGACAATGGCAAAGCCATGGACCACGTTACCGGCGGAGGCCCCCCCGCCACCATCTGGCGCGACTTCATGAGCGAAGCGCTGGCCCCTGAATAGATCCCTATCAATAAACGCATGAAGGCAAGGAATTCCCGGCGGACTGTTTCAATTTTTTGATAGGCCAGAAGTAACGATACCTCCTAACAAGTGAGTAAAACTTCCGCTTTGGGTCAAGAACGGCTGTTTTCAGTCAGTCTGATTTTGGTCTGCTTCCTCCCCGATAGCGGACATTAAATTCAGAAAAATGAAATTGGCGCTATGAATGTCTGCTCTTCACTCAGCTGCGGACATTAAACACAAGATGGTTTTTCTTCCGAGAATAGCCAAAGGCTGGCTTTCGGCCCTACCGCTAGCGCCGCTCTGTTGGCCTGCGTCACATCGTTTTGCTGCTGAATAGAACGGCAGCGCTATAGCGGCACAATCTAGCTACACAGCGGCGAAATCGTAAACGCCTCGAATCCGAAATACAGCTTGAGCCTAATCTATGGATCATCAAGGCGGAAATTCCGGGCGATGAAAACCCATTCGAAGAGCTGGCTTAAGAAAAATTACGCAGCACTCTTATTCGTCTAACAGAAGCTCTCGATCGCACGCCTCAATTGCATCTGCGATCGGTTTTCCCCAAGCACCAGCAAAACTGTAACCTTGACGGACATACGCAGTGCCACCGGTCAAAATTGCTTCCCATACCAATGAGGCGGTACCTTGGTAATGAAAAAGGCTCGATATCCTGGTCGTATCCTTGGTTTCCGACATTATGGGAATCGGGTTATTGTCTCCGAGCAAATAATGGTCGTTCGCACATTGTGCAATTTTGGTTCTGTCAGCTTTGTAGGAGATTTCATGGGCTGGTTCTGATTCTCGAATATCCTTGTTCGTCATGCATGCTTGTAACGTCAAAGAGACGCCCGCCACAGTAAGCAGTGTCACCAATTGATAGCGGAATTTCCACGGCGATTTTTGAAACATATTCTGTCGTGCTATCCGCATGACGCTTCCACAACCTTTGTTTGAAAAAACTATATGTTACCTCGCGGAAATTATTAATAGATCCCCATGAATAAGGCGACTGGAGAAATTTCGTGGCGCAGCTGGAAGGTGCTATGATGCGCTGCTGTTGCGGCGCGTCTGGGTAGGTTGCCAAAAAACGGTAAACCGCCCGATTACAAAACAAACCCAATTATATTTAATAAAATCAAATAGCTAATTTTTTAACAAAGCCAATTTTCGCATCTTTCGGCTAGCATTTATCGATTAAGTGGACAAAAGAACCAAGCACTTTGCCCACCGCAGCACCACTTTCCCCAAGGTCATTGCCGCTCGAATTCCGGCAGCAAAAGAGTGGCGGCGCGGTGCCGATTTGGGTGACCGTCGCATAGTGAAATTCATGGCCGCGAAACTCGGCGCCGCTGGCGGCGAACGGCGCATCGGCCAGGAGTGTCGCCGCGCGGTAGCCGAGATGGCGGCGGGGATCGGCAAAGCTCGTCTCGACCGGCAGCAGGCCCGCCATGGCGTGGCGCCCGCCATCTCCATCTATCAGGCAGTCGCCCAGCACCATGAAACCGCCGCACTCGCCATAGACCCACGCACCCGCCTCCGCCGCCCGGCGTAAGCCGCCGAGAAAATTTTGGTTAGTGGCGAGCTGAGCCGCATACAGCTCGGGATAGCCACCCGGCAGATAAATCGCATCGGCAGCCGCGTTCGGCGCTTCATTATCCAGTGGTGAAAAAAAGCTCAGGCTTGCTCCTGCCAGCTGCCAACCTGCCAGCATCGCTTCATAGCAAAAAGCAAAAGCCGAATCCCGCGCCACGGCAATATTCTGGCCGAGCGGCGCCACAGGGAGCGGCGATGCCGCTGAGGACCCACGCAACGGCTGAGCGAGGGCCTGCAAGCCATCGCAATCCACATGGCGCGCCATGAGATCCGCTGCCGAACTCAGAAAGCTCTGCAAATTCTCCCGCTCGCCAGCCTGAACCAGCCCGAGATGGCGCGCCGGCAGGGCCAGGACATCGGCTCGTGGCACGGCGCCAAGAACAGGAATAGTGGTTGGCAACAATGCGGCACGCAGCATCGCCTCGTGACGCGCACTGGCAACATGATTAAGTATCACCGCCGCCACCTGAACATCCGCGCGGTGATTGGCGAAACCTTCAACCAACGCCGCAACAGACGCACCCTGGCCGCGCACATCAATCACGAGAACCACCGGCAAGGAGAAATGCGCGGCCAGATCAGCGGTCGCGCCACCGCCCTCAACAGCGCCGTCAAAAAGTCCCATCACGCCTTCACCGACGACCAGTTCCGCATCAGCCGAGATGGCACCGGCGCAGGAATTCAGGGTCTCTTCGCGCATCGCCCAGATATCGAGATTGATGCACGCTTGCCCCGCCGCCGCGCTATGGAAGGCAGCATCTATATAGTCGGGGCCGGATTTGAAAGGCGCAACGGCAACGCCTGAGCGTTGCCAATTGCGGAGTAATCCCAGGGTGAGAACGGTTTTACCGGAGCCGGAAGAGGGCGCCGCGACAATCAATCCCGGTACGGCACCGGACGGTGCGATGCCGGCAGATGCGGCGCTCACAAATGCTGCCCAATCGACTGGGCGACCTCAGCTGGGCGCATGCCATGGGGGAAGACCTCGAGAAAGGCGCCGTCCGGGCCCATGAGATACATATAATTCGTGTGATCGATTAGATAATCATCCGGCGATTCAGCTTCCTCGCCCTTGCCGTAATAAACCTTATAGGCCGCCGCTGCCGCCGCGACTTGATCCTCACGGCCTGTCAACGCCAGCAAGCGAGGATGAAAGTTCGTGGCATATTTGGCCAGAGAACTTACCGTATCGCGCGCCGGGTCAACGGTAACAAAAAGCGGTTGCACTTGTTCACCAACCGGACCCAGCATCTCGATCGCCTGGCCCATTACCAGCACATCAACCGGGCAAACATCGGGGCACCATGTGTAGCCGAAATAGACCAGCATGTACTGGCCGTGAAAACTCTCGGCGCTAACCGCGCGGCCATTGTGATCGGTCAATTCAAACGGGCCGCCGACATCGACGATCTGATCGATACGGTGCACTTCTTTGTCCTCGGTGCCAGGCAGGCCGCCGCCTTCATATTGGGTATAGAGGACAATCGCGCCAAGCACGGCAATCCACACAAGCGGGTTGCGTCGCAGGCGTCGCGGGTCGTTCGGATCGCCGGAGCCACCGGGGCCGGGGCCGGATCCGTCATTGCGGGGTCTTTGCAGTCGAAGAAAATTCATATGTTCGGCAAAGATAAGCGCTCACGGCAAGCGCAGCAAGCGGCGCGCGGGCGCGTGGGATAACGCTAATCTCTATCGCCGTCGGCACTCAATGCCAATGCTGCGCGAGCGCGCGCCTCAGGCGTAGCGCTTGGATCAAGGGCAGCGCGCAAACCGACCACATCGCCAATCGCAACGATTGCCGGCGCCTCAAGCTTCGCCGCCTCGGCATCCGCCGCCGCCGCCGCCAGGTGGGTCTCGACAATATGCTGATCCGCCGTCGTCGCCTTGCTGATCAAGACCACCGCCGTGTCAGGGTCAAGCCCGGCACTGATCAGGCGCTCGGCCATCCAGGCCAAATGCTTGAGCGCCATATAGAGGATCAACACCGGCGCACCGGAGGCTAGCGCCCGCCAGTCAAGGCCCTCCGGCGGGCCGCCACCGGCCTCATGGCCGGTGATGAAGGTGACGGCGGAATTAACCCGCCGGTCGGTGATCGGAATACCGGCATAGGCTAGGCCGGCAACCGCTGCGGTAATGCCCGGCACCAGGCGAAATGGCACCTCGGCTGCCGCCAGGGCCAGCGCTTCCTCACCGCCACGCCCAAAAATAAACGGATCGCCGCCCTTGAGGCGCAACACTTTGCGCCCGGCGCGCGCCAATTCGATCAGTTTTTCAGTGATATCAGCCTGCTTGGCCGAGGGCTTGCCGCCGCGCTTGCCGGCGGCATGACACACTGCCCCGGCACCGGCCAGAGCAAGAATACCGTCTCCCACCAGGGCGTCATAAACAATATCATCCGCCTGCCCAAGAGCGTGAAAGGCAAGCAGCGACAACAGCCCCGGATCGCCCGGCCCGGCGCCCACCAGCCAGACGCTGCCAGGTTCAAATGCGGGCATTTCAGGGAGCCGCGATGCGGCGGCGATAGGGCCGGAGGGGGTATTTTCATTCATGCGACGATTTTACACCCGCGCTGGCGAGGCGGCGAGCTAAACTGCGGCCATGGACGATGATTCTTCCCTTCAACCCAAGAAGCCGCCCTTGCGCAAAGGATGGAGTACCGGCGCCTGCGCCACGGCAGCGGCGCAAGCCGCCTATGAGGCGCTGCTCACGGGCCGCTTCGCCGACAGGGTGACGATCACCCTGCCGCGCGGTGAAACCCCGACCTTCGCCCTGGCCGAGGCGGATTTCACCAAGGACGGCGCCCAGGCCGCGATTATCAAGGATGCCGGTGATGATCCAGACGTGACCCACCAGGCTCTCATCCGAACCGAGTTACGAATTGGCGCGGCGGGCGACGGCGTAACGTTTTGCGCCGGAGAAGGTGTCGGCACGGTAACGCTGCCCGGCCTGCCGGTGGCGGTTGGGCAACCGGCGATCAACCCGGTGCCGCGACAAATGATGACTGCGGCGATAGCGCGCCTAGCGGCAGAGCATAACGCGCCGGGAGACGTTGAAATCATTATCTCTATTGCTGATGGCGAGAGCTTGGCTGAGCACACCATGAATGCCCGCCTTGGCATCCTGGGCGGGCTTTCGATTCTCGGCACGACCGGCATCGTCACGCCCTATTCGTGCGCTGCCTGGATTGCCGCCGTCCATCAGGGCGTCGATGTGGCCGCCGCAGCTGGCCTCAGCCATGTCGCCGGCGCCACTGGTAAAACCTCGGAAACTGCGGTGCGTGCACTCTATGGCCTGGAAGAGCAGGCGCTGCTGGAGATGGGAGATTTCGCCGGCGCACTGCTGAAATATATACGCCGCCATCCCGTGGCGCGGCTGACCATCGCCGGCGGCTTTGCTAAAATCTCCAAACTTGGCCAAGGCCATATGGATTTGCATTCGGGGCGAAGCGAAGTGGATATTGCGGCTTTAGCGGCGCACCTGTCGGCGCTTGGCGCCAGCCCTGAGATTGTTGATCAGGCAATTGCAGCGCCATCCGCCGGCGCCGTCCTTGCACTAGCTGGCGAGTTTCCGCTCGGTCAGCGTGTTGCGGCAGAGGCACTCAGCGTAATTGAAGAGCGGCTCAGCGTTGCTGAGATTATCGTCGACGTGACGATCTTTGATCGCTCGGGAAAGCTGATCGGCCATGCCGGGTCATAAACCCACCCTGCTGATCCTCGGCGGCACGGGCGAGGCGGCTGAGCTGGCACAAGCCATAGTGGCGGCCTTCGGCAACAAGTTACGGGTGATATCCTCCCTCGCCGGGCGCACCAGCAAGCCGGGCGAACTGGACGGCGAGGTGCGCGTTGGCGGCTTTGGAGGCACCCAAGGGCTGGCGCATTATTTGCGCGATATTGCCGCCGACTATCTGATCGATGCCAGCCACCCCTTCGCCACAGAGATATCCAAACATGCCTGCCTCGCCGCCGCCGCCACAGCGACGCCACGCCTCGTACTATTGCGTCCACCCTGGTGCGCCGAGCTGGGCGACAATTGGCGCGAAGTGGATGACATGGTTACAGCGGCGAAAAAGATTCCGAGCCTTGGCCAACGGGTATTTTTGAGCGTCGGCACCCGCTCCCTCAAATATTTTAGCGAATTGCGCAGCACCTGGTTCCTGGTGCGCCTGATCGATCCGCCGGGGGAAGCCCTGCCGCTCGCGCAATCCGAACTTATTCTTGGGCGCGGGCCGTTTGATAGCGTGGGCGAACAAAAGCTGCTCGAGCAGCACAGCATTAACCTGCTCGTCACCCGAGCCAGTGGCGGCGCAGCCACCAAAGGAAAAATCGATGCCGCACGCCAGCTCGGCTTGCCGGTCATCATGTTACGGCGCCCCGCGCCGCCGCCGGGTGAAAGCGTTAAAACGATCGACGCCGCGCTGGAATGGTTGCGTCATAAGGCACCAGAGTAGGATGGCCTATTTGGGCGGGCGCAGCACGTGGCTGTGGCTCGGGTCATAGAGCCTGCTGTCATCAAACGCCGCGCTGCCAAGCGCCTGGCCGACGAGAATTAGTGCTGTGCGGGTCAGACCAAGGGGCTTCACCTTGTTACGAATCGTCGCAAGAGTCCCTTGGATCAATTGCTCATCGGGCCAGCTCACCCGGTAGGCAATGGCCACCGGACAATCTTCGCCGTAATGCGGCACCAGCTTGCGGATCACGGGAACCAGATTGTTGATCGACAGGTGAATCGCCAGGGTGGCGCCGGTTGCCGCAAGATTTTCCAACTCTTCACCGGGCGGCATGGCCGAGGCGCGCACCGCCGTGCGGGTGAGAATAATGCTTTGGACGATTCCCGGCAGGGTCAACTCGCGCCCGAGCGCCGCCGCAGCAGCAGCGTAGGCCGGCACACCTGGCGTAATGTCATAATCAATCCCGAGCGCCTTGAGACGACGCATCTGCTCAGCAATGGCGCCATAGAGCGATGGATCACCGGAATGGAGTCGCGCCACATCATGGCCGGCTTCATACGCGGTCTGCATTTTTGCGATGATTTCATCAAGATTTAGCGGCGCCGTATCGACCACCTGTGCGTTTTTATCCGCCTCGGCGATCAGCTCTTCGGGTATGAGCGAGCCCGCATACAGGACGACCTCGGCTTGTTGCAGCAGTTTCAGTCCGCGCAAGGTCATTAGGTCGGGTGCGCCGGGGCCGGCGCCAATAAAATGTACTGTCATGATGCTTGTTGCTCTGTTTTACTTTTTATTTGGTCGCCGTAACCGCGTGGCGTATAGGCACGCCGGCCATCACCACTTTCGATCACGCGCGTCTCCGTGCCGCCGATCATCACCAAGGTCAGCATGTCGATCAAATTCGGATCAAATTCCCTGAGCGTGATGATCTGCACATGTTCGCCGGGGCGGCCTAGATTGCGCGCGATGATAACCGGGCAATCGGTGGGGCGAGCGGCGGTAAATATTTCCATCGCGCGCACCAGGCCTTCGCGGCGTTTTTTAGAAGCCGGATTATAAAGTGCGACGACAAAATCCGCTGCCGCCGCAGCCTTAAGCCGCTTCTCAATAACCGGCCATGGGGTCATTAGATCGGAAAGAGAAATGGCACAAAAATCATGGCCGAGCGGTGCGCCGGCCCGTGCCGCTGCTGCCTGTAAAGCGGAAATTCCGGGTTCAACGCTGATCTCAATAGCGCGCCATTCAGGGGCAGCCTCGCGTTCCAGAAGTTGATAGACCAGCGCCGCCATGCCGTAAATGCTGGAATCGCCAGACGATACAAGCGCTACCTCGCGCCCTTCCGCTGCCAGATTGAGCGCCGCGCGAACGCGCGTCTCCTCCTCACCGAGAGCAAATTCATGATGCTTCTTGCCAATGGTAAGCGGCGCTGCAAGATCGAGATAAAGGCCATAACCCACTAGATCGGATGCGCGCGTTAAGGCGGCACTAACAGCGGGGGTGCGCCAATTGGCGGCGCCCGGCCCGATGCCAACAATGGTGAGCCGCCCGAGGCCGCGCCCAAACTTCTCCAGGTTAATAATTCCGCTCGACCGCGCTACAGCGCAGGTCGCCCGGGCAGATTTTGTTTTGTTAACGATCAACGCGCCGTCGGCGCCCACACAGGCCAGCGCTGCCGCTTCCGCCACACCATGACAACCAACCGCTTTAAACACCGTGTCGGATGGATTGGCGAGGCGCGGCGTCTCCTGCTCCAGACGCGCCGCATCAAAAAAGCGCAGCGGCAGGCCCAATTGCCGCGCCACCATGCGTAGCGCCGTCTCATCCATTTTTAGGTCAATCGAGGACATGCAGGCAATGGCCAACGGGCTCAACCCTTCCTCGCCCAAGGTTTGTGCAATCAACGCAGCAACTTCATCCGCAGATGCACCGCGCTCGCAACCAACGCCAAGCGCCAATATCTGCGGGCGGAGCATGATATCAGCCGAGCCTTCAGCTTGTTCCGATACCGCTACTTTACAGGTCGCAGCACTATCGAATTCAGCCGCACTATCATGCAGCCAATTCGCCAGGTGCAACGGGTCATCAAGCGCCACCGCCTCTCCTGCCAACAGCGCCGCAGTCACTTTCTTTATTTCACTACCAGGCTCCACGGCCCAACCGATGGGCGGGTCATCGAAAGAAAAACCCAGGGCCAAATCACCCGCCGTGGTAATCGCCGCCGTGCCGCCGAGCGCCGCCGCCAATTCTTTGGCCATTCGGTTTGCGCCGTGATGACCGCCGAGCAGCGGCACTGCATGGCTGCCATCTTCGGCCAATGCGATCACAGGCGGCTCACTCTTCTTGTCTGAAAGATATGGCGCGAGGCTGCGTATAACGATGCCGGCAGCCGCCACAACAATGAGCGGACGCCCAGCGAGAAATAATGCGCCAAGATGCTTAGCGGTATTGTCAAAATAAACATCCGCCGCATCGACCCGCTTGGCGAAGCCATGCAATTCCGCGCCCGGTAAAGCCGTCTGAACAAGTTGCGCCGTCGCCAGGCCGGAAGGCCCGAGAATAATAATTGCCGGTGTTGAATTGGCGGCGCTCATTTCCAGGCTTCGCCGCGCCGGTGGACCAGCACCATGGAGAAATATGGTGCCGGGTCAGGCGCTTCGGCAAGCGGCAATATACGCTCCGTCGGCAGGCTGGCGCGCTCAATATAGCGCGCCCGTGATTCGAGGCCGAGGCGCTGCAGCACGCGGCGCACCTTACCGATATGGCACCCTACTTTGACAATCGCCGCCGCGTCGCATAATTCAAGCCGCGCCGCCAGCCTGTCTTCATCCTGCGGCGCCGGCAAAACGCTCAGCACATCATTGCGCGCGGCAAGTGGTGTCGCCAGGGCAGCGGCGCAGGCCATGGGCGAGGACACCCCGGGCACGACCTCGATTTTATGACTCTCTGCCAAGCGCTCAAAAAGATACATGAAGGAGCCGTAGAAAAACGGATCGCCTTCACAGAGCGCCGCAACATCGCGCCCGGCCTCAAGATGTTCGGCGATCTCGCGCGCCGCTGGGCCATATACATCCTCTGCCGGAAATTGCTTGATATCGAGCGGCATGCGTATGGCAATCTCCGTTTGGCCGCCCGGTAAATGCGGTGCGGCTATGGTGCGCGCCAGGCTGTCACCCTCACTCGGCGCTGGATAGGCCAGCACGGGTGCAGCACGCAGAATGCGGAGCGCCTTCAATGTCAGCAATTCTGGATCGCCCGGCCCGACACCCAGGCCATAAAGCGTGCCGGGCGAACTGTTATTTTCGTTCATCGTTTAATCCTTAATCGCTGCCCACTGGGTCACCGGCGTGAGCGGCCGCCACAGTGTGCGCGCGCCAACCACTTTGGCGCGTGAAATATTGATGCGCACCATGGTGCCGCCAAGCTCGTCGCGCCAACGCGTCATCAGAGCCTCGCTCTCCAAACTGACGGCATTGGCAACCAATCGCCCGCCCGGCTTAAGGCGCGCCCAGCAGGTTTCAATCATGCCCGCTACATTCAAACCGCCGCCGATGAAGATGGCCTCCGGCGGCGGCAATAATTCCATGGCATCAGGTGCCTCGCCCTGAAAGGGCTGTAGGCCCGGCACACCAAGCGCTGCGGCATTGCGGGCGATCTGCGCAAAGCGCACCGGGTCGCGCTCAATTGCAATCGCCTGGCTACCACGTACGGCCAACATCCATTCGATAGCGACCGAACCGGCACCGGCGCCAACATCCCAAAGCAGCGCGCCTGGTGCTGGCGCCAGGGCACTGATGGTCATGGTGCGGATTTCGCGCTTGGTCAACTGGCCGTCATTCTCAAACGCACCATCGCGCAGACCCGGCGCGCCAAAATAACGCTTGGCCCGGCTACCGCCTTGGCAACTGACGGCGATGGTATTGAGATCAGCAATGTCTTGTTGCGCCCAGCTCTCCGCCACGCCATCGATACGACGCTCCTTATCACCGCCCATATGCTCAAACACGGTGATCTCGCTGGCGCCGTAGCCGGCGGCGCAAAGCTCCGCCGCAACAGCAACGGGCGTGCTGCCGTCATGAGAAAGAATGATCAATTTGTGCGCCGGCGCCAGATAAGCGCGTAGCGTCGCCAGAGACCGGCCATGCAGGGTCAGGCATTCTACGGTGGCGACTGCCCAACCCAAACGGGCGCAAGCCAAACTGAGCGCGCCAGCAGTCGGCAGAACCAGCATTTCTTCCGAGGAAAAATGCCGTGCCAGGGTAACGGCGATGCCGTAATGCATGGGATCGCCGGTGGCCATCACCACTACGTGCTTGCCCCGGTGGGCGGTAATATCTTCCATGCTATCGAGTAAAGGAATGCGCCAGGTTAGGCGCTCGGCACCATTTTCCGGGATCATCGCCAAGTGGCGCGCGCCACCGAGCAGCACTTCCGCATTATCGATCAAGGCACGAGTCGCCGCCGGCAGGGCTTCAAGACCATCTTCGCCCAATCCAATGACCGTCAACCAGGGAGTCTCTACACTCATGCCGCTTCCTCCTTGAATGCCAGGGCGTTAACTGCGGCGGCAGCGAGCGCACTACCGCCACGCCGACCGCGCAACGCCACATAGGGCACACCAAAATCATTGGCGATCAGCGCTTCTTTTGATTCCGCTGCACCGATGAAGCCGGGCGGCGTGGCGATCACCAGAGCGGGCCGTGGGGCCTGCTCGGCCATTATTTCCAACAGGCGAAACAGCGCCGTCGGTGCGTTGCCGATGGCGATGATGGCGCCCGCCAACAGGGGCTGCCAGAGCTCTACCGCCGCTGCCGTCCGGGTGGTGCCCATTGTGCGCGCCCGCTCCGCAATGCCGTTCTCCCCGAGCAGACAAATCACTTTGTTATCCGTCGGTAAACGGCGTGCGGCAATGCCGCGCGCGACCATTTCAACATCACATAAAATCGGCGCGCCTGTCGCCAACGCGGCGCGACCGGCATCTCCGGCGCCCTTGGAAAAAGCGAGATCCGCCAGCAGATCAACCATGCCGCAAGAGTGAATCATCCTGAGCGCTATGGGCATGACATCCTCCGGCACAGCGGAGAGGTCGGCCTCACGCCGGATGGCGGCAAAGGACAGCCGCGTGATCTCGTGCGGGTCGCGCTCGTAATTACGCATCGTCATCGGGACCGTGATGATGGTGGCCATGATCATGATTATGGCCGTGATCGGCATCCGTACCGATCCCTTCCACATGATGGTGGTGGCCGACCTGAGCTGCGCCCTGATCCTTCTCATAGCCGATGATTTGCTCGCGATATTTGCAGAGCTGGCAATTCATCAGATTGTCGCCATTGGGGATTTCTGCGAGGCGTTCAAGAAACGTATCGATTACCAGCGGATGATCATTGAGGTAGCTCGCCTTGACGACCTCCACTTCCGGGTGGGCATCTGCCAAGGCATCGGCGGCGGCGTATATGCGCTTCACCAGAATGCCGGTGAAGAGAAAATAGGGGAAAACGATAATGCGGCGGAAACCAAGACGCACGACGCGCTCAAGCGCATCCGCTACCAATGGCTGGGTGACGCCGGAATAGCATGTTTCGGTCCAACCGAATCCCATACCCTCCCACAACATCCGCGCGACCTTGGACACATTGGAATTTGCATCCGGGTCATTGGTGCCGCGCCCGACGACAACCAGTATGGTATCGGCACGGGAGATGCTGTCACCTGCCTCAGTTTCGGCAGCGGCAATGCGCTCGCGCGCCGCTTCCAGGAGCTTGAGATCAACCGCCAATTCCCGACCATAGCGAATTTCGAAGCCATCATGTTTGGCCGCGTAATTATTCAGCACAGAAGGGATATCGTTTTTGGCGTGGCCGGCGGCAAACAACATGCCCGGCACGGCAAGGATATCATTGACCCCGCCACCCCGTAAATCATCAAGCCGCTCGCTGATGGTTGGGCGAGCGAATTCAAGAAAGCCATGCATCACTGTACGCTCAGGCAATTGGCGCGAAATATGCCCGGCCAAGGCTTCGAATTCGGTGATCGCCTCCAGATCCCGGCTACCATGGCCGCATAATAATATGGCCGGATTTTTGGCGGGAGAATCACTCATGCTGTGGCTCTTTTCTTTGTTGGATTGACGGTTTGGTCGCGCGCACCCATGCTCGCGCCATGGAATTTGCAGAAAAAATCTGGGGCGTTTGGCAATTGCCGTCGTTCGCCGGCCTGGAATGGGCGGCGGGGCCGGGCGGCGCCATATTGCTGCTGCTGGCGCTTGCCCTCGATTGGTTGATCGGCGACCCGCGCTGGCTGCCCCATCCAGTACGCCTGATGGGTGGCGCGACTGATTTTCTGGACGCCCGTCTCAATCGTGCCGAACGCAGTGCCGGCGAGCGCATTATTCGCGGCCTCTTGGCAGTCATTGTAATCGTTGGGTTGAGCACCGGCGCCGGCTGGGCGATCGCGAGTTTTGTCAGCGCTTTGCCCTACGGTTGGGTCGCGGAGCTGGCGCTGGTGAGTTTGCTCATCGCCCAGCGCAGCATGATCGGCCATACGCTGCGCGTTATCCGCGCCCTTAATAAAGACGGCGTGACCGGCGGGCGGAAAGCGGTTGCCTTCATTGTCGGGCGTGAAACCGAGGATTTGGATGAACATGGCATCGCGCGCGCCGCCATCGAGAGCTGCGCCGAAAGCTATTCCGATGGCGTTGTCGCGCCGATCTTCTGGTATCTCTTGCTCGGCCTGCCCGGCCTCATGGCCTATAAAGCGATCAACACCATGGACAGCATGATCGGCCACAAGAGCGAGCGTTACGCCGCCTTCGGCATGGTCGCGGCGCGTCTCGACGATGCGCTCAACTGGTTGCCGGCGCGCCTTGCCGGACTGCTTATTATTTGCGGCGCTTTGTTTGTGCCCTACGGCGCGCCGATCCGCGCATTGCGCATCATGTTGCGCGATTCCGGCAAACATGTTTCGCCCAACGCTGGCTGGCCGGAAGCATCCAGCGCCGGGGCGCTCGATTTGGCGCTGATCGGCCCGGTGCGCTATGCCGGCGGCGTAACCAAAGCCGAATGGCTGGGCGAGGGGCGGGCGCGGGCGACGATCACCGATATGCGCCGCATGCTGGTGCTGTTTGGTGTCGCCTGCATTCTTGCGAGCGGGCTGGTCGCCGTGATCGCTCTGCTGCTGCAAGCGCTTTAAATAAAAATTACGCGGCACGGGCGATCTCCAATACATGGTCGAGATCGAGCGCCTGTTCCAAGTGCTGAGCCAATGCATCAAGGATCTCATCAATGCTCGTCTCCCATGCCAACGGCGAGCGCTGGCGGGCGGCAAGGCGATTGAGGAAAGCATGGCGGAAGCCGTCAGCGGCGAACAGGCCATGCACATAGCTGCCTGATATTTTACCGTCAACAGAGCAGGCGCCCTCGAATCCATGGCCAAGCTCAAGCATCGGGCGCGAGGCGTCCGGCCCATCGGTGGCACCCATATGCATTTCGTACCCTCGCACATCTTCGCCGCTCGCCAATTCGCGCCCCTTGACTGCTTCAAGACGCTTATCGCCATTTAGCACAGTCGTCACATCCAAAAAACCAAGCCCTTCGGATGTGCCCGCCGCGCCCTCGACGCCATCCGGATCAGCGATGATTTGGCCGAGCATCTGATAGCCACCGCAGAGGCCAAGCAGATTACCGCCGCGCCGGAGATGAGCATGAATATCTATATCCCAGCCTTGTGATTTCAGTTCGACCAAATCGGCACGGGTAGATTTGGAGCCCGGCAACAATACCAAATCCGCATCGCCCGGCAGTGCCCGGCCAGGCTCGACAAGACTCAAATCCACATCGGGCTCAGCGCGGAGCGGATCGAGGTCATCGAAATTAGCGATACGCGGCAGGCGCGGCACGGCGATCCGGATCGCCCGCTTCGTGCCGGGCGCGAGAGTTGTTACAGCGCCATCAAGCCCCACCGCATCCTCCGCCGGCAACAATCCGGCTTGGGCAAAATAGGGAATAACGCCAAGGCAGGGTGCGCCGAGACCATGCTCGATCACCGGAATAGCATCGTCGAACAAGCTCGGATCGCCGCGAAATTTATTAACTACACAGCCCTTGATAAGAGCACGCTCATTACCCTCGAGTAGATGAGCGGTGCCGATCAGGCTGGCGATAACCCCGCCGCGCTCAATATCGCCAACCAGAATAACCGGCACCTGGGCGGCCAGAGCAAACCCCATATTTGCGATATCGCCTTGGCGCAGATTAACTTCCGCCGGGCTGCCTGCCCCTTCCACCAACACGATATCGGCTTGCCTTGACAGGCGCTCGAAGCTTTCCAACACGGCAGGCAGCAGGTGGGGCTTCAACAAATGATAGGCACGCGCATCGGCCTTGCCGCTCACCTTGCCCTGAACAATCACCTGGGCACCGGTCTCACTTTCAGGCTTGAGCAGCACCGGGTTCATATCCGCGCTCGCGGCGACGCCAGCAGCGCGCGCCTGTAAGGCCTGGGCGCGGCCGATCTCGGCACCGCTTTCCGTCACTGCTGCATTGTTCGACATATTCTGCGCCTTGAACGGGCGCACGCTCAGACCACGATTGCGGTATGCACGGCAAAGACCCGCCACCAGCAGCGACTTGCCGACATGGGAGCCAGTGCCCTGGAGCATGAGAGATGCCGTACGTATCACAATCAGTGCCCTAAAATTCGATGCCGGTCTGCGCTTTAACGCCGGCCTTGAAGTGATGTTTGATTTCCGTCATCTCGGTCACCATATCGGCGGCCTCGACCAGGGTCTCCTTGGCGTTGCGCCCGGTGACGATAATGTGGAGGCCCTCGCGCCTCGCCTGCAACGCTGCGACAATTTCCGCTAGCGGCAGATAATCGTAGCGCAGCACAATATTGAGCTCGTCGAGCACGATCAGATCGTAACTTTGATCCGCCATCATTTCCTGCGCCGCCTGCCAAGCGGCTTTGGCGGCGGTGATATCGCGCTGGCGATCCTGCGTATCCCAGGTGAAGCCTTCACCCATGGTGCGGATCGTCACGCGCTCGGGGAAATGCTCAAGAATGGCACGTTCGCCGGTTTGCCATTTACCTTTTACGAACTGCACCACACCGACGCGCATATCATTGCCCATGGCGCGCACCGCCAGGCCAAATGCCGCCGTTGATTTTCCTTTGCCCTTGCCGGTATGGACCATCAACAGACCCTTTTCTTGCGTTTTGGTGGCGAGCATACGATCACGCGCCGCCTTGCGTTTGCCCATGCGCTCGGCGTGATGCGCATCGCGCTCGGCCTCCGTCATATCTTTCTTTGCGCTCATTGTGCTACCTCGCCAAAGTTTGTTGTCGCTAAATTCTCTAACAGATTATGCGCCCGGTTGGAGCGCGGTTTCCAGAGACCCCGGTTGAGCGCCTCTTTCAGCCGCGCCGCCATCTCTACCAATGCCGCCGGATTGGCATCGGCCACAAAGTCGCGCATCTTCTGATCGGCAATATAGGCGTCAAACACAGCGTCGAAATGGTGATCCTTGACCGCGCCTGTGGTCGCCGCGAAGGCGAACAGATAATCCACCGTGGCGGCCATCTCGAAGGCGCCTTTATAGCCGTGCCGCATAATACCGGCGAGCCATTTCGGATTGACCACCCGCGCCCGCACTACCCGGCCGATCTCATCTTCAAGGGTGCGTATTTTTGGATTTTCCGGCAGCGAATGATCATTGTGATAAGAGGCCGGCGCGGTGCCAGAGAGCGCTTTTACCGCCGCCGCAAGGCCGCCCTCAAACTGGTAATAATCGTCACTGTCCAAAAGATCATGCTCGCGGTTATCCTGGTTCTGCACCACTGCTTCGACGGTGCTGAGGCGGCGCTCAAAGCTGGCCCGCCCGGCAACACCTTCCGTGCCCGCGCCATAAGCCCAGCCGCCCCAGGCGAGATAAGCATCGGCCAAGTCTCCTTGCGCCCCCCAGCCGCCCTCATCGATCAACGCCTGCAGGCCGGCGCCATAAGCGCCCGGCTTGGAGCCGAACACCCGCCAGCCGGCACGGAGCGCCGCATCATCGGCAGAGACACCGTTGGCAACCAGCGCATCAACTTCCCGTTTCACCTCGGCAGCGAGCGGATTGTCATCTGCGCTTTCATCCAGCCCAGCTACCGCACGCACTGCCGAATCAAACAAATCGATTAAGCCGGGAAAGGCATCGCGGAAGAAGCCGGAGATACGCAAGGTGACATCAACGCGCGGCCGATCAAGAAGGGAAAGCGGCAATATTTCAAAGCCGATCACCCGCCCGCTCGCGGTTTCCCAGCGCGGCCGCACACCCAGGAGTGCCATGGCCTGAGCGATATCATCGCCGCCGGTGCGCATGTTGGAAGTGCCCCAGGCACTAAGCGCCATGCGGCGCGGCCAATCGCCATGATTTTGCGCATGAAATTCGACCAAACGCTGAGCAGATTTCCAGCCCAATTGCCAAGCCGATTGGGTCGGCACTGCGCGGCTATCGAGCGAATAGAAATTGCGCCCGGTGGGCAGTACTTCAGGCCGCCCGCGGCTCGGCGCGCCGGACGGCCCAGGCGCAACAAAGCGTCCTGCAAGCGCGCGCTGAATGCCGGCCATTTCACCGGAACCGCAAGCATCCAACGCCGGAGCGATACGCGTTTGAACTTCCTGCAACACTGCTTTCGCCGCGCTCCATTCCGACTCTGCTTCGCGCTCACCGGCAATCAAGGCGCCGGCCAATAGTTCCAGACGCTCAACCGAATCACCATGACTGCGCCACGGCACTGAACCCGCTAAACAATCCGGGCGCGCGCCCGTCCAGGGCGCTGCCATATCGCAATCAAGCGGATCGAATTCCATGCCAAGATCATTCGCTAGAGCGCGCGTGAGGGAGACCTCGCTCTCAGCCGCGCCGCGCGGACTACGCGCCAGCGCCAGCAGGAGATCACTGCGCAACACGCCAGTCGGCGTTTCGCCGAAAATATGCAGACCGTTTCTGATCTGCATCTCTTTGAGCTCGCACATATAGGCATCGAGTTTAGTCAGGGCATCACTCCGGCCATCGTTCGGCGCAATGCCACAATCCATATCGATGCCCTCAGCGCGGGCGATCTCCAAAATACTCTCTGCCAGCGTCACACAGCGGCGCGGATCGAGGCTGCTGGCTTCATAATATTCATCGACCAGCGCTTCGAGCTCACGCAAGGCGCCATAGCTTTCGGCGCGCGTTAGCGGCGGCGTCAGGTGATCTATAATCACCGCAGCGCTGCGCCGTTTAGCTTGGCTGCCTTCGCCCGGGTCATTGACGATAAAGGGATAGATATGCGGTAGCGGCCCAAGCGCCACCTCAGAAAAACAGGCGGCGGACAACGCCAATGCCTTGCCCGGCAACCATTCGAGATTGCCATGCTTGCCAAAATGTATCACTGCATGGGCGTCGAAATCGCGCTGCAACCAGGCATAAAAAGCAAGATAGCCATGCGGCGGCGGTAAATCCGGATCATGATAGCTGGCGGCGGGGTCGATGTTGTAACCGCGCGCCGGCTGGATCGCCAACGCCGCATTACCGAGTTGCAGCACCGGCAGCGCGAAGAAATTTTCGCCGGCGCGGAAGAACAGGTCATCCTCCGGCGCACCCCAGCGCTCGCTCACCAGCGCACGCGCCGCTGGGTCAATATTTTCGAAATAAGCGCGATATTCATCAAGGCCAAATCGCGCACCGGCGCCAGCCTTGTCGCGCAACCCATGCGCATTGGTTGGCCCGGCCTGAAGCGCCGCCATCAAAGCGGTACTATCCGCAGGTGCCCCTTCAACGCCATAGCCCTCCACCTGCATAGCATGCAGCAGACGGGCCGCACTTTCCGGTGTATCCAGGCCAACGCCATTACCGATGCGGCCATCCTTATTGGGATAGTTGGCCAACACCACACACACACGGCGCTCGGCGATATCGGTGCGCGCGAGGCGCGCCCAGTTTTTTGCCAATCGGGCAACGAAATCGATGCGATCGGCGCGCGGCGTATGAGCGACAATGCCGCTTTCCGTCGCCGCATCGAAGCGATGCTCACTTTTGAAGGATACGGCGCGGCTGAGAATTCGCCCGTCAACCTCCGGCAGGGCGACATTCATGGCGATATCACGTGCCGATAATCCGCGCGTGCCTGCCGCCCACGCAGCTTCGGTACCGCCGGCGAAAACAATCTGCAGGACCGGCGCACCGGCGCGATCGAGCGGACTCGGCTGCGCATTGCCGGGGCGTGATACTGAAAACCCGGTGGCATTCAATATTATTTCAGGCGCCGCAGCATCGAGCACAGTTTCAACAAAACGCGCCGAGGGCGGGTCTTTGAGGCTTGATACAAACAGCGCCACGGCGACAAGCCCGTGTTGCTCCAGCGCTTTGAGTAAATCATCGACCGGCGCTGTATCTGCCGCCTGCACCAAAGCGCGATAAAATACGATAAGGGCAAGAGGTCGATCCGCGCGCGTGCGCTCCGCAGTAATTTCGTCCAGATCAATCTGCCCGGCACCGGGCTGATACAGCCCCGCCCGAGCAAGCGGCGCCGGCTCACGCCAGGCTTGGGCGGCAGGCGTGCCAATGAGTTCCGCGCCATAGCGCAGGCATTCGCCAGCATTCTCTAACCCGCCATGAATGCAATAGCGCCACAGCCGCTCGCATGCTTCTTGCGGCAAGGTGGCGCGCCACGCCAGTTCGCTATCCGGCTTGTCGTCACCGGGCAGCAGAGCCAGGGCTATATTTTTATCGCGGCATAATTGGGTTAAACGCTCGACGCCATAGGGCCAATAACTCTCGCCGCCAAGCACCCGGATAATCACCAAACGCGCGCCAGAGACGGTCGCCTCCAGCCAATTATCGACTGACAAATTGTGGCTGAGATTCATCAGATTGGCGAGACGCAAGCTCGGCGTATCAGCGCCTAACGAGGCCTGCGCGCGGGAAAAGCAGGCAAGCTCCGTATCGGCAGCCGAGGCAAAGACGATATCACCAGGCGACTGACCGAGATCAACCGCCTCGCCGCCATCGGCGATGCCGCCCGGTTGAGCCGCGAGAAGATGCATCTCTTCAGGCCACCAAAGCCGCGCTGATGGCATCGCGATCGAGTGGCGCCAAGCCAATGACGACGAGGCGGCTTTCGCGTGCCTCATCCGCATTCCAGTCGCGATCAAAATAGCGCGCCACGCGCGCGCCAACCGCTTGAATCACATGGCGGCGGCGTTTTCCCGGTACATCGATAAAGCCTTTGATACGTAAGATATCATGCGCTTCGATAGCAGCGATCAAACGGGCTTCAAGTGCCTCCGGTGCTTCTATCGGGCCGAGATTGAGAATAAAACTATCGAACTCATCATGATCATGCTCGCCGTCCGCAGCGTCATGGTGGGATGGCCGTGCGGCGAGGTCTTCCTCGGCGGCGGCGGCCAATCCAAGTAGGATATCGGCATCAATACGCGCCTGCTCGGCCTCCACTACTTTTACCCCAGGGCGTAACTCCTCTGCCAACAATACGCGGGTGCGCGCACATGCCTCAGCGTCCAGTTGGTCGACCTTATTCAGAACTACCAAATCGGCGCAGGACAGTTGATCCTCAAACACTTCTTCCAGCGGACTTTCATGATCAAGCGCATCATCGGCCTTGCGCTGCGCCTGAAGCGCCACCGGATCAGAGGCAAATCGGCCATCCAGAAAAGCCGGGCCATCAACCACCGCGACCACGCCGTCGACCGTCACCCGGTTGCGGATTTCCGGCCAATTGAAGGCGGCGACCAACGGCTTGGGCAACGCCAGGCCGGAGGTCTCAATAACGATATGTTCGGGCGCCGGATCACGCGCTAACAATGCCTCGATAGTCGGCACAAAATCATCCGCCACTGTGCAGCAAATGCAGCCATTGGCGAGTTCGATAATTTCACCGTCAGCACAGGCATCGTCACCGCAACCACGCAGCAGTGATTCGTCGATACCCAGATCACCAAACTCGTTGATGATAAGGGCGATGCGCCGGCCCTTGGCCGTAGCCAAAACATGGCGAATCAAGCTGGTTTTGCCGGCGCCGAGAAAGCCGGAAATAACGGTGGTGGGAATCTTGCGGCTTTGCATTGCTCTTCTCCTATTAAGATTTTATTACGTCACTGAGGCGGCGCCAGCCATTCCCTTGATGGCCAAAGGCAAAGAGATCAGGATGACAAATTTCGGCTAAAATTTCAGCTGATTCTACCAGCCGGGGCCCCGGTCGATTGAAGTAGGCATTGCCGTCAACCGCATAGGCCTGGCCCTCTATAATTGCCCGAAGCGCTGCCCAGTCCGGGATTTGGATGAGCCCTTCGGCTTCCGTCGCTGTCTTCTCCAGACCATAGCCGCAAGGCATAAAGATAATGATATCGGGGTCAGCTGCGGCGAGATCGGCAAAATCAAACTTTGGTGAATGTTCACCGGCATCGCCCATTAAATTGGTCCCGCCGGCGATGGCGATCAGCTCTGGCACCCAATTTCCTGCCGCCATGAGAGGATCGCTCCACTCAATTGTCGCGACACTCGGCGGCGAACCGGGCATATCCATGCCGCCCGCAGCAATTCTGGCCATACGCCCAGTTAAGCTGCGGCAAAAATCATCAGGGTCCATACCAAATGCGCGCCCCGCTTGGCGGATACTGGCCCATACTTCACCGAGCCGTTTTGGGCTGAGCGAGACGGTTTCAACGGGGTCGTCCAGCCCTTCAGCCAGTGCGGCCTCAACATCCTGGAGGCTGACAGCACAGACTTCACATTGATCCTGGGTGACGATGTGAGTTGGCCGGGCGGCGCGCAACACATCCATATCGAGCTCGTAAATGCTGAGCGCCTGGGCTGCAAACCCGGAAACTTCACGATCAATTTCAGCGCTGCTACCATCAAGGGCCAGGCGCGGACGGGTGCAAACCGGCAGCGCTGCCACATCAACCGGCCAATCGCATTCATGTGAGCGCCCAACAAGTGCGGCACCGAGACCAAGCGCCGTGACAATTTCGGTCGCGCTCGGCAGCAGACTAACGATACGAAGCTCTGGCGCGCTCATGGTTTGATCCTTTGTGGGATACCGGCGGTCATCAGCACCACCTCGTCAGCGGCGGCGGCAACCGCCTGATTAAGCCGCCCGGCATGATCGCGAAATTCACGCGCCAGGGAATTTTCCGGGACAATTCCCTGGCCAACCTCATTGGTCACCAGCACCACGCGGCCTGGAAGACCGGGCAATGCATCGGTTAACAGCCTAATTTCAGCCGCGATATCGCGCGAAGCCGCCATTAAATTGGCCAGCCAAAGGGTCAGGCACTCGACCAGAACGGCGTTGCTTTCGGCACAATTTTCCTGCAATGCCGCGACCAGATCGAGTGGTTGTTCGACCGTGCGCCAATGATCGCCGCGCCGGACACGATGCTGAGCGATACGCGCCGCCATCTCATCATCGTGGATTTCCGCCGTGGCGATATAGACGCAAGATTCACCGGCTGCACCAAGCAGTTCTTCCGCATAGTGGCTCTTGCCGGATCGTGCGCCGCCAATGACCAGTGTGGCGCGCAAAATATCTGTTGTAGGCGGCATCATCCTCCCTCCGAGGACCGTTCCGGGGCGACGCCAAGGAGGTTTCCTGGCTTGGGGTCAAAGGTTGGCCCTCACCTTCCCGGCGGCTTTCGCCGCCAGTGGCGTGCAAAGGGGTTTTGCCCTGTACAAAAGAGGGCTACCTCGCCGCTTACAGTTGCGGGGGCAGCGCCGGAATTGCTCAACAAATAATGTGGAGCGTCACTGGCTTCCCTGACTTAGCGTCTTGGCGGGAAAACTACTCCATGTGGCGCGCCAATACTAGGCGGTAGATTGACGCCAATCACACACCAGTTCATATCCCCATTCGCACTGTGGAAACAATCGATACGGGTGATGGAGAGATTATCGACCGTAAAGGATAGCGCCTGATCCGGTTCGATACCGAGTGCCTGGCCGAGCGCCGCACGGATTGTCCCGCCATGGGCAACCGCGACAATATCACGCCCGGCATGATCCACACTGAGACGCAGCACCGTATCGGAGACGCGCGCCATCACAGTGGCGAAACTTTCACCGTTGGGTACAGCGTAATGGGCGGGTGCGATCCAGAAGGGATGATCCTCGCCTGCCCGATCCGCCGCGACTTCGGCATAGGTCATGCCCTGCCAATCGCCGAAGCATTGCTCTGCCAGATCCTCTTCCACCAACGGCTCGGCCGCCGGATGGCCGGCTTCGACAATCGCGTTCGCCGTTTGGTGGGTGCGCTGCAAATGACTGGCAACCCAAAGCGCGCCTTTCGGCAGTTTTGCCGCCAGCCCTTCAAAGGCTTCGACATCTTCAGTATTCGCCGGCACGTCGGAATTGCCGTAAAGGCGGCCCTGATGGCTGGTTACCGGCGCATGGCGGACCCACCACCAGCTGGTCACTTTGTTATCGTCTAATGCATTCATCTAATCGCCGCCAATGTGAGTAGGAAAATAAGCTCGGATATTTGCTGCGTGGCGCCAAGCACATCGCCGGTATGTCCGCCGATTTGCCGGCGCGCCAAAAGGCCAACAGCAAATGCACTGAAAGCGGCAATCAGTAACGCCACCACACCCGACCAGGTGAGTAACAGAACGGCAAGAATGGCAGCAATGATAATGCCGGTCCATATATGTTCCGCCGCCGGCCGACCGGCGCTGGCGCCGAGGCCATCGCTCAGGGCCGGTGGCAGCCAGCGCATCATAGCCGGCATGGCGGCGCGCGATGCAGCGGCGGCGCAGATCAGACTCGACATCACCACGCCGATATCATCGAGGTCGGCAAGCGCACCAATTTTTGCAGCCAACACCAGCACTAGCGCAATAACGCCATACGCACCGATGCGACTATCGCGCATGATGGCAAGTTTTTTCTCTATATTATGGCCGCCGCCAAAGCCATCCACCATGTCGGCAAGGCCATCCTCATGCAGCGCACCTGTCGCCAAAGCCAGGAGGGCAATGGCGATAACGCCAGCAACCAGCACAGGTAGGCCAAGGCCGGTGGCGAGCGCAAAGGCTAGGCCGGCGGCGATTCCCAACAAGGCGCCGACAAGTGGAAATGCACGAACCGTACGCCCGAGCGGCTTCAGGGATTGAGCGCTCTCGGCCTCATCCGCGTTGACGGCTTCACCCCCGTTGCCGGCTTTATAACTGTCTTCGATATCATCAAGGAAATCAGGGCGCAGTGATGCGCGCCCTTGCGGCATAGGCAAGCGGGTAAGAAATCGCAGCGCATTTCCAAAATCCTGCCACCACGCACGGGCTATGAAAAAGGCCCGTCGCTCAAATTTTCCTTCGGGCTCCGAATCGAAAGGCATTGGCCCCTTGCCTCTGGTCTGGTTGTGTGGGACTCCTCGCAAACATTTATAGGACAGCCTGGGCGAAGCGCCAAGCATGCTCGCGCGGGTAACATGTAAAGGCTCGATGAAATGCGTAGCGTTCCCCATTCCCTTCAAGACCTGCACAAGCTGATTGCGGCAGCACCGCCTGGCGATGCAGATGCCCTTCAGGCAGCGCAGGCGCGCCAGGCCGTGCTCACCAAACCAGCCGGTTCCCTAGGTCGCCTTGAGCAAATTGCCGAATGGTTGGCCCCCTGGCAGGGGCGCCACCCGCCCCGTGTTGAGCGCATTCAAATTATCGTATTCGCCGCCAATCACGGCGTAGCGGCGCACGGCGTCTCAGCTTTTCCAAGCGCAGTGACGGCGCAAATGGTGGCAAATTTTTCCGCCGGCGGCGCCGCCATCAACCAGTTGAGCGGCTGGCTGGATGCCTCTCTCACCGTCATTCCGCTTGATCTCGATATGCCAACCGGCGACATCACCCAAGAGGCGGCACTCGATGAGGCCGACTGTCTGGCGGCATGGCAGGAAGGTATGGCCGCACTCGACAGCCAGGCTGATCTGGTGTGCCTCGGTGAAATGGGCATTGGCAATACCACCATTGCCTCGGCTCTCTCAGCAGCATTGTTTGGCGGCACGGGTGCCGATTGGGCTGGGCGGGGAACCGGCGTTGATGATGACGGCTTGGCACGCAAAGCCAGCGCTATCGATAAAGCTCTGACGCTGCACAAGGATCACCTGGGCGACCCGCTGGAGGCGCTCCGCCGGGTAGGGGGGCGCGAATTTGCCGCCATCGCCGGCGCAACTTTAGCTGCCCGTCAGGCGCGCGTTCCTGTGTTGCTTGACGGCTTTGCCTGTAGCGCCGCCGCCGCTTTGCTCCACGCCGTGCGCGCGGATGGCCTGGACCATTGCCTAGTCTCGCACAACTCGGTTGAGCCCGGCCACGCGCGCCTGCTGAAGAAGATCGGCCAACAGCCGTTGCTCGATTTTTCTCTCCGCCTCGGCGAAGCCTCGGGCGCGGCACTGGCGGCTGGACTGGTGCGCGCTGCAGCAATCACCCATAACGGTATGGCGACATTCGAGAGTGCCGGCATTAGCGGGCCGGGAGAATAATCTTATTCGCCGATCTGGTGCAGCAGGCCGCGCTTACGTGCCGATTGAAAAAAGGCGATGAAGACGACGATGTCGAAGGCTAAATAGAGCACGTTTAAGCCAAGTGTGCGCCACAGAAGATCATAGCGAAAGACGCCGTCAAACACATGCTGCCCGGCCTCCAGCGCAGCCTTGCACAAACGATAATTTTCGCTCGGCCGGGTGCTGATAACCACCACATCAATATCCGGTGCGCCGATAATCTCCCCCAAATCACGGGTGTCGCGCGCCTCAGGGTAGTACGCCAATTGCGCGCCAAGGGCGTCTTCATTCAGATCTCACAGGGCGGTCAGGCTGGCGCCTTCGGCGGCGGCAAAACTGCGCACCAGATTGGGGCCCCAATAACCGAGACCGATGGCTCCAATACAAGCGGGCTTGGCATCACTCGCCATAGATATCTCCAACGCCAGAGGAATTTAGAATTTTCGCGCCACGATCAGCGATTCCGACATTCTCGCCTGGCGTAAATATTGTGAAAAAATATGCATGACCGATTGGTGGGTATCTTCGACCACACCGTAATTCTCGCCGGCAACATGAACATTGACCTGGGCTTCACGCGCTGTCCGACCGCCATCGAAACCGCTTAACGAGATGGTTTGCACGTCGTTGGCGTTGGCCCATTGCATGGCGCGCACGACATTTTCCGAATCACCCGAGCTACTGATTGTGAGCAGCACATCGCTGGGGCGCGCCGCCGTGCGCAGCTGATAGACAAAACAATCCTCAAAGGCGATGTCATTAGCGATAGCGGTAATCAGCTCAAGATTTGCGCTTAGCGATATGACGCGCGGCAAAATTTCCGTATCGGTCTGAATGCCCTTGGCAAAATCGCACAACAGGTGATTGGCGATCGCCGCCGAACCGCCATTGCCGCAAACATAGAGCCAGGCGCCGCGCTGGAAAGCCTGATTCAGAATTTCACCGGCCTGGGCCAACTTGCCATGATCAATGGAAGCGCCCGCGCGGGCCAACTGGCCGAGATAGTCGTCACAATAGGCGCCAATGGTTTGGTATGGTTTCTCGGGAAAGGTGCTCATGCGCCGCGTTTAAATCCACTCATTATGAAGACGACAGGTTTACCTGCTGCTCCGGCGTTCGACAAGCCGGCAACAAATCTGCGAGTTCGCTCAAAGGCCGGTCCACCGTGACATCAAAGCCCGTGCTGCGCAGTGTCAGCACCTCATCACGCGCGCTGATCCCATAGCCGGTGGAGACCAACCAGCCGCGCTGCAGCCCGGCCCGCGCGCCGGCAGCCAAATCACTTGCCGCATCACCAACAATCCAACTGCGGCTGAGATCAAGGGCAAGATCCTCCGCAGCCGCCAATAGCATGCCTGGGTTGGGCTTGCGGCAGGCGGCGTCGCTATCCGGCGGTGCCGGGCAGGCATAGACCGCATCGAGATGCCCACCTCCTGCCGTCACCGCAGCAACCACCCTTGCCTGCACGGCAGCAAACGCATCCCAGCCATAGTAGCCACGGCCAATTCCGGATTGGTTGGTTACCATGATTGTTGGAATATTACTGGCTCGCGCCCGCGCGGTTAACGCTATCGCCTCAGCAATGGGCGCCACCTCCTCAGGCATGCTGAGATAATCAACCAATTCGATGAGCGTGCCATCACGATCCAGAAACAGAGCCGGGCGCGGCGCAATGCTGCCAGACGGGGCAGTGATAATTTCACGCCACATGCCGCTCTCATCCACCGGAAATGTTGCCGGGATTGATTTGGTTCCGTTCATGGCATTCACTAACGCGCCATTCAGGCGCGAATATGCCCCGCCGCAAGCGCCCTGCGGAACCAATCATAGGTCTCCCGCAAGCCATCCGGCAACGCCGTGCGCGGCGCCCAGCCAAGGGATTTGAGCATGCGAATATCGCACAACTTTCGCGGCGAGCCATCCTGTCGGCTGCGATCAAATTTCCAACCGCCTTTAAAGCCGACAACATCCGCAATCAACTGTGCCAGTTCGATAATTTTCAATTCTTCGCCGGTGCCCACATTGACATGGGATTCACCTGAATACGTCTGCATGAGATAGACCAGCGCGTCCGCCGCATCGGTGGAGTAGAGAAATTCCCGGTAAGGCTCTCCACTACCCCAGATTTCCACCTCAGAAGATTTCTCCTCAGTTGCCTGATGAATTTTTGACATTAATGCCGGAATAACATGGCTGTTCTCGGCTTCAAAAAAATCTCCGGGACCATAGAGATTGGTAGGCATGGCGGAGATAAAATCGCTACCATATTGTTGGCGGTAAGCTTGGCAGAGATAAATGCCGGCGACCTTGGCCAGCGCATACCATTGATTTGTTGGTTCCAACGGACCGGTCATTAGATCCCCTTCAGCAATTGGCTGAGGGGCAAATTTCGGGTAGATACAGGTCGAGCCGAGGAATAACAGCTTCTCAACACCAATATGGTGTGCTGCATGAATGATGTTGGCCTCGATCATAACATTGTCATAGAGAAATTCGGCCGGTCGGCTGTCATTGGCCTGGATGCCGCCAACTGTCGCGGCTGCGACGAATACGGCCTGTGGCCGCGCTTCGTTGAGCCAGTCCTCAACGTCAGCCTGGCGCCTGAGATCAAGCCGATCTCGGGGAATATCGACCAGTTCACACTGCTCCGAAGCCAATCGCCGGACCAAGGCCGAGCCAACCAAGCCGCGGTGGCCAGCCACCCACACCCGCTTGCCGGCCAGCGAATAGCCAGACCTGGAATTGCTCATTTATGTCGCTTTACTATTCATGACCCGAACGCTACTCAGCCGCGATATTCTTGATATCCGCATCGAGCATTTCCGTGACCAATTCGGCAAAGCTCGTTTGATGGTGCCAGCCCAGAATATTGAACGCTTTTGTCGAATCGCCAAGCAGACTATCGACCTCTGTCGGGCGAAAATAGCGCGCGTCGATTTTCACCAAAACGGCGCCGGTGTTAGCATCCACGCCTTCTTCATCCAGACCTTCGCCGCGCCACGCAATCGTATGGCCAATACGCTTAAATGCTATTTCAACGAATTCGCGTACGGAATGATTTTCTCCGGTCGCCAGCACGAAATCATCCGGCGCATCCTGCTGCAAAATGCGCCACATGCCCTCAACATAATCGCGTGCATGACCCCAATCACGCGTGGCATCCAGATTACCGAGATAAAGAATGTTCTCCGTGCCGAGCTTATAGGCGGCAACGGCGCGGGTAATCTTGCGGGTGACAAACGTCTCGCCGCGCACCGGGCTTTCATGATTGAACAGAATGCCGTTGGACGCGTGCATATTATATGCCTCGCGGTAATTGACGGTTATCCAATAGGCATACAGCTTCGCCGCTGCATAGGGGCTGCGCGGAGCGAAAGGCGTGGCCTCGTTTTGCGGTGATTGCGGCGCATTGCCGTAAAGTTCTGATGTCGATGCCTGATAAAATCTTGTTTTATCACCCAAGCCGAGAATGCGCATGGCTTCGAGCAACCGCAAAGTGCCAAGAGCATCCGAATTGGCTGTGTATTCCGGTGTTTCGAAACTCACCGCCACATGGCTTTGCGCGGCCAAATTGTAAATCTCATCGGGCTGAATTTCCTGCAACAGGCGGATCAAATTTGTCGCGTCTGTCATATCGCCATAATGCAGGTGAAAGCTCGCCTCACCTAAATGGCGATCACGGTAGAGGTGATCGACCCGCTCGGTGTTGAAAGATGAAGAGCGCCGTTTAACGCCGTGCACTGCATAGCCCTTGGAGAGCAATAATTCTGCAAGATAGGCACCATCCTGGCCTGTTACGCCGGTGATCAAAGCAATTTTTCGGGTCATGTCATCCAAATTCCGCTAGAGATAGTGTGCATCTCGATTAGGCTCGCTCGAATAAATAATGCGAATTTCACAGTATAATCTCACAGTATAACCGGATTAAATGCCAGGAATTCCGCCGTTGGTCGAGATTAAATTTCTGCTTAAGATAATATTTTAAGGCGTCTCACAATTGCTACCGCAGCGTCGGGTGAATGAACTGAGCATGTTGCCCCTGGCGACCACAGATGCGCCTGAGATGCGCTTGTTTGAGATATCAACCTGATTTGCTATGCTCATAAAGCAATATTACTCATATTTACATGTGTTTTTACACACTCTGGCGGATTGCGGCTCAGATTGACCATTTCTAATATTTTCTCCTAATTTAATCTTGTAATGACCTGTTAGATAATATTTTTCCCATTTTATTTCATTCTTGGTAATCTGTTACAGACGGGAAAATCAGTATCATGCTGCAATCAGGCTTGGCTGCTACGGTAGCCAAAGGCTGTTTTGTGCCTGTTTTTGTGTAGAAACGGCGCGCGCCGGAGCTGAATCGCGTGAGCGCTTTATGTGGGCCCGAACGCTATGTATGGGCAAATGTCGCTAACCTGGTGTGTGATTTTGAATGACTGAGCCACGACCATGATAGTTACGCCGCCAATTGCCATGGGGACGGCTGCAAAGAAGGCTCCGCGCCGGCTTGCCTTGACGCTTGTGCTCGTAGCGGGCTTTGGCCTGTGGCGCCAAGGGCACAAGCGCAGCTCTAGGAATTAAGCCTGGATTTTGCTGAACAGGCGCGTAAAGAATCAACCCTTGGCCGCGTTCGCCCCGAGCTCAAGGCAATCGGCATCGAAACAGAATATCTGCCGTCTTTTGAGGAATTTCCCAAAGCCGAGGTCCGCTTTGGTTTTGAGGGTAATTTGTTCCGCACTGAGGAGGAGGTCAAATCGGATTTTTTCATCGCCTTTTTGCCCAATCTAGCAATTCGCTCAAACTGGGAGAGCCACCAGTTTGAATTCGAAAGCAAAGCTCATTTTCAGCACTGGCAGGAATTCGAGAGCGAAGATTTTGACGATTTCAGTCTTCGTAGCAAATTGCGCGTCGATATAGATGAGCGCTCCAGCTCGTTCATTGAACTGCGCCATGGACGCGGCCATGAGGGGCGCGGCGCGGTGGATGACGAGGGCGGTCAAAACGTCACAACATTATTCACCACCAGTGCAGAAGTTGGTGCCGATTATGGTGGTGGCAGTATCATCAGCACCGAAGCCAGCGCCAAGATCGCAAGGCTGAACTATGGTGACAACGATCTCAATCACGATGACCGCGACCGTGATGAGATTACGGTGCGCAACCGTTGGACCTATGAGGATGTGCCGGGCTCGCGCTTTTTTCTCGAGCCCTCGCTGAATATCCACCAATTCGTCGATTCTTTTGACGATGCCAATGAAAATCGCGATTCGCTTGCCTGGCAGATGCTAAGCGGCCTGACGATAGATTACTCAGGCGTCACCTTTTTCGCCTTCAATGGCGGCTACACCACACGCTCCTTCACGGATCTCACTTTTGACGATGGACGGCCGAATGACATGAAACATGACCGGATTAACCACGGTGATACTGGGCGTGCATCACAATTTCGAAGGCACAAATTTAGCCGACGCCTCGCAAATTCAAGCGACCGGCGGCGATATACGGGTCGATCATGAGCTGCTTTATAGTCTGCTTCTATCGGCGGGCGGATCCTACGAGCAAAATGAATTCATCGAGAGCACGCGTAACGATACGGATTTGGACGCCTTCCTCGGCTTTCGTTATTTCATGAACCGGCAATTTTCCGTGCGTGACGATTATAGCCATAGTGAGCGTGTCTCCTCAGAGAGCAGCTCCAGCTTTGGCAATAATGCCGTAACCCTGCGCCTGTTGGGGCAGATATAAAGTGGGGAACATCTTGCGCATTTGGTTCGTGGCAACCGTGATGACAGGCATGATGGCTATAGTCGCCTTGCCGATAACGGCAAATGCCCAAAACCCAAGCAGTTATGAACTCGAAGTCGATGAAGACGAGTTGTTGGAACTGGAATCACTGAAGCATGACGAGCCACTGAAAGCCCTGGAGACGGGAGAAGAAGCCACTGCCGCGGAAGACGCGGCGGCAGGCGATGCAGCGGAAGTACGGGCCGAGGCCGTCAGCGAAGAACTAATCGATGCGTCGGGCTTGCAGGAATACCGCCTCGGGCCAGGGGATCGAGTATCCGTTGTGGTATTTGGTCAGGAAGGTCTGTCGGGTGAGCTGGCGGTGGACGGCCGAGGCCGAATTTCTCTGCCGCTTATTGGCCAAGTGCAGGCGCAGAGTAAAACCGTCAACGAATTACAGCAGATCGTCACCGACCTTTTTACATTTATGGGCAGGTCAACAAGCCGGGCAGCTACCCCTATGTCAGCGGCATGACGGTGCGCCAGGCTATTGCACTTGCCGGCGGCTATACGCGGCGCGCCAGCGAAGAGCCGGTGTCGATCACCCGCACCACATTGAATGAACTGCTGGACATCGAAGCCTATTTAAAAACCGTCGTTTTACCGGGCGATACCATTGAGGAGTATCGCCGATTATTTTAACGGCAATACGGACTGCCTCGCGTAAACATAGCGAAACAAGAGAGCTTGCCATTCATATGTTAACGGAAATAACATACCCCTCTTCTTGGAGAAGGGCACGAACCGACGCCGGTTTCGCGCGATCTCATTGGCTTAGTGCGAGCTCAGTACGTTTTGAGTGGCTGGCTGAAAATCAGGGACAGATGAAAACGGCGGTAACCAAACAAACACGGCATGCGGAGAAGCCAAATGGCTAATCCGGGTAATGTCACGCGCCTATCTCGCCAGGAGCCGGAGGAGGTAACCTTCGTCCCGATGGAGGAAATCGGCGGGCCAGTCGCATCGCAAGCGCCCAAGCACGAATTCGACCTCAGCCAATTTTTTGCAATTCTGCTGCGCAACAAGATGCTGATTATCGGCGTCATTATTATCGGCACGTTGCTGTCGATATTTATGGTCCAGCGCATGACGCCGCTCTATGTAGCGCACACCAGCCTGGTATTGCAGCGTTCCCAAATCAATGACGGCGGGCGATCGACAGATGCCGTGGTTCAGGGCCTCAATGTCGATTTCTACACCAACGAAACCGAAGCCGAGATTATCCGTTCCCGCTCGCTCGCGCTCAAAGTGGTTGAACAATTGGATCTGGTGAATAGCCCGCTCTACAATCCCCTATTGAATGAGCCAAAAATCGGCCTCATGGGGTCGCTGAAAAAGGCACTTGGCATTGCCAGCTTCAAGGAAATTATTCCGGAAAGTTGGCGCGCCTCTCTCGGTATGGCGGATGATGAAAATGCCGTTGCACGGCCCGTGTTGACAGCTGCACAAAAGGAGCAGCAGTTGCGGGAATATTTGGTCGATGTATTCTTGGCGGGGCTCTCGGTCGAGGCCGGCGGCACATCCCTGGTGATCGATCTCTCCTATATTTCTAAAGACCCGGAGATGGCTGCGTTGGCAACCAATACGGTGGCCGATATTTATATCCTCGAACAACTCAACGCGAAATATGAGGCGACCGAACGGGCTAACCGTTGGCTGGCCGATCGGGTGGGAGAGTTGCGCTTGCGGGTTGAGGCATCGAGCCGCAATCTCGAATCGTTCCGTCGCCGGGCGGGCCTAGTGAATATTGGCGATACTACGCTCTATGCGCAGCAATTGGCCGAGCTCAACTCGCAACTAATTCAGTCGCGCACCGTTCTGGCGGAAGCTGAGGCGCGTTACAATCAAGTACAGCGCCTGTTGGAAACCCCCGGCGGGCTAGATTCTGCGGCGGCTGTGCTTGAATCACCGCTCATTCAGCGACTGCGCGAGCAGGAATCGGAACTGACCCGAAATATTGCCGAGCTCGAAACCCAATATCGCGACGCCCATCCCAAGATGATGCTGGCGCGGAGCGAATTGGAAGATTTGCAAAAGAAGATCAATCAAGAGGTCAACAAGATTGCCATCAACCTCGGCAACGAATTAGAGATCACCGAAATTCGCCAGGAAAAGTTGGCTGCCGAGGTTGAGAATTTACAATCGAAAGTCGGCGAGCAAAATGAGGCGGAAGTAAAACTGAACGAATTGTCGAGCGTCGCCCAGGCAGATCGCGAGCTTTATGAAACCGTGTTCGCGCGCTTTAAGCAGGTTGATACCCAGCAGCAGCAGATTATCGAACCGGACGCGCGCGTCATTTCCTACGCTACCATGCCACACTCGCCATCGCGCCCGCGCAAAGGTTTGATCATCGCCGCCGGGCTCATTCTCTCCGGATTGATCGGATTTTTATTGGCCTTCATTCGGGAACAATTAGAATCCGGCTTCCGCACCATTGAGCAGGTAGAGGAAGTGACCGGCATCCCAGCGATGGCCATGCTGCCTCATATTCCCGGCGCCAGCAAACTCGGCAAAGCGCCCTATGATTTGGTTGTCGATAAGCCAACCTCCTCCTATTCGGAAGCCATGCGAACCTTGCGCACGGCTTTGTTGCTACCCGATGTAGACCGGCCGCCGCGAACAATTTCCATCACCTCCTCGGTGCCAAGCGAGGGCAAGACGACAATTTCCTTATCGCTCGCCCGCGCTGCGGCAAAATCCGGCCAAAAGGTCTTGATCATCGATTGTGACCTGCGCAAGCCGTCCTTGCACAAAGCGCTACAGGTGCCCAATACTCAAGGCATTGTCGATTATCTGTCACACGAGAAAGAACTCGAGGATATAATCGAAATCGATTTCAAATCAGAAGCCCATTTCATTCTTGCCGGCCCTACGGTCTCGAATGCGACCGATGTGCTGGCGCCTAATTTAATGAGCGAGCTGCTTGAAGCGCTGGCGGAAACCTATGATCTAGTGGTGCTCGATACGCCGCCGGTTCTCGCCGTGTCAGATACATTAGTGATCGGTTGCGAGGTGGATAAGACTATTTTCGTTGTTGAGTGGAATAAAACAAAACGGAGTGTGGCTCAGAATGCGCTGAAGCAAATCGTCGCTTCGGGCGCGGATGTTGCCGGCTTCGTGCTGTCACAAGTGGATATCAAAAAATATGAGCGTTACTATGGCGGTAGTGGCGGTCATTATTCAGGCCAATATAAAAACTATTACTCAGAAGCTTAAGCGCTATGGCGACGCGACGCATCGCACCCGGATATCTGCTCTCCCTGGCAACGGCGCTGGCCGTCGGCATTCTTCTGGTTATGCTCGTCCTGCCGCGCACTGCCGCCGGACTGGCGGAACTGCATGAAACGCTCACGATCAATGAATTGCGCGATGGTGCGCCCATATCCGACCGGGCGACTTAATTGGCGATACAATCCTTCAAGGCCGCCAATGGATGGGTGGATACTGCGTCCCGCTGGTCGGCCCTGGCACGCCTCCATTACGCGCGCGCTCTTCAGGCCGAGCATGGCAGCGAAGAGCGCCTGGCGGCTTTAGAGCTTAGCCAAACCGCCAGCCGCAAAGCCATTGCCCTCAACCCTGCCTTACCCGAACCGTGGCTGCGTTTGGCGCAATCGGAATTCGCCCTCAATCACGTCACGCCACAAATGACCAAAGCATTGGTCATGACCTACCGCACCGGGCGCTATAATCGCTTTACTGTCTTTGCCATGTCTGAGTTGGCGTTTGTCTCCTGGAGCAAACTGGATAGAGAAACGCGGGCGGCAGCCGGCACACAATTCGCCTTTGCCGCCATGCAGCGCACCAAGCAGCTCGCCGCCATTTCCGAGCAATTGCACGCCTCGGCGATTGTCCGCCGGGCGCTGCGCTATCATCCGGAAGTTTTGGCTAAGTTCGACCGCGCCGTAAAGCATCACAAAGAAAGCTAATGCCCTAACGTCGGTTACGACCGAGATAAGGCTCCCGCTCATTGCTGGAGCGCGACTGGGCGCAAGCCGCGCCAAGCATAGCCGCAAAGACGACGCTGACAGCGGGAATTTGCAGGCTGAAATCGACGATGGAATGGCTCGCTACGAGAACGCCCGCCGCGATACCGGTAGCTGGATAGGCTTGATCGTGACGCCGCCGCCGAACGCCGAAGAAACACACCAGACCAAGACCCAGTAACGTGCCGACCATCAGCACGGTCGCCGGCACGCCCATCTCAGACGCCCATTCAAGATAGCTGCTATGGGCCCGTTGATACCCCCGAACTAGAGTTTCATCGTGGTAAAGCCGAAACACTTAAGACCAGGCGCCAAAGCCCGAACTCTCAATGGGATAATCCTTAATGGCTTCGACGCTATAGCCAAACAATACGCCGCGCTCTTCACGCTCGACCGAACGATCAATGCCCTCCGCCGCCTGTCCGGCGACCAAGGCGATAACCACCGCGAGGATGGTAACAATACCGCCATAAACGCCAAGCGCCTTGCCGACAAACCGCCGCCGTCATTGCTCCCACACCCGCTTCCACCGTTGCATTGCCAATCCCGCCATGCATAGTGACCCGGCGAAAAGCAGGAGAACGAAAATGCGTGATTTTCAATTACCCGGGCGCTCCACCGCGCACGGTATCAATGGCATGGCGGCAACATCTCAGCCGCTCGCCACCATGACCGCCATAAATGTTTTGAAAGCCGGCGGCAATGCGGTTGATGCTGCAGTAGCGGCATGCGCCGTGCTCGGCGTCGTTGAGCCGCAATCAACCGGTATAGGCGGTGATTGCTTTGTGCTTTATGCGCCCAAAGGCCGCGTGCCGCCGATTGCCATGAACGGCTCCGGGCGGGCGCCGCAAGGCGCCACCGTTGAGCGCCTGCGCGAATTGGGATTGAACGAGATTGAATATCAAAGCCCCCATGCGGTTACCGTTCCGGGCGCTGTCGATGCCTGGTCCCAGCTGCTCAATGATCACGGCACCAAGGGTTTTGACGAAGTACTGCAATCGGCGATCCGCTTTGCCGAGAACGGTTATGCCATATCACCGCGCGTCGCCAAGGACTGGGCTGCCAACGCAGAAAAATTATCAGACTGCCCTACCGCCAAGCGGATATTCATGCCGGGCGGAAAAACGCCTGAAGTCGGCGGTATACACCGCCAGCCGGAATTGGCAAATAGCCTGAAAGCGATTGCCAAAGGGGGCCGCGACGCATTCTACGCCGGCACCATTTCAGACGATATTGTCAGTCACCTGCAAGGTCTCGGCAGCGTGATGACGGAGCAGGATTTTGCCGACTATCGGGCGCAATATGTGGAGCCGATCAAAACCGATTATCGCGGCCATGAGATTTTTGAATGCCCCCCCAACGGCCAAGGCATCATCGCTCTGATCATGCTCAATATCCTGCAGGGCTATGATTTGGCGGCGCTCGACCCCAATGGCGCTGAGCGTCTGCACCTTGAGGCCGAAGTTACCCGCCTCGCCTACCGCGACCGTGCAGCATTACTTGCCGATCCGGATGCGGTTCAAGTGCCGAGCGCGCACCTGCTCTCCCCGGCCTATGCCGATGACCTGCGCGGCCTGATCACCCCGGAACGTGCCATGGCCAATCTTCCCATCGCCGGCGGCACGGAGCATCGTGATACCGTGTACCTCACGGTGGTGGATAGCGAACGCAACGCCGTATCCTTCATCAACTCGACCTTCCATGCCTTCGGCAGCGGCATTTGCGCGCCAAAGAGCGGCGTTATGTTGCAGAACCGGGGCTCGAGCTTTGTGTTGGATTCCGACCACCCTAACCATATCGCGCCGGGCAAGCGGCCGATGCATACGATCATCCCCGGCATGCTGGCTGAGGGTGGGCGTGCGATCATGCCGTTTGGCGTGATGGGTGGACACTACCAAGCGACCGGGCATGCCCATTTCCTCACCAATTTCATCGATTACGGCATGGACCCGCAGGAGGCGCTGGATGCGCCGCGCGCCTTTCACTTCGAGAATGTGCTCGAAGTTGAAAACAGCCTGAGCAAAGCCACAATCGCGGCACTGAAAGCAAAGGGCCATGACGTAGAACCGGCCAAAATGCCGATCGGCGGTGGCCAGGCAATCCATATCGATTGGCACCGCGGCACCCTTACCGGCGGCTCGGACCCGCGCAAGGATGGCTGCGCGTTGGGCTATTAATCCCTGAACACCTAGAGCATGTCATGTTCGCATTCGCTCAAATGAGATACTCTATTTTTTTGGAATTAAAGCAAATCGCCGTCGCAGGTGATTCCACCTGCTCGGGTTTTGCTGTAGGAGGCGAACGCGATGCATAGACGGCATAATCCCGACACCGTGGTCGAAGCTTTCGGCAAAGGCTACAGCCAAGCGCTTGAGGTCGATCCTAATAAACGCTGGCTGTTTACCGCCGGCCAGGTGGGTGCTGCACCGGATGGCAGCACAGAAGATTCGTTCGAAGACCAAGTTACGCAGGTGTGGGCCAACATCATGGCGCTATTGGCAGAAGGCGGCATGGCCGTTGAGGATATCGTCAAGGTCAACGGCTATGTTGTCGGTGCTGAAAACTTCCCCGCCTATGGGGCGGCGCGCAAAAACGCGCTAGGCGCGGCGCGGCCGGCTTCAACCGCTATCATCGTTCCCGCCTTGGCGCTGCCCCATTGGCTGGTCGAGATCGAAGTCATCGCCGCCAAATAGCTCAGCCCGGGTAGCAACCCGCTTCGATAGCACGGCGGCGCACCAGCGCGTAGATGGCATCAATCGTCGGCGTGGCGATGCCGACCAGACGGCCAAGCTCCGCAACCGCACCGACCAGCGCGTCGATTTCCATCGGTCGGCCTAAATCGAGATCCTGCAACATTGAGGTGCGGTGGGCGCCAACTTGGCCCGCGCCATTGATGCGTTTATCCACATCGATGGCAAAACGCGCGCCGAGTTTTTCCGCCACCGCCTGGCCCTCGACCATCATGGCCCGTGCCAAGGCACGAGTCTCACCATCGCCGACAATATCCTCCAATGTCGCGCCGGTCAGGGCACTGATCGGATTAAACGCCAAATTACCCCACAGCTTGACCCATATATCGGAGCGTATATCGGTGCGCACCGGTGCCTTGAATCCGGCTGAAATAAGCGCCGCAGATAATGCTTTGGCACGCTCCGAGCGGCTACCGTCCGGCTCACCGATGGGCAGACGGTTCTGGCTGAGATGGGGCTGCACTTCGACGACCCCCGGTGCGACGATTTCCGCCGCCGAGTAAACCACGCAGCCAATTGCCCGCTCCGGTCCAAAGCTTTGCCATTGTTTGTTATCGGGGTCGACCGCCTTGACGCGATGGCCTTCCCACGGCCCGTCGAGCTTATGAAAATACCACCAGGGTATGCCATTGACGGCGGTGACGATTGTGCTGTCAGGTCCCAACAAGGGCTGCATCGCCGCCGCGACACCGGGCACGGAATGGGCCTTCAATGTCACCAGAACGTAATCCTGCGGGCCAACCTGTGCCGGGTCATCGCTGCAATTGGGATATTCGGTATGCTCTTCGTCACCGATACGGAGCGTCACGCCGTTTTTCTTTATTGACTGAAGATGTGGCCCGCGCGCGATCAGGGTGACATCAATGCCACCGCGCATCAGTTCAACGCCAAGATAGGCGCCGATGGCTCCGGCGCCAAAGATGCAGAGCTTCATTTGACCAGGCCGAGCTTTTCGGCGAGGCCAATACGCTGCAATTTGCCGGTCGCTCCCTTGGGTATTTCCTCCAACAGAACGATCTTGCGCGGCACCTTGAAGGCGGCCAAACGCTCGGCAGCGAATGCGCGAATATCCTTGTCACTGGCCTCTTCGCCCTCGCGCAACACGATGGCTGCGGCCACATCCTCGCCGAGCTTGTCATGTGGCATGGCAAAGACAACCGCCTGAGCAACGGCTGGATGGGTCATCAGCACATCATCCACCTCGCGCGGCGATATTTTTTCACCGCCGCGGTTAATGATCTCCTTAAGACGACCGGTCAGGGTGACATAGCCCTCTTCGTCCATTACGCCCTGATCACCGGTGCGGAACCAACCATTAGTAAAGCCCTCCGCATTGGCCTTTTCATTATTCTCGTAACCGGCGGTAACGTTATCGCCGCGAATGACAATCTCGCCGGTGGCACCGGGCGCCAGCAATTCACCAGCGATATTCATAATGGCGACCTCGGGGCCGGCGGCTATGCCGACGCAACCGGGTTGGCGCTCCCGCGGCGGCAACGGGTTGCTCGCCATTTGATGCGCCGCTTCGGTCATGCCATAGGATTCAATTACTGGCGCCGAGAATACTTCTTCCAGCTCCGTCATCACCGGTGCCGGCAAAGATGAGGAGGAGGAGCGAATCAGGCGTAACGGATTGCGCGCGACAATTTCCTTATTGCGCCCGGCGCGGGCCAGAATTGCCTGATGCATGGTTGGCACGGCGGTGTACCAGGTGGGTTTAATCTCATCGAGCCAGGCGAAAAACCTGAGCGCATTGAAGCCCGGCGAGCAGGCCACACTGGCGCCGGCGTAAAGCGACGAAAGAACCGCAGCTATGAGGCCATGAATATGGAAGAGCGGCATCACATTGAGGCAGCTATCTTCGGGCTTCAATTCCAGCCAAGCCGAAATATTGCGCCCCGAGGCGCAAACGTTGCTATGGCTAAGCGGCACGATCTTGGGCCGCGATGTGGTGCCCGACGTGTGCAGGATGAGCGCGATATCATCAGCGCCCGCAGGCCCGCCATTGGCTGATGGTGGCGCGCTGGCGGGGGCAAGCGAGAAAGTGCCGGCCGGACCATCCGTCTCAGGCGTCAGCGGGATGATCGGAATATTCAGCTTGTTTGCCGCGCCGATTGCCGGCGTCTCATCGCCGGTCATGACAATCACCGCCTTGGCGTTCAAATCCGATATATAAAATGCAAACTCTTCAGCGCGATACGCCGGGTTCAGGGGCGCCGCGGTCGCAGCGCAAGCCACTGCGATAAAAGCGCTCGCCATCTCCGGGCCATTCGGCAAAACAATGACAACCCGATCTCCGCGCCCGATCCCTGCGCTATTCAAAACACCGAGTGTGTCCGCACAGAGCGTCCGCAGGCCATCAAATGTTAACGCTTGCTGTCCAGGAGCACGAATAGCCGCTGCATTGTAATCGCCACGCACTATCAACTCGGCCAGAGTCTTGGCATCCGCCATTGCTCACTCACCCCATTTTTTAAAACCTTGATGGAGTGCAATATGCCCGAGCACCGAGGGCGAAGAAACCTGAAAATTATCGGAAAATTGAGTGCTGCGAGCTAAACCCGGGCATGCGGGATCACTTGCGGCGTCAATTTTCTTTAATACCAAAGAGGGAAAGCCTCCCGCGTGAGCCTATTCGAGCGTTATATGCTCTAGGCGGCGACGTGCAGCGGCGGACGTTCCATCATAAAATAGCGCGAACGATCAAGCGTCTCTTGATAAGCCTTGGTCGGTAATTCACGCGAGAAGCCGCTCAACTCATTCGGTATAAAAGCGCGTAAATGGCCGCTCTCATGCGCCATGAGCTGGGCCATCACCGGCATGGAATTGCCAAACTTGGCCGCCGGTGGAAGGCGCTCGCTTGAATTTCGCGGAGAGCGCGTTTCGGGCGCCAGCAGCTTGAGCGCCGTTTCTTCGCGTTGCTCACGGCTTTGATGGGTTTGGCGGCCCTGTGTTTGAAATGATACCGCCTGAATCTTTTCCACTGGCTGCGCACGCCGCACGGAAAGCGGCGCGGATTCAGCAAGCACAACCATGCCCGTCCCGCTGGCGGGATCGGAAAAGCGAGTATTTGCCGCTGGTGCTGAAAGAGGCGTCATTTTAACCTATGACCAAATATATAGTGCTGTAAATTACATGCCAGATTATACATATAATTTTAAAGAAGATTAAAGAAAAAGAGAATTAATTTTGGAATTTTAAATCTACGTACTTAAGTAAGCGCTTATTAAATTACATTTGAAACTATTCAAATACTTAACAGCTCTTAACTATAACTTCCCGCTTATTATGTGCTCTGATTCAGGGTTTGTTAAAACAACAGCGGCTAAAATCTCCCGATGTGTTGGCGTGTGAATTTGTTTTCGGGAATTAGCTGCCCGATCGTTCCAACGCAGCGCGGGGCAACTTACGAAGACTGCTCAGGTAGGGCATGGAAACCGAGCGCATTGATTTAGAAATTATCGGCGACGCCATAGAGGCGTCCGGCGATGCTGTCTTTGATTGGGATTTGCGTGCCGGCGCTATTCAATGGTTGGGCAATACTTGTGAAATCCTGGGCGTTAGTGATTGTGCTGAGGTCAGTCAGGCTGAGCATTTCCTGTCGCGCGTCAGTCCGGCCAGTATCGGCGAGCTGCGCCGCACCCATACGGAGCGCGCGCAAACCGGCGCGCGGTTTTCCATCAGCTACGAAATTCGTCGCGGCAATCGCTCTATCGCTTGGGTAGAGGATCGCGGCCGCTTCATTTGCTCGTCATCTGGCGAACCCGTGCGCCTGCTCGGCACGCTGCGCTGCATTGAGAAATTCCGGCCGAATGAGCTGCAGGCAGCGCGGCGCGCAAATTTTGATGATCTGACAGGGCAATATAATCGCGGTCGGCTGCGCGAATCCCTGGAACACGCTATAGAATATACGCTGCGCTACGAATCTTCCGGCGCTTTCCTGCAGCTTAGCATCGATAATCTACCCCTCATTCATGACACCTATGGCCGCGAAATTGTGGAGCAGTCTCTCATCGCGGTAAGCCGGGAACTAGACCGCTCCTTGCGCGCCAGCGACGTGGTCGGACGCATTGCCCATGATCAATTCGGTATCGTGGTGAGCGGCTGCTTGAGCCAGGACGTATCGGCGGCTGGAGAAAAATTATTGCTCGCCGTGCAGCAGTCAGCGCTCATGATCGATCAGAGCCATATCCCGATTACAGCATCCGTCGGTGCCGTATTGTTCCTAGATTCCGTGCGTACGTCGTACGACGCCATGGCCAAGGCCGATGTCGCGTTGGAAAAAGCGCGGCGCTCCGGCGCCAGCGGCTTTTATCTGTATAATCTATCGGCGGCGCAAATGGTGGACTTGCGCGACAACCTCACCGCCGCCAGCCTGGTGCAGACGGCACTCCGCAATAAGAGCTTTCAGCTCTAATATCAGCCCATTGTCGATGCGGGCAATGAGCAGCCGCAATATTATGAATGCCTATTACGCATGTTCGACGAATCGGGCGTATTGTTGCCTGCTGGGGAATTCCTGCCAATTGCTGAAAAAATGGGACTGATTCGCTCCATAGACCGTTTTGTCCTCGACGCTGCGATGGCGGAAATGCGTGCCAGCTCTGATGTCCGCCTGTCAGTTAATATATCCAGTCTGTCGACGACGGACCCCTCCTGGCTGCGCGCATTAACGGCGCAGGTGAAGGGTCAGGAGAATATTGGACAGCGCCTGTTAATAGAAATTACCGAGACCACCGCGCTGCATGATATGAAGGAAACAACCCGCTTTATCGCCGCACTCAAGGAGATGGGCTGCCGCGTTGCGCTGGATGATTTCGGCGCCGGCTACACCTCCTTCCGCCATTTGCAGGAACTTGCCATTGATGTGGTTAAGATCGATGGATCGTTCGTCAAAACGGTGCCAGACAACGCAAATTCACAGCTCTTGATTGAGGCCCTACAGTCCTTTGCCGATGGCCTGGGACTGGAAACGGTGGCGGAATGTGTTGAAACAAGGCGCATAGCCGATCTTTTGGCGCGCCGAGTCTGAATCGACCGTGGAGTTCTTCGGCCACAGGCCTGCAAGTGGTCACCGAGAACGGGCCCCAGGAAACGATTCCCTTCCGCAAACAATGACCGCAGCCAACATTACCGGCGGGCGGAAAAGTCATCCGCCTCATTACCCGGCACTAAGCCCATCGCCCGTCACCAAATGTGAATTCTATGAGATTGGGCTTGGTCGTTTGCAGCTATTTCTTGTGCTTTGACTGATGGGCGAGCTTATCGAGCTGCGCCTGCATATTGTCCAATTGGCTCTTCAGAAGAGAGATTTCATCGCCGGCCCCTTTTGCTTTAGTGGCTTCGGCGGTCTCAGCCGGTGATTCGGATGGCTTGGGAGATTCGGGTGACTCCGGGGCCTGGTCTGCCCGTTGATTGCCGCTCGGCGCCGCGCCTGCACCGACAGGTGAGAACATATTTAGCGTTTTTTGAAAGGCGGCCATATTCTGGCGCCCCATTTCTTCGAGCTCGGCAACCGGAAAAATGCCGCCAAAGGCTTCATCCACGCGCGAGCGCATGCGCTCCTGATTGTGGCTGAAATTCTCCATGGTGAGTTCGAGATATCGCGGCACAAAGGCGTGCATGGAATCGTCATAGAGGCGGATAAGCTGGCGCAAAAAGCTGATCGGCAGCAAATTCTGGCCCTTGGCTTCTTCTTCGACGATGATCTGGGTCAGCACTTGATGGGTGATATCTTCCCCGGTCTTGGCATCACGCACGACAAATTCTGTGCCGTCCTTGACCATCTGACTGAGGTGATCCAGCGTGACATAGCTGCTGGTCGAGGTATTGTAGAGGCGCCGATTAGCATATTTTTTTATGACGACCAAATCAGCGTCGCCGCCACCTGATGAATTTTCTTCTGTCATGCACTCGCCTGCCGCGGCCAGTTCGGCCATTATCGAGGATCGATTTAGTCTGGCAGTAATTGCTGCGCTGCGCAAACAAATGTTGCGGCGCGTCATTCCGGCACGATGCGCCATGTTCGAGGAGACCAACATGCAGGATCGAGTTACAATGCGAACATGAGTGGGCAAGATAAAAATGCGGCGCCAGATAAAAATTCGGCTGAGTTGAAAACCCTGGCCGCGCGCTTTGTCGATCTCTGGCAGCGCCAATTCGAAACCATGGGCGAGGACCCGGCGCTTAGCCAAATGATGGCGATTTATTCCAATTTCGCTGCAAACGCTGCTAGTAAATTTGACCAAAACGGAACGTCCGATGACAGTCGAAACAGCGCCGCAAGAGGCGCCACAGGAGGCCCGGCTGGGGCCGCGACCCATGGCGCTGCATCTGGCCAGCGCAGCGACGAGCTGGATGAGCTCGCTCGCCGCCTTGCCGTTTGCGAAGAACGGCTCACTGCCCTGGAAGGAGGCGCTGCAACCGGAAGCCGCGGCGCTCGCAAGCGCTCTCGAAAAACAAAGCCCTGAAGCGCTCAGCGCCGCGCTCGGTGCTGAAATTCGCGAGCGCATGGCGGGCTTCATCACCGGTATTGAGGATTATCAGCAGCACCCTTACCGGCGAAAATATTCCACTGCGTTTAAGGCCCCAACCACTCTCTGGCAGGAGGGCTCGAGCCGCTTACTGGATTACGGCGTGGCGGATGAAACGGCACCAACAGTTTTATTCGTCCCTTCCCTGATCAACCGCGGCTATATTCTCGATCTTTCGCGCGAGCGCAGCCTGATGCGCTATCTTGCCGCCGCCGGCGTGCGCCCTCTGCTGCTTGAATGGGGCGGGCCAGAAGGGGAGGAGCGGCAATTCGGTCTCGAGGATTACGTCACCGGGCTTCTCAACAACGCCATTGATGCGGCGCTCGCTGCCAGTGGACGACCGATCACGCTGGCTGGTTATTGTATGGGCGGCTTGTTGGTCATGCCGCCCGCCCTGGCGCGACCGGCAGACATCTCGTCGCTGATCCTAATGGCGACGCCGTGGGATTTTCACACCGGCCGGCAAAGCGAGATCATCGCCGTCTGCAAACCATCCTTCGAGATGACGCTGGCAAGCCTCGGCGTGTTGCCGGTCGATGCCATCCAGGCCTTGTTCGCCGCCTTGGACCCGCTGTTGGCGGCACGTAAATTCAGCCATTTCGCCGGGCTCAAGACACACAGCGCCGCGGCGCGCAATTTTGTCGCGCTTGAAGACTGGCTCAATGATGGCGTCGACCTCTCCGCCGGGGCGGCGCGCGAGTGCCTGTTTGGCTGGTATGGCGACAATCTGCCGGCGCGCGGGCGCTGGCAAATCGGTGGCCAGGCAATCCACCCGCAGCGCCTGCCCCAGCCGGTGTTGAACATCGTGCCGGCGCGCGACCGCATTGTGCCGCCTGAAGCGGCCGAGCCACTCAGCGCCCTGATTCCAAGTGCTGAGACCTGGCGCCCAGCACTCGGACATATCGGCATGATCGCCAGCCCGCGCGCCAAGCGCACCCTATGGCGACAGCTCGCCGATTGGATCAAGGCGCAAAATATAGAGACCTGACATAAGCTCTCAATGTAGTCGGCTTGCATTCAGCGAACCGGCGCGCCATATGTGGCGGAGAAAATTTAGGAAGGTAGAGAAAAATGGCACGAGTGGCACTGGTCAGCGGCGGCACGCGAGGGATCGGCGGCGCCATAGCGCAATCGCTGCACGGCAATGGCTATAAGGTAGCGGCGGTTTACGCCCGGGATGATGAAGCCGCCGAGGGCTTTCATAAAGAGACCGGTATTGCCGTCTATAAATGGGATGTCGGCGATTTTGTGCAGTGTCAGGCGGGCATTGCCCAGGTGGTGAGCGATTTGGGGCCGGTCGAAATTTTGGTCAACAATGCCGGCATTACCCGCGATGCGACCCTGCATCGCATGGCGCACGAGCAATGGCAGGCGGTTCTCGATACCAATCTCGGCTCCTGCTTCAACATGTGCCGCTGCGTCATTGATACCATGCGCGACGGCGGCTTTGGCCGCATCGTCAATATCGGCTCGATCAATGGTCAGGCCGGGCAATATGGCCAGGTCAATTACGCCGCCGCCAAATCCGGCATCCACGGCTTTACCAAAGCGCTGGCGCAGGAAGGCGCTAAGCCGGGCATCACGGTGAATGCCGTGGCGCCGGGCTATGTCGATACCGATATGGTGCGCGCCGTGCCCGAGCCAGTGCTGGAGAAAATCGTCGCCAGCATTCCGGTCGGTCGCCTTGGCCGCGCCAGCGATATTGCCCGCACCGTGTTGTTCCTGGTGGCCGATGACGCCGACTTCATCACCGGCTCAACCATATCGGTTAATGGCGGTCACCATATGTACTGACGGCATTGAAGCCGTACCCCAAAAATAAGAAGGATAAAAAAATATGTCACGCTTGGCTTTGGTCACAGGCGGCACACGCGGCATCGGCGCCGGCATCGCGCGGGCGTTAAAGGATGCCGGCTACAATGTTGTGGTGAATTATCACAGCGACGATGCGGTCGCCGATTCATTTGCTGCGGAAAGTGGTTTGGCCGTTTTCAAATGGGATGTTGGCGATTTTGACGCCTGCCGGGCGGGCATTGAAGAAGTGCGCACCGCGCATGGGCCGGTCGATATTCTGATCAACAATGCCGGCACCGTAGCCGATGCCAGGTTCGAGAATATGGACGAGGCGCAGTGGCATCGGGTGATCCGCGTCAATCTCGATTCGGTGTTCAATATGAGCCAGCAGGTTTACGGCGATATGATGGCGGCAAAGTGGGGGCGGATCGTTAATATCGGCTCCATGAACGGCCAGGCCGGGCAGATGAACCAGGTCAATTATGTCGCCGCCAAGGCCGGCATGCATGGCTTCACCAAGGCGCTCGCCCAGGAAGGCGCGAAGCATGGCATCACGGTCAACACCGTGGCGCCGGGCTATGTCGATACCTATCTAATGCGCGAAATGCCGGAGCGAATCCTCAACAAGATCGTCGACAAATCACCCATCCACCGGCTCGGCACGGAAGATGAAGTTGGCCATGCGGTGCTTTATTTGGTCGATGAAAAAGCCGCCTGGACAACAGGCGCAACCCTCACCGTGAACGGCGGCACCCACATGTATTGACGGAAATTGGCCAAACCCAATTCTTAACCTATTGAAACTAAATTATTAAATTGGGTTTGTTTTGAAATCTGGCGATTGTCCAATTTTGTATTACCTGTCGAATACGCGCCGCAGCCAACCCGGACCATAGCATCGACAGCCGCCACCACGAAATTTTCAGCCGCCATAAAATATCGCTAAGGCGAGGGCGACCAACCTTGTGGCGCGAGCTCGAAACCGGTAAAATCGAAGGCAGGTGAGACGGTACAGCCGGCCAGCGCCCAATCTCCCAGGGTCCGGGCGCTTTGCCATACATCTTTGGCAATGATCACCTGCGGGCGCTCGCCGGCCAAAATATCAGCGCCGAGAACGACTGTCTCCGAACCGCCAACAATTTCGCTCATGGATAGCGCCAATCCGGCGCCAGCGTAATAATGCCAGATCTCGACCGCATCGACGCGATGCCAATGGGAGCGCTCGCCGGCACGCAGCAGATAATAGATCGCCGTTCCCGCACCACGCGTGCCGGATGCCGCACCACCCTGCTCCGAGCTTTGCGGCTTATCACGCCAAGTCTCGCGGTAGTGGCCGCCTTCCAGATGCGCTTCAAGCGCCAATTGTTCGATAATTTGTTCCGCCGTCAGTTCCACAGCCCACCCTTCTCTGGTCATATTTTCCAGCCTAGCATGTTAGGATGGGCGCCATGCGGCCCCATGTATATGAGCTCAAGGAATTCTACGCGACGCGACGCGGCCAGACCGCGCGACGCATTATTCGCAGCGCCATCCGCACCATGTGGCCGAATATCGGCGGCGAGGTACTGCTCGGCCTCGGCTTCGCCACCCCAGTGCTCGGCATTTACCGCGAGGAAGCGGAGCGGGTGATAGCGTTGATGCCGGCAAGCCAAGGTGTGATTGCCTGGCCGAGCGATGGCAAGCGTTTAGTTGGCGCGACCGAAGAGCCGGAATTGCCGCTCGCCGATAATTCGGTCGATCGGATTATCTTGCTGCACGCGCTCGAATTGAGCGAGGAGCTGCATCCGATGATGGGCGAAGTATGGCGGGTGTTGCGCCCGCAAGGTCGCTTGCTGGCGGTGGCGCCCAATCGGCGCGGCCTGTGGTCGCGGCTCGAGCGCACGCCGTTCGGCCATGGCCACCCGTTTACTGGCGCCCAGCTCACCCGCCTGTTGCGCGATCACGGCTTCGTCCCGCTGCAACAGAAAATGGCCCTCTATGTGCCGCCGAGCCGCTCGCGCATGATATTGCGGACCGCCGGCCTGTGGCAAAAACTCGGACGGCATTTCGCCCGCCCGTTTGGCGGCGTGTTGCTGATCGAAGCCGAAAAGGAAATCTATGCGGCCGGCCCGGTAAGCCGCCGCGCCCGACGCAAAATCCTCAGTCCCGCCAGCCCCCCCATCCCCGCTGGGGCGCGTAGCGCCAGAACAAAAATATAGAAATGATTTAGCCCGTAGATAAGTAAACTGGATGCTTATTATTTTTGTTCCCTCAAACGCCGCCCGAGCTATCGGGGTAGCCAAGGGAGCGGATGCGACCGCCCAGCGTTTGAGAGTTCAAACCAAAGAGACAGGAACCCAAAAAAAATCAAACAAGGGGCACCGCCCGCCCGTCAGCCGAGAAAGCCTTCGACCACGGCGTTGAATTTTTCTGGGTTCTCATAAAACATGAAATGCGAACCACCTTCCTCTGCGCCGAAGATAACGTATTCGGCGCCAGGGATTTGTTCGGCGAGCCATTCCTGGGTATGAGCTGGAAAAATGCTGGCAGCGCCACCGATCACCAGCGTCGGCAGGCAGATGGTGGGGATCAGATCACGCCAATCGATCATACAATGATGGTAGAGAAGATCCGCCGCGTGACGCCGCGGCATCTTGATATTTTCCGCCGCCACCCACAATAAATCCTCGCGCGTCATGGCTTCTGTAAACATGCCGGCGATCAGGTCTGCCGCCGCCTCGACATTCGCCGTGCTGCGGACTTGGCTTTGAAAATCGGCCAGCGCAGAGGGCTCGGAGAAGAAGCAGCCGAGGGCTTCGCGCGTTGTCTCGGACCAATTTGGCAAGCCGGTCACCAGTGCCGCCTCATCCACCAACACCAAACGCGAAAGGCGGTCGGCACCGAACAGATCAAGATAACACCAGCTCACCGAACATCCCATGGAGTGGCCGAGCAGATCGACATCATGGAGGTCGAGGGCAATCAACACTTCGCGCAGGTCTGCCGCCAGGCGGGCAATACGATAGCCGGTTTCCGGCTTGTCAGATTCTCCGTGGCCGCGTTAATCGAGGGCGATCACCCGCCGGCTGCCGGCCAGGGCAGCGATCTGATGTTTAAATTCCGCCGCACTTTGCGACCAACCATGCAGCATTACCAGCGGCTTACCTTCGCCGGCCTCTTGATAGCGGAGCGTGATGTCACCGGAAATAGTGACGGATTTTTGCGCAATGGGTGCGGTCATCCTGCTCTCTCTTTGGTGTTTATTCGGCGTTGGAATCGTCGATCTGGCTGCCGGGCTGATTGCCACCACAGACGGTCAGCGTTTGTGCGGTGATGAAACGGCCGCGTTCGCTCGCCAGAAATACTGCCATGTCGGCAATCGAATCGGGTGTGAGTAGCGCGTTCAACATATTGCCGCGCATGTTCAAATTATAGGCCTCGTCAAAATCGACGCCCGCAGCGGCGGCCATATCCTTGTGCGCATCCTGCGCCATTTTGGTTTCGACCCAGCCCGGCGAAATGCTATTGACCCGCGCGCCATGCGCGCCGAGCTCATCAGCGAGACAATGCATATACGCATTCAAGCCATTTTTTGACGCCGCGTAGGCGCCCCAGCCACTTGTGTGCGCATCCGCCGCGATCGAAGAAATGAAAATCACTGAGGCATTGCTACCGGATTCAGCTAGCGCCGAATAGACGGCACGGGTAACAAGAAACGGCGCTGTCAGATTAATGTTGAGAATCGATTTCCAGGTTTCGGGCGTCATCGTCGACGTGTCGTCGATCGAATATATGCCAGCGTTGTTGACGAGAATATCGAGCCCGCCAAGTGCGCCCAAGGTCTCCTTGCACATGGCGTTGATGGCATCTTCATCGGCCAAATCTGCAAGCGCCGGAATGGCCGCGCCGCCCTCCGCTTTGATCGCCGCCAAAGTAACTTCAATGCGCGCCAGACTGCGCCCGTGAACTGCTACCGTTGCGCCATCACGCGCCATGGCCAAAGCGATTTCACGACCAATACCATCTCCGGCGCCGGTGATCAGCGCCCGCTTGTCGTTCAAAGATGTATCCATGATCGGCCTAGCGCATGCCGAAGCGGTTACGCTGATTCTTTTCAACATATTGCTGGTGATAGTCTTCCGCCGGCCAGTAATCGGCTGCCGGGGTTACTTCGGTGGCTACCTTGCCGGCGCTCTTAACCTTCTTCCGCGAAGCCTCAGCAACCTGCTGCTGCGCCGCGTCGTGGGTGAAGACCGCTGAGCGATATTGCGAGCCGACATCGGGCCCCTGACGATTGTGCTGCGACGGGTCATGGCTCTGCCAGAAAATATCAAGCAATTCGTCATAGCTGATACGCGCCGGATCATATTCGACCTGCACCACTTCGACATGCCCGGTGCGCCCGGTGCAGACCTGCTCATAACTCGGATTGTTGGTATCACCGCCCATATAGCCGACAGATGTGGAAACCACGCCATCGACTTGGTGGAAGACATGCTCCGGCTTCCAAAAACAGCCGGCGCCAAATGTTGCTTTCTCACTCATATCCCTGCTCCCCTTTTCCCTGTGGTCTTTGAGATCCCTGTCTGATTTATAGCCAATCCGCTAGCTTCGGGCAAAGCGGCTATAGTGAAATTTCTGCGTCATACTGCTTGGCGTCATATGGATATCAGCCCGGCTTTCTGCCAGTTTAAAGCCCGGCCCCAGCTCGCACCCGAGGCTGGCACTATCATAGCGCATGACATCAAGACCGCTGCAGCGTGCCGGACCATCGAGCGCAAAGGTGGCGAAGATTGCCTGACCGCCGGCCGCTAGCGCCGCTTCGAGGCGGGCAACATAGGCTCGCCGCGCTGCCGTTTGCGTTAGAAAATGAAACACCTCACAGTCATGCCAGATATCATAGCGCCGGAGCGGCGTCCAATCCGTGGCATCGGCGGTGAGCCAGGAAACGGCTTCGGCGTTCGCGCCAAGTCGTTGTTGCGCCGCAGCCAAAGATGCCTCCGCAATATCGAGCACCGTGATATCGGTGTGGCCTGCGGCAATCAGATAATCAACCAAATTGGATGCGCCGCCGCCCATATCGATAATGGGTGCTGGTGGCACAATTCCGGTTGCAGCAATTAGGGTAAGGGAAACTTTCGGCTTCTCCTGATACCAGCTCAAGCCATCGCTGGCGCGCGCGCCATAGGCTTTTTGCCAATGCTGTTGGGATTCACTTGCGCTCATATGCTTGCCCGCGCGCGCTTTAAAGCGGCTCGCCGCGTGCCAGGCGCGGCAGCGCGCCGACTGTGCCCATAGCATGGCGCATAAAGAGATGCTTGAGACGCGGCGTTCGATTGACCGCCGCCAGGCCGATATCGCGTGCCAGACGGAGCGGTGCGATATCGTTGGAGAACAGCCTGTTGAGCCCATCTGTGACAACAACCAGTGACATCGTATCGAAGCGTCGCCAGCGTTGATAATGGGCAAGCAGATCGGGCGCGCCGATATCGAGGCCGAGGCGGTGGCGATCAACAATCAACTCAGCCAGGACTGCCACGTCGCGCACGCCGAGATTAAATCCCTGCCCGGCGAGCGGATGAATGGCGTGCGCCGCGTCGCCGGCCAACGCCAAGCGCTCGCCCGTATAGCGATCGGAATGGGTGAGCGCCAGCGGATAGCTGAAGCGTGGCCCCGTAACTTCAAGCGCGCCAAGATAATCCCCAAAGCGTGTTTCAAGTTCGGCGAGAAATTCCGCATCCGACAAATTTATTATATGCGCCGCATGATCTGTCGCTTCTGTCCAGACGATAGACGCACGACCGTGCGTCATGGGCAGGATGGCGAATGGGCCTGCGGGCAGAAAGCGCTCCTGGGCAATGCCACGGTGCGGCTGCTCGTGGCGTACAGTACAGACAATACCGCTCTGATCATAAGACCAGTTGGTGGTGCGGATGTCGGCGGCTTGGCGCAAACGCGACCGCCGGCCATCTGCCGCCACGGCGAGGCGGGCCGAGATCTGGCGGCCATCGACCAAGCTGGCATGAATGTGCTCGCCCTCAGGCCTGAACGCCTCCACCGAGACCGGCGCCAGATGGGTGAGGTTGGGGCAGGCCGCTGCCGCTTCCAACAGGGCGATGCGGGTGACACGGTTCTCGACGATCCAACCGAGCGGCTGATCGCCGATTTCGCTATGGTCATAATGGAGTAACAGTGGCGCGTCTTTGTCGGTAACGCGGATTTCGAGAATTGGCTCGGCCTCCTCGGACATACCGTCCCACACGCCGATGCCATCCAACACCCGCTTAGAGCCATAGGAGATTGAGCAGACACGGCCATCAAAGGCGGCCTCGCGCATGCGCGCCGGGTCCTCGCTGTCCATGACCACGACTTCCAGCCCGGCGCGCGCCAACGCTACACCGAGGCTGAGGCCAACCAGGCCACCGCCGGCAATGGCTAAATCAGCGGTTATTTGCCCGTCTGCCGTCATATGCCTAAACTCAATTTTGCACCCATGGTCGCTAGCATAACGCATAGAACAGAGAGCTATAAGAGATATGACGGTTGAATGGCATGAAATGAGCGCCCTTTCTTTGGGTCGGGGCATCGGCGCCGGCGAAATCGACGCCAGCGAGCTGTGTGACTATTTTCTCGAGCGCATTAAACGCATCGATACCAAACATGATATTTATCTCCGCACTACGCCGGAGAGGGCGCGGGCTGAAGCGGCGGCAGCGGCTGAACGGGCGCGGCAAAATCTGCGATTGAGCCCGCTCGATGGTGTGCCGATCTCGTGGAAGGATCTCTACGATACGGACGGCGACATCACCAGCCATGGCGCCAAGGTGCTGCAGGAACGGGTGGCCACCGGCGACGCAACCGTTGTGGAACGGGCGACAAAGGCCGGGCTGGTCTGCCTCGGTAAAACCAATCAGACCGAGTTCGCCTTTTCGATCCTCGGCATCAATTCGAATTACGGCACACCGTCCAATCCGTTTGACGATCAAGTGGCACGGTTGCCCGGCGGCTCGACCTCGGGCGGCGCGGTCTCGGTGGCACGCGGCCTTGCCGCCGCCGCCATCGGCTCGGACACCGGCGGCTCCGTGCGTGTGCCAGCGGCGTGGAACGGCCTCACCGGGCTAAAAACCAGCTTCGGCCTGCTGCCGCTGGAAGGTGTGCTTGGCCTTTCGACCAGTATGGATACGGTCGGCCCGCTAACCCATGACGTAGCCGATGCTGCGGCGCTCTTTACCGCCCTGATGGGGCGCTACGGCGCCGGCAATTCCCATGCGCCGGATTTAAGTGGCGCCGATCCGGCCCGCTTACGTTTGGCGTTACCGTCAAATTTGGTGTGGGATGATTTGGACCCCGGCGTGGAGCGCGCGGCGCGCGGCGCCATTGCCCGCCTCGAAGCCGCCGGCGTGACCACGGTCCAGACCGAAATTCCAGAATTTGATGAGGTTGAAGCGCTGATCAGCCATTTCGGCCCCTTCCACGCGGCGGAATGTCATGCCCTTTGGCATGAATTTATCGAAGCCCGGCCCAATTTCGTCTATGCGCCGATTTTGGAGCGCATCCGCCTTGGCGGGAAAATGCCGGCAAGTACAGTGGAAGGCGCCAAACAAGGCCTGCGCAAGCTGGCGGCGGCACTGCACGCGCGTATTCGCGAGGTCGGCGTGTTGGCCATGCCAACCATTGCCATCAGCCCGCCGGCCATTGCCGAACTCGAAAATGATATGGAGGCCTGGAAGGCCGCCAATGTGATGACGCTCAGAAATACCCGACTCGGCAATTTCCTCGATTGCACCGCGCTTACTCTGCCGTGCGGCAAAGACGACAATGGCATTCCCGTCGGCCTGATGCTGTTGGCGCCATCCGGCTGGGAGGAGCGCTTGCTACGCATGGGCAGCGCCATTGAGCCTATTTTATGCACCTAAAAAATAAGCAGCCCGATTAAGAAGCCTAATATTTCATCACAGTATTTTTTAGCCTCACCGGCGATAATCCGTAACCTATTATATTAAAACAATAATTTTGCTTTCCTAAAACTGGCCCGCTCCTTGAAATAGAATAGCCTGAAATCATAATCGGACGGGGAACGGGACATGAAGTTTGTTCGCCGCGCGCTTGCTATAGGCGTCATTACATTAATTGGCTTGGTACTTTCAGAGCGCGCATTTGCCGCCGCGCAAGAAGTCGCTATCGACAGCGGTGATACCGCCTGGCTACTCACATCTACGGCCATCGTCCTGATGATGACGATTCCGGGCCTCGCGCTGTTTTGTGGCGGCCAGGTGCTGACACAACTCTATAGCGTTGCCGTCACTATGGCCTATACCGCTCTCGCCACCTTCGTCATCCTGAAAGCTATCGATCCCACCAGCGGTTTCCGGGTTACGGAAGAAAGCGAACGCGAAGGCCTCGACATCCGCGCCCACGGCGAATCGGTCGCGTAGCGACCATTTCGAAGAACAAAAAGGGACTAAATCGGGCAAATTTCTATGGCATATTAATTCTTACCCACCATGCACTCGCTGATTCACATCCGCCTCCTTATCTGCTAGTCTGTTAAGCTCAATTCGTAACGGCTACATACAATGCCTTGTTTTAAAAGGCAGGAGGCGGGTTTGAATACTTCCATTATTAAGGCGCTGACAGGGCGCTTCGCGGCATGACGGCGAGTAGCGAGGGGGCGCGACGTGCGCCGTTTCTGCCAGAAGCGGCGAGTCGTTTTTTACGCCGCCGTTCGGTTCAACTGGCCGGGCTGGTGCTGCTTGCCGTGGCCGCCGTGCTCGCCCTGGCGCTTATTACCTATGCGCCGGGCGATCCATCCTTCAACACCGCCAATTCGCGCGGCATCGCCAATTTGGCCGGCCTGCCGGGCGCTTACGCCTCTGACCTGCTGTTGCAAGCGGTCGGCGCCGCTTCTGCTCTGCTGGTGGTTATTCTCGCCGCCTGGTCTTGGGCGCTGATCTCCTATCGTGGCATGCGCCTGATGTGGCTGCGCCTCGCTCTCTGCCCGCTCAGCCTTGTGCTGGCCGCAGCCGGTTTCGCCAGCTTGGCACCGCCGGTGGGTTGGCCGGTCGAGGCCGGTTTTGGCGGCGGCGGCGGGGCGGTGATCGCCGCACCACTCAACGAAATTTTGCTCGGCTGGGGCGCCGGGGCACTGGCCTTCACGATTATCGCCTTCGGGCTGGCGGCGGTGAGTTTTTGCATCGCGCTCGTTCTGCCGTGGCGCGAATGGCGAGCGCTTTTCGCCGGCGCCTGGAGGGTGCTGCGTATGGCCGCCGTCTCTCTCTTCTGGGGCGCCAGTTGGGTGCATGGCAAAACCACACCAAAATTTGCCGATCCTGACAGCAAGGAGAAAAAGCTGAAGAAAGCTGCGCGCGAAACCGCAGAGCCTGAAAACGAAGAAAAGCGCGCCGGGAAAATCAAACTGCCTAAATTCACTCTTCCGGCGCTGCCCTTCCGCGGCCGTGATCGCATCCGCGCCGAGCCCCGGCTTTATGATAACGGCACGTCAGGTGAAGAATTGGCCGATGGCCGGTTTGAGCCAAGCCTGCCGGCGCGCAAACGAGCTAAGAAGCAGAAAATCGTCGAGGAATCGCCGCGCAAAACCAAGCCCGGCAAGCGCGCGGCGCGCGAGAACCAGCAAACCCTAGACCTCAAGGAGGGCCATGAGTTCGAGCTGCCGCCGCTTAATTTATTGTCTTCGCCATCAGCAAAAAACCGCAAGCCGGCTTTGGCTGAAAATGCGCGCGAGCAAAACGCCGCCCTGCTGCTCACCGTACTCGAGGATTTTGGCGTCTTTGGCGTGATCGATAAAGTGCGCCCCGGCCCGGTGGTAACGCTCTACGAATTCATCCCCCGCGCCGGCACGCGAACGGCGCGGGTGATCGCCCTGGCCGATGATATCGCGCGCTCCATGAGCGCCATCTCGGTGCGCGTCGCGACCATTCGCGGGCGCAATGTGATCGGCATCGAGCTGCCCAACAGCGACCGCGAAATGGTCTTTCTGCGTGAGCTGCTGGCGAGTGAAAATTATGAAAACACCGCCGCCAGTCTGACCCTGGCGCTAGGCAAGGACATCGGCGGCGCACCGGTCATCGCCGATCTCGCGCGCATGCCTCATCTGCTCGTCGCCGGCACCACCGGCTCGGGCAAATCGGTCGCCATCAACAGCATGATCCTATCGCTCATTTATCGCCTGCCGCCTGAGCAGTGTAAGTTGATCCTGATCGACCCAAAGATGCTGGAGCTTTCGATCTATGACGATATTCCGCATTTATTGACTCCCGTCGTCACCGATCCAGCTAAGGCGGTTATCGCGCTCAAATGGGCGGTGCGGGAAATGGAAAGCCGCTATCAGGCGATGTCTAAATTGGGTGTGCGCAATATTAGCGGCTATAACAAGCGCTTGGCCGAAGCACAGCGTACAGGCGAAACGCTCAGTAGAAGAGTAAACACCCATTTCGACGCCGAAACTGGTGAGCCGGTTTATGAAGAGCAGCCGCTCGACCTGGCGCCATTGCCGTTCATCGTCGTTGTCGTCGATGAGATGGCCGATCTAATGCTGGTGGCGGGTAAAGATATCGAGGGTGCGGTGCAGCGCTTGGCGCAGATGGCGCGCGCCGCCGGCATTCATATTATCATGGCAACCCAGCGCCCGTCGGTTGATGTCATCACCGGCACCATCAAAGCCAACTTCCCAACCCGCATCAGTTTCCAGGTCACCTCCAAGATCGATAGCCGCACCATTCTCGGTGAAGCCGGCGCCGAACAATTGCTTGGCCAGGGCGATATGCTCTATCTCGAAGGTGGCGGTCGGCTGACCCGGGTGCATGGCCCATTGGTGAGCGACGATGAAGTGGAGGCGGTGACAAATGCGCTGCGCGCGCAAGGAAAGCCCGATTATATTTCGTCGATTACCGAGGAGCCGGAATCGGATCTGCCCTCTACCGGCGACGCCGCCGCCGATGATCCGCTCTATGACCGCGCCGTCGATCTGGTAACGCGCGAAGGCAAGGCGTCGACCAGCTTCGTCCAGCGTCATTTGCAAATTGGCTATAACCGCGCGGCACGGATTGTCGAGCGCATGGAAGCGCAGGGCGTCATCAGCCAAGCCAACCATGCGGGCAAGCGCGAAGTGTTGGTCGGCGAGGCCGGCTCATTTCAAATGTAAGCCGGGTCAAATGTGAGCTGGAGCTCTTATAAGTAACGTTGGCGTTTTCTGCCCTAGCACTTACATAATAAACACATGAATGCGCATATCTCCCTTCGCCCGATTGCCGGCTTGCTGGCATTGCTGTTGTTCTTCGCCGCCGCAGCGTCCGCACCCGTGCAAGCAGAAGAACCCTCACCGGACGAGATCGAGATGGCTTTGGAGTCTCCGATACTGGTGATGCCGGCTGTGCTCAGCCCGGAGGACTCTGAATGGCTAAGCCGGGCGGAGAAATATTTCGCCGCCATCGATTCGATTCGTGCCTCATTTTTTCAATCCTCGCCGGAAGGCGGCACCGCCGAGGGCGTGTTTTATTTGCGCCGACCGGGGCGCTTGCGCATTGAATATTTGCCGCCGACGCCGATCCTCATCGTCGGCGATGGCGTATTCCTGCATTTTCACGACACCGAGCTTGGCCAGGTCAGCGATTGGCCGATTTTCGATACGCCGCTCGGCGCGCTCAGCTCCGACGATGTGAACTTTAATGACGATCTGATCGTCACCCATTTCCGCCGTCGCTCAGGCGCCATGGCAATTACCCTGGTCAAGCGCGAAGACCCGGGCCTTGGCAGCTTCACGCTCTATTTTAGCGAAGCGCCGATGGAGCTGAAGCAATGGACGGTGATCGACGCGCAAGGGCTGGAAACAAATGTCACTCTGTTCAACGCCGAGACCAATATTGATCTCGCCAACAGCTTGTTCGTCTTTGATGATCCGCGCGAAAAATCGGCCGGACGCTAAGTGGCGCCTAAACCCATGGCCGCGCCGGATAATCCCAGACCTTTAATCGCGCTCTCCGCCTGTGTGCGGGAAATCGGCATTCATCCCTTTCATGTGGTCGGCGAGAAATACATCACGGCGGTCCGGGATGGCGCGCAAGGGCTGGCGTTGATGATGCCGTCGCTGCCGGATGCGGAGGCCCGCGTCGATCTGCTGGCGCGCGTCGATGGTCTGCTGTTCACCGGCAGCCTGTCCAATGTGGAACCGCATCTCTATGACGGCCCGCCGAGCGCCGAAGGCACCCATCACGACGCGCAGCGCGACGCCACCACCTTGCCGCTAATCCGCGAGGCTGTGGCGCGCGGCGTGCCTATCCTCTGCATTTGTCGCGGCATTCAGGAGATGAATGTGGCGCTTGGCGGCACGCTGCACCAGAGGGTGCATGAGGTGCCCGGGCGGCTCAATCACCGCGAGGACAAAAGCCAGCCGCGCGACGTGCAATTTGCGCCAATACACGATGTCTCGATTATGCCGGGTGGCGTGCTCGCCGGCTTGTGGCCGGAACAAACCGTGGCGGTCAATTCCCTGCATGCCCAGGGCGTCAATCAGCCAGCACCGGGCCTGCGTGTCGAGGCCACAGCACCGGATGGCCAGATCGAGGCCCTGAGCGGCCTGGATACACGCGGCTTCTGCCTCGGCGTGCAATGGCACCCGGAATGGAAAGTCAGCGAGAGCGCATTTTCCTCAGCTCTCTTCGAGGCGTTTGGCGACGCCGCCCGAAAGCGTGCCCAGAAGCGCAATTAACGGCACTGAATCCGTTAACCAGTCATTAACAAGACGCGGAACAATCGATATTACGATATGCATTAAACGCATGGCAGGAGTACCGTCTTGTCTGTTGTGAGATTTTTCAGAATCGCCATATAAACGCACAGACACCCGACGCAACGGACCAAGCAGTGGCCCGCCAACATCGCGGTGAGGCAGCCGGAAAACGGTTTTCGGCATTTTTTTAAACACTGTATCCAGGAGTAACTGAAATGATTTTACTACCCCTTATCAATGCCCTTCGTTCATGGCGCAGCCGCAGCCGCGTCAGCGTCGAGCTGTCCAGCATGAGTGATCTCCAGCTTGCCGATATCGGCATTGGCCGCAGCGACATTGAAGCCGTTGTGAATGGCCGTTTCGAGCGCCACTCGCGGGTCCGCTCTTACTAAGAAGAACTACTGATAGGCCGTGTGAACGCGCTGTTGAGTGTGTCACCCCAAAGTGCGTCACAATTAGTTGGCTGTTGGCTCGGAGCTTTAGCCAGATCATCACAATTTGTTGATTTGGAATAATAGCCCCGCATCGCGGCATCCAATATAACGGCCTGTCCATTGCCTCCGCCGTCCCCGGCTCCCCCCCTAATGTCCGGCACGGCGCGGCATGGACGTCTAACCCTACTCAGGGTCCCCTCTACTGGCGGACCGGCTTTTGGCCGGTCCGCCTTTTCTTTGCCGTCATTCCATCGCCCGAGCTTCCGTGAAATACTCGCGTTATCCGGCGCGCGGATTTACGGCACAAAATATAGGCGCCCCCACCTCGCAGCAAGAAATCAAAAAGGACAAGAAAACACGATGCGCATCTGTACCTGGAACGTTAATTCCGTCCGTATCCGCCTCGACCATGTGATGCGCCTGTTGGAGGCATACCAGCCGGATGTCCTGTGTCTGCAGGAAATCAAGGTGATCAACGAATTGTTCCCCGAAGGATTGGGAGAAGAGCTCGGATACAGCCATCGTTTCATTCACGGCCAAAAAGCCTATCACGGCGTCGCCATTCTCTCGCGCCTGCCGATCGTCAAAGCTGAGCCGCGCTATTGGTGCGGCAAGGAGGATTCGCGTCATGCCTGGGCCTCGGTCAAGTGCAAGGACGGCAAAACGATGGAGCTGCATAATTTCTACGTCCCCGCCGGCGGCGATATTCCCGACCCTGACAAGAACGATAAATTTACCCATAAGCTGCAATTCCTCGCCGAGATGGCCGATTGGTTTGCTGAGCGGCGCAAAAAGTCCAACCGCTTTGTGCTGATGGGTGACCTCAATGTGGCCCCTTTGGAGAGCGATGTGTGGTCGCACAAGCAATTGCTGAAAGTGGTCAGCCATACGCCGGTGGAAGTGGAAGCACTGAACCGCGTCTATGAATCCCATGATTGGGTCGATGCGGTGCGCCATTTTGTGCCCGAGGATGAAAAGCTTTATTCGTGGTGGAGCTACCGGGCGCGCGATTGGGCTGCATCAAACCGAGGCCGGCGTCTCGACCATATCTGGGTCACCCCGGCGCTCAAAGGCGCCCTCACCTCGGCCGAGATTCTCACCCCGATACGCAGCTGGGAAAAACCCTCTGACCACGCGCCGGTGATTATTGACCTGGATATCTAGCCAGCCTGCCACATCGCCCTGGCTCGAGCCATAAAATCGCATTTTCGTTAAATTTCTTCAACCCAGAAATAATTAACAACCTTCATAAGGCGTTATTATAACGAGTGAATTCGCGGTTTAATACGTATTTTATTGCGCATAACATATAATTAAGCGTTTCTCTCTCTGTCGGAATGGCTTCCCCATTTAGTGAGAGGAGTTAGCGCATGAAAAACAGAAAGACCTATGGCGGCATTGGCGACAATGGTCCGTTCGGCAAGCAGCACAAGGCGCGCACCGGCAACGCCTTCGGCGTCAACCCGCTGCCTCGACCGGCGGCGCCGAAGCCCGAAACCAAGCCGTCATTCCAGGAGGTGATGTATCCCAAGGCAAACATGCCGGCCCAACCGCTCCCTGCCGCTCAGCCATCCAAGCCCGAGCCGAAACTGTCATTTCAGGAGTCGCTGTACCCAAAGGCAACCATGCCCGCTCCACCGCAGCGTGCCGCTCAGCCACCCAAACTCGAGACCAAGGCCAGCTTTCAAGAGGTGATATATCCCAAGCAGAAGCCGGTGAAGGACACCGCATTGTCGCCTGCGATACCTGCCGCGCCGGCCAGCACAGCAGCGCCGAAAGCAACTTCACCGCTTCCCCCAACACCTGCTAAACCCGCCAAAGAGGACAATAAAATTGACCCTATGCGAAAGCATGACCCCATCTTTGATTCGCAGCAATTGCGGGCAGAGCAGAGGCGCATGCTTACCGACCCGGCGGCGCCGAAGTGGGATGACCAATCCGGCGCAGATGAGCCGCCCGAGCCTCCCATGAACCGACTTAAATCAGCAGCCGGTGAATTTGGCCAAGGCTTTGTCAGCACCATCGCAACGCTGCCAAAAGGATTTGGCGTCGCGGAAAAACAATCCGCACTACAAATGTTGGACATTTACCATCAGTACGAAAACGGCAACGCGGACACAGGCCCGATCTCAGCAAGCCGGTCGAAGACATACAACACCTACAAATTTCGTAATGCCGACGAAACAGAAAGAAACAAAATACTGCGGGGGCTCGAATTGACGGCGCTTGCGCCGGTCACTGATATTCCGGCCTATCGTGCGGGCGAGGATATGCAGGATTGGGTGACCCGTGTTTTTCCAACCGAAGAAGCCTATGCCGGCGAGTTGACCCAACGGCTTGCGCGCGGCGGTGGCGCGGCGGCCGCGATGGCGTTGATGGGTGTCATTACGCGGGGCGCCGGCCTCGGCGTGACGGCGGGGACTGCCGCAACGGGCGCAATCGTCGGCTCTGTTGAAGGCTTCGATGACGCCCTGGTGAGCAGAGCCTGCATGCCGTCGGCCACTGCCTTGACCTCATGATCCTGGCTTTCCATGGCGCGGATTAGGAAGGCGCGCACAGCACCGTCGTCTTCAGCAATCAGGATGCGTGCCACTGCGAGGCCTCAATATTCTTCATCGCCGGCGAAACTGATGCGCAGACTAACTGCACCTTCCGGCGGGTCGATCAGGCGGGTTTCAAATTCGGTCCAATTGTCCGCACCAAGTTCGCTTTGTTCTGACGCGAAGGTCCAATACTGCAGTTCTACATTGGTGGCGTCCATCAAGCCGATGCGAATCGGCGGTATAGCGCGCGCCTCTTCCGCACCATTATAGATTTCGCCGCGGATGACCAGGATCGGCACGCCGCCCTCGACCAATTGCTCGCGTACCACATTCTCAAATTTGAGGCCGCTGGTATCGACCTCATCCTCGCCAAGGCCGATTGCCGAATATAGTTTCTCGGCTGGCGGCCACACATCAACGATGGCGCCACGCGCCAAAACCCCGGCGATAATAATGATCAGTAGCGCCGCCACCACGGCGAGCCAACCACGACGATTAGCACGCCGTCGCTTGACGACAACAGCGGGCAAATTTGAGCCGAACGGAATCGGCCTGGGCACGTCATCAGGCGGCAGTATATCGACCCGCTTGGGCATATCGGCGGGAGGTTGTTCGCGCCAGGTATGGCTGCATTTGGCACACCGAACCGTGCGCCCCTCCCCGCCTAATGCCGTGGGATCGATCAGATAGCGCGTCGCGCAGGACGGGCAGCTGACAATCATACGTATAAATCAGACATTTGTTGTTGTGTCGTCAACAGGTAACGGTTGATTCTCATTGTACCGCCGATTGCCCTTTCCCTCCATAGGGATTGCACAACCATCCCGCCATGGATGTAGAATGCTAGACGCTTGCCGTTCCGGCAACTATTCTGCGCGCGCCTTATTACCGCCGCTCCAGGGTATCAGGGCAGGGAGGCCTTCAACTTGGTACGATTCGAAAATGTAGGAATGCGCTATGGCATGGGTCCGGAGGTGTTGCATGACGTCACTTTCGAGATCAATCCGGGCGAATTTCGCTATCTGGTAGGGCCGAGCGGGTGCGGCAAAACATCGCTTCTGCGCCTGATGTTTTTGGCGCAGCGTCCGTCGCGCGGCCTGATCTCCATGTTCGGCAGCGACGTGATGGTGGCGAAGCGAGGCGAATTGGTTGGGCTCAGGCGGAAAATTGGCGTGGTTTTCCAAGATTATCGCCTGTTGGACCATCTCTCGGCGCTCGACAATGTTGCTTTGCCATTACGCGTGGCCGGCGCTAAGGAATCGGAAATTCAAGCCCATGTGTACGAATTGCTCGCCTGGGTTGGCCTCGCCGATCACATTCATGCACTGCCCGATTCGCTCTCCGGCGGGCAAAAGCAGCGCGTTGCCATTGCCCGGGCGGTGATCACCCGCCCGCGCCTGTTGTTGGCGGATGAACCGACGGGAAATCTCGATGAGGCGCTGGGTCAGCGCCTGATCCGTCTGTTTGAGGAATTGAACAGGATCGGCACCACGGTGATCATTGCGACCCATAATAAGAGCCTGGTGGTGCGTAACCCTCACCCCACCTTGGCGCTTGTCTCGGGTGAGATTCGGACGGAAAAATCTAGCGAAAAAACCGCCAAAAACACAAATGGCAAGGTGGGCTGATATGGCGCGTCGTGCACCGGCTGTTTTGGCGCTTGGCCGCGATGCGCCGAGTCGTTTTTTACCCTGGGTGTTTGCCCTGATGGTTTATCTCGCTGTGTTGGCGCTGACCGGGGTGTTGATTTTACATAGCGCCGTCGATCGCTGGCAGCGCGGCGAGGTCGGCACGCTAACGCTGCAATTGATGCCCCAAGAAAATGAGAGCGCGGGCGCACGAATCGTTCTCGCCGAGGATATATTGGGCGGGATCGAGGGCGTTTTGGCGGTGCGGGTGGTGCCGCAATCAGAAAGCCTGGCCCTGATCGAGCGCTGGCTCGGCGTCGGCAATGTGCCCGATGATCTCCCGCTGCCGCGCTTGATCGATATCGACATAGCGCCCGGATCGGGCATCAACGCCGAATCACTTGAGCGACGCTTGGCAGAATCACTGCCTGGCATCAGTGTGGATGATGCCAAGGAGTGGCTCGATCGATTGGCGGATTTCGGCCGCTCGCTCGAGCTGCTGGCCATCGCTGTGGTGATCCTGATCGGACTTGCTGCAGTGGCGACGGTGGTATTCACAACCCGCATGGGGCTTTCCATCCACCGCAATGTGATTGAGCTTTTGCATCTTATCGGCGCACGCGACCGCTATGTGGCAGCGCAGTTTCAGCGCCAGGCGATGATGCTGGGATTGCGTGGCGGGGTCATCGGCATCGCCTTTGCAGTGGCGACGCTTTATGGCTTACGCCATGTCGCGGGACGTCTGGATACGCCGCTCGCGCCCGATGTGCTGGTGGCGCACTGGGCCTGGGCGCTGCTTGCTGCGGTTCCCATCATCACAGCCTTGATTGCCATGATTACCGCCCGCGTTACCGCGCTGCGCGAACTTGGCAAGATGATGTAAGGGCCAAAGGCGGAGGATCGGCTTGAAAATCGCCTTCGGTATCTTTAGCGGCACCCTATTCTTGCTCACCATTTTATGGTCCGCCGGTTTGGTTGGTTTTGTCTCGGCTGTGCCGCGCACCGTCAGTGATCCGGCCAGCCGGACAGAAGCGATTGTGGTGCCGACTGGCGGATATGGTCGGCTTCTTGCCGGGCTTGAGCTGTTGCGCGCCGGCCAGGCAGAGCAGCTCTTCATATCGGGCGCCTACTCGGGTGTCACTTTGTTGGACCTTGTGGGCGAAAACCGAGAGGACCTACCGGACTGTTGCGTCGAAATCGGCCATAACGCCGAAGAGACCGCCGCCTGGATCGCAGCGCACGGCTTTCACAGCCTGCGCTTGGTGACTGGAAATTATCACATGCCAAGGGCGATCCTAGAGTTTCGCCGCGCCATGCCGGATGTTAGGTTGGTCGCGAATCCTATATTTCCGCAACACGTCAAGGTCGACGATTGGTGGCGCTACAGAGGAACAGCGGGCTTGCTCGTGAGCGAATACGTGAAATATCTCCTGGCGCTAATCCGGATGCCGTTCACCCACGCGTCCTTCCGAGGCAATCCGCCGTGAATACAATCCGCTCCGCGACGTGCACAGTCTGCTTTTATGTTTGGTCCATTTTTATGGGCCTGTTGATGGTCCCCATGGTGCTGCTGCCGCGCCGAGGCTTTAGCTTGTTCGTTTTGCTGTGGGCGGGCGGGAACTCGCTGATATTCCGTGTGGTCGTTGGCATCCGAGTGGAGATAAGAGGGCGCGAGCATATCCCCGTCGGGCCGGCGATTATCGCCTCTAAGCATCAATCCGAGTGGGAAACCAACATTTTCCTCCGCCTGTTGACCGATCCGGTCTACATCATGAAAAAAGAGCTCGGCTATATTCCAGGTTACGGCCTTTATGCGCGCAAGATGAACATGATCTTCATCGATCGCTCGGGCTACGCCAAAACTTTGCGCAAGCTGGTCACGGATGCGCGAAAAATCGTCGAAAGTGGTCGCGCCGTGGTTATTTTCCCCGAGGGGACGCGGGTGGATCCGGGCAAGAAGCTGCCCTACCGACCGGGCATTGCGGCGCTTTACAATGGTCTCGATCTGCCGGTCGTTCCGGTGGTGCATAATTCTGGCCTGTGTTGGCCGAAAAAATCATTTCGCAAATATGCCGGCACCATCGTGCTGCAATTCCTGCCGCCGATCGAACCCGGCTTGCGCCGGCAGGAATTCATGACCCGGTTAGAAAGCGAGATGGAGCAAGCGGCCGATAAATTGATGGCCGAAACCTACAAATCCTAAAAGAACATCAACGGAACATTGACCCGGCTGCGGGTTCAGCTTTAAACTGAGAGGTCGTACTCAGAACGGGCGCGACTTTTTGCGCTGACTTAACCAATTTTTAAGCATAAATCGAGTGCCATAGCTGCCATGATATCTGCGCCCACTACACTAGCTGCCATGACCCCCATATCAGCCCAAATCTGGGACATGAAATATCGCCTTAAAGCGGCCGATGGCAGCGTACGCGATAAAACCGTTAGCGACAGCTGGCGGCGCGTTGCTGATGCATTGGCTGCGCCCGAAGCAGATAAAGAACATTGGCAGGTCAAATTTTACGAGGCGCTTGAAGGTTTTAGCTTCCTGCCGGCGGGCCGCATTTTGGCCGGCGCCGGGACGGATCGTGATGTCACCCTGTTCAATTGCTTCGTCATGGGTCGCGTGCCCGATGATATGGCGGGGATATTCGATCAGCTCAAGGAAGCCGCGCTCACCATGCAGCAGGGCGGTGGCATCGGCTATGATTTTTCCACGCTGCGACCCAAGGGCGCGCCCGTTATCGGTGTTGGCGCCGATGCCTCGGGGCCGCTCACATTTATGGATGTGTGGGATTCCATGTGCCGCACTATTATGAGCGCCGGGTTTCGCCGTGGCGCCATGATGGGCACGCTTAGGTGCGATCATCCGGATATCGAAGCCTTCATTGAGGCCAAACAGGACCCGGGGCGGCTTCGCATGTTTAACCTCTCGGTACTGGTGACCGATGATTTCATGGCCGCGGTCAAGACTGACAAGCCGTGGGAGCTCAACTTCGGCGGCACCTGCTACAAGACCATCTCGGCGCGCGAGCTGTGGGATCGCATCATGCGCTCGACCTATGCCTTTGCCGAACCCGGTGTGATTTTTATCGATCGTATCAACAAGACCAATAATCTGAATTATTGCGAAGAGATCTACGCTACCAACCCATGTGGCGAGCAGCCGCTGCCGCCATATGGCGCCTGCCTGCTGGGCTCGATCAACCTGACAAGTCTGGTGCAATCGCCGTTCGAGGAAAATGCGGCGCTCGATATCGACGCGCTGCGCGATCTCGTCGCCACCTCTGTGCGTATGCTCGACAACGCCATTGCCGTCTCGCGCTTTCCCCTCGATGCGCAAAAAGACGAGGCCCACGCCAAGCGGCGCATCGGCCTCGGCGTCACCGGCCTGGCTGACGCGCTGATCATGTGCCGCACGCGCTATGGTAGCGAGCCGGCCAACGCGCTGGCCGAAAGCTGGTTATTTGCACTGCGCGACGCCGCCTATTTGGCCTCGGCCCGCCTGGCCGAGGAGAAAGGCGCTTTTCCCTTATATGAGGCCGAGCCGTTCCTCGCCGCCGATTCGGTGCAAAAACTGAGCGCCGATACCCGAGCCGAGATTGAGCGCCACGGCATTCGCAATGCGCTCCTCACCTCCATCGCGCCGACCGGCACGATCTCGCTGCTGGCTGGAAACATCTCATCCGGCATTGAGCCGGTATTCAGTTATTCCTATCGCCGCAATGTGCTGATGCCGGACGGCAGCCGCAAGACGGAGACCGTCTCCGATTACGCCTATCGCCTGTTTCGCGAACTCAAGGGCGAGAACACGCCATTGCCGGATTATTTTGTCGATGCGCAGCAATTGCGCCCGGCCGACCATCTGGTGGTGCAGGCGCTGGCACAAAAATATATCGACAGCTCGATCTCCAAGACGATCAATTGCCCGGAGGAAATCGACTTCGAAGAATTTCGCGATATTTATTCCCAAGCCTTTGAGCTCGGCTGCAAGGGCTGCACTACCTACCGGCCCAACGCCGTAACCGGCGCGGTGTTGGAAGTGAACAGCCCAGCCACAGAACAAACAGCGGTGTATGGCGAAGCTGCTGAGGTGCAGGAGGAGCTGCCGCTCAAGCCACCGGTCAACAAACCGCGCGATGCCTATGAGGCGGGCGGCGTGGTCTATATGACCCAGCCGCTCGAGCGCCCTGAATCACTGCACGGCAATACGTATAAGATTCGCTGGCCTGAGAATGACCACGCCATCTACATCACCATCAACGACATACTGCGCGACGGCCGGCGGCAGCCCTTTGAGATTTTCATCAATTCCAAAAACACCGAACATTATGCCTGGACGGTTGCCCTGACGCGGATGATCAGTGCGGTGTTCCGGCGCGGCGGCGATATTTCGTTTGTGGTTGAGGAATTGAAAGCGGTGTTTGATCCGCGCGGCGGCCAGTGGATGGAAGGGCGCTATGTGCCGTCGATCCTGGCGGCCATCGGTGAGGTGATCGAGCATCATTTGAGTCTTACTGGCTTCAGCGCCACCTCCGCGCCCCGCCTCGCGGCAGAGCCGAGCGGAGCTAAGATAGAACCAGCCCAGCGCCTGAAGAGTTGCCCGCGCTGCAGCCAGTTTGGCGTTATTCAGCAGGAAGGGTGCGATGTGTGCACATCATGCGGATTTTCAAAATGCGCGTAAAAAGTTAATCTTCGGCAGTGACGTCGTGCAACAGCCTAGTAAGACGGGAATCAGGTAAACCGAGCTGATCAAGATGCAAAACCGTATTTGCCAAATAATCCCGCGCACTGCCCGCCGTCCCCTGGCCCTGGCGGATCAACTCGGCCATGTGCGCCGGCGCAAGCTTACCGGTATATTGCGACCCCTTGCGATCCGCCACATAAGTTTGCGCCAACACCTTGGGCTTGCCGGCACGATCTATCAACGTAACCGGCAGGTGGCGCTCGCGGTAAACCTGATAGATCATCTCACGCGCATCAATCGCCGCCAAAATAGCCGGCGCTGCCTCAGTCGACAGGCGAAAGACGCGGCCCAGACAAGAGCCACCAGCATCCAGTCCAAGCACCAGGCCGGGCGTCTCGGGCGAGCCCCGGTAGATATGCGAATAAATGCAAAAGGCGCGATGATAGCCACGCAGAAGCGCGGATTCGGTTTCAACAAATTCGAAATCAGGCCGCCACATGAGCGAGCCATAGGCAAACACCCATATCTCGCTCTCGGCGCCATCGGTAGAATGGGGAAAGGTCATAACAATTTGGCCACGGCCATTGGTGAAACGATTCAAAGTTCTCTGCGTCAGGCAAGTTTAGCGACGGCGCCAGGCGGAGCAAGTATCGAGGCGACACGATGAGAAGCGGTCGCGTGAAAATTGTGCTGCTCCTTGCCAGTATTATCGGCGGCATGGCCATCGCCGTCATTGCCTACACAGCCTATTGGTTTGTCGCTGCGGCTGAGATCGAGGATCGCATTGCCGATTGGGCGGCGGATCAGCGCGCGCGCGGCATTACCGTCGAGGCGGATGCGCCGGTGGTGCGCGGCTATCCACTTCATTTTGAGGTATCACTGCAACACCCTTCGATTGACAATCTGGGCGCTGGCTGGGCGTGGCGCGGTGAAACTGTGACCGCCAGCTTTCGTCCCTGGCGCTTCGATAAATTCAATCTCAAAATTAACGGGAAAAATAATCTGCGCTTTTTTGACGGCGCGGCGTGGCAGGATTTTGAGAGCCAAATCGAAGATGGTCGCGCCTGGCTTGAGCTCGATGATGCGCGCGAGATTGAAATGTTAATGCTTGATTTCAAACACATCGATCTCGCTGGCCCGTGGGGCGAAGGGTCGGCTTTCATCGCCCGCATGCGAGCCCGGGCAGAGCGCAGGACTTCAGCTGAAGCGCAGCCAAACCCCGCGTCAGGTTCAGATGCGGATTCGAATGCAGCACCGTTCGAATTCGCCACCGCCGCGCTTGATGTGGAAGACATCAGACTGCCGCCGGGCTACGGCGAGGAGATGGGTGAGCAGGTTGAATATTTCAATTTAGAATTCAGCATGTTCGGCGTCTTTCCGGACGGCAATACCGATACGGCGCTTCACATGTGGCGCGATGATGGCGGCATGCTTAAGCTCAATTCATTCCGCCTGCGCTGGGGGCCGCTCGGTATCGAATCGAACGGCACCATCGCGTTGGATGCCGAGATGCGGCCGATCGGCGCGCTGACAGCAGACATCACCGGCTATGGCGATATCATCGACGCGCTGATCATTAGCAACATGATCCCGCTGGGTGATGCGTTTCTCGCCAAAGTGGCGTTCAATATGATGGCCTTTAAGCCGGATGACGGCGGCCCGCCGGTGCTGCGCTCAGTGCCGATAATGGCCCAGGATGGCGGCATCTTTGTCGGCCCGGTCGCCGTGGGAACGCTGCCGGCAATCCGGTTTCAGTAAAATGCGGCGGATAATCCCCAATCGCTAAACCTGTTTAGCGTCGATCAAATCGCGGCGGATAGCGCGGGTGCGGGTGAATAAATCTTCCAATACCTTGTCATCACCCCAGCGAATGGCGCGTTGTAAAACTGCCAAATCCTCTGAAAACCGACCGAGCATTTCGAGTACCGCTTCGCGGTTGTTGAGAAACACATCACGCCACATTTCCGGATCGGATGCGGCAATGCGAGTGAAATCGCGAAAGCCGCCGGCGGCATATTTCACCACCTCACGCTTGGTCACATGCTCCACATCGAGCACCGTGCCGACAATATTATAGGCAATCAATTGCGGCAGATGGGAGGTGATGGCCAGCACCTTATCGTGATGTTCGGCATCCATGATGTCGACCGTCGAGCCGGCGAGGCGCCAAAATTTTGCCACCTTTTCGACCGCCGCTGCATCACAGCCCTCGGGCGGCGTGAGGATGCACCAATGGTTTTGAAATAATTCCGCAAAACCGGCCTCGGGACCAGAATGCTCGGTGCCCGCCACCGGATGGGCCGGCACAAAATGCACACCCGCTGGCAAATGCGGCGCCACATCGCGAATTACAGCGGCCTTTACCGAACCCACATCACTGACGATAGCGCCCGGTTGGAGATGGGGCCCAATTGCTTCCGCGAGCGCTGCGTTGGCGCCGACCGGCGCACCGAGAATAATAAAATCAGCCTTCTCGACAGCCGCACCGGCGTTGGTTTCGGCGCGCTCTGCCAGGCCCAACTCCATCGCTTTATCGAGGGTCGATTGACGGCGCGAATAAATGACGATCTCACGCGCCAAACCTTGTTCACGCACGAAGCGGGCGAGAGAGGAATTGATCAGGCCAATGCCGATCAGTGCGATACGCTCAAACATAAATTCTGCTGACATTTTATGACGCCATAAATTCTTTAAGTGCTACGAGGAGCGCGTCCATTTCCGGATCGAGACCGATGCTGACGCGCAGACAATCGGGCAGGTGATAATTATCGACATTGCGCGCCAGAATGCCGCGCGCGGTCAGATACGCATCCGCCGCCTTAGCATCGTGCGCACCCTCGGCAAAGCGCAGCAAGAGAAAATTGCAGACACTCGGCAGCGTGGCAATACCGATCTTTTCACATTCCGAACGCAACGCATGAAGCCATTTAGAATTGTGGCGTCGCGCCTTGTCGATATGATCCTGATCCTCAACTGCGGCGAGGCCGGCGGCGAGCGCCGGGCCGGTATTGTTAAACGGGCCGCGCACCCGATTGAGCACGTCGATCACTTCCGCAGAACCATAACACCAACCCAGACGAAGCGACGCCAGGCCATAAATCTTTGAAAAGGTCCGGGTCATCACCACATTCTTGCCAGCCTCGACCAGCTCGGCGCCGGCGCCATAATCCTCGGCGCTGACAAATTCAGCGTAAGCCGCATCAACCACCAACAGGACATTTTCCGGCAAGGCGCTCCACAGGCGGCGTATCTCTGGCTTGGCAAGATAGCTGCCGGTTGGATTGTTCGGATTGGCCAGAAACAGTATCCGCGTTTTGTCATTGACCTTGGCGATGAGGGCATCCACATCGGAATGGTAATCGGTCTCCGGCGCCGCCACTGGCGTCGCCCCGGCAGCACGCGCCGCCAATTCATAAACGAGAAATCCGTGGCGGCTGAACAACACTTCATCGCCCGGCCCGGCATAGGCCTTGGTCAGCAGTTGTAAAATTTCGTCAGAGCCTGTGCCGCAGACAATGCGCGCCGCATCCAAGCCATACAGCTTGCCAAGGGCAGCACGGAGATCATGGGCGCCGCCATCGGGATAGCGATGTAAATTGCTGCTTTCCGCCTCATAGGCGGCGATGGCGCGCGGGCTCGGGCCGAGTGCCGATTCGTTAGAGGCCAGGCGGATGACCTTTTCCCCGCTATCAAGCGAAGCGCGCCCGCCGACATAGGGCGAAATCTGCATGATGCCCGGGCGCGGCGTTAGATGAGAAGTGGGTTTGTTCATAATATGCGGCTCACGGTAAGTGATTCTCAGCATGTGGCCCCGGGCTTGTTGTCCCGGGTAAAAGCGTTACGGCGTTAGCCCACCATCCGGTTTAGCGTAACAGCCCAGATTTACACAGCGCGTAATCTCGCCACCCAACGTGGCGGCGAGTTTATCCAGGCGGGCATCACCCTCCGGCACAAATCCCTCGACCTGCGCCAATTGCCACCGGGTAGATTGTTGATCGCCTGTCCAGGTCGCCGCCCAATCGAGCGGCAAACCGGCGCGCTCGGCTTCCTTGCGGATGCGATCGCGGCTGATATTCTCCGATGATTCAAAAGCGATCAGCGAAATGTCATCGTCCGAAGCCTCGGGTTTAACCAGAGCAACAGCCATGGCGCGAGCGTCGTCACTGCCGGTATCGGCACTGGTCAGCCACGGCAGATTGGCAACGATGCGCGGGCGCTCGTCACCGCCGGCGGTCAATGTGTACCACCAGGGCTCCGCCGAGGCGCGCGCTGTATGGGTGTCTGACGCTATCGGCAAAACGCCGACCGCTGCTTTGCCATCGCGCACGGCGCGCAACACGCTGGCCTCGGTCTGAGCTTGTAAAAGCGGTGTTTGCGAGCCGAAATAAGCGCTCGCCAACGCCAAATAGGCGAGGCCGTCCTCCAGTGGCTCAGGCACATAGACCGAAACCACGAATTTTCCTTCCACCGAGAGTGAGGCGGCGATGATTTCGCGCCATATACGCACCACGACTGGAAACGGAAATATGCCGCGATGGCGCGCCACCAGGCGGCGCATAATCCGCGCCTCGCGCGCCGGGCGATAGGGCACGCCCTGAGCTTGGTCTTTCTCCTTACCGATGCTGTGCGCGAGTTCAATTCGGCGCATCAAAAGATCGTGGATCGTATCATCGATCTCATCGATCTGGTCGCGAAGAGAATTCAGGGAGGGTTCCCCAGGAGATGGTACAGCCATAGGCTCCGCACAGTGATGAATTGGAAAGGAGAAGTGGTAGTGCAAGCGGGAAACAAAATCAAAGAAAACATTGGCATAGACCCGCCTCGGCAGCATTCCAGCGTTGCTATTATCGGGCGATATCAGGCCACAGAACAAAGCCACAAACATACTCAAGGCAAAATAACAGCCTCCTTCCATGGCGGAATGAGCAAACCGGGTGAATTTGGCCCCTTGCGGGCCGGCAACATTAGATTAAGTTATTGTGAGGCGGTTGATTTCCTGTTGGCGAATGGGAAAGTGGAGCGCAGTATTCCGCCTTCATCGGCAACATAGAACATGCAGCAATAGTGAATGGCTAAATGACGGATCGCCAAATAAATTCACCCGAATCTGGTGACGCGGAAAATGCAGTGGCTGGCCCTGCGAATTCCGCGCGCGGATTCAGCGTGGAATTGGGCATCGATAAGCCGCTGCGCCTGGATTCAGAGGCCGAATTGGGGCCATTCGCCATGGCCTACCAGACCTATGGCACTCTCAACGCCGATAAATCAAACGCCATTCTCGTGTGCCATGCTTTGACCGGCGATCAGTTTATCCTCGGGCCGCATCCGATAAGTGGGCGCGCCGGCTGGTGGGAGCATATGGTCGGCCCCGGCAAGACCCTCGATACAGATCGCTACTATATTATTTGCTCGAATGTTCTTGGCGGCTGCATGGGCACGGTTGGGCCGCAGGATATCAATCCCAGCACAGGAAAAAGCTACGGCTTGGACTTTCCCATCATCACCATCAAGGACATGGTGGAAGCGCAGGCCATGTTGCTCGATTATCTCGACATCGATCAGCTGTTCAGCGTTATTGGCGGCTCCATGGGCGGCATGCAGGTTTTGCAATGGGCGACGAGCTACTCCGAGCGCTGCTTTACCGCCGTGCCAATTGCCGGGGCAGCGCGTCATTCGGCGCAGAATATTGCCTTCCATGAGGTCGGCCGCCAAGCCATCATGGCCGATCCCGAATGGTCGGAGGGCGGCTATCTTGTCGGCGATACCTTTCCGGTGCGCGGCCTGGCGGTGGCGCGCATGGCCGGGCATATCACTTATTTGTCGGAGGCGGCGCTGCACCGCAAATTCGGCCGGGCGCTGCAGGATCGGGCTGAGGTCAGCTACGGCTTTGACGCCGATTTTCAGGTCGAGAGTTATCTGCGCCATCAAGGCATCAGCTTTGTCGAGCGCTTTGATGCCAACTCCTATCTCTATATTACCCGCGCGATGGATTATTTTGACCTGGCTGCGGAGCATGGCGGCGTGCTCGCCAAGGCCTTCCAGGATGTGGCAACGCGCTTTTGCGTGATCTCGATTACCAGCGATTGGCTCTATCCGACCTCGGAAAGCCGCGAAGTAGTGCGGGCGTTAAATTCGGTCGCCGCCAATGTGAGCTTCGTCGAGATTGTCAGCGATAAAGGGCATGACGCCTTCCTGTTGGACGAGCCAAAAATGTTCGAAACCTTGGGCGGATTTCTCACCGGTGCAGCCAAGCTGCGCGGCATTAACGAGGGCGCGGCCAAGTTGCGCGGTCTTAACGGCGCGTCTGCGCCGGGCGGATCCGAATAAAAATGATAACGTCGCGCAACTCGCCTAACTGGACAAAACGGCCTGACCTGACGCTGATTGCCGAAATGGTCGAGCCAAGCACGCGGGTGCTCGATATCGGCTGTGGCGACGGCCTGTTGCTCGAGCTGCTGACGGAAGAAAAGGGCGTTGATGGTCGCGGCGTTGAAATCAGCCAGGAAGGTGTTAGCGCCTGTGTCAGCCGTGGCCTCTCGGTGATCCAAGGCAACGCCGAAACCGATCTCTATGATTATCCCGATGGCGCCTTCGATTACGCCATCCTCGGCATGACCTTGCCCGCCCTGCATCAGCCGCGCGAAATTCTGCTGGAGTTGCTGCGCGTTGGCCAGCGGGCCATTGTCTCGATTCCTAATTCCGGCTTTTGGCGACATCGGCTTTATTTGCTGTTTGAAGGCCGCATCCCCGATATGGGCGCGCACAGCACTGGCTGGTACGACACACCCAATCTGCACCCCTGTTCAATCCGCGATTTCGTCATACTGTGCCGCAGCCTCGGCATCGTCATCGAGCGCCGCGTGCAGCTCGATGCTCGCGGCCGGGCAACGCGCTTCCGCGGCACCGGCGCATTCGCCAACATGTTTGGTAAACAAGCCGTCTTCCTGCTCTCCAAAAATTCCTGATCTGGCTCCCTTTGGGTCGGTCCCTCAAGCGCCGGGCGGTCACATTCGTGACCTTGGCTACCTCGTATTAACTCGGGCGCGCGGTCGCGCTTGCCGGAATGCTAGACGCATTCCGGTTGGTGGTTCCGCTTGGTAGGGAATTTGAGGGAGGCCAGTGGCGACCGCCCGGCATCTGAGGGGCCAAACAAAAAGAGACCGGGTGCCCCGCTCGGCGTTTGAGAGCCGACCCAAAGAGCGACCATGATCAAGGGTCGCGACTGAGGCCCTTTTCTTCGAGCGCGACGAGATATTGCGCCCAGATTTCCTTTTTCTCATCGCCGAGATAGCGCAGATAGGTCCAGGAAAAAATGCCGGTATCGTGCAGATCATCGAAACGCAGGCGCACCGCGTAATTGCCGACCGACTCTATTTCCATGATGCCGACCGCGCGCCGCCCAGCGACGATGGTCTTGCCTTCGCCATGTCCCATGACTTCCGCCGAGGGGCTTTCGACGCGCAGAAGTTCCGCCGGGAGATGAAAACATTCACCATCGTCGAAATCGACTTCCAACGCTTTCTCGTCGCTCTTATAGCGAATTTCAGTTGGCCAATGGATCGTCTCGTGTGGGGATGTCATCTTATTTCCATTCAATCCGCATCTAACGCGCGGGCTTCTTCGGGCAACATAATGGGAATGCCGTCGCGGACGGGATAGGCGAGTTTGGCCGCGTCGCTGATCAGCTCCTGACGCTCGGCATCGTAGCGCAGCGGCGCCTTGCTAACTGGGCAGACCAAAATCTCCAACAGCTTGGGATCAACTCCAGCACTGGTTTCCGTCATGTCCTACTCTCCTGCGTTGCACGTAAATCGTCTTGTGGTTCGTCTTAACGGTTTATCTTACTGCGGGGCGCCCGCCCCCACCATGCCGTCACGCTCATGCGCCGCCATTTCGAGCAGAGCCTGAAACATGGCGCTGCGCTGCTCGGTCTCGCGGCATTCCAACAGCGCCTGCTTCTCACTCGGCCCGAACGGGCACGCCATTACCAAGCTGGTCATGAGATCCTCATTGCACAGTTCTTCAATGGCCGACCAATCGGCGCTCATGCCGCGCGATTCGAAAAACTTTTTGAGCGCGCCAATCAGCTGATCACGATCCAGCGCCATGCCATTGTCACGGATGAGATCGCATTCATAGGGCTGATAGCGCGCATTGACGCGGCGGTAGGTAAGCGCGTCATGTGGCAGCTCGCGCACTACATCAAAACGGCAGAGGCCGGTCAGGGTGATCAGCACCCGATTGTCCTCGGTCTCTTTGAATTCAGTGATCTGGCCGGCACAGCCGGTATCATAAACCTGCGGCTCAAAATCACGACAGGTCGGATCGGCGGGTTGAATCATGCCGATGACACGGTGGGACGACATGGCGTCTTCCGTCATTTCCAGATAGCGCGGTTCAAAAATATTGAGCGGCAGACGCCCGCCCGGCAGCAGCAACACGCCGGTGAGCGGAAAGATAGGAATGGCGGTGGGCAATTCTTCCACCGTCCATTGCTTCAATTCCTGTCCCAATTTATGCCCTGACCACTGCTTTGCTGTGCTGAATTGTGCCGTCAGGCAAACAAAATGGCGGAGAGCTTACGCCGGCCACTGGCCGAGAGCTCATGAGTCGGGCCGAGAGCCTCGAACACCTGCAGCAACATCTGTCGCGCTGCTTCTTCATTCCAGCTACGCTCGCGGCGCACCAGTTCCAGCAATTCGTCAATCGCTTCTTCGTTACGGTTGGCAGCATAGTGGGCGGTGGCGAGATCATAACGCGCCTGATGGTCGTTTTCATCGGCTGCCAGGCGCGCGCGCAGCTCCGCTTCATCGCCTGATTCTTCCGAACGCTCGGCGAGCGCCAACGCCGCGCGAGCGCCTTCGATCTCGACATGCTTGGCGAGCGTGTCATCAACCGCATCGAGAATTTCGCGCGCGCCATCGACATCATTAAGGCCGAGCATGCAGCGCGCCATGCCGGCAATGGCACCGGCTTCATCCGGCACATGGCTCAGCACCTGAGAATACATATTGGCGGCGCCGTCAAAATCTTCCGCCTCCAACGCCTGGGCTGCCTGTTCCATGGCCTGCTCCACTGGCGTCGGGCCGATCGGCCCGGCAAGACGCTCAACAAAGGATTTTATCTGGCTTTCCGATTGTGCGCCGACAAAGCCATCGACCGGCTGGCCGTTCTTGAACGCGAACACGGCAGGGATCGATTGAATGCGCATCTGCTGGGCGATCTCCTGGTTTTGGTCGATATCAACCTTGACCATTTTGACCTTGCCTTGGGTGGCATTCACCACTTTTTCCAGCATCGGCCCGAGGGTCTTGCAAGGCTCGCACCAGGGCGCCCAGAAATCGACGACGACCGGCACCTCCATGGATGCCTCGACCACATCGGCGACGAAAGTCTGGGTATTGCTTTCCACGACGGCGCCGGGCGCGCCCATATTCTGCCCAATTAAGTCATCCATGCTTACTCCATATCTCTCTTCCAACTGTTGTTAGCTTTATTTTAGCAGCGATGCAATTACGCCGCGCCTTGATGCGCCGGTCCCTGGGCCAAACACACCCTAGCCGGCGTCGGGCAGTGGAATCTCGAGGTCGCGGGCCGCATGGCCGCAGGCGCTAATAAAGCGGCGTAGATCCGCCGGGGTAATTGCCGTGGTCGCGTTATTGCGTAACGGGTGATAATTAAGCAAATCCGCAGCCATCATCTCGGCATCGAGAATAACCTGAACGCGCTGATCGCTGTCGTTTATCAGGGCAAAGGGCGTTACCGCGCCGGGGATAACACCAAGCACCTCCATCAACAGTTCAGGCTTGCCAAATGATAGCCGCGCCGCGCCCATGGCCTTTTGCAGCGCCTTGATATTGACCGCACGGTCATCAAACGTGACCACCAGCCACAATTGGCCCTTCTTATCCTTGAAGAAAAGATTTTTGCAATGGGCGCCGGGCAGATGGCCGCAATGGGTCTGCGCCTCCCCAACGGTAAATACCGCCATATGTTCATGGGTTTCATGGGCGATGCCAAGCTCTTGCAAACGCCTAATTAAATCGTCACTTTCCAAGACCATAAATTATTCCATTTCAAAAATTTATCAAATTTTAGCCGCTCGAGAGCGACAATATTTGCGGATGATAGCATTGATTTTCCACAGGAGCTTGAACTCGGGGCTTGAATGCCCGGCAGCATAACGTAATATCTCCCACTAGCCGCAAGGCTGGAACGCGGGCGTAGCTCAGGGGTAGAGCGCAACCTTGCCAAGGTTGAAGTCGTGAGTTCGAATCTCATCGCCCGCTCCATTTTCCCACATATAAAAACTGGTTTTGAATCCTGCCCTTTTCTAGGCCGCTTGCGCTTGTCCGGCGCGCAGCTTTTCGGCCAGGAAATCATAGACGCGGCGCACGCGGCGGCTGGTTTTTAGCTCGGAATGGGCGGTTAGCCAGATCGGCAGACGGGGTAGCGCCACATCGAGCGGCAGCTCCGTCACGCGCGGCTCGGCCTGGCCGATTTCGCGCTGATTGAAGCCTATGCCATAGCCGGCGACGACCATACGCCAGCACACCACCTGATTATCCGAGCGAAATGAAAAGAAGTGCCTGTCTACGCCCAGCCCGGCGGCGCGAAAGCCCTGGATGATCTGATCATCGCGGTCATAGCCGATGATGTCATGCTGGTAAAAATCTTTAAACGCGCGCGGGACGCCACGCCACGCGATATATTCCGGCGCGGCAAACATGGCGATGCGAAGCTCGCCAACTTTGCGGGTAAACACATCGGCTTGGCTCGGGCGGAACATGCGAAGCGCGATATCCGCCTCATGCTGAAGCAAATTCTCCGTGCGGTCGGAGGCCACCAGCTCAATCTCGACCTCCGGCTCGGTTCGGCGCAAGGCCGTCAGGATATCGGGCAATATATAAGTGGCGACAATCTCACTGGCGGTAATGCGAATGGTGCCGGCGATGGCTTCCGAGCGGCCCTCAGCGGCAAGCGAGAGCTGATTGGCGGCCTCGGCCATGCGCCCGGCATGCTCTAGCAGGTCAATGCCGGTTGATGTCAGCTCGAGCCCGCGCGCCGTGCGCTCAAACAGGCGCACCCCCAAATCCGCCTCCAAACCGGCAATATGGCGGCCCATGGTCGGCTGACTGCCGCCGAGCGCCCGCGCCGCGCCGGACAGCGAGTGTTGTTCGGCAACGGCGACAAATGTTTGCAGATGGGTCCAGTCGAATGGTTGAGCCATAAGTGCCACAATCTATTCATTTATGAATATATGAAAGGCGATTATCGCTAATTTTTATCCAAATACGAATTATTATATTTATTTCCAGCAAATGAGCGCAACAGAATTGGAGAATGCCGTGTCTGGTAATGCAAAGCTGGGAAAAGTCATCATTTTGGGCGCCAAGGGGCGCTTTGGCCGTGCTACCGAGAGTGCTTTTGTAGCTGCCGGCTGGCGGGTGCGAGCTTTCGCCCGTGATTGGCAGGGCGTTTCACAGCACGCCGATATTGAGCATGTTACCGGCGATGCGTTCGACGCGGATTGTCTGGCCCGTGCGGCTGCGGGCTGCGACCTCATTATCCACGCCCTCAACCCGCCTTATCCCCGCTGGCAGCGCAACCTGCCACGCTTGACCGCGAATGTCATCCACGCCGCCAAAATCTCCGGCGCAACAGTGATGATCCCCGGCAATGTCTATAATTATGGCGCCGATATGCCCCCATCCATGAGCGAATCCACCGCGCACCGGCCAACCAGCCGTAAAGGCGGCCTGCGCCACGAAATGGAGCAGGCTTTTGAAAGAGCGGCTCGAGGCACTGAAGGGGCAAATGCCGTGCGCAGCATTATCCTGCGCGCAGGAGACTTTATCGAGCGCCAGAAATCCGGCAATTGGTTCGACAGCTATATCAGCGCCAATATCGCCAAAGGGCGGGTGATGTATCCCGGCCCGCTCGACCGCATGCATGCCTGGGCTTACCTTCCGGATATGGCGCGCGCCATGGTCGGCCTGGCGGAAAAGCGCGGCGAATTTGCCGCTTTCGAGCAGTTCGGCTTTGCCGGCTACGCCCTCACCGGCCAAGCGCTGATTGATGCCATGGCCAGGACGGCGGGCCATGAGTTGAAGGTAAAGGGTCTGTCCTGGGCGCTGGTGCGCCTGCTTGGCTTGGCCATGCCGCAAATGCGCGAAATCACTGAAATGTCCTACCTCTGGCGTGTGCCACACGCTATCGACGGCACCAAACTCGCCGCCGTCCTGCCTGAATTTCAGCCAACGCCGCTGGTCGACGCGCTCGCCGACGCCCTTGGTGGCGCGCATCGCAGCGAATCAACCGAAAAAATCATACCGCTTGGCAAAAGCGCCGCCCCCGCCCTTGATTCAGGTCAATGAACCACCCCTTCCGCTCCTATAGGCTTGCCCTCAGGATATAGCCTTTAGCAGTGGAAGGTCCATAATGGCGGAATATTTGCTTCCCGATTCGCTTGGTGAAGCGTGCGAAATGATGGCGGCCCATGGCCGCTCGCTGGCGATCATCGCCGGCGGCACCAGCGCCATGCGTTGCCGCACCTGCCGCGGCAAGCGCGGACGCGGCATTGCCTGCATAGAATGTGCAGGGCCACGCTTGGTCTCTGTACCCAATAGCAGTTTTATCATGGATATTCAGCGCCTCAAGCTGACTCAAATTGAGGCGGTAGACGGTCTGCTGCGGCTTGGCGCGGGTGTGAATATGCGCTCTTTATCTGCAGCGGAGGTGCCATACGTACTGCGCCAGGCGGCGCGCTATATGGGCGGGCCGGCGCTGCGCAACGTCGCTACAGTGGGCGGCAATATATTAGCCCGCCAGCCTTACGGCACCGTTGCAGCCGTTCTCTTGGCGATGGATGCAGAGTTTTTCTTTTCCGGCCCGGCGGGCAAGCAGCAAATGGATCTCGGTGAATTTTACGCCGCCAGCGCAAGCGCCCCCGGCCTGCTGACCCATATCGAATGCCCCGAAACTTAGGGCCGGATGGTGTTCCTCAAATGCGCCCGCCAGCGCTATGGCGGGTCGACCGTCATTTGCGTAACGATCCGCATGGAGCTGAATGATAGCGGCGCAGTATCGCCAGCGCGTATCGCCCTTGGCGGCGCCAATGAACATCCCATGCGCGCCGTGGCCGCCGAGCAATTATTGATCGGCCAGCCACTTGATGCTGCGGCCATTGCGGCGGCGGGAACGATTTAGGCCGCACACCTGTTCCAGCCGCTCGGCCAGGAATTCATCCGTTTGCCGTCGCTCGCCGCCCAGCACCGGCAGCAAACGCGGCGCTATGATTTCTGAAAGCTTTATCCAGCCCGCTTAATCGATTAGGCATGCGTAAACTGGATACAAACTTGAACGCTTGGAAATCAGCCATGCCCGATATCACGGATCGTATCGACGAACTCGAATCCCGCCTCGCCCATCATGAAAAAATGCAAGAGGAGCTGTCTGCCGTCATTGCGGAGCAGGGCAAGATAATCGACCAATTGCGCGAGCAGGCCCGTCGACAAAACGACAAACTGAGAGAGCTTGCCGACGACATGTCGCAGAAAGCGCCCGGAGACGTACCGCCGCCGCACTATTAATAAACTCAGTGGTCGCCAAGAGGAATTCAATTTCGCGACGGCAGCACGCTCATAGCTTGCACGCCAAAAGCCCATGCCTAAGTGCACGCACCGGGCACATTTAGGAGCCTCATAGTGGGCTGATATTCAATATTTGAAGGGCGAAAATACCAAATTGCCTATTGCCGCCTAACGAGTCGCGACCTGGAGGTGGCGGGCGCGGGTGAGGAGGAAGGCGACGATTAGGAAATTCATCGCATTGAAGGCAAGCGCGTTGATAAAGGAGATGGTGTAAGAGCCGGTGAGGTCGTAGAGAAAGCCGGCTAGCCAGCCACCGAACGCCATGCCGATAATGGTGGAGAAAAGCGTCGTGCCGATGCGCCACCCAGCCTCACGGGCCGGAAAGAAGGTGCGCACAATAATCGCATAGGACGGCACCACGCCGCCTTGGGAGAGACCAAAACAAGCGGCGACAATATAAAGCGACGTCAGGTTGTCGGCGACGAGAAAGGCAGCCAACACGGCGCCTTGCAGACCGCCACCCAGCAACAGGGTGCGCATGCCGCCGATGCGATCCGATATCCAGCCCGAGATAATGCGTGAAACAATGCCGCAGGCGAGCATCAGGGAGAGCATCTCGGCACCGCGTTGGGCGGTAAAGCCAAGGTCGCTGGCATAGGCGACAATATGCACCTGCGGCATCGACATGCCGACACAGCAGCCGATGCCGGCCAGGCAGAGCGTGCATTGTAATGTGTTGGGCGCGAGGCCGAGCGGACGGGTGAAGCGGCTTTCCCGCGCCGCGTCTTTGGCCTCCACAAGATGCGCCGGCTTGCGGTACAGCAGTAGCGACAGCGGCACCATGATCGCCAGACAAATATAGCCAACCGTGACCAACGCCGAGCGCCAGCCGTTGGCGTCGATCAGATGTTGCAGAATGGGCGGCCAGATGGCGCCGGCAAAATAGGTGCCTGAGAGAACGAAAGCGACCGCCAGGCCGCGTCGCCTGGTAAACCAATAGGAGATATCGGCGATGATCGGCGCGAATACGGCGGAAGATCCGAGCAACCCGGCAAGCAGGGAAAGGGTGGCGAAAAACTGCCACAGGGTTTCCGCCTGGGCGGAGAGAATAAGGCCGACCGGTAGCGCTACACTGCCGATCAGAGCCGGCAGCATGGTGCCGAAGCGATCGGCAATCCAGCCATAGGCGATATTGCCGACGCCATAACCCACCATGAACAGCGCGTATGGCAGAGAGCCCATACCACGGGAAATACCAAATTCTGCGGCAATCGGCTTCAGGCCGACAATGCCGATATACATGCTGACCGTCCCCACCGTCATCAAGCCGAGCGAGGCAAAAAGACGAATGACCGGGTAGACGCTGCCGTTCGGCGCGGCGCCAGCGGTGTGAGTTAGGGGCTCGTTCATGGGGTTGAAATATACCGAATTTGCGGCCGACGGCATGCGTCGGTGGTTTGCGGTTATGGCCTGCGTTTGCGCAACTATAGAGCGCTTGGCCGGGTGCAGCCAACATTCATCACAAGGATTATTGGCGATGCGGCACGACTATGCCCCTATGTTCAGGGCGGCACAGCAGGAGGTGAGAAAAATGATCCGCGAGATTTACTATTTTCTGGGCTACGGCCCGAAGGTCCAAAAGCAGAACACGGAGTTGGGTCCAGTTAAATTTTTAAAAGCTATGTCACGCCACGCCGGCGATCTTCCTAGGCCGCTTGATCAAGGCCGGCCGACCGTAATAAGCGGTTGTCCGGCGCTTTCGGTTGGCTTCGATGCTTGCCCGATGTATGACCAACAGAATTTAGCAACGATGACCTGAGGAGAAATAACTATGGCGGACAGCGCCGTCGATACGAAACCGAGCATGACCACCCATCCTTACGCGGCAGCCGAGCTGGTGCTCGATGCCATCCCTGAGGATGAGCGCCTCTGGGTGCCGATGGCGGACGGCGTGTGGTTTCGCCCACTCATGTTCAACACCGTGCAGGGCGGTTGGTGCCATCTTATTCGCGTGCGCAAGGCCGGCGTGGTCAGCCGCCACCGCCATCCCGATCCGGTGCATGGCTTGGTGTTAAAAGGTTCTTGGCGTTATTTGGAGCATGATTGGGTGGCCACTGAAGGCACCTATATTTTTGAGCCGCCGAGCGAGACCCATACTCTGGTGGTCGATGAAGGGGTCGAGGAAATGATCACCTTCTTTCAAGTCACCGGCTCTCTCCATTATGTTGACGAAGCGGGCAAAGCGATTGGCTTTGACGATGTCTTCACCCGCATTGACCTGGCGCGGGCGCATTACGAAGAAGTTGGCCTCGGTGCTGACTATGTGAAGAAGTTCGTGCGTTAGAGAGTAAATCCCGAGCAGGTGGAAATACCTGCGACGATGATTCTCTTCAAAGTAACAAGCTATACCGGCAGGCCGGCTGTCAGCATGGTCTCACGTTGATGTTTGCGGTCTGATTCCAGTGCATAGGGGGCACGCTGCAGCGCTGCGGCGATTGAATATTTTGGCCTACTTTTAAGCACCAGCGCGGCTTCCGCTTCGGCCTCCGCCATATTGCCAAGCATCGCGTGACAGGCGGTAATATAGGCATGTTGCGCATGGCCAAGGCGCGCGGCGCGTTTGAAGCTATCGATGGCTTGCTGATACTGGCGCGCAACATGTTACGCCTGACCCAGAGCTTTGGCGCGGCGCTTCAGACGGATCGAGCAGCATTGATTTTTCGAGCCAGCTGATGGCTTCGCTGGCCTGGCCCAACCACATGCGCGTTTCGCCGCGCTGCGCGACAATACGCGGATCGTTGGGGTTGAGCGCATAAGCGCAATCCTGATGAAAGCGCACTTTGTCGAAATCTCGGTATAAAACAAGTTGGATCTCGGTCAGGATGCGATGGCACTCTGCGTCATCCTCAGAATTGGTCTCCAATCCCTTCTGCGCTTTGACAATCAGCTTGAGGGGGGCCTCTTCCTCCATATAGCCCGCTCCCCATGCTTGGCCCAAAGCGCAGGAATGCCAAGCATGTCCTAGGCTCCAGTCGGGGGCGAGCGCGATTGCTTTCTGAGCCAATTCAATGGCCTTGGCATTATCCTCTTTGGTGTGTTTATGGTGGTGGTCCTTGGCGCGCAAAATATAATCATAGGCGGCCATATTCTCTGGCGACTTGTGCTTGCTGTGTTCGAGATGCGCGGCTTCCACTCGGCGCGGCAGATTAGCAACAATTACCTGGGTGATTTCATCGTGCACCGCGAACACATCCTCCAGTTCCCAGTCATAGCGTTCGGCCCATAAGATGGTGGCCGTCCGACGCGTCAATCAGCTGAACCGTGATAAGCACCCGATTGCCCGATTTACGCACGCTGCCCTCGACGATATAGCGCACGCCGAGTTCGCGCCCCACCTGGATGAGGTCCACCGCTTTTCCCTTGTAGACAAAGGTGGAATTGCGCGCGATGACGAACAAATCATGATAACGTGACAGTTCGGTGATGATGTCTTCGGTTATGTGATCGACAAAATATTCCTGCTCCTCGTCGCGGCTCATATTGTCGAACGGCAGAACTGCGATGCTTGGTTTTACCTGGTTCGTGTAGTCACTTTCCGGGCCGCCTTCAGGCGTTACCGTGGCGGGCGCGACATCCGCGTTCGGCACACGATACATCCGCACCGGTTGGCTTATATTCTTGACCGTTTGCTCTCCGAGGTCCGTATAGAGGAGGTCAAGTTTGCCATGCACCTGGTCATAGACGGTGCCGGAAATATAGATGCTGCCGGGCTCGGCGATCTATTCCAGGCGGGCGGCAATATTAACGCCATCGCCCAAAATATCATCGCCGCTGATCATCACGTCGCCCAGATTAATGCCGATGCGAAAGCGCATGCAGCGTTCTTCCGGCAGGTCGATATTGCAGGTGGTGGTGCCTTCCTGCGTGGCCAGGGTACAGCGCACTGCTTCGACCGCGCTGGAAAATTCCGTCAACACACTATCGCCGCCGGTGGCAACAATACGCCCGCCCTTTTCGGCGATGCAGCCGTCAATCGTTTGGCGGCAAGCGCGCAATGTATTGAACGTGCTTTCCTCATCCTCACCCATCAGCCGGCTACATCGGCGGCGAGAACTGCGACCAAGCGGCGTTTTATGGCGTCTGCTGCCATGCTTCCCTGTGCGCCTCTGCCCTGAAAAATCTAATTTCTTATAGTCTATTCTACGTGCTCAGGCCAGCGGGCGGGCCGGTCTCGGTTAACGCACGGTGATGACAATTCGGCCCACTGCGCGGCGCTCAAGCAGTTCGGCCATCGCCGCCGGTACTTCTTCCAGGGGAAAGCGTTGACTGACCAAGGGCTTGAGTTTGCCTTCCTGCCACCAGCGGATCAGTTCTTCGACGCTGGCGCGCAGTTGATCGGGACGGCGCTGGCGGAAATAGCGTAGCGAAGAGCCCATCGCCGAGCGGTGCTTGACCAACAGCCGGTTGGCCGGAATTTTAGGCACCCCGCCGACAAAACCAATCACCAAAATCCGCCCGCCCCAGCCGAGGGAGGATAGCGCTTCATCGAACAAATCGCCGCCTACTGGATCGTAGCAAACATCCACGCCATTGCCGTCGGTCAGGGCGGCAACGCTTTTCTTCAGGCTATTGGCTTTATAGTCGATCAACTGATCGGCACCGCGCTGGCGGGCGATCGCCAATTTTTCGGCGTTGCTGGCTCCAGCGATGACTTTGGCGCCGAGCGCCTTGCCGATCTCGACCGCCGTCAGCCCAACTCCACCTGAGGCGCCGAGCACCAGCATGGTCTCGCCGGCTTCGAGATTGGCCTGCCAGCGGATGGCGACATGCGAAGAGATATAGCCGATCAAAAAAGAGGCAGCGGCGGTGTCGTCCATATCATCGGGCACGGCGAAGCTGTCGGATTCGCGCGCCACGGCCTGATCGGCAAAGCCGCCATGTTCAAGGAGG
>Ga0209403_10000191_pt1 | contig 96464 bp, 91 predicted proteins | sample ArcticOcean_MG_C_8_FD_187440 | JGI IMG/M metagenome (GOLD analysis project Ga0209403, IMG submission 187440) | Marine microbial communities from western Arctic Ocean - ArcticOcean_MG_CB11_86 (SPAdes) (version 2) | ecosystem: Environmental > Aquatic > Marine > Oceanic | place: Arctic Ocean...
CTATCAGAAAGTGGTACATAGAACGGGGGCTTTACAATCAAGCGTTCCACAAACGACTCGGTCGAGGAGATTTTGATCAAGCATATTTTATTCCCTTACACCTCGCGATTTCGCCAATCCCTGGGCTTGCAAAAACGAAATTTCCACTCTCTATGCACCCCGGTTCACCTTGGGAGAACGCTTCAACAGAACCCTTCGCCGCGAGGTGCTCAATGCAGAATAGTTCACGACGACTAAGCAGGCGCAGATCGTCATCAACCGGCGGCTCAAACAGTACAATCACATCCGTCCACATCAGGCCCTGAACATGCGACCGCCAGCCCCAGAAACCCTAATCAGAAATGGCACAGAACATGGGGGCTAGACAGCCGCCGATCCACGGCAATTCGATAATCTTTGGGACGATCCGGCGCGGGCGGCGCTTAAAAGCGATCTGATCGCCGATCTGTACGACAACCTGCCGGCGGCTCGATCACCGGCCTTGGAGCAGGTGGCGTTGGTTTAGCATCGACCGACGTGGAGTTTCACGTCCGGGGCGTACCCATTCTAAAAACGCAGCAGTTGGCGCGCCGTTTCTATAGCGCTAGGTACTTTGATTTGACGGCTTCGCGTTCCAATTGAAACTGAGCGATCGGCGCGCGATACATCATGCGGCCCTTGACCATGACATAGACGATGTCGCCCACCGCCTCGGCCAGTTTGAGATTTTGCTCGACGAGGAGCACGGTCACGCCTTCATCGCGCAATCGGTGGATGACGCCAACCAGTTCGCGGACCACCAACGGGGCCAACCCCTGGCTGGGTTCATCGAATAGCATGACCGTTGGATCGGTGATGAGTGCACGGGCGACGGCCAGCATTTGTTGCTCACCGCCGGATAACTGTGAGCCTTTGTGGGTTCTGCGGTCGGCAAGGGCCGGAAACAGCTCAAGCAGCCGCTCCATCGGCCAAATTTTTGCTGGCCGGCGCTCGGCCACCCGCAGATTGTCGATAACCGTCAGGTCCGGGAAGATCATCCGCCCTTCCGGCACATAGGCGACGCCGGCGCGGGCCACGCGATATGGCGCCCAGCCGGCCATGTTGGTGTCGCCAAGCCAAACCTCACCGGAGCGCGGCGGGACCAATCCCATGATTGAACGGACCGTCGTCGTCTTGCCAACGCCGTTGCGCCCCAGCACGGCCGCGATCTGGCCCTTTTCTATTTCCAGGTCCACACCCTGCAGGATGTGGCCGGTGCCGTAATACGTGTTGAGGCCGGTGACCCGAAGCATCAGTCGAAGCCTCCGAGATAAGCGTTTTGGACTTCGGCGTTTTGGCGCACTTCCTCGGGTTCTCCATCGGCAATCACCTGGCCCCGATGCAGGACGGTAATTCGGTCAGCGAGCTTGAAGACCACCTCCATGTCATGCTCGACCAGCATGACGGTCAGATCCTCACCGTTCAGCATTTCGCGAAGGATCTGCACTGCGCGCTCGGTTTCCTCGATCGACAGGCCTTGGGTCGGCTCGTCTAACAGCAGTAGCCGCGCATTCTGCGCCAAGGCCATGGCCACTTCCAGCAGCCGTTGGTCGCCGTGGGAAAGTTCGTTGGCCTTCATCGATGCAAACGGTGCCAGGCGAAGCCGTTCCATGGCCCGGTCGGCAGCTTCGCCCGCGCGTTCCAGAATATCCGCGCCGCCGACAATCCGCCAACGCCCGGGACTACTAGCCAGGGCCGCGAGCCGCACGTTTTCCCGCGCAGTCAGGTCAGGCATCAGATGCGTCAACTGAAAAGTTCGAGAGATGCCGTGGCGGGCAATCCGATGCGCGGCAAGTCCGGTGATGTCCTTGCCGTCGAACAACACAGATCCGGCGGTTGGCCGCAACATGCCGTTGATCAGGTTGAAAAATGTCGACTTTCCTGCACCGTTAGGGCCGATCACGGCGCGAATTTCACCCGGCTCGACAGTGAGGTCTACCGCGTCGACGGCGACGAGAGCGCCAAAATTACGGGTCAGACCTCGGCATTCAAGAAGCGGCATGAGGTGCATCCGACTGGGGTTTCGAGACCACGCCGATGCGTCGCTTCTCTCGCCAGCTCCGAAACAATCCCCAAAGGCCCTGTGGGGCGAACAGAATGACGGCAATGAAGATCGAGCCGAAGATCAATGGCCACAGTTCCCTAACCATCGGCAAGGCCGATAGTTCATGCTCGAGAAACAAAAACACCGCGCCGCCCAAGATTGGACCGACAAGCGTGCCGCGGCCGCCGATAATCACCATGATCAGGACCATCCCTGACATCCGCCAGAAGAACAGTTCCGGGCTGGCAAACCCGGCGAGCGGCGCATAGAGCGCGCCAGCGAGACCGCCAAACGCATAGGCCAGCACGACGATCACCATCCGATAGGCGCGGGTATTGTATCCAAGCGTGCGGGTCTTGACCTCGTTCTCGCGAATACCAGCCAAAACCTGCCCGAATGGCGAGGCGACCAGAGAGCGACAAAACAGGAAAGAAAGAATGAGAATGATCAAGACCAGGTAAAAATACCCAATCTTGGTCTGAAAAAAATCGATGCCGAATGGTCCAGCCCGCCGGGCAATCCCGGCGATGCCATCCGACCCCCCGGAGAAATCCTTGAACTGGTAAACCGAGGCGTAAAACAGCTGCGCGAAGGCCAGGGTCAACATGGCGAAAGAAATGCCGGTCGAGCGCGTGCAAACCCAGGCGATGGGCATGGCGACGACGCCAGTAATGATCGCCGCCATCGGGATCACAATCAGCATCGGGATATCGAAGCTTAAAAGTAGCAGCGCCGATGCATAAGCACCAAGCCCGTAGGCGGCGGCATGGCCGAAGGATTCCAATCGGGTGTAGCCGATCATCAGATCGAGGCTCATAGCGAACAGTCCGAAGATTAGCGCCTCGGTCAAGATATTGACCAGATAACCCGGCAGCAGATGCGGCATCCCAAAGCCAGCGGCGGCGGCGGCGGCGATAACCAATATGAAAAGCCCGCGTGCCCGCACTACTCCTCCTTGCCGAGCAGGCCACCCGGCCGCACGATCAACACGGTAAGCATCAATAGATAAAGCAAAGACAGTGCCATACTTGGAAAATAGTAGGCGCCAAAAACCTGTACAAAGCCGACCATGATCGAGCCGATTACCGAGCCAAGGAAACTACCCATGCCGCCGATGATCACGATCACGAAGGCGTCGACGACGACATTATTTCCCATCGCCAGATAAGCCCCGAAAAGCGGCGTCGCCAGGATTCCGCCGAAAGCTGCAAGCCCGCAACCAAGGGCAAAGACACCGGTGCGAACGATCCGAATATCGGTACCAAGCGCATGAACCATCTCCGGGTTCTGCGAGACAGCCCGGATCAACAGCCCGGTACGGGTGCGCTCCAGGAACTGCCAGAGCGCGATCGAGGCGGAGACACCAAGCCCGATCAGGAACAATCGGTAGATCGGGAACGGTTGATCCAACAGAAACACGACGCCAGTCAATACCTCGGGCAAGTCGATCCCCTTGGGCTGGGCGCCCCAAATCAGACGCACCGCTTCTGACAAGACGATGGCCAGACCAAAGGTGATCATCAAATACGCGCCGCCATCGCGCCGGGCATAGAGCCTGCTAAGTAGAAACATCTCGAACAGCGCCCCAATCCCGGCGACCACCAACGGGGCGGCGATCAAGGCCAACCAGAACTGCCCGGTCAGGACCACGATGGTGTGACCAACGTAAGCGCCCAGCATGAAGATCGCACCATGCGCGAAATTGATGATGCGCATGATGCCAAAGATCAACGTCAAACCACAGGCGAGGAAAAGCAGAACTGATGCCTGGGACAACGCGTTGAGGCACTGGGTTATAAGGAAGCCTAGGAAATCCATGTGCCCCGACAGCAACGAAAAGAAAGAGGGTTGGAGAACCAGAGGGGGTGGTCGCCCACCCCCTCATGGAATTCAGCCATGGCTACTAACTGAAGGTTGTCTTGCCGCAGTCTGGCGTCGCCACTTCCCGTGAATAGATCTTGACGATCTCTGGCACGGCACCGTTGGGACCATCGACAACCTTGACCACGATGCCGGGATTCATTCCCTGATGGTCACATTTACGGATCTTGATGGCGCCCTTGATGCTCGTGACCTCGAGATCCTCCAGCGCCTCGACCAATGCGTCGGGTTCGGCCGAGTTGGCTTTCTTCATTCCTGCGAAAAGAACGGCGAGCGCTTGGTAAATCTCGCCATCGGTCCAATCCGGCAACTGACCCGGATGAGCCTTGGTGAAGGCCTGCACGAAGGCTTTGTTCTGCGGAGTGTCCTGGGTATAGGCATAACGCGATCCACCGACTAACCCGGCCGCCGATTTGCCAAGCGCCTTGATGTTCGACTGCGAGACGATCTCGGTATAAAGCGGCATCTTCTCAGCGAGCCCATATTGGGTGGCCTGGGTGTAGAATGCCCGCGCCTCGTCACCCTGCAATGCGACGTAGCAACCTTTGGCGCCAGAGCGCATGACCTTGGTGATATAGGTTGCGTAATCCTTGTTGCCGACCGGTGTCATGACCTTATCAACAAGTTTTTTACCCAATATAGATATCTGCTCATCAAACGCCTTCACGCTCGACTGGCCCCAGGCATAGTCAGAGCCGATCGCGATGTACTCCTTAGCCGGATCGTCCTTGAGATAGAGCGCCAGTGCCCGGGCTCCCATCGGGGCGGAGACATTCGCGCGGAAGAAGTTAGGTACCAAAAATTGCGGCGTCGTCAGGCGACCGTCACCATTGCCGTGGGAGACAAACAGCGTATCCCATTCCTTGAGCTTCGGCATGATGGCGCGCGCCTCGGAGGACACGACTACCCCGGTGATGAGGTGGCAACCGTGCCGTTCCACTAGTTCTTGCGTCTTGCGTACGGCGGCGGCTGGGTTGCCTTGGGTGTCCGCCACCACGAATTCAATCTGCCGGCCGAGGATACCGCCGCTGCCATTGACCATGCTCTCGACGAGCTTGGACGTGCGGATGACATGGCTGCCTAATTCCGCGTAACCGCCGGTGACAACGGTCGGCAAACCGATCTTGATCGGACCGGTCGCGGCCTTGGCGGTCTTGTGTAGAAATGCAGGAGCCGCCAGGACGGCCGTTGCGGCGATACCACCGCTTAGGACCTTGCGCCTGGTGACGGTGCGGAAAACCCGGTCGATCTTTTTGCCGCTTTCTACTTTCGCGGTTGGCTTATCGTTTTTCATGTTTCCTCCCAGCTTTCAACGTTTTTAGCTTGAGCCGTGCGCTCTATCGGAAGCTGTTCGCCGCTCTCCTGGCCCCGCCTCGATCAGCCACAACACGGATGATCGAGGCGGGGCCAGGAGAGCCTAGACAAACAGGCGAGCCCAATTGCATTCTTTGATCGCTCAACAATCGTTCATTATTCGACGATTTCCAACGTGGAGTCCACAATTACAACAGATAATTATCAAGCGGAAATTGCTCTGTATCCAATGGAACCTTATATTCAATTAATTCAAATTAGGGCTCTGACTGTCAGAAATTTCAAGTGAACGGAGTGCCGCAATGCCGTTTGAAACGCGCCAGACACAAGGTATGATCGAGGAATTCACGGCGGCCGGGCATTGGGGAAATCAAACTTTCTACGAGCTGTTTCTCGAACGGGTGGTCGCGCACCCGGAGCGCGAGGCGTTGATCGACGCCAACAACCGGATAACGTATGGCGCATTGGACCAAAACGTTCGTCGAACCGCTGCGTTCCTAAAGGCCCAGGGAATTCGACCCGGCGATGTGGTGACCATTCAATTGGCGAACCGGGTCGAGTTCGCCTACGTCTTTTTCGCCCTTGAACTGATCGGTGCGGTCGCAAACAAGATCAACCCGGACTTTCGCTCCCGCGAAGTCGACTTTATTTTGCAGTTTGCCAATAGCCGGGCTTATGTGTGCGCCCAATCGTTCAAGGGCTTCGACTATCCGGAGATGATCCGCGCCCTGCGCCCCGGGCTGGCGAACTTGAAGCTGGTCTGCGTGATCGACGCGCCGGCCACCGCGGACACGGTCTCCTTGCTAGATGGGCTTGCGGATCACGCCCCTCTGGCGCGAGCGGTGTGGACCCCGATGGGCGCCAATGAGGTCTATCGCATGGCGTTTACTTCGGGCACCACCGGCAACCCGAAATGCGCCCTACATTCGGTGAACACCACGGTCCCTGGCATTCGCTTCAACGTGCGCGACATGCAATGTGTCGCCGAGGATGTGTTCCTGGTCTATCTGCCGATCGGCCTGAACTGGGGTTTTTTGGAAATGCTGCAAGCGTTATTGATCGGCGCCAAGGCCGTCCTGTTGGATCGGTTTTCCGGACGTGCCGCGCTTGAGGCGATTGAGCGTGAGCGGATTACCGTGATTCCGACGGCGCCAGCGTCGATCATCGCGATGCTGAACGACCCGGAGTTGGAACGTTTCGACCTTTCGTCGCTTCGGGTTGTCATCACCGGCGGCGCGTCCTGCCCGGAGGAAACCTTGCGCGACTTCATGCGCCGTATGCCCGGCCGGATTATCGAACTCTATGGGATGCTGGAGACCGGCTATCAAACCTACACCCGCTTTTCCGACGACCCGCATGACGTTAATGGCACCGTCGGTAGCTGTGTCGAGGGCATGGGGTTGCGCTTGTTGGACGAGGCCGGCAACAACGTGCCGCTGGGCGCCGAAGGCGATATCTCCGCCCGTGGCCCGTCGGTGCATCTTGGCTATCACAATAACCCGTCGGCCAACGCCGAGGCCTTCACGGCGGACGGATGGTTTCGGTCGGGAGATCTCGGTGTCTTCTCGGACGATCGGAAAAACGTGCGGATCGTCGGGCGCAGCAAGGAGATCATCAATCGCGGTGGCAAGAAATTCTTCCCGCGCGAGATAGAAGAAATTCTCTATACGCATCCCAGCGTCATGCATGTCGCCATGGTTGGGGCCAAGGATGTCCGGCTTGGCGAGCGAAATTGCCTATGTGTGATCCCTAAAGCCGGCATGACCGTGACTCTTGAGGAAATGATCGGCTTTCTTAAGGGGCAGGTTTCCGACTACAAGCTTCCCGAGCGCCTTGAGATCGTCGGCGAGCTTCCTTTCACCGCCACCGGCAAGTTGCAACGGTTCGCCTTGACCAAATGGATCGAGGGTCGCGACGCGGCGGAACAAGGCTAACCCGCGGTTCTCACAAGGACACGGATTTGACCGAGGCGTAGGAGAAATCCGGAATAAAGCGCCGATCCGTGTCATCTGGCCGGGTTATCGCAACCCGCGTAACAAACCCCCGTCGACCTGTATTGTGGTGCCGGTGATATAGCGCCCACGCGGCGAGACCAGAAGCGCCACGATGCTGGCGATATCATCCACCGTGCCAATTCTGCCCATTGGCACCTCATCGGTCAGCTGGGCCCGCATCTTCTCAGGCTCCTGGCCGCCGCCGGCGAAAACTTTCTCCAAGCGCTGGGTTTCGATATAGCCCGGGCAGATCGTATTAACGTTGATATTCCGCCGCGCCAGCTCTAGCGACAAGGTCTTAGCATAGCCGATAACGCCGCCCCAGGTCGCCACCGAAAGCCCGAAACCGGCGATTGGTTGGATCGCGGAAATCGCGGCGATATTGAGAATACCGCCGCCGCCGCGCGCCTCCATGTGAGGAACGGCGGCGCGCGCCATGCGCACAACATACATCAAGTTCTGTTCGACCGCCTTGGCCCATGCGACGTCATCGAAAGAGGTGAGTTCTCCCAACGGTGGTGCGCCGTCGTTATTGACCAGGATATCGATCCCGCCGAGCTCCCGGGTGACCGTCTCGACCACGCGCTGGCAATCCTCGGCGCGTCGGCAATCGGCCTGGACCGGTAGAATCTCGGCGCCGGTCTTTTCGCGCAGGGCGTTTGCGGCCTCTATCAACGCCGGTTCCCGCCGGGCGGTTATGGCGACGCGGGCGCCTTCTTCGGCCAAAATTCGCGCGATGCCCAGGCCAATCCCCATGCTGGCGCCGCCAACGATGGCGATTTTGTCTTTCAGAAACAGGTTCATTTCATATCCAGGCTTTCCAAGAATCGCTCGGCGTTCGCATGAAAGACCTTGTCGAGGATCTCAGGCGCGTACTCTTCGTTGCGCCAATCCTCGACCAGCCGTTCATAAGTGAATAGGGGATAGTCGCCGCCGAACAAGATTCTATCCTTCAGCCGCCTGGCGATATCGTGCTTCAGGTCCGGCGTGTGATATTTCGGTGACCAGCCATGCAGTTCGTACCAGATGTTTCGCTTATGTAGGAGAACCGCGAGGGTCTCGGCCTGCCACGGCCAACCCGGTCGAGCCGCGACGATGGTCAGGTCGGGGTTGTGGGCGGCGACCCAATCTAAGTGACGCGGATGACAATAGTCGAGGATCACACCGTCCCCGCCCGGCAACCCGGCGCCCAGACCGGTGGTGCCGACGAAGATCAGCACCGGAATGCCGGCCTCGATGCATAACCGGTAATACGGGTCGTAAGCCGGGTCACTCGCCGGCGGTGAAAGTGATGCCGATACCGCGTAACCCAGAAACCCGAGGCGCTTGTCGATGCAGCGCCGCAGCTCCGCCACGCCCTCGGGACCCGCCCGCTCCGGGTCAATGTGAACCCAATGGCCGAGGATGACATCCCGGTGCGCCGCCTCGGTTTCGAAGGCGTAGTCGTGCAACGCCTGCATTTCCGCCAGAGGCCGGTATTTCGCGTAGCCCAGGTCGAGAATAGCGCGCACACCGCTGGCGCTGAAATAATCCGCCATCTCAGCTTCCGTGTGATAGCGGGTCTCGGAGTTCCATGTCGCGCGTTGCTGAGATAATTCCTTCTCGCTCTGCAAGGGGTAGCCGCGCCGGGTTCCCCAATGCGAATGGATATCAATGATCTTCATGTCGTCTACGTTCATCCGCTGGTCCTGACGTGACGGGAGAGGGCAAGACCAACAGCGTCGAAATTCCAACCTCTGCTGTCAACCGGCGTTTCCCTGGCACCAGCCGAAATGGCCTGGACGCCTACCAAACACGGCTTCGATGCTAGCCGAGCCGGCAACACCTGAGAAGCAAAAGCGGAATTTCACCCAATGAGACGGGCTTTTAGTCAGCGAACCGCATTCGGCGGCTTATTTTGGCTCGATTCCGCTCGCCGTTACGACGGCACCGTGGAGAATACATTCACCCCCTGTCAACGATTGGTGAATTGGCATGTGCACTTTATAGTCAAAGCATCCTGCCGGTCCGACCGGCACCAAATATGAAATGTGATGGGCATGTCTGACCAGGCAGAAAAGGCGTCCACTATTGACGTCGTGATCGTGGGCGCGGGTTTTGCTGGCCTCTATCTTCTGCACCGCGCTCGCAAGTAAGGCATCTCCACGCGCTGTTTTGAGCGCGGCGATGGCGTAGGCGGCACTTGGTTCTGGAACCGCTATCCGGGCGCGCGTTGTGACGTGGAAAGCATGCAGTATTCCTATGGCTTCGACGATGACCTGCAGCAGGAATGGGAATGGTCTGAGAAATTCTCTGGCCAGGCCGACATTCTGGCCTATGCCAACCACGTCACCGACCGCTTCGGCCTGCGTCCGTACATCGATTTTGGGACCGAAGTCCGTGCCGCACATTTCGACGAGAGCCAGCGCCTCTGGCATATCGAAACCAACATGGGGGAGCGGGTCGCCGCCAAGCATTTCGTCATGGCCGGCGGCTGCATCTCGACCGCGCAAGTGCCGAAGTTTGAGGGCCTCGACGACTACCAGGGCAACACCTATCACACCGGCCGCTGGCCGCATGAGAAGGCGGACTTCACCGGCCAGCGGGTGGCGATCATTGGCACGGGGTCCTCGGCGATCCAGGCGATCCCGGTGATCGCGGAACAAGCCGCGCACTTGACTGTGTTCCAGCGGCAGGCGAACTTCTCGATCCCGTCGCGGAACCAATCCATGACGCCGGAATATGCGGGCGCCTGGAGGAGTGGTTATGCCGACAAGCGGGTAGAGATGCGTTATGCACCGAACGGCGTGCTGCGCGATCTGAATAATAAATCTGCGCTGGAAGTCAGCGAGGCAGAACGCCTGGAGACCTATGAGGCGCGCTGGAAAATCGGTGGCTCCGGTTTTTTGGCATCGTTCAACGACATTATGACGAACAAGGAAGCCAACGACACAATGGCGGCGTTCGTGCGCTACAAGATCCGCCAGACGATGAAGGACCCAGGTTCCGGGTCAGCCACGCCGACATCACAAAGATCCCATCGCCCTGAACCCGTTTCACTGATGCCCGGTAAAAGCTCTAGAGCCATGGGGCATCCTGTTGGCGGTGATAGCGTTCGCAGTATCACTGATTGATAGTCAGCATGATCGAGAGTTGCGGGAGGCCATGCTTTACGCCCTAGCAGCAGAACGCTTGGACGCGGCTCGGGCATCAGGCGATCTCAAGGCTCATAAGGGCCAGAAACGCACCCTCGAAGCGATGGCGCAGATTGGAGCCACTATCGCTGGCATCGACGCCAGCGGCGTAGATCTCTCTTACGTCAAGTTGAGAGATGCACATTCAGAACATCAATCATTTCACCGGTTCTAACGAGCAACGGTTGACCGCATGTCTGAAGATCAGCCTTCAGCCCCTCTAGCGCCTCCGCCACAAAGGCCCATTGCCGACCAGACATATCCGCTTCACACCAAAGCTCAGACTCAACCACATAAAGCGGCAACACATCCCCACGGGCCGCAGCCTGCGACAGCACATGGTTATCCTGAACTCGAAGATCCCGTTTGAACCAAACGACGTGCAAAGCTGTTTCCCAAAATCAAACCATCTAGTGTGATAATCTAACCCTATTTCCTGCGTTCTCAACTGGCATGAGCTAAAAACAATGAGTTGCCAGCACCAACAGAGTAGATTGCTTGCCTATTTTATCAAACTCGCCGTTCGTTCGTTGCGCGGCATCCGTCAAATTGGGCTCAATGCGGCCCATCGCTGCGCCTTGCATGAAGGTCCGCTAAGCGGCTGCCTCAAACTCGCGAACTTTTTGCAGAACCTTCCGAAATCCTGGCTCGGGCACGATGCACATAGTTCGATACGTGTCCAGAAAACCCAGCCAAATATTTCAATGACTTAGCAAGGGGTAGGGGAAAGGGATGGACTGGGTTATCAGTAAGGGTAGATTAATTGTTCCCGATTTAGCCTGTATCGATCAACCTGATCGCCGCCGCCGCACGCTTTTTTGGTCACGCGCCGCGATGTACTTGCGCACCATGTGGCAAAGATTCGAATATCGCTTTGATAGGCCCTGCGAGTGGACGGGGCATGTTGCTCGGTGATGTAGCCCCTGGCGGTCGTCACCTTCGCCTCTGGCAGAACTGGGAGGAATTCCTGGCGGTTATTCCGCAGCCCAATCGTGCTCATCAAAGAAGCTCCGATTTTAGTTCCGTGAATAGGGGTATCGGCACTAATTGGGAGGATGAAAACTTTACAATGAAAACGCGGATTGTTGGAAAAATGCATGGCGGCTTCGGCTAGTCCTAAGCGCGCATGGGGCCCCGCCAGGCATGGGAAAATGCCGGTTCGACGTCCGGCCGCCGCGCTAGACCGGCAGCGTGAAACTTTTCCCGGATCAATGCCAGATGCTCGCGCCCGAACAGACCAACCCGCCCGCCGGTGGTCGGATCGTCGAAAACATAATGCGGGACACCAGTCACTCCCGTCGCCTCCGCCGCTGCATTACACGCGGCTAAGGCCGCATCACCCTGACCGCCGGAGGTCATGAATACGTCGAAATCGGCCAGGTCGACGCCGGCCTCTTTGAGGGTTGTCTTCAACTGCTCCAGCGATTCCACCTCATAATCGCGCCAGCCGCTGCCCCAGCCCTGCAGGTAGACGCGCATCAAGAATGGTATCGCCTGCTCTTGTTGCTTGGCGAACAGCCACGCCTTATGGACCGCCGTGGATACGAGCAAGCGATGCGGGCTGCGGAACGGTAGCGCCTGCAACGCTGCATATTGCCGCGCTGCTGCGTAATACATCCGCGCCTTGCGGTCGGCGGCGGCGCTAGCCGGTCGCCGCCGCATATCGCTGTCGACACTGGTGGATACACCCAACGTGATGTAGTCCAACGTGTAGGGCTGAATATCCAATTGCACCGAGTAATCCCGCGCTACCATCAGCGAGGGCCTGACCGCCAAATAGGCATGCGGAGATTTCACGTCCAAATAAAGTTTCAGCACCTCCGCGCCATCCTGGGCCATGATACGCCGCCATTCGTCTTCCTCGTCGAGGATCGCCGCCGCTGCAGCCCTAACTTCCCCCGGCGTGGTCTGTTGCGCCATGAAATACGTTCCCCTTAACCTGGATTTCCCCATATCGATGCTCCCGGCAAGACGAACTCTGATGTAGAGTCGCTCGGAAGGCAATCCAAACGCGATTGGCGCCGGTGAGGGACCGATGCCGTGAGATTACGAATCAAAAGACGAGTCGATAAGCCTCACGACGACGTCACAACTCAGTCACATATCCCGACATCCGATCGACCAGCGCCGCCTTGGCGTCGCGCTCCGCCGGGTCACCATAGCCGCCGCCGCCAGCCTCGCGCATAGTGATGCGGTCGCCAGGTGCCAGTTCGATGCGCGCCTTTGGATCGACGGTGAGGCCATTGACTTCGTAATGCCGTCGGGCACCTTCACCGCCGCCAGCGAGCCCTTTTGCCGGAAACTCGGTCCGTTGGCCCATCAACGCGATTTCGAGCAAATGTCTGGTGTCATTTCGGAATACCACTTCCTGCCCAGGGCCTCCGCGCCATTGTCCAGCTCCGCCGGTATCGGCTAAGATTTCGCGCTTTTCTATGGTGATGGACGTACGGTTTTCCCAGATCTCGGTGGGCATCACCGTCATGTTTGATGGCGCCGGCGTGACCGCGCGGCCGTCCAGGCCTTGCATGGCGCCAAGACCGCCTGCCAGGAAGAACAGCGAGGTGATCTCTTCGCCGTCGCGGTGCCGGCCTTGGACGCTGAAAATATTCATCATCGCCGCGTCGGCCTGAACCTTGTCGGGCAGGGCCGGGGCGAGCGCGCCCATCAGTAGGGGTACGACAAAATGGCCAACCGAGTGACGTCCGCCGGTCGGCCAGGGAGACAGCGCGTTGAGTACACAATTTTCCGGCGCTGTGACGGTGATCGGCCGCATCGAGCCTTCGTTATTCGGCAGGCTCGGGATGGTCAGACATTTGATGACATAGTTGGACTGCGCGATGGTATAGCAGAACGGTACATTGATGGAGGCCCGGACCGGCTCGCCGGTTCCGGTGAAGTCGATGAACACGTCAGGCCCCGCGATCCGGACCGTCGCGGTGAGTGTGATGGGGTGGCCCGGACCCTCAATTTGGATGGAATTCTCGTAAGTCCCGTCCGGAATCTCGGCGATCCGCTCGCGCATCGCAGCTTCGGCGTGATCATTTACCGCATCGGACAGGCTTTCGATCTCCTCCAGCCCGTATTCCTCCATGAACTCCAGCAACGAGCGGCCGCCGACCTCGTTGCAGGCGACATTGGCCAGCAGATCACCGACCGTCTGGTCCGGCACCCGCACGTTGATCCGAATGATGTCCAGCAACAGCTCGTTCATAACCCCGTTATCGCGTAACTTGCAGACCGGAAGGCGCAATCCCTCGTGGTAGATTTCCGTGCAATCGGACGAAATTCCCTTACCGCCGATATCCGGAAGATGCGTAACGCTCATGGTGAAGCCAACCAACCGGCCGCCCTTGAAGACCGGTCGCATAACATTGATATCGAACAGATGCCCGGTGCCCATCCACGGATCGTTGGTCATGACAATATCGCCAGGCTTGAGGGTCTCGGCAGGAAATACCTTGAGCATATGGGCAATCGTCCGGGGCGCCGTGCCAGTGAAGGAGGGCACCGAATAGCTGCCCTGGGTCAACAGCCGGGCCTGGGCATCGAAGATCATGCAGGACAAGTCATAGCCTTCGCGCACATTCATCGAGAACGAAGTACGGACCAGCGACAGGACCAACTCATCGGCGATCGCAACCAGCCGATCCCAGAGGATTTTCAGGCTGACGGGGTCGTAGCTGGTCATGGCGAGTCTCCGGTTGGCGTGAGGATCGCGACGAGGTTGCCGAGTGCATCGACTTCAACCCGTTCCCCGGGCCCAAGAACGGTTGTCGCCTCGTCCTCCTGGATCAAGGCAGGCCCATCAACACTTCCGCCCTGGCCCAGCGTATAGCGGTCAATGACCGGCCAGGCGCTGAAACCTGCCTTGTCGTCGCGGTAAGCCTGGACCGAACGAACCGCCGCCCTGCTCGCCCTTGGACCGGAGAAGGGGCGATAACTGTCGGCGAAATCAGGTCGGGGGCCGCTCGCCTCGATCTTCCAGTTAACGATTTCGATCGCGGTGTTCAGCGGTGTGGCGGCGAATACCTGGGCATAGGTCCGGTGAAATAAATTGGAGAGACCGGCAAGTTGAAAATCCTCCGGCAGTGCGACTTCGACCTCATGGCCCTGGCCGTGAAAGCGCATGTCGAGCCGGCGTTCCATGGCGATCGCCTCTTCCGGTACACCGGCCTCACCCAAAAGCTCAAGCGCCTGGCGTTCAACCGGCTCGAAACCCGCTTCTAAACCTGGCTCGTCCAACCCGTCGAGCAGGATTCGTCCGGAGCGCAAGGTCGCGTACGAGATTGGTGTCGTCAGCAACCCGATCGCCGACATAACCCCGGCGCCCACGGGAAAGATCACTTTCGGGATGCGCAGCTTGCGCGCGACCCGGATCGCATGCGCCGGGCCCGACCCGCCAAACGCGATCATCGCGCATCGCCGATAGTCAAAGCCGATCTCCGAGGCGTGCACCCGGAAGGCCCGTGCGACATCTTCGTTGATGACCTCGTGGATACCCCAGGCCGCGCGTGTGACCTCGACGCCAAGGGTTTTCGCGATGGTCGCTCCGATCACGCGTTCGGCCGCCGGTTGATCCAGAACCATGCGCCCGCCAAGGAAGGCGTCCGGCACCAGGTATCCAAGCGCCAGGTTTGCATCGGTAAGGGTGGCCTGATCGCCGCCCTGGCCATAACAGGCCGGCCCGGGGTCGGCGCCTGCGCTGCGGGGGCCCACCGCAAGCAGGTTGCGGTCGTCAACCGCGGCGATGGAGCCGCCACCGGCTCCGATCTCAATCATGTCGATCACCGGGATGCGCAGGGGCAGGCCACTGCCTTGCTTGAACTCGTACTCGCGCGCCACCTCGAATTCGTACCGGCGCAAAGGCCTGCCGTCACGGATCAGCGCGCCCTTGGCGGTGGTTCCGCCCATGTCGAAGGACAGAAGGTTAGGCTCTCCAAGCCGCTCGCCGAGAAACGCCGCCATCAATGCACCGGCGGCCGGGCCGGACTCGATGAGCCGGACCGGGAACCGGCGGGCGATTGCAGGCGTTACCATGCCGCCGGATGCCGTCATGACCAGGAGCCGTCCGGTGAAGCCCATGGTGGTCAAGCCGGTCTCCAGATCGCGCAGATAGCGATCGGTGAGCGGCCGGACATAGGCGTTCACCGTTGTCGTTGACCAGCGCTCGTACTCGCGCATGAACGGGAGTACTTCCGAGGATGTCGTAACCCGGAGCTCCGGATAGCGCGCCGCGACAATCTCGCGGGCACGCTCCTCGTGGTCCGAGTTGGCGTAGGAATGTAAAAAGCAAATGGCTAGCGCCTCGATCCCGTGTTCTTCGACAAGCTTAATGGTCGCGGCATCGACCTCTGTCTCGTCGAGCGGAGTACTCGCCGCCCCGTCGTACATCACGCGTTCTTCTATCTCAACTCGAAGCGCGCGCGGGACTACGGGGTCGGCGAATTCAAGGCGCAGATCGAACAAATCAAACCGGCGTTCCATGGCGATATCGAGGCTGTCGCGGTATCCCTTGGTAACCAACATGCCGGTCACCGCCCCCCGGCGTTCGACCACGGCGTTGGTGACCAGGGTGGTGCCGTGGGCGATCGCGGTGATGTCTGTGACCCCGACGCCCGTACGCTCCAGCAAGGCGGCGAGGCCAGTCAGCACGCTCTCGGACGGCGCGCGCGGGGTGGTCAGCTGCTTATGGATAGACAGGGCGCCGGTATCGTCGTCGACCAAGGCGAAGTCGGTAAAGGTGCCGCCAATATCAACGCCGAGCCGATAAGTCATGGTTTTCTCCAGCGAGCACCGCGCGAAATGCCTCGAGCGTGGTCTCGACGGCATCGGCGTTGATTTCACGATGGGTGACAAGGCGGATGTACTGACCAAATGGCAGCACATGAACGCCCCGCTTGGCAAGCGCGGCGGCGAGAGTCATCGGGTTCATGCTGAGGGGACGAGCAAGAACAATGTTAGTTTCGGTCGCGGCCGGATCGACGACGACGCCGTCCTGGGCCGCCAGCCCTTCCACCAGGCACCGGGCTTGTGCGTGGTCCTCGGAAAGTCGGCTGATCATGGTTTGCAGCGCGACGATGCCGGCGGCGGCCAGAATGCCGGCCGGGCGCCAACCGCCGCCGAACATCTGGCGCACTCGCTCGGCCTCGGCGATGGCCTCGTGTGGGCCGGCTAGGATGGCGCCCACCGGCGCGCACAGGCCCTTGTTGAGATTGAACGATACGGTGTCGGCCTGAGCCGCGAGGTCGCTCGCCGGACAGCCTAGAGCGGTGGCGGCGTTGAAGATCCGTGCGCCGTCCAGATGCACTGGCACGCCGTGAGCGCGCGCCAGATAGTAGACCTGCCGCATGTGGTCAAGCGCTATCACCCGACCGCCGGAGCGGACATGGGTATTTTCCTGCATGACAACCGTCGGCCTCGCCCGTTGGGCGTCGACGGGGCCAAGCGCCGCGGCGAGCGCCTCGATGTCCAATGCGCCTCCCGCCGCCGGAAGCAGCTGCGGCATTGCGCCGCTCAGAGCCGAGGCCGCCGCAGATTCCGAGGTGACGACGTGGGCGTCCGCTTCCGTCAGAAATATCTCTCCGGGTCGGCAGCGCAGATGCAGCGCGATCTGGTTCGCCATCATGCATGTCGGCACGAAAAGAGCATCCTGTTTGCCTAAAATCTCGGCGGCGAGCGCTTCCAGGCGTGAAACGGTCGGATCCTCGCGCATGCCGAAGCCACCGGGAATTTCGGCCGCGCGTGCCATCGCGTGGACCATTTCCGAGGTCGGTCGGGCCAGGAAGTCGGAGCGAAGCTCAATCAAATCGGTTTTCCCGGACCCGAAGCATTTTAATCTGGTTGGTGTTGAACGGCGCTCGAAAATGGTTGGCCCTATTTTTATCGAAAGCGAGGTTTTTCTGGGTGGCGATCGAGGATCGCAAACTCTGTCATTCGGCGTCTCGTTTGGTCGTTCAATGCTCGTTGAACGCTTATGAAGGGCATGGCGTCATGGCGATCGCAGCTATTTTCCCAAACAGTATGGCCGATCACTTATCTGAATCAAACGCTGACGTATGTACGATGATCAAAAAGACGCGGCCTCGGGTGCAAGATTATGGTTCCCTCGCGTTAACCGGGCGCCGGTGCGTTATCCTCGCCCTCGAGCGAGAGGGTCCTTCGAGACGCGGCCAAAGGGTTCCTCTTAGGGGCGAGAGCATTTGCGTGGTTTTGTTTTTCTGGAGCGGGAGTGGGAAAGCCAATGAAAATCACCTTATACGAGCCGTTGCGCGGCGTGTTTTATACCCCGTTCTATTGCGCAGTGGCGTTGGATGCCTTCGGCCAGGAGGGTGTAAGCGTGACCTTGAAACGGCCGACTTTTCCCGAGGAGGCCGCGCTAGACGTGCTCTCAGGTGTCGTCGATATCACCTGGGGCGGACCCATGCGTCTGATGAACCATCATGACCGGGATCCTGATTGTGGTCTGGTCGGGTTCTGCGAGGTGGTGACGCGGGACCCCTTCTATCTGGTCGGCCGTGAGCCGAACCGGTCCTTCCGCTTTGCCGACTTGATCACAATGCGGCTGGGTTCGGTGTCGGAAGTGCCGACGCCGTGGCTGTGCCTGCAAGATGATCTCCGCCGCGCCGGGATCGACCCCGGCACGCTTGATCGGGTGGAAGACCAAAGCATGGCGGACAACCTCGCGGCACTGGAAAGCGGTGCGCTTAATGTGGTCCAGGTGTTCGAGCCCTATGTCGAGCAGGCGGTGCGCGGTGGTATCGGCCATATCTGGTATGCGGCCTCCAGCCGGGGGCCGACGTCCTATACATGTTTTTATGGCAAGTCATCTACCCTCCAAGCTCGCCCGGAGCTGCCCTTGGCGATGACCCGGGCGATGCTGCGCACGTTGAAGTGGTTCCATGCTCAATCCAGTGAGACGATCGCCGGAACGATCCAAGGCTATTTCCCGGATCTGGAACCGGTGGTCCTGGCCAGCGCCATCAAACGCTATCGATGCCATGGGTTATGGGGCTCGGACCCGGTTTTGCCGCCCGTCGGATTTGTTCGACTCAAATGCTCACTGCTGTCCGGCGGTTTTATTACCCGTGACGTACCGTTCGACGCCTGTGTCGACAATCATTTTGCGGATATCGCCATGGCGTCGGCCTTTCCCCCACTGGAAGCCTGACCGGGCCGCTGAACACGCCGGGCCCAGCCGGCGTGCTGGATAGTTTGAACGACGCGTTCTCGGATACCCTATTCGCGCCTCGCTGGACGCGCGTTTGGCGCCCTATTCAAACGCCGCGTAAATCGTGTCAACTAGGGCTTGTAACCGTGGGTTGATACCCTTGCCTGAAAACATGTGGTTGGGGGCATAGGCAAAACCCAACCCAATTTCCGGGTCGGCGAAACCGATGGGGCGGCTAGCGCCGGCATGCCCGAAAGATCGTAGGTTTGGCCTCATCCCGATATGACCCGGTAGGCCGAGGGCAAAGATCGTATTGTCCCAAATCATATTTAGGTTCTTGCCCGCCTTTTGGGCATTGGTGATCCGGCCATTGTAAGCAATGCTGAGCTCTACATCGCCCGCGGCCAGCCATTCCGGTGACTACGCGCCGGCTTCCCACCACTGGACCTTGGTTTTGACTTGGTCGAGTTTCTCGAAGGGACAATCGACGTCGGCTGGGGTGTTGAGCAGCTTGTGACGTCGGCACAGTTGGCGATGCGATGGGAAGGCATTGACTGGCGTCGTCTGAAGTGGGGTGGGTCACCGGCGTGTGTCGCCTGATTATCACCCTAATTACCGTATGGAATTAGATGGATAATTGTGGAACGGGGGTCGGTGCCAATTATACTTCGGGACATGGATAGGGCGCCCGACCAGCTTCCCGACGATACGATTCTCCTGAAGGCCATGATCGTCGAGGAGCGGGCGGCTCGGGTGTGGGAAGATTCCTGGCCGGTGGATGATCAGCAAATCGAGAGGACTTTGGACATGATGGGTTTGACGCATGACTTCGCCAAGTTAAGCGACGCCACCCTGCATTACGTTACCGCTGGAGCCGGCGAGCCGTTGGTGCTGCTGCATGGCTGGCCGCAGACCTGGTATATGTGGCGTAAAATTATCCCAGTGCTGGCCAAGCATTATTTGATAATCGCCCCGGACATGCGCGGACTTGGCGATTCCTCGCGCCCGGCCGAGGGCTATGACAAGAAAACCGTTGCTAGCGACATCCGCGAATTGGTTCACCAGCATCTCGGACACGACAAGATCCTTTTGACCGGACATGACTGGGGTGGTCCGGTCGCCTTTGCCTATGCCGCCGCTGAACCGGAGCGGGTGCGCAAGCTGGCCCTGCTGGATGTGCCGATCCCGGGTGACGGCACCGATGTCTTCTCGCATGACCGCTGGCATCATGGCTTTCATTGGGTTAGCGACATGCCGGAGACGCTAACCGCTGGGCGGGAGCGGACCTACCTGGAGCATTTCTACCGCAATTGGGGAGCCCGGACCGACGCGATCGAGGATCAGGCGATCGACGAATATGTCCGGGCCTATGCCCAGCCCGGCGCCATGCGCGCCGGCTTCAACTACTACCGGGCCTCGCACCGCGACGTTATTGACAATCAGGCTATTCTCGCAACCGCTGGTAAGTTAAAAATGCCGGTGCTGAGCATCGCCGGCACCGGCGGACGGGGCCGCGGCGCCACAGTTGTGCTGGATTCAGCCCGGCGGGTCGCCGAGGACGTACGCGGCGGCGAGATCAAAAACGCCGGACATTGGCTCGCCGAGGAGCAACCGGAGGAGGTTTCCCGGCAAATGCTGGCGTTTTTTGCCGAGGTTTAGCCTTTAAAGCGTGACCGGTTCGAATTTTCCAGCAACCGCCCCGTCGTCGCCCCAAACGTCGTCGCGCCGTCTTTCCGCTTCCCGCTTTTCCGACCTTCCGGCACAATACCGCTAACCATGGTGGAGGAGACAGAACATGCCGAAGCTGAGACACATCGCGTTGGCGACCGACGACCCCGAAAAAACCGCTGCTTTTTATTGCAAGGCCTTCGACTTCAAGGAAGTCGGTCGGGTCGGCGATCGTAACAAACCCGACGAAGGGCTAGCCTGGGGGATCTTTCTCAGTGATGGCACCCTCAATATGGCGGTTCTGAAGTTCAAAAATGTTGATCAGCTCGGCAAGGGTCTCGACTATGTCGGGATCCATCATTTCGGCGTGCTGGTCAAGGATCTTGAAGGCACCATCAGCACCCTCGAGGAGTTGGGCGCCCCCTGTATCCTTAAGCAGGACCCGAACGCCGCCGATAATTTCTACGAGACCAAGTTCACCGGCCCGGATGGGGTGGTCTTCGATGTCTCTGAGCACGCCTGGATCGGCGCCGCGACGGCCGAGGAAAAAGAGATCGATCTGGACGTACTCTTGGCAGCGGAATAACCGACGCCGGGCTTCATACGGCCGGACCCTTTACGGGAGAATAACAATGCGGTTGGAAGGCAAGGTGGCGCTGGTTTCCGGCGGCGCCAAGGGGATTGGCGAGGCGGTGGTTCGGCGCTTCGTTGCCGAAGGTGCGGCGGTCGGCTTTGGCGATGTGGACGAGGCTGCCGGACGGGCCCTGGAGACGAAACTGGCCGGCGGCAACGCACCGGCGGTGTTCATGCCCTTGGACGTCACCCACGCCGAGGATTGGCAGGCCGCGGTCGCGCACCTGAGCAGTACCCATGGCCGGCTCGACATTCTGGTGAACAATGCCGGGATCTATCAGCGTAAACCGATGGAGGACACCTCCGAGGAGGAATGGGATCTGATGATGGCGGTCAACGCCAAGGGTCCGTTTCTCGGCGTCAAGGCCTCGGTGGAGGCGATGAAGGCCTCCGGCGGCGGTTCAATCATCAATTTGTCCTCGACAGCGGGTCTGCGGTCCTCGCTTTCAGTGCACTATGGTGCATCAAAAGGGGCCTTGCGTCTGATGACGAAGTCGATCGCCAACCGCTTGGCAAAGGACGGCATCCGCTGTAATTCGGTGCATCCGGGACCGATCGACACAGCGATGGGCCACGAAGCGGTGCCGGAAGATCAACTGCAAGAGCGCCTGTATAACCGGATCCCGCTGGGCCGTTTCGGCAAGCCGGAAGAAATCGCCAACGCCATTTTGTTCCTGGCCTCGGATGAATCGTCATTCATGACCGGCTCGGAAATGGTGGTCGATGGCGGCTCCACCTCGAAGTAGCAGCGCTGCAGACCGGCGTGACGTTTGGTTCGCTCGCGCAGCCTTGCTATCCGCGGCATGAAAACCTCTCGCCTCCCGGTCATCGGGATCGTCATCTCGGCCCTGTTATAGGAAATGTGTTAGATTTCGCTGCGTTGGCTACGGGAGATGGGTTTTGCGCCGCTGTCGCTAAACGCCCAGCTTTACGGCGCCGGTTTCTGTAACCTGAGCAATCCGGTGAGACACCGACTGGATGAATTATAGCTTTTCCTTGAGTGTCTCGTAAGGCGTCTTTCCGTCGTGGGTGGGGTGTAGCTTGGTGGGGATATCAGTTGGAATTTCGATAAAAGGTTGAAAGGGTAAACCCTTTCCGAGCTGTTTAAGCCCCCGGCGAACGAAGTGGTCTATTTGTTTATGACGACCTGCTTGGAGGTACCGGCGATCTGTCAGAATTTTGGGAGATTATACAGCCGCACTGAGAAACGATGGGGAGCTGGAGGACGAATTGTTCTGCGCGGTCGAAGCGACGATAGCTGAGTGGATAGTGCCTGGATCAGGGAACGAACTCCGCCGAGGGGCACCAATTTCTTAGAGCACGTCGGGGTTGCTGAGTGAGAGCGGCTGCACGACCTATAGTTGGCTAAGCCTATTGCAGATCGATATCCAGGATCGTCATGTGAAGGTCGTAGGACGTTTCACCCTCGTCTTGATCCTTGAAAAGGACGCCGATGAACTCACCGTCGAGCATCACCTCGGCCGAATCGTCCTTGTTCTTACGAGCTTCGATGGTTATGCCGGTATTGCGGAACTTGCCGCGCAGATAGCGCTCAATCTTGGCGATTTCCATTTCGTTCACGAGATTCTCCTGGGCGATGTGAAACGGGGCTGAGTGTCTGGCCGATCGGCGGGAGAATAAGCAGGCGCTGGGCAAGTGCAAGCAAAGAAACAGGGGAGGCGGTCATGGGGGACGGGGGAATGCTAATCGAGAGGCGCGCGGGATGAGCGTTCCAAGGCCGATTCTCCCGGAGCCAATCATCCCACGGCCGATTATCATTGACTGCGATCCCGGTATCGACGATGCGATCGCTCTGATGTTGGCCTTTGCCAGTTCAGAGACGTTGGAGGTGCTGGCGGTGACGACCGTGGCCGGGAATGTCCCGCTGCATCTGACCGAGCCGAACGCCCGGCGTGTCCGGGACCTCTGCGGGGCTTCTCAGGTTCCGGTCTTGGCCGGCTGTCCGCGGCCGCTGCTGCGACGGCTGGTGACAGCGGATGATATTCATGGCGCATCCGGTCTTGAAGGCAGCGGTCTGCCGCCAGCGCGCGGGACTGCCGATACCCGGCACGCCGTTGATTGGTTGCGCGATACGATCAGGGCGCGTCCCGGCGAGATCACCGTCGCCGCCGTCGGCCCGCTGACCAATCTGGCGGTGGCTCTGGTCCAACGTCCCGAGCTGGCCTATGAAATTCGTGAGATCATTATTATGGGCGGGGCTGCGGGGGCTGGAAACGTCACGCCGGACGCGGAGTTCAACTTTCATGTCGACCCGCACGCGGCTCGGATCGTCTTCGAGAGCGGCGCTTCAATCACTATGGTCGGCCTCGACATCACGCGCCAGGCGCGGGCCTTGCCGGAATGGCTGCAAACCATCGCTGCGCTGGATACGCCGGTGGCCAGATGTGTTGTCGGCATGCTGGCACATTACGGATCCGTCGGTGGTTCGCTCCATGACGTGCTGGCGGTGATGCAGCTGCTGCGTCCTGAACTGATGACATTCGAGGCCTGCCGTGTCGAGATCGAGATCGAGGACCCCGAGACCATCGGCAAAAGCCGGGTGACGCGCGGCGTGCCGCCGCCCGAGGCCAATGCCCAAGTCGGGTTCGCACTTGACGCACCAGGGTTTCGCGCGTTTCTCGCGGAAAGGCTCGGGCGTTACGGCGCCGTTTAGTGTGCGCTTAGCGTCGGAGCGATTACGCCTCCGTCATCACCACCCGTACCGCCGCCGCAATCTTCTCACGGTTCGGGAAGACGACATCTTCCAGGGTTGGGCTATAGGGGATCGGAACCTGCAGAGCACAGACCCGACGGACCGATGCTTTCAGGCATTTAAAGGTTGCGGAGTCCTCGGTTACCAGGGTGGCGATCTCAGCTGAAGCGCCGCAAGTGGGGCCTGCCTCGTCAGCTACCACCAGGCGTCCGGTCTTGCGCACCGAGGCTCGGATTGTCTCGGTATCCATCGGCACCAGGGTGCGTGGGTCCACCACTTCGACCGAGATTCCCTCGGCCTCTAAGGTCTCGGCTGCCGCCAGCGCCTCGTGTACCAACCAGGCCAGCGCGACGATGGTGACGTCCTTGCCCTCGCGCTTGATGTCGGCGACGCCGAAGGGGATGGTGTATTCCTCCTCCGGGACCTCGCCCATCATGGTCAACAACCGCGTCGACTCGAAAGAGATCACTGGATTGTTGTCGCGGATTGCGGTTTTCAAGAGCCCCTTGGTGTCATAGGGCGTCGACGGTAGGATCATCTTCAGGCCCGCCAAATTCATGAACATCGAATACGGGCTTTGCGAGTGCTGAGCGGCCATCCTGAGCCCGCCGCCGACGGTACAGCGATACAGGATCGGAAACTTGGTCTGGCCACCGAACATATAATGAATTTTCGAGGCCTGATTCACCACCTGATCCATGGCGACGAAGGAGAAGGTGACCATTCGCCAATCGATGATCGGTCGGAACCCGGAGCCGGCCGCGCCGATCGCCATGCCGGTCAGTGCGCCCTCGGCGATTGGCGTGCCACGTACCCGTGAGGTGCCGAACCTTTCGACCAGGGGCGGCGGGGCGTCGGTGGAAAGGTGAAAGGTCGTCGGGTCGCGCTCCATTTCTTCGATGAAGGCTTCCATGCCTGCGGCGGCGTAGCTGATCTGTCGCATTTCAAATCCCTCCTCAGGCCGCGAACACGTCGTCCGTCACCCGGTCGGGTGACGGAAAGGCGCTGGCCTTGGCGAAACTCACCGAGTCCTCGACCTGTTGCAAGATCTCGGCATCCATCGCCTGCCATTCCTCGACCGAAAGCTGACCCTGTTGGGCTTGCAGATGATCCACCAGCCGGTCGATCGGGTCCTTCTTCATCCAAGCATCGATTTCCGCCTGCGGCCGGACGTCGGGCTGGGACGGGCGTTCGGTATGGCGTCGGTGGCGATAGGTCTTGCATTCGATCAAGGTTGGCCCGTCGCCGGCCCGGGCCCGGGTCACGGCCTCTGTCGTGGCTGCGTGGACCGCGAAGATATCGTTGCCGTCGACGACGATGCCGGGGATGCCATATCCCGCCGCCCGGGCTGCGACGTCCTGCACCGCCAAGGTCGTCGAGGCGGCGGTGTTGACCGCCCAGAGATTGTTCTCGCAGACATAAACCATGGGCAATTTCCAGGCCGCCGCGATGTTGAGTGATTCATGGAACGGCCCGGCGCAGGATGCCCCATCACCGAAGAACGAGACCGCGACCCGACCTTTGCCCTCGATCTGGGCGGCAAGGCCGGCCCCAGTGATGATCGAGATCCCGCCGGCTACGATGCCGTTAGCGCCGAGCATGCCGATGTCGAAATCGGCAATATGCATGGAGCCGCCCTTGCCCTTGCAGTAGCCGGTCTCGCGCCCATAGAGCTCGGCCATCATTCGGTTTAGATCGGCGCCTTTGGCGATGCAATGGCCGTGCCCACGATGGGTGCTGATGATTTGATCATCCCGGTTCAACGCCGAGCAAACCCCAACCGCCACGGCCTCTTCACCGATATAGCAATGCACGGTGCCGTAGATGTCGCCGGCCACGTAATCGGTCGAGGCGCGTTCCTCGAACCGCCGGATGGTCTGCATCAGGCGCAGCATGTCACGCTGCTTTTCAGATGAAATTTCCAAGATTGACCCTTCCGAATGAAATAACACGGTAAGGGAGTGTAGCGCGGATTTGGTTCAATGGGAGAGGTGTGACAAGAAACCTCATGGGCGCTCGCCAGCGTTAACGGTCTTTCAAAAGAACGAGGCCTCCACCGTTGTTGAGCATGCCAGTGACATGCCTGCCGGTCGGATCGGCCGAGGTCTTCATCGTGTCGTCGCTGATCGTCGGTTCTGACAGCACGATCTTCGTGGTCCGCGTGGTGATGGGCCGAGCATAGCTGCTGTCCTTAACGGTCTTTCTTTGGCCGACCTGTTTGTTGATCTCGGCGATTGAGCGGCCATGAGCTGATATCTCAGTATAGATCAGTTCCTGGGTTATGCCCACGAATTTGGGCTTGCGGTCTTGTTTGATGAGGCTGGGAAACATCAGCTCCTCGTTGGTGTCCTCGTGATTGGCGAACAACAACCTATGGTCGCTGTTGTTGGAGGCCACCGGCAGCGGCAGATAGCCGAGATAGTCATTGTTGTAGCCAAATTGCTGCTCTTGAGCACAGGAGGTCTCGTTGTGTGAGTCGAAGTCAAGTGCGCCGGGGGCCAGCGGATCGCCCTACCGGATCAGATGCCGGTGTTGTATCCCTCGGCGACGTGATGGGTGCCATCTGCGCCATTTTCGAATTCCGAGAACGAGACGCGCGGTGAGTAGCGCTGGGGTCCCGCTATAGGGCCAAAGCGCGCCGCGCAAGGTCGATCGCCGAGCGTAACGTAGCGCTGGTTGGTCACATTGCTCATCGTCGTCGTGGTTGATGGATTTGTTGGTGCATTCTTAGGGAAGTTTGTAGGCTTTGGCTTTGCTGCTCGCTTCATCTGTAAATTTTTTAATTTCATGGCGCATTTCGCGATATCCTATCTATATAAGTATAGTTTATGAAATATTGTATATGTATGAAAATATGGAAACGAAACGGATTTACCCGCTCATGCCTTCGAGCCCTCCGTCAACGCTGATCGCCTGGCCGGTGATGGTGCCGCCGATATCCGAGCAAAGATAGCGGATCATTCCAGCGATGTGGGTTGGTGGGATGAAGGTGCGCAATGAGGTTATCGAAACCAACTCGTCGCGGGTTTGGTTTTCCGAGACGCCCTCGGCCGCGGCCTTGGCACGGATCACCCGATTGATCCGCTCACCCTCGACAGGGCCGGGTTGGATACAGTTACAGCGGATGCCTAACGGCCCGACCTCCAGGGCCGTGGTGCGGGTCAGCCCGACGATCGCCCATTTTGAGGCAACATAGGGGCTGCGGAGCGCGAAGCCGAACTTACCAGCCGCCGAGGAGAGGTTGACGATGCCGCCGCCGCCGGCTTCCTTGATCCGCGGAATGGCGTGCTGGGTGCCCAAAAATGCGCTGGTTAGGTTGACGTTTAGGCAGGTTCGCCAATCTTCGAGGGTTACCTCCTCGATTGGGGCGGTCGGACCAGCGGTCCCGGCGTTGTTCACCATGAAGTCGAGGCCGCCGAGATAGGCATCGGCCCGCTCGAACAAGGTGTCGAAGGCTGCTGGATCCGAGACGTCCGCGACCATGCCACCGACATTGTCATGTCCGGCGATGGTGGCGTTGAGGCCCTCTTCGTCGATATCGCAGATATAGATTTTCGCGCCGGCCTCGGAGAACAGCTTCACCGTCTGGCGTCCGATGCCGCCACCCGCCGCGGTGATGATCACCCGCTTGCCGCTTAGTTCTAGTGCCATGTCCGCCTCGCCAATATTGATGTGCCGACAAGACTATAGCGGGGAGGCGGGGCTCGCTCGACCCCAAACATGCTGGTTCGTTGTTCAGTGTAGCACAGAAGGGTGGGGGCCAAGATTTATTGGGCCAACCGCGTGGTTACTTGTAACGATCCACACCGCCTCGAGTTTGATCTCATCCCGGCGCTCGCCAGCATAAAGCAAGTCAGTGACGGTGAAAATGATCGAGAGATCAAAGGCCGACAGCGTATCCGTACGCCCCAACTTGTTCCGTACTCACGCCAGATGAACAGGATGCCGGACCAGAAGGTGGCAAAAGGGTACGCGGCCGCAAACAATAGAGACCCGACGCGCATGCGGAGGCCGGCAAGCCGGTTCGCCGTCATGAACTCGGGGAACGTGGCGCTGGCCCCCGGATTGAGGATTAGATCTTTTAGATGGTCGATGATTTCCTCGGCCCGTTCATCGGCGGTATGCCGCTTCAGGCTTTGGTGCCGACTGCCCTTTGGGCCCGCGAGGCATCCTTGTAGGAAACGACCTTAGTCGTGCCGAGTGATCGGGCCATGCGATGGCCAGGCCGGTCGGGTGGCGACATCCTTGGAACCACAGGAGGTACAGCGCATCCGCGTTCCAATCTCCGGAACAGGGAATCCGGGACCGAGCTGCGGGACCAGCATTGCCGTTGTCGCCTCGGCGCTGTGGCCGCAACGATTGCACCAGCAGAAAACCGCAATACCAGCTTGGATGAGATCTCCGAGAGAGGCGGCGGGCTGGCCGCTCTCTTCGCGGGCGATCACACTCTCCTTCAATCTTCCCATCATTCGACCTCGTTGCTCTCGGAGAAAAGAACATAACAAGAACATTAAGGGTGGGCAATATATCATGCGCAGCCAGCGGCGGCACGATAGAGGGTGGCAGGAACGAAATGATTGGGAATTTAGGCAATAATCGTGAAAATAACTATATTATATCAATGGGCTGTTGACTCTCCTCAACCCTTCACCAGCCGCGGCAAGGTCTTGAAGCGATCCATCACCGTGGCCAGAGACCCCGAGGAAGCGAGCGGCTTAGGGCCGTTGAAAAGGGCAAAGACCGGCTCGGATTGACCGGGCTTTTGGGTTTTTACGACGGCGTAAAGTGGATGCTCACGGCTGCTTCGGAAAATCGAGAAGGTCGCCATATAGCCGTTTCGATCGATCGCGTAGTCACGCCAGTCACCTTTGATAACGCCCATGCTGTAGGCCGAAAGAATTTCGCCGAGCTCCCGTTTACTGAAGAATACATCGGGCTTCGCGCGGCGGCCTTTGTTGAGCCGGATCAAGTTCGCCATGGGTCCGTGATCGGTCCTAATGTTGGCACTGTAGACCCCTAGTGTCCCTGAAAAAATTGATACGGTAAAGTCCCAGGAAGCACAGAGGCGGCCTTCACTGGAGTAATCACTGCGTCGATGGTGCTCGGATTGACGCGACAGGCTGGCATCGTTTGATTTCGTAGGCCGGTGGGAGTAGTGTGCGGCGCTTGATGAACGAGAGCTTGGTGCGGTCAAAACGGCCTTGGTTTGATCGACGAAACAGCTTCAGATTTTCTGAGCGAGAGACGCTTCACCGAGCGGGTCGAGGCCACCCACTCAGATCGAGTCTAGCGAGCGCGCGGTTCAACCGCGCTCGCCTTCTGCGGAGAACGGTGTGGCCGATATCTTTCAGGAAATTGACGAGGAACTTCGTCAAGATCGCGCGACCAAGTTGTGGAACCGTTATGGCAATTATGTGATTGCGGTGGCGGTGCTGATCGTGATCGCGGTCGGCGGCTACAAGTACTGGAACGCGCGGGACTTGGAGGCGCGGCAAACCGCGTCCGCAGCCTATCAGGCTGCTGTATCACAAGCGGCCGACGGTAATGTCGCTAGCGCGATCTCGGCACTGGGTGAGTTGGCGAGGGATGCTGGCGGTGGGTACGCGGTTCTGGCACGCCTGCGTCAAGCGGCGCTGGCGGCGAGTAAGGGTGACATCGAGGGCGCCGTGCTGGCCTATGGCGCTGTCGCATCGGATGACGATGTCGCGGATGCGCTACGGGATCTGGCGCGGGTGCGCTCGGTGGCCTTGCAGGTCGAGACCGCCCCGGCGGCCGAGCTCATGGAGACGCTTGACGGTCTTGCGGTGGTTGGCAACCCATGGCGGCCTATGGCTTTGGAACTAAAGGGAGTTATTTCGATAAAGGGACGTGATACCGCTGCCGCCCGGGCGCTGTTTACGCAATTATCGGACGATGCCGGAACGCCAAGCGGCATGCGAGCCAGGGCGGCCGAAATTCTCAAGGCCCTACAGTAAGAGTGATCGGGATGACGATGCGACGGTCAGGGATATTGACTCGCGGACTACCTGTGCTCGTATTGCTGGGGCTATCCGCATGCAGTGGCGGGTTTTTCGGCGAGGCCGAGACCAAGGACCGCTTATTAGGGGAGCGGATCTCGGTCATGGCGCTGGAGCGTGACCTGGTGCCGGACGCGCAGCTTGCCGAGACCGCTGTAATCTTGCCGCGCCCGGTGATCAATGCGGACTGGCCGCAACCTGGCGGCAACGCCGACCATGTGATGCAGCATCCTGCTTTTGGTGATCTTCCGAAGAAGCTGTGGAGCGTCGACATCGGCGCCGGCGCCACTGACGATGCGGCGCTTCTGGCCTCACCGGTACTACGGGATGGCCGTCTCTTCACCCTTGATTCTGAGGGAACGTTGACAGCTTTCGACGCTAATACCGGCAATAGATTCTGGCATCTGAATACCCAATCGCCGGACGAGAATGACGTGGTCTTCAGCGGCGCGATCACCACCGGAGCCGGTATGGTGTTCGCCGCGACCGGCGTCGGGCAGGTCATCGCAGCCTCGATGGAGACCGGTAAAGAGCTTTGGCGGGTGGATGCGCCGGGGCCGATCCGGGGTGCCCCGACCTATAGCGACGGTCGGCTGTTTCTGACCACCATCGATAATAAGGCGGCGGCGTTTTCGGTGAAGTCCGGCAAACACTTGTGGACTCATTCAGGAATTTCTGAGATCGCGGCCCTGCTTGGTGGCGCCAGCCCGGCCACCAGGGACAATGTGGTAGTGGTTCCCTATTCGTCGGGTGAGATATTTGCATTGAAAGCCGAGACCGGTCGTGTCTTCTGGATGGACAGCTTGAGCGACGTTCAACGGGCAAGCGCCATATCAAAGCTTGCTGATATTCGCGGCAACCCGGTGATCGACCGTGACATCGTCATCGCGGTGAGCCATTCGGGGCGTGTCAGCGCACTTGATTTCAAGACCGGCGTCAGGGTTTGGGATCGGCGTATTGGCGGCACTGATACACCGTGGGTTGCCGGAGATTTCGTGTTCCTGCTTTCCAACGCTGCCGAAGTGATCGCCCTGACCCGCCGTGATGGGCGGATCAGGTGGTTGACCCAATTGCCACAGTTCAAAGACCCGGAAGAACGTGAAGAGGGCATCCAGTACACTGGACCGGTTCTGGCGGGGGACCGTCTGATCGTGTCTTCCTCGCTTGGCGAGTTGCTTGCAATTTCACCCTATACCGGACAGCTTCTTGGCAGCATTGATGTCAATGCGCCAATGTTCATTCCCCCGATCGTGGCTGGCGCCACGATCTACGTGTTGACTGACAAAGGCCGTCTGATCGCCTACCGCTGAGGCGGTGTGCCAGACCAGGACACAAATCACATGACCATAACCGTTGCCATCATTGGCCGCCCGAATGTTGGTAAGTCGACCCTGTTCAATCGTCTGGTGGGCCGCCGCGAGGCAATCGTCGATGATATTCCCGGCGTGACCCGAGACCGCCGTGAGGGACAAGGTCGTATCGCTGACCTGGAGTTTCGGGTGTTCGATACTGCAGGGCTCGAAGATGTAGAGGATGTGGCGCTGGAAGGCCGGATGCGATTGCAGACCGAGGCGGCGGTCGAGGAGGCCGACGTTGTCCTGATGGTGATTGACGCCCGCGCCGGCGTCACGCCGTTGGATGAATATTTCGGTCGCTGGTTGCGCCGGCAGCAGGACAAGGTCGTCTTGGTCGCTAATAAGTGCGAGGGCCGGGCAGGCTCTGGTGGCTTGATGGACTCTTTTAGGCTTGGATTGGGCGATCCGGTGGCTATTTCCGCCGAACATGGCGAGGGCTTAGCCGATCTCTACCAGGCAATTGCCGGGTTCGCCCGCGAGGAAGAGGCAGAGCTTGGCGGTCGTGAGTTTGACGACGACGGCGAAGACATTCTCGACGAGTCCCCGGATGGCTCCGACATATGGCGCGATATAAAAGCGCCCAAGATCTTGCGGCTGGCGATTGTCGGGCGTCCCAATGTCGGTAAATCGACTATGATGAATGCTTTGTTGGGGGAAAACCGGGTCCTGACCGGACCGGAAGCCGGCATCACCCGGGATGCGATTGAGGTCGAATGGATTTGGCGTGATCACCCCATCCAGCTGGTCGATACTGCCGGTCTGCGTCGCAGCTCGCGCGTATGGGGGCGTCTGGAACGGGCATCCGGCGCCGACACCTTGCGCGCGATCCAGTACGCCCATGTCGTGGTGCTGATGCTGGATGCGACGATGATGCTGGAGCGCCAGGACCTTACCATCGCCCGTATGGTCGTCGAAGAGGGGCGGGCATTGGTTCTGGCGGCCAATAAATGGGATGTGGTTACCGACAAGGCAGCGGCGCTGAAGGCGCTGCGTGACCGAATTCAAACCTCGTTGCCACAGGTTCGGGAAATTCCCTACATTACGATCTCGGCGCTGCGCGAGCGCAATCTCGACCGTTTGCTCGATACGGTGCTGGAAGTTTATGACACCTGGAACAGGCGTGTCTCGACAGCGCGGTTGAACCGCTGGCTCGGCAATATGACCGAGCGGCATCCGCCGCCTCTGGCCAGAGGGCGACGAGTCAAGCTGCGCTATATCACCCAGGCCAAGACCCGGCCGCCGACTTTTGCGTGTTTCTGCAGTCAGCCCGAAGGACTGTCCGACGCTTATGTTCGTTATCTGGTCAATGGCTTGCGCGACGAATTCGATCTTCCTGGCGTGCCGATCCGGTTTATGCTGCGTGGGGGCGATAATCCCTATGTGGGTAAGTAACTGATCGCCGCCCAACAGAGATAGGTGACGGCAAGGCGGGTATGTTGATGAGGTCTCGATATAAAGCCGAGTAGCGCCTGGCGGTCGACGATCTTTCAAATTGTACGATGCTTTGCTCCGTACTCAAACAAACGCTATTATCGACGGTGGGAAACGAACGCCGGTCACATGGGACGGCGTAAGGACCACCAGGTCATTCAGGATGGTCTGATAGACCGGGGGCCAATCTATTAGGGCATATTGCTGACTGCCGCGGCGGCCGCCCGAGCGACGCCGGTCGTTCAGGCGTTGATTAAGTCACCATGGGTCAGGCAGTTCGGCGACGCCAAGTCCAGGAACAGGGGCACCAGGTCTTTCGGAGTTTTGAGGCTCAACGGATCTTCGCCGGGGAATGCCGCCGCTCTCATACCTGTCCGGGTGGCACCAGGATTGATGATGTTTATCCGCAATTTGCTGCTGACATTCTCGGCTGCGTAGCAGCGAACCATGGCGTCCAGGGCGGCCTTGCTGACGGCGTAGGCTCCCCAAAACGGCCGGGAATTGTGGGCGGCGCTAGAGGAGACAAAAATCGCTCGGCCGGCATCGGATAGCCTGAGCAGCGGGTCCATGCTGCGGACCAGTCTCTGGTTGGCGGTCAAGTTGACGGCGATGACTTCTTCCCAGACGTCCGGGGCGTATTGATGAATCGGCGTCAATTGCCCAAGCACACCGCCATTGGCCACCAGAACGTCCAGCTTGCCCCAGCGTTCATAAATGTTGGCGCCAAGCCGATCGATCGCCAGGGAATCGCGTAGATCCATCTCGACTAAGGTGGCCGCGCCGCCGGCGGCCTGGATCTCGTCGTCGACTTCCTCGAGCCCACCAATCGTGCGCGCGGTAAGGATTACATGTGCCCCCTCGGTCGCGTACCCCTTGGCTACGGCAGCGCCAATTCCCCGGGACGCCCCAGTGATCAGCGCGATGCGGCCTTTCAGTAAATCAGTCACAACAAACCGTCTGTGTCAGGTTTCAGGAAGCTTCGGCGAGTAGGGAAAGCTGGGCTCCCCTGGCGCCGCCGTCATGGTCGAGCAGGCGGATCGGATAGTCACCGGTCAGACAGGCGTCACAAAAGCGCGGTTGGTTCGGATCCCGTCCCGGCTCACCCATCGCCCGGTAAAGACCGTCGGTGGAGATGAAAGCCAGACTGTCGACGCCGATAAATTCGGCCATTTCCTCTACCGTCATCCGCGCGGCAAGAAGTTTTTCACGCTCCGGTGTATCGACCCCATAAAAGCAGGAATGCGTGGTCGGCGGGCTGGCGATCCGCATGTGGACCTCGCGCGCGCCAGCGGCCCGTACCATCTCGACGATCTTTATCGAGGTTGTGCCCCGGACGATCGAATCATCGACCAGGATCACCCGGTTGCCTTCAAGCTGCGCTCGGTTGGCGTTGTGCTTCAACTTGACGCCGAGATGGCGAACATGATCCGACGGCTCGATGAAAGTCCGACCGACATAATGGTTGCGGATTATACCGAGCTCGAAGGGAATGCCCGAGGCGGCGGCAAAGCCGACGGCGGCAGGGACACCGGAATCCGGTACAGGAACCACGACATCAGCGTCGACAGGGCTCTCCCGCGCCAACTCCGCGCCGATTTCTCGGCGCGCGTCATAGACGCTTCGGCCTTCGACAAGGCTGTCGGGACGGGCGAAGTAAATATATTCAAAGACGCAGAACCGACCAGGTTTCGGAGCGAACGGCTTGAGCGAGCGGATACCCTCTTGGCTGAGGATGACCATCTCGCCCGGCGCGATATCCCGCACAAACTCGGCGCCGATAATGTCGAAGGCACAGGTCTCGGACGCCAGGATATGGGCCTCTCCGAGCTTGCCCAGGACCAGGGGACGCACCCCAAGTGGGTCGCGAACACCGATTATCGCGTCTTGGGTCAGACAGACCAGCGAGAATGCCCCCTCGATCTGCTGCAGTGCATCGACCATGCGTTCGGTGAAGGTCGTGGCGATGCTGCGGGCGATAAGATGAACGATGGTTTCAGTGTCTGTCGTCGATTGAAACAAACAGCCCTGTTTCACCAGATCCCGCCGAAGCTCAAGCGCGTTAGTCAAATTGCCGTTGTGACAGATCGCCAAACCGCCAAGTTCGATCTCGGCGAACAAGGGTTGTACATTGCGCAGATTGGTTCCGCCGGTGGTCGAGTAGCGGTTGTGGCCGACCGCGGCATGGCCGACCAATTCGCGGACCGCTCCCGATGAGCTGTCGCCGAAATTCTTGCCGACATGGCCGAGGCCGCGATGGGCGTGGAACTGGCTGTGATCCCAACTGACGATGCCGGTTGCTTCTTGACCGCGGTGCTGCAGGGCATGCAATCCGAGCGCGGTATTAGCCCCAGCGTCGGGTGAGCCTTGGATGCCGAAGACGGCGCATTCCTCGCCCAGATGGTCGTCATCGAGGCGCGAATCGAAACCGGTCACGCTTGGTTTCCGGCGGCGCGTTTCGTTGCTGTTGGTCTGCGGGCCATTGCCGACTCCAAGGATTGTCGCGGCGGCGTTATTGAAGCTCTTTGACGACGCGGTTCATGACCGCGCGTTCGGCCGCAGTATAGCCGGAACTGGGCTTCGGCGCACCGGGTTTCACCGGTGGACTGACAAGACGCTCGAGGACGCTGCTCTTGGCGACGTCTTGTGCCTCTGCGTTCAGCAAGCCAAGCCGGGGGCGTAGATGCGCTGGCATCAGCCGCACCAGAAGATCGGCACCAGTGCGGGCCATTGGGAGGGATTTGGCCTCGCTCAGCCAACTTGGGTAGCGCTGCTCGTCGAGCGCCCATTGAATAATCAGAAACGACAATGAGACCAGGACTGCGCCACGGGTCAGCCCGAACAAAAAGCCAAGCGACCGGTCGATTGCGCCTATTCCCTCGAAATGCATGGCTTTCGCCAGATAATGCGCGGCCAGTGACAGCGCGATGACGGCGATCAGGCCAATGGCCAAGCCAGCGACCCATGGCACCAAGGCAGGGTCCGGAATTAACCCGGTCAGGCTCGGCGCTAGCAAAGGAAAACCATAAATTCCCAAAAAGAACGCCGCTACCCAAGCGCCGATCGACAGAGCTTCGCGGATGAAACCACGAAAGAACGCCAGGAACCCGGATATTAACATCATAGCCAAGACCACGAGATCGGTCAGATTGATCGGCAGTTCGTTCATCGCCAGCCACTCCGCACGCGCTAATAACTCCTCGTCCGAGCTTAGCCGGCCTTACGGCCAACCGCAGTTTCATCCTGGAACATGGTCACGAGGTCCTGAAGATTCGAGATCTCATCAATGTGCATCGCCGTGACCGTGCGCGGCTTACCTTTAGCGCTGCCAGCAGAGGGGATCAACGCGCGCGTGAAACCAAGCTTGGCGGCCTCCTTGAGCCGCCCGTCGGTATGGCTCACGGCGCGGACCTCTGCCGACAACCCAATCTCTCCGAATATGACGCATTCGGCCGGCGCGGGGATGCTTGACAGCGATGAAAGCAGGGCCGCCGCGACGGCTAAATCAGCGGCTGGTTCGGAAATCTTTAGGCCGCCAGCGACATTGAGATAGACATCGCTGCCGGTGAAGGTAACGCCGCAGCGCGCCTCCAATACCGCCATGACCATCGCCAGTCGGCCAGAATCCCAGCCGATAACCGCTCGTCGAGGCGTTCCGAAGGGGGAGGGGGCGACCAGCGCCTGTATCTCAACGAGAAGCGGCCGGGTGCCTTCCATACCGCCAAAAACGCTGGCGCCGGATACATCGTCGCGCCGCTCGCCCAGAAACAGTGCAGAGGGGTTGGTGACCTCGGTCAGACCGCCCTCGGTCATCTCGAAGACGCCGATCTCGTCGGTCGGCCCAAAGCGGTTTTTGACTGAGCGCAGGATGCGGAATTGGTGCCCCCGTTCGCCTTCGAAATACAGCACTGTGTCGACCATATGCTCAAGCACCCGTGGTCCGGCGATCGTGCCTTCCTTAGTTACGTGACCAACCAGGAGTACCGCCATGCCGCGCTTCTTGGCGACCCGGATCAGCTCCTGCGTCGAGGCGCGGACCTGGGAAACGGTTCCGGGCGACGAGTCAAGGGCGTCTATATACATCGTCTGGATCGAATCGATCACCAGCACCTTGGGTGAGTCGGGACCATCGATGCTGGCTAGGATGTCGCGGATATTGGTCGCCGTTGCCAGTTTGACCGGGGCGCTCTGGACCCCAAGGCGAATCGCCCGCATGCGTACCTGATCGAGGGCTTCCTCGCCGGAGACATAAGCACATTCTGCAGTCTCGGCCAGCTTGGCCACCACCTGCAACAGCAAGGTCGATTTACCGATGCCGGGGTCGCCGCCGATCAGCACCGCCGAGCCCGGAACTAATCCACCGCCCAGAACGCGATCGAATTCCCCAATCCCAGTGGCGTTTCGCGGCGCCCAGTCGAGCGTGCCGGAAAGCGGAACAAAGGGGACTGACTTGCCTTTCGAGCCACCGCGCGATCCTGGCGGAGCGGCCTCGGCGACTTCCTCGATGACGGAGTTCCAAGCCTCGCAGGCGTCGCACCGACCGCTCCAGCGGGGATGGATAGCGCCGCATTCCTGACAGACATATCGGCGGGTGGGTTTCGCCATGTCGACCAAACTCCCTCGTCGCCGGGTTAATGCCGCCGGGCGGCGAACACGATCGGGCCTTCGACCCGGCCATTTACGAACTGATCGACATATTCATCGCCAGAGGCGTCGACGGTCCCGGCGGGACCCACCCAGATGATCCGGCCATCATAAAGCATGGCGATCCGATCGCCGATGCGTTTGGCGCTGGTCATGTCGTGGGTGATGGTCAAGGCGGTTCCGCCGAGCTTGCGCATGCATTTGAGGATCAGCTGGTCGATCACGTCGCCCATGATCGGGTCAAGGCCGGTGGTGGGTTCATCAAACAACAGAATATCCGGCTCGGTTGCTATGGTTCGCGCCAAAGCGACGCGCTTGCGCATGCCGCCGGAAATCTCCGCCGGATACATCTTGGCAACGTCTTCGCCGAGGCCGACCTGGGAAAGTTTCTCCATTGCCGTTCGTTTGGCCTCGGCCATCGGGAGGCCTTTGGCGCTGACTAATCCGAAGGCGACATTATCCAAAACTGGCACCGAATCGAACAGCGCGCCATTTTGAAACAACATCCCGAACCGTCCCATCACCGCCTCTCGCTGGCGTGACGGGAGGCCGGTGATCTGCTTTCCATCCAGCTCGATGGTTCCGGCATCCGGCTCCATCAGGCCAATGAGACATTTGATCAACACCGACTTGCCGGTCCCCGAGCCACCGATCACCACGACCGATTCGCCGGTTGCGATATCCAGGTCAAGCCCGCGCAACACCTGGTTCGCGCCAAACGCCTTGCAGAGACCGCGGATCCGTATTTTCGGAAGATCGGTCATTGCGAGAAGAAAAGCGTGGTGATCCCGTAATTTGAGATCAGAATCAGGATCGAGGCCGAGACCACGGCATTGGTGGTTGCCGCGCCGACGCCTTGGGCGCCGCGGCCCGAACGATAGCCGTGATAGCAGCCCATCAAGGCGACCAGAAACCCGAACACAGCTGCCTTCACCAGGCCGGAGATCACATCCATCGGCTCCAGAAATTCAATGGTCCGCTGCAGGTAGGTGGCGGCATTGAAGTCGAGCTTGTAGACCCCAACGATATAGCCACCGAAAACCCCGACGATATCACCGACCAGGACCAGGAACGGCAGGCTGATCACTCCGGCTAGAATACGCGGCGCCACCAGGTATTTGTAGGGATTGGTCGACAGGGTGGTCAGCGCATCGATCTGCTCCGTGACCCGCATGGTACCTATTTCCGCCGCCATCGAGGCGCCGATCCGACCGGCGACCATCAACCCGGCCAATACCGGCCCAAGCTCGCGGGTGATAGATAGCACGACGACGGTCGCGACCGCCCCCTCGGCGGAAAACCGGGCGAAGCCGGTATAGCTCTGCAGCGCTAGCACCATGCCCGAGAAGAAGGTCGTCAGGCCAACCACCGGCAGTGAATAAAATCCGATCTCGATGATCTGGCGCAGCAAGATGCGGGGATAGAAAGGGGGGCGGGCACAGTGGGAGACTGCCGATGCGGTGAACAGGACCAGACGGCCTACCGCGGCGAGAAACTCCAGGAAAGTGCTGCCGATTGCGGCGATGGGATTCATCCGTTTTGAAAATCCTGCTGTTCCGTCCGGTCTTTGTTCCGATCCCGACCCTCGACGCTCTTCACCCATTATGTACATAGCGACGATGATAGCGGTTTCCGAGGCGGGTTAGAAACTCGTAGGAGATGGTCCCGGCGGCCTGCCCCGCGTTGTCCGGCGTGACTTGGTCTCCAAGGATCTCCACAAAGGCTCCGGGCCGCGCCTCACCCTCCGAAACAGACGTGACGTCGACAGTGATCAGGTCCATCGATACGCGTCCTATCACGGGGAGCCGGGTATGACCAAGATAGACATGCGCCTGACCGCCGCTTGATCGTAGATAGCCGTCGGCATATCCGGCGGCGACGGTCGCCACCCGGCCTTTGCCGGAAATTCGATGGTCGCCGCCATAGCCGACTGCCATTCCTGGCTCGACATCCCGAATTTGCAGGATCCGGCCGAGCACTTGAACGGTCTGGCGCATCGGGTTTGGTGGCCCGGCCCGGAAGCCGCCGCCACAAGGGTGACCGCCATACAGCGCAATGCCGGGTCGGGCGAGATCAAAATGGTAGTCGGGGCCGAGGAACACGCCGCCGGAATTGGACAAGCTGGCTGGCATTCGGGGCAATCGGCTTCGCGCGATCCGGAACCGTGCCAGTTGTTCGGCATTGCTCGGATTGTCGGGATCGTCAGCGCTGGCGAGATGCGAGATAAGGCAACGCCAGGTCGGGCGGACCATTGCTTGTGGATTCTGCGCCAGCCAGTCAAGCTCGCTTGGTGACAGGCCAAGCCGGTTCATTCCGGTATCCACATGTAGCATGGCTTGTAGGGCGATGCCTGTGCGTTCGCACATCGCGTGCCACCGGGCGATTTGGCCGAGATCGTTGACGACCGGCATTAGGCGGTGCTCATGGAACGCCTCTTCGGTACCGGCCAGCACCCCGTTTAGAACGGCGATCTCGATTGCCTCCGGCGCTAGGCACCGGCGCAGCGCTATGCCCTCGTCGATGGTGGCGACAAAGAAGGTCGAGCATCCTTCGGCGGCCAGGATCGGCGCCACTTGTGCAACGCCAAGGCCATAGGCATCGGCCTTAACGACGGCGGCGCAGGCGATCTCGCTGAGCCTTGATTTAAGGATTTGGTAATTCTCCGCAACTGCACCAAGGTTGATCCGAAGCAACGAGGCGGCGCTCGATGCACCCGCATCATCGTTGTGATGGTCGCCGAAACCTTGTTTTGGCGACGTCATCAGAAGCGTTCTGGAAGGTGGTCCTCCGGGATGTAGTCGGAGAACCGGGTGGTAGGGCCGTGGAAGTGCATGGTTACCGTTCCGGTTGGCCCATGGCGCTGTTTACCGATGATTACCTCGGCCTTGCCGTAAGCCTGGTTGCAGCGCTCCAGCCACATGTCGTGGCGCTGGTTATACTTCTCGTCGTTTTCCTCCGCGCGCTGCACCGGCTCGGCCTTGCTGAGATAGTATTCCTCACGAAAAACAAACATCACGACGTCGGCATCCTGCTCGATAGACCCTGATTCCCGCAGATCGGCTAGTAGCGGTCTCTTGTCCTCGCGTTGCTCAACGGCACGGGACAGCTGTGAGAGCGCCAGGACCGGGACGTTCAACTCCTTGGCGATGGCCTTTAAGCCCTGGGTGATCGAGGAGATTTCTTGCACCCGGTTTTCCGGCCGCTGTCCGGCGGCGGGCCGCATAAGCTGAAGGTAGTCGACGACGATCAGACATAGACCCTGTTGACGTTTTAGCCGCCGGGCACGGGTCCGCATCGCCGAGATGGTGATGGCAGGAGTGTCGTCGATATAAAGCGGAGCTGACTCGAGGTCTTGGCTAGAGCGTACCAGCTTTTGGAAATCATCGCCGCTCAGTTCACCGCGCCGAATCTTTTCCGAGGATATTTCCGTGGTTTCTGAGAGTACGCGGGTGGCCAATTGTTCCGCCGACATTTCCAAGGAAAAAAAGGCGACCACAGGCTTTTGGGTTTCTCCGGCTCTCAGCGCGGCGGTCGCCACATGAAACGCCAGGTTGGTCGCCAGAGCCGTCTTACCCATCGCAGGTCGGCCAGCTAAAATCAGCAGATCTGAGGGGTGTAGACCGCCTAGTTGCTTGTCCAGATCGGTAAAGCCGGTGGCTACGCCGGCCAATCCGCCGTCGCGCTTGAAAGCGGCCTCGGCCATTCGCACTGATTGGGTCAGCGCCTCACCAAACGACTGGAAACCATCCTCCGACGCGCCGTGCTCGGCCAGGGAGAACAGCTTACCTTCGGCGATTTCAATTTGCTCTGTGGCCGGGGCGTCCAGATTTTGGGTATAGGCGTCGTTGACAATATCTTCGCCAAGATCGATTAACTGGCGCCGGATGTGGGCGTCGCGGATCGCTAAACCATAGTCCTCGGCATTGATCACGGTGACCACCGAAGCGGCGAGGCGAACCAGATATTGGGCGCCGCCGATCTCTTTCAGCGCTTCATCCTGGTCGAACAATGGCTTCAGGGTGACCGGATTAGCGATCTGACCACGTTCGATCAAACGCCCGCATGCCTCAAAGATCCGCCCGTGTACCGGATCGGCGAACTGATCGTTGGCCAGATACTCGCTGACCTGCTCATAGGCCCGGTTGTTGACCAGGATCGCGCCAAGTAAACCCTGTTCGGCTTCCAGATTATGCGGCGCCTCACGCACGGGGGCCGCACTGACATCGCGCAGGCCGATGGGGGTAATATTTGTGGGTTCATCTTGGATGGACATGACCAAGAGCATAGCAGATTTGCGCCTGTTCGATATGGAAAAAGAACTAACACGTTATTTAAAATTACGTTATATCAATAAGTTATGGTCTGTTAATTGTGTTAGTTGCGGGGAAAATCTCAGACGTTGTTCGGGACTTTCCAACGAATCCTTTGGCCGACGCGCAAACGGCGCGCCGAGGCGGGCCGTTTGCGGTCGATCGTACAGGTTGCCGCAAGTGGGCAGGTCACGGCGTCAGGCGTTGTCGGTTCCCTCGGCCGCTTCGTTCGGAGCGGGTGCCTCGTCAGAACCTACGGGAGCCTCGAACACAGCCTGGGCTTTCGCCCGGGATTCACCTCGACGCTGGTTTTCGTCCTCTTCGTCGTCGAGTTGCTCGTCCCTGGTGCCGACAGCGCGGCCCAGTTGCAACTGCTGTTCGGATTCCTCAAGCGTGCGAGCGATATTCACGGTGATATCCACCGAGACCTCGGGGTGCAGGCTAACGCGAATGCGCTCCAGACCGAGAGTCTTCAAAGCCCGGTCGATCACCACTTGCTGACGGGCGACGGTCATGCCGGCGGCGCTGATGGCGTCGGAAATATCACGAGCGGTGACCGAGCCATAAAGCTGACCGCTATCGCCGGCGGCCCGAATGATCGGTACCGTCAGGCCTTTTATCTTGGCGGCGACCTCTTGAGCCTCTTCCCGGCGAGCCAGGTTGTCGGCTTGCAGTTGTGTCTTTTGGGTACCGAAGAACGAAAGGTTGTCCTTGGTTTTTCTCAAAGCCTTTTTCTGTGGTAGTAGATAGTTGCGCGCATAGCCTGATTTGACGGTGACGACATCACCCATCTGGCCAAGTTTTTCGACGCGTTCGAGAAGGATGACTTCCATGGCCTTCGCTCCTAAGAAGAAGGGTGTGTGCTAGAGACTGGGCCGGCGGCCCGTCGGAGGTTTTGGCGCGAGGTCATGTTGTCGAAGGCCTCCCGCGTAAGCGTGCCTTCAAGCCAGCGAAATGATCGATGAGCCCAAGGATCACCGCCGCCGGTGTGCCCCAGCGGCTTATACTCAACAAGGCATAGATCACTAACAAAAGCCCGAAGGGGACTTTGCTGCGGCCGGCCGCAGCATGCGCGACCCCGAGCCCGGAAAGGAATAGTGGAAAGGCAAAAGTGCCGGCGAGCGCCATCGCGAGATAGCCAGGTGAATCTCCGATGGTGATTCCAAGCAAGAAACTTGCGGCAAAGCAAATGATCAGCCAATGCGGCAGTTCGATTTCCGCCATCCTCGGTGATGGACGCTTGTTGTGGCCGAAACGGGTGAGTACGCCCTGAGCCAAAACTCCGTTTAACAATACCGTCGCCATGCTGCCGATCGCGATTATCGCCGGAGCAATCTGGATGATCAGCTTTTCGATCACTTGCAGCTGGCCTGGTGTTGCCGCATCGGTCCCGGTGATCGTCGCTGCGTATGCGGTCCGGTAATGCCGGATGAATGGCTCCAGCAGCCGGGTAATCATAGCTTCCAGGCTGTCGCCGTTGGCCATGGCGTAGACAAATGTCAGAACCAAGACCGTCACTGGAACCAATACTAGCCAAATGCTGAGTATGCCCGGTGGATACCATTCCACCGTTTTGCCGCCCGAGGCGTCGATTATCGCTCGCGAAAGCATCGCGCTTCGGCAAACCAAGAATACCGGCAATGCGTACGCGCCGATATACATAACCCCGCCCAAGGTGCTGCTGGCGGTGATCACGATGAGCGCCGCCATGGCTCCGGCAATTCCCGCCGCCCTGGCGCCTAATGAAAGGCCGACTAGAAACAGCGGGAATGGCGTCAGAATGGCGAGCAATAGCGCTCCGAGAGACCAGATGATGGCCGCTAGGTACAAACCCGCGCTGATCAGCCCAGCACTCCCGACAAGGAGCCATGCTGCATTCATTTCGCATTGCCGTTCGTCTTTGCTCTGCGCGCCGCTTGTTCAGGCGAGCAGATACGGAATCAGGGCCATGAAACGAGCCCGCTTGATCGCCTTGGACAGAAGGCGTTGTTTTTTCGCGGACACCGCGGTGATCCGGCTCGGGACTATCTTGCCGCGTTCCGAGATGAAACGTTGCAACAACTTGATGTCTTTGTAATCGATCTGTGGCGCGGTTTTGCTGGCAAATGGGCAGGATTTGCGCCGACGCATGAACGGACGGCGCACCGCAGGGCGGGAAATTGAAAGAGTGGTCACAGTGGTTCTCCCTTGTCAGGATGCGTCTGGCTCGGCCTTTGGCGCGTCGTCGGCTGCAGCTTCGGTCGCGCGCTCAGCCCGAGGGGAATCGCCCTGGTCGTCCCGATCGAACCGTGGCGGACGGTCCCGGTCGGGACGACGGCCGCGATCACCCCGATCGGATTTAGCCTGCATCATGATCGACGGGACCTCTGGAAGCTCATCCAACCGGATCGTCAAATGGCGAAGCACATCTTCGCTTAGCCCCATGTTGCGCTCCATCTCGATCACCGCGCCTGACGGGGCATCCATATGGAACATGGTGTAGTGGCCCTTCCGGTTCTTCTTGATCCGGTAGGCGAGGTTTTTTAGTCCCCAATACTCACGCGCTTTTACCTCGCCTCCATTATTGACGAGAATCTCCACCATTTGGTCGGCAAGCTGCTCTGCTTGAGTGGTGGACAGTTCCTGGCGTGCAATAAACACGCACTCATAGTACGACATTTAAGCTCCTTACGGCTTATCGGAAACCGCGTATGCGGTCCCAAGCCGGCAATGCCGGCAAGGAGTTATGTATGGATCCCGAAACTAGTTATCCGCGCACACGCGCCGCAAAGTCCCAGGTCTCGAGACCGCCGGACTATACAGATATCCTTGGCCGGCGCAAGGGTTGGGATCGGCGGGTCCGGACTTGACTCGGATCGCGCCGCGCCGTCACCTTCGACGGCATGTAATTGGTCAGTACGGATGACGCGGCATGACTTACGGAACCAACGGGCGAGCGATTGTTTTTCCAGGGCAGGGGTCGCAAGCGGTCGGCATGGGACATGCCCTGGCTGCTGCCTATCCGGTGGCTCGCGCGACATTCTCCGAGATTGATGAGGCTTTGGGGGAATGGCTGTCGACGTTGATGTTCGAAGGCCCGGAGGACGAACTCACGCTTACCCGCAATGCTCAGCCGGCGTTGATGGCGGTGAGTATCGCGACGCTGCGGGTGCTTGAAAGCGAGGCTGGCAGAACCATCGATCAGTTTGCTGATTATGTGGCAGGCCATTCGCTTGGGGAGTATTCGGCGCTCGCCGCCGTCGGCGCTCTTGATCTCGGTGATGCAACCCGGCTGCTGCGGCTGCGGGGTGAATCGATGCAGTCTGCCGTGCCGGTCGGTGAAGGTGCGATGGCAGCTTTGCTCGGCGCGGAAATTGTTGTTGCCCAAGAGATTGCGGCTTCGGCGTCTTCCGTAGGCGTCTGCGATTTGGCGAATGACAACGCGCCGGGCCAGGTTGTGCTGAGCGGCGCTACGCTGGCGATTCAGGCGGCGGTGCGGCTTGCATCAGAGCGCGGCATTCGGCGGGCGATTATGCTTCCAGTCAGTGCGCCTTTTCATTGTTCGATGATGCAACCGGCGGCGGAGCGGATGGCCGAGGCACTCGCCGAGACGGTGATTCGAACACCCTCGATACCGCTGGTGGCGAATGTGTTGGCGGCGCCGGTGTCGGGGGATGCGACGGAAATCAGCGCGTGCCTCGTGCAACAGGTGACGGCGATGGTCCGGTGGCGCGAATCGGTACTTTGGATGGCCGCTAATGGGGTGACTTCGGTCCTTGAGGTTGGGGCTGGCAGGGTTTTGACTGGGTTGCACAAACGCATCGACCGGACTTTGAGCGCCCTGGCGGTTGGCTTGCCAGAAGATGTGGCTGCCGCCGTCGACGCGCTCGCGGTTAATCGCTAAGCTAAGGGAGGCATTTAGTGTTTGATCTCCACGGAAAATCGGCGCTGGTCACCGGCGCTAGCGGAGGCATTGGCGGCGAAATCGCCCGGGCGTTGCATCGCCAGGGCGCAGAGGTTGTGCTCTCCGGCACCAGGCAGGACGTGCTTGACGCGCTGGCTAATGAGCTTGGCCAGAGGGTGCATGTGGTGACCGCCAATCTGGGGGATGCCGAATCCGTGGCCTCGCTGGCCAGCGAGGCGGAGAAGATTGCCGACGGCGGTATCGATATCCTGGTTAACAATGCCGGCGTCACCCGCGACGGTTTGCTGGTGCGGATGAAAGATGAGGATTGGGAGCAGGTTATCACGGTAAATCTTGGCTCCGGGTTCCGACTCTCCCGGGCTTTGTTGCGCGGAATGATGAAGAGGCGTTGGGGGCGAATCGTCGGCATTTCGTCGATCGTTGGTGCGATAGGGAACCCGGGACAGGCAAATTACGCCGCGTCGAAGGCGGGCATGGTCGGGTTCTCTAAGGCATTGGCGGGCGAGGTGGCAAACCGGGGCGTCACTGTCAACGTCGTTGCGCCTGGCTTTATAGAGACGCCAATGACCGATGTGCTGAGCGATGAGCAACGCGCCCGCCTTTTGACCGGAATTCCGGTGGGGCGACTGGGCGTACCCGCGGATATCGCGGCGGCGGTTACCTATCTCGCAACGCAAGAAGCGTCCTATGTGACAGGGGCAACGGTTCACGTGAATGGTGGTATGGCGATGCTCTAGGGAGGGCGGACCGGTTGCTACTGGCTCGGGCGGGACAAAACGGCTATGGGCGTGCTGGCAAATACAGATAAAGTATGTTATTCGCCCGGCCCACGGAACGGATCGGTTATGTGGACCGAATTCGTTAGGCTAAGCAACACGATGTGCTGCGTACGCGTCGGCCCTTGAAAATGGGTGGCTGGTTCGGGCATTTTCAATTCGAAAGTCAGGGAAAATCGATATGAGCGATATCGCCGAAAAGGTTAAAGCTATCGTTGTCGAGCATCTGGGTGTCGAGGCAGTTAAGGTCACTGACACCGCCAGCTTCATCGATGACCTTGGGGCGGATAGCCTCGACACGGTGGAACTGGTCATGGCGTTCGAGGAGGAATTCGGCTGCGAGATTCCTGATGACGCCGCCGAAAAGATTGTGACCGTCAAGGACGCGATCTCGTTCATCGAAAGTGCCACTTAATTCAGAGCTTCCGAGATGCATGTGGCGGTCGGACGCCGCCGCACCTTCAATGTAGCTTGAACCTGGGTGAACCTTGATGAGACGTGCTGTCATCACGGGAATGGGGCTCGTCACCCCCCTCGGCCTCGGTATCGAAGAGAACTGGAGCCGTCTGCTTAACAGCGGCTCCGGGCTCCGAAAAATCGATCGTTTCGACGTGTCTGACCTGCCGGCCAAGATCGCCGGTATGGTGCCGGAAGGCCCGACGGCGGATGGATTGTTTGCTGCCGACGATTGGGTCGTCCCCAAAGAGCAACGCAAGATGGACCGCTTCATCTTGTTGGGCATGGCTGCGGCTGCCCAGGCGGTCGCGGATTCGGGCTGGGTTCCTCAGACAGACGAACAAAGGAACCGCACTGGCGTGATGATAGGTTCGGGGATCGGTGGTCTCCAACAGATTTACGATTCAAGCGTAAAGCTGCATGAATCCGGACCCCGGCGGATATCTCCCTTCTTTATACCGGCGGCATTGATCAATTTGATATCCGGTCAGGTGTCCATAAAATTCGGTTTCAGAGGGCCGAATCATTCAGCCGTTACCGCCTGTTCGACAGGGGCGCATGCGATCGGCGACGCCGCTCGTTTAGTCATGCTTGACGACGCCGACGTGATGATCGCCGGTGGCGCCGAGGCGGCGGTCAATCGCTTGGGTTTCGCCGGTTTTGCCGCAGCTCGGGCATTGTCGACCTCGTTTAACGATACCCCGGAGAGGGGATCGCGCCCCTGGGACCAGGCACGCGATGGCTTCGTGATGGGTGAGGGATCGGGAGTCGTCGTCGTCGAGGAATACGAGCACGCCAAGAAACGCGGCGCCAAAATCCTTGCCGAGGTGGTCGGGTATGGCATGTCCGGCGATGCCCATCATATCACCGCGCCGGCCGAAGATGGCGATGGCGCGTTTCGCGCCATGCAGAACGCGTTGAAGCGCGCTGAGCTGACGCCGGGTGACATTGATTACGTGAATGCCCACGGTACATCGACGCCGCTTGGCGACATGATCGAGCTTGGCGCGGTACGGCGTCTATTTGGCAACGCGCTTGAAACCATGTCGATGTCATCGACGAAATCGGCGATCGGACATCTTTTGGGGGCAGCTGGTAGCGTCGAGGCGATCTTCTCGATCTTGGCGATGCGTGACGGCGTGGTCCCGCCAACCTTGAATCTGGATAACCCCTCGGACGGTTGTGACGGCGTGGACTTGGTGCCGCACAAGGCGAAGAAACGCAAGGTCCACGCGGTGCTTTCCAATTCCTTTGGTTTTGGTGGAACCAACGCCTCCCTGGTGTTCGTGCGGCCGCGGTGAGAGTGCGATGGGGCGTCTGCTTCTAACGCTGGCCTCTGTGTGCTTGACGGCCTTGCTGCTAGCGACAGGCGGCGTGGTCTGGGGATATGCGGAATTCACCCGCCCGGGCCCGTTGCAGGTCTCCCGCGTGGTGGTGATCCCTCCTGGCTCCGGGCTTGATCGGATTGCTGACATCCTTGCTTCCGAAAGTGTCGTGCAACGGGCGGAAATCTTTTCCATCGGTACCAAACTGTCAGGCTCGGCTAGAGCATTGATGGCTGGCGAGTACCGTTTTCCCCGGCGGGCGAGCCCGCGCAATGTGATGAAGATCCTGAAGAGCGGCCGCACCGTGGTCAGGAGATTGACCTTGGCCGAAGGGCTGACGGTCAGCCAAGTTCTGAAAAAACTTGCGACCAGTGACGGCCTATTCGGCGATATTCAGGTTATACCCAAAGAAGGATCATTGTTGCCGGAGACCTACCATTTCTCTCATGGTGACCAGCGCGCGGCGCTGGTCGCGCGGATGCAGGATGGCATGGCTAAACTGGTCGCCGGGTTTTGGCAGGACCGGGCAGCGGATCTGCCCTATCACACGCTAGCCGAAGCGATCGTCTTGGCGTCAATCATCGAGCGGGAGACTGGGTTTGATGATGAACGGTCGCTGATCGCTGGTGTTTTCGCCAACCGGTTGCGACGTGGAATGCGGCTGCAATCCGATTCGACGGTAGCCTATGGTATTGCGCCGGAAGGGCTTGACCGACCGTTGACCCGAGTAGATCTGCGGGGAGCAACCCTTTATAATACATATATTATCAAAGGGCTACCGTCGATGCCGATTTGCAACCCAGGCGCGGCGTCGATCCGAGCCGCGCTAAATCCGGCGAAGACTGATTTTCTGTATTTCGTCGCCGATGGAACCGGCGGTCATGCCTTCGCCAGGACATTGCAGGACCATAACCGCAATGTAGCGCGGTGGCGGCATTTGCAAAAAAGCAGTAAGGGTTGATCGTTCAGTCTGCGACGGGGGTCTTGCGCGGTAGCCGTGCGACAATTGCGTCGGTGAGGGTAACCGGTAGGATTTGAAGCAACCAAAGCACCCCATACATTCGCCACGGAAACGCGATTCTTGAGCGATTGCTGGCGAGGCCGGATTGGATAATCCGAGCGGCCCTATCAGGATCCATCAGAAACGGCATGGTAAAACGGTTAGCTGCAGTCATCGGTGTGCGGACATAGCCAGGACAGATCACTGAAACCTCGATACCGGATGCTGCGACGGTGCCACGCATGCCTTCACCCAAGACGCGGACCGCCGCCTTAGTTGCACAATAGGCAGACGCGCCCGCCAGCCCACGAAACCCGGCCATTGAACTCATTAAGGCGATTTGACCACGGCCCCGTTGTTGCATCAGTGGTAGGGCTGGAAGCACGGTGTTGAGCACGCCATCCACATTGACCGCGAACAATCGTCGGACCTGCTCTTCTGGTTCGGCATGCTCTCCATCGCTGGTGCCGGCGGAAATTCCGGCATTGGCGATCACCAAATCCAACGGGGCGGTCGCATCTGCCTCGGCGATCCAGGCGGCCATCGTTGAACGATCGGTAACCTCGACCACCCGCTCCTCGACCGCCGCTCCGCGTGCTGTGCAGGCTAGCGAAACCTCGCTAAGCCGCGCAGCGTCCCGGCCGCCCAGGAACAAGCTCACACCAGCACCGGCATAGCCGAGGGCCAAGGTCGCGCCAATGCCGCTAGAGGCGCCAGTAATCAAGACAGATTTCGGCTGGTGCATGGCGTTCCTTGCCTTGTTGATGAGGGTCACACCAGATATAGTAAGCTTCGTTGTTCGACCATTCAAAATATTGGATTTCCGTGACCGTTCTCAGCATGACCGGATACGCGCGCGTCGATGGGTCGGTCGAGGTCGATCGTCTCGGCCAAACCTGGACCTGGGGGTGGGAGCTGAAAAGCGTCAACGCCCGCGGTCTTGACTTGCGGTGCCGGGTACCGAGTGGATCGGAGCGTTTGGATGCCGAGGCTCGAAAGGTTTTGGCCGGGCGTTTGATCCGTGGATCGGTCTCATCACAGCTCTCGATACAATGCGCTGAAGTGCCCCGGGCGCCGCGTATCAACCGCGCTTTTCTGGATGATATTATGGTGTTGCAGGAGCAATTGGAGGCCGAGGGGTCGGTATTCCCATCGCCACCGCGTCTCGATGTCTTGCTGACCATACGGGGCATAATCGATGAAGGCGAGGCGCAGCCCCTGGATGATGACGAGCGGGCCACCTTGGAGGGCGCAGCGATGACCGGGTTGACGACGGCGCTTGCGCAATTGATCACCATGCGCGCCGAAGAGGGACGCAGGTTGCACGGTGTGCTCGGGGATCAACTCGCCAGCCTTGAGGGCCTGCTTCGCCAAGCGCGGGAGGTGACCGACTGTCAGGTCGACACATTGCAGGAGCGGTTGCGGGCGCAATTGAACGAGATCCTCCAAGCGTCACCACCGATCTCCGAGGAACGTCTGGCGCAGGAGCTTGCGATCATCGTCACTAAGGCCGATGTGCACGAGGAGATCGAACGTTTGGCGGCCCATCTTGAGGCGTGCCAGGATCTGATGGCTTCCGGTGAACCGGTCGGGCGGCGGCTGGATTTCCTGTGTCAGGAACTGAATCGCGAAGCTAATACCATCTGCTCCAAGTCGGCGAATTTGTCGCTTAGCGGCGTCGGCCTCGAAATGAAGTCGGTGATCGAGCAGTTTCGCGAACAAATTCAAAACGTCGAATAGGGGGCGACGGTGGGGTCAACGAATATCCATCGGCGTGGGCTGATGCTGGTGCTCTCTTCGCCATCCGGCGCCGGCAAGACTAGTATCTCGCGTCGGTTGCTGAAGCTTGATAACGGGCTAGAGATGTCGGTCTCGGCGACCACCCGACCGCGCCGGCCAGGCGAGTCGCATGGGGTGGACTATTTCTTCGTCGATACCGTTAAATTTCGCGAGATGATCGAGGCTGGCGAGCTGCTTGAGCACGCCAAGGTTTTTGATCACTACTACGGCTCGCCGCGAGCACCGATCGAGGCGGTGCTGGCGCGCGGCCAGGATATTTTGTTCGATATCGATTGGCAGGGCACCCAGCAAATTGCTGAGACGGCGCGCAATGACTTGGTGCGGGTGTTTATTCTGCCGCCCTCGACCAGCGAACTTGAACGCCGGCTGCGTAGCCGAGCCCAAGACCCGGAGTACGTGGTGGCCGGCCGCATGGCCAAGACAATGGATGAGATAAGCCACTATCCTGAATATGACTATATCATCGTCAACGACGATCTTGAGGATAGCGTTGCCAAGGTCCGCTCTATTTTGACGTCCGAGCGGTTACGGCTCGAGCGTCAGCTTGGCCTGACCGATTTCGTTAAACGGTTGCGCCAAAAACAGTGATCAAACGCGACCGGGATTAAGTGCGGGCGTCATATACATTCGAAAGCCGGCAAAAATCTCCGATACTCAGAGTCTCGGGCCGGTCGGTCGAGTTGATTTTCGCCTCTGCGAGCAGATCTTTGCCGCCCAATTTCCGCAGACTGCCCCGCAGCATCTTGCGGCGCTGCCCAAAAGCGGCGGCGGTGATCATTTCCAACGTTTTACGGTTCGCCGGAAACAACGGCTCGGCGTGCGGCACCAAGCGGAGCAGGCTCGAGGTCACCTTGGGTGACGGGGTAAACGCGGCGGCGGGAACGTCGAACAGCAGTTTTGCTTCAGCCAGCCATTGGGTGATGATCGACAGACGGCCATAGTCGGTATCGCCGGCCTCAGCGCAGAGCCGCAATCCCACCTCCTTTTGCACCATCACTGTAATACTCTCGAACGATTGGCGCTCCCGCAGCCAGTCAATGATTAAACGGGTCGCGATGTTATACGGCAGGTTGGCGACCAGACGACGCGGCGGGCTGCCCAGTGTCGCGACCGGCATCTTGAGAGCGTCGCCTTCGATCAGCGTAAGACGCCCATCCGCCGCGACCTCAAGGTCACTCAGCGCACTGATGGCGCGAGAGTCGCGCTCGACGGCAATCACCTGTGCGGCGCCTTCCAATAACAGCGCACGGGTCAGGCCCCCCGGTCCAGGACCGATCTCGATCGTGGTACCGCGATCGATCGGCCCGGCGGCCCGCGCGATCTTGCGAGTCAGGTTCAAATCCAGCAGGAAGTTTTGCGCCAGCGATTTACGAGCCGAAAGCCGGCTTGCCGCGATCACGTTCCGCAGCGGCGGTAACGCCTGGACGCGGGCCTCGACCGTATCTGTCATGGTGCAAGACCCTGCTGGAAATTGCGTCGCTGTCCGGCTATTTCGCGGGCCATGCACAAGGCGGCAACTAGGCTGCCTTCATTTGCCTTGCCGGTGCCAGCAAGATCAAGCGCGGTTCCATGATCCGGCGAGGTGCGCACGAAAGGCAATCCGATTGTTACATTCACCCCCCCCCAGAAATCCAGGGTCTTGATCGGGATCAGTGCTTGGTCATGGTACATGCAGAGCGCTACGTCATAACTTTGCCGCGCGGCCGCGTGAAACATGCTGTCAGCGGCCAGAGGACCAAAAATTTCTAACCCTTCGGCCCGTAGCACCGCCAGTACGGGAGCGATGACCGCGTTGTCCTCGGTACCGATGGAGCCAGCTTCTCCGGCGTGGGGATTAAGCCCAGAAACGGCGATCCGTGGGGCCTTAATACCAAAATCCTGGATCAAGGAACGGACGGTGATACGCGCCGTTTCGATGATCAATTCTTGGGTCAGCAGGTCCGGGACCCGGCGAATTGGCTCGTGAATGGTTACCGGAACGACGCGGAGTGCCAGTTCCCTCGAGGCTAGCATCATTACCGATCGTTGGCCGCCGGCCAGACCTGCCAGGAACTCGGTATGGCCGGGATGCGGGAAGCCAGCCTGGTGCAAGGTGTTCTTCTGGATCGGATTGGTTACCACCGCTGCCGCCTCGCCCGATTTCACCATGGTCACGGCATCGCGGATCGCCTTGATCACCGCAGTTGCGGTGCTTGGATCTGGGTGGCCTGGTTGGCTATGGATAGGTCCGGTGCAGGGAAGGACAGGCAATCCCGAAGCTCGCGCCTCGAACGCCGCGTTGGGTCGGTCGATCACGCAGATTGGAATATGGAGACCGGCTTTGTGGGAGAGCGCGGCGACCCGGTCTGGATCGTCCATCAGGAAGAATACGGGCGCATCATTGCGGCGCCACGCCTTGAGCGCAATTTCAGCGCCAACGCCTGCTGGTTCCCCTGGGGTGAGCGCTAGGGGTAGCTCGTTCGGGGCGGTCATGGATAGCGTGTTGATTGGGCGGGGGTCAAATTCTGGACTCGATGAACGCTTCTCGACGCAGATCCCGCAAATACCGTCTCGCAAGGATCCCGAGCTTTTGCGCTCGTAGTCGGGGGCGGATGTCTTCTCGCTGAGGGATGTCGCTGGCCGGCTCGACGCGCTCACAAACCATTATGACGGAAATTCCGGTCGGTAGCCGCACCGGTTTGCTCGGGAAGCCTGGCTGCAGAGTCGCGACAACATCGCGCATCACCGGCGCCAGTTCGCCGACGCGAAACCGCCCGAGATCAACGCCGGCTGGGGATTTAACCTCCTTCGCCACCGCGTCTATATCGTCGCAATTTTGCAACGATGCCGCGATAGTTTCAGCGATACCAATTTGACTGGCGACTTCCACTTTCCCTGCATTTTCAGCTAGGGGTAAAAAGACGTGTTTTAAGGTGACCTTGGCCTTCAATGGGTCAGCAACGCTCAGGATGCGTCGTTCTTCGAGTTTTAAGATGTGATATCCCAGAAGCGTGCGGATAGGCGCGGATACCTCACCGCTCTTAAGCGCTGTCAGCGGCACTTCCAACTCGCTTGCCAGTTGGCCTGGGGAAATCCACCCGATCTGCCCGCCTCGAACCGAGCTCGCACTCGCAGAGAACTGCTGCGCGATTGCGTTAAAATTGCCACCCTTTTGAATTTCTTCCAGCAAACGTTGGGCTAATTGACGCACTTGATTCTCATCGGCCGGATTGTCCACCGGAAGTAGGATTTCGGCGGCTAGGAATTGCGGCTTACCCATATTGCGTTCGAACTGGTCAACGACCTCGTCAATTTCCTCCTCGCTGACTTCAGCAATGTTGGCGAAGCGGCGGTTCACGAGTTTGCTCCAAGCGATCGAGGCGCGGATCTGAGTGAGGGCGGTTTCGGTGCTGATACCGTTAGCGTTAAAAAATTGATCGAATGACCCTTTGGGAACGTGGAGCCGAGTTTCCATCAATCCCTTACCGATATCCAGATCACGATCTGAGACGACAATGCTTAGACGCTCGGCCTCCTGAAGCTGCAATTGTTCTTCGATTAGTAAACGCAGGATTTGGGGGTGCAACCGGCTGTGGGTCTGTTGGGTGTTCGGAAGTTTGGAAGCCTTGACCACCAGACCGGTTCGATTATCAAGGTCGCGTACGGTGATGATCTTGTCGTTCACCACGGCGGCAATGCGTTGGACACTCTGCGCCATGGCGTCGGCGGGAGTGAACGCGAACAGCGCGGCAAAAGGCAAAACCCTTAGCAAGCCAATGCTCAGAAAGGCCATTTGGTACGTTTACCGGCGATTTCCGCCGATCCCCTGGTCAGTTGGTATTGCCTCATCGTTTTATTCCGAATTTTATTCGATTGCCTTACCGACGCGACCGACGTCCTGTACCGGCAAGATGCAGATTCGGCTGCCGGATCGCAAGGACCTTCGCATGAAGGAGGAGACTCCAATTCAAAAACTTTCGACTGAGCCGAGATATTTGAAGTTGATATGTAACATGACTCTGTCCTCGGGCTCGATATCCGCGTCCCGCAGGTCCCGGCGTTCATACTCAAGGCCGATAGAGAAGCATTCATCGTTATAGGCTAGGCCGAGATTGGCGATTCGTGTGCGGTTCGTAGCGTTAGAAAAGTCTTGAACCAAGCGCGTCGATGTAGACCAGAACTGGTTTAGGCGTAGGTTGAATCTTAGATCAAGCTGTTCCCGGTTACCGAAATTAACAGTCGAGATTTGTTCATCCAGAAGCACATAGTCGAGCAGAATGCTGTAGTTCGGTTGCTGCAAGCGCAGACCCAATTCACTTCTTCGGGGCCGAAAACTATCCTTGTCCAGACGGAATCGGAACAAGAGATCGAGCCAATCGGCCGGCGCCAGTTGGACCCTCCCAACATAGTCCGAAAGATTGTCGTCCAAGCCGGAACCGCTGTCGAAGGCGGTATCACCCCAGACTTGGTAGCTTTGACTGATAAAGGCGTGAGAGGAACCGAATTCGGTGTCAAATAATGCGGCCTTTACGCCATAATCTACCCGAGCGCCGCTAGTGACCCGGTCGGTACCCTCGAACCGGTTGAGTTCAAATATGTTGGTGTCGTCAAACTCAAAGGCTTGGCTGTCTTCGTTTGGAATTTCATCTGGGTTGCCGCCGTTCGGCCCGGCGACAAAATTGATGATAGGCTCGATGATTTGGCTGGAGGTGATGCCGGTGCGGACCAAGGGAAATCGCCAATTGAGACCGATTTGCGGGAACACGCGGGCGGTCTCTTCTTCATCGCTGGAGGCAGGGCTTATGGTGGTGCCGGTCGGATTGTTCGCGGTGTAAAAACCCGTTTGGAGAGCGGTGGTTAGCGTATAGACGTCTCCGGCCGGCGCGTAATAGGGCAGGCTCCATCCGCCGGTAATCGATATCTTGCGGCTGTCGGCCCCGGTTTCGCGGATAAGAGAGCGAGTGCTGGCGTCTAACTGGAAACGGCCTCCATAAGGGTCGGGCTCTCCGACAAAGCTATAGAGTATCAAGGGTAGAGTGGTCGGCTGGCGCCGTCGATCGTCACCGGCGCGAAGGCCTTGGAACTTATAGGCGTTCACCGATGTGTAGTCTCGCGCCCGAAACCTTTCCAAGAATATGCGGCTGGTCAAGATCTCATCATTACCGAGGCGGAACCGTCTCAGGTAAGTCCGCTTGGTGGCTTGTTCGAAATCGAAACCCATCCGCCAGCTATCGCTCAGCGAAAACCGACCCTCCAGGTCGGCGCTGGCCTGAAGACCGTCATCCTGGTTCAGGCCGATACGGTTTCGAAGAATGCCGGCGGTTGACTGAAAGTCGATCCGACCATTGCTGAACGCGTGGCGATAGCGAGAGCGCACGATGAGGCCCTCGCGTGAATAGACGATGAGCTCGACCTCGACGTCACTCGATTCGTCAATCGCCAGGAAATAGGGTTGACCATAGATGAAGCCGAGGTCGTCCGAGTAGCCGAGCGTTGGCGCCAGCAGACCGGACCGACGGTCGACAGTCGGGTCCGGATGCACCAAGTAAGGTGTGTAGAGAACCGGAACGCCAAACATCTCTAAGACCGCGTCGCGATATTCGATATCATAACGTGTCTCGTGATGAATAATCTTGTTCGCCTTAATTTGCCAGAGCGGCGCGCGCGTCGGGTCTTCGCGACACAGAGAACAGGGCGAGAAAACTCCCTGCTCCATGATTTTGCGCTCTCCGGTCGTACGCTCGGCGCGGTTAGCGGCGATACGGGACCCGTCGGACAAAAGCACTCGGAGGTTCTCGATGACGCCGGTCTTCAACTCGTTCTCAAGCACCGCATAGTTCGAGAACAGCACCTCTCCATTCGGCTCCATCAGCGAGACATTGCCGCTGGCGGTGACGGTGTCGGTGGTGCGGTCGTACGAAACCAGATCGGCGATCAGGACGCGTTCACCTTGCGAAAGCTCGACACTACCGCGCGCTGTGACCACTCCGGTGCTTTCGTCATATCTCAGGTCATCGGCATTCATTAGAACCGGCGTCGGCCCCGCCTTTGAGCCCTCGGCCTGAGCAATCCCGGGCAGTATGGTCGTTGCTAAAAGCCAAAGTGCGACGGCCAGGCAGGGTCGCTGGAACAATCCTGTTTCGCCTCGCCGCATTGGTTATCCGTCCTCAAGATGCAACAGGCTGGCAACGCCAAGCAATGTGGTGACAGTGGCGGGTGTCCAAGCAGCTAGGACTTCTGGAATTCGTGACGACAGCCCAAGCGCGAAGACCACATCGGACATGAAATAGAGGAAGAATCCGAAAAACAGTCCGGCGCAGGCCCATGGCAACGTACCACCGCGTCTAGTCATCCGTAGAGAGAAGATCGCGGCGATCAGCACCATCGCACACAATAGCAACGGTGACGCGAGCAAGGAGTGCCAATGCAGTCGGTGGCGGACCGCTGAAAACCCGGCGCTCTCAAGAATTGAAATGAATCGGGGTAATTCCCAGAACGACATCGTATTCGGCGAGGCGAAACTGTCCTGGATATTATCGATGGTCAGACCCGTGGTTAAACGAAAAGTCGGTTGGATGCTAGGAACGCCGTCCTCGCTAATCAACACGGCGTTGTTCAATAGCCAGAAACCTGGCTTCAGCAGGGCACTTTCTGCGTCTATCCGAGAGACGAACTTGTCCTCTCCCTCGAACAGAAAGACGAGCACTTCCGATAGGGCTTCACCATCGCCGACGACACCACGGGCGTGCAGAACCGAGTGCCCACTAGGGGTGTGTTCACGGATCCAAATCCCGCCTGGAGAAACCGCCAGCGCGTTGCTACGGCTGCGCAGAACCCGGTTTTCCAGTATCTCGAATTTCGCTGTCATGACCGAGGCGACTGGGTTAAAAATGGTGACTCGCACAACGCCGATGACAAGCGCGACCAGCAAAGCTGGCAGAAGAAACTGCCAAACCGACACGCCGGCGGACCGGGCAACGACCAATTCCTGGCTGCGAGTCATTCGGGTGAAGGCCATCATGCCGCCAGCCAATATCGCGAACGGAAAGATCGATTGACCCATTTGTGGCGCCTTCAGCAGGGCCATTTCCAGGATCGTGCCGAAAGACACACCTTCCTTGTCCGACGCGCGGCGGAGTAACTCGACCAAATCAAGAAGAAATACGAGGCCCATGATCGCCAGAAAGGTTCCGATCACCCAAAAGACAAACTGACGCCCAAAATAGCTCGACAACGTCGCCGACAACTTCATGAAGAGCGTCCCTCAATCGCCGTTGGTTCCAAGCTTGGGCGGCGCAGCCGTCGGCGCATCAATAACAAGACGGCGATTGCGGATGGGACCAGGATGAACCCATACATCGCCGGGATCATCCAAGGTTGCTTGGCGGCTAGGAACTTAGTGCCTAGCCCGAAACCCTCGAGAACGATTGCTAAACTGACGGCGATCAAAATTCGCCAGGTCTGACCACGGCGGGAGAATTCCCCCCTCAAAAGCACAGAGAGCGCGAGAAGCGGCAGAGCCAGGCCGAGCAAAGGCGAACTCAATCGATAGTGCCCCTCCGCGATGTATTCATTGAAATTACGCGGCAGGGTTTCCTTCTCCGTCGGGTTCAGTAACTCGAAGAGGTACAACTCGTTTTGATCGCGCCAAGCCCGATGTGTCACCGATTTTGTGCGGCCCAAATCGACTGTGTATCGGTCGAAATACAACAAACTGGTTCGCCCGGTGGTTTTTTCGCGGCTTTGCCGATTGCCATTCTGCATGAAAATTCGGGGACCGGATTCGGTTATCACCAGTGCGCCGCGCTCGGCGATCAAGGTAACTTTCTGTTGTGGGTCTCGACCGTCATGGACAATGATCCCGTTCAATTCACCGGTTTTCTGACGGGCCCGGACATAGACCGTGATATCGTTCGCGATGGTGTTGAATACCCCTTCACGAAGCAGAACATCCGTGTAGTTATGGCGGATCTGGAATTGTAGTTCCTTGAATGCCCGGTACGAGAGCGGGATCAGATAAAGCGTCATCACATAGCAGATGAGGGTGATCCCGACTGACAAGAAAATAGCCGGGCGGGCCAGCTGCAACGGGCTCAAACCCGAGGCTTCCAGGACGACCATCTCGCGGTCCCCAGTCATCCGGTTATAGATGAAGATAACGCCGGAAAATCCGGCGATCGGTAGCACGATCGAGAGCCAAGTCGGCAATAGTAACATCGTCAGATAGGTGAAAGTCGCCAACGGTAGCCCGCGATTGACGATCATGTCGACAAAGCGCAGAGACTGGCTAAGCCAGATGACGCAGGTCAGCGAGACCACGACGATCAAGATCGCGGTGAGAAGCTGCTTGGTAATATAGCTGTTGATGCTCACGTTTGCGTGTCTTGTCGTTGCGGCTCAAGTGGCGTTGGCGGCGCATTCTGTCGCGTGCCCGTTCGCTCACCCACATCATAGTGCCTTCGCTCGGTCACGCCAACGGCAACTGTAGCCCGCTGGTGAAGATTGACAGGACTGCATGCCACGGTTACGGCTCATTGAGGCTAAATTCTAGCGGGAGACCTCCCATGAAGATCGTGTTCGGCAAACTCGCACTACCGAAAAAGGGTGCGCTGGTCCTGGGGGTGCAGGAGAATCGGTCAATGTTACCGATGACCATGCTGATGGATACCGCCATGGGGGGGGGGCTGAAGAATGCGATGGCAAGCAGCCGTTTCACGGGTAAGGCACATCAAACCCTGATGGTTTTTGGGCCGACGGGACGGATCGTTCTTTATGGCGTGGGCAACGGCGATGGCATTGATTCCCTGTGGTCCGAGAAGGCGGGCGGGGCCATCGTGGCCGCCCTTGCCAGCTCCGGCGAAAGCGAGGTGTCGATTCTTTTTGAAGGTTATGGGGGAACCGGAAAAGGGACCGAACTTCGGGCGGCCCATTTTGGCTATGGTGCGCTTTTGCGCTCCTATCGCTTCGATCTTTACCGTACGACGCTGAAGGATGAAGACAAGCCAAGCTTGAGCAAGATCAATGTCCTAGTCGACGGTCATCTTAAGGCCCGCAAGAATTTTATGGAACTGAATGCGGTAGCGGAGGGAATTTTCCTAACCCGTGATCTGGTTTCCGAACCACCTAACGTTTTGTTTCCGGAAAGCTTTGCCAAACGGCTGCAAGGCCTGAAGGCAGATGGGCTCAAGGTTGAGGTCTTGGGTGAGAGGGAGATGGGAAAGCTTGGTATGGGTGCATTACTTGGCGTCGGCCAAGGCTCGTCCCGCGAGAGCAAGATGGTGGTTATGGAATGGAACGGCGGCAAGAAGGGGGACAAACCAATCGCCTTTGTAGGCAAGGGAGTTTGCTTCGATACCGGCGGAATTTCCCTTAAGCAGGCCGGCGGCATGGAAGACATGAAATGGGACATGGGTGGGTCTGCCGTGGTGGCTGGATTGATGAAAGCGTTGGCCGGTCGTAAGGCTAAGGTGAATGCGGTTGGAATTGTCGGGCTGGTTGAAAACATGCCGGACGGCAACGCGCAAAGGCCGGGTGACGTGGTTACATCGATGAGCGGGCAAACCATCGAAATTATCAATACCGATGCTGAGGGGCGGTTGGTGCTAGCGGATGCGCTTTGGTACACGCTGAAGCGTTACAAACCTAAAATTATGATTGATCTGGCAACCTTGACCGGAGCAATGTTGGTGGCGCTGGGGCAAATAAATTGCGGTTATTTTGCCAATGACGACGTGCTAGCCGATCGCATGGCGGAGGCTGGAAGGGCGGTGGGCGAGGGGGTTTGGCGGATGCCCCTTGGCGACGACTATAATAAGATGATGGATTCTGATATCGCCGATATGAAGAACGCCGGCCCTCGCTATGGCGGCAGCATTACCGCTGCCTGTTTCCTGGAGCGTTTCGTAGAAAAATGTCCATGGTCGCATATGGATATTGCTGGTGTGACGTGGTCATCGAAAGACGCACCGACGGTGCCGAAGGGGGGGACTGGCTGGGGCGTGCGAATGCTGAACCAGATGGTCAAAAAACACTACGAGGGTTAGCCGGAGGACCAATGCCCAGGGGCACGGGGCGCCGGTTGCGCCTGAATGTTAGTCGGATAAAGCCCAGTCTGGTGATTGATTACACGGTGGATGGATGACCGAGATCAGTTTTTACCATCTGACCGTTCGGCCGCTTGAATGGGCGCTGCCGAAGCTGCTGGAGCGCACGCTCGAGAGCGACGCGCGGGCGTTGGTCATGGTCTCAAGCGAGGCGAGGGTCGAGGCGCTGAACGCGCATTTGTGGACTTACGACGCCAATGCCTGGTTACCCCATGGCACCGAGAAGGATGGTAATGCCGCCGATCAGTCGATTTGGCTGACCACGACCGACGACAATGCCAATGGCGCCGGCTTTCTGTTCCTCGCCGATGGGGCGGTCAACGATCATGTCGCGGATTTCACCCGGGTTTTTGAGCTGTTTGATGGTCGAGACGACGAGGCCGTGGCAGCGGCGCGTGATCGTTGGAAAGCCTATCGGAAAGCTGGGCATAATCTGTCCTATTGGCAACAGGATGAGCGCGGCCGCTGGAGCAAGGCAGCGTAAGTTTTCGGAGGGCGGTATATCCTCCAAACGGCCATGACCACCGCTGATAATTACGGCAGAGGTTTCAGCGATATTTCTTCGTAATCACGGTGAAATTCCCAATCCGCTACTGGAAAGCTGAGTAACCCAGCCTCCCAATTCCGGAAATGCCGACACAAGTTCTATGGTTTGCTGCCCAAGGTTGCTTCGATCTCGGCCTGACTCATGTTGGCATTGCGCGCGGTATCGACGATGTCGGACCAGGCTTCCGGCGCTAGCGGCAATCCGGTTACCAGTCTCTCGGCCATCGTCTGCTTCTCCTTTTCGCCTGGAATAAGCACTTCGCCACCGGCTTCGGTGGGGCGTGAGCTTTTTAGGAAGGCAACGTAGGAGCGGACCTCCGAGACGAAACTGTCATCGGAATGGCCAAAGGCTTCGGGTGACAGATAAATTGAGAACATGCCATTGCAGAACCGCCGTTTCGGTTCATTGAGCGCGCCGGCGCAACCAGAGCCGGTGAGGGCGCCGGCCATCATCTCCATCAGAAAATTCAGCCCCGACCCTTTGTGGTTTCCGAATGCCCGGAGTGCGCCGGGTCCCTTGCTTGGATCCGGGAACTCGCCTTGACGAACCTCGCCATAGAGTGGTTGCGGGTCGCCGGTGATCTCGCCGGTCTCGGTGATGATCGCGTCTTCAGGCAGCGCCTTTCCGCCCTTCAGCGCCACCAGCGCCTTGCCCTCGGCGACCACGGAGGTCGCCATGTCGAGGATGATCGGGTCCTCGCCATTATTCATCGGTATGCCGGCGCAGAACGGTGAGGTGCTCATCCGTCGGTCGATGCCGCCGAATGGCGCGACGATCAGGCTGCCGCGCACATTGACCATGTGGATCGATACCAATCCCTGGGCCGCCGCCCGTTCGGCCCAGTCGCCGATCCGCCCGAGATGGCCGGCATTCTGCAGCGCGGTGATCGCGATACCGTGCTCGGCGGCCTTGCCGATGCCGATATCGATGGCCTGCTCGCCGACGGTTTGGCCAAAGCCGAACTTGCCATCGATGACCGCCAGCATCTCGTTATCGAGCTTGATGTCGACGGTGACATCGGCGACCTGCACCCCATCGTTCAGCCAATTTGCGTAACGTGGCACACGAATCACCCCATGGCTGTCATGACCGCGCAAATTGGCGCCTGACAGTCTTGTGGCGATACGGCTGGCTTCGGCGGCCGAGCATCCACTTCTGGAAAACGTCTCGGCGACCAAGGCCTTTAGAGGTTCAACCTGAACATAGACTGAGCCATTGTCATCGTGGTGGACCGGGGGCATGCAATATTTTCCTGTTTGTAGGGGGGGGTTAGGAGCGCACGGCCGCGACTTGGCTGGAGACGATTTGCGTCAACAGCCGGACGTCGTTCGACAGCGAGGCGAACTCAAAGCCGGTGGCGTACATCTGCTTGATATAGGCCGGGTCCATGCAATGTAGACCGGCCCGGATGCCGGCCTTCTTGGCGATCGCTAGGACATGCTGGATGGCGTCGTAGACCTTGCCAGGCTTGCGGTCCAGGCCGGGCCCTTCACCCATCGAGATCGCCAGGTCGCTTGGGCCGACATAGATGCCGGTAAGGCCAGGGGTGCTGCAGATCTCCTCGGCATTGGCGACCGCCTGCTCGGTCTCGATCATGGCCATGCTGATAATCTGTTTGTTGGCCTGATTGTGATAGTCCGGGTAGATGATGCCAGCACGGACCGGACCGGAACTGCGATAGCCGTCCGGGGCGTAGCGAGTGGCACCGACAAAGGCCTCGGCCTCGGCGCGGGTGTTGATCATCGGGCAGATGATGCCCAGCGCACCGGCGTCCAGCAGTTTCATGATGATGCCGGCCTCAAGCCAGGGCACCCGGCACAGCATGGTCGCGTCGCCAGCGCTCATCGCCTGCATCATCGGCACCGCGATGGAGTAATCGGTTAGGCCGTGCTGCAGATCTATGGTGATCGAGTCGAAATCCTGCTTCGACATGATTTCGGCGGAAAACGTGCTGGGAATACCGAGCCAGCCATTCAGGGCAGGCTTGCCGGCGTTCCAGGTGTCGCGAAGGCGATTGTTCATCGAGTTTCTCCCAGGGAAGCCTTATGGGGTCAGAACTTGAGGACTTGGGTGTTGACGACGCATTCCGGATCGGGCCGGCCGTCGAACACCCGCAGGACGTTGTCGACCGTCTGGGTGGCCATGCGCTCCATGGATTCCACCGTCACGCCGGCGATATGCGGGCTGAGGATCAGTTTTTCCGGCGAAATCGTAAACAGCGGATGATCGACCGAGGACGGCTCGTTCAGCAACACATCGAGCCCGGCAGAGCGGATCTCGCCCGTCGTCAGAGCCGTATAAAGCGCGGACTCGTCGATGATCCCGCCACGCGCGCAGTTGACGATGATTGCTGAGGGTTTCATCGCCTTGAATTGCGCGTCACTGAACATATTCGTGGTTTCGGCGGTCTTCATGCAATGGACCAGCACCGCATCCATGTCGCCGAGTGCCGCGTTGTAATCCGAGATCGGCTCGGCCCCGCCAGCGCGGATGACCGCGTCGTCGACATAGGGGTCGTGGGCGAAGACCTTCATGTCGAAACCATTGGCGCGCTTGGCGACCTTACTGCCGATCCGTCCAAAACCGACGATCAACAGGTTCTTGCCCTCAAGATCCACGCCGCGCACCGGATAACGTTCCGTCCAATCGTTCTTGCGGGTAATCGGGTCGTAGAACGAGACTTCCTTGGCCAAGGCCAGCAGGAAGGCCATAGCCTGCTCGGCCACCGAGATCATGTTGGAATGAATGGCGATGCAGAGCGGGATGCCGCGGGCATTCAAGGTTTCAAGATCGACCGCGTCATAGCCGACGCCATGGCGCGAGACGACCATCAGGTCGGGGGCGGCATCCATGATGCGTTTGGTGATCCTCGCGCCCCGCACGGTCATCCCATGCACATCTTTGGCGGCCTCGGCGATTACGTCTTCGTCCAGAGAATTGACCACGACGATCTCGACATCATCGCGCGCCTCAAGCATCGCCATGCCGGCAGGGTGTAGCTCTTGAACGACCAGGACGCGCTTCTTATTGGTATTGGTTGTGGCGGACATTTGCGGGCCCTCAGTGAATTTCGGCCGAGTCGGCCATGGCTTTTTTCAGAATCTCAATATTGAATCCCGGCGCCCGGGCCACGTCGAGAATCACTGCCTCGCGCCGGGTCAGCAGATCAATAGCCGCCGGTAGTTCCTTGACGCATTGCGCCGGAACCACAACCGCACCGTGGCGATCGGCATGGATGATATCGTTGGGTTTGACGGCCATGCCGAAGACATTGACCTCGCATTCGATCGCCACCAGATGCACCCAGGCATGGCTCGGCGCGATCTTGCCGCCAAGCAGCTGGAAGCCGGGCGCGCAGGCGTCGATATCGCGGAACGAACCGTTGGTCACGACACCGAGGCAGCCGAGGCCCTTGTGGATCGAAGTGTTGACCTCGCCCCAGAAGGCACCGAAACCGGCGATCGGGTCGATGTCCTGGATGACACTGATTGAGGGGCCTGGGTCGGCGGCGATGGTTTCGTAATAACGCGCCCGCATCTGACGAATCGCGTCGGGCGACCCTTCAGCCGGCGTCATCGAGCGGATCATCGCGGTGCGGGCATAGCCAACGATCGGCGGCAGGTTTACATCGAAACACTGCATATGCTCGACCGTGAAGCTCTTGACCCGGTACTCGGCGCTTAAATGCTCCAGACCATTGCAGATCGTCGGCGTATCCCATTCGGCGAGTTTTTGAAGGTCAGTCGGTGTCATCGTTACATCACCCATGAATGGGGTCCCCCTCGGACGTGGTTGATCGGTTATTCCATGCGGATTTAGCCAGACATTAGCAAGCTGCACGGCCAAAGCGTTAGAAGTGAATCTCTACGCCGCTGGTCAAATCACGGCTACGATGCTTGGATTGGCGAGGTGGTCGCTGGGCCAATGGCGGTGGGAGTGCGCGATGACAAAAGAACCCCTCGATATCGTCTGCCTGGGGGAGCCAATGGTCGAGTTTACCCGGATCGAGGACCCCGAGGGTCGGCTTATCTTTCTGCAAGGTTTTGGCGGTGATACCTCGAATTGCGCTATCGCCGCGGCTAGACAAGGCGCGCGGGTTGGCTATGTGACAGCGCTGGGGACAGATCGGTTCGGCGATATGTACATGGATCTCTGGCGGGCCGAGGGGATCGACACGTCGGGGGTGGCCCGGGACCCGACCGCACCGACGGCGGCTTACTTCATCGAACCGGTCGCCGAAGGTCGGGATTATACCTATTATCGCAAGGGTTCGGCGGCGAGCCGGATGACCCCGGATAGTCTGCCCGAGAAAACCATTGCGCGCGCCCGGTATCTGCAGACCTCGGCGATCAATCAGGCAATCAGCCAGAGTGCCCGAGAGGCTACGGCCCGGGCCTGCAAACTGGCTCATGAGGTCGGCGCCAAGGTTGCTTATGACACCAATTTGCGTCTCAACCTGTGGAGCCTCGAGCAAGCCCGTGCGGTCATTCATGAGACCGCTGGTCAGGCTGACATCCTGCTGCCTAGTTTAGATGAAGCTCGGATCCTGACGGCATTGAACACGCCGGAGGAGATTATTGCGTTCTATCTCGCCCTCGGTCCCGAGGTGCTGGCGCTGAAATGCGGCGAGGCTGGGGCGATGGTCGCCGCTGGCGGGCGGATTGAGAAAATACCACCGCTGACGGTAATCACGGCGGATACCAGCGGCGCCGGTGATACCTTCGATGGTAGTTTGCTGGCTCGACTGGCGGCGGGTGACGACCCGTTTGACGCGGCGCGATACGCGGTAGCCGCCGCTGGCCTGTCGACCACCGGATACGGCGCGGTCACGCCGATACCAGATGCCAAGGCGGTTCGTGCGGCGATGACCGAGGCAACCGCCGCCTCTTGAACGCCTATTGGGGATCTTGCACCGTCCCATGAGACGGCCCATCATCGCGGCCAACCAATTCAGTTTCTGTGGAGAGCCCCATGCGCATTCATAATCTCTATGCTGACGAGAACGGCGAATCCCATTTCCGCGATATTGAGGTTAAATGGGCCGAGGACAAGCAGACCAGCAAATTGTCGGCGCGGCTCCCGGCGCACGGAATCATCTTTCGCCAGTCACCGGCGACCTATGAGTTGGATTGGCACACCGCGCCCCGCCGGCAATACATCATCAATCTTGATGGTGGCGTGCAGATTACCGCCAGTGATGGCGAGGTTCGTGAGATCGGCGCTAGCGAGGTCATTTTGGTCGAGGATATAACCGGCAAGGGGCATCTCTCAAAGGCCTTAGAAGGGAAGATTCGTCATTCGATCTTCATTCCCATCGACGAGGCGGATTAACGGCGTGGCTATTGATCTCCATGGAGAGCGGACAGAAAAACCCCAGAAAACTTGGCGGCAGCAATATCAACCTGCCGGTGATCCGCCTCGGCTGCATGGCCCAGCTGGTCGAGCAGTGTAAGATGCGCCAGCTATCCGGCCGGGTAGATGAAAGTGATTCACGAATAAAGCAGTGATGGGTCCAGGCCGCGAAAGTGCTGTCGGTGCCATTGTTGCCGGAGGAAGGTTTTTACGGATCCGGCGCAGGTGCGTACCGCTTAACAAGGACCGGGGCTTCCAGTGCTTTCAGGAGTTGGTCAGAGCTCGTCCGGAGTTGCTATGGACGTAGCGACTATGGGCGCCCGTACAGCGTCGCTTTGCCTTACGGTCGGGCCTGTTATAATCGGGCCTTCCAGTGTAGAGCGATGCGGCCAGTCGTGGAGATAACGGGCATGAGTAGATTTCCCGCCAAGCACGTCGTGCTGATCGTTTTTGACTACATGGGCTACGGCGATATCGAGCCGTTTGGTCAGTCCGAGATTCGCACCCCGAACATCAAGGCCTTGGCGGAACAAGGGTGCTGCTATTCCGATTGTTATGCGCCGGCGCCGATCTGTGTTCCGAGCCGCGCGGCGATGCTGACCGGGCGCTACCCCCGTCATCTTGGTATGGAGCGGAATATTAATCGGGGCGAGGCGGGTTTGCCGGTCTCCGAGAAGACCCTGGCTCGTTATTTCAAGGATGCCGGTTACCGCACGGCGTTGTTCGGCAAATGGCATCTCGGCTACGAGGTCGAGGATGGACCGAATGCCCACGGTTTTGATGAGTTCCTCGGCTTTCACGAGTGGAATATTGATTACTACTCGCACAAGACCCGCACCGGCGTGGATGCGCTGTATCGTGACACCGACGTGATCAAGAGAGACGGCTACACGACCGATCTGTTCACCGATGAAGCGGCGGCGTTCATCGACCGGGCCGGTCCGGCGGCGGATCCGTTTTTTCTGTATCTCGCCTATAACGCTGCGCTACCGCCCTACAGTCCGCCGGGGCGCGAGGATGAAACCGCGTTGCATGACACTTGGGAGGACGGCGACCGGGCGGACTACGTCCTGATGATCGAGCATCTGGACGCCGGCGTCGGGCGGGTCTTGGAGATGCTTGAACGCCATGGTCTTACCGACGATACCGTCGTGCTGTTGACCTATGATCACGGCGGCGCGGAGTTGGCGACCAAAGGGCCGTTCTTCCATGGATTTGGCACCTTGTGGGAGGGCGGTATCCGGGTACCGATGATCCTGCGTTGGCCAGGACAGGTGGCGGCCGCGGCGGTTGCCGAGGCGCCAAGCATCCTGATGGATGTGACGCCGACATTGCTAGCGGCGGCGGGGATCGTGGCGGATCAACCGATGGATGGGATCGATTTGCTGAAAGCCGAGGCGCCGCCGGGCGACTCGCGAATTTTGCAGTGGCGCATTGATCTGCCCACCGTGCGCGAGGATTGGCAGGCCCGCAAACAGCGCGCGGTCCGGCGAGGCCGCTGGAAGTATCTTTGGGATGGCGGCTTTGAGTTCCTGTACGACATTGAACAGGACCCGGGAGAACGCGAGAACCAGGGCTACCGGCATCCCGAATTGTTGGCGGAACTTCGAGTATTGTCGAAAAGCGATTGGTAGGCCCGGCGGCCAAAGATGTTACCGGCCACTTCATCGTGACTGGTCAGGGTGGATGCCTCGAGTGAACCTTTCGGCATGCGACGTCAACGCCCCTTCGTTGGCGCCTCCGCGCTGAGCATACTGATAGCGGCTATCGCCACTGCGGTTTCCGCGGTTCGCGCCCGGGCCAATCACGGCGTACTGGAAACCAGAATGGCCGCGCATTGATTTCACCAAGCTCTCGATTGACTATGGTGATGTGCTTTCCGGCGGGCCGCCGCGCGGCGGTAACCGTCGCCTTACGTTCGGCACGGGAGGGTCGAACGCGATTTCCGAATGCGTCAGGAAATGGACCCGCCGTACCGTTTAGGCCGCCCCACGTCCCCTTTAATGCCCGCCTTCTTGGGCAACCGGTACGATCAGCGCATCGACCGCGACCGCGCCCTTTTCTTTCACGATGAACGGATTGATATCGATGCTGGAGAACCGGTCGGCATTGGCGTCGGCGAAGACCGAAAGCTTGACCAACGCATCGGCCAGCGCGTCGGTATCGGCTGGCGCCGCGCCCCGGGCGCCGTACAGCATCTTGATGCCTTTGATCTCATTGATCATCCGATGCGCCTCATCCAACCCGAACGGCGCTAACCGAAAGGTGACGTCACCCAATACCTCAACGAAGACACCGCCGAGGCCGAACATTACGGCTGGGCCGAAAACCGGGTCGTTGACCACGCCGAGCACGGTTTCCACTCCGCCGCTGACCATCTCCGAGACGATAACGCCTTGCAGGTTGGCGTTGGGGTGATGCTGGTTGCCGGCGGCCATGATCGCCTCGAACGCATCTGCGACAGACTCGGCGCCGTCGACGCCAAGCTTCACGCCGCCGATTTCGGTTTTGTGGAGGATTTCCGGCGAGACGATCTTCATCGCCGTTGGCGCACCAATAGATTTCCAGGCGGCCACCGCCTCTTCCTTAGTGGTGGCGAGGTACGTGCCAGCCATGGGAATGCCGGCCGAGGCCAGTATGTTCCGTGCCTCGGCTTCGCCAACGATGCCTTCTGGCGCTCTTTGGGCACTAGAGGGCAGGGCCGGTGGTGGAGTTCCGAGGCCGCGGTCGAAAGCGGTGCCGAAATGGATCAGCGCGGCGGCGGCGCGTACCGCGCGGGCCGGGTCCTCCAGGATGGTATAGCCCTCGGCTTCATAGTTGCGGACGATTTCCTCGGGCGCGACGATGGATAGGATCATCGGCACGTCGGCATATTTGATACGGATGTCGCGCAGGGTATCGATTAATTTTTCCGACAGCATTTTCGACCCGGCAACGACGGTGAAGAACGCGACAACCGCGTCATAGCCGCCTTCGTCTAACATCGATTCCATAAATTTTTTGATCAGGCTGAGATCGTTTAAAGCCTGGGCAGTGATATCGACGGGATTACGTACGCCGGCGAAGGGTATCAACTCCTTCAGGTATTTTTGTTGGTCTTCCGGCATAGGCGAGACGTCGAGGCCGCAGGCTTCGGCGGTATCGGCCATCTGCACGCCGGCGCCGCCAGAAATAGTCATCAGGCCAATCTTATTGCTCTTCGGCATCGCACCGGCCTGGCAGGCGAGCGCAATGTCCAACAATTCCTCGATCGAGTCGACACGGAATACGCCGTATTGTCGGAACAACGCTTCATAGACTGCATCTGACCCGGCGAGAGAGGCCGTGTGCGAGGCGGCAGCCTCGGCGCCGGCACCGCTGCGTCCGACTTTCTGGAAGATCACCGGTTTGTTGTTCTTATAGGCCAGTGCCAACGCGTCGCGCAGACCAGGACCGTTGCGGGCCCCTTCTGCGTAGACCGCGATCACCTTGACCTCATCTGACTGGGCATAATAGGCGATGCATTCCGACAACTCGACATCAGACTCGTTACCGGTGGTGACCCAATAGGTGCAACGGATGCCGCGCTTGGCGGCCACTGTGTAGAGATGACTGCCAAAGGCGCCGCTTTGACTGGCGATGGCGATTGGGCCGGGCTGTACCGGGTATTGCTCGACGCTGGTGGTGAAGGTCGCGAGCCAGCCTGTCTTGGCATTGAAGGTGCCGAGACAATTTGGCCCCAGCAGTCGGATACCGGTCCGGTTGGAGATCTCTGTCAGTTGGGCCTGCCAGGCGGCGCCCCGCTCATCCTGTTCGGCAAAACCTGAGCTGAAGATGACGGCGGCGCCAACGCCCTTGGTGGCGCAATCTTCCACCGTCTGCACGACTACTTCCGCGGGCACCGCAATGACAACCGCATCGACCGGGCCGGGGACGTCGAGGATCGATTTATAGGCCTTGACGCCCTGAACCGTCTCTCGATTGGCATTCACCGGATAGACTGCTCCTTTGAACGATCCATTCAGCAGATAATAGAGCGGGCGGCCGCCTATCCGGGTGTGGTTGTCTGAGGCGCCGATGACGGCGACGGATTTTGGGTCCAACAGTTTGTCAAGTGGACGCCGGGCGACGGGATTTTGGATGCTCATGAGGTCTCGCGAAGTTGGGGGTAAGGCCAAATGGCGCAGGGAGACGGTCAGACAGTGGCGATCGGCGAGGGCGGTGATCCGACCGCGCCCGGCAGGCGCAACGGCGGTGCGGTAAGGAAAAACCGGTAGCGTCCATGCTCCCGCAGCCAATCGCGCAACGCAGTCAGATAGAACATCTCACCGATATGAATGCCGAGCTTGAAGATGCACAACTCATGCAAGGGCAGCATCGGTATCGGGCTGTTTCCAGGCGGTAGCGGCACGCCGGTATCCTCAATGCCGTAGTTGTCGGCGATCATCACCGCGACACCGGTGTCGCGAATCCAGTCATGCAGCTTGGCGTCACGACCATCGAGACAGGCATAGGTGTTATGCAGGTCATGCTCAGTCGGGCTTTTGGCTGCGTCCATCAGACCTTGGGCAAAACCGGTGTGGATGCAGACCATGTCGCCTTCCTCCACCTCGATCCCATCCTCCTTGATGATGTTGGCCAGTTCATCAAATCCGACCTGCACCCGATTTTTGCCGTGACGTCTTTCAAGATCTATCAGAACACCCCGGCCCTGGACGCAAGCTTCGGCCATGTTCTCTATACCCAAGGCCTTGGCATTAGAGCCTTCGAAGCGGGTAAATTCATCACCGGTTTGGTTGTCGGCTGGGCCGACGATGTGTTCGCCGCCGCGCCAACCATTGTAATAAACCACCTCGGGTTCGCCATCACCATCGGCATCGAACCAGCCGCCGACATGACAGAGGCTGTCCCATTGGGTCGAGTATTGCAGACAGATCAGCGCCGCGTCATCGCAGACCACGTCGGTCAACCTGGGGTCGCTGATATGCAGGGGCATGTTGAAATTCGCCAGGCCGCCGCGCTGGGTGGTGAAAATCCGGGGTGGGAAACGCCGGGGATTGAGCAATCGTCCACCCGGATAATCCAACGGCAAGGACAGGCAAAACCGATCGCCGGTCTTCACTTCCTGGACCGCCCGGACTACCCTATCGGAGGTCAAGAGGTTGAGCCGGCCCTGTTGATCGTCCGGTCCGAAGTCGCCCCAATTGGAGCCTTTCGGCCTATTTACCCAGCGTCCAACCATCCTGTTTCCCCCAAGGTCTTCGACGAAGGCAGCTTTGCGATGTTTGTGATCGGGTAGTCAACCGATGCCGATCCGTCGGTTAAGCGCGACCCGGATTGTCTGGTCTCGCCGTCCGCGTGACAAGTCGCTATGTTGGTATTTCCTCGTTGGCGCTATCACCGGTGCCAGATATCCGGTTGGAGATGAGCGCCGTGGCCCAAAGCCCCCGAGCTGGAATGCGCCCAGCCGCCGGAATTGCCGTGATGATCGCCGGGATGGTGATCCTGGCGAGTACCGACGCGGTCTCCAAGCATCTTACCCTGAGCTTCGCGGTCATTCAGATCCTCTGGGTGCGCTTTGTGGTCTTCGCAGGGGTTGGCACCTTCATGGCCTTGCACAAAAACGGCTTTCAGGGACTGCGGACCAAACGCCCGATGGCTCAGGTGGCGCGGGCCGTGGTCCTGAACCTCGCCAACTTCATCTTCGTCTACTCGTTGAGCCAGATGCCGATGGCGGATGCGCACTCGATCATGGCGATCGCGCCGCTGCTGATCACCGCGGCGTCGGTGCCACTGTTGGGGGAAGTGGTCGGTGTGCGCCGCTGGACAGCCATCGCGGTGGGATTCGTCGGGATGCTGATCATCCTGCGCCCTGGTATCGGGGTTTTCGACCCGGTCTCGCTGGTGCCACTGGCCGGCGCCTGCTGTTTTGCCAGTTACACGATCCTCACCAAGGTGATCAGCCGTGATGATGCACCGGAGACAACCCTTTTTTACACCGGCGGCATCGGGTTGCTCTTGATGAGTGTTGTCGCGCCTTTTTTCTGGGCCGAGGCATCGCCGATCGATTGGTTCTGGTTAGCGGTGGCTGGAATCGGCGGCACCTTGGCGCATGTCTTCATCATCTTGGCGCTACACATGGCGCCGGCTAGCACGCTGCAGCCCTTCAACTATACGATGCTGGTCTGGGCGACGGTGCTGGGGTTTTTGGTGTTTGGGGATTTGCCGGATATGTGGACGGTGACGGGCGCAGGGGTGATTGTCGCCAGCGGGCTATACGCCTGGTATCGTGAACGCGTCAGGGAATAATGAGGCGTGCGGAGGGCACAAGGCTCTCAATACTATCCAGCCAGCATCCCTTCGATCACCCGCTGTACCGACAATGCGTCCCGAGCCGAAGGCAGGGTGTGTTCTTTCCCGCCCAACCATTTCTCGACGTTGTCCAATTGTCGTTGCAAAGTGGTCGCGCGGGGGTCGGCATTTGGCGGCAAGGCATTCCGCCATTTTTCTCCATCCGAGGTGGCGAGGAAGTAGAAGTCGCTCAATCGGTGGCTTTGTTTGGAGCCCCAGATTGTTACCTCCTGGCGGTCCGGCCCGATACCCCCACAGGAGCCGAAAATATTAACGGGGATGCCACCGCAGTCGAGTCGGGCATGGATATCAATTTCACATAGGCTCGGGTCGCTTGGATAGGAGGCGGCGGTGAAGGTGATTTTAGTCGGACCGAGCAGGCGCTCGGTCACGAAGACGAAATGCGAGATCACCTCGCGCACATAGCCGCCGGCGCCACGAAACCGTAGCCAGTCGGCCTCGACCTGCCAGACCCGAGGCCATTGCTGGTATTGAACAACGATATCGATACCGGTTATCGCGCCCAACTCACCGCCGGCCATCGCAGCTTGGGTCAATCCAAGCGCCTCGCAGGAAGCCTGGACGAAATTGACTACATTCGGTGTATTTGTGCGCTCTAGTCGATCGACGAGGTCCTCGCTCTCGGCGATGTCGACGCCGAGGGGTTTTTCCGTATAAACCGCGACCCCGGCCTCGATCGCCATCAGCGCGTAATGCTTGTGCCATTCTGGCGGGCAGGCGATGTAGACGAAATCGGCGACGCCCTTGTTGATCAACGCGGCCGGATTGTCAGCCACCGGGGCCGATGGAAATTCAGCGCGAGCCTTGGTGACGGAGCTTGCCGACGGGTCCCAGATTCCAGCAATCTGGAAGTGGGGATGTTGCTCGAGATTGGCCATCATGCGCCGACCCATGATGCCAAGGCCGATAACCGCCGCCCGATAGGTGGTCATGAATATATCCTCAATAGCCTATGGCGCAGCCGTCCTTACGTGGGTCGGAACCACCAACCAGAGTGCCGTTATCGTGATCGACCCAGACGCACTGACTGCCGCCCAGGGGCGTGGTCACATGCTCCAGGGTATGGCCGCGGCGCTCCAACTCGGCATAGGTCTCGGGCGCGAAATTGTCCTCGACTTGCAGAACCCGGCCATAGGCGAAGCTGCGCGGCGCATCCATAGCTTCCTGAACATCCAGGCCTCGGTCTGTAACATGGCTGAGGAAGTTGGTGTGGCCGACCGATTGATACTGCCCGCCCATCACGCCAAACGGGGCGATGGTCTTACCGTTTCGCATCACCATGCCCGGGATGATCGTGTGCATGGGCCGCTTGCCGCCCTCGATCCGGTTGACATGCTCGGCATCGACGCAGAAAGACGAGCCGCGATTTTGCAGCATGACGCCGGATTTGGGCGCCATTATAGCGGACCCGAATCCTGAGAACAGGGAGTTAATGAACGAAATCGCGTTGCCGTCCCGGTCGACACAGCACAGATAGGTTGTGTCGCTATGGTTGGGGAAGTCAGAATTGTGAAAATTACCCGCCTTGGTCGGGTCAATCATAGCGTCTAGCGACACAGCATGCGCCTCTGAGAGCAGCCAGTCGACGGGGATATCGGCAAAGCTTGGATCAGTGATATGCCGGTCACGCTGGTGATAGGCGAGCTTGCCGGCCTCGGCCAACAGATGCACGCGGTCGACCTCGGATAGAGCGCTAACGTCATGGCGCGCCAAAATATTCATCAGCATCAAGGCGCAGATACCCTGGCCGTTTGGCGGGCATTCATGCACTTGGTAACCGTTATAGGTGGTCCCGATTGGTTCGACATATTCGGCCTCGGCGGCGGCGAAATCGTCCGGGGTGTGCAACCCACCCAGGCCAACCAGTCGATCGACTATGTCCTGGGCAACCTCGCCGAGATAGAAAGCGTCTCGGCCACTCTTGGCGATCTTGCGCAGGGTTGCAGCCAGCAACGGCTGGCGAAAGGTGCTTCCGATAACCGGCGCCTTCCCGCAGACGGTCATCACTTTTGAGGAGACCGCATCGGCCATCAATTTCGGAACCAGACCGAGCCAATCAGTGCCAACTCGATGGGCGATCGGAAACCCGTTATCGGCATAGCGGATGGCCGGGGCGAGCAATTCATCCATGCCTTTCGTGCCATGATCGTCGTTCAGTTTGGTCCAGGCGGAAATGGCGCCGGGAATGGTCACCGCGTGCGGGCTTTGCACCTCGATCGTCTTGATCCCGCGATCCCGTAATTTCTCCACGCTGGCCGCCTTCGGCGCGCGGCCTGAACCGTTCATCGCGATCGGTTTGGTGGCGCCGTTAGGTACGTAAAGCGCGAAGCAATCCCCACCGATCCCGGTCATCGCCGGTTCGATCACGCATAGTGTCGCGCAGGCGGCGATCGCCGCGTCGACCGCGTTACCGCCGGACTTTAAAATATCGATACCCACCTGACTGGCAAGCGGGTGGCTGGTAGAGATCATCGCCTCCGGTGCGATGACGGGAGAGCGGCCAGGCCGTTGTAGATTACGCATGTCGTAACTCCGGGTGAGAGGAATCGTCTTGGTTTATGGACAAGCCGAGCGCCGAACAAGGCCCATATCGGGCCCGGCTCGGCGCCAGCTTATCTTCAGCCATGCGTCACAGCGACTGGCCGGAGTTTATACCCAACAACACCTCAGACCGGAGTCAGGTCCTTGCGTGTCAGCAACGACACTGCCGCCGCGGCGCCGGTCAGCACGGCGCCGACAATAAACAACTCGACGTTGTCCATGCCGATGACGTCATTGCCGGGCATCGCGAGGGCTAGCGCCCCAATCAGCAGTGCCGCTCGCACTGGCCATTGCATGAGGCCCAACTTGGTCAAATCACCGACCCAGTAGAGATAACCTTGCAAGCTGCACGAGAGGACAATGACTCCTAACACCGCACAGCTAAAGACGATCAGGATGTGACCGGGCTCACCCTGCATGATCAAGCCCGGATCCAACACGAAGAAGAACGGCACGAAATAGATGATCGTGCCCAACTTCATTGCCTCCAGGCCGGCGCGCATCGGGTTGGCTTGCGCCAAACTTGCTGCCGCGAACGCGCCCAGCGCCACCGGTGGGGTGATATAGGACAGCATCCCCCAGTAGAGCATAAACATGTGCACGCCCATCGGATTGAGCCCGCTGTCGGTCAGGGCCGGGGCCAAGGTCAAGGCCAGGATAATATACGCCACGGTAACAGTGACGCCAATCCCCATGATGAAGCTGGCCAGCGCGCCAAGCAGCAGCAGCAGCGCGACATTGTTGCCGGCGAGTTGCAGCAACTCGAACGCCAAAGTGCCTATCTTGCCGGAATAGGAGAGAGACCCGACGATCAGCCCAATGCCGATTAGAATGGCCGCCAACTCGGCGAACAGACGCCCCACCGCAACGAGGAAGTCGACAAAACTAACCCAATTCCAACGATGCTTGGGATGCAATTGGTTGATTGTTAGCAAAAGTCCCGTCGCATAGAAGGGTGCCTGAGCTTCCCGTTGCATAAAGACCAGAAGATAGATTAGTAGGGCGAAAACTGCGACATAGTACCATCCGTCCTTGAGAGTCGCTTTCAAAGAGGGTAGCTCAGCCCTCGGCAATCCCTTCAGTTTACTGCGGGCTGCATAACCGTCGATCTGCATGAACAACGCGAAGAAATAGAGCACCGAGGGAATTACCGCCGCCACGACGATGTCGCGGTAGGGAACCTCAAGGTTGATGGCCATGATGAAGGCTGTGGCCCCCATGATGGGAGGCATCAACACGCCACCGGTCGAGGCACAGGCCTCGACACCGGCGGCGACATGAGGTTTGAAGCCGGTTCGTTTCATCGCCGGAATCGACAAGGCGCCGGTGGTTAGAACGTTGGTGATCACGCTACCGCTCATCGAGCCCATGAGACCGGACGCGAAGATCGCCACCTTGGCCGGCCCGCCCCGGACATGCCCAAGCAGCGCGAAGGCGAGGTTCAAAAAGAACTGTCCGCCACCGGTATATTGTAACGCCACGCCGAACAACAAAAAGCCTATGACCAGGCCTGCAAAGGCCCGCATCGGAATGCCGATCAGAGCCTCTGTCGAGAGCGCGTAGTAGGCGGCGGTGTCCAACATCGACTCCGTGGTGCCTTCCAAGACACCCGGCATACTGCCAGCGACCAAGGGATATACCGCGAAAAGCGCGATGATGATCGTGACGATGCCGCCGCCAGTTCGTCTGACCGCTTCGATGGCGATCGCCACGAAGGCTAGGCTCAGCCACTGCATCTCCTCGGGAGCTGAAAATTCCCAGCCATTGTCGACGATATCGATCGCGTAAATGACGAGTGTGATGCAAATTCCGGCGGTGACCAGAAACAACAACAGATCGTACCAGGGCAACCCGTCACGTCCACTTTTGGGGAACATGGGAAAGGCCAGGAAGGTCGTCGGCAGCAACAGCGCGACGATCGCGTAATAGTATTGGTTCTCGATTGGGACGAAGCCCATAAAATGGCCAAGATTAAAGACCTGATACGCGGAAAAGATGACCGAGAGCACCGATAGCACGATCAACAACCAGGTCCAGAACGGATTGAGCCGGCGATATCGATGCTCGATAGTCGCCGGCTCGCTCTGAGTTTGTGGGTCGCTCATAAGTGTGTTGGTTATGAAATGCTTACTTGAACACGGGGTCGAAACCGGCCGCGGTCAGCGCCGCGACACGGATTTTGGACCAGGCCACCTTGAGGTCGTCTTTCTCTAGGCCTTCCTTGCCCGGCATCGCGTCCCAGGCTGTTTTAATCACAGTCTGACGCTCAACCAGCTTATCCTGGTGAGCCTGCGCCTTGGCGTTCCATTTGCCAACTTCTTTCCAAAAACGGATGGCGCCATCATGGTAGGGCATCGCCCAAGTCATATTCTGTGCATCGAGCTTCCAGCCCAGTGCTCCCTTGGCGGCGTTCTTGTAGTCGTCGTAATGCTCTACCATTGCCTTGACGATGGAATACACTTCGTCGGCATCCCTGGAAGCATTCGCGACCAGGATCGGATAGGGGTAGTTCGACAGCTGGCTCGGGTTGTTCTTGTCAATTTCTGAACCAATGGTCGCGTTTACTTTATTGTAAACCGGTGCGGCGGCCATGACTCGCTTCCAACCGGCTTCGTCGTTATGCGGCAAGAGGGGCCAGTGCAGGCCACGCGGTGACGCGGCAAGTTTCTTCGGACTTGGCGAGACCGTGCTGGAGAACGCGGCATCGGACTGGCCATTGAGGATCGCATTGAAGGAGGCGGAAAAACCGGAGACCTTCACCTTCTCAACATCGTCCCAAGTCAGGCCGGCGAAAGCCAGATAGGCCGAGACGTTCCAGTTTAGCGCCGGTCCGCCCTGCACCCATGAGATCCGCTTGCCCTTCAGGTCCGCGATTGTCTTGATATTTGCGTCCTTGGCGGTGGCGAGAGAAAGACCGAAAGAGCCGAGATTGGTCATCAGCAACCGTATGGGCTGCGGTCCCCAATCCTTATGGGCGAAAATGAAAACGCCTTCCTGACCGAAATAGGAGGCGATGCCACAGGCGCAATAGCCAGCTTTGTTATCGCGCAGGGGGGCCATACGGGAAATATCGTTTTTGCCCGGAATAACCCGCATATTGGTGTCGTAATGTTTATTCATCATGTTGCCGATGGCGACGGTTTGTGCATAACCTGATGATGTCGTGCCATAGGCTGTCCAGGAGGTCTTCTTAGGAACCTCCGCCTGTGCGGCGCCAGCCAGTACGAAAGCGGCGCCGGCGATGCCGGCGACCAGAACTGATTTCATTGATTGCATGTAACCCTCCCAATTACGAAGCTTCGACTGGTTGTATCCAGCCTGCGGAACTTGGCCCGACTTTGCATGATCCGACGTGGTCATGCAAGTTGGCACGCAAGAGCGGTTATGGTAACCAGCGGGTCGCCCGGGCTGTGGCCATGGCGGCGACTTTAGGGTCGACATCTTGGGCTGGGAACCTAATGTTTTAGGCCCCCAGACATCCGGATCAATGTGGTGCGCCCGGCCTGTCCCGAACCGCTTGGACCGACCCTTGGTCTGCCGAGTGTAAGGAAAAGTCGATGGCCAACTCGCTGTTGCCGCGGATGGTTGAGACCGAGGATATCGCGAGCTCCATGCAGTTCCTACCTGTAAGCAGGGGCACCGGACAGGCCATCGTGGTCGACTGCGGCAGGTTGGCCTGAATGTTCTATCGGCGATTTGGTATCCGCACGTTGGAGGAGGAATCTGATGAAGGCATATGAAATTGTGGGCGAGGGGGGCATCGACACGCTGGCCCTGAACGAGCGGTCGGACCCGAAACCGGGCCCCGGCGAGGTGCTGGTTGGGATGCGCGCCTCGTCGATCAACTATCGTGACTTGATGATGGTTGAGGATCCGGGACCGCGTGGCATCCACTATCCCCGCATCCCGAACTCCGATGGCGCCGGCGAGGTGCTGGAGATTGGCGAAGGCGTGAGCCGTTTCAAAGTTGGGGACAAGGTCGTCGGGACATTCTTCCAGGGATGGATTGACGGATCGATTACCGCTCGCGACATGGCCAACGCGCTTGGCGGTTCGGCAGAGGGGATGTTGGCCGAAAGGCGGGTCCTGCATGAGGATGGCTTGGTGGCGATGCCCGAGGGGCTGAACTTCGAGGAGGCGTCCACGTTGCCCTGCGCCGCGCTTACGGCCTGGCATTCGCTGGTCGAGGTCGGCGGTGTGAAGGCCGGAGACACTGTCCTGTTGCTTGGTACCGGCGGTGTCTCCGTCGTTGCGCTGCAACTCTGCCAAGTGTTGGGCGCGCGGACGGTCATCACCTCTTCTAGCGAGGAAAAACTGGCTCGGGCCAAGACGCTGGGCGCCTGGAAGACGGTGAATTACAGGATTAATCCGGATTGGGATAAGGCGGTTTTGGACCTGACCGGTGGCCTTGGCGTCGATCACACGGTCGAGGTTGGCGGCGCCGGTACTTTGGAGAAGTCGATCGCCGCGACCAAAGTCGGCGGCTCGGTTGGTTTGATCGGGGTGCTGACCGGCGGCCAGATCAATCCGACCCTGGTGATGCGCAAATCGATCCGCCTGCAGGGTATCTATGTCGGTAGCCGGCGGATGTTTGAGGAGATGAACCGCGCTATCGAGCACCACGCCATGCGTCCGGTGATCGATAAGGTCCATGATTTCGGTGATGCCCACGCCGCCTATCACGCGGTGCGGGCGGCCGGGCATTTCGGTAAGCTGGTAATTCGGATCTGAGGGCCGGAAGCTTCACCGATCTGATGCTGTATGCAACCCGCGGGGTGGTGTTTGACCGCCCCGGCGGGCTGTGCAAAGTTGGATTCAATAATGAATTTACGGGCCGCTGACGGCTCCGCGCTGATATCCGAGGGAGAGTGACATGACCGAAGCCTTTGTGTGTGACGCGGTTCGCACGCCGATCGGCCGCTATGGTGGTTCGTTGTCCAAGGTTCGCGCCGACGATCTCGCGGCGTTGCCCTTGACCGAGCTTATGAAGCGGACGCCGAACATGGATTGGAGCCAGGTTGACGACGTCTATTACGGTTGCGTCAATCAGGCCGGTGAAGATAACCGCAATGTCGCGCGGATGGCACTGTTGCTGGCGGGGATTCCGCCTGAGGTGCCGGGCGCCACGGTGAACCGGCTTTGCGCCTCGGGCATGGAAGCGGTGAACGCAGCTGCACGGGCGATCCGTTCCAACGAGGGCTCGCTCTACATCGCTGGCGGCAGCGAGAGTATGAGCCGCGCGCCTTTCGTGATGGCCAAGGCCGAAACCGCTTTCGCCCGGACCGCGGAGGTCTATGACACGACGATCGGTTGGCGTTTTGTCAATCCGAAGATGGAAGCCCAGTACGGTTCTGATTCGATGCCGGAGACCGGGGAAAACGTTGCGGAAAAATACCAAGTCCGTCGCGAAGACCAGGACGCCTTCGCACTGCGTAGCCAGCAAAAAGCCGGCAAGGCGATTGTTAGCGGTCGCATGGCCAAGGAAATTGTGGCGGTCGAGATCAAGGGCCGCAAGGGTGCTGTCACCGTGGTCGACACCGACGAACACCCAAGGCCCGAGACAACGATTGAAGCGCTTGCCAAACTGCCGACCCCGTTCCGCAAGGAAGGCGGGAGCGTGACCGCTGGTAATGCCAGTGGCGTAAATGACGGCTCGGCCGCGATGATTATCGCCAGTGAGGAAGCGGCGAAAAAACACGGTTTGAAAATCCGCGCCCGCATCGTCGCCTGCGCTACCGCCGGCGTAGAGCCAAAGGTCATGGGAATTGGTCCGGCACCGGCCTCACAAAAGGTACTGGAGAGGGCTGGCCTGACGATCGCCGACATGGACGTGATTGAGCTGAACGAGGCATTCGCCAGTCAGGCGCTAGCCACCATGCGTGAGCTTGGTTTGGACGATGACGATCCACGGGTGAATCCGAATGGTGGCGCCATTGCCTTTGGCCATCCCCTGGGCGCGTCGGGGGCACGATTGATCATGACCGCGACCCAGGAGCTTGAAGATACCGGCGGGCGGTACGCGCTCTGCACCTTGTGCATTGGCGTCGGCCAGGGCATGGCAACGATCATCGAGCGGGTCTGACGCATGGTCTTTGACGCGGGGCGGGATGATCTGATCGTTGGCGTGGTCGGTGCTGGGGCGATGGGCCAGGGTATCGTTCAAGTGTCGTTGCAAGGCGGCATGGCGGTGGTCTTAATTGACGTCCAACCTGGCGCCGCCGCCGCCGGGGCGGCCAAGGTGTACGAGCGCCTGGACCGGTCGGCCGAACGCGGCCGTCTGGAGGTGGACGCCGTCGCGGCGATGAAATCAAAGCTAACGGTCGCCGAGGGTTTCGACGCCTTCGCGCCGTGCCATGCGGTGATCGAGGCGGTGTTCGAGGACCTCGAGGTCAAGCACGCGGTTTATGGTGAGCTTGAAAAGCACGTCTCGACTGAGTGCATCATCGCGTCAAACACCTCGTCCTTGCCGATCAGTTCGCTTGGCCGGCAATGCGCCCACCAGACCCGGTTCGCCGGCCTGCACTTCTTCAACCCGGTGCCGCTGATGCGGCTGGTCGAGGTCATCCGCGGCCCCTCCACCGAGGAATGGGTGATCGACGGGCTGACCAAGCTCGGCGAGCGTATGGGGCGCACCCCAGTCGTGGTTCGCGACCATCCCGGCTTTCTGGTGAATACCGGCGGCCGGGCTTTCACCACCGAGGCGCTGCACATCCTTCACGAGGGCGTGGCGGTGCAGACCCAGGTTGATGCGGTGATGCGGGATTGCGCTCATTTCCGAATGGGGCCGTTCGAGTTGATGGACCTGACCGGTGTTGACGTGAACTATCCGGCCTCGCTGATCATGCATCAGCAGAACTCCTATGATCCCAGAATTCGCACGGTGCCGTTCCACAAGTCGCTGTATGACGCCGGGCGCTTTGGCCGCAAGACCGGGCAAGGCAATTACCGTTATGACCAGGCTGGTAAGGTCATTGATCCGCCAAGCCCGGACTTCCTAACCGACGCGGCGCCCGCCGAAAGAGTGTTCGTTGCCGAGGCCACGGAGATCTTCTCCGACCTTCTCGCTGGAGCGGCAATGGCTGAAACTGATGACGGCGCCAGCCCGATCGTCGCGGCGCTTTATGGCGAGGATTGCTCGACTTTCGCGGCGCGTACCGGTGTCGACTATCGCCGCCTGGTGGCGATCGATCCAACCGGCGACCTTTCCAAGCGGGCAACGATCATGACACCGCCCGGCGCCGATCCAGCGGCGCGTGATGCGGTCGCCGGCCGTATCTCCGCGAATGGCCGCGCCGTGGTGGCGATTAAGGACTCGCCCGGCTTTATCGCTCAGCGGATGCGGGCGATGATCGGCAATCTGGGCTGCGAAATGGCGCAGATCCAACTCGCCACGCCGGACGATATTGATCTCGCCATGCGGCTCGGGCTGAATTACCCGTTGGGGCCGCTGGAGATCATCGATGATCTGGGCCCGCCGCTGGCCTATCGGATCATGGCAACGATGCAGGAGATTACCGGCGACGACCGCTATCGCCCCAGTCCCTGGCTTCGCCGCCGGGCGCAGCTTGGCCTCGGGGCGAAGGTGCCGGCTTAAGGCGCAGGGGCATTCCCCGGTTTGACCAGCCTAAATCACTCTCGCGACCGCCCCGGAGGCTAGCGCATGCCTTTACTCGGCCCTGATGATCCGCCGCCTTTTACCGAAAGCAATCCAGACGGCGCGGCCTCGGTGCTGTTCACCTCTGATCACAATGGGGTTGCGGTGCCGGCGCTGCTCGATGGGCTTGGGGTTGCGGCCCATGAGATGCGGCGGCACGCGGCCTATGACATCGGGATCGACGCGGTCGCTAAGATCCTGGCGAATCGGTTCGATGCGCCGCTGGTGATCTCCAACTATTCGCGCCTGGTGATCGACTGCAACCGCCATCCCGGCGCCATCGGGTCAATCCCGCCAGTCTCCGATGGAACGCTTGTACCGGCGAACGCGGCGGTTTCCGCTGCCCACCGCAAGGCCCGCGAGCAGGCGATCTTCCACCCTTATCACGCCGCCATCGGGGCGCGTATCCAGGCGATGCGCGCCAGGGATGGAGACGCCGGGCCGCTGATCATCGCCCTGCACAGCTTTACGCCGATCATCGCCGGGGCGTTCCGGCCGTGGGATATTGGTATTCTCTGGAAGGATGATCAGCGGTTGGCGCAGCCGCTGATCGAGGCGCTGGCAACCGACCCGGCGATCGCTGTTGGTGATAACCAACCCTATTCTGGCAGCGACCCGGCCGGCTATGCCGTTGATTACCATGTCGCCCCCATGAAGCTGATTTCGATCGGGGTAGAGTTTCGCCAGGACCGGATCGAGTTTCAGGCCGGCGCTGAGGAATGGGCCGGGCGTTTCGGTAACGCGTTGGAGCGGGTGCTAGCGGCACGCCCTTGGGAAGGACGACCGGTTGTGTGAAGCGCGCGAGGCCCTTGATGGTTTACTTTTGCCCTCCGAGACCCAAAATAGAGGCTGATCGAACGCACCCCACGGGAGCCGACACATGAGCAATCCATCAGAAAAATTCGACGACCAAACTCGACTGGAACTGGAAGCTGCCGCCTTTCGGCGCTTGGTCGCGCATTTGAACGAACGCAAGGACGTGCAGAATATCGACCTTATGAACCTGGCCGGGTTTTGCCGGAATTGTTTGTCGAAATGGTACCGGGCCGCCGCCGAGGAAAAAGGCCAGGAACTCGACTACGAAACGGCGCGCGAGATTGTCTACGGCATGCCGTATTCACAGTGGAAGAGCCAGTTCCAGGTCGAGCCGACGGCGGAACAGAAGCAGGCTTTCCAGGAGAGTCACAAGGGACATTGAGCCTGTTCGCTACACGCTGGTGATTTTTACGCTCTAATCGGAGCTGTCGATGGCGTCGACGGGCGTAATATCTGAGTATCGTTGGTAAGTGATACGCCAAAGCCTGACTGGAGCACGCCATGCCCGACGCAGCGACCGAGACCGGCCGATCCGCATCGAACGTTAAACCCGATCTCGACGTCATCATCGTCGGCGGTGGCCTGGCAGGTCTTTATTCGATCTACCGGCTGCGCAAGCAGGGCCTCAAGGTGCGTGCCTACGAGGCTGGTGACGGGGTCGGCGGGACCTGGTTCTGGAACCGCTATCCAGGCTGCCGCTGCGATGTCGAGAGCATGGAATATTCTTATGCTTTCGATGACGATCTACAGCAGGAATGGGTCTGGCCGGAGCGTTATGGCACCCAACCGGAAATCCTCAAATATATCAACCATGTGGCTGAGCGGTTCGACCTACTGCGTGACGTGCAACTGAACACCCGGATCAAGTCAGCGGTGTTCAGCGAGGCGGCGACGCTCTGGACGATCACCACCGAGGCTGGTGAGGAGGTGACGGCACCTGCCTGCATCATGGCGACGGGTAACCTCTCGACCCCACGCAAGCCGGACTTCCCCGGCCTCGATGACTTCAAGGGCAAGTGGTATCACACCGGGTTGTGGCCAAAAGAGGGTGTGGATTTCACCGGCCTGCGGGTTGGTGTCATCGGCACCGGGTCCTCGGGTGTGCAGATGATGCCGCATATCGCCGGCCAGGCGAAGCATCTGACAGTGTTCCAGCGCACTGCGAATTTCAGTCTACCGGCCCGCAACGCCCCTCTCGATCCGAACAAAGAACGCCAGCATAAGGCCGAATACCCGGAGCGCCGCAAAGCTGCCTACGACACACCGTTCGGCATCGCGGGCTATCCGCCGCCGGCGAAGTCCGCGTTGGAGGTAACGCCAGAGGAGCGCCAGGAGACCTATGAGGCGAAATGGGGGGAAGGCGGCAGCATCAGCTATCTTTTCGCCTATAATGATTTGCTGACCAACAAAGCATCCAACGACACCGCCTCGGAATTTGTTCGCGAGAAGATCCGCGCCACGGTGGCAGACCCGAAGACGGCTGAATTGTTGTGCCCGAACAATCATCCGATCGGTACCAAACGGCTGATCCTCGATTCCCAATATTACGAGATCTACAACCAAGACAACGTCGATTTGGTTGATGCCCGCAAGGCGCCAATCCAGGAGATCACGCCAATCGGAATGCGCACAACGGATGCTGAGTTTGAGTTCGACGCGATCGTCTTCGCCACCGGCTTCGATGCCATGACCGGAGCCATGCGCGAGATCGACATCCGGGTTGAGGGTGGGACTACCTTGGAAGTCCAGTGGGAAGGCGGACCTCGGACCTATCTTGGGGTGATGGTCGCCGGTTTGCCGAATATGTTCATGATTACTGGACCGCAGAGCCCGGGGGTGAAAAGCCAGATGATCCTGTCGATCGAGTGGCATGCTAACTGGATCGCCGATTGCCTAGCTCATATGAAGGCCGCCGGTGCTCGGCGGATCGACGCGACTGAGCAGTCACAAGAAGAGTGGGTTCGCCACGTCAAGGAGGTTGCCGATAAGACACTCTACCCATTGGCAAATTCCTGGTACATGGGGGTGAATATTCCTGGCAAGCCGCAGATCTTCATGCCCTATGTCGGCGGCGTTCAGGCCTATACTAAAAAATGCCAGGAGGTGGTGGCAAAGGGCTATGAAGGCTTCGTGCTGACGGGGGAACGGGTCGAGGTCTGACAACGGCTCGTATCTACCGTGCGCCGCGCGGTTTTGACGCGACGTTCTCTCGCGTTTCACCGGACGTCTTTGCGGGATTGACTTGTCAGTCTTTCCGCGTTTTCTTGGCCATTTGCAGTCACGATAGCCGACCCCGGGCAAGGAGTACGTCATGCAATTGACCGATCAGCAGCTGAAGCAGTTTGATGAGCAGGGTTTCTTGTTCATGCCGTCCTATTTCACACCGCAAGAGGTCAAGGTTCTGAACGACGCGGCGGCGGAAATTTACGCCACTGAACGTCAGGAAGTCTGGCGGGAATCCTCGGGTGTCCCGCGCACCGCCTTCGCCGCTCATACCTATGACGAGGCGCATCGCCGGCTTGGCGCGCATCCCCGGTTGATCAAACCGGTGGAGCAACTGATCGGCGAGCGGCTCTACATGCATCAGTACAAAATCAACGCCAAAGCAGCTTTCGATGGCGAGGTTTGGCAATGGCACCAGGATTTTGGTGTCTGGCACCGGGATGACGGGATGCCGGAGCCTAAGGCTATGAATATCGCGGTGTTCCTTGACGATGTGACGGCCGCCAATGGGCCGCTATTGTTTTTGCCGAAAAGTCACAAACGCGGCGTGATCGATGCTGGGCACGATCTGGAGACCACCAGCTATCCGCTCTGGACCCTGGATCGTGAGACCGTCACCAAGCTATGTGACGAGGGCGGCTGCGTCGCCCCGACCGGGCCGGCCGGCAGTATGTTGGTGTTCTCATCGCTGCTGGTGCATGCCAGCCCACCGAATATCAGCCCGTTGCCCCGGACCATCGTCTATCTCTCGTTGTGCCAGGTGGATAACCACATCACCAAGTTCCAGCGGGCCGAATGGATCGCGCATCGTGATTTCACGCCGATCGAGGCGCTGGACGACGATTGCCTAGCCCAGCTGGCGGGTGAACGCGGCGCTATCGCCGCCGAATAAAACCAGGAGCGATCAATGTATCTTCAAACCGAGTTGGCTGCACGGGCAGCGGCTGGCGCACCGGTGCGTGTCTGTCTGATTGGGGCGGGTAAATTCGGCTCGATGTTTCTCAGCCAGGTGCCGACTACGCCGGGATTGCAGGTCTCGGTGATTGCCGATCTCCGGCCCGATGCGGCGCGTGCCGCCTGCCGCAACGTTGGTTGGACTGAGGAGCGGATCGCCGGCACTGACTTCATCGATGACGCCGTCCGCGCCATCGCCCGCGACGATGTCGACGTGGTAATCGAGGCGACTGGTCATCCTCCTGCCGGGATCCGGCATGCCCGCGCCTCTTTCGCCGCCGGCAAGCATATAGTCATGGTCAATGTCGAGGCCGACGTGCTGGCCGGGCCGTTGCTGGCTCATGAAGCGCGCTCGGCGGGGACCGTCTATTCTATGGCCTATGGTGATCAACCGGCGCTGACCACCGAGCAGGTGGAGTGGGCGCGCTCATGTGGCTTTGAGGTGATCGCTGCTGGCAAGGGCACCAAATACCTGCCGGCCTATCACGCCTCGACCCCGGATACGGTCTGGGATCATTACGGCCTAACGGCCGAGGAAGCGGCGGCGGCGGGGATGAACAGCAAGATGTTCAACTCCTTCCTAGACGGCACCAAATCGGGATTGGAGATGGCTGCAATCGCCAATGCCTGCGATCTCTCACCACCTAACGACGGCCTCGCCTTTCCACCCTGCGGCATGGATGACCTTGCCCATGTGCTGCGCCCGGCCAGCGAAGGGGGGCAGTTGGAATGCAAAGGACAGGTCGAAGTCGTCTCCTCTCTTGAACGGGACGGTCGACCGGTTTTCAAAGACTTGCGGTGGGGAGTTTATGTTGTTCTTGAGGCGCCAAACGACTATGCCGCCGGCTGTTTTCGGCAGTATGGGATGAACACAGACGCCAGCGGACGCTATTCAGCAATGTTCAAACCGTTCCATTTGATAGGGTTGGAGTTAAATGTCTCGGTCCTTTCAGCGGGTCTGCTCGGCCGACCGACTGGGACCACCAAGGATTTTCGGGGGGATGTGGCGGCGACCGCCAAACGTAATCTTGTCGCCGGCGAGGTATTGGATGGTGAGGGTGGCGCCACGGTCTGGGGCAAGCTGATTCCTGCGGAAAGGTCGCTGCGCGAGAGCCGGCTGCCCATCGGTCTGGCCCATGGGGTGACGCTTAAGCGTTCGATCGCCGCCGGCCAGATGGTCAGCTGGGGCGATGTTGAGGTTGACCTTACTGACGAGACAGTTATGGCACGCCAAGAAATGGAGCAGCACTTCGCCGGTCTGAAAGCGGCGGCGGAGTAGGCGCTCCGCGTTAACACGAAATACCGTCATCGCCGTTGAACTAGGGGGGACCGGGGCGGCTATCCCCGCTTCATCGTCACGCCCGGGGTTCGCATCGCCTCGCTCACCGGTTTCAGTGCTGCGAGATCGATTATCGGCCGGAGGAATAGTTCCGGCGCCACGCCTTGATAGGCGGAGGCGGCTTCCAACACGCTATCGTCGCGCAGCCGGCGGCCGATGATCTGCATTCCGACGGGGCGACCATTCTTGGTCAAGCCACAGGGTATCGCGCCCATTGGTAGGCCGGTGACACTGAACACGTAAGTCGACAGGAAGACATCCTGGAACTGTTCCACCGGTTTGCCGCCGACATGGGTCGGCAGGGCCTCGTCCAAGCGAAACGGCGGCGCGCCAACGACCGGCGCGACGATAAACTCATATTTCTCCATGAAGCGGCGTACCCGGTGCCAATAGGCGGTGCGCAGACGTTCGGATTTCACCACCTCGCGGACTGAAAGATCCAGCGCCGGGGTTACCTGGTTGATCAGCTGCTGGGTCATCAAATCGCTATGGGCGTCGAACCGGTCAGCATAGCGCGCGACCATGCCAAAACCTCTGGTTCCGGTGATGATGTCGCGGATATCAGAGGTATCGAAGCAGGCGTCCTCGACGATGCAGCCCAATCCTTCGAAGCGTGCGAGCGCCGCCCGGATCAACCCATCGACCTCCGGGTCTAGCGGAATCACCCCGCCGAGAGTGCCGCCATAGGCGATGCGGCGGCCGGCCATTGCTGCTTTGCCACTGGCGCTGGCGATGAAGTCCATCCGGTCATCGGGTAGTGAGCTTGGGTCCCGGTCGTCCGGCCCGGCCAGGACCGACATGGCCAGGCCGAGATCACCGACCGAGCGGACCATTGGGCCCTGGACATGCTCGACTAAAGTGTCCCAACCATAGTCGGTTGGATAGAACGGCACCCGTCCGGGACTTGGCCGAAGACCAGTCAGATTGTTGAACGAGCAGGGGATTCGGATCGAGCCTCCAAGATCAGTGCCCAGCGCCAGCGGCGCCATCCCCGCCGCCACCGCCGCGCCGGAGCCGCCACTTGATCCGCCGGCGGTCACGTTCACATCCCAGGGATTGCGGGTGGTGCCAAAGATTTTGTTGGTGGTGTTGATGTCATGGGCGAATTCCGGCGTGTTGGTCTTGCCGAGCAAGACACCGCCAGCAGCCTTCAACCGCTCGACGGTGACGGTGTCCTCCTCGGGCACGTCATGTTCCAGTAGCAGGGAGCCGAAGGTGGTGCGGATGCCCTTGGTCTGCAGGATGTCCTTGACTAGAAACGGCACCCCTTCGAGCGGGCGTACGGGCTCTCCGGCGGCCCGGCGGCGATCAATTTCGCTCGCCACGTCTAAGGCTTGTTTATTCAACGTGCACACCGCATTGATTACCGGATTGACCGCCTCGATCCGGGCAAGAAACGAGGTGGTGACTTCGACCGCGCTTACGCTCCCATCGCTGACCGCCTCGGCAATACGGTCAGCCGACCAATCCAGAATGTCGTCGCTCATTTTTTTCTCCAAAGACCTCGGTTGGGCGGTCATAAAATTTGCTTCGGGTTGAGGCAACTGGATTGCCACCCGCAAGAGCTGGATAAGGTTGGCAGACCAAAAGATCGTCGTAAACAAATTCGCTTTATTATAGTGTAGCGGCAATGCGCGTTAATCTTTGAGGACGTTTTAAAAAGCGCCAGGACGGTAGCCTGATGAGTAAAATTTACACGCCCACCGAACCTATGGAGTTTCTCGCCCCGTTTGGGCCGACCATGGGTTATTTTCGGCTACCGGCGCAAACGATTGACGCCCTAAACGGATGTTTGAATGACAAGCTTGAAGACTATTCCGGCAATCTTGTGGGTAAGGTGAAGGAGGAGTTGAAATTTGACGGGGAAGCGCGGGCGCTCGCGCTATCCGCCGTTTCCAATTTTGTTTTTAAATTTCATTCCTTTTCGAAAAGCCAAAATTCTTTTGGCGCGTTGAAAGTAGATCTGGAAACCAACGATTACACTTTGGAGTATATTTCAGGCTGGTTCGTTCGGCAGTTCGAAGGGGAATACAATCCGCTCCATATCCACCCGAATTGTAAACTGTCCTGTGTTGGCTATCTCGCATTGCCTAAGGGCATCGAAGCAGAATAGGAGGAGGATGATAAAGACCATCACCCCTCGCATGGGCATATCCATTTTTCGTCCGGGACGCCGGCGCCGTATAGCTCGACGAACTTTTTGGTGAAGCCGCAAGTCGGCGATTTTTATATCTTTCCGTCGCAATTATTCCACTGTGTTTACCCGTTTTATACAAAGGGCGAGCGCCGATCCTTCAGCATGAATCTTAATTTTTTGGAAACCCCGAAGAGCGCGGGCTAGATTTTCACCGGGACCTCGAACAACCTCTTCAAGAGTGCTTGTTCCAGGTCGAGCCGTCCATGGTCAGCAGTCTTCGGGCAAATTTCCAAGCCCCGCTGATCTTGACAAGCCTGTCCTCATAGACGCCGCAATCGGCGATCGCCGGCAGATCACCTGGTGCACCGTTATAGGCGATTAAATAACACCGTCCCCGTACGCTTCCATCATCCCGTAACTGCAGATGCAGATTGCAGTTCCAATGGCGGCGATACCGACCACCTCGATTGGCCTTGTCTCGCTCCTTATGGTTGGCAAGCGCGGCGCGGCCGTGCACGTCGATGCCTACTTCCGGCGACAGCATCGCGCCGTCCTCGGTGAAGCAATCGACATAGGTATCCACATCGGCGGCGTCACTGGCCAGGTTGTAGAGTGCGTACAGGCTCTGGATCGCGAGTTGGTCTTCGACGCTGAGCGTCGGTCCTTCGGCCATGGTCCGGTCCCCTTGATATGGAATCATCATCACCAACAGGGTAATCCACGTCGCGGCGGTTTGAAATCACCGTGATCCGTGCAAGATCACCGCAACGAACCAAACGAACCAAACGAACCGAATGTAGGGAGACTGTCGATGGCTCGATTGTGTGAAGGACGAGTTGCCGTTGTGACGGGTGCGGCGCGCGGTGTTGGGCGCGAGCATGCCCTGGGCCTGGCCCGTCATGGGGCCAAGGTGATCGTCAATGATCTCGGCGCTGGCGTTGACGGCAAGGGCGCCGACACTTCGCCGGCTCAGTCGGTTGTCGACCAGATCAAGGCGATGGGCGGTGAGGCCGAGGTTAACGGCGACGACGTCAGCAGCTGGGATGGCTCCAAGAACATGATTGATCAAGCGATCAGCACCTTCGGCAAGCTTGACGTGGTTGTGAATAACGCCGGCATCTTACGCGACCGGATGTTGGTCAATATGACAGAGGAAGAGTGGGATTCGGTAATCCAAGTGCATCTGAAGGGTACTTTTGCGCCATCGCGTCATGCTGCGGCGTATTGGCGTCAAGTCTCCAAGGATACCGGCGAGAAGGTCAACGGCCGGATCATCAATACCAGTTCGACCTCCGGTCTGTACGGCAATGTAGGCCAGACGAATTACGGCGCTGCGAAAGCTGGGATCGCCGCCTTCACGATCATCGCCGCCCGCGAGCTTGGCCGCATTGGCGTAACGGTGAACGCTGTTTCTCCGACCGCGTATACGCGGATGACCGAGGACCTTCGGGAGTATACCGAAGAAGACATCAAGCGCCGTGCGCCAAGCTGGGTCTCGCCGACCATCGTCTATCTTTCTAGCCTGGAGGCCAATGACATTACTGGCCGGGTGATCCAGGCCGGCAACGGCCGAGTTGCGGTCTGTGAGGGTTGGCGCCGCGGCGCCGAGATCGAGCAAATCGACGATGCCGAGGCGATCGGCCCGCTGATCCGCGAGATGATCGGCCAAGTCCGGTTGAATTCTGGTATGGACGGGCTGGAACTCGACTAAAAAACTTGGTCGGGGCGTGGGACCAAGCAGAGCTGGGACGGAGCCGTGCGTGCGCGCCCGTCCCCGCTCCCGGCGTTACCGCCGCCGATTTGCTTGTCGTGACCGGCCCAGTACCGATCCTTGAGCAAGCGTTTGTATAGTTTGCCGTTTTCTCGTCGGGGTAAATCGTCGTTGAAATCGACCGAGCGGGGGCACTTCACGTGACTGAGGCTCTCGCGGCAAAAGGCGATTAACGCGGTCTCCAGTTCGGGGCCGGCGGCGGCCATGTCGACGGGATGGACGATGGCTTTCACCTCTTCCCCGAACTCGGCATTGGGTACGCCGATTACGGCAGCGTCGATCACCTGGGGGTGCGAGAGCAGTAGGTTTTCGGCTTCCTGGGGATAGATGTTCACCCCACCGGAGATGATCATGTTGGCTTTGCGGTCGGTCAGATAGAGATAGTCCTCGTCGTCCACGTAACCGATATCGCCGAGGGTGCTCCAACCGTGCTGATTGTGGGCGTCAGTGGTCTTTTCCGGGTCGTTGTGATACGCGAACGCCGGGTTGTCGGAAAAATACACCGTGCCCTCCTGGCCGACTGGCAGTTCCTCGCCATCGGCGCCGCAGATCCGGACCCGACCGATTTTGGCGCGACCGACCGAACCGGGATGGGCCAACCATTCCTGGCTATCCAGGACCGTTAGACCATTACCCTCCGAGCCGCCGTAATATTCCCAGACGATCGGGCCGAACCAGTCGATGATCCGGCGTTTGACGTCAATCGGGCAGGGGGCGGCGGCATGGATGGCATAGCGCAGACTGGACAGATCAATGGCCCGGCGGGTCTCATCGGTAAGCCGTAGCATCCGCACGAACATGGTTGGCACCCATTGGCTATGGGTGACCTTGTGCCGCTCGATCAGGCGCAATGCCTGCTCGGCATCGAACTTCTCCATGATCACGATGGTGGCACCGAAACGCAGGCAACGCAGGCAAAACATCAGCGGCGCGGCATGGTAAAGTGGCGCCGGCGAGAGGTAGATGGTTCGTTCGTCTATATCGTAGATCTTTGTGGTCAGCCAATACCCGGCCGCCGGTACGCCGAACGGATTACTCGGCATCGCCTTCAAGATTCCCTTCGGCCGTCCTGTCGTGCCTGAGGAGTAGAGCATTTCCACGCCCTCGGCCTCATCCGCTATCGGCGTGCCAGGCAGCACTTCAAGAGCCGGCTCGAGGGCGGTAAACCGGGCTTCCACGCCATCCAGCATCAATCGGTTGGCGTTGGGAATATTGGTCATCCGCAAGAGCGTGGCACGCGTCGCCATGGCCGTCGATGTCACGAGGACGCGGGCGCCGGAATCCTCCAGGATGTAATCGATTTCTTCGGCGGCCAGGTGGACCGCGACGGCGACGAACCTCAGCCCAGATCGAAAAACCCCCCATGCCAAAGGCATATAGAGCAAATGGTTCTCCAGAAAAACTGCGACCCGGTCACCATGGGCCACACCAAGCCGGCGAAGTAGATGCGCGAAACGGTTGGATATGGCTTCGAACTCGGCGAAACTTAATCGGGCGCTAGACATCCCCATGATTACCGCAGAGCGGTCGGGCGTTCGCGCAGCGAAGATCCCAGGATGCCGATAGTTAATTTTCTGGTCATCCATTGGCATGGTCCTGATGCGAGTAGAGATCGGCGCGTTGATCATGCGTTTACATATCGCGAGAATCCTTGATGATCCACGTTGCAGGTGACGCAAGATCGATAATCCTGAGGAGAGAGCAGATATGGGCCCGCTGAAAGGTATTAGAATAGTTGAAATGGTCGGCATTGGCCCGGCGCCGCATTGCTGCATGTTGTTGTCGGACATGGGGGCCGAGATCATTCGCATCGACCGACCCGGTGGTAATCGGGTTGGCGGAACCAACCGTGCCGCGGTGCTCAACCGAGGTCGTAAATCAATCGCGATCGATATCAAAACTCCCGAAGGCGTGGCGACCGCGTTGCGGCTGATTGATCAGGCCGATGGTTTGGTCGAGGGGTTCCGGCCCGGGGTGATGGAACGGCTCGGCCTTGGCCCGGATCTTTGTATTGAGCGCAATGAGAAACTGATCTTTGGGCGGATGACCGGTTGGGGGCAGGACGGCCCGCTGGCCTTGGTTGCTGGGCACGACATCAACTATATCGCGCTGTCCGGGGCGCTGGCCTCGATTGGCGATCAGGAGCGCGGACCGGTTCCGCCGCTGAACCTGGTTGGTGATTTTGGCGGCGGTGGCATGATGCTGGCGTTCGGCATGGTTTGCGGGCTTCTGGAGGCGAAAGGCTCCGGCAAAGGCCAAGTGATCGATGCCTCGATGCTAGAAGGCTCGGCGTTGCTGATGGCCGGTATCTTCATGGCCAAGAACTCGGGTACCTGGACCCATCCCAGAGGAGAGAATTGGCTTGATGGCGGGGCCGCTTTCTATGGCACTTATCGATGCGCCGACGGCGAATGGGTCGGCATTGGTTCTCTGGAGCCACAATTCTACGGTCTGCTGCGGGAGACCTTGGGACTGACCGATCCGATTTGGGACCGGCAATGGGATCACGATGCCTGGCCGGAACAAAAGCGCTTGTTAGCGGCGGTGTTCGCCACCAAGACCCGAGACCAATGGACCAAAATTTTGGGGACGATCGATGTCTGTTTTGCGCCGGTGATGAATTTGGACGAGGTGATGGAGCACCCACACACCAAGGCGCGCGGGGTTTATGTCGCGCCGGACGGTCATGTGCAGCCGGCGCCGGCCCCAAGGTTCAGCCGCACGCCAGCACAAATTCAGTCACCACCCGCCCAGCCTGGTGAGCATAACGACGCGGTCCTGGCTGCTTGGGGGTTCGCGGCTGATGAAATTTTGGCTTTGCGATCAGGCGGCGTTCTCGTTGATCCGTGACGTAGGTTAAACAAAGAATTAAGAGTGTCGTGACATAGATTAATCCTGGATTTCCCTGGTGAACCGTTCATTTAGCGCCAGCACTGCGCGATTGTGGTATACATATCAGTATGTTGGGTTGGTTGGAGGGCGGGTAAGATGCGGAACCCAGAGGGTGAAGCCAATTTACCGCCTTTGCGCCTCCATTCCGACCGTCGCCTGAAGCTTGAGTTCCATGGCTCGCGGATCACATCCGACGCCGGGTTTCTTGCCTATCGTGAACTTGATGATGCCCTTGGCCTGACTGCGCTCGCCGGATCAATGCTTGCCGACAGTCGGACAGGTAAGAACGGCTGGCATGGTCTGGTCGGTCTGCTGCGCCAATCAGTCTATGGTCGTCTCGCCGGCTACGAGGACGTGAACGACGCCGACCGCCTGGGCCACGATCCCGCGATGCGTTGGATTGTCGGCGGCAAGGCCATCGAGCGAGGCGGCGCATGACGCGTTGATCAGTTTCCTCACGACCAAATTGGATGGGCTATTGATGGAGAACCGCCTAATCTTTCCGCCTAAGGATGGGGACGCGGTTCTTGTCCGGCTGATTGCCCAACGCACGACTCGCCTCGACTTTTTATATCGAACCGAAGTGCCCAAGTTGGTCGATATTTGACCGGCATTGATACTTTACCTGTTGGTTTTAACGAAATATTGGCTAGTGACAGTCACCGCACAGTCACAAAGTGATTGACGGCACAAACCAGCCTTGCCCATTGACCATAAAACGTCTGACAAGCTTCGATAATCTATTTTTTTTGACTATGTGCGAGGCCGCGAGTTCGCGCTATTCGAGATTAGCCCACCATGTTTTGCGGGGGGCGCCCGCGGGAAGGCTTATAGCCCGCCACGTGATGGATAATCGGTCGAGGTGGCTTCGGTGTTTCGCTACCCCACGGAGCCGTCTAACGTGATTTGTATCCTCGCGATTACTCTCTATCCAGGAAACCCGCCCATGGCACATTCACTTGACCCGCTGATGCGGCCGCAATCCGTTGCGGTGATCGGCGCCTCCGACGAGCCGGCACGTATCGGCGGCCGGCCCGTCTATTCAATGCTAGCAGGCAAGTATCAAGGCCGGCTGTACCCGGTGAATCCGTCGCGTGACACCGTTCAAGGCCTTAAGGCCTATGCCAGCATCAAGGACGTGCCTGAAACCGTCGACAGTGCCGTCATCTCGGTTCCCGCCTCGGT
>Ga0209403_10000192_pt1 | contig 96274 bp, 90 predicted proteins | sample ArcticOcean_MG_C_8_FD_187440 | JGI IMG/M metagenome (GOLD analysis project Ga0209403, IMG submission 187440) | Marine microbial communities from western Arctic Ocean - ArcticOcean_MG_CB11_86 (SPAdes) (version 2) | ecosystem: Environmental > Aquatic > Marine > Oceanic | place: Arctic Ocean...
CCAAAGTGACCAACAAAGCCCTAAAGGTTTACTTCATGGAGTGCCCTTTGGGGTCAAAGACATTATTGATACTTGTGACATGCCCACCGAAATGGGTTCGCAGATATACAGAGGCAGAAGACCCTTGGCAGATGCATCTTGTGTTGCTTTAGTAAAAGCTGCCGGAGCAATTATTCTTGGGAAAACTGTTACCACAGAATTTGCCGGCAGTTTTCCAGGTGCCACTCGTAATCCACGTGACAGAGATCGTAGTCCAGGAGGATCTTCTAGCGGTTCAGCAGCAGCTGTAGCTGACTTTATGACACCTGCTGCTTTCGGCACCCAGACTGGTAGTTCAATTCTACGACCATCGTCTTACTGTGGAATAATTGGATATAAACCAACTTTTGGAACTTATAATATTTCTGGTATAAAAGCTGCCTCACAAAGCCTCGATACTTTAGGCCTCCACGTTCGCAGTTTAGACGACATCCAGCTTATAACAGCTGTATTGGTTAACCGAAAATATGCTGAGATTAAAACACTAAGTGGTGCACCGGTAATAGGTATTTGTAAAACCCCCCTTTGGGACATAGCTTCAGAGGAGACCCGTATTTCACTGGAAGATGCTGCATCACGGCTATCTAGGTCTGGGGCAAAAATTCGGGATATATCGACGCCAGAATCTTTTGAAGGCTTAGAGGATGCACGTATTAAAATTAATTGCTACGAACGCAGCCGACACATGATTTACGAATGGAGTAAATACAAATATTTACTGAGTAAAGTGTTTCAGGAAGTTATTAGTACCGGTATGAATATGAATTATAGCGATTATATTAAGGCAATCACTCAAACGGAGGAGTGTAGACAAGATTTAGATAAAATATTTGATAATGTTGATGTTCTAATTGCTCCATGCGTGGATGGCGAAGCCCCTATAGGAATAGAATATGCAGGAAACCCAAGACTCCCCGGTCTATGGACGGCCGTAAGATTACCGAGCATTAACCTACCTACACATATCGGTCCAAACGGATTACCGGTAAGTATACAAGTTATTGGTCGTTATCGCGCAGATGACAGATTATTGTCTACATCTAAATGGATGCTGCAAAAACTTGGCTCTCCAACACTTGATTTAGTTAGCTAAAAACTTAGCTTTCTATTAAAAAAAATTTACCGCATAGATGTATACTTACGCCAACTTCCTAGCTTAGAGATATCCCTAGCACCTTGTACAGCATACGATTCACATATAAATCCTTTTACTACCGAACCATCATCTAGTTCTATATTTCCAATCCCCAATGGTGATGGTATTCCAGCTAAAAATTCTCCGAACCGTGTAATTGGCAAAGCCCACAATTCTAAGTCTATCGCGAAGCCAGCTTCATCAGAAGAATGCACCATTCCGGGCCTGGGGGGTATAAAATCTTCTAAAGCATAAAATTTGTATTTTTTAGCCGACTGGCAAGTTCGAATCAGTTTTGCCTCACGGTCTGTTAGTTCTGCGTTTAAAGGTAAACCAGACATATGGGCACCACAAACAGCAAGTATTAATGTATCCGCACCATCTATTGACTCTCGTACTTTCAAATCTGGAAGAGGCCATTTTTCCGCTCCCATGCCAGTGCTAGCGCGGCGATGCAAAAGATCTGCAAAACAGTGAATTTTATAATCATTAAATGCCGGGGCAGCTATTGTTACACCGAAAGGTAGATTATTCTCTTGAAACCCTGCAGGAACAGAAATACCACAAAGATCAAGTAAATTCATAAAATTTGTATAAGTACCGAGATTGGAATTTAACTGAACCGGATTTTCTTCGACTTCGGCTTTAGTATATATAGTTCCAGCCGTTGGCATCAACATCATATCAACATCATGCCATACAGGCTCTATGATACGACGCAACTCATGCAATCGATAGTCTGCAGCAAAAGCATCAGCGGCAGTTATCCTACTTCCACCTCCAATTATTTCATAAATTACCGGAAGTAATGATTCTGGTTTTTGATCAAAGAAATTTCTTATTGCCTGATAGCGCTCAGCGACCCAGGGGCCTTCATACAACAACCGAGCAACTTCATAAAAAGGAGTAAAATCAACTTCCTTAATATCTGCTCCTAGACCCACAGCATTATTAATAGCTTCCGCAAACAAATACTTAGAATCATAATTACCAAAAAATTTCAGATCATCTTCGGAAGGTACACCAATGCTCAGTTCACCAATTATATTTGATGAATCTTCTGATTTAAAATTACCTTTACGTGAAAATGGATCTTCCTTATCAAATACCGCAACTACATCTAGCACCTCAGATGCGTCAGCAACATTTAGTGCAAATATAGATACACAATCTAATGTTCTACAAGCTGGGACCACACCACGAGTACTTATTAATCCACGGGACGGTTTCAATCCAACTATATTATTAAAAGAAGCTGGCACGCGACCCGACCCAGCAGTATCAGTACCTAAGGAAAAGCTTACTAGACCAGCAGATACCGCAACTGCTGATCCCGCACTAGATCCACCAGATATATATTTCGGGTCAAAAGCATTTGAACAAACACCATATGGAGAACGAGTACCTACCAGTCCAGTAGCAAACTGATCCATGTTTGTTTTACCTATCAGAATGGCCCCAGCTGCAATTAAAACATCCACTACCGGAGCACTAAGAATAGGTATATAGGCATAATCTGGACAAGCAGCAGTTGTAGAAAACCCTGCGAAATCAATATTATCCTTTATAGCAAACGGCAAACCATAAAGCGGTAAAAGTTTTGGATCTTGATCGGATAGCTTTTCAGCAGCTTTGATTATGTCATTTTCTGGCAGCCGAGTTATCCAAATTGCGTTATCTAACTGTTTTTTTATTCGTTCTAAAACAATTTTAACTACATCTATGGGTTTCAAATTACCATTAAGGTAATACTCCCTTAATCTAGTGAAATCTAAACTTTGGACTGAATCGCGCACGTTTTATGGCCTTCCCATTTCTAGGTAACTATAGCTTTTATATATAATTTCATTAAAACTAAACATATATTACTTTGCTACTTAAGTAATTGAGTAGTAATGTTTCAAAGTGTGATTCGGTAGAATGAATAGTCGGGGGGGGGCTATAATTTGGACCAGGCGAGCAATTTATTCATTGCTGAACCTTATAATTTGCCTTTTGATCATTGGTCAACGGCACTTATTATAATAGACATGCAGCGTGACTTTCTAGAACCAGGTGGATTTGGAGAGCTGTTGGGGAATGATGTTTCTTTACTCCGTAAAACTGTTGGGCCTTGTCAAGAGGTCTTATCTGCCGCACGTAAAATTGGATTAACAATTATTCACACTCGTGAAGGTCACCGACAAGATCTATCTGATGCTCCATTAAGCAAATTAGCACGGGGTAAATTAGAAGTAGGTATTGGCGATATTGGTCCTTTGGGAAAAGTTCTAATACAGGGTGAACCAGGTCATCAAATAATTTCAGAGCTAGCTCCAATAAATGGTGAACCAATAATAGACAAACCCGGAAAGGGTGCATTTTATCAAACCGACCTAGAGCTGGTTTTAAAGAATAAAAATATCCGCACTTTGATTGTTTGTGGTGTTACAACCGAAGTGTGCGTACATACAACCGTACGCCAAGCAAATGATCGAGGCTATGATTGCATAGTTCCTGCCGATTGTGTGGGTTCATATTTTCCTGAGTTTCAGCGAGTTGGACTTGAAATGATAAAAGCTCAAGGTGGTATTTTTGGTTGGGTAAGTGATAGCAAAGAAATATGTCGAGTACTTGATAAAGTTTAACAGTATTTACAAAAATAAATTTAACGCTAGAAAAAAGGTTTATAAAATGGCAACTAAACAGGCTACATGGTGGGTTTCAGGCGATTGGAACGGCTTCTTTGGTCTAGGCACCAATGTATTGGTTAACCTTCTCGTTTTGACAGGACTTTTAAAATACGTAATTGGTATACCTAATGAAGTTTTGTTCGGAATTATACTCCCGGCTATAGGATTAATGCTTTTTTTGGGTAATATGTATTACGCTCTAATGGCTCTCAGATTAGCAAAGAAAGAGGGAAGAGACGATGTAACGGCGCTTCCTTCAGGACCCAGCGTACCACACATGTTCTTTGTAGTGTTCGCAATTATGCTTCCTATAAAGGCCACCACAGGCGAATGGCAAACTGCCTGGGCTGCTGGCATGATCTGGGTTTTTGTAGAGGGAATTGTATTATTCCTAAGCGCATTTGCTGCTCCAACAATACGTAGGTTAACACCCAGAGCCGCACTTTTAGGTACTCTGGCTGGTATATCAATTACATTTATATCTATGCGTCCAGCCTTTGAAATAATGGAAACACCAATCATTGGCTTCGTTTCATTGGCTATTATCTTGGCAGCTTGGTACGGGGGGGTGCGCTTTCCAGGTAATGCGCCCGGTGGTCTTGTCGCAATTGCCGTAGGCACTATCCTTGCTTGGCTAGCCTTCGCATTCGGATGGGGTTTTGGTGGAGTAGATCCAAATGGCGTATCCGGTGCTATATCCAGTATAGATCTAAACTTTGCTTGGTTCCAGTTGGATACACTATGGGAAGGCCGAAATTACCTGGCACTTGTTTTGGTAACTGCCATACCGTTCGGGATTTATGACTTTATCGAAGCAATGGATAATGTTGAAAGTGCCTCAGCCGCGGGCGATGAATACTCCGTTCGTGAGGCTGTCGGTGCAGAGGGAATTATTAGTCTGATTGGTACATTACTTGGCAGTCCTTTCGCCAATGCTGTCTATATCGGTCATCCTGGTTGGAAAAGCATAGGGGGCAGGGTCGGCTACTCGATAGCAACAGGGGTGCTTGTTTTAGTATTAACTTGGCTCGCCATTGTTCCATTATTACTTAGCATTATTCCAGTCGTCGCCATAATTCCTATACTTCTCTATATAGGTGCTCTGATTGGTGCTCAGGCCTTTCAAGCAACTCCTCGCTCCCACGCTCCAGCAATAATTTTTGCGTTAGTTCCAAACTTAGCTGCTTGGGCTAAAGTTCAGATTGATGGTGCTCTCGGTGCAGCTGGCACCAATGCTGCTGCAGTTGGCTTGGATAAGATGGGACAAAATGGTGTACTTTACAATGGATTAGAAATCCTTGCCGGCGGTGCTGTTGTTACAGGCCTATTATGGGGGGCTATGGTGGTGTTTCTAATTGATCGCAAACCAAATTCTGCTGGGGTAGTCGCTCTGATAGCAACTGTTTTAACCTTCTTTGGGTTCATCCATGGATCCGCAGTCGGGTTTATGGTCTCACCAATGGTAGCTCTTAGCTATCTTCTTGTTGCAGTCTTATTTTTCAGCTTTAACAAGCTAGAAATTTCTCCTGCAGAGTCTGAATCCAATACATAAAACATTTGATTCATAAAAAAAAATAACGAGGGCCGGGAATATATTTATTCCCGGCCCTTAACTATAAATAAAAAGATTTTATAATTAATCATAAAAGGAAATTTCGATGCGTTTTGCTGCATCAGAAATATCGCGTAAAACAATAAATAGCTTTACTGGTAAAGTTCATAGTGTGTTTCGTAATACAGTTAATTTGATACTCAATGATGGAGAGTTAATTACTCTGCGTACTAGTAACGACAAACAACAATTACCAGGTGCAATTTCTTTTAGTGCACCTCTCGGCTTTGATTTTTCTCATCACGTTAAGCACGGAACCAACATATGTTGTAGAGGAGGAATCTTAAGGTTATCAGAATCTGACCTTACTTTCGATTTAAGACTTGCTCAAAATATTAAATTAGAAAAAAACTACTATTCTTCAGTTAATACAAATATAAAAAATGACGAATCTTGGAAGATTGCATGGAACTTCCTGATTAACAATAGAGGATCTGCAGGTCTAATCTTAGCAATTAATAAGATAGAACCAGTTACACCATTCGACGTAGCGCTTGTCTCTAGAGCACAAGAATGCATTCCCCTTCTTCTAAGTGCTGTACGTAAAAATAATATTGTAATAACGAAAAAAGCAGCGTCTCGTCTCGTCGGTGCCGGGCCAGGCCTTACTCCATCTGGAGATGATTTTCTAGTTGGATTTCTAACAGGTGCTCAACATACTTTTCAAAACAAAGAACAGATTAAGTGCATTAATTTTCTAGGTAGTTATTTATCTAAACAAGTTGGTAATAGTGTAGATATTTCATGTGCCTATCTGAAACATGCTGCTTCCGGATATACAATAAAATCTTTGAAAGATCTGACTAAGTTAATAATCAATGATACCTACAGAACAAAAATAACTAATTCGATAGATATCGTATTACGTTTTGGACATAGCTCAGGTTCAGACACAGTATTTGGTCTGTTATGTGGCCTTGCTGTGAAAAAACCAGTATTATCCAATATCATAATAGACACTCTTAATAACAAAGCAGCTAAAGTAAAATACATATGATCTCTGGTACTCGTATAATAGCAGATTTATATCGTGATTCCGTATCGCTAATGAGAATCTCAGCTATTACGTCTGCTTTGCCGGGCGTAATTGAAGCTTCGTGTATAATGGCTACGCCAGCGAACCTTGAGCTGCTAAAAGAATCCGGCCTACTTGTAACTGAAACTGCTGCTAAACCGAGCGAAGTATTAATCATTATTAAAGCTGATAATGAATCCACTCTTAATAATTCGCTCGCATCAACAGAAGCTGAGCTGCGCAAACAACCGAAACATACAGCAAATGGTTCTCATTATGAAATAGAACCACCTAATAGCCAGGAAATGGCTCTAAAAAGCCTAATTAGTGCCAATCTAGCTCTGATTTCGACCCCTGGTCATTATGCTACTGCTGAAGCAATAAAAGCACTGCATTTAGGTCTAAACGTCATGATTTTTAGTGATAATGTAACTATTGAAGATGAAATCGAACTAAAAAAATATGCTAAAAATAATAGTCTAATGGTACTCGGACCTGACTGCGGAACTGCAGTGATTGATGGAGTGCCTTTAGGTTTTTCTAATGTTGTAAGGAAAGGAAATATAGGCGTTATTGCTGCTTCAGGAACCGGCCTACAACAAGTAATTTGCCTTATTGACAGCAATGGTGGAGGAGTATCTCAAGCTATAGGTACTGGTGGTCGTGACCTTGATGCTAGAATCGGTGGTATAACTATGATGCAGGGGATTAATGCCCTAGCGAGTGATCCAGAGACCAAGGTTATTGTTCTTGTCTCTAAACCTCCGTCGCCAGAAGTAGCCGATGCAGTTATAAAACTAGCTTGTACCACCGGAAAACCTATCGTCGTCTGCCTACTTAATTCTAATACAAGCCAAAGTACAAACAAAAATATCCACCACGTTAAAACTCTAGAGGATGCAGCAACTGCAGCACTATCGCTATCGCGATGTGAACCAATATCAATTAATAAATCCTCTTCATCACTGGAATCACTATTAACAGAAGCACCAGAAATTGAAAATAATCGGAAATACTTACGAGCACTATATAGTGGCGGTACTTTTTGTTACGAAGCACTAACACTGCTAAAAAAAGATTTGTCTCCACTAAGCTCGAACATGTCTTTTCCAGAAATTGATGTGATTACTGATCCATGGGAGAGTTTAGCCCATACACTTATCGATCTTGGTGATGACGTGTTTACACGTGGGAGACCCCATCCAATGATTGATCATAGACTTAGAAATGAACGCCTAATTAAAGAAGCATCGGATCCTGAAACAGCAGTTATTCTAATAGATGTGGTTCTGGGATACGGAGCTCATAGTGACCCCGCTGCCGCGATGACACCTGCATTAGCTGAAGCACGAAGTATCAATTCTAAATCAATGCCTATTATTATCGGATTTATCTGCGGTACAGAGGCAGACCCGCAAAATATTGGAAAACAAAAATCAGCTCTAATTGACAATGGCGTTCTAGTTGCAAGTTGTAATGCCGAAGCCGTTCGCTTAGCTTCAAAAATTTTAGAGAAATTAAAATGAGCAACTTATTTGGTTCGGATCTAGAAATTATTAATGTTGGAATCTCTGAATTTACTGAATCTATAATAGAAAAGGGTGCTAAAGTGCTCAATGTAGCCTGGTCACCGCCCGGAGGTAATGCAGAGGTTGCCCGGTCATTATCCTACTTAGTAAATCGACCAGAAGTTGAAAAAGCTAACACTACAGCGTTCGCTCAATATCTCTCCTCTAAACCATGCCTTGTAGGTTTAGGGCCAGCTAAAGAAGTAATACCTGATTTACCAGAACGAGTAATTCTTCATGCCGGCCCACCCATATTATGGGAAAACATGTGTGAACCGGTAAAAGGTGCAATTATCGGGGCTTGTATATTTGAGAAATGGGCCGAAAACTACAAAACAGCTGAGTGGTTAATTAACTCCGGAGAAATTTCTTTCGCACCATGTCACCATTATAATGCCGTTGGCCCGATGGCTGGTATTATAAGTCCTTCCATGCCAGTTTGGATTATTGAGGATTCAGCTCGAAAAACACGAGCCTATTCCAACCTTAATGAAGGGCTTGGTAAGGTCCTCCGGTTTGGCGCAAACGCACCCGATGTTATCGAGCATTTGCATTGGATGCAAAATGTTTTAGCTCCTGCCCTAAAAGTAACATTAGAAAGACTGGGTCCTATAGAACTGAAACCCCTAATGGCGATGGCACTGCATATGGGAGATGAGATTCATAATCGCAACGCAGCGGCTTCTGCATTATTCATTAAACATCTAATTCCAGCGGCACTTGACGCCAAACTTGATAATTCGGTGCTTTCCGAAATAGTAAAGTTTATCAATAGCAATGATCATTTTTTTCTAAACTTATCTATGTCTGCTTGCAAGGCAATGATGGATGCCGCCCACGGTGTTCCAGGATCTAGCTTGGTTACAGCCATGGCGCGAAATGGAGTAGATTTTGGAATACGTGTTAGTGGATTAGGTGACAAATGGTATACTTCGCCAGCTCCGTTGATTAACGGGCTTTTCTTTCCCGGCTATAGCGCTGAGGATGCAAACCCCGATCTCGGTGATAGTTGTATAACAGAAACCGCTGGTATTGGCGCTTTCGCAATGGCAGCTTCTCCGGCAATAGTGCAGTTTGTTGGTGGTTCAGCAAGTGATGCTATCGCTAGCACTCGTCAAATGGAGCACATCACTTTTAGTAAAAATGATGCTTTTACCCTTCCACAACTCGATTTTGATGCAACACCAGCCGGCATCGATATTCGTAAAGTGATAGACACAGGTATTGCACCAATTATCAATACTGGAATTGCACATCGAGAAGCTGGGGTTGGTCAAATCGGTGCAGGCATTACCCGCGCACCCATAGAATGTTTTTCACAAGCCATTATAGAACTGTCGGAATTTTTTAATATGTCAAATGAAATTTGATAATCGAGGTCATCAAAATGGCAGAACGCCAAAAAATAGCAATCATCGCCGCAGGCGGTAACTCGCTAATTATTGATGAGAACCATAAGTCAATTCCTGATCAATACTTAGCTGCCGCAACGACTTCTCGTTACATCGTAGATATGATTGAACAAGGCTGGAATGTTGTAATCACTCACGGTAATGGTCCTCAGGTTGGATTTATTATGCGACGCTCTGAAATAGCGATAAACGAAGTGCCGCCCGTCCCAATGGACTATGCCGGTGCAGATACGCAAGGAGCTATAGGTTATATGTTCCAAAGAGCCATGCGTAATGAAATGAAAAAGCGCGGCATTGACCGCAATGCAATAGCTGTGGTTACTCAAATATTAGTCGACCGTAAAGATAAAGCTTTTTCAAACCCTGCCAAACCAATCGGCTCATTCATGGATGAGCCCACAGCCCAAAAACATGCGGCTAAACATGGCTGGGTGGTACGCAAGGAAGAAGAACGCGGTTGGCGCAGAGTAGTAGCCTCTCCAAAACCGATTGCCATACTAGACATTAAGGCCATCGAAACATTAATAGAGAGTAATTACATTGTTATAGCTTGCGGAGGTGGCGGTATTCCAGTTTATGAAGATAGTGAAGGTACTATACAAGGAATAGAGGCAGTAATAGACAAGGACTTCGCATCAGGGTTATTAGCGCAGGAACTCATTGCCGATTTATTTATTATTACTACCGAGGTAGAAAAAGTAGCTATTAACTTTGGCAAGAAAAACCAACGTTGGCTTAATAAAATATCTATAAAAGAAGCACGCGAACACCTAAAAAGCGGTCAGTTTCCGGATGGTAGTATGGGACCAAAAATAAACTCCATACTTAAGTTTCTAGATTCCGGTGGAAAGGCGGGTATAATTACTAACCCACCCAATTTAGGACGGGCATTAAAGCAGGAAACTGGGACTTGGATTGTTTCGGATGATAAACTTTAGAAATACTTCTTTAGTCTTTAATTATCTATAATGCGAACCTCTAACTAAGTGCCCTAGGATATAAAGTTGTTTATGTGTTAAAAAGCTAAGGATACTTGCCTCCCCTGCAGCTTCTAGTGCAACTGATGAATATATTGACTGAAACATGCTTTCAGCTGGATCTATAACGCTAGCACAACACTGTGATAACGCTGCTTTTACAAAATCAGCCGCGATTTTATCGACCGTAATAACTTTCCCTTGTAAAATCGTTAAAAATACTCATAGCATTTCAAACATTTTATTTCCAAAGATGTCACGGGCTTCTTCTTTTAACGGAGCCAAACTATCAACAAATTGAGCGTGCTGTTCTGGGTTAAGCTCTATAATTTTACAACCCTCAGATTCAATTTCTCGTCGCGCCACTTCTTCTTCTTCTACGGCCAAACTACGCTGGAATTCTATCGATTCCGGTATAATCTCCTTCAACCCAGAACGCAATTCTTCTGGCCACTCATCAATACTATTACGATGAACCCATAGCCCTCTCGACAGATAAAAATGACCGCTAAGAGTATGATAACGATGATATTTATGAACTCCATATGTGGTAGTATTAGCTAGTGGGTTTTCTTGAGCGTCCAGAGTACCCGCTTTAACCATCTCAATAGCCTCGGTTAGATCCATCTGCAGTGGAATAGCTCCCAAAAGTTCAAATGTACGGGAATGAATATCACTAGATAACATTCTTATTCTCATTCCAGTTAAATCTTCGGGTTTATTAATCGGCCGCAGTCTATTTGAAATATGACGGAATCCATTCTCGAAAAACCCTAGTACCCTAAAGTTATATTTACTCTCTATACATCTCATAAGATGCTTCCCAAGCACACCATCAAAAGCTGCACGAGCATTGGCTAAATTAGGAAAAAGAAATGGTTGATCAACAAACCCCAGTTCGGGAACCTTCTTAGTTAAATAACTAGTCGACTGATATGATATTGTTAGGACACCGCATTCCGTCAGCCACATTATATCACTGGAGAGATAACCAAAATCCATAATGTTCCATATATATTTTACATCAACTAGATCACCAAATTCCTTTTCTAGCCTGTCACCAATAAATTTTAGAGCCCTACTGTGAGTAGTTGTTGGGGGGCCGTAACCTCCCAGCCGGATTTGTATTGCTTCAGTCATATTTAACACCTTAATTATTAAATTATTAAAGTAGCGATCCATATTTAAAGATATGATAGTCTTTTATCGTATGTCGTCATACTGTGCAGGAGGTAATAGATGCAAAGAGAAAATCTAGGGGTTGCGGTAATCGGCTGTGGACGTATAGGTACGTTGAGAGCAAGTTTAGCTTCACGATACCCAGGAGTTAATTTCCTCGCAGTATCCGACAAAGAAAAACATCGCGCCGACATACTATCACAACGTACCGGCGCTGACTTTAGTACAGATAATAACCTTGAGGCGATAAACCATCCAAACGTTAATACCGTTATTGTCTCAACGCCAGAACATGACCATAGAGAAGCAATAATACAGGCGCTAGAAGCTGGAAAGCCAGTGCTTATTGAAAAGCCAATAGCCCTTACTTTAGAAGACGCCGATGCCATTATTGAAGCTGCTCAAAGAACTGGAACTGAATTTCGGGTTGGGTATTCACGCCGTCATGAAAGACGCTGGATGCTAGCTAAAGAACAACTCCTACAGGGTCGTTTGGGAGAAGTACTAGGTATTCAATCACGAGTCTATAACTCAAGAGCGCAAATGCTTCAAATACTCGAGCGATCTCCAAAAGCAACGCCAGTTTTGGACGTACTCACCTATTACGTTGATATGGCTTGCTGGTATCTTGAAGGTATCCGCCCAGTCGAAGTTATTGCTCGTTCGCATGGCAAAGTATTTGCTAAAATGGGCTATGATGTTGATGACATTACTTGGGCCATCATAACCTTTGAAAACGGTGCTATTGTTAATCTAGGAATTTGTTATGCACTACCAGCAAAATACCCATCGGTAGGACAAAGTTCACGCTTTGAAGTTTTAGGAGACGAAGGCGTAATTCTACTTGATGCAGATAATAAAGACAGCCTACTATATACTGACAATGGAGCACCACATACCTACGTGCCTGATCATAATATCAATCTTATGTTTATGCAGACAACATCGGCAGCTGATTTTGCTGTAGGTGATTATTGGGGTGCCTTAGCTAATGAGTCACGATCCTGGTTTGACCACCTCATTACCGGACAAGAAATCCCTCACGCCACTCCCGCTGAAGCACGTCTTACCCTTCAAGTGACTTTAGCTATAGAAGAATCTGCTCAAACAGGGCAGCCTATTACCCTTTAGCTAATTAACAAAACCGAAAACAACCTATTTTAGGAGTTACCTCCACTGAAAGAGAATATTGATCAATTTGATTACATTATCGTTGGAGCTGGCAGTGCAGGTTGTGTTCTAGCAAATCGCCTGACTGCTTCTGAACGCAACCGTGTATTACTGCTCGAGGCCGGGGGAAAAGATAATAATCCCTGGATTCATATTCCACTAGGCTATGGAAAACATTTTACAAACCCCAAAGTAAATTGGCTGTATACCAATGAACCTGAAGTAGAAACAGCATATAGAAGAATCGCCCAACCTCGTGGAAAGGTTTTAGGTGGTTCTAGCTCAATCAATGGCCTAGTATATATTCGTGGACAGCGAGAGGATTATGATCATTGGCGCCAACTGGGTAATCCAGGTTGGAGTTATCAAGATGTACTTCCATACTTTCGAAAATCAGAAGATCAGCAACGTGGTGCAGATGAATATCATGGGGTTGGGGGGCCTCTAGCTGTCTCAGACCCAAGCCGCCCTCACCCTTTATGTGAAGCATTTATTAAGGCAGCAGAACAATCGGGATATCCGCGGACCAATGATTTTAATGGGCTAAATCATGAGGGGTTTGGGTACTTGCAGCTTACGACCCGCAATGGTCGTCGATCAAGTACATCAACCGGCTATTTAAAGGTTGCAAAGAAACGAAATAATTTAGTCATAGCTACGAATGCTCATGCAACTCGCCTTTTATTTCAGGGCTCAAAAGCAGTAGGTATAGAGTATATACGTAATAGAAAAAAACACATAGCTAACGCAAATAATGAAGTAATCTTATCGGGTGGGGCTATAAATACCCCACAATTAATGATGCTCTCTGGATTAGGAAAAGCCTCAGAACTGAAAAAACATGGAATCGAAGTAAAAGCAGATATTCCAGAGGTCGGGTTTAATTTACAGGATCATTATAACGGGAGATTAATGTATCGTTGTAATGAACCCATTACTCTAAATGATACTCTAAATAGTAAATTACTGAGTACTTTCGAGGGATTACGTTATATTTTTAAACGCACAGGCTTTCTAACTATGGGAGCATCCTATGCTGCAGGATTTTTTCGTACAGATCCAGCATTAGCCTCACCTGATATCCAAGCCGGTTTAGCTTTATTCAGTACTGATAAAGTAGGAGAAGGCCTGCACCCGTTTTCAGGTTTTTCTGTAATAGTTAGACTTTTACGACCGGAAAGCAGAGGAAAAATCGCTCTCAAGGGAATTGACCCCCTAGAGGCGCCAGCAATATACCCCAACTTTCTCCATAGTAAAAATGATCGCCACAACCTGGTAGCTGGTTTTAAAGCCATGCGTAGAGTTCTAAAATCACCGGCGATAAACAAATTTATACAAAGCGAACACGCACCTGGGCCAGCAATAGAAAGTGATGCAGATATTTTAGATTTTTTACGAAATAAAGGAGGTACCAGTTTTCATCCAGTAGGCTCTTGTCGTATGGGTTCAGACAACAAAGCAGTCGTAGACCCTAGACTTCGTGTAATTGGTGTTAAAGGCCTTCGTGTTGTTGATGCTTCCATTATGCCAACCATCGTATCAGGAAACACTAATGCACCTACTATAATGATTGCTGAAAAAGCTTCTGATATGATTTTGGAAGACTTAAAAAATATTTAAACTAATACAATCAGTACGGCGGAGGTTATATTGGCCTATAGAAAAATTAACGTTGCGGTAATTGGAGCAGGTTGGGTTGGCGGGATTCGCGCAAACGCTTGTGCAAGCTCACCATTGGTTAATGAGCTACACATAGCAGAGATAGATCCAGGTCGAGCTAAGAAAATTGGAAATGAAACTAATGCCACCAGTATTACTGACAGTTGGCAAAAGTTAGTCGAAAATGAGTCTATAGACGCAGTTATAGTAGCTTCAACTCCAGAATCCGAACGATTCCCAATTGTCCGTAAGGTATTACAAGCCAAAAAACATGCGATGATTGAGAAACCTATTGCCCCAACTATAAAAGAAGCCGATGAAGCAATAGAACTAGTAGATATTAATAACCTTAAATTCACAATAGGGTACACAAGACGATTCGATCCCAAATACGCATTCATAAATAAAAGTTTAAAATCAGGAAAAATAGGCCAACCAGTAACTTGCCTAGTAAGTCGCAATATTACTCGTGAAATAGGAAATAAAATTAAAGGTCGTAGTAAAATGTCACCGGCTGCTATGGGAGGTACTCATTCAATTGATTTTCTTCTATGGTGTTTACAACCACGTCTACCAGTAAAGGTTTATTCCCAGCAATCAGGGAAATTATTTAACCAAATCAGTGAAACCCCTGACCATCAATGGATAATAGTAACGATGGATGATGGAACTACAATCACCGCTGGATCTGGCTGGGTTTTACCACTTGGATATCCACAATATTCGCAAAGCTGGATTGAGGTGATAGGCACTGAAGGAGCCCTTACTGTTGATGATACTCATCGTGAGATCCGAATAAACACAACAAAACATGGAATTCGTTATCCTTTATCCTCTATGCCTGGCGAACAAGTAGATCATGTATTTTCTGGTGCAATGGTCGATGAGACATTACATTTTCTAGATGCCGTGGCCAATGACCACCCGGTACTAGCAACGGCTCGAGAAGCACGACTAGTAATGGATGTTACTATAGCAGCAGACCTTTCTGCAGAAAGCGGACAAGCTATTTATCTAAATTAGTTACTTGGGTCCTTTCTTATTATCCATGCTCATAATCGGAGATAGTCGTACCACCTTCAACATAGACCGATCGCTTGTAACCTTCCGGGCGACCCTCAGTAAGGCTTGTGAATAACCAATCAGCTATACCGGGATAAATTTCTCCAGCAACCTCTCCCATAGGATGGAATACACCTTCATAAAGCCAAATTTCACTGGGTCCGGCCAGGTTTTCTCTAAAAGTTTTTATATCTTCAGGCGGACATAATTCATCCATATCTCCTGCCACCAACAAATGAGGTGCTTTCAATCGCTTTGCAACATCTGGTAGATATTGCATGCCTTCAATAAAATCATCAAACTTACTTTCACTTGTATAGCCCGCCATATACATAAATATACGTTTAAAATTTGGTTGAGCTTGCTCAAATATCATATCGAAACTGCCAACATTAGCCATCTGGCCGCATACTGCTTTAATTCTCGTGTCATTAGCTGCAACCTCTACACCCCAGCGTGACCCCATGCTAAAGCCGAGTAAACCTATTCGCTCGGCATCAACCTCAGGCTGGGTTACTAACCAATCAATTACCGCTGATGCGGCCTGAGGATAATTATCTTCTGTCTGCCAAACACCATTTGCATTGCACTCTCCTTGACCTGGGCCATCCATAGAGCAGATATTCATCCCTCTAATTGTATAATCATTATTATAAGGATTAGGGACGTCTTCCTTGACTTGGTCCATTCCAGGTAAAAAAATAACTGTGGGCTTTGGACCAACTCCAGGCGCTTTATGTAAAATACAATGAGTGGTCTGATCTGGAATGAATTCTATGGATTTTTTTTTCATTGTACCCTCAGAAAAGTCGATAACCTTGTCAAAACATCTATATAGTCCAGCAAACCATCTAACTTTCTGTTCATCTCCATGGACAGGCACCATATGTTGGGCCCTACCATAGCAAATAGCAGCACGATGATAGAGCTGTCTGGCTGTAACATCACGTTTGTTATTTTCAGCAGATACAGCCATCTTCTCAAGTACTTCAGCCCGTTTTGCCCAAGCCTTAGGAAAAGATCGTCGCCCAGTTACTTTACTATAAACTGCCTCTAAATCTTGCATCTTATAACCACGCTCTAGACGGGCACCCATAATTCCAGGATGCAAGATGTCCTCATTATCCGATAACATTAGAAAATTATCAAAAATCCATCCTTGATCAGCTCGTAATTGTGGTTTTGCCATAACTATTAATCTCCTGTTTATTATTATCTCTGGATAGGCAACGACATCAAATATAATTATAAAAACACAATTAGATATAAAATACCTAAAACTAGTAGTATAAAAATATTTTGGGGAGATGTGTATGAATAAAATTAATAAAAACTCAGACGCTCAGATTTTGTATAGATCTCAACCCAATAAGTTAGAATTAAAATATCCCACTATTGACGATCTTCGTAAAAGAGCACGTCGCAGAGTTCCGCGATTCGCATTTGACTATGTAGATGGCGCTGCCGGAGCTAATGAGACTGGCATGCTTAGAAATGCAACGGCCCTTGATGCAATTGAAGTAGTACCCCGTTATGGAGTAGAAAACTTTAAGGCAGATATGGAAGTTAATCTATTTGGTCGCCGGTTCTTAGCACCAATAGCCATAGCCCCAATGGGCATACCCGGAATGGTTTGGCCAGGTGGAGAAGAGGCCTTCGCTAAAGCAGCACAAAATGCTGGAATTCCTTTTACACTTGGAAGCTCATCTGCAGCAACAATTGAAAGAATTACTGAGCTAGCTCCTGACTGCACATGGTTTCAACTCTATCGCATGCCAAATAATGACCTTGCTATTAATTTTGACCTTGTAAAAAGAGCCGAATTAGCAGGGGTCCATGTTCTAATACTAACTCTGGATGTTCCGGCTCGGACTAAACGGCCTAGAGAACTACGTAATCGACTAATTATACCTTACCGCCCGGGTTTAAGAACAGTTGTAGACGTACTTCCTCATCCTGCGTGGTTGTTAGCTTTATGTCAAAATGGTCAAAACGCATTTGCAAACTATCGAAAATATGCAGGAAACAAACTACCTAATCGAGAGGTAGTTAAGTTTGCACGACAGCAATCTGGAGGTACCTTTACATGGAGTGAAGTAGAAAAATTTAGAGAAAAGTGGAAAGGTCCTCTAGTAGTAAAGGGTATTCTACACCCACAAGATGCTAAACGTGCTAGCGAAATAGGTGTTGATGGCATTATAGTTTCTAATCACGGTGGACGACAATTGGAGAGTGCTCCTGCAAGCATTGATGTCTTACCAGAAATTGTTTCTAAGGTTGGTACTAGTACAACCGTTTTATTTGATAGTGGTATTCGTAGCGGAGAAGACGTTATACGGGCGCTAGCTTTAGGAGCAAAATGCACATTGTCTGGTCGTTGCTTTATGTATGGGTTAGCAGCTTTAGGACATAAAGGGCCTAAACATGTAATAGATTTTTTCTTCGAAGAAATATCTGAGTCTATGCGCCAGGTTGGAGCAAAGAATTGTGCTGAATTAGCAAACTTAGTGATTAGGCACCCAGGAGCATTATCTTTTAAGGACTAATTCATTATTCAAACATAATGCACAAAGATTATATTTTCTAAAAAACGCCCCGTGCTAGCGCAAATGATAGATTATAGTATAAATAAAAACTAATGTTCAAAGTTACGATAAAATAACACACTCTATATAGTAGTCGTATCTATTACCGATAAGGCCCCGGTAACCATATTTTGTTTGCTTAAAACTGGATTATTTATTGACAACTCTAGATCCCAATATTGATAGTAAAATTGTCACTGACGCTCATATATTATGGCGTATAGTTAAATTATGCATGCGATATCGCGGACGCGTCATAATAGCTGTGGGTGCTACTATAATTGCCTCGCTATTTCAGCTCGCTGTTCCACAACTAATCGGTAGCGCCGTGGATGGTGCTTTAGGTCTATTAGAAGATAATAATACTGTAGGCTATTCAGCAAATACGGCTTTATTTCAGACCGCTGCATTATTATTAGGAGTTTCAATATTACGAGGTCTATTTACTCTCATCCATAACTACACAGGAGAAGCGGTCGGTCATATGATGGCATATGATCTCAGGTTATCCTTCTATAACAAATTACAGAGCCTAAGTTTTTCTTTCCATGACAAGGTACATACTGGCGAATTAATTACCCGGGGAATGCTTGATTTAGAAGGAGTCCGTATGTTTGTAAGCACCGGTTTAGTCCGATTAGTCTTGTTAACAGTACTAATAGGAGTCGGTTCATATCTTCTGCTTTCTACAGACCTATTACTCGGCGCACTTAGCCTCAGCTTTGTACCCTTCGTTGCATATCGTTCAGCTATAGCCCGTCTCAAACTCCGGTTTTTATGGCTAGCCTTACAAGAACGTATGAGCATCATTGGAAGAATAATGGATGAAAACTTAACTGGAATTAGAGTAGTACGGGCATTCGGTGCCGAAAATTATGAACTTGAGAAATACAACTTTGCGGCAGATACAGCAATGGAACTTGCTGACCAGCGTATTAAAACAAGAGTGTCTTCAACTACAATCATGACATTTGCGTATTTCATTGCCATGGGACTTGTCCTTTGGATCGGAGGAATAAGGGTTTTACAGGGCCAGTTAACCATCGGTGAGTTAACCGAGTTTCTTGCCTTTATGACTATTCTTCAATTACCGGTTCGACAGCTTGGTCTCTTGGTAAATTCTTTTGCTAGAGCATCTACTACCGGGCGGAGGTTATTTGCAATACTGGATATGGAACCAACTATATCTGACAGAAAAGAAGCAAAGCCCCTTAAAATAAACAATGTTCACGTATGCTATGAAAATGTTTCATTTCAATATGATAAAAAAGATCAGTTGCCCGCCTTGCACAATGTATCGTTCGAGTTACACAGAGGTTGTTCACTAGGTATTGTTGGACCCCCAGGTAGCGGTAAATCCACAATTGCTCATCTGCTTACACGATTTTATGATGTCTCCGAAGGTAAAATTACAATCGACGGACAGGATTTACGCGAAGTCACACTGGAGTCTCTACGCCGTCAGGTATTAACGGTACCTCAAGATCCTTTCCTTTTCACAACATCTTTAGAAAATAATATTGCTTATGGAGATCCATGGGCAAAAGACGAACAAATTACTAATGCAGCTTTTATCGCACAAATTGATAAATTTATCGTAGGTTTACCTGAGGGTTATAAAACGCTAGTTGGTGAACGCGGGGTATCATTATCAGGCGGACAGAAACAACGGATATCAATTGCCCGGACTGTCATGCTTAAACCATCAGTTATGATTCTAGACGATTCAACTGCTGCAATTGATGCAGCCACCGAACAAGAGATAAAAAAACTTTTGAAAACCCCTATGCAAACATGTGCAACAATTTTTATTTCTCATCGACTAAGTACTCTGCTTCACGCTGATGAGATCATATTTATTGATAAAGGACGTATAGTAGAACGCGGTACTCACGAAAGCTTAATTGAAGAAGGTGGACGTTATGCTGAACTTCACAAACTTCAAAACCTTTCCGTAGGAAAGTCAGAACAGAGCTCTTTAAACCTAGAAGTAGTAACGTAGTGAACCACCGTTCAAATAAATTTGGTAATCAGCGTAAAAGCAACCATCCGCCTCGAGCCTATGTAGGGTCACAAGTAAGTCAAGAAGAAGATATGTTCGGAGCATTATTTGATGGCGGGGTTGTGCGCAGATTCATGACTTACGTATACCCCTACCAAAAAAGTATTTGGATAGCTCTTGCCGCAGTTCTGGTCGTCACTGGAGCACAATTGGCAATCCCACTCATAATTCGGCACGGAATTGATAATGTAATACTTGCTGAGGACGGGAATTCAATGGACTTGTCTCTCGTAGTACTGGTTTTCTCTTTGGTTATTACTATAAATTACTTTGCCAATTTACTACAAGATCGCCTTATTGGCATAACGGGAGAACACGTTATTTTTGATTTAAGACGTGCCATGTACTCGCACCTACAAAGCGTTTCCCTTTCTTTTATGGATAAAACAGAGACCGGCCGTTTAATGTCAAGGCTAACCGGCGATGTTAACTCTCTACAAGAGTTTTTAGAAAATTCAGTAACCGCATTTGGTGATTTAGTTCTTTTATTTGGAATTGTAGCTATAATGCTCACCTTAGATTTTGGACTTGGTATACTAACTCTTTCAGCCGTACCAACATTATTCTTAGTTCGCATGATTTGGCTTCCACGTGCCCGCATAGCCTTCCGCCATGCCAGAGAGACGAATTCAAGCGCTAATGGAGCATTAGCCGAAGGAATTCGAGCCGTTCAAACAGTCCAGAGCATGCGGCGTGAAACAGTAAACCATGATCTCTATGATGATAAGGTGCACGACAATTTAACTGCACATCTAAAGTCAGCGCGAATGGCTCAGGTTATGGTTCCTATTGTCGACACCCTTACCGGAGTAGCTATGGGTATAGTTATCGTACTTGGAGGTATGCAAGTCCTAGATAACACCTTAGATGTAGGCGTAATGGTTGCTTTTCTATTCTATGTACAACGCTTTTTTGATCCAATTAGGTCTTTAACTATTCAATATAGTGTAATGCAAAGAGCAATGGCATCTGGAAAAAGAATTTTTGAAGTACTCGATGTACCGTTAGCTATTAACTACGATCCTAATGCTATTGATCCGGAAAAAATTGAGGGATCAGTGGAGTTTAGGGAAGTTACATTTAGCTATATTGAAAACCAGCCAGTATTAGATAAAGTTAGTTTTACTATATCTCCAGGTGAAACAGTAGCCCTGGTGGGAAAAACGGGATCTGGAAAAACCAGTATAACGTCTCTACTAAATCGATTTTACGAGGTTGGTGATGGTGCCATTTTGATCGACGGAATTGATGTCAGAAGTTACTCAAAAGAATCGCTCGGCCGCAACATAGCCATGGTATTACAAGACCCGTTCTTGTTCACCGGCACCATTTTCGATAACATCCGCTACCGAACAAAAGAAGCAACACAAAAAGATATAGAAAAAGCTGCACGGTTAGTCGGGGCCCATGATTTTATCAGCGAATTCCCTAAAGGCTATTATACTTTGCTCGAAGAGCAGGGTCGCAATTTATCACTTGGGCAACGTCAACTTCTTAGCTTTGCAAGAGCTTTAGTTGCTGATGCAAAAATTCTCGTGCTGGATGAAGCAACAGCTAATATCGATAGTCACACAGAGAGAAAAATTCAACTTGCACTAAAACGCTTGCTTCGTGGTCGCACAGGAATTGTAATCGCTCATCGCCTTGCAACAATACGTGATGCTGATAGAATAATTGTACTACAAAACGGTCGAATTATTGAAAACGGATCTCATACTGATTTAATTTCTAAAAAAGGCCTCTATGCAAGTCTTTATGCCTTAAATCACTCATCATTCGACGATTTATAATAAAAAAATATGTTGTTAATATTTTTATAAATTTAATTTATATACGCACTAACTGGCAGCATAATCTATTTTCTTACCTCCCCAGTTGCGACCAGGTATGTGCATCATTTTACTCTCAGCTAGCCCACCATCAGCCCTTAATGTTGCTGCATTTACATAGCTAGATCGATCCGACAATAAAAAAACACAAGCCTCCGCTATTTCCTCTGGTTTTCCTACTCTTCCCATAGGAACAACAGCTGCTCGACCAACTGCTATTTCTACGTCAGAAAACATGGATTCAGTCATTGGAGTCCTTACTTGCCCTGGCACCACAGTATTAGCTCTCACTCCTCGTCCACCCCATTCCACACCAAATAAATTCCCCATCATTAAAGTACCTGCCTTAGCAATAGAATATGCTCCAGCACCATTATAAGGTTGCACTCCTCCAACAGAGGAAAGAAAAACGATCGACCCATTTCCTTTCTCTAACATTATTTTTCCGGCAGCCTGTGCACATAAAAAATATCCCTTAAGACCAATATCGATAACCATATCCCAATCTTCTACTGTTAGATCTTCCAACTTTGCAGGTCTTAACTTAATCGCACCACAGACAATACCATCAACCGTTCCAAATCTGGCAACAGTTTCCTCAACCATTCTTTTTGCGTCGGTAGCTAAAGATGTATCCATCTCAATAACAAGTGAATCTCGACCTTTAGCTTGTATAAGTTTAGCAGTTTCTTCTGCTCCCTGGCGGTCAATATCTGCTATGGCTATATCAGCCCCCTCATGAGCCGCCAACACTGCAGTTGCTCTTCCAATACCGCTAGCCGCACCTGTTATGATAATTTTTTTCCCCTGAAGCATGGTTTTAATTCCTACTTTTTCTTTCATCTTAAAATATTTAGATGACCTTTTGAATTTAAAATTTAGTATAAAATTAATGCTGTTTTTCTCAAAATATACGATAAATAAAAAGTTAGATGTAACTCTAGTTAATATAAATAATATTAATTTAAAAATAATTCCTCGTAATTAATTGATTTACTACGATCAATAAAATTCTTAACTTCCGGCATTACGTACTTTAATGCAGTACCGCAATTAAACAGAACCACTTGGTCATTAGAACCAACACGTCCTTCAAAAACAGCACGTCTCAAAGCAGCAAAAGTAGTAGCTCCCTCAGGCCCCATCAAAAACCCGTCTCTATTAGCAACCTCTTTTTGTGCTAATTCTATTTCTTCGTCTGGAGCAGATATAGCATAACCTTCGCTTTCTCTTACTGCTCTAAGGACCAAAAAATCTCCAAGAGCAACAGGAACCCGTATCCCACTAGCTATAGTTTGTGCTAAAGGCCACGGTTGTGCATTATCAGCTCCTTCACGCCAAGCTTTGACGATTGGCGCACAACCACTAGCCTGAACACAAACCATTTTTGGTTTCTCACCATCAAGCCAACCAATTTCCGTGAGTTCTGTAAATGCCTTCCACATACCGATTAGTCCAGTACCACCTCCAGTTGGATAAAATATCGCATCCGGCAATGCCCAACCTAATTGCTCCGCTAGTTCTAACCCCATAGTTTTCTTGCCCTCAATACGATAGGGTTCTTTCATCGTAGAGGTGTCAAACCAATTCATTTTATCTTTGCCTTCTGAAACAATCTTACCGCAGTCATTTATAAGACCGTTCACCTTCCATACATTAGCTCCTTGCAAAGATATTTCACGAACATTAACATCAGGCGTATCTACAGGACAAAAAACAAAGGACTCAATTCCGCATCGGGTGGCGTAAGCGGCAAGTGCCGCTCCTGCATTGCCATTGGTTGGTATTGCCATGCGCGACACACCAAATTCTTTAGCCATACTTACAGCTAAACTCAAACCTCTGGCCTTAAAAGATCCTGTTGGCAATCTGCTTTCATCTTTAACTAATATCTCACCTACACCTAGTTCCCGAGCGCAATTTGTTAAAGATATTAGAGGTGTCGTAGGCTCACCCAGTGAAACAATATTTACTGTATTTCGCAAGGGAAGAAACTCACGATAGCGCCACATACCACTTGGACGATTATTTAATGATGATTTACTAAGTGTTTCCTTAATACCCATTAAATCATAACGAACCAGCAGGGGTTTACCTGCTGCTGATAAGCCATGCAGACGGTCGGCTGAATAATACTCTCCAGTTGCTGAACACTCTAAGTGAGCAGTGAATGTTGATCTGTCACAGAATAGATTACTGTTAATCTGTTTTTTCAAGCCTCAAGATCCCAGCCAATCCAGTTACATAATGCGCGGCCCATCACCAAATCTAGATCCTCACCTGATAGCCAGGTTAGTTCTTCAGTAAACATGGTTACACATTCTCTATAGGAACATGGCATGCGGCTTAAGTCTGTTCCCCAGAAACAACGATTCGGACCAAACGAGTCAAACAAACGTTGCATATTTTCATGAATATTTTTATATGGATATTTATCAGTTGAGTTGCTTGGAGCACCAGAAAGCTTAACTGCTATATTTGGGTATTTAGCAAGACCCACTAAGTCAGTTAACGTCTCAAATGCCTCATCATCTTTTAAGAAGGGCGATACTCCCAGGTGATCAATTAATATTCGCAAACCTGGATGCCGTTCGGCTACCTCTGCAACCGTTGGTAAAAAAGAGTGGGCCAAAAGGCCTATTGGCAGCCCTTTTTCTTCAGCAACCTGGTAAACCCAATTCATAGTACCGTCTGTGGGCCAACTTTGCCTTTCAGGTTGCATAAAAATATATCTAAGTCCAAGCATACCAGTCTCTTTTAATCTTTCATCAAGTAACTCGCGGCTTTCCTTAGGGGTATCTGGAGGGACCCATCCAAGAACCGCAAATTTATCGGGGTGAGCTGCAGAAGCTGCCAATGCCAATTCATTTCCTCCGGGGACTGCACCTGGTGGATGAAGGAGAACAGCATCAACTCCAGCCGTCTCCATTTCCTCTAGCAAATCATCTTTTGAGTACGTCTCAACCTGCCGATGTATTGGAGGGAGCATAATATTTTCCCATATATGAACCTGTGAATCGACGATTAACATCTCATTCCTCCTAAATTTTGTTATTTTTTAATTACCGTAATTATAGCGTCACTTTAACTATATTGCCCACAATAAATTATGTCTCGAATACTGCTGGTATTAAAACTCTCTACATGTCAAACCTATATTTATTATTAAGTTTATCACTCTAACCAACCTCATTTTTAGTCTCTTTATTTTATTCTCAACATTACAATTGTGTAACCAACCCTTTGACAAACTCACTAGAATCAGAAAATACAAAGAAAAACGTGCGTCACGGTATGCGCGTTTTTCAAAACCGAGATTTTCGATACTTTTGGGGAACTCGAGTTCTCGGATACCTAGCTGTCGAAATGATGGTAACAACAGTAGGGTGGCAAGTATATCGAATAACTGGTCGAGAACTTGACTTAGGTCTTATAGGGCTTGCTCAATTTGCACCCTTTGCCATGCTATTTTTAGTATCAGGCGTTGCTGCTGACAGATTACCCCGCATGCACATTATTCGTGCCTGCATAGCAGTACAAACTATATGCGCCCTCGGCTTATTTTTGTTGACTATTACAGGTGACAAGAACTTCACATTAATACTTTTATTATTAGTAGTATTCGGAACATCTCGCGCCTTTCAAGGACCCGCTCAGCAAGCTATTTTACCCAACTTAGTTTCAAAATCGGACCTACCAAATGCTATAGCATGGTCAGCATCTGGCTTTCAGATGGCCAGAGTAGTCGGACCGACTATATCTGGTGTACTTATCGTCATAGGAGTAAAACTCAATCAAGATGAGACATGGGTTTATAGTGTAGTTGGTTTGTTGTTTATGGCGGCCTCTTGGATGGCCTGGAATGTTCATACATCCTCTCAAATTGTCAGCCGAGACCCCATTACACTGGCTAACTTATTTGCGGGTCTTAAATTTATTAAGTCAAGAAAAGTCATATTAGGCGCAATTTCGTTAGATTTATTCGCAGTACTATTTGGAGGAGCCCTAGCACTACTTCCTGTATATGCAAAAGACATTTTAAATGTTGGAGCGGAAGGTTTTGGACTTTTACGTAGCGCCTTTACATTAGGAGCATTGTTTGGTGCACTCTATTTAACTCAACGACCTATTAAATACCGTGCAGGTATAAAACTATTAATAGCGGTAGCCGGTTTTGGAACAGGAGCTATTGTTTTTGGTATATCTAATATTTTTTGGCTATCCCTATTTGCTCTTTTAGTGATGGGTTTGTGCGATTCAGTAAGTGTATTTGTTCGTCAAAATATGGTACAGATAATCACTCCAGATAGCATGCGTGGACGCGTTAGCGCAGTGTCATCAGTTTTTACTGGTGCGTCTAACGAATTAGGGGAGTTTGAATCAGGAATTACTGCTCATTGGTGGGGAACCGTACCAGCTGTTGTATTTGGCGGAGGAATAACAGTGTTAGTTGCCTTAAGTTTTGCGTACATATTTCCTCAATTACGGCAGGTAAACAGTCTGGATTCAGATGATTTAGTTCGTCGATACCGTGATCCCCCCGCCGTTTCTAAAAAATAAAATTTATGCTAGGACTTATTTGCAAATTTCTATGATTAAATACTTAAAGTCGGATTCACTCTTATAGAATTGGTGTAAATTATGACCGATACTGTTACCTCTATCAAACTTACCAATGAAGGTGCTCATAAAATATTGAGCGCCGCTACCACTAAAGCAAAAGAAATGGGAGTTCCTCAATGTATTTCTATTGTCGATTCAGGTGGTCATCTTATCTGCTTTAACAGGATGGACGGTGCATTTGTGCAGTCTATTGACTCCTCTATGCGTAAAGCAATGACATCCGCATCATACGGAGATCCCACTGGCCATATGCCAGAAGGTATTGATATTAAATTAGCCATAGCTACCGACGGTAAAAGAATTAACCTCCCCGGTGGACTTCCAATCATCATTGACGACCACGTCGTAGGTGCCATTGGGATTGGATCAGGAACTGGCGAACAAGACCTTGAGGTCGCTAAAGCTGGTCTTGCTGCTCTATCTGGAACTAAAAAATTTAAATAATTACCCGATACCCTAAGGATATAGAAAATGAGCATTACAGTTGGTGTAGTTGGTCTCGGAGCTATGGGCTCCGCAATTGCAATCAGGTTGTGTCAAGCTGGTTTTGATGTAATTGGTTTAGACTTATACAATCATAATATGTCAGAGCTAGAAGACCATGGTGGTCGTAGAGCTGATACGCCTCGTAAAATTGCTGAAGAGGCAGATTTTATTATCTTATCCCTACCATCGGCAGAAGCTTTTCACGAAGTAACTACCGGACAAACAGGCATTGCCGCCGCCAATCGTAAAAAAATTATTGTCATAGATACGTGTACGCTTGCCATAAATGATAAAGAAGAGGCAGGAAGACGCCTTAAAGACTTGGACATTACATTACTTGACTGCACCGTAAGCGGCAGCCGGGCTACTTGTCTAGACGGTGACCTGGCCACATTCGCTAGTGGAGATGCAAAAGCCTTTGAAAGAAGCTCTAGTGTTTTTCAAGCTTTTGCCAACCCATTACATTGGATGGGTGAATTTGGGAATGCTAGTCGGATTAAATATGTTCTTAACTATCTGGTTTGTATAAATAACGCCGCTTCTGCTGAAGCGCTTTCTTATGCCACAAAGATGGGACTTGACCCACAACAAGTTTACGACCTGGTTAACACAAGCGTCGCTCGCTCTAGAATATGGGAGTTACGTGCTAAAATGATGGTAGACGGTGATTACACAACTTCACGCGGTACTTATAATATATCGCGCAAAGATGCCAAAATTATTGGCGCTATTGCTCAAGAGATTGAATCACCATCACCAGTATTTAGCTCTGCACTTCAAATGCATTATGCCGGAATGGCCCAAGGCTATGCCAAAATGGACACTGCCTCACTTTATGAGGTTTACAAGCGTGCCGCCGGAGTTAAAAATATAGTAGACCCTGATTAACAAATATCTCTAATAGTAAATTCATCACTAGAACTTTGTATTAGAGCTCACATACGTGAAACTTTAACTATATATCTGAAGATAAAACCCATAATTAATTTGGAATAAGGCCTGATATGTCCGATAACAAAAAAGAGATTCCATCCTTTTCACCTCAAGCCCTTCACGGGCTTAAAGTACTAGAATGTGCTACAGTAATTGCTGCCCCTCTTTGTGGTCGACTGCTAGCAGATTTCGGTGCAGAAGTTATTCATGTGGAGCATCCAGAAAAGGGTGATGATCTACGGCATTTTGGCTTTACACAAGATGGTATTAACCCATGGTGGAAATACTATTCCCGAAATAAAAAACTAATAACATTGAATATTTCGAAACCACAAGGCCGAGACATTCTTTTTCAACTACTAGAAGATTCTGATATATTTATAGAAAATTTTCGTCCCGGACGACTTGAGGAGTGGGGTATAACCTATGATAAAATATCTGAAATAAATCCTCGCTTAATAATGATAAGAGTAAGTGGCTTCGGACAAGACGGTCCCTATAGTAGCCAACCAGGTTTTGGTACATTAATAGAAGCAATGAGTGGATTCGCACATATAACTGGACAACCTGATGGCCCTCCTACGCTTCCCCAATTTGCCTTAGCAGATAGTTTTGCTGGATGCTATGCAACCATGGCAGCCATGTTTGCAGTATATCACCGAGATATTGTCGGCACAGGTAGAGGGCAAATGATCGATGTGAGTCTTTGGGAAAGTTTGTTCTCTATGCTAGGACCAAATGTATTGGTAGAACAACTAACAGGAAATGCTCCTATGCGTAGTGGAAATCGGACAATCACATCCGCACCACGAAACATCTACCGCACAAGTGATAAACGCTGGGTGGCGCTAGCCGGTTCAACGCCATCGACCGCGACCAGACTATTTAAAGCAATGGGAAAGCCAGAACTCGAGAAAGACCCTCGGTTTGCAACAAATAAAGATCGTTTAAAAAACGTGATAGAGCTTGACCTTATTATGGAAGAATGGATTAGCGCAAGAACACTTGATGAGATAACAAAAACTTTGCGACAGAACTCCGTACCCGTAGGGCCAGTAATGGACGTTAGTGACATCATCTCCAACCCTCATGCTATTGCTCGCGATATGGTAGTTGAGGTTGAGGACGACGATGGCTCAATACTTAACATGGAGGGTGTGTTCCCTAAAATGAGCAGAAGTCCTGGAAAACTTCGTAATGCTGGAAGAGAGAAAGGTACTGATAATTATAATATTTTCAAAGAGCGCCTTGGTCTTTCTGAGGATGAATTAGCTAGTCTCAAAAATAAAAACATAATTTAAAAAAACCTATCTAGGTTAGAATGCTTTTAGGAGAGAAAGATGAACCATCCATTGATCACCCTTTACGTACCAGGTACACGACCAGAGCTAATCGAAAAAGCAAAACGATGCCAGCCTGATGCCGTTATAATAGATCTAGAAGACACGGTTCCAATTAACAGAAAAAACGAAGTTCGCCGAGACATCAGCGGTATCCTATCTTCTAATAATTCTCCAACATTGGTTCGGGTTAACAATGAACCCGACTTTCTAAAAGCAGATTTAAAAGAAATGGTAAGGAAAAACGTCTACGCAATCCTTTTGCCAAAAGCCGAAAATCCTGATCAAATTCACGAGATTGATGCTATAATGACCGAGATCGAACATAAACGCGGTCTAGAAAAAAATTCGGTTAAACTAATTCCTATGATAGAAACTGCTTTAGGGGTTGTCCGGTGCTTTGATCTAGCGGTCTCTTCTCCAAGAATTGAGAGTGTTTCTTTTGGAAGTGCAGAAGATGGAGACTTACAAGGGGACCTACAATGTAGCTGGTCTATTGAGGGCACAGAACTTATTTATGCTCGTTCGAAGGTTCTTTTAGATGCAAGAGCCGCAAAATTACCTTATGTTCTGGATGGCGCCTATAGCGACATTAAAAACGACGATTCGCTCTTAAGAGATTGCCAACTATCAAAACGTCTTGGCTATAACGGACGCACCTTAGTACACCCCCAACAAGTACCTATCGCCCGTAAAGCTTATTTATCTAACATTGAAGAACTCGAATATTATCAAAGAATGGTTGTCGCCTTCGAAGAAGCTGAAGCCAAAGGGTCTGCTGCTATTTCGCTGGATGGAAAATTAGTTGATTATGCAATGTATAAAAAAGCAAAAGTATTTATTAAAAATTAATAGTTATTTTAACTTTTCTAATTCGGAGTGAACTTTTTTATGACCAAGCTTGAAACTATTGATTCTTCGGGTTTTCCCATTGCTTTCAAAACACGTCAGGGAACCACTCGTTCGCCATTACTTACATCAGCAACCGCTGAACGTGATGTTTTTGTAACCGAAGTCCGTTCACTATCTGGATATCAAAAAGAGGCTATTGTTACCGAAGGGAAAGAGGGCAGTTCTTGGAGACTTACAACAGATGAAGGAAAACATATTAAGGGAACTGATCTCGCGCCATTTCCACTTGGTTTTTTTAATGCTGGGTTACACGCTGATCTAATTAAGAAAATTTTAGTAATTGCTAAAGAACGAGACATTATTATAAGTGATATTGATATCAAGCTTCAAAATTTCTACTTTCTAGATGGATCATTTGTTAAAGGTGACGGAATCGGTGGTTCAAAACCAGCTAAAATAAATGTCAATGTACAAACTGATTCTGGTTCTATCGATGTTAAAAAGATTGTTAATGAGGCAATTTTAGCCTCCCCTGCATTAGCAACTATGCGTCAGGCAGTTACAAATACATTTGCAATTTATGTAAATAACCGTCGTCATGAGGTTACAACATTAAAAAACTCTAAAGCTAACGATGCAACCGATCCCTTTCTCACGTACTCTAGCCCACCTTCACCGCTTGCGGGAACTAGTGACCTTCCCAATCTAATTAAAAAAACAGGTAAAGTAACTGAAGGTGAAATAGTTGATGTAAGCGATGGCACAATTCGGCGTGTAGTAAGAACGGTTTCAGGTACAAGCCATTTAATCGACACTGCAGGTATCACTCAAACAGACACCTGGCTTGAAATGCCCGGACTAAGTCATTTTTCGTTCAAAACTGATGATCGTCCAGTTACCAACCCAAATGACGAGAAAGGCCCAAGTGGATTAGCCTTAGTTGCTGCCGGAATAGTGTTTTGCTATCTCACCCAACTATCGCGCTATATTCTTCACCAGAAAGTTAACATAAATGGCGTCCGAATCGTCCAATACACGCCATTTTTCACTACTGGTAGTGCCTCTGAAGGAAACTGGACCGGTAGTATAGAGCCGGTCGATACCCATCTTTTTTTAAACGGTGGTGCTGACACTAAAACCCATGAGCGAATTATGACTATTGCCGCTAATACGTGTTATCTTCACGCTACATTGATTGCTCAGCTAAACCCCATTGTTACTATCGCACACAACGGAAAAACCATAAGTTAATTTGATACTAATTTATACTAAAGATATAAACTAATATCTTAAAGTTAAGTAATATTAAGTTATAAACTGTCTCCCCCTTGACTCTTTTGTTCTCTTTTTGTTCTATACCTGGCTACTGCAACTTTATGAGTATCATCGTGCGCAAACCAGAGACTATAGAATGCCTGTATCTAGATTTTGATGGCTTTTTTGCATCTGTAGAACAACAGGCACGACCTTCATTGCGGGGTAAGCCAGTGGGTGTAGTTCCCTTTACTTCCACTTCCTACACATGTGTTATTGCCTGTTCCAAAGAGGCTAAGAGTCACGGTGTAAAAAATGTTATGCCAGTTTTAGAAGCTAAACAAAAATGTCCTGAAATTGTACTTGTTCCACAAAGCCCTGACCTTTATCGACGGGCACATAATGCATTTTTAAACGAAATTTCAGCAGTTATCCCTATTGATGCTGTTAAATCCATAGATGAGATAACATGCAAACTAGAGCATACTGACCGTAATAACCCACAAGAGTTGGCAAAAAAAATAAAAAACCGAATTCGAAATAATATCGGACCATACATAACTTGTTCAATCGGTTTCGCCGCTAATCGTTTATTAGCAAAAATGGCTAGTAAGATAAATAAACCTGATGGTGTCACAATCTGGCATCCTCTAGACATGCCAACTCCCATACTTGGAGTAGCTATAGAGGATGTTTCTGGCATTGGAAAAAACATGGAAATACGCCTTCAAAAAGCTGGTATCTATACAATGTTGGATCTTTGGGAATCTCAACCAAAGCATCTACGAAATATTTGGAAGAATGTGGTAGGCGAACGCCTCTGGTATGCAATTCACGGTTATGACATACAGGCATCTGGATCGAGCCGAAATATGTTCGGGCATGGCCGTGTTTTGCCTCCAGGGTCCAGAAAAATAAAATACGCGCGTGATTGTTCTCGATTACTACTAGTTAAGGCCGCACGGCGCATGAGACGTGAAAACTTCTATGCAGGGCGGCTTTGGCTTTGGCTAAACATGCGCCATACCCAATGGTCAGAAAGTGTTCTGCTACCTATTGTACGTGATGATCAAGCCTGTCTTAAAGGGCTTGAGGTGCTATGGGAAAAAGCAGGTAAAATACTACCGCCAGGGGTAGAAATAATCCGTCTCGGAATCACACTTCTTGATCTTTCACCAGCAACATCACGTCAACTTGATATGTTTGTAAATGATGATGTAATCCGGAAAAAATGGGAAACAATAACACTAGCAATAGATTATCTGAACGCAAAATACGGTAGAACAGTCGTCAGCCTAGGGCCATGGAGTCCTCCTAGTGGTGGTTACGCCGGAGGTAAGATTTCATATACCCGGATACCTCGAGCGGAGGATTTTTGGTGACCTGGAAACACGAGATACAACTGCGCGACTTAGATTTACATCAATTAATCGAAATTACCTGTATCCACTGCAATAGAACTTACTATGAGAAACCCTCAGTATTACTGAAACAAAGTAATTCAATGCGTTATGTTTACCTGAATGAAATAGAAAAACGCCTTTTCTGTAAATATCGTAGATGTAATGGACCAGTAAGAATAACTCTAATAAACAATACTGAAACAGAGGGTTTTTCTGGTGGTTTACCTTAAAAACAATGTAATATAAAATTAAAATTTGTATAAGATAAGAACTTCTTTAAAATTGTTAGTTTTCAGACACCAGGTACTACTAACCTTCTTAACCAACTGTTCGAACTTGGGCGCCAGATTTAATTATTAATTCTTCAAGAGACTCGTAAGGCTGTGCTCCGACAAGTCCATAGCCGTTAGCAACAAATGTTGGAACTCCAGTAACCCCATATTGACGTGACTTAGCCCAATCAGAATCAACAATTTCTTTATAACTGCGTTTTTCTAATACTTCACGAGCAGAAGCTGTCGAAAGGCCAGCTTTTTCTGAAATTTCTAAAAGCACAGCTATATTACTAATATTTTTTTCTTCAATAAAATAAGCAGTATAGAGTAAATCATGAATAGCATCACCACCTAGTTGAGTATCAGCCCAAGATGCTAATTCCTGGGCAAGACGACTGTTGTATGTATAGGTACGATTACCATAAGGCAGTCCTTCTTTCTCCATGAGAATTTTCATCCGAGCATGAGATGCCTCAGGGTCATAGTCTCGACCAGCAAACAGATCTTTCATGGTTATTCCTTCAGCAGGAGTATCAGGATGCAAAGGAAAATGAACTAGTTTAGTTTCTATATAAAATTTCTTTTTTAAATTTTCAATACGCACGGTACTGAGGTAACACCATGGTCAAACATAGTCACTGAATATTTCCAGTATTATAGGTGCCGTCATACTAAGATCTCCTTTGCAATTAAATTTTGTTAAAGTATATAAACCTTAGCGAGTCTAAAGGAAAAATTAAATGGCAAGAATATCATATAGCGACATGCAAGGAATTACTCCTGAACTATCTGCAGAATTATCTAAAAGGCCAAAATTAAATATTTACCGCATGCTGGCAAACGGCGGTAACGCATCCCTTGGATATCTAAAGATGGGCGGTGCATTAAGGTTTGACGGCATTCTCGAGCCAAATATCCGGGAACTAATAATTTTACGAACAGGTTCACTATGCAAGTCCAAGTATGAACTTGACCATCACGAAAAAATCGCCAGTGATGTTGGTATTTCAGATGAAAAAATTAATGCTACTATTAACGATGGAGCAGATTCACCAAAATTTAGTATATTAGAATCAACTTTACTACGTTTTACAGATGAAGCCGTACTTGATGGCAAGGCAAGTGAGGTAACATTTAATCAGCTTTCTACGTTCTTTAGTCCAGAGGAACTGATAGAAACCACTCTTCTAATCGGCTTTTATATAATGACTTCACGTTTTCTACAAACCTTCGACATGGATCTAGACAAACAATAAAGGTTAATTATAAGTAAACTACTAAACCGCGTCTTGCAGTAATAAATCAGCTCCTTTTTCGGCAATCATAATAGTCGGTGCATTAGTATTTCCAGAAATAAGTGAAGGCATAATTGAAGCGTCAATCACTCTCAGACCTTGTATTCCATGCACACGCAGTCTTTCATCAACTACTGACATATTGTCATTACCCATACGGCAAGTGCTTACAGGATGAAAACTAGTCCGACAATTTTCAAGAACGTATTCCAAAACTTTGCCATCGCTATCACATGCTAGTCCTGGTAAATGCTCGGCAACAATATATTTCTTAATAGCAGGTTGATCCATTATACGACGTACTGCTTGAACACCAGCAACTAGGACATCCCTATCTTTTTTCTCAGAAAGGTAATTAGGTTGAATTTCGGGTGAAACAAATGGGTCAGGTGAAGTGATTCTCAAAAAGCCTCGGCTTTCCGGTCTCAACAGAGCACATACAATGGTACAGCCTGAAAAATTATTAGCAACGCCTCCTGGTTTATCAGTGCTAAATAACATTAGTTGCGCTTGAATGTCTGGTGAGGCAGAAGCAGGATCAGCTCGAATGAACCCTCCTGCATAAGATGCACCCATTTCGAGAAATCCTTTCCTTAGAAAGGCATAACGCATTCCTGTCATAATCCGTCGAGGTAAACTATTCGCGACATCATTAGCAGTGAAAGGCTGATTAACTCTATACATTACTGGACCATTTATGTGATCTTGTAAATTTTCTCCCACACCCGGCATATCAGCCACCATGTTGATACCAAATTGACCTAAAAGATTAGCAGGGCCTAACCCCGAAAGCTGGAGAAGTTGTGGTGAATTATATGCCCCACCAGCAACGATCAACTCACCATCAGCATAAGCGGTTCGTATGGTATCTCCTTGACGATATTCAATTCCAATAGCTCGTGTCCCAGAAAATAAAATTTTTGTTGCATGAGCATTGGTAGCAACAGAAAGGTTATTACGTTTCCTGGCTGGCCTTAAATAACCAACGGCTGTGCTGCTTCGGCGGCCTTTACGTGTAGTCCATTGAGAGTAACCAAACCCTTCCTGCTGCGCACCATTAAAATCTCTATTACGAGGATAACCGGCCTCTTCAGCAGCTGCAATATAAGCATCAGCCAACGGATGATTATCAGCAGGATCAGAGACACAAAGAGGCCCACCTACGCCATGAAACTCATCTGCACCCCTCTGCTGATCTTCTGCTTTACGAAAATAAGGAAGAACATCGTCATAGCTCCAACCGGCATTACCTAGCTGACGCCAATGATTATAATCCTCAGCTTGACCCCTAATATAAACCATACCATTTATGGAGCTTGTTCCCCCTAATACTTTACCTCTAGGTTGATGTATTGGGCGTTTTACCCATTCCGAACCCGGGGACGTCTCATAAAGCCAATTTATCTTGGCATTAGTAAAATGTTTGGCATACCCCAGAGGTATATGTATCCATGGATTGCGATCTTCTCCTCCAGCCTCAAGTAATAAAACACGGTACCTACCAGATTCGGTTAGTCGATTTGCTAACACACACCCAGCACTACCTGCTCCAATAACGACATAGTCAAATTTGCTTTCAGAATCCATGCTTCCGTCCAAATAAAGTTTCTAATTATTTATATATTATTTATTATAACTAACTAAGATGTATAATTATTTTAAAATAATAATGCGATATAATGAAAAGGTAAATAGCATGAAAAAACCCCCGGTTGCACTAATTGTTGGAGCAGGTGACGCTACGGGAGGTGCAATTGCACAAAGATTCGCCCGAGAAGGCTATACTGTATGTATTACAAGAAGAAAAATTAACAAGCTCTATGACCTTGTCTCGTCTATAGAAACCGAAGGTGGCAGCGTGCATCCTTTTGGTTCAGATGCTCGTCGAGAAGATCAAGTTATAGACTTAATAGAAAAAATAGAGACTGCTATAGGTCCAATCGAAATTGCAGTTTATAATGTAGGTGGCAATGTACGCTTTTCTATTACAGAAACTACTGCACGCGTTTATTTGAAAGTTTGGGAAATGTGCGCTTTAGGCGGATTCCTAATGGGACGCGAAGTAGCTAAGCGAATGTTAGAAAGAAAAAAAGGAACAATTTTATTTACTGGAGCTACTGCATCTTTACGAGGCGCGAGCGGGTTTTCTGCATTTTCTGGAGGAAAACATGCCTTAAAAGCATTGGCAGAATCAATGGCCCGTGAATTAGCACCAAAAGGAATACATGTTGCGCACATTGTAATTGATGGGGCTATAGACACAAAATTTATCTCCGAAATGTTTCCTGACATTTACGCTTTAAAAAATCAAGAAGGGATTCTAAACCCTGAACACATAGCAGAAAATTACCTGATGCTTCATAAACAACCTAGAAGTGCTTGGACTTTCGAAATGGATTTACGTCCCTGGACTGAAAAATGGTAATTAATCTAATTTCTTTTCTAACTTAAAATTGCTTAACTAATATAGCTACTTTTAAACAAACAAATACCAGTAAGATCACAATATTCATGAAGCTGAATTGATTATGTTTACCATGATTAATCCAACGCAATAACTACATCCAAATATATAGAAAAAGATCCGTAATATTGCTTTTAGACAGAAAACCTCAAAGATGAAAAAATAATGGGGCTGATTTATAAAACTAGTTAAAGTAGCTCCTCATTCAAAACTAAAACCTATTGTACGTAAATGATAGTAGAGTCCACCATCCTGCATAACTAAGCTTAACATCATTTCATCACCCTCATTATGATGTTCATGCAGTTCGGCCGGAGGAGTAATCATAATGGCGTATTTGTACCAATCCACTCTTTCACCTTCAATTACTGAATAAACGTTATTACTTTGAATAGGTAAGGTCATAGCAACAGAATTATGCCTATGCGGTCTTTGTATTTCATTAGCGTCCAAAGAGTTCATCGCCAGTGCAATTGACGGATGAATGTCTCGCATTTTTTGTCGTTTTTCACTGCTGAAGTGTAACGCTAATCCAGTAACATTAGGATCAGCTTTCTGTTCATCGTGAACCAACGCCATTTGTCTCATAATTTCAGCCTCCCTATAAAGCGCTGCCTGTGTCGGCGCTTTTTCAGGGCTAGGAGCATCCAGATTATGAAAAATTAACTCGGGTTCATTTGTTACCTGAAAGAGCACTGCACCACCTTCTCCAGCAACTATTTCTGTTTCACCACCACCCGGCAAAGCAAAAACATCTCCCGATGACCAATGTATTATTTCATCTCCTTTAGAGGCATGACCTGAACCGGAGATTCCATAATAAATCTCTCCAGAGGCTCGAAATTTCCCTTTAAGAGATTCACCTGCATTAATTCTTGCGTAACGGCCAAGCATTAAAGGAGTTGTCGCTGGATAATCAAATCCCATTTTAGCACCAATATCTAAAACTATCCACTCAGATGGTGTGCCAGGAGCTAATGCTCTCTTAATCTCATCAATAAAAACGTGCTTCGGAACTTCAGGCCTTTTAATTGTAAAAATATTAGCCGGACTATCATATCGGGCACGTTCTTCAAAAATCGTCTTCTCTTGCAAATTATTTAAAACGTTTTCTTTATGTCCATCCATAAAAATTTCTCCTATTATCTTTGGGCATAATAAATTTTTCTTAAAACATTAATTATATATTTGTAGTCCCTATAAAACTATGGTTTTAGAATTATCTTACCTCTAACTTCCCGCCGATCTAACATCTCATGAGCCAAACGTGCATCGGTAAGAGCCAGCCTCTTATAGAGAGGTGGATTTAATTTTCCCTGAGCAAACTGTGCTACAACAGCTTCAATAATTTCTTTGCGTTTTTTTAAATTATCATCATAACAATGCCATGAAAAACAGCGCACGGCTAGACTCTTTGCTGCACGTTTACGCATAGCAGAAAATAATTCTTCATCAGGCATACCAGATAAAGCATTAAATGATATAATCATTCCAAGCGGCATTAACATATCCAATGTATCTGTAAAACGACCGCCTATTAAATGATCAAAAACTAATTCTACTCCCTTGCCTTCAGTTAAATCCAAGACACGCTTAACAACGTCTTCCCTAGCGTAATTTATAGTATGTGTAGCTCCAAATTCACTGATAAATTCACATTTTTCATCAGAACTTGTTCCACCTATAATATCTATTCCCTGGGACTTGCATATATCAATAATGGCAGTTCCCACCCCACCAGAGGCCCCATTTACATATGCAATGTTAGGATTTATCCCACGGGCAGCTTCAAATAACATTGCCCAGGCGATTATATAATTTGGAATACTTACGGCATCTTCAAGATTAATGTTATCCGATAAAGGAGTTACCAAGGAAGTCGAAACAGAATTATATTCAGCATAACGCCCTCCACCTGTTCCAAAAACTAAAACTGGCTGCCCAACTACAAATTCATTAACACCAGGTCCAGTTTTTTCTATATGTCCACTCATCTCATTACCTAATATAGCGGGCAATGGAGGAGACCACCTATAAACACCGGTGCGCATTAGAACATCCGGTTTACCAACGCCTATTGAATTAGCACGAATTAACACTTCATCATAACCTGGCTCCGGAATTGGTAGCTCTATTGTTTCAAGAACTTCCGGGCCTCCAGTCATAGAAATTTGTATAGCCTTCATACCACCAACCCCCAAATCAGCTCTAGAGTTTCGTATAAAGTTCTATTCAGCAGCTTTATAAAATTTTAAATACTAAAAAACTTTATTGGGAACTTCCAAAAGATCGCATAGCAATATGTGCTCCGTGAAACAAAGCTATAAACGCCCCAAGCTCCATAACTTGCGCTTCGGTATAATGTTTCTTTAACTCATCATAGAGTTCTTTATCTACTTTACTCGAATCCAGAAACATTTGATCAGCATAGCGAAGTGCTACCTTCTCAGATTCAGTAAAAAATTCTGAATCTTCATAATCGCCTGAGCCGGCATCAATGATCTCTTCGGTCAGCCCCATATCTTTTGCCTTTATAGAACGTAGACCTGAATTGTAAGGCTCTTCTGAGTATCGGGCTAATTGAACACGAATGATTTCTTTCAATCGATGGTCTACATTACCTTCGTTAAAATTCAGAAGCATTACCCGCAGCAGTGGTTTCGCCTGTTCCGGCATTCTAGCTACTATTCGCGGAAATTCACCACCTGGTACCCCTAGTGCCTCGCATTTTTCCACGAGCTCTTTTAGCTCTGGATCTGTAATATCATTAATGTCCAATGGCTTTATTACTGTCATTACTCTGCCGCCATGGAGTGTAATGAAGCAGGTGCTGCCCCATAGAGACGTTCTGACTCCTCCTGACCAACTATACGTCCGTCAGGTGAATACATAGGGTAGAACTTTAATGTACCAAAAAAGGTGTGATATCCAGCGTTAAAACATAAAAAGATACCAAGCTGGGTAATTTCATCATCACTCAGAAGCTCACGCAAACCATCATAGTAGTTAGAATCCAAAGCATCTGGATCCGTCATTACCAAGTCGATATGATTCAGTATTGCTTTTTCCTTATCATCCAGATGTTCGCTATCTGCATAATTATTTATGCCGTCATCAATGAGATCTTCCGTTAATCCTTCCCGCTTCGCCGAAGCAGATCGAACATTACCTCAATAGCTGCAATGAGCCTGTCGTGACATAGAAACCCGGATAATTTCTTTCAGTTTATGGTCTATACTCCCGGTTCCAAACGACGTTGTCCAAGCTATGTACATCGATTCGGCTAAGTCAATATTGTGGCCCATCATAGCATGAAAACCCGGATCCGGGGCCTTATGCTTTAGGCTCTGTTCAATATATGGCTTAAGTTTAGTCTTTTTTAGCTCTTCAATGTCGAGCATCGTAATATTTGGGGCCATGCATTTTCTCCTAAAGTCGTTTACCAAACAATACTGGCTTAGGCATAAGTTTCAACTAATTTTTTAATTACCTGCCGCCTGTCAACTCCAGTTCTGGTTTCAACCAGTTCACCATCTTTAATAAACAAAAGTGTTGGTGTGGTTCTGATGTTAAAGCGTTCTAGAAGTTCTATATTTTCTTCTGCCTTTACACTACCTATAGTAACACTATCTGGTACTTCTTGCACTAACTGCTTCAAAATTTTAGCTAATTGACGGCAAGGAGCACAAGACTCCGACCAAAAATCAATTACCGTTAATCCTTTTTGATTGAGTACATCTCTTTCAAAATTATGTTGACTAAATTTTTTAAAACCTTCTATCATTATTTTTTCTACCTTAAATAATAGTTTTTACAATAGCCAATGTAATAATCATTAAGTTAGCCTACGGCACAAGAGATAGGCAATCCTAAATGGTAGCCAATATATAAACAGGGCCAGGAGACTTATTATGTCTGATTTCAACAAACCCAAGTTTCGGTCGCAAATGTGGTTTGATAATCCTAATAACCCCAAAATGACAGCATCTTATATTGAACGATATCTTAATTATGGGATTACACGAGAGGAACTGCAGTCAGGTAAGCCTATCATAGGTATCGCTCAGACTGGATCAGATTTATCACCGTGTAATCGACACCATATAGAATTAGCAAAGCGTGTCCGTGATGGAATAGTTTCAAATGGGGGTATCTGTTTCGAATTTCCGGTGCACCCCATACAAGAGACAGGGAGAAGACCCACCCCGGCCCTGGACCGTAATCTAGCTTATCTTGGTTTAGTTGAAATTCTGCACGGTTATCCGATCGATGGAGTTGTATTAACAATAGGCTGTGACAAAACCACACCAGCTTGTCTAATGGCTGCTGCTACATTAGACCTACCCGCCATCGCTCTATCAGTTGGGCCAATGCTAAATGGATGGTTTCGTGGTGAACGAACCGGCTCAGGAACCATTCAATGGAAAGCCCGTGAACTGTGGGCCACTGGAGAGATTAATGACGAAGAGTTTACTGACCTAATAGCCTCTGCAGCTCCATCAGTTGGATATTGCAATACCATGGGAACAGCAACAACAATGAATTCTCTGGCCGAAGCCTTGGGTATGCAATTACCAGGAGCAGCCTCCATACCAGCACCTTACCGTGAACGCGGACAGATTGCCTATGAAACCGGAAAACGTGCTGTTGACATAGTTAAGGAAGATTTAAAACCTTCTGATATTATGTCTAGAGCAGCTTTTGAGAATGCAATAGTTGTAAATTCTGCGATAGGTGGATCAACTAATGCGCCTATACACCTAAACGCAATTGCCCAACATCTAGGAATTCAGCTGGATAACGACGATTGGCAAGCGATCGGTCTAAACATACCATTACTAGTTAATTTACAGCCAGCAGGAGAGTATCTCGGAGAAGATTACCACCGTGCAGGAGGGGTACCTGCAGTTGTAGGGGAATTGATAAATGCAAAGCTTCTCCCCCACTTAAGTGCCGCAACAGTAAACGGAAAATCCATCGGAGAAAATTGTGAAAAAATATCTATAAAGGATTCCCGTGTAATCAAAAATGTTACTAGTCCAGTAACTCCTGCTGCAGGTTTCATAAATTTAAAGGGCAATTTATTTAATTCTGCAATCATGAAAACCAGTGTTATTTCAGATGAGTTTAGAAATAGATATTTATCTAATCCTGATGATCCAAATGCATTTGAAGGACGAGCAATCGTATTCGACGGAACTGAGGATTACCATAATAGAATAGAAGATCCAAAACTTAATATTGATGAAAATTGTTTATTATTTATGCGTGGAACGGGCCCCATTGGCTATCCTGGTGGGGCAGAGGTTGTAAACATGCAGCCACCAGCAAATCTTTTAAAAAAGGGCATACATTCATTACCATGTATTGGTGATGGTCGACAATCGGGAACCTCCGGTTCACCATCAATTTTGAACGCGTCCCCAGAGGCGGCCTTGAATGGTGGCCTAGCGCTGTTAAAAACAGATGATCTCGTTCGAATCGACTTAAATAAAGCAGAAGCCAATATCTTAATTTCAGAAACCGAGCTAGAAAAACGCAGAGGAATACTAGAATCTAATGGCGGCTATCAGTTCCCCGCGGATCAAACTCCATGGCAGGCAATTCAACGTTCTATAGTCGATCAATTCGATAAAGGTATGGTACTAAAGCCTGCTGTAAGATTTCAAAAAGTGGCAAGAGGTGGAAACCCCGATTCTACTACGACTGAAAATGTACCCAGAGATAACCACTAATACATTTAAATTTTATTAAAAACTATTGTAATATATAATTAAGATTATGAATTTTTCTAAATTCTGTTCTAGATACTTTTTTAATAACTTACTTATAGGTCAAAGAAACATCAGTTGCGATGTATAAGGTCTTCTCCTTCAACACGAATGTAGTCCTCTTCAAAACCAAAGCTTTCGTCTCCCTTCAAAAGACCGGCACCTGGTATATGGTTTACTTCTATCCTAATACCATCAGGATCTTCGAATAGTACGTAGTAGTAACCGGGTGCCCATTCGCGTTGTTCAGGTCCGCGTATTATTTTTGCACCTAGGTTAGTAATAAAGCTGGCCGTTTTATCAACATCTTCACGCGTTCTAGATCGCAAACAAAGATGATGCAAACCTACACGATATTGTTGAAATCTCTCACCTTCAAACTCTGCATCACATTTTCGTATACCAATTGCAGTACGTGCGCCCACATGATAGCAGAAATCTGGTCCATCATGAATCAGCCTCATTCCAAATTGTGGTAAAAGTTTAGAGTAAAACTCTCGAGCTGTATTAAATTGGCTTACCGTCAAGATCACATGAGCCATTCCATTAATATCAATCTTGGGTTCTTTCTGATTCATGATGTTGTCATCGCATTCCCTAAAGATTTAACTGCATCGGCACGCCCCGGGGAAGGCGGAATGTTCAGTCCTCTTTCGCAAGCTGGGCGATCACGCAATAGCTTCATCCACCTTTCCAAATGTAACAATCCCTCCGTGGGAACTCGAGCCCATCTGTGACTGCGTATCCAGGACCAATTTGCTATATCGGCTATAGAGAAATCACCCGCTAACCATTCGTTATCTGCAAGTCTGCTATCCAGCACATTATATAGTCTTCGTGTTTCATTATGGTAACGCGCTCTAGCCGCAGGCTCATCAGTGTCGAAGTAACGTTCGAAAACTACAGCTTGCCCTTGCATGGGCCCAATACCGCTAGCCTGAAACATCAACCATTGGATTACTTCATGGCGAACTGGTCCATTAGCTGGCAAGAGTTCGCCTGTCTTTTCAGCTAAATAGAATAAAATTGCATTCGAATCAAAAATTACTAGGTCATCCACGTCGTGGTCAACAATTACAGGAATTCGCCCGTTAGGATTCATAGCAAGAAAATTAGCTTTAATTTGTTCTCCATTTGCGAGGTCAATATGGTTGACGGAATACTCCAACTCTAATTCCTCAAGTATCATAGCCACTTTCCAGCCATTAGGAGTGGGAGCGGTGTATAAGTCTATCATCGTTATTGACTCCAATTTCCTACTAAAGATAGGGTTTACTCAGGTGGCTGATTTGTCAACTTTTACACTATCGAAAGAAAAATGATGGCCTCAGTAATATCATCTAATTGGTATTTTGATTTTATTTCACCATTTGCATATCTTCAGTTAGCTCAATTTTCTAAATTACCTAGCTCTCTAAAAATTACACCTGTACCTGTTGTCTTTTCTGGATTACTTAAACATTGGGGGCAACTTGGACCAGCAGAAATTCCTTCTAAACGCCGCTTCGTTTATAGGTTTTTCAAATGGAAAGCGGATCAAATAAATCTGCCCTTCACAATGCCTCCAAAACATCCCTACAATCCCCTACCCTCCCTAAGACTTTGCGTTGCAGCGGGTGCAAAGGTCGAACAGGTTATTGCCATTTTTAATGTAATTTACGTACAGGGCCTTCAGCCAGATTCTATAGAGGGGATAAATGCTATGGCTGAAGCTCTCTCGATAGATAATCCACAAGCCGTTTTGTCAGACGAAACAGTTAAAATAACACTTCGTGATAATACGAAAAAGGCTATAGCGGAAGGAGTATTCGGCGTTCCTACCTTCACTATTGGAAATGAACTTTTCTGGGGTGGGGATGCTACAAAAATGATGCTGGACTATATCAATTGTTCTGAGCTATTCGAAACGGCAGAAATGAAACGTATCTCTAGTATGCCTATGGGTTTGACTCGTCGCTAATCTAGTGGAGAGGCACTTGTTATTCAAAAATCTGTATATTGGTAATTCTTGCTACCACATTAAAGAAAATTGTAGGGAAACTTAGCCATCTAAATATGCTTTCAAATGTTTACTGAGGTCATGTGCATCATCACCAGCTCCGTCAATTAATGATGATTTTCGACGACGTAAAAACTGCATTCCTATAAGATACATCCCAGGAAAATTAACTATGCCTCCATCATGAATAATTTGTCCTTTACGGTTTAAAGTAGCCACATCTAACCATGATAAGTCGGGTTTAAATCCAGTTGCCCAGATAATAGTTTTAATATTATTTTCAATTAAATTTATTTCTAATGGAGGAGAATTTTCAATTAAAGTTGGTAAAAAACGCTCTCTAGGATTAATATCAACCAAATGATCATTATTTGTGATCCACTCGTCAATATTATCAAGCAGGCGATTCATTTTTAAATCTGCTAATGAGCATACATTTTTAAGTGAACCCGAAAATAGAGCCTTATCATCCCGCATTCCAACCATACGCCCAACTAATTTAATTCCTAAACTGGAAAGTGTATTGAGATCAAGTGTCCCTCTATCCAAAGATCCTGCAAGCTGCAAAGACGGCACACGCCTGGCTCTATTAACATCATCTACTTCATCATAACGTTCATCAAGAATGCCAGTAGAATCCATCCACCATTTTATATCATAACCTCGATAAACCCTAGGCACTCTAACATGTTCACCCACCGATAGTGTAACCTGATGGCCCGAAAGCTGAATTTCTTTAGAAAGCTGAGTACCGGTTGCAGAAGCACCTACTATCATAACTCCCCCATCAGCCAGTTGATTAGGATTTTTATACTCAATAGGTGTCAACATATTTATTTTAGAAGGAACTGCTTCAGAAATAGTAGGCACAACAGCAACGTTACAAGCACCAGAGGCAATTACTAACACCTTGCAGTGCCATTCGCCTTGATTAGTTAGAACTTTATAACCTGAATCAGACGAGGACACTGAAGTAACTCTCGTGCTAGTCTCTACTGGTGCTGAAATAAAGCCAGCATACCGATCAATAAACTCAATAACCTCCGGCATGTCTCTGAAACCGTCAGGATCCTCTCCTTGATACTTAAAACCCGGCAAACGACTTTGCCAATTTGGAGTAAGCAAGCGCAGAGAATCCCAACGTTCAGTTCGCCAGGAGTTTGCAACTTCACCTCTTTCTAGCAATACATGATCTACCGAAAGGTCAGTAAGACAACAACTCATAGCCAAACCAGCATGCCCGGCACCAATAATTACACAAGTTACATTGCGTGAGATAACCATCTTTTATTAATTATTTTAAATATAAATAAGTAAATTAGTTAACCTCGACTGAAACATTAGTTGGATTTGTTACAATATCATATACAGCCGAACGTTTTTGAGATTGTGCGACAAGAGCTCTGATTTCATCAGGAGTTGCATCTGCATCAATATCATAATGGACATTAATACCGTCAAATCCGTTTCTCACATCTGAATCAATTCCAAGGATACCCTGTATATCCATTCCACCCTCAATCGTGGCTTTACAGGATCTTAACTGAATATCACGATGCTGAGCTACAGCGGCTATTCCTGCTGTCAGGCAACTTGCTAAACCAACTAAAACAATTTCTACTGGGGTAGCTCCATGATCTTCAGAAGCAAAAACCTCCGGATGGTCAGCATCAAAAGAAAAAGTTTTTTTATGCACCTGCTCTGAGCCAAGACCAAAATACCCTTCCACAGATGTTTTGCTATGAGTACCGTTTTTCCATTCACAGCTGGCACGCCATGAAAATTTTGCTGCTTCTGGAGCTTTACTTAATGCCTCACGAGCGCCAAGCAATGCTTCAACATTTACGCCATTATCAACTACTGTAGTATTGGACATAATAATTATTCCTCATAATATTAGAGATTATAAAATTGTGTTTATTTTGGAGAAGTAGGCGACAAGAGAATATAGTTCGACATGTCAATACAGACACAAAGCCCACCTCCGCTAAATATAAGCGTGGCCATTAATGATCTATTTTTTGATTATTTTTTTTTCATAAGCAGTCCCCCAACCCTAAATTGGGCCCGCGGAACTATTTAGCCGCGGCGCTTTAGCTATTGGTAACGCGGATGCAAGCTGCCCCATCAAAATACCGCGGGTCTTTATATACAAATGGGAGACCAAATCCCTTTAGATATCATTACAAATAACAACAATTCATTTAACTAATAATAGTTGATTCTATCATCAATCAAGTCAAGTAATATATGTTTATGTCCAGTAATAAAAACCTTGTCAACATAATTCAGTATTTAATTTATATACTCTAGCCTCAGCAATAAAATTATAATTCACAATATTTCACATTATAGCTTGATTGTAATTCTAGGCTAAATCAAAACCTCGTGTTATTAAAAATTCCTTAAGATTGTCAAGATCACTGGGTTCGGCTAAACGCCGGGCTGCATTTTCAGACCAGCCGTAAAAAGAAGATACACCATATTTAGAAGAATTAATTTGGTTACGAAGTGGTCTAGCTTCATGACGGCGACGATCATATTCATTAACCTCAGAACTAAGGTTAGAATCATCATATTTGTCTTGGTGTAATATAATCGAAGATGGCAGCCGCTGAGAAATATCACGCTCTTCATTAGGCCATCCTGCTACAAAACCAGCCACAGGAAACACTCCATTTGGTAAATTTAATAAGTTAGCAATGTCTGAAAGTCGCTTGCGTACCTGGCTAATACAACAGCAACCAAGTCCGACCGACTCTGCTGCCAATACCATTGTTTGCATGGCTAATGCAGCATCAACCGCTGCATTCATAAAACTATCTAAGGTGTTTTGTGCATAAGTGAGATTACGAATATCACACAATCGTTTAGCACGCCTTAAATCTCCGCAGAAAACAAGTAAAACTGGCGATTCTGACAGCCACTCTGTATCACACAATCTAGCCACTTCATCCTTTTTAACCTGATCCCGCAGGTCTATAATTGAATATTGTTGCAAGTCGGACTTTGCAGAAGCAGACTGAGCACAAGAAACCAATATTGTTCTTAGTTCCTCGCTTACATCTTCTTTAGTGAACTTACGGTAGCTGCGCCTTTGAAGAATGTTAGAAAGACATCCAACCTTTTCATCTACAAAATCACTTGAAAAGGTATTTAAATCAGTTCCAATTGGTACCTTTAGTCCAAAACGATCAAAAACACTTGCGTCAAAAACAGATTTCATATCAGACATTCGGCCCCCACTTAAATTTATACATTTAAGCCCACATATCGGCTTTAAACTTCTTGGATGTTACCCGAATCATCCAGCACAAACCCAGCATCCAGGGCTCTCCTTATAACATCATCATGCCAATCTACTCGGCTAGGCTTCGTTCCGCCAAGAATGGTCATATGCCAAGCATCAGTATCGCTAATGTTTCGTATTGCACGCATTTCACCAACAGGAACAGAAATAACATCAAATGGCTCTAGGATAATTTCATTTTCACCAACATCACCCCATGTCACAGACCATTTTCCCGTCATTGGTATAAAAACTTCAACGTGATCGTGTGAATGTAAGGAAGGACCTTTACCTGGTGCTGCTTTTAAATATGTAAGGTTAAAATCTTGAGCATAATCAATAGCCGGTTTTGCATCAGGGTTTTCTGCTACTCCTGTACCGATTACATTATAATTCAAACGCTCATGCCCTGGTAACATTGAGTCTAAGAAGAAACGTGGATCTGTTTTTAGTTTATCAAACCTCGCAACTCTTTCACGTTCCATACGATCAACTCTCCATGATGACTTTATCATATCGCCCTCCTTAGCTATACTTATAAATATTTACTGATATTTCTAATATTGACTGCAGTAACTAACTCTCATCATCCACAATCAAGTTGCCATCTGAGTCCAGGCGCATGCCGGTTTTACTAGCCTTATCAAGAACAGACTGAGCCCATTCCACCTTACCATTATCGTCACCACCAACAACTGCAACCATGTATGCATGCTCAGCACCATCATTTCGAAAACCTCGCATTACTCCTGGGGGAACGGAAATGCAATCAAGTGGTCCTAACTTAATCTCGTTTTCACCTTCGTCACCCCAATAAATTACCCAGTTACCGGAAAAAGGAATAAAAACCTCCACTGTAACGTGATTATGTAAGGCGGCACCGCAACCAGGTTCTGCTCCTACATAAGCAACGTTAAAGCCATGATTATCTATAATTGAAGGGCGTGTTTTTGGATCCTCTGAGACCCCGGGTCCAATTATACTGAATAATTCACGCTCGTGTTCAGGAATTCGGGTATCAACAAACATCATTGGATTTGGCTCTGTATCAGAAAATCGGGCAACCCGTTCACTCTCCATTTTGTTAGTTGAAATCTCTAACTTAGCCATTTTTATTATCCTTTAGTAAAAAAAATATGTGTCTAAAATTGTAGTCATAGAATTTTCATGGTTCTAAAAACCATGTCCTTGTTAGACGGAATTATAAATTTATTTAAGCTTAAACACTATCTTTATGCACAACAGATCCCTTGACAACAAGCGTTCACACAAGGAAACTTTTAATCAGTAAGGATTATTTAATTTACCCTGGGAAAATTTCCTTTGTTTATTCTGGGAAAATTTCTCATGTTTGTTCTGGAAAATTTTTATTTGGACGTTGTGTGCAAATAAAACAAAGGGAGACTATAATATATGACTTTTAAACATTCTCTTGGTGGCGTTGCAATAGCGGCTGCAGTAGCAATTGGAATGATCGCTGGCGTAACCACAGCCTCGGCTGATAAATTTAATGTAAAACTTGCATCCGGACATCCGCCCGGCTTTCACTATGTAAAGTTTTTTAAAGAATATTTTGCTCCAGAGCTCAAAAAACGAGTTGAAGCTCGTACTGATCACACAATGTCGGTCACAGAGCTATATAGCGCCTCTGCCGTAAAAGTAACTGAAACCCTAGAGGGACTTCAAAAAGGTGTAATTGATATTGGAGGAGGTTGCTATTGCTTTGAAGCTGCTAAACTCCCATTACATGCTTTTCAAGTTTGGACCCCTTTTGGCCCCTTCAGTCCAATTAAAAGTTTAGCGGTCGCTCGCGATGTATATAGTACTACACCGGAGTTAATCGATGTATTCGAGAAAAAATTTAATCAAAAGCTCATTGGTCTTATCGTACTAGATCCCTATGAGATCGTCGCACGCAAGCCATTACTTAAGCTTTCTGACTTAAAAGGCTATAAGATCGGTGCCGCTGGAGCCAATCTTGCTTGGCTAAACGGTACTGGAGCTGTGCCAGTACAAACAAACGGATCAATTGCCTACACATCAATGCAAACTGGAGTTTTTGACGCTGTGGTTGCATTCGCCAGTTTTGTTGAAGCAGCCAAATTTTATGAAATGGCTCCACATTATATGAAAATAGGCATCGGCTCAGTAACATGGCTATTTGTTCATATTAATCTCGACACCTATAACAAGTTTCCACCTGAGATTCAAAAAATCATAGATGAAATTGGTCGTGATTATGAAACCGTTATAGCCATGGATAAAGAAGAGTCCTATCTCCCAACACTTCAAAGAATGGCAGACAAAGGAACCACTATCCATGAGCTATCTGCAGAAACAAAGGCCGAGTGGGCAGAATCTTTAAAAGGTTTACCAGCTGCCAAAGCTAAAGAGTTTGATGCAAAAGGATACCCTGCAACCGCCACTATAAAGCGTTCTTTGGCGTCAGCAGAAAAACACGGTCACGTTTGGCCAGTAAAATATAAATTGAATTAATAGTTTATATATTAAGGCGGGGCTAAATTACCCCGCCTTTTTTTTCGATTCCAAAACTTAATGTAAAACACCCGAATCAACAACAACTAGACGGAGTGAGTTATGGCCTGGGTAGAACGCGCAAACTTGGCTATAGCAAAGTGGCTAATGGTATTTTCTGCCTTCTTAGCGTTTGGGTTAAGTTTTTATATATTAGTGGCTGTAATAGCCCGTAATTTCAATAAACCCATACAAGGCACCTCTGAAGTAGTTACAGAATTAATTGTAACCATAGTTTTTTTACAAATTTCGTATTGTGTTTCTACTGGTGGAATGTTGCGCGCTGATTTCTTGATTAATTATTTCACCCCAACCACTCGAAAAATATTAAATATAATAGGATATGCATTGGGTATTCTACTTTTTACCACAGTTTTTATTGGTAATATTGAACCTGCCTACCAGTCCTGGATTACTGGAGAATTTGAAGGTGAAGGGGCATTAAGAATGCCAACCTGGCCTGCTCGATTTAGTCTTGTAATTGGCTGTTCTTTAACAGGCTTCAGCTATACACTTTTATTGATTAAAGAACTAAGTTCTATGGTTCGCATGAACCAGTCTCCGACTTTAGAAGTTGAAACATAAAATAAATAAAAGGCCCAATTAAATGTTTGATGCAAACATTACTCTTGTCGTTATTGGCCTGCTCTTACTTATGGTATTTGCCGGCATACATGTTGCTGTTGCACTTGGTGTTACTGCCATGGTTGGATTATATTTAGTCTTTCAAGGCGACATTTCTCTTGTAACATTTATGGTAGGAAGCACTGGCTACGAAGCAATTAGAGCATATGTTTTTGCTGTAGTGCCTCTTTTTATGCTCATGGGAGAATTTATATCTCGATCAGGAGCTGCAGCAGATCTTTACAACTCGATCAATAAAAATCTATCGCGTATTCCTGGTCGATTAGCACATGCAACAGTTTTAGGAAATGCACTTTTTGCATTTGTTACAGGAACCAGTCTTGCATCAGCAACGGCTTTTACTGCAATTGCATATCCCGAAATGAAAAGGCATGGCTATAACCGCGGATTTGCCTTAGGTTCAATTGCAGGATCAGCTTGCCTGGGAATGCTTATACCCCCTAGCCTATTCATGGTGGTTTGGGGAATATTAACGGAACAGTCTATAGGAATTCTGTTTATTGCAGGCGTGATCCCTGGTTTTCTACTCGCCGGTTTAATGTTGTTCTATATTTTCATGGTTTCAATGATTATTCCCTCTGTAGTTGGAAAAGGATCTGACCTTGGTAAAGATGATGCTGTCCAAGAAAATACCGAATCTGATGAAAAGTCTCAGTCTAAATTAATTAGTTTTATTGGACTATTTGGTGTCATATTTGGCGTTCTCGGAGGCATATGGGTGGGCTGGTTCACTCCTACTGAAGGAGCTGCAATCGGAGCAGTACTTGGGTTAATTTTGGGTGTCTGCAAAGGAATGCGTTGGCCTGAAATCTATGAAGCTGTCCTTGCCGTTGCTAAAACATCAGTTCCCATTATGGTGCTCTTATTTGCCGCTCAGCTTTATGCCAGAGTACTGGCATTAGCAGGTGTTGGAACCGCTGTTCAGAACTTTTTTATAGGAACTGGGCTTGATCCCTGGCAAATACTCGCAGTAATGGTCATTATCTGGTTTGTAATGGGGATGTTGATCGATTCAGTATCAATAATGCTGCTGACCGTTCCAATTTTTGCCCCGATAGCAGTAGCCCTCGGATATGACCCTGTTGCGTTTGCGCTTATTGGTATATTGGCGATTGAAGCAGGTATTCTTACTCCGCCTTTTGGCCTTCTAGTATACGCTGTAAAAGCTGTGTCACCAGATAAGGATGTCTCATTAATGCAAATATTTATAGGCTCCACACCTTATTGGATTATGTTGATGCTAGTAATGATAGCCATAGCAAATGTACCAGAGATTGCTACATGGCTTCCTTCCGTAGCTAGATAAACACCAATTGAGAAAGACCCCATGGATTATAAAAGCATTATCTTTGAAGTTACCGATAATATAGGTTTGATAACATTAAATCGTTCTGACGAAGCAAACTCAATTAATAAACCGATGGTAGAAGAACTGGCCGATATTGCCATGAATTGCTATCGGGATGATTCGATACGTTCTGTAGTATTAACTGGCTCTGGAAAAATGTTTTGCGGTGGTGGAGATCTCAAGGCTTTTGTAGAAAAGGGGGATGCTGTATCCAATTATGTAGACCAAACTGCCACAATTTTACATCAAGCAATATCTCGTTTTGCACGTATGGATTGTCCATTAGTGATTGCAGTTAACGGAGTTGCAGCAGGAGGAGGTTTTAGTCTCGCTCTAGCAGGTGATTACATAATAGCAGCAGATACTGCTAAATTTATTTCTGCCTACACAGCATCTGGGTTGTCACCAGATGGTAGTTCAACTTTTTATTTAGCTAAACACATAGGGCTATTGAGAGCTAAAGAACTAATTCTAACTAATCGCCTATTAAATGCTGAGGAAGCATGTAATTGGGGAATGGTAACTAAAGTCGTTCCATTAGAAAATTTGTTGGATGAGGCAATGGCAATGGCGTATAAGTTCTCTAAAGGACCAACCAAAGCTTACGGCATTAGCAAGAATTTACTAAATAGTGCCTATTCTGAACCCCTAGAAGCTCAGCTCGACAGTGAAAGTCGAGGGATAGCATCCAGCATTGGAAGCGAAGATGGTCGCCATGGTATAGATAGTTTTTACAACAAGAAAAAACCAACCTTTAAAGGAAAATAAAATACCTAGGCCAATAAATTCTTAATATCTCCTAAAACAATAAATAAAATAGAGAATATATTTCTACACTGACCGCTCTACAGAGACGTCCAATAGAGAAGGACCGTTATAAGAAAGAGCCGCTTGAATTGCTGGTCTAACAGCATCCGCTTCATTAATTTTCTGTGCACTAACTCCCAATGACTCAGCAAGACCTACAAAATTTATTGGGGGATCTGTAAAATCCATACCAATAAATTGATCATTTCCATGAAAAGCAAGCAAACGTTGTTTTATAATACGGTAACCTTGGTTATTAGCGATTACAAATGTAATAGGTAATTTTAGATTAGCTGCAGTCCACAATGCCTGAATTGAGTACATTGCACTACCATCTCCTATAAGAGCTATTACCGGTCGACTAGGCTGAGCAAGTTGGACCCCTATAGCAGCAGGCAATGCCCAACCTATACCTCCGCTGGCATATGAATGAAAATTGTAACGATCATTAAAAGATAAAAAGTTAAGTAAGTTCCAACTAGTGGTTAAACCTTCATTAACGACAATAATATCTTCTGGTAAGCAGCTGCAAATTTCCATCATTAACCAATCACTATGAATTGGAACAGAATCTCTTTTAGCTAGAGCTATCTCAGTTTTCTGCTTTCGTTTTGCACTCCAATTAATGTGACTAATTGCTTTCAAGCGTGAGGTGGCTATCATTGAATGCTCAATGCCGCCTTTTTTATCAACTAACGGGTTTAAAGCATTTAAAGTTTCTTTAACTTCACCTCTCACTGCAATTTCAGCAGGATAGTTTTTTCCCATTTCCCAATCTTCAAGGCCAATTTGTATGATTGCCATACCCGGAGGTAGAGGATCAATTTCGCTAAATACAGACATTCGTAGAACATCAGCCCCTATTACTATCAATAGATCAAAAGCCTCTAAAATTTCACGTACTTCTTTCTGATTGCGTGATAGTGCTCCCATGAAAGCTCTATGTTCGGAAGGAAAGTGTGAACCATAAGCAGTAGTTTGTTGATAAACTGGTGCACCAAGAAGCTCAGAAAACTCTGACACTTGATCAAAAGCATCTGAAATCACCACTTCATTACCCACAAGAATTAAAGGAGACTTAGCAGCTAAAAGTCGCTTAGTAATTGCATCAAGACTTTCTTCAGACGGACGTACCTTTGTATCAATTCTTGTCCTATGTCCGAGATCAATGCCTTTTTGATCATTCAATACATCCCCAGGTAATGACAAAAAAACTGGGCCAGTAGGTGCTGTAGTAGCAATTTTTGCAGCGCGCCTTACAATCCTGGGCATATCCTCTAAACGATTGATCTCGGTCGCCCACTTAACCAATGGAGTTGCAATGGGGACTAATGAATCATACAGCAGGGGTTCTGTTAGTCCGTGCCCCTGCTCCTGCTGGCCAGCAGTAATAATCATGGGTGTACCAGTAAATTTGGCGTTATAAATTGCGCCCATAGCATTACCTAGACCAGGAGCAACATGAACATTACAAGCCGTTAACTTTCCAGAAGCACGAGAAAAACCATCAGCCATAGCCACAACCAGTGATTCCTGCATTCCCAAGACATAACTTAAGCCAGTTCGCCCTGTTAGGGCATCCATTATCGGCAACTCTGTTGTACCAGGGTTACCAAACAAATGGGTGACTCCTTCATCTTCAAGAAGATTCAGAAAAGCAGTGCTTCCTTTTATTAGATTCATATTTACAACTTCCTTAGATAAACTAATGAGAATTAATACAATGCCGCCTTAAAGCTTGTAAATTCACTAATTAAGCACCTCTTAGTTAATTATTCTTATTACAATTTTGATGTAATCAAATATGAGTTCAAATAGTTTCTCTATTTAATAGGTGAAAATGGAGCAGCTAGTAGAATTTTATTTTCTTGATCTGTGTAAGCATCTTTAGGGGATCCAGAAGGGGGCCAAATGCCAGTTTTCATGCACTCCATTCTAACTTCCTGCCGATGGTTAAGACTTTCATAGGCCCAAATATGAACAAATTTATTAAGCCCCCCAAGCTCCGTATGCATTGCCATAACTAAAGGAGATACTTTTGTCCTCGCTTCAATTGCAGCCTCCCATCCTTCAATAACACCAGGCATCAGGCCAGGTGTAACAGAATAACTGCGCCACTCAAAAATAGGTCCAATACTCCCGCTTGCAAATTTATCAACGAATGGTAATGGCAGAAATATTTCCGATTGCATTAAAATTGGTTTAACTGGTGATTTTGGTGGCCAGTTATCTAAAGAGGCCGCTTCAAAACGCACACGGTCGCGATGTGCCAAATCTTCATAAGGCCAAACGTGAATTACCTGATTAAGCTTACCAATATCAGTATAAAAGAAACCTGAAAGCGACGAAAACTTCTGGCGGTATTCATAAGCATTACCAAAAGCCTCCATAAATGCATTCATTTCTCTAGGTTTAAATTGATATGTACGAACTTCATAAATCATCTTTTAATTACTCCGTTAAAACCATAAATTTATTTACACGTTTTGTTACCAAAAATATCTCATAAGGATTGGAAAACACTGACTGGTAAGAAGAATGTTTTATACCACAAAATCATACCTACCTTATATCTTCAATAAGTAGATGTTATATAATTAAGTAAATCGATTTGATAAATCTTTCTAAAATTTACTTAGTTTACTTAGTTTACTTAGTTTACTTAGGCAGTCTGGGTAGACCAAACATAGTATATTTAGTCATAATTCAACAATATTCGATTTGAGTTTATTCGTAAAATTATATGTAAATAACATAAACTAATTTAGCCAATCACAATAATAAAAAAATGTATAAAAAGCAGAAACAAATCGAGTGCCATCAGGAGGTTAAAACAATGAGTACGCTGATTGAAAATGGACACGTAGTTACTATGAATGAAAATCGTGAGGTCTTCGAAGATGGTTACGTATTGGTTGAAGATGACGGTCGGATTGCTTCGGTTGGTCCCTTAGAAAACACCCCTCATGGTTCGTTCTCAAAACGCATTAACGCAAAGGGCATGATTGTACTTCCCGGTCTAATAAACCTTCACCAACATCATTGGTATAATTTGTTTAAAGGCTTGGCTCCAGGGCTATTATTGGAGGAATGGGTTAACGGTTTATTATTACCATGTGCCGCGGAGTTAACTCCACAAGACATTCGTGCCTCAGCTTATTTATCCGCGCTTGAAATGATTCGAACAGGAACTACTTGTTGCTTAAACCACTCAGTTACTACAACCATGGAAGCAGAAGTTAGGGCCACTATAGAACCAATGGCAGAGATTGGTTTTCGACAGGTTTTTGCTAAAGATTTCCGTTGTCAAACTCCGTCTAATCCGCATCACCCTCATAGTGTAAGTGATTCAGAATCATACATTGCAGAATTAATAGATAACCTAAATGGAAATAAAAATGGGTTAATACGCATGGCACTAGCAATTGAATCAAATGCGCATTGGCTAGCAGCCGGTATGAGCTCAGACATATTAGTCGAAACTGGTTATCGACTTGCTAAGGAAAAAAACCTAAAAATAACAAATCATACAGCTGGCGGTACACTTTCTATGGAAACTGGTTATTTACATTATTTGCGTGAAACAGGAAGAACCGATGTCCGTTATCTGGTGCAGATGGGATTACTCGACTCACACTGGTTACTAATACACGCTATTAATATTAATGATACAGACATTAACCATATGTCTGAATCTGGATGTCATGCCGTCTATACACCTACGAGTGAGTCTATGCGCGGCGGTGGTATCGGACCATGGGTACGACTAATAAAAGCTGGAGTTAATTGTGCCCTAGGCACTGATGGTCCAATGGTAGACTACTCAGTAGACATTGTTGAACAGATGAAAGCTTGTACACTAATACAAAACACAAATCACTTAAACCCTAAGGTAATGCCAATTGAACGTTCATTAGAAATGGCAACAATAAATGCTGCCAAAGCACTTGGTATGGAAGATGAAATCGGATCACTTGAATCAGGAAAACGCGCCGATATATCTGTATTTGATATGAGGGGTCCGCACTTGCAAGTAATACACAACCCTATAGCTAACTTTATATGCTGTGCTAGAGGGGCTGATGCTTACACGGTAATGATAGATGGCAAAATAATTCTTTCAGAAGGACAATTTATTAATTTTACGGGCGTAAACGAGGTAATAGAAGAGGCAACCCAACGAGGCAGAGCCATTGCAAAAAAAGCTGGCGTCTCCAAGAGAGCTCAACCAATATGGCACTAGAATTAAAACATACTAATTGTACGCTTCTTAATTTAATTTATCTTTTAGGAGAGTAGACCGTGGCTAAAGACCCTCGCGTTGAAGTAGCACTGAATCATTGGGCTCCAAGATTCGTTGCAAATGGCATACCATTAACAGATTTTCAGGAAGTTACCGCCTCTATAGAGAGATGGGAAGATTGGTGTTCAGCATGGACGAAACGTGCAGAAATTCATGAAGAAATGGGTCGAACTGCCCTGTCACAGGGTTGCGGCCTAAGTGCCGGAGAGCACTTAACCACTGCAGGAATTTGTTATCATTTTGCTAAGTTTTTATTTGTTAATAATATTCCACAGATGCGCGAAACTCACATGAAAGCAGTTAATTGCCGTAATCTAGCGCTTCCTCATTTAAATCCACCCGGTGAACGCGTGGAAATACCCTACCAAGGTAAATCACTGGCTGGCATTCTGCGCCGCCCTCATAATACTGAAATACCATCAGTGGTTATATTAGCAATGGGTCTAGACTCATCTAAAGAAGAGATGGGTGCTTATGAACAATTATTTCTTGATAGAAATCTGGCTACCCTTACTTTCGATGGACCAGGTCAGGGAGAAGGTGAGTATGACTTTGGTATTAGACATGATTATGAAGTTCCTATTGAAGCCGTAGTAAACCACATTGAAAGTAGAAATGACTTAGATGCTAAACGTATAGGATTGTGGGGAGTCAGCCTGGGAGGATACTACGTTCCTAGGGCAGCAGCTTACGAAAAACGAATTAAAGCATGTATTGGGCTATCGGGTCCCTACGATTGGGGTGCTGTATGGGACAGCCTGCCTATTTTAACACGAGACGCATTTCGTGTTCGCTCTCATTCCACTAATGAAGAGGAGGCACGCCTTCTAGCACTAAAGTTTTCTCTTAAAGGGGTAGCTCAGAAAATAAGTTGCCCAATATTTATCGTTGCCGGTAAACTTGATCGTTTAATATCGTATAAGGACGCTGAAAGATTAGCTGAAGAAGTTTCTGGACCTGTAGAACTACTAATCATCGAGGATGGTAACCATGTTGCAAATAACCGTGCATATCGTTATCGGCTACAAACAGCAGACTGGATGGCCGAACAATTAGGAAATATATAATTTAATTAAGCTTTAATATTGATGTTTATAACCTCAGCCCAATTATAAAGCTATTCAGGGTATAGATTATAATTTTTTAATTGTGGAGGGACAGTTAAAATTATGACTCCAGAGGTCCTTTTACGACAAATATTTGATAAAGCTTTGGCTATAGTACAACCTAATATTTGTTTACCAAAACACATTCCTAACCCTCCCTTAGGTCGTACAATAGTAGTGGGAGCAGGTAAGGCTTCAGCTGCCATGGCCAAGGCTTTAGAGAATAAATGGCCGTGGCCTCTGGAAGGGTTGGTTATCACCCGTTACGGACATAAAATAGAAAACGAACGAATAAATATTGTTGAAGCTTCACATCCCGTGCCCGATTACATAGGATTAAAGGCAAGTCAACGTATCCTCGAATATACAAAAAATCTTACCTCTCGTGATCTGGTAATTGTATTGATATCTGGCGGTGGCTCATCACTACTAACACTTCCTCCAGATGGCATATCTCTAGAGGATAAGAAAATAATTAATATAGCTTTGTTAAAATCAGGCGCACCAATCAGCTCTATAAACTGCGTACGTAAACATATATCCGCAATCAAAGGTGGACGACTTGCCCGTTCTGTCGCTCCAGCACGGCTTGAAACATTAATTATTTCAGATGTACCCGGTAATGATATAGCTACTATCGCATCTGGCCCCACAGTACCTGACCCTACTACCTTTGAAGAAGCTATTTCTATAATTAAAAAATACAATATCCACATGCCACGTAACGTCTTAATTCATCTGGAAAAGGGAGTAGATGAAAGTCCAAAACCTGGGGATAAATGTTTTGCAAACACCTCTGCAAAAATTATTGCAACCCCCTCATTAGCATTAGATGCCGCTAAAGATTTTGCTATCAATGCTGGCTATGAAGTGTTGCTATTAGGAGACATGGTAGAGGGTGAAGCAAGGGTTGTTGCTTCAGAGCATGCAAGACAAGCATTAGCTACAAAACGAGGTACAATAATTCTTTCCGGAGGTGAACTCACTGTAACGTTGACCGGCAATGGGGCTGGCGGACCTAATACTGAGTATGCCTTAGCACTTGCCCAAAAACTAAATGGAGCACCTAATATTTACGCGCTTGCCTGCGACACAGATGGTATTGACGGTAGCGAAGACAATGCTGGTGCAATAATTAGCCCTGATACACTAAAAAGAGCAGCGGCCTTAAAACTAGATCCTATTCTTTACCTTAAAAACAATAATTCGCATGAGTTTTTTAAAAAAATCAATGGGTTAATTCACACTGGTCCAACTTACACTAACGTCAATGACTTTCGTGCAATACTGGTAAATAAATAATTTTCTGATTAAATTCTACCTGTAATTTGTAGAAAAATACACAGTAGAAGTAAGTATCAGAGTTGAAATGAATATTACATTTAAAGCCTAAAGGAAATTACTAATGGCCAAAAATAGAAACACTGTAATTTCTGAAAACGGAAACATAGACGATTATAGCAAAGATCTATTCGAGTATTGGCTTCCACGTCTTACTGCAGATGGTGTCGACACTAATGATGTGCTCACAGTGCATAAGCAAGTTAGCGGCTGGAGTGAATGGCCGTACGCTTGGGCTGAAATGGGCGATAATTACCTTTCACTTGCTAAAAGCAGAAAAGCAGACGGTCATAAGTTTAGTACTGGCGAAGCTCTATTAAGAGCTAGCCTAGCATACCATTGCGGACAAATAGTTGCCTTTAATACTCCAGAGTTAAAAGCAAAATTACAGCAACGTAAAGTTACTGCATTTCGGGAAGCAGCTCCCTTATTAGACCCGCCTGCCGAGCGGCTCGAAATTACTTTTAAAAATTTAAAAATACCTGGGTTTTTGCGCTTACCTAAAGAAAGAAAAATTCCCGCACCTTGCGTTTTACTAGTTCCAGGTCTTGATTCTACTAAAGAAGACTTTAACACTATTTCTGAAATGTGTGTAAGAAGAGGTCTTGCAAGTTTTGCCTTCGATGGACCTGGGCAGGGAGAGGTTCACAAAGATGCATTTCTAACGGAAGGTTATGAAAACTGTATATTAGCAGTATTTGATACAATAGCCGAAAGACCCGAAATTGACAACAAACGTATTGGAACTCTCGGCCGAAGCCTCGGTGGCTATTATGTTATACGCGCTGCGGCTTCTAATGAAAAAATAGCGGCTACCGTAGTTTTTGGAGGGGCTTACGACCTCAGCGACTTTCCCGATATGCCATTTCTAATCCGTGATGGATTTCGTCACGCCACTGGTGCTGATAGTGAACAAGAAGCACTATCTCTAATGGGAAAAGCCACTCTTGATGATTGTATAATAAAAATAAAAACCCCGACACTTGTTGTTCATGGAAAGCGAGATCAAATATTCAATTGGAAACAAGCAAAACGAATAGCAGATTCTCTTCCTGGTCAAGCTACTTTGGTTTTAGATGAGGATGGTGTCCACTGTTGTCATAATCACGCATTCCAATATCGCACCCTTATGATAGACTGGCTATCAAGAGTTTTATGACAAGTAAAATCTATCTATTACTATTTGTTAATATAATAAACAACCTTTCCCATAATAAAGTCTTGGATGTGAGATAAAAAAAGAAAGAAATGCTATGAATAGTTTAGATCAAACAAGACATGTTGATACAAACGAAAGTATAGAACGACGGCCATTACCTATAATTGACGTTGGCCACGTGCTAACCGGAGATGATAAAGCCATACGTGCCCTTGCTGACGAATGGCGAGAAGTGTGGCAGACCGTTGGGTTTATGTGCATTACAAATCATGGCGTACCGAAAGAAACCATACGAAACATGGAGGCGGAAGCCAAACGTTTTCACGACCTTCCACTTGAAGTCAAAATGAGCGTACCAATTACCACTGATCAAAAGGGATACGCTCCGGCATATGCTGCTATTACAACCCATTCTGAATATCACGAAAGTCGAAAATTAGACAATGTCGAGTGTTTTGTTGTAGCAACAGATTTTGCAGAAGATAACCCTCATGTAAAAGCTGGAGACCCTTTCTACGGTAAAATGCCTTGGCTACCAGAAAAAACTCTGCCTGGTTTTAGGGCAGCAGCCGAAGACTATCTAGAGACCATTACAAAATTGGGGAAAAAACTGTTGCCTGTATGGGCTCTTTCTTTAGACCTGCCAGTGGACTATTTCGATTCTATGTTTAAGGAGAACTATACATATTTTCGTGTGGCTAAGTATCCACCCAAAGAAAATAAAGACGGAGATGAGATGGGAGTTAACGCTCATGCCGATACTGGTTTTATGACGTTTTTGCCTCCAGCAAACGAAGAAGGCCTGCAGGTTCTAGATAATAATGGCACCTGGTTTATTCCAGAAATCCCTGATGATGCGTTAATTGTTAATGCGGGGCAGTTCCTTGGAAGATGGTCAAATGACCGTTTTAGAGCTACACCTCATAGAGTGGTGCCACCACGTAAAAATGATAGGTATTCTCTAGCCTGCTTTGTAAACCCTAACTTCGAAGCAGTAGGAGAGTGTTTACGGACATGCCAATCAACTATTAATCCACCCAAATACCCCACACAGACCTACCGAGAATTCTTTAACTGGTATATGACAAATACTTTTACACATTACGGGAAGTTAAAAGAAGTGGACGGGAAAACGGTCGAGAAATAATAAAGTATTATTAACGTGGAGTTTCATGCAAATGGTCAAACTACTTAACTCTGACATTCTCACTACTGAGGTTCTTGAATGGAAAGGTCTACACCTATTCCATTTTCCAGGATCTTCATGCTCACAAAAGACAAGAATTTTATTATCAGAGAAAGGTGTTGAATGGGAAAGTCATTCAGTAAACCTTATGATGCATGAAAATTTTACGCATTGGTTTCTAGGTATTAATCCACGTGGTTTGGTTCCCGTAATTGTACACGACGGTGAGGTTCATATAGAAAGTAATGATATAATGCGATATATCGATGACTCTTTTGTAGGGCCAATACTTTTCCCAAAAAGCAAAAATTCCATTGCTTATATGGACCATCTAGCTAAGGTTGAAGACGATCTACACTTACACCTTCGTGCTTTAACATTTCGTTATATAGCCCCCAATGAATTACTCCGCAAAGATCCAGAGGCACTTGATATTTATGAAACAGCTGGATCCGGTTACGTAAATGGTAATACTGACGAAAGAAAATCAATCGAGGTCAATTTTTGGCGAAAGATGGCCGTTGATGGCATACCCACCAAACAGGCAATAGCTGCTATAAACTCATTTGAACCGCATCTTACCGAAATAAACATCCGCCTTGGTAATAATAAGTGGCTTCTACCCGAAGGTTTCTCAGCTCTAGATATTATGTGGTGGATAAATACCTATAGACTTAAACTTTTAGGATACCCTTTTGATAAATTTTTAAACATAAACACCTGGCACGAAAGACTAGAACAGAGACCCAATTTTTCAAAGGAAGTGGCCATGCCTCCAGAACGTTTAAGTGCAATTAAAAAACACCAGGAAGAAATGGCCAATAATGGTGAGAGTCTTCCTCAACTTATGGCAAAACAGTAAATCAAACTATTAAGTATCCTATCTAGATTTAGCCATGGAATTTACAAAAAAATTATATGGCTGAATTTTTTTAAGGTATGTGTAAAAGGCGTTTAGAATTTTCACTAAGAATTTTCGTTTTATCTTCGTTACTAAGATGTAATGACTCCATCCATTCTACTCCGGGATCATTAGCCACAAATGGCCAATCGACGGAGAATAAAATTCGATCGACTCCCATTTCTTGAATACTACACAGCAGTGCAGGATCAGAAAAATTACCACTAGTTGTTAGGTAAAAATGTTCACTAAAAACATCCCTAAAAGACAAACTCTTATTTCCAGGCCGAGACAAGGCATGATCAATACGCCATAGTAAAAATGGAATACCCTCCCCTAAATGACCTAAAATAATTTTAATCCCAGGATACTTTTCTAAAACCCCACTTAAAACTATACGAATAGCAGCGGTTGCAGTTTCAACAGTGAAACCCCACGCTGCTGTCTCGAGCCCAGGATAATCATGTAGATAGTCTTGATAATACGTTTCTACGACCGCTGGATGTGGAAGTGCCGGGTGTATATATATTGGTACATCAAGTGATGCAGCACGCTCAAATATTGGCCAAAATTTCTTATCATCAAAAAAAGTGCCATTAGTTAGACCATGGATCATAGCACCTTTAAAACCTAATTTATTAACACAACGCTCAAGTTCATCAGCAGCTGTCACAGCGTCGGGAGTTGGTAATGCTGCTAAACCAGCAAACCTCTGAGGATTAGTATTTATTATAGATGCTAACCGGTCGTTAACCCCTGTAGCCAATAAGGTCGCAGAATCAGCGTCAAGACGCTGTGTTCCCGGGGGTGCATGAGATAAAACTTGTATATCAATACCCGCTTCATCCATTTCTCTAAGGCGCAATTCTCCAACATCTTCAAGACGTTCTCGTAACCCACTTGGAACCTCATCGGCTGACGAAAAGTGCTTTGTTAGCTCAGGATCAAAATAATGTTCCTCTATCGCTATAACTTGTTGACCACGTTTAGTTGCCATAACTTTTTCCTTTATCTAACCTTGATATATATCAGCAAATTTATAGAGAGTATTAAGGATAAACCTCTCAAAAGCAAAAACATTAAAATGAGATAATATTTTCATTATAAATTATAAACCTTAAGTTCTTTTATCCAATTTTCTGCCAAGATAACAAAATAATATTACTTATATGCATAAGGAGTAGCCAGATGAGAGAAAAATTAAACCTTGATGAAAATAAAGTTATTGGCGTTGAACATTGGGCTCATAAGGAAAATATTCGTATTTTCCTTTGGGAAAAATTTAATGGTACTCCAATAGGTAAAAAACACACCCTGCTGTTTATACACGGATCATCCATGGCATCACAGCCAACCTTTGATTTACATGTAGAAAATCGTCCTTATTCTTCTGCTATGAATTGGTTTGCACTACAGGGGTTTGATGTCTGGTGTTTGGATATGGAAGGCTATGGTCATTCAGACAAAGATAGAGATTTAAGCTTTGATATTTCCAATGGCGCTGACGATATAGCCGCAGCTTGTAATTATATATTTGAACTTCGTGGCATAGACAATTTGTACACATATGGAATATCATCAGGAGCATTACGTGCTAGTCTATTCGCTCAAAATAATCCTTCTATGGTTTCCAGGCTAGCCTTAGATGCAATGGTATGGACTGGTAAAAACAGTCCAACACTAGAAAACAGGCGTAAAAAGCTTCCTGAGTTTATTAAAAGTAATAGACGAAAAATAGATTATGATTTCGTACGCTCAATTTTTCTGCGCGACCACGAAGGGTCGGCGGATAACAATGTAATTGATTCTTTTGCTAAAGCCATTTGTGCTTTAGACGATTCTATACCTAATGGAACTTATGTAGATATGTGCAAAAATCTACCAATAGTAAATCCAGAAAATATTTCCATGCCTACTCTTATAATGAGAGGCCAATGGGATGGGATAGCTTCTATGGATGATCTTCTAAATTTTTTTCGACTTCTACCCAACCCAGATAAGCAGTTTAAAGTTATGCCAGGTATATCCCATGCCAGTTTTCAACAAAAAAATTATCTAATGGCCTATCAAATTTTATATGATTTCTTAACACAGCCAGAACCAGTTTTTACAGGCTAACGCTATAAAATAAATTTTTAAATTATTTTGTAATAAATAAACTGATAATCCAAAATTTTACATAAACATCAACACAAACTATGTTGTAAATATAAAATTTAATAGAAAAATCTTATGCACAATAGTCTTGACTAAATATGCGATAATCATCAACGATACTTAATAATTAATTTTATAAATGATTGGGATAATAAATTAATAAACCAAATCTTAAATTCTGTATTGATAGGCTAAATTAGGGGGGAACTAATGCCAACAAAAACAACAGTCGACAACATTATTATAGAACGTGATCTGCCAATTAGAATGGATGACGGTGTTGTACTGCGCGCCGATGTGTACCGTCCCAATACAAATAAAAAAGTGCCAATTGTTATGGCAGGGGGCCCGTATGGTAAAGGCGTTAAATACCAAGAACATTACAAACCTCTTTGGGATTCGCTGCTGAAGATGCATCCAAATGTTTTGTCAGGTTCAAAACATCGCTGGCTAACATGGGAAACTGTAGATCCCGAAATATGGGTCCCTTGGGGATATGCTTGTGTGCGTTTAGATTCCCGTGGCGCTGGACGATCCCCGGGCTACCTAGATATTTTTTCACCTCGTGAAACAGAGGATTATGCTCAAGCAATAGATTGGGCTGGATCAAGAAAATGGTCAAATGGAAAAGTAGGCCTAAACGGTGTGTCTTACTATGCCATTAATCAGTGGCATGTAGCAGCACTACAACCTAAAGCTCTTAAAGCTATGATACCCTGGGAAGGAGCAGCTGACTCTTACCGAGAGTGGGCAAGGCATGGCGGAATTTTATCAAATAAATTTATGGAAATATGGTATCCACGTCAGGTTGAAAATGTTCAACATGGTTATACTAAAGGGCCACGAGATCACTGGATGAAAACCCGTTCGACTGGACCAGCAAGTCTTAGCTCTGATGAACTAGCAGAAAACCGTAGTGATTCATTGGAGAATTTTCGCGTTCGGGAAATGGATGATGACTGGTATCGATCACGTTCTCCTGATTGGTCACAAGTAAAAGTTCCGTTTCTGAGTGCCGCTAGCTGGGCTGGGTTTGGCTTACATCCACGTGGCAACTTCGAGGCTTTTACTCAAGCTGCCTCTAAGGAAAAATGGCTTGAAGCACACCCTGGTCGTCATGAAGAATGGTTTTATTTAGCCTATGGCATGGAACTACAAAAACGCTTTTTTGATTATTACTTAAAAGGTGAGAAGAATGGCTGGAACCGCGAACCTAAAGTTTGGGTAAATGTACGTCGTCCATTTTCAAAAGAATTTGAATTGCACAAAGAAAGTGCGTGGCCACTAAAAGGAACCCAATGGACTAAGCTATATTTTAGTACTGGTGGCAAAGGAAAACTCGACTGGAAAACATCTAGTCGAAAATCCTCTAAAACAATACGTGCTCTTTCTCGAGGAGTCACTTGGATGTCTCCACCTCTGAAACAAGATACAGAGCTAACTGGTCCAATGGCAGCTAAAGTTTTTGTTTCTTCATCCACAGTTGATTGTGATCTTTTTGTAACCATGCAAGCCTTTGCGCCTAATGGGCGCGAAGTACACTTCCAAGGAACTGTTGATCCAAAAACACCGCTTGCTCAAGGCTGCCTTCGTGCTTCGCACCGTAAACTTGATACAAAACTTTCTAAACCTTGGCGGCCTTACCACAGTCACGATGACAAGCAAATGCTTATTCCAGGTAAGACATATGAGTTGGATGTTGAAATTTGGCCACAAAGTATAATGCTACCTAAGGGTTACCGAATAGCCGTGAACATAACTGGACAGGATTTTGACCGTCCAGGACCTGCAGTTGAGGCTTATGTACCCTCACGCGGTTCAGGTCCTTTTTTACATGATGACCCAGTTGATAGACCAAAGGAAATATTTGGTGGCAAAACAACAATACATAGTGGAAAAGGACAAGAGTCTTATATTTTGCTACCGATCATACCGGAACGTAAAAATAAGCCAGTAACACACGACGGTAATGAGGCTAGTGTAGCTGACTAATTAAAATAATAAATATTTGGTTTTATCGGGCTCAGAGAAAATTAGGCTCGACGCCCGATAGAATCAGATACCTCCGCTAAAATCCGAACTATCTCATTAGGTAATGTAATCATTGCATCATGGCTAGTATTCAAAACATTTGCTCTCCATGTCGGATCAGATTGAGCTTCACGCAAGTAACGGTCGAAGGTTTCGTTAGGATAGCCTGTAGCTCGAATGTAAGTCCTGTTAGTAACCACGGAATGAGCACCTGTTATCTGTGCCTTATCCCGAAATGACTTAGCTGCCTGTGGTGTCATTTTAGATCTAATCCACTCCTGATCTTTAGAGTTATCAACTCCAAATATCTTTGGGTCTGGTGGAGGCATACACCAGGAATCCTCAATATTTTCTTCAATCATTACACGACGCCATTCAGGTAATAAATCATTTTGCGAAACTCCATCAGAAGCAATAAAAGCATTTTGATAAACAAGGGCGGAAATACGATCAGGTAGGCGGTCAGCTACGCAAGTGGTTACCATTCCAGCGTAGCTGGCAGCGACTAAAATAACTTCACTTAAATTCTCCCAAATAATTACATTCTCAATATCTGTTATATTGATCTCAAGTCCAATCTCTGGAGATAGAAAATGACTCCGCTCTCCAAATCCTGTCATAGTTGGGGTAAATACAGTATGTCCCAAAGCACGTAACTTTGGAGTCACTCGAGACCAACACCAGCCTCCATGCCAAGCCCCATGTACCAAAACAAAGGTTGCCATTTACATCTCCCATTTATTTTTAAATAATGATTATAACATAAACTGTAATATTACCATTGGAGCTATTCAGTTCAGGGAGAAATAAATGCATTTAAAAGATAAGACTGTTCTAGTTACAGGGGGAGGTCGCGGTTTAGGTAGAGCCTATTGTGAAGCGCTTGCAAAAGTTGGTGCCTCGGTCGTCGTTGCTGATATTCGTGAAACACAAGATACTGTGGAAACTATTATTTCAGCAGGAGGAAAGGCGATTGGATTGTCACTAGATGTAACTAATATGTCCAGCTGTCAAAACATGGCCGATAGAGCAATTAAAGAATATGGAAATATTAACTGCCTGGTTAACAATGCAGCACTTTATGGCGATATTTCTGGAGGTAAATTTGATCAACTAACTGATAATCAATGGGACAGTGTTATGGAGGTCAATGTCAAAGGTATTTGGCAGTGCTGTAAAGCCTGTGTTCCAGCACTTCGAAAATCCGGAGGAGGATCAATAATAAACATATCATCCCTAGCTGCTACTTTTGGCATGCCTTATGCACTGGACTACGCCACCTCAAAAGCTGCCGTAATTGGTCTAACACGTAGCTTAGCACGAGAACTGGGTAGAGACTGGATACGTGTTAATGCCGTTGCTCCATCAGCGGTGTTAACTGAAGGCACTGATGAATTTATGGGAGAAAAACGTGATAAAACTTTACAAATTATCTCAGAAGGCCAAAGCCTAAAAGGTAACCTAAAAACAGAAGATATGACTGGTACAATATTATACTTAGCATCTGATGATAGTAAGTTTGTTACGGGTCAGACCATAATGGTAGACGGCGGAACAGTAATGCTTTAGGCAGTCTAATCCTTAGCTTGTAAATAAATTGATAGACATATGGTAAATGGATTTGTAATTAGCATTATTTTGCTAAGTCCACTGTTGACCGATTCTTGGAACGCACTAGTGCGATTAAGGGCATCTATACACCATACTAAGACTTGAAAAAATAGCTGCTATTTGCCAAATTCATTCTTAACAATATTATAGATTACATTATACTATATTAAACACTATTAATCCTAGGGTGATTATATGGGTTATAAAAATAAAATAAACTTTTTTGATTATCGGACAGTTAATAAATCTGATGAATTCGAAGATATTCCCATTCTTGATGTCGGTCCATATCTTGCTAATGAACCTGGTGCTAGAGAGAATTTAGCTAAAAACATTAGGTTTATTCAAGAAACTATTGGTTTCTATGTCATTGTTAATCACAACATACCGCGCAGTGTAATGGACAATGCATATAGTGCACTTAAACAGTTTTTTTCTTTATCTACTGAAGAAAAGCTTAAACTTAAATTTGGCAAATCTTCAGTAGGGTACATCGCACCAAAATCAACTGTGTACATCACATCTAAGGTTAATAAAAACACTAAGCAAGACCTAAATGAAACTCTAGCTCTAGCATTGGACCGAAGGGATGATCACCCCTACATCAAGAGAGGCCTACGATTTGTTGGCCCTAATCCTTGGCCAGAAAATCTTCCTGGGTTTCGCGAGAATATGGTAGAGTTTCAGAATTCTATTGTAGCTTTAGGTCAAAAGATAGTTCCTTTATATGCTCTCGCATTAGAAAAACCAGCTGATTATTTCGATAATGAATTTAAAGAACCGATTGTGTGGATTCGTAATGCACACTATCCAGCAGTAACGCCAGAAGATAATCAGTTTGGCATCTCACCTCACAGCGACCATAGCTTCATAACTTTACTACCTCTATCTGCAGTGCCAGGTTTGCAAGTTCTCACACGCACTGGCAAGTGGCTTCCGGCTGACCCTGTTTCAGACGGTATAATTATTAACACAGGTGAATTTCTAAACCGTTGGACTAATGGACGGTTTATTGCATCACCACACAGAGTAATCCCACCTACTAAGGACCGTTATTCAATGGCAGTATTTTTTAATCCTGCTCCAGACACAATTGCGATCCCCCTAGACACATGCTGTAATGCTGAAAACCCTGCAAAATATGAACCAATTAGTATGATCGACTATGTCTGTTGGTATATCGATCGTAACTATTCAACCGATTTTGGTGGGAAACAAAAAGGTATTGGAGCTTCATAATTCACTTAGCAACTCATACCAGAATAAGAGCTTTGCAAGCCAAGCTATACATATGGCTCATAGTACCTAAACCTCGGAGAGTAATTAATGCCTAATACACTTATTAAAGGGGGGGCAATTGTTACAATGGACCCTAATATCCCTACAATGGAAACCGGGGATATCTTAATAATTGATGACAAAATTGTAGAGGTGGGTTTTAAAATATCAGTCGGCGACAATACCAAAGTTATAGATGCGGCAGGTATGATCATTATGCCCGGCATGATTAATGGTCACATACATACATGGCAAACTGGACTAAGAGGCCTTGCTGGAGATTGGACAACAAAGAACTATTTAAGATCAATCCATGCTGGACTAGCAACGTTTTTTCAACCCAATGATATTTATATTGCTAACTTAGTTGGAGCTTTGAACCAAATTAATAACGGGGTTACAACTCTGGTTGACTGGCATCATAATAACCCTACACCTGATCATTCTGATGCAGCAATTGATGGATTAGAAGATTCAGGGATACGTGCACTTTTTCTGCATGGATCAGCAAAACCAGACCCTAAACCAGGTCAAAAACCATATAACGAAATACCTATGTCTCGTTCAGAAGTAGAACGACTACGTAAGAATCGATTTTCAGGTAACGATGGATTACTTACCATGGGAATTGCTGTTTTAGGGCCACAAATGTCCACTAATGAAGTGGTGTTAGAGGACTTTCGTTTGGCTCAAGAATTTGACTTGATAGCTAGCCTTCATCATTCAGGTGCTAAAATGCTAGCACCAAATGGTTACATAAATGCTGCAAAGCAGGGTCTAATTACAAATAAAATTAATATAGTTCATGGCAACGCGCTTAGTGATGCAAACCTTCAGGTCCTTGCTGATCATGGTGCAACATTTACAGTTACCGCGGAAGTAGAAATGCAAATAGCATACGGTGCTCCTTTAACAAGCAGGTTACGCAAGCTAGGCGCCATTATGGCCGTAGGTTCTGACGTGGAGTGCGTATACGCACCCGATATGTTTGCCATTATGAGGACTACACTGCAAATTGAACGACATTTATATAGCATGAAATATATTGATGAAAATGGAGAAGCACCATATCCAATTCCAATTACGACGGAAGAAGCTTTGTCCTGGGCTACAAAAGGCGGCGCCAGCACTGCTCATCTTAGTGAGAAAATAGGATCAATAACGCCCGGAAAGAAAGCAGATATAGTGCTCTTACGAGCAACCGACTTGAACCTAGCAGGTGTCCGTAACGCTACCAATGGCATCGTGTTACATGCCAACCCAGGTAACATAGATACAGTTATGGTTTCTGGAAAAATTCTAAAACAAAATGGAAAACTCATTTATGATAAGATAGAAGACAAAATCTCAAACTTGAAAGACTCAACAGATCGAATAATTAATGAATTTAAAACCAAGTCAGATAACGTTGTATTTCTATAATTTTTAATTATTCATCCTGTATCAGCTACTAAATCTACTGCTTGTATACCAGCAATCGCACAGGCCTCATCACGGTCCGATACATCTCCCGTAACACCAACTGCACCAAGAATTTTACCATCATTATCACGTATTATAACTCCGCCTGGAGCGTTCAATGTCTTCCCTCCTGATGCAGTATTGAGGGTCATCATAAATCGATCTGGCCTATCCTCTAAAGAACGTGAACCCATACCCATTCCCAAAGCTCCCCATGCCTTAGCTTGCGCTATAACCGGCCTCAAAAAGCTTGTTCCATCTTCACGAGCGAATGTAAGCAAATGCCCACCGGGATCTAAGACTGCAATCCCCAAAGGAAGGCAATCGGTTTTCCTTCCGTGTGAAAAACCGACTTCCATAATTTTCATTGCTTGATCGAGTGTAAGCCCAGACATTATTTGTTCTCTTGTCCTATCATGTTTTTTTATTAGTTTCTAACTAATAAAGGTCATTTACAATATCTTCCTGATAGCGTTCATCTATCTTTTTTCCATCAACACCATACCAATCCTGGTTGAGCTGACCCATAGTAGGAAAATCCTTTCTATCAATCTGTTTTTCTGGGTTCCAAAGATCGGCCCGTATGATTGCCTTTCCACAATGCATATAAACATCTCTTATTTTAACTACTAGAGCCGCTTTTGGAACTTTTCCTTTAGCTTCCATTTCACCTAAAAATACCGGGTCAAAAGTCAGACTAGCTCTACCATTTATACGGAGAATTTCATTCATTCCTGGAACCATGAAAAGCAATCCAACCTCAGGATTTTTTATAATATTATGAAAGGAATCTGTTCGACGATTACCAGGACGATCGGGTATAGCTATAGTAGTGTTATCTAGCACTCTTACAAACCCTGGAGCGTCACCTCTCGGACTAGCGTCTGCTGGTCCATCATTAACAGCTGATGTTGAAAGCACAACGAATGGTGAAATAGAAATAAAATTCTTACTATGTTTATTTAGCTTGGGTAGTTCTTTTTGGCTTAAATGGCCCTTGGGCTGACCATAGTGTTCCTCGAGTTTTTCAGGAGTAGTTATATCGTAAGCTGTAGTTGGCATATTAATAAACTTTCTTAGAAAGAATTCTATTATAGAGTTTTCTATTAGTATTTTGAAAACTCAAATTAGTATACTCAGACTTAGTTAATATTAATAAACTATATTTCAATTGCTTTAGGTAGACAAAAAGAAATAAAAACACCTTAAAACCAGAACTTAAAAAAACTGAGCGTATTACTATTGATGCCCCCCGCACTATAACCTTTATGCGAGAAAAACTACGGGGTTATTCTACTCCCTCTATGGTACTAGACATTGAACATCTTTGCAAAAAATTACTGGATGAACATCTTGATAACAGTGAAATCTCTGTCAGAACCCATGTTGAAATTAACCATCTTGACACGACACTAATAAATATGTGGCTTGACATCAAAACTTCTTTTAAGGAAATAGATCGACGCCGCGTTCTTTTCAAAATTGTAATTCACGACCAAGTTGGTGACAAGGTTGGTAAATGCCCTCACACAAGGTTTACTGTTGGCCTAGAAAAGCAGAAGAAACGGTTAGACGCCAAACGTGCTAAACTAAGAATAAATTAATTGTCAACCGCAGTTACTCCTACTGCATTGTTTTTAATTAATTCTTCAACCTCTTTCTTAGTGAAACCAAATTCAGCTAATATTTCCTCACTATGCTGTCCTATTAGGGGCGCCCCACGATTTATATTTGTATGTGCTGCAGAGTACTTGACTGGATGGCCAATAACGGCATGCTCTCCTCCTCTTTCTGCCGCAACTTTCTTAATCATGCCACGAGCTTTGGTATGAGGGTCTTTTACCATTTCCGCTATATCATATACTGGCCCAGCGGGAACACCTGATTTCTCTAGAACCTCCAACCAATAAGACGTGGGTTTTTTAGAAAAAATATTGTTTAAAACTTCAACTAAATATTCAAGATTCTCCATGCGTTTAACCGGCTCAGAAAACCTTACATCCTCAGCTAGCTGAGGAGCTCCAATACCTTTAACAAGTTTTAACCAAGTGTTCTGATTTGCTGCACCAACAATCACCCAAGTATCTTTAGTTTTGAATGCTTGATAGGGTGCTGAAAGAGGATGTGCTGACCCCATCGCTTGAGTAACTTCACCAGTTGCCGCATGTATTGCAGTCTGCCAAAATGTATGCATTATTCCTGCTTCATAAAGCGAAGTGTCAACATATTGCCCAACACCCGTCTTGCCGCGTTGTATTATGGCACCACAAATACCTAAAGCAGCCAACATACCAGCAGTAATGTCAGTAATTGGTGCACCAACTTTTACTGGCGGTCGACCTGGTCCCTCTCCTGTAATACTCATTATACCAGACATTGCTTGTGTTATAAGATCAAAACCACCTCGTTCGGCATAAGGTCCGGTTCGGCCAAAACCTGAGATTGAGCAGTAAATTAATTTTGGATTCTCTTCATGCATTTCCTCCCATCCAATTCCATAATGCTCCATTGCTCCCATGCGGTAATTCTCAATAAAAACATCAGATTTTTGTATAATGCTACGCATTACTGCTTTGCCATTTTCTGTTTTTAGGTTGATTCCTAAGCCTCGTTTATTTCGGTTCATCATAGCAAAAGCTGCTGAATCTCCATCAGTAGAATTTCCGAACCGACGAGTATCATCGCCAGCTGGCAATCTTTCAACTTTAATCACATCTGCTCCCATATCCGCTAAGAGCTGACCACAAGTTGGAGCAGCCATAATATGACTTAACTCAACCACCTTAATACCCCCTAAAAGACTATCACTAATCGTCATAATTAACGTCCTTCAAATTTTGGCTTTTGCTTAGCAAGGAACGCTTGGAAGCCAGTATGAAAATCCTTTGAATCAAAACATGCATAGCCTTCATCCAATTCTTCTTGATTTAATGATATACCTGCATTCGCAGAGTCTAGGACCCTATCAGTAAATTTTTTATGCCAGCGATTAACTAATGGCGCACCATCTGCAATACGTATAGCGGTGGCATATGCTTCATTTTCAACCAGATCATCAGGGACCACTCTATTTACTAAGCCCTTTTCTTTAGCTTCCACAGCATCAAAAATACGCGCTTCATATAAAATTTCTAAAGCTGTTGAACGACCAACTAATCCAACCAAAGCTTCAATCTCTGGATAAGCCATCACTAAACCCAGCCTGTTTACCGGAATCCCGAAGCGTGAGCTCTCACCACATATACGAATATCACACATTAATGCCAGCTCTAGCGCTCCCCCAACGCACAAACCCTTAATAAGGGCTATTACAGGGTGACAGCAATCCCGGATAGAGTGCATAGAACGATGCATCAAACCTCCATATTCTGCCGCTTGTTTTGAATTAGAACGCTCTGCATCAAATTCTGAAATATCAGCACCTGGTCCCATTGCTTTATCTCCAGCACCACGGAGTACTATACAACGAATAGTTCGATCAGTATCAAGCGACGTAAACACATCACCAATGCTTTTCCACATCTCCTTATTCAAAGCATTTAATTTTTCAGGTCTATTTAAAATAACAGTAGCAATATCATCTTTACGCTCAAGCAGAATAAGACCTTCACCGGCAAGGGGTTTCATGGATTCTTCCTTTTTGTTGCGCCGTTTTAACCAAAACGCACTAATGGCATAATATAATTAGGAAAATATTAGTCTACACGGTACATAACATTTAGAGTAACTTATTTGGAAAAAAATGAGATAAGTCATGAATACTAATGGAAACATATCACAAATTAATATCCCTGATGATCCGATAGGATGCCTAGTGCCTCACAATATTGAATTACCCGTCCAGGGTAAGAAAGGTGGGCCACTAGAAGGTAAAACATTTATAGTTAAAGATTTATACGACATAGAAGGTAGAAAAACAGGAAATGGCAGCCCAGATTTCTATTCAAAGACACAACCAGCAACTGAAACAGCTACGACAGTCCAAAAACTAATTGATTCTGGTGCTAGTTTAGTCGGAGTTTCAATTTGTGATGAATTCTTTTATAGCCTTACTGGTGCTAATGCACACTATGGAACACCGCAGAATTTAAACGCTCCAGGTCGTTTACCTGGAGGATCCTCATCCGGGTCAGCTGCAGCACTTACGGCCAAATTATGCGATATAGCATTAGGTAGTGATACTGGGGGATCGGTTCGGATTCCTGCATCGTTCTGCGGCCTTTATGGAATCAGGCCAACCCATGGACGAGTAGATTTATCAGGTGGTAGAGCAATGGCGCCAAGCTTTGACACTGCAGGTTGGTTCTGTAATGACCCTACCTTGTTCAAGACTGTAGGTAGTGTTCTCTTAGATAATAAATCAGAGGTTAGAAATATTGAACAACTAAAGGTGGCAATAGATTGTTTTAAGAAAGCCGATCCCAAAGTGAGTGAGGCTTTACATAAAACAATTGAAGCAGCATCCAATGTTTTGCCATCTATTTCCGAGATAACTGTTGCTCCAGATGGTCTTGACCATTGGTCTGAATCTTTCCGTATAATACAGGCTTCTGAGATTAAAGAGACCAACTTACCGTGGGTTCAAGAAAACAAACCCAATCTCGGACCTGGTATTAAGGAAAGGTTTGTTATGGCTTCTAATATAACTTTAGAGGAAACGGAAACGGCTAAAAAAACTAGAAAAAAAATTAGGAATCATCTAAATGAGCTTTTCATACCAGGTACAATTATATGCCTACCAACCTCACCTGTCATAGCTCCAAAAATTAATTCAACACCAGATGGATTAGAGTTTTTTCGTTCAAATGCCTTGGCACTTACTTGTATCGCCGGACTTTCGGGTTTTCCTCAAGTTAGTGTACCTGCAACTAGTGTTGAAAACTGTCCTGTGGGTTTATCTTTTATTGGAGGACCTGGAAGTGATGAATTACTTCTAGACCTTGCTTTACAGCTATCACCTTTTTGCACTTAGTAAATTGTACTAATAGTTCGTATATTTTGTGCATAAACAAAGGTTTAACTAACAGTTAATTAATAGATTTTTATTATTAAAAATCCTTCAAAACTATCGCTAAAATAGAGTGCAAATCTATTCAAACAAAACAAGACTGAGTTACAAATGAACATTATAAATAACAATGAACTCGGAATTCAAGGTTACTGTGATCCTGCTTTTTTATCAGTACTAACAGCTATGGAAAATAATTTCTCTACTCACGGTGAAACTGGAAGTGCAGTATGTATATATCACAAAGGTAAAAGTGTAGTTGATATTTGGGGTGGTTATCAGGATGCAGCACAAACAGTTCCGTGGCATAGAAATACAATGTGTATTTTTTACTCTATTGCTAAAAGCCTTTGTGCACTTTCAGTTCATATACTAGCTGATCGTAATCTAATTGATTTAGACGAACCAGTAGCTAAGTATTGGCCTGAATTCGCACAAAATGGAAAAGATGCTGTCAAAATTCGCCATATAATATCGCATTATTGTGGAGTTTGTTTCACCGATGCAGCAGATCCAGGTGATATATTCGATTATAAAAAAATGATTCATAATCTGGAGGTACAAGAGCTTGCATGGGAGCCCGGAACTAAAGGTGCATATAATACGGTTAATATAGGTTATTTGGCGGGCGAAGTGGTACACCGAGTCACCGGCAAGACTATACGCCAGTTTATCCACGAAAATATATGTAAACCATTAAAAACCGATTATAAAGTCGGTGTAGATAAAGAAGACCTCGAACGTATAGCTGATATTATACCAAACCCCTCTGGTTTTTCGATGGGAGGCATGGCAATTCCTGGTTCACCATTAGCCAGGGCATGGCAAGCGATGCCCAAGCCTTTTGATACAGATCTACAAAATACAACAAAATTTCGAACGGCAGGAATACCATCTTTCGGAGGCTTTGGAACTGCACGTGCAATGGCTCGCATTTATGCAGCGCTTGCCAATGGTGGTACAATCGACAACGTTCAAATACTCTCTAAAAAAGCTTTGTCTCGTGCAACTACTGTCCAGTGGGAAGATAAGTCCAATGGCACTACGGAGCAACCAATGTGTATGACAATGGGGTTTTGGAAAAACACTGGAAAATTAAAAACTATGGGTCAGAGCCGAGAAGCATTCGGGCATTCAGGTTCAGGAGGTTCTCGCGCACTAGCTGACCCTAAACACAATTTAGCTTTAGCTTATCTAACTAATCTTCAAAGCGAGAAACTTGGTTCAGGAGTAAGGACCGAAACAATAGTTCAAGCTGCATTCGATAATTTATAGGCACCATTATTGGGATTCAAAATCGAGACCAACATCCCAATTTATAACGCTATGTGTAAGCCAACCAAGTGAAATCAGATCGACACCTGTTGCAGCTACTTCAAGAACTGTTTCAGGTGTAACTCCCCCAGATGCCTCCGTAAGAACCCGGTTATCCACCAGCGAAACTGCTTTGGAAATCATGATTGGCGTCATGTTATCAAGAAGTACAGCATCCACATCTAAATCCAATACTTCTTGCAGTTCAGCTAGAGTATCTACCTCAACCTCTAATTTTACCATGTGGCCAAGATGCTTTCTCACACTTTCTACTGCGTTATATATTCCCCCGGCCATCAAACGATGGTTATCTTTGATCAAAATTCCGTCACCAAGACCAAACCTATGATTTGCACCTCCTCCGGCACGCACTGAATATTTGTCCAGCAATCTAAGTCCAGGAGCTGTTTTACGCGTGCAGACTATACGCGCTTTATAATCCTTAACTGCTAATGTAAGATTACGTGTCATCGTTGCAATGCCCGACATTCTTCCTAGAAGGTTAAGAGCTGTGCGTTCACCACTTAGCAAAACCCTTGCGGAACCTGATATTAGAGCTATTGTTTCACCGGCTGAAATATCTTCTCCATCGAAATATTTTTTATCTATAGAGACGTCATTATCTAGAGTGGTAAATACAGAAAGTGCTACATCAAGCCCAGCTAAACAACCATCTTTCCTTGCTACTATTCTAGCTACAGCTTTGCTATCTAAAGAAACAATAGCATCTGTAGTAATATCGCCCGCCTCTCCGAAGTCCTCATTTAGAGCACGTTTTATAATAGGCGCATAATTAAGCGGATAAAGAGGAGGTGGCTTGTGTTTTTGAGTCATTGCTGTAATCCTCTTGAAGGCCAAAAGGGTCTCCAAAATCTTTGAGTTTTAAATATTGTCTTACATTTTCTTCTACATTTTGTTTAGGAAAATCGATACGATAATGAGCTCCTCGACTTTCACTTCTGCCTAAAGCCGCTTTTGTAATCAGACATCCAGCTAAGGTTAAATTTCGGAGCTCTCCCCAGCTTCGCACCATATCTAGAGTAGGATTTAATGTTTCAGTCTGGATTTCAAATTGGGTTAGCTTTATCGCAAGATTCTTATGAGCCCTATAGGCTAGTTTCATTCCTTCTAAATCTCGGCATAAACCTACATTTTCATACATTGTTTTTCGAAGACTTTTAGTTAAAGAATTTATTTTTGAATTTTCCCTAGCTATTTCAGGTGTTTTAGGTACTTCAGTATCTATATTCAAATGGTGAGGTAATTTTTGTTTTTTTATATCCTCAGCAACTCGGTAACCAAAAACCAAACCCTCCAGAAGAGAGTTACTTGCCAAACGATTGGCGCCATGGACACCAGTTGCTGCAACCTCACCACAGGCCCAGAGGCCTTCAATAGAAGTTCTGCCTAAACGATCTGATACGATCCCTCCCATGTGATAGTGGGCTGCAGGTGCAATAGGAATCAACTCATTAAACGGATCGAAACCAGCCTTTCTACAAATTTCAATGACTGTAGGAAACCTTTTCTTAGAGATTTTATCAAAAACAGAACGTAAATCTAGAAAAGCACCTTTGTCATTCTGTAATCTTTTCCAAATAGCACGAGCCACAACATCTCGTGGTGCAAGTTCACCGTCTGGATGTTCGCTTAACATAAACCTTTTACCAATCGTATCAACTAAAGTAGCTCCCTCACCCCTCAGAGCCTCGGTTAAGAGAGGCATCGGCAAATTGTCTTTACTTTTTGGGTCCGCTAATGCGGTTGGATGAAACTGCACAAACTCTAAATCAGCGACCTCCGCACCCACACGGTAGGCCATCGCCAAACCATCCGCAGTAGCTTCTAAAGGATTAGTGGTTCTTTGAAAAAGTTGTCCCAGTCCACCCGTTGCCATAACAATACATGACGACCTTAGGAATACCCAACCATGGGGCTCTTGATAAACAAGAACTCCAGCTATACGGCCGTTTTTAATTTTTAGTTCCCAGGCAAATGTAGATGTTTTTACATTTATATAAGGTTCTTTAGATACAGCATCGGCCAGCCAGTTATGTATATGTACACCTGTTGAATCTCCACCAGCGTGGACTATTCTTCTATTTTTATGCGCCGCTTCCCGACCAAGTTGTATCTCGCCTTTTACATTACGGTCGAACGGTGCCCCAGCCTCAATTAGTTTTTTCAACCTGTCTACGCCATCAAATGTTAGTATATCTACTATTGCTTTATCATTTAGGCCTGCTCCAGCAATCAGCGTATCTTTGGCATGTTCTTGCGGAGAATCATCATCTCCAATTGCAGCTGCAATACCTCCTTGGGCCCATGCCGTCGAGCCACCCGTAAGACTTGGGGTCTTTGTTATCAAAGTCACTTTGCGAGGAGATAATTGTAACGCTGCAACCATACCAGCCATACCTGAACCGATAACTATCACTTCGGAACTTTCTATTATAGGTATCTGTGCACCGAATGGCCTGATAAGCGTCATGGCTTTAAAATACTCGTTAGCTAAAGGCTAGCATACGCTCCACGGCGACACGAGCTCGTTCAGAAACCGAGCCATCTACTTCAATTTTAGGAGACATATTGGTTAGAGAATCAAAAATCTTGGGTAAGGTAATTAATTTCATATGTGGACACAAATTACATGGCCGTATGAAATCAATATTGGGATACTCTATAGCAACATTATCACTCATAGAACACTCAGTTACCAATAAAACACGCCCCGGTTGAGCATCTCCCACATAATTTATCATATGGGCGGTTGAACCAACAAAATCAGCTTCGTTCAAAACATCTTCTGGGCATTCAGGGTGAGCAACAATAACTATATCTTTAAACTGATTTCGGTAATCACGAAGCTCTTGACCTGTAAAACGTTCGTGAACCTCGCAGCTACCTTCCCAGTAAATAACCTCGACATCCGTCTGGCTTCCAATATAACGAGACAAATATTGATCCGGCAAGCAAATTACACGGTCGACTCCTAAAGACTCAACAATTTTTACAGCATTACCAGATGTACAGCATATGTCTGATTCAGCTTTCACTTCAGCCGATGTATTGACATATGTTACAACAGGAACCCCTGGATACTTTTCCCTCAAAAGACGGATATCTGCAGCAGTAATAGATGATGCTAGTGAGCAGCCGGCTGCCATATCTGGCATTAAAACAGTTTTTTCTGGACTCAACAATTTTGCAGTTTCTGCCATAAAGTGTACACCTGCCACGACTATTACGTCAGCATCAGTTTCAGCAGCTTTCCTAGCTAATGCAAGTGAATCACCAACTATGTCAGCAACACCATAAAAAATTTCTGGTGTCATATAATTATGTGCTAAAATTACAGCATTACATTCCTTCTTAAGGCGATTAATTGCCTCAACGTAGGGTGCATGAATAGGCCATTCAAACTCAGGGATTGCTGACTTTAAACGTTCATAAATTGGTTGTGTTGCCAATGCAACTTCCGGAGTATACTCCAGTTCCGCAGTACTACTCATCTGTGGATCCCCAAAAAGTAAATATTACATAAATATGCTCATAATGAGTATATTTATGTAATGCTCCCATACAGCCTATGAGCGAGTCAAGATAAATACCTCTAGCAGAAGGAATAACCTTACTTAATTATCCTATTGTCCGTGTTGAGGGTAATCCCACACCAGATACTGGACGTTCACTTAAAACCTCTCGACGGAAGCGAAAAAGTTCTGCCGGCCTTCCACGACTTTGAATATCGCGCTGACCTGTGGGTTCAACTAATCCTCCGTTAACAACAAGCCGCCTAAAATTTTGTTTATGCAGCCTTACACCGCCCAGTGCTTCAACTACAAGCTGTAACTTTAGAAGAGTAAAAGTTGATGGCAGTAAATCAAAAACTACAGGACGATATTTTAGCTTTCCACGCACCCGACCTATGGCCGTTGCCAAAACCCGTCTATTATCTAAAGCCATAGTTGTGCCCAACAATTTGGCAGTTTCTAGCACATCAAAATCTAATGCGGGACCAGAAAAACCAGATATTGATGCACTAATTTTTGAATCACGTATTGCCTCACCTATCATTCCAGCTTCATACAATAATTCATAACGCTCTAGAACTCGATCAAAATCCCAAGAAGCAGTGCCCGTACCAAATGCAATTGAAAGACGTTCCTGTGTAGATTCACGTTCAGTTTTATCTTCTATATTTTCCGCCCAAAGTTGGAGCTTGGGACGAATAATTTTATCAACAACCTTTGGACGCCCCTTGCGCCAATCTTCCCACGGAAAGAAATCATAACAGTTTTGCCATTCAGCCGCTCCAGCTCCTGATAAGGGAACTTGACGAACTAAAGCTATATAACCCACAGAAACCAAACGTGGACCACCTGCTTGTTCTCTTGGGTCACGGTGCCGATCAGCAAATGTATAAAGTTGTTCAACATACCCCAATCCAAGACCAGTTTGCTGTTCAACCCATTTATGTAAACCCAACTCAAGTGTTCGGTGCTGACTTGGATCAAAAGGACCAAATGGAAGAGTAACCGGACTATCGTCAGAAGAGTCAGTTTCTCCACGCTGGGCCGGAGTTGCTAATGAGTGGGCAGCTCGTTGAACAATGAGAATACGGGGCACTTCATCTGTAACCGCAATAATTATTGCATTAAGACCTATAACCGCTGATTGGCCAGATTTTTTAATCGGCATAACAACCTGATAGTCTAGCCCGACTTTTTACTAACGCTAAAACACTATCAATTAAAGGGGTTGCTACACCCGCCAAGCGAGCCAGTTCTTGTACAGAACTGACTATCGCATCTATTTCCATTGGCCGGCCGAGCTCAAGGTCCTGAAGCATAGAGGTTTTATGACCCCCAACTTCACGAGCCCCAGCAATACGTTTATCTACATCAATAGAAAAACGAACTCCCAGTGCTTCTCCTACCGCCTTTGCCTCAACCATAAGATTACGAATGACGTTATGCACATCCGTATCATCAATCATTTGTGCCAGAGTACCGCCGGTTAGTGCACTTACAGGATTCAAACTAACATTGCCCCAAAGCTTTATCCATATCTCATCTCGAATTCTAGGTCTAACCGGCGCACGAAAATTCGCTTGCGCTAATATCGATGATAATTCTTTTACTCTCTCAGTTTTTTCTCCACTTGGCTCACCTAAACTTAACCTGTTTCCGTATTCGTGAACTATTACACCCGGCTTAACAATTCTTGCAGCAGGGTATACAACACATCCTATAACGCGTTCTGGACCAATAAAGTCCCATTGCTTACCTCCAGGATCTACCGTATCTAATCTTGTCCCCTCCAGTGATCCATTGTAGTTATAAAAATACCACCAAGGAACTCCATTCTGAGCTGTTACGACTGTTGTCTGCGGTCCGAACAAAGGTCTCATCTGATGAGAAATCAAAGCAGCTGAATGTGCTTTCAATGTTATAATTACATAATCTTGTGGGCCTAATTCATCAGGGTTTTCAACACAGTTAATTTGAACTACTTTTTCCTCACCATCTTTAACTAATGTAAGGCCCCTAGAACGAATTGCCTTTAAATGAGGGCCACGGGCAATACATGCAATCTCCACCGCATCTGTCATTGCCAACTGCGCTGCTATGTAGCCACCTATAGCTCCTGCCCCATATATACAAATCTTCATAAGTTCTCCTAGAAAGAGCTATACGCCAAGCTTTTCATGTAATCCGATCCGTTGAAGTTTTCCTGTTGCACCTTTAGGAATTTCATCAATAAATATTACCTTTCTTGGCACCTTAAAGTCAGCTAACCTTTTTTTTGCAAATTCACGTACTTCTTTTTCGCTTATCTCGAAACCCTCTTTAATTACAATTGCAACTCCCACCTCTTCCCCTAATTTTTCATGGGGATAAGCAAAAGTTACTACCTGATCGACAGCTCTATGATCGAGTATTACTTCATCTACCTCACGCGGAGATATTTTTTCTCCTCCACGATTTATAATTTCCTTCAACCGTCCAGTGATTTGTAAATAACCTGCTTCATCCATTACCCCCTGATCACCTGTACGAAACCAACCGTTAGTAAAAGCTTCAGAGTTAGCAATAGGATTATTTTCATAACCTAGTGTTACATTATCACCCCGGATAACTATCTCTCCTGTCTTACCAGAAGATAGTAAATTATTATCAGCACCCATTATAGCCACCTCGGGTCCAGCAGCAACACCGACAGATCCCGGCTTACGCTCAGCCGGCGGCAATGGGTTAGAAGCCATTTGATGAGCCGCTTCAGTCATCCCATAAGATTCAATAACTGGACAAACAAAAACTGTTTCAAGCTCGGCCATTACCTGCGGTGGTAAAGAAGAAGAAGAGGAACGAATAAAGCGTAAATGCATCTGCTCTATAATATCACTGTTACGATTGGCCCTTGATAAAATTGCTTGGTGCATAGTTGGAACGGCCGTATACCAAGTAGGTGCTACCTCTTTAAACCAGCCATATACTTTCAGTGCATTAAACCCCGGCGAACAATAAATACTACTGCCTGCAGATAAACTCGACAAAACCGCGGCAATAAGTCCATGAATATGAAATAATGGCATGATGTTTAAACCTCTGTCCTCGGATGTAAGACCCAAGACTTCAGCTATATTACAAGCAGAAGTACAAATATTTTTTTGACTAAGAGGTACAATTTTAGGACGAGAAGTAGTTCCTGAGGTATGTAGCACCAGGCCCACATCTTCAGGCTCAGCATAGTCAATTGAATCAGCTATAACACTCTCAAGACTCTCCAAAATAGGAATACTAAAATTACCGGCTGGACCAGTTTGATCAAAGTCAATTTTGTAAACTGGTATATTAAGGTCCTTAGCAACTTTAATAGATGGAGATTTACTGCCAGAATCTACTAGTAGAGCTTTTGCATTTAAGTCTTTTAGATAAAAACTAAACTCTTCCTCTCTATAAGCAGGGTTTAGAGGGGCTGCAGTTGCTCCAGCAGCAACTGATATAAACGCAGAAGCCATCTCTGGCCCGTTAGGTAACACAATAGCAACTCGCTGATTGCGATATATTTCTAATCTTCTGAGAGCTAGCACGGTATTTGCCATTAATGTTCGTAACTCTGAGTATTGCATTGGCGTGCGGCCGATAGTGCCTATAGCCACATCATTATCAGAGCCAAGTTTAATTATTTCCATGAGTGTTTTTGAGGTCATGATTTTACATTCCATTAAGTATAACAAATACGGTATTGCTTAAATTAATATAGCTTCTGAAAGCCACCATTCAAGAAATTGATAAGACAATTACATAAAATATGCAAAATATGTCTTCGGCTGCAATAGACTTGGGGGATATTATATAAACTTTATTATAAAAAGGTTTATATTAGTGATTCGTCATGGTTTAAAAAAATGATGGCTATCTCTTTCTATAATGGATTACTGGACTTGCTTCCCGGCCGGAGCTATATCGATTAATATTAATTTAAATTCAAGCATAAAATTATACGTGATAGAATGATTGTATCTAAAAATTATTTTAAGATGAGGGATAAGGGTCATGAATGAAGTTGTTATTACAGGCGCAACGCGAACACCGGTTGGCTCTTTCAATGGGACCTTATCCAGTCTTAGCGCTGCTAACTTGGGAGCAATAGCTATATCTGAAGCGTTAAAACGGTCAAACGTTGATGCAAAAGATGTGGACGAAGTTGTTTTAGGTCAAGTTCTGACTGCAGCGACCGGAATGAATCCAGCGCGCCAAGCACTGCTATCGGCAGGTATTCCTGATGATAGAACTGCTTATCTGGTTAATCAGGTTTGCGGTTCCGGGCTGCGCTCAGTCGCGCAAGCTTTTCAAGCTATAAAAGTTGGTGACTCTGGCATAGTAGTTGCAGGTGGCCAAGAAAGCATGAGCCAAGCACCTCATGCAACCCATATGCGGAATGGAACAAAAATGGGTGACACTAAACTCGTTGATACAATGATCAAGGACGGCCTATGGTGTTCATTAATGGGTTATCACATGGGTCATACAGCTGAAAATGTAGCACAAAAATGGCAAATTACTAGAGATGAACAAGACGAGTTCGCCGCCAACTCGCAGCAAAAAGCTGAAGCAGCACAAAAAGAAGGTAGGTTTAATGATGAAATTACTCCGGTAACTATTAAAACTCGTAAAGGTGATGTTTTATGCACTGCTGACGAATACCCTAGATCAGGCACTACATTAGAAACCCTTTCTAAATTATCTCCAGCTTTCGATAAGGAAGGTACAGTTACTGCAGGTAATGCTTCAGGTATTAATGATGGAGCTGCTGCTTTAGTATTAATGAGTTTAGAAGAATCGGAGAAACGTCAAATTAAGCCTATAGCACGGATAGCTTCCTGGGCGACTGCAGGAGTAGATCCGGCTGTGATGGGAAGTGGACCAATACCAGCAAGCCAAAAAGCTTTGCAAAAAGCGGGCTGGAGTATCGAAGATGTTGAATTGGTCGAAGCCAATGAGGCATTTGCAGCTCAGGCGATAGCTGTTAATAGAGACCTTGGATGGAACCCTGGAATTGTTAATGTGAACGGTGGAGCAATTGCAATTGGGCATCCAATTGGTGCCTCAGGTGGTCGTATATTAGTAACGCTTTTATATGAAATGAATCGCCGTAAGGCTAAAAAAGGTTTAGCAACTCTATGTATTGGAGGCGGCATGGGTATAGCAATGTGCGTTGAGTGCGATTAAGCCTTTAGTGATTAGACTAAACTTATGCATAAATCTTATTTATTGAAGAGCAATAAGTATTATCTTGTGGCATCTAAGAAAAAAGATGGGAATACATGCTGGAGTTAATAACAAATCCCGCAGCTTGGGCCAGCTTAGCCACCCTTGCTTTACTAGAAATTATTCTAGGTGTGGATAATATCATTTTTTTATCAATCGTTACATCAAGGCTTCCCAAACAACAGCAGCCTAGAGCTCGTAAAATCGGTCTAATGATTGCGTTAGTAGGGCGCATTTTACTGCTTTTAACATTAAGTTGGATTATTGGGTTAACAATACCCATTTTTGAAATATCCAGCATAGAAATATCGTGGCGTGATATAATTTTATTTGTTGGAGGATTATTTCTCATCTACAAGGCTTCTGCTGAAATATATCAAATGCTTGCTTGCAGAGATAACAATCAGGGAAAGCCTGGTGCTGCCATGTTTGCATATGTTTTAGCGCAAATATTTCTTCTAGATTTAGTGTTTTCCCTTGACTCAGTTCTAACAGCAATTGGAGTTGCCGAACATATTGAAATTATGATTACCGCTATTGTTATCGCAATAGGAGTAATGATGATAGCAGCAGAACCAATTAGTGCATTTGTTCAAAAACACTCTACTGTAAAAATGCTTGCACTTTCTTTTCTAGTCTTAGTCGGAATCACATTGGTAGCGGATGCTATGGATCTACACATACCGAGGGGCTTTTTGTACCTAAGTATTGCATTTGCTACTTCTGTAGAAATTTTAAACCTAATCGTTCGTCATCGGGTAATAAAGAAAACGGCTAAAGTACCGTGATTGAAATTCAACTAAAGCGACCCGTCATAGCAGTCGGAATAGTTACATTTAAAGATGATAAAATACTTATGATCCGTCGAGGAAAACCACCACGGGAAGGTCAATGGAGTATACCTGGTGGCAAACAAAAGTTAGGAGAGACCTGGAGAGCTGCAGCCGCAAGAGAAGTAAAAGAAGAAACTGCAATAAACATAAAGGTTATAGGGTTAATCGACGTAGTTGACGCTATTATTTACGATAAACAAACACCTCAAATTAGAGAAATTCCATTGGAAAATAATATTGATAATAAATCAATTAGTTTTCATTATACCCTAGTTGACTGCGCAGCAGAATGGTTAAGCGGGACCGTAAATGCTGGAAGCGATGCTACTCATGCGGAATGGCTATCTCTGTCCCAAATTAAAAATATAGAATTGTGGTCAGAAACTCTCCGTATTATTAATGAAGCAATTAAGATACGTAAAATAGCACACAAAAATTAGATTTTCTTATCGGCTGCTAATTAACAGCTATAGGTTTTTTAAAAACTGACGGTCTAGCAACTCAGCTATCTGCACCGCATTAAGCGCTGCCCCCTTGCGCAAGTTATCAGAAACAACCCAAAGATTTAAGCCATTACCAACTGTTGGGTCATCCCGAACACGACTTACATAAACCATGTCCTCACCAGCTGATTCTACTGGAGTTACGTAACCTTCATCCGCGCGATGGTCAATCAAAGACACACCCTTGGCTTTTTTTAGAGCCTCGCGAGCCAACTTAGTTGTAATTTTTCTCTCACACTCCAAATTAACCGCTTCAGCATGGCCAATAAAAACCGGAACTCTCACGCAAGTGGCAGTTAAACGAATTTTAGAATCAAGAATTTTTTTTGTCTCGGAAACCATTTTCCATTCTTCTTTAGTCGAACCATCATCCATAAATATATCAATTTGAGGAATAACATTAAATGCTATCTGCTTATTAAAGTGTTTTTTCTCAACTGGGTCATTTACATAGATAGCTCGCGTCTGATTAAAGAGTTCATCCATTGCCTCTTTGCCTGCGCCGGATGTCGACTGATAAGTAGACACAACAACTCTTTTGACCACAAATTCGTCATGCAAAGGTTTCAAAGCAACAACTAACTGGATAGTAGAACAATTAGGGTTTGAAATAATATTACGTTTTGTATATTTAGCTATATCACCTGGATTTACTTCCGGAACAACTAACGGAATATCAGGGTCCATACGAAAATAAGACGTATTATCAATAACAATACATCCTGTAGCTGCAGCGCGCGGAGCTTGTACAGCTGAGACCTTTGAGCCGGGCGAAAATAATGCAATATCTGTTTCCGCAAAATCATATTCGTCTAGAGAAAAAACTTCTAACGGCTCGTTTTCTCCAAATGATACTTTTCTCCCTACCGAGCGTTCACTAGCCAGTGCAACCACTTCATCAGCTGGAAAATTACGTTCGTATAGCGTTTGTAGTATTTCTCTACCCACATTTCCTGTAGCGCCGACAACGGCAACCTTATAGCCCATATCTATATATTCCGGTATCTGTAATGGAAGCGATATATTTAAATTTTATAAAGATCACTTAAGCTCAATAAATGGTTTTTGCAATATCTCATTCATTAAATCCAATAGTATTTTTACACACTTTATATCTAATATGGCTTGGTACATATATTTTCTCTTTATTAGAATAAAATGGCGGGTTTAATAAATATTATAATGACTTATAGCCAAGAGAGTAATCTAACTTTATTTTTGTTATATAAAAATGTATTTAGGTTTTACTAGATTTTATACAAATAAAACTATCATACTTCATTGCACCAAAATATTTTCCCTCAGTCACCCGTCTATCGATCTCATTTTTAAGTGCTGTTGCTAATTCGAGTCCAATTACACCCTCTTTAAATAGTCCGTCAGCTCCACGACGAAACCAATTAGCCGTTGTAATCGGCTTTTTGGTTTCAATAAAATTAAAACTGCGTGATTTACTAACAACAAAGCCAGTAGCATTCAAAATATTTGGTAAACTCCTCATTAACCAAGCATCATTTACAGAATTTTCGATAAAAGATTCAGCACAAATTTGTAACGGGTCTCTATCCCCAATAGCAGCTGACATAGTAGAAAAATCCCCGTCACATATTGCTAGAGTACCCCCAGGTTGAAGCAACCGATAAAATTCATTAATAACTGATTTTGGCTCTGCTACATGAGTCAACAATGTGTGTGCAACAATCACATCAAATGACTCTGCAGAAAATGGTAGAGAATTACCACTGGCCTCCACAAAGGTTAAACCTTTAATTCCACGACTTAACTCACGTGCACGTGAAAGCAAAAATTTAGCTTTATCAGCTCCTATTACGTCTATTACATCAGATCTCTTAATAAGTGTCCGAGACTGCGCACCAGTACCGCAACCAACATCCAGAACTCTTGCATTTTGTGGAAAGTTAATGTCACTAAGATAAGTTTCGAGTATCTCAATTTGCTGAGGCAAAGCCGCGCGCGTTTCCAGACCATCAGCTATTTCAGCCAATAATATTGGATCAGCCTCATTAATTTTTAAATACACATCAGGCAAAACGTTACCTCTTTTGAAGTTTTATACAAAATCAAAGTACATAAAATAAATTTTATTAAAATCTCACTGTATTAAGAGATCATTCGTCTGTTCAAGAGCTCCTTGAAGAAGAAGATTGGCTTTAAACTTTATTTTACTTATATGACTCTGATCTCTCTGGTCGATCATATACGCATTTGGTAAATAGCCCTTACATTTATTTATCTGATTCTCAATTTTAATTTCTTTTATCTGCTGTGCCGAAACCGGTGCAACTATCAATATAATTACAGCTACAAGAAGAAAATATTTATAGGTAACCTTGATAAACCGCCTCCTCTTACTCATCATTTATTCACTGATTTTACGCCTTAATATTATTGAAGGTCAATCTACTGTCCGGTCAAGTTGTGCCAAGAGTTTAGTTCCCATCTCTTCTGTGGACACTAAATGACATCCATTTTGCATTATATCACCAGTACGATAACCGTCATTAAGAACGTTCTGGACTACAGTTTCTACTCGATCTGCATCATTAGCTAAATCAAAAGAATACCTTAGCATCATTGCAAAACTCAGTAACATGGCTAATGGGTTTGCTTTTCCTTCACCAGCTATATCCGGGGCAGATCCGTGAACCGGCTCATACATAGCATGACGTTTACCGGTTATCGGGTCTGGATTACCTAAACTTGCTGATGGTAGCATGCCAAGAGAGCCAGTCATCATTGCAGCCTCATCGGATAAGATATCACCAAATAAATTATCAGTTACAATTACATCAAACTGATGGGGATCACGCAGTAACTGCATTGCACAATTATCAGCTAAAATATGCTGAAATTCTACATCAGGGTATTCTTCTTTAGCTACTCTGGCAGAAATTTTTCTCCAAAATACACCGGTTTCCATAACGTTAGATTTTTCAGCACAATGTACTAGATTTTTTCTTTTACGGGCTAGTTCAAATGCAACACGCACGACTCTTACGATCTCTTCTTCATTATAAGCTTGCGTGTCAACAACTCTTACTGAACCATCCTGTAATGTCTGTTCACCTCTCGGTTGACCAAAATAGACACCAGATGTGAGTTCACGTAGAATCATTATATCTAAGCCTTTTACAACTTCAGGCTTAAGGGTGGAGGCATCTATCATTGCATCAAGAACAATAGCTGGTCTTAAATTTGCAAATAAATCTAGGTCTTTACGCAACCTTAGCAAACCTGCCTCTGGCCGGTGTTCACGTGGTACATCATCCCATTTTGGTCCACCAACAGCACCAAAAAGAACTGCATCTGTAGACAGGGCAATTTCCATAGTTTGATCTCGAATGGATACACCATGAGCATCATAGCAGGCTCCCCCTGCCAGATCTTCTTTAACGTCGAATCTAACACTACCCTTTTTATCAAACCACCCAATAACTCGCTGGACTTGCTCCATAACCTCTGGACCGATTCCATCACCGGGAAGAACTAACACACTTCTATTAGCTGCCATACTTGCCTCATTATTGAAAACTTAATTAATACAAATATCTAATAATATGTATTACCAAAAATTAAGCGGTTGAATACAACCAAGGTTGAGTTAATTGCTGTTTATCCTCAAATTTAGCTATATCTTTATCTTTTTTAATAGTTAAACCAATGTCATCTAAGCCCTCTAATAAACATTTTTTTAAGAATGTGTCGATTTCAAATTCATATGTCACTCCGTTTGGAGCATTAATTTTCTGATTTTCTAAATCAACTGTTAGTTCAGGATTCTCAGTATCATTTGCCACCGCCATCAGATCGTCAACCTGCTCAGGAGAAAGTTTTATCAATAACATGCCGTTTTTAAAGCTGTTATTATAAAAAATATCTGCGTATGAAGATGATATTACTACTTGAATACCAAAGTCCTGTAATGCCCAAGGAGCATGCTCTCGTGAAGAGCCACAGCCAAAGTTAGGACCAGCAATAATTATTTTAGATGAAGTATAGGGTTCGCGGTCTAGCACAAAATTTCCGGTATTTTTTCCATTAGAGTCAGTTCTTAGTTCATGAAACAATCCTGCTGCCAGACCCGTCCGTTCAATGGTTTTTAAAAACTGCTTTGGAATAATTTTATCAGTATCAACATTTACCATCGGTATTGGCGCTGCAACACCTGTAACTTTTGTGAACTTGTCCATTAGTATTTCCTTCTATCGCTTTAAAACCAAACTTTTTACGATCATGTCATGCACAGTCTGTTTTTTTCTTGTAAATGCGGAAATCATAAAGCCAATTAATAAAGTAAATATTGTAACGTATTTCAGCCAATATCTAATACTAGCCTTAGTAAACGTAAGACGATCTCCATCTATATCAGTTACATATATGCCCAAAAAAAGTTTACCAACAGTCGCCTGAGGTAAAGAGCTTTCCATTACTGCAAAATAAACCCAGGCGATAAAGATGCAAGCTAGCTCAAATAATCGAAAAATAGTAAAATCATCTCCAGTGTGTGAAGGAGAAGTAATACTAACGCCAAAAACAAAACTAAGAATCCACACTAATATTAATAATATTCCGCCATCTATAAAAGAAGATACCAGCCTTAGCCAAAAACCTGCATAACGAAAATCTATTTTAGCATATCTTTCAGCCATATATATTTTTACTCACCAGATAGGTCTCTAACGTCAACTAGCCGGCCCGAAACGGCAGCAGCTGCAGCCATAGCTGGACTAACCAAATGTGTAAGCCCTCCTCGACCTTGTCTACCCTCAAAATTACGGTTTGAAGTAGACGCACAACGCTCACCTGGTTCCAGGCGGTCAGCATTCATAGCAAGACACATCGAACATCCAGGTTCACGCCAGTCAAACCCAGCTTCAATAAATATTTTATCTAAACCTTCTTCCTCTGCCTGGGCTTTCACTAAACCAGAACCAGGAACAATCATTGCATATACACTAGAAGCCACCTTACGACCCTCCGCTATTCTAGCAGCTTCACGCAAATCCTCTATACGACCATTTGTACACGAGCCTATAAATACTTTATTGATGGCAATATCTTGCATTGCTGTGCCTGGTAAAAGCTCCATATACTGTAGCGACCGTTCCCATGCCTGCTTTTGATTATTATCACGCGCATCATTTTCTGGATCTGGAATACTCCCAGTGATTGGCACTACATTTTCAGGACTGGTACCCCAAGTTACTTGAGGTGCAATATCTCTCGCCGAGAGCACAAGTTCTTTATCATATCTCGCACCCTCATCTGTTGGTAATGTCTTCCAATAAGAAATTGCTTGTTGCCAAGCTCCTGCTTTAGGCACCATTGGACGGCCTTTAAGATAATCATATGTAATTTCATCCGGAGCAATCAGACCAGCGCGGGCACCGCCTTCGATTGACATGTTACAAATCGTCATGCGTCCTTCCATTGATAGATTCCTAATGGATTCTCCAGCGTATTCTATAACATGGCCGGTGCCACCAGCTGTTCCAATAGCCCCAATCATTGCCAAAATCATATCTTTAGCAGTAACCCCTATAGGCAAAATACCATCAACTAAAATTCTTAGGTTTTTGGCCGGGCGTTGCAATAAAGTTTGAGTTGCTAAAACATGCTCTACTTCTGATGTTCCAATCCCAAAGGCCAGTGCACCAAATGCACCATGGGTTGCGGTATGACTATCTCCACAAACAATAGTCGTCCCAGGTTGGGTAAAGCCTTGCTCTGGTCCAATAATATGAACAATCCCTTGGCGTATATCATTCATATCGAATAGTTCTATATCAAACTCTTTACAATTTTTACTTAGTGTTTCTACCTGTAAAAGAGATTCTGCATCAGTTATACCTAAACTTCGATCAGAAGTCGGAACATTATGATCAGCAACGGCAAGAGTTGCTTCGGGACGCCGAACCATTCGCCCATTCAGCCTTAGACCTTCGAATGCTTGAGGGCTAGTTACCTCATGAACAAGATGCTTATCAATATAAATTAAACAGGTCCCATCTTCCTGCTGATTTACAAGATGGGAATCCCATATCTTATCAAATAGTGTACGTGGTTTCACCATTATCTAGTTTCATTCCTTCCCACAATTTGAATTTCTTAGAAAAAACGCCCCGAAATACTAAATCTCGGAGCATTTTTCAATTGTATACTACATTCTCCGTATAAGAGAGTGCTACACAAAATCAATCCGCGCTAGTTTCAGATGGCGACTCAACTGTCCCAACCCTTTCTTGCGAAGTTCCTGTATTTTTATTCTCTAATGCAGAAATATTTTTCTTTTTACCTTTAATATTTTTATCAATACCGTGACCACTAGTACGTTCAAAAATCCTTGCAGCCTTGCCCGTGCGTCCTCGCAAATAATATAGCTTCGCTCTTCGTACCTTACCTCGACGAACAACATCTATGGAATCAACCCGAGGACTATAAAGTGGAAAAATACGCTCTACTCCCTCACCAAAACTAAGTTTGCGAACGGTAAATGAAGAGTTAATGCCAGCGTTCTTACGCCCAATACAGACACCTTCATAGGCTTGGATGCGTTCACGCTCGCCTTCCACAACTCTTACATTAACCCGCAGCGTATCACCCGAACTAAAGTCAGGAATACTGTCTTTACCCCCCTGTTTTGCCAATTCAGCTGCTTCAAATTTTTCTAATATATTCATGTCCTGCTTCCTTACCCAGCATAATAATCTAGTTCCGAGTTATATACTTTTTCCATAAATCTGGCCTACGAGACCTTGTTGTTTTTTCCGCCTGTTTGTGGCGCCATTCTTTAATTTTTCTATGGTGACCTGAAAAAAGAATTTCCGGAACCATATTTTCATCGCCTTTTCTATCTTTCCAAGTCGCTGGCCGAGTATAATGAGGATATTCTAGCAAATCATTTTCAAAGCTTTCTTCAACTAACGAGCTTTCGCTCCCAACCACTCCCGGTAGCAATCTAACAACAGCATCAAGCAGAGCCAATGCTGCAGTTTCACCACCAGAAAGTACAAAATCTCCAAGACTTATTTCTTCGACCCTCCAAACGTCTAAAACGCGTTGGTCTATTCCTTCATACCGACCACACAATAATATAACACCCGGGCCACCTGCCAGTTTCCTAACACGTTTCTGATCTAGTGGTCTCCCTCGCGGGCTGAGATAGATGATCGGAGGGGAATCGTCAACTAGGTTAGTTGCAGATGTTAATGCAGAATCGATAACATCTGCACGTATAACCATACCGGCTCCTCCCCCAAATGGCTCATCATCAACAGTATTACGGGAATCCGTAGCAAAATCTCTTATATTCAAGGCATTTAGTTTCCATATACCATTTTCTAATGCACGACCGCTAAGGCTTGAACCCAGGGGACCCGGAAATATTTCCGGAAACAGAGTCATAATTACAGCATGCCACGATTGTGAAACAATTGGATTATTGTTCATAGTTCTCTCTCGCGATATCAGGAACTTCTGCACTTGCTTCATCTAAATAGGAGTCAGATACTGATATATATCTTTCTTCAAGATCAATTTTTGGAACGGCATCTTTAGTAAATGGCACTAGGCTTTCGATTCCTGATTCACTTATTATACCTATTACATCACTCGCTCCAAAATCATAAACTGAACCTACCTTTCCCAATATTTTTCCTGAAACTTTCTTCACTAACAAGCCTATTAAGTCAGCATAATAAAATTCATCTGGTGAAGTTAAAGGCAGCCGTTCACGCGGAACATACAAACGTTGTCCCTTCAATCCCTCAGCCATATCACGATCTGTAACTCCTAACACCCTAACAGCAACTTGACCTTTTCCTGCTCGATTAGCAACTTCAAGCTCAAGATGGCGGCTACCATCTTCAGTTTCTACAGTGCCATACGAAGCAACTGATTCTGGCACATCAGTAAAGGGCTTAACGCGTATCAAACCTCTGAGTCCGTGCGCACCAGTAACCACTCCTACACACACGCGGTCAACTTTGT